>Ga0209930_1000055_pt1 | contig 655627 bp, 578 predicted proteins | sample ThiBiot_500_biof_2_FD_183948 | JGI IMG/M metagenome (GOLD analysis project Ga0209930, IMG submission 183948) | Wastewater bioreactor microbial communities from Cape Town, South Africa - Thiocy_cont_500_biof (SPAdes) | ecosystem: Engineered > Bioreactor > Thiocyanate-remediating >...
CCCGCAGCCGCTCCGGCGCGACCGTCACGGGCCGGGCGTTCATCGGGCAGATAGCGGCTGACATCCGGCGAGGGCGGTGTCACGAAGTCCGGCCCCACCGTGCAGGCCGCCAAAAGGCCCGATGTGGCCAGTGCCGTCGCGACCAGCATGGAGCGGCGCAGACGGCTGTCTCTCCCAAAACGCATGAATGTCCCGACGCTTTGTTGCAACTACTTGTGAATCTGCCACCAACCCGGGGCAACTTGCCCGCCGAGGGGGCGGAGTCAAGTAACTGATGCGTCAAGGGGAACTACCGGCGCGCAATTGCCGCAATCGTTACGCGATTGACACATGGAGGCCTTATCCCAGCGACCTGACGTGCATCTGACTAAGTAAAGAGTTCACCGTGACTTGCCGCAAGATTCGCGCCCTGCTGAAGGCCTGCCTCACAGCAGCCGCATTCCTCTTCACCGCGACGGCTCACGCGGAAGATTGGCGCAAGAGTCTCGAGGAGAAGGGCATCACCCTCGAATTGAGCGAGCAGGCCGAAATCTGGACCAATTTTGCCGGCGGCGTGCGGCGCGGTGTGAGATTCAACGGGCTGCTGACCGGCTCCGTCGAGCTGGACCTTGCAAAACTGGCGAACATTCCAAACACCCGCTTCTACGCCAGCATGTTCCAGATTCACGGGCGGCAGCCATCGCTCGACATGGTCGGCACCTTGCAGCCGGTCAGCAATATCGAGGCGACCGGCGCCACGCGTCTCTATGCGGCGTGGTTCGAGACCTTGCTGTTCAACGAGCGTCTGTCGCTGCGCATTGGCCAACAGGGCGCCAACGAAGAGTTCATGACCTCCAAATACAGCGGCTTCTTCCTCAATTCGAGCTTCGGTTATCCCGCACTGGCAGCGCTCAATCTGCCATCGGGCGGCGCCAACTATCCGCTGTCGACGCCGATGGCCCGCGCCAATCTGAAAGTGACGGACAACATTTCGCTGGTCGGCGCCGTTTTCAACGGCGACCCCGCAGGCCCTGGAACCGGCGACCCGCAACGCCGCAACCGCACCGGCACATCCTTTCGCGTGCGCGACAATCCGCTCTACTTTCTCGAACTGTGGATCGACCGCAATCAAGGGCTGGCGGATACCGGTTTGCCAGGCACACTCAAGCTCGGCGTCTGGCATCACACCGGCCTGTTCACGGGCCAGCGTTTCGATGCGCAAGGCGGCCTGTTGGCGGTGACCGGTGGCGCGCCGCACATCCATCACGGCAATACCGCCTTTTACGCGCTCTTCGATCAGATGATCTGGAAACGACCGGGAACGTCCGACCAGGGATTGGGCATCTATGCCCTGATCATGCGTGCCCCCAGTGATCGCAATCTATCGGATCTCTATGCCGAATGGGGCGCCAGCATCAAAGGCCCGTTTGAAAGCCGGCCAGACGACCAGTTCGGGCTTGGCTTTAGCTTCTTGAAAACCGGCAAGAGCCTGCGCGCCTTCTACAATGACGGTTTCGCCAACGGGATGGGGCAGATTCCGATCAAGCCTTATGAATTGTCGGTGGAATTATCTTACCGCTATGTCCACTCCGACATGCTCACGATCCAGCCCTCCCTGCAATACACGCGCAATCCCGCGGCACGCCTGCCCTTGCCGGCGACGGACAATCAACAACGCAATCTGCGTGATGCCTGGACCTTCGGCATACGAACGACCCTGACATTCTGATCGGCTTTGTCAGATTAACGTAAGTGCCGCGTCAGCCCAGAGTCAGCGCTCCGTCAGCTATGTGTAAGCTCGGTGTAAGCTGCCGCTTTTAAAAGGATTGATAGCGCCCCCGGAATGAGACGGTCCTTTATCTGTTGATACCCGTTGGCGGACCGCCATACGGCCGCCGCCCGCAGAAGACTGCGGTGTGGCTGGAGGGGAATTCAGTTATGAACGGTTCAGGAAACCCTGTGGACGGCTCACGGACGGCCCGACGCCCCTTGCCAAGGGGCGTGGTGGCGGCCTTGGCTGTCGTCGGCATCATCGGGGTCGCCGGATGGTATTGGCGGCCGCTCGCCAATTCAGCGCCTCCGGTCGGCGCGGCACGTCCGCCAGCCGTGAAATCCGGCCTGCAACTTTCTCCGGAACAACTGGCCACGATCACCATCGAAACGGTCGGCGAGGCGCATTTCGCCGGCGAGACCGTCACCGAAGGCAAGATTAGCGCCGATGAAGACCGGGTGACGCCCGTCTTTTCACAATTCGCGGGACGGGTGACGAAAATTTCCGCCCGACCGGGCCAGCAGGTGAAACAGGGCGAACCGCTCTTCACGCTGGAAGCCGTCGACGTCATTCAAAGCGAAAACGATTTGATGAGCGCGGTCAGCACGCTCAACAAATCACGCTCGTCCTTGCGCCTGGCGCAGACGGCGGAGAAACGCCTGCGCGATCTCGCCGCCGCCAACGCGGTGGCGCAACGCGAATTCCAGCAAGCACAGAATGATCTCAACTCGGCGCAGAACGACGTACGCGCCGCCGAAATCGCGCTGGAAGCGGTGCGCAACCGCCTCCGCATCATGGGCAAAAGCGATACGGAAATCACCAATTTCGAGCAGACCGGCAAGATCAGCACCGAAACCGTCGTGACTTCGCCGATCGATGGCATCATCATTCAGCGCAAGGTCGGCCCCGGACAATTCCTCTCCACGTCCTCGTCCGATCCAGCTTTCGTCTTGGGCGATCTGTCGAAGGTGTGGCTCGTCGCCAGCGTGCGCGAATCCGACGTGGCGCAAGTCTTCGTCGGCCAGAAGATGGAATTCCGCGTCGTCGCTTATCCCGACCGCGTGTTCCGTGGCGAGATCGCCTTGATCGGTTCCTCCATCGACCCGACGAGCCGACGCATTCCCGTGCGCGCCAATATCGACAATGCCGCCGGTCTGTTGCGCCCGGAAATGTTCACCAGCGTGCGGCTGATCGGACGCAACGAAGGCGCATCGCCCAGCGTGCCGCGCGAAGCGCTGATCTATGAGGGCGACAAGACCCGTGTCTGGGTGGTCGGCCAGAACGACAAACTCGAACTGCGGCAGATCCAGCCGGGGCTGATCTCGGGCAAACGCATTCAGGTCGTCGATGGCCTCAAGCCCGGCGAGCGGATCGTGACGCGCGGCGCCCTTTTCATCGACAGAGCCGCAACACTGGCTGGGAGCTAGACCTTCGTATGCGCGATCCGCGGACGGCTTGAACGAATATGAACAACGTCGTTTCCTTCGCGCTGCGCCAGCGCACCATCATCCTCTTGATGTTCATCACGATGATGATCGGCGGCTTGCTGGCCTTCCGGCAGCTCAACATCGAAGCCTATCCCGATCCGACGCCGCCATCGGTCGAAGTCGTGACGCAGGTCGCGGGCCTTTCCGCCGAGGAAGTCGAGCGCTACATCACGATCCCGATCGAGGTGGCAACCTCGGGCCTGCCGAACCTCAAGACCGTGCGCAGCATTTCGCTCTACGGCCTGTCATCGGTGAAGCTGCAATTCACTTTCGACTTCACCTATCGCGAAGCCGAACAGCAGGTGCTCAATCGCCTGGCGCAATTGCAATCGCTGCCCAATGGCGCCCAGCCCGGCATTTCGCCAGTGAGCCCGATCGGCGAAATCTATCGCTATCGCCTCGTCGGACCGCCCGGCTACAGCGTGATGGATCTCAAGACCCTGAACGATTGGGTGTTGAAGCGCCGCTTCCGCGCCGTGCCCGGCGTCATCGACGTGACGAGCTGGGGAGGCAAGACCAAGACCTATGAGATCAAGGTCGATCTCGATCGTCTGGTCGCTTATGGCCTCACCTTGCCGCAGGTGGTGCAAAGCCTCAACAACTCCAACCTCAATGTCGGCGGCAACACGGTCAATATCGGCAGCCAATCGGCCGTGGTGCGCGGCGTCGGCCTGATCCGCTCGGCGGGCGACATCGAATCGACCATGCTGACGCAGGTCAATGGATCGCCGGTGCTGGTGCGAGACGTCGCCACGGTCGAGATCGGCCACCAACCGCGCCTGGGCATCGCCGGCCTTCTCGATGACGACGACGTGGTGCAAGGCATCGTGCTGATGCGGCGCGGCGAACGCAGTATGCCGGTGCTCAATGCGGTCCACGACGAAGTGCAGCGGATCGAGCGGGAAAACATCCTGCCGCCCGGCGTGCATATCGAACGCATCTATGACCGCGAAGAGTTGATCAACACGACCACCCATACGGTGCTGCACAATATGGTGGTCGGCATTCTGCTGATCGTGCTGATCCAGTGGCTCTTCCTGGGTGACTTGCGCAGCGCGCTCATCATCGCCACCACCATTCCCTTCGCACTGTTCTTCGCCATCGGATTAATGGTGGCGCGCGGGGAATCGGCCAATCTGCTCTCCGTCGGCGCCATCGATTTCGGATTGATCGTCGATGCCACGGTCATCATGGTGGAGGCGATCTACCGACGTCTCGCCCATGGCGGCGAGGAAGGCGACGACCCTGCCGATACGATGGCCTATACGGGGCTCACCGGCCGCCTGAAGGAAATCGCCGCCGCCGCGGCCGGCGTCAATCGCTCGATCTTCTTTGCCGCCTGTATCATCGTCGCCGCCTTCATTCCGCTGTTCACCATGAGCGGCGTGGAAGGCCATATCTTCGGGCCGATGGCCAAGACCTATGCCTATGCCTTGGCCGGCGGCCTGCTCGCCACCTTCACGGTGACGCCGGCGCTCAGCGCCCTCATCCTGCCCAAGCAGGTGAAGGAGACGGAGACCCCGCTCGTCCGCTTCCTGAGCCACGTTTACGAACCGATCCTCGCACGCATTCTGCTGTGGCGTGGCGCCGTCATCGCGGCCGCGCTCGTCATCGTCGCCACGACCTTCATCGTCGTGCGCATGCTCGGCCTGGAATTCCTGCCCAAGCTCGAAGAAGGCAATATGTGGATCCGCGCCACGCTGCCGGCGACGATCTCGCTCGAGGAAGGCAATCAATACGTCAACAAAATGCGCCAGACGATCTCCGAGCTGCCGGAGTTCCAGACCGTGCTGTCGCAGCACGGCCGGCCGGACGACGGCACCGACGCGACCGGCTTCTTCAATGCGGAATTCTTCGCGCCGTTGAGGCCGGCTTCGCAATGGCGCCCCGGTGTCACCAAGGATTCTTTGACCGACGAAGTGCTCGCCAAGCTGCAAGCCAAATTCCCCGGCGTCGAATTCAACTTCTCGCAATATCTGCAAGACAACGTCGCCGAAGCGGTGTCGGGCGTGAAGGGCGAGAATTCGATCAAGATCTACGGCGGCGATCTCAACACGCTGGCGGACCTGGCGCAGAAGATCAAAGCCACGCTCAGCAAGGTGCAGGGCATCGAGGATCTCGCGGTTTTCGTATCGCTCGGCCAGCCGACCGTGCAAATCGAGGTCGATCGCGCCAAGGCAGCACGCTATGGGCTGGCGCCGGGCGACATCAACACCACGGTACAGATCGCGGTGGGCGGTCAATCGGCCGGCGATCTCTTCGAATCCGGTGGCGACCGGCATTTCCCGATCGTCGTGCGCCTGGCGCCGCAGTTCCGGCAAAGCATCGAGGCGATCAACAATCTGCGCATCGGCGTCACCACGCCGTCAGGCTCCGTCACGCAGATTCCGCTGAGCGAAGTGGCCAAGGTGTCGCTGATGTCTGGCGCCGCCTATATCTATCGCGAACAGCAGACCCGCTATCTGCCGGTGAAGTTCAGCGTACGCGACCGCGATCTCGGCAGCACGATCCTTGAAGCGCAGCAGCGCATCGCCAAGGAAGTGATCCTGCCGCCCGGCTACCGGCTCGAATGGGTCGGCGAGTTCGGCAATCTGCAGGACGCGATCGCGCGGCTCGCGGTGGTCGTGCCGTTGAGCCTGCTGCTGATGGCTGCCCTGCTCTATTTCAACTTCGGTTCGCTGACCGACACGCTGCTGGCCCTCACCGTCATTCCGCTGGCGCTGGTCGGCGGTGTCGCGGCGCTGGCGGTCACCGGAACGGCGTTCAGCGTTTCGGCGGCGATCGGCTTCATTGCGCTGTTCGGCATCGCGGTGATGGACGGCATTCTCGTCATCACCCATTTCAACCATCTCATCGCGCAGGGCCACGAGCGGTTCACGGCGATCCGCGAGACCTGCCACACGCAGATGCGCCCGGTGGTGATGACCTGCGTCGTCGCCGGCGTCGGCCTGCTCCCAGCCGCCTGGTCGACCGGCGTCGGCTCGCAAGTGCAAAAGCCGCTGGCGCTCGTCGTCGTCGGCGGCATGGCCCTGGCGCCGTTGCTGATCCTCTTCATCCTCCCCGTGCTGATCTATACGTTCTCGCGGCGCGGCCGCGCCCGCAGGACTGGCAACGAACCGGCAAGCCCGCACAGCCCGCTGAGCGTTCCCGGCGAATAGGTCGATCAAGAGGCTTCAAGGAAGGCGCGGCGCCGTCACGGCCTCGCGCCTTTCAGAAGATCGCCACGCTTTGCAGGTTTTTTACCCGGGTAGCCGGCAGAATAGACCTGATAAGGTAAAGGTAAAGCTAAGGCCGGGCGAAGATGTGCTGACCTCTGGGACGCCGGTCAGGCAGGGAGTTGCACCGGATACTGGGCTTGTCCTAAGGGAACGGGACAGAGGCTGCCGCGCACAAGCCAGCAGCCGATCAGGAGCCCCGTTGGCCGATTTTTCCGATTCCCACCCCCTCCTCGCCGCGATGGGCGACATCGCGCGCGACGCGGGGGCGATCGCCATGACCTATTTCGCCGCCGGTTCCGAAACCTCGGCGCGCGTCGACTACAAGAACGGCGGTTCGCCGGTGAGCGAGGCCGATTTCGCCGTCGATCGGCTGTTGCGCGAGCGGCTGCGCGCCCTGGTGCCGGACGCCGCCTGGCTTTCGGAAGAAACCGCCGACAATGCCGACCGGCTGAACAACAGCAAGCTGTTCATCGTCGATCCGATCGACGGGACGCGCGCCTTCATCCGGGGTGACGAACGCTGGTCGATTTCCATTGCCCTGGTGGAGAATCAGCGGCCCGTGCTGGCCATTCTGCATCTGCCAGCCATCGGCGACACGTTCGCGGCGGCCAAAGGCGCGGGCGCTTTCCGCCTCCGCGACGGCCATTGTGCCCGGCTGACAACCTCGGGACGCGAGACCCTGATGGGCAGCACCGTCGGCGGCCCGCTCGGTTTTCTCGACGCCTTGGCCAAGAACCATATCGAGCTGGTGCGAGAACCGCGCGTGCCCTCGCTGGCCTATCGCATGGCCCGGGTGGCGACCGGCGATGTCGACGCCGGCATGGCGTCCGCCGACTCCTGGGATTGGGATGTCGCCGCCGCCGATCTCATCGTCAGCGAAGCCGGCGGACTTTTCACGGGCCTCGACGGGCAAGTGCCGCTTTACAATCGCGAACGGCCCCGGCATGGCATTCTCGCCGCCGCCCCGCCGGTGCTGCAGCGCCAACTTCTCGAAGCCATGCGTGCCGCCCTACCGCAAAAACCAAGCTAGCCGGTCATATCGTTGCCGCCAGGGCAGCATAGTCCTTGGCAGCATAGTTTTTGCACGCCAAACAACCGCCGATTTGCTATCCACCTTCAATTAGAGATGGGACCCATGACCGACAAACCTTCCAGCGCCCGCGAATCCCAGCAATTGCTGCATCTCGTCTTCGGCGGCGAACTCGAAAACCTCAACGGCACCAATTTCAAGGATGTGAACGCGCTCGATATCGTCGGCATCTTCCCGAACTATGCCAGCGCCGAGAAGGCCTGGCGCGCCAAAGCGCAGCAGACCGTCGATAATGCACATATGCGCTACTACATCGTGCATATGCACCGTTTCCTCGATCCGTCCTGATCCACAGTCGCCCAAACAGGGCTGGTCATGTCGCTGATTAAAAAGCTCGGTCGTTCAGGCCCGGTGCAGGGCGCCGCCGCATGGCTCGCGGCGCGCTATCTGCGGCTGGTGCATGCGACGACCCGCTATCAGATCGATCCGCCTGATCTCGTCGAGCGCGCCCTCGCCGACCAGCCGGTGATCGGCACGATCTGGCATGGTCAGCACATGATGGCGCATTTCGCCTGGCCACCGGGCCTGCGCGTGGCCGCCCTCATCTCGCGCAATGCCGATGCGGAGATCAACGCCAAACTGCTCCAGCATCTCGGCGTCATTCCCATTCGCGGCTCGGGCGGCAAGGGCGCCGAGAAAGTGCGCAAGCGCGGTGGTGCTCTGGCGCTGCGCGAAATGTTGCGCCTGCTCGAAGAGAACGTCTCGCTGGTGCTGACGGCCGACGTGCCCAAAGTGTCGCGCATCACCGGCAAGGGCGTCGTGACCCTGGCGCGCCTGTCGGGCCGGCCGATCTATCCCTTCGCCGTGGTCAACCGGCGCAAGATCGATTTCTCCTCCTGGGACCGGGCGAGCCTGGGCCTGCCCTTCACCCGTGGCGCCATCGTCGTGGCGCCAGCGATCTGGGTTCCGCCCGATGCCTCCGAAGAGGAGATGGAACGCATCCGCCAGCAGGTGGAGGCCGAACTCGACCGCGTTCACACCCAGGCTTATGCCATGGTGGGCGGACGCGATCCCGGTGCAAAATCGCTCGCCAACGTCACGTCTTCGCCGCAACCGGCAGGCAGAGAACCGCGATGAGTTTTGCGTCCCTCTCCCTGCTCGGCCTTTATCGCGGCGCGACGACCGCCCTCCTGCCCCTGGCCCCTGCCCTGCTCGCCTGGCGCCAACGCCAAGGCAAGGAGGAGGCCGGACGCGTCGGCGAGCGTAGTGGCATCGCGCGGATGGCGCGACCGCCGGGACGGCTCGCCTGGCTGCATGGCGCCAGCGTCGGCGAAGCGATCGCTTTGCTGCCACTGGTCGCCAAACTGCGCCAGCAAGGCCTGCAGGTGCTGGTGACGACCGGCACGGTCACCTCAGCCCGCATTCTCGACGAACGGCTGCCGGCTGGCGCCATCCATCAATATATCCCGCTCGACGTCTGCCGTTTCGTTCGCCGCTTTCTCGATCACTGGCGGCCCGATCTCGTTCTCTTCGCGGAATCGGAACTGTGGCCCAATGCGCTGGGCGAAGCGCATGCACGGCGCATCCCCGTCATCCTGGTCAATGCGCGTCTGTCGCAGCGCTCGTTCGAACGCTGGAAGCGATTGCCGCATACGGCGATGCAGCTCTTGTCGCACATTGATCTGTGCTTGGCACAATCGAATGCCGATGCGGCGCGATTTTCCGATCTCGGCGCCCCGCGCGTGCTCGTCGGCGGCAATCTCAAATATGACGTCGCCGCCTTGCCGGCCGAGCCCGCCGAAGTGGCGCGCATGCAGGCGATGATCGGCTCGCGGCCGCTGTGGCTCGCCGCCTCGACCCATGAGGGCGAAGAGCGGATCGCGCTCGCGGTGCATCAGGAACTGAGCCAGCGCGTGCACGATCTCGTCACCATCATCGCGCCGCGCCATGCGGAGCGCGGCGGGCAGATCGCCAATCTGGCCTTGCAGGAAGGTCTGACGCCCTATCAACGCTCGCGCGGCGACGACATTCCGCCGGGCGCGCAGGTCTATGTCGCCGACACGATGGGCGAACTCGGCCTGCTCTATCGCCTGGCCAGCATCGTCTTCGTCGGCAAGTCGCTCGCCGCGACCGGCGGCCAGAATCCGATCGAGCCGGCGAAGCTCGGCGGCGCCATTCTGCACGGTCCCCATGTCGGCAATTTCGTCGAGGTCTATGATGAACTCGATCGCTCCGGCGGCGCGCTGGAAGTGGGCGACCGCGACACGCTAGCCCGCACGCTCCTGGCGCTGATGGCCGACGGCCAGCGCCTGCGCACCATGGTGCGGCGCGCCGGCGAAACCGTAGCCCAGCTCGGCGGGGCGTCAGACCGAATCATGGTGGCGCTGGAGCCCTATCTTCTGCAATTGCGGGTCGGCCGGCGCTAAGGCATGATTTGCAGATGGCGACTCGGCTGCGGACTGTTCCCCACCCCGATTTGACGACCGACCCAGTTCCGCATCGGATCTCGCAGAGTCGGATCGCGGACTGATGCGTGCCCCGGAATTCTGGTGGCTGGAGCGCCCCAGTGCGCTGGCCCGTGTTCTTTCCCCCCTCGGCCAAGCCTTTGGCGCCATCACCCAGCGGCGCATGCAGCGGCCGGGTACACGCCTCAGCGTGCCAGTGATCTGCGTCGGCAATTTCGTCGCCGGCGGCGCCGGCAAGACACCGACCGCCATCGCCATCGCCCGGCAGCTCGATGAGCGCGGCGAAGCGCCTTATTTCCTGTCGCGCGGCTATGGCGCGACAGCCCGGCCGCAGGGCGGCCCCATCCGTGTCGATCCGGCCAAGCACAGTGCCCGCGAAGTCGGCGACGAGCCGCTGCTGCTCGCCCGCCATGCGCCCACGATCGTCGCGGCCGACCGGGTGGCCGCGGCGCGGACCGCGATCAAGGCGGGCGCCAGCGTGCTGGTGATGGACGATGGTTTGCAGAACCCGGCTTTGCATAAAGACCTGTCGATCGCCGTCGTCGACAGCGATACCGGCATCGGCAATGGCCTGTGCATTCCAGCCGGACCACTGCGCGCGCCCCTCGCCGATCAATTCATCGGTGTCGACGCCCTGGTGACGATTGGCGACGGCGCCCGGGCCAAGGAACCGAGCCTGATGGCGCGCGAACGCGCGCTACCCGTCATCGAAGCCGTGCTCGAACCTGATGCGGCCGGCCGGGCGCGATTGGCGCGCCAGAAGGTGGTCGCTTTCGCCGGCATCGGCCGGCCGGAGAAATTTTTCCGCACCTTGCGGGAGCTTGGCGCCAATGTGGCGCAAGCGTTGCCGTTTCCCGATCACCACCCTTATGGCAGCGCCGATATCTCAATGCTGAAATCGGCTGCGCGGCAGGCAGGCGCCATGCTGGTGACGACGGAAAAGGATTATGTGCGGTTGCAGCATCTCAAGGATCTGCCGCCCATCGACACGCTAGCGGTGACCTTGGAAACCCGGCAACACGACGCGTTCACGCCACTGCTGGACGATCTGCTTAAAGGTTGATTTTGAGCTGCTTAAAGCTTGACCTTGAGGCCCATGCGCTCAAGCTTGGCCTGGGGCGTGGCATAGGCTTCCTGGAGATCGACGTCCCAGTAGCGCAGTTCCTCGATCGGGATCGGTTCGCCCGTCACTTTGCAGCGCACGAACGTGCCGGGCCGCAGCACACGGAAATCGCCGTCGAGATAGCGGACTTCCGCTTCGACGCCGGGCTGTGGGAAACGTTCCATTCGGTTCATCGGCATGGCTTCGGTTTGACTGCGTCTACACTACATAATCGCTTGGCGGGGAAACACCAAGCAAGGCCAGATCAAAGCGGGATCACTTCTTGCGCCAGACGATGCTGGAGCTGAGCGCATAATTCCAGATGGCGCCGACGGCGGCGCCGGCGATGCCTGCCAGCCACCAGGTCGGTTCGCGCATGAACAGCCAATTGGCCATGCCGACATTGGCCACCGCGCCGACACCACACACCACGTAGAACAGCAACAGGCCGGAGATGAAGGCGCCGCCGCGCAGCCGGCTGTCGCGATAGGTGATCAGATTGTTGATGTAGAAATTCCACGTCATGGCGATCAAGGTCGCCAGCGATTGCGCCACCGCGAACGACAGGCCCATGGTGATCAACGCCAGGCGCAGCACGATCAGATGTACGACCACGCCGCTGGCACCGACCGTGGCGAAAAAAACGAAACGCACGGGCAACAGACCCCGCGACAATTTGTTGAGCAGCAGACCAGCGAAATCGAGCACCACACGCGAATCCAATTTTGACTCGCCGGCATGACGCGGACGGAAATCGAAACCGATCTCTTCCGTACGCAGGCTGTCGCCGGCGGTGATGAGTATGTCGGCGAGAATCTTGAAGCCCGACTGTTCGAGCTGCGGCGCCAGACGATCGAAAGCGTCGCGGCGCATCATGAAGAAGCCGCTCAGCACATCGTTGACGCCACGCGGGAAGAACCGCCCCACGATGGTGGCGACAATGCGGCTTGAGGCTTCACGCTTGGCCGACAGGCCACCGCCGGCGCTGCCATCGCTTGAGAGCCGCGAACCGACGATCAGATCGAGATTGCCGCTCTCCAGCCGCTCCAGCATGCGCGGCAGAACGGATTCGTCGTGTTGCAGATCGGCGTCCATCACCGCCACGTAAGGCGCTGACGACGAAAGCATGCCTTCGATACAGGCGCCCGAAAGACCGCGCCGATGCACCCGGCGCAGGCAGCGCACGCGTGGATCGCTCTGGGCCATCTGCTTGGCGAGTTCCGCCGTGGCATCGGGGCTGTTGTCGTCGACGAAAACCATCTCCCAGCCACCGGCCGGGCCGAAAGCTGCGTCAACCCGACGCACGAGTTCGGCGATGTTGCCGCGCTCATTGAACGTCGGCACGACGATGGTCAGGCGGGGGGAGGACATGGGGGATCGATTAGCCGTTGCGTCCCGGCGGGGCAACCGGCAAATCGCCCCGTTTTCTGCGCCGTTGACTTCCCCGCGTGCAGCGTGTGGGGATCAGCGCGCGATTTATTCCAAGGACGCCCTGTGTCGGACTCCCAGCCCTTCAACCGCCAAACGACTGATTTTACCCGGCTCGTTCTGGTTGTCCTCGCCGTCGCAGCGGTCTTCCGGCTGATCCTGGCCGCCAATCTCGGGCTCGGCATCGACGAGACCTATACGGTGGTCACCGCCCGGCATCTCGAATGGAGCTATTTCGACCATCCGCCGCTCGCCTGGTGGATCGCCGGCCTGACGGAGCGGCTGGCGGGCACCGAATGGGCGCCGGTGGTGCGGCTGCCCTTCATCCTGCTCGGCTGCCTTACGGGCTGGATGCTGTTCCTGCTCACCCGCCTGCTGTTTGATGCCCGAGCCGGCTTTCTGGCCGTCCTGGCCTATGTCTGCGCGCCGGTGACCGGCGTCACCGCCGGCACGTTCGTCGTGCCGGATGCGCCGCTGATGTTGGCCATGGTCGCTGGCGCCTATGCGCTGGCGCGGGCGCTGTTTGGCCCGCCGGCCGAGGCCGGCCGCTGGTGGATCGTGGCCGGTGTTTGCGGCGGCCTGGCGCTGCTGTCGAAATATCACGGCATTTTCCTGTTCGCTGGCGCGGGTCTGTTTCTTCTGACCAGTGCCGGTCAGCGGCGCTGGTTTTTGTCGCCCTGGCCCTATCTGGGCTTTCTGATCGCCGTCGCCATTTTCCTACCCGCCCTCGTCTGGAACGCGGAACATGGCTGGGTGTCCTTCCTGTTCCAGGGCGGACGTGGCGGCGAAGCTCGCTTGCGGCCGCTCGCCCCGCTCACCGTACTGGGCGGCCAGGCCTTGTTCCTCCTGCCGTGGATCTGGTTCGGCCTGGTGGCGACCGGCATCGGTGCGCTGCGGCGCGGGCCCGCCGATGGTCGTTCCTGGCTGCTGCTGTGTTTGGGCGTCGGTCCCGTTCTCGTCTTCACTCTCGTCGCCGCCTGGTCTTCGACCCGCGTGTTTCCGCATTGGGCAGCGCCTGGCTATCTGATGTTGTTTCCGCTGCTCGGCGCGGCGGTATCGGCGCGCTGGGACAAAGCGGGTTCGCATATGCGGGGATGGGCGAAGGCAACCGCCATCGTCACCGGCACGGCGATCATCCTAGCGTCCCTCTTCGCGCGCATCGGTTGGCCGCCGGTGGCCATCGCCGCGCTGGAGAAGTTGCGCGATCCGCTGATCGAAACGACCGACTGGCATGATCTGTCGGCGGCGCTGGCGCAGCGCGGCCTGCTCGGCAAGCCCAACACTTTCGTCACCGGCCTGCGCTGGCTGCATGCGGCGAAGATCGACTACGGCCTGCGTGGCCGCATGCCCGTGCTGTGCCTGTGCGACGATCCGCGCGGCTATGGCATGCTGGCACCGGCGGAGCCCTTTGTCGGCCAGGATGCGGTGATCGTGCGGCCGTTGCCGGACATTCAAAGCGTCGAGTCACTTGTCGGCAAGAATTTCGAGCGGATCGAACCGCTCGGCACCGTCGATATCACCCGGGCGGGCAAACCATCGCTGCAGGCCGAGCTCTATCTCGGTCATCGACTGAAACCAGGCTGGCAGCCGCCGTGGCGGCAAGGGCGCTGAACTACGTGCTTGTTGTCGGCTCCGGTGCGCGCACCACCGTCACCGTGCAATGGGCTCGGGCGACCACTTCCGATGATACGGAGCCAAGGTAACGGCGCAGATTGGAACGGCCACGCGCGCAGATGAGAATCTGATCGGCGTGGCTGGTGCGGGCGAAATCCAACAGCGCTTCGGCAATGTCCATCGCTTCCAGCACGTGGAATGACAGCTTGCCCTGATCAAGACCGAGCGGGCGCGCCCATTCCTTCAATTCGACCAAGCGTTGCACGTGTTTGTTGCGGCCTTCGGAATCGAAGGCTTCGTGCATGAAGACGGCCGACAGTTTCATCACGTTGATGCAGGCGAGCCGCGCATCGGCCACCGATCCCACCACCCGTTGCGTCTCGGTGAACAGCGCCTCGGCGAGATATTCGAAGCCTTCGGAAAGATCGACGCAGACAACGATGATCGGGTCCGATGTCGCCGAATAAGGCTGCGGTTCGGCCGGCGGCAGAGCGCGGGCCTTGAGCCAGGCGCGTAACTGCAGAAACAGGTTCGAGCGTTTCAACCGCTCGGCGCGCTCTGTCAGTTTCACCGCATCGGGATGTTGCAGATTGAAGGCGAGGCGCGCCGCCGTCTGATAGCGCTTGGCCGGATTGGGCTCGACGCAGCGCAGGATGATCTCTTGCAACCACGGCGGAATATCGGGCCTGATCTTGCGCGGCGGCACGGGATCGCGCCACAGCCGCGTGCGCAAGGCTTGTCGCGACTGCGGCAGACCGAACGGCCGTTCGCCGGTCGCGAGATGATAGAGCAATACGCCGAGCGAAAAGATATCGGAGCGCGGATCGCCACGGTTCTGGCGCACCTGCTCAGGCGAAATATAGGGTGCCGTGCCCATCGGCAGGCGGAACTCCGCCTCCAGCAGATCCGGCATTTCGAGATGGCGCGACAGGCCGAAATCGATGAAGACCGCTTCGCCGGTCTTCCGGATCATGATGTTCGACGGCTTGATGTCGTGATGGATGACTTTTTGCCGATGCAGATCGACCAGAGCAGTGGCGACCTTCTCGCCGATGGCGGCGACTTCTTCCGGCGGGATCGGCGATTTTTCGAACAGCGGATAGAGCGTCTCGCCGTCGATATATTCCATCGCGATATAAGGGCGCCGCGCATAGTCGCCGACCGCATAGACCTTCGGGACGTGGATGCCCGACAGACGCGGCAGGATCATCATCTCCATCTCGAAACCGACGATCACCGTGGCATCGTCGGCATCGACGATCTTCGGCACTTTGAAGATGACGCGACCTTCAATGTCGGGATGGCTGGCGCGATAGATGATCGCCATGCCGCCGACATGGATCTTTTCTTCGATGGTGAAGCCGTCGATGACCTCCCCAATCCGAACGTTGATCTTGCTCATCGTTCAGCCCACGGCTTATTTGCCAATGAACAAGCGCGCGGCCAGAATTCTCGGCAGTTCAGCGGCATGGATCTTTCGAGCAGCCTCCTCGATGTCATAGGGCACGCGCCAATATGTCAGTTCATTCTTGGTCGTGTCGAGGATGCTATAGGCGGCCGAAGGATTTTTATCGCGCGGCTGGCCGACCGAGCCCTGCACCGCCAGCCATTGGCGCTGGCCGACCAAGGGAATGGGGGCGCCAGGTTTGGGCGCGAAGAACTTCGCCGGCTTGGTCGGCGTCATGTGATAAAGCTGCGGAATGTGGATGTGTCCGCAGAAGGTGATCCGCTGCCGGGTGGCTTGCAAGCTGCGCTCGGCACTCTCTTCATCGCCGATGTAGAGCCAGCGGGTGGGCGCCGACGCGTCGGAGTGGACGTAGAGGCGATCCTCATCCTCCACCTTCATGAGCAGGCTTTCGAGAAAGGAGCGCCGGGCGGGATCGAGCTGGTTGTAGGTCCATTCGATCGCCGCCTTGGCATAGTCGTTCATGCCGTCGGTGAGACCCTTGGCGGCGGCATAGTCGTGATTGCCCATCAAGGCGACGGCGCCATCAGCGCACAGATCGGCGACGCGCTCGACGATATAGGCGGGATCGGCGCCATAGCCGACGAGGTCTCCGAGGAAGACGAATTGATCGATGTTCTGGCGCACCGCATGGGCGAAGCAGGCATCAAAGGCCTCGCGATTGCCGTGAATGTCGGAAAAAAAAGCGATACGCATATGCAGGTTTGCCCTCGACACCTTCTCTCCCGCCGGCGGCGGTCTTGATCAAGCGCCGACCTGTTTGATTAACGCCTAACTTGACCGCAGCCAATTGCAAAGAAAAAACCCCGGGACCGACCCGGGGTTTCATCAGAATTGCGTGCGGTCCTGAAGCGACCAGCCTCAGTGAACCAAACGGCTCTTCAGCTCGCCGATGCCCTTGGCGATGAGATCGGCAGCGGCCTGGCCCTTGGTTTCGGCCTTCAAAACCGTCTCGGCGGCCTTGGCTGCGACGTCGGCGACGATGGCGCGCACGTCGTTGGCAGCCTGAGCCTCGGCCATGGCGATCTTCGCTTCGGCCTGCTTGGTGCGGCGGGCGACGAAATCCTGCATCCGCTCGGCGGTTTCCTTGGCCATGGCCTCGGCCTCGGTCTTGGCCTGCGCCACGATCGCTTGCGCCTCAGCCTCGGCTTCGATCGCCTTCTTCTTGAAGGAGGCGAGCACGGCTTCCGCCTCCTCGCGCAGGCGGCGGGCCTGGTCGAGTTCGTCGGCGATCATTTTGCTGCGGCCGTCGAGCGCGCTCAGGATCGTGCGATGCACGCCGAGATAGCCGAGCAGCAGCACGAAGAGAACGAAACCAACGGCGACGAAAAATTCGGCATCGAAATGCATGGACGAACTCCTAGCCGATCTTCTCGGCGGCGACCGCGCGGGCAATAGCCGCCGCGTCGGCGCTCTTGCCGGTGATGTGCTTGATGATCTCGCCCGCCGTGTCGGTGGCGATGGTGGCGACCGAACCCATGGCCTTGGCCTTGGTGGACGCGATCTGCGCTTCGGCAGCGGCGAGCTTGTCGTTGAGGCCAGCCTCGAGCGTCTTGCGATCGCCTTCGATCTGGGCGTTCAGCTTCTCGCGCATCTGCTGCACGGTGGTCTGCGCATTGGCCTTGGCATCGGAGAGCGCCTTTTCATAGGCGACGGCGGCGTCATCTGCCTGCTTCTGCATGTCGGAAGCGGACTTGAGATCGCCAGCGATACGGTCTTCGCGGGTCTTGAGGATTTCCGCGACGCGCGGCAGCGCCACCCGCGACATCAGCCAATAGAGCAGACCGAAGGTGATCGCGAGCCAGATGAGCTGCGAGGCGAACCATGTCGGATCGAACGGCGGAAATACCGCTTCACCGCCACCGGCGGCCGGCGTTGCTGCATAGGCGCTGGAGATGAGCATGCTGCTATCCCGAAAACTTTGTGGACCAAAACGAGCGAGAAAGCCGCGCGCACTCGCGTACGCGCGGCTTCAATTCTTACTTCACGAACAGCAGGATGATCGCGACGAGGAACGCGAAAATGCCGAGACCTTCCGCGAGCGCGGCGCCGATGAAGGCGCGGCCGAACTGACCGTCGGCAGCCGACGGGTTGCGCAGAGCGCCGGAGAGGAAGTTACCAAAAATGGTGCCGACGCCGACGGCGGCGACGCCCATGCCAATCGCCGCGAGACCTGCGCCGATCCATTTTGCTGCTACGGGATCCATATCGAACTCCTGTTCGTGTGTAAGGGCGACTATCTGTTGTTCAAATATTTATCAGTGGCCCGGGTGAATTGCGTCGTTCAGATAGACGCAAGTGAGGATGGCGAAAACATACGCCTGAAGGACGGCGACCAAGAGCTCGAACGCCGTCAAGCCAACGATGGCGAGAAGCGGCAGCGGCGCCAGAATGGAAGCGGCACCTGCACCCAGCAGCATGGTCACGAAGCCGGCGAACACCTTCAAGGTGATGTGACCGGCGAGCATGTTGGCGAAAAGACGAACCGAGAGCGAGATCGGCCGCGAAACGAAGGAAATCACTTCGATCAGCATCAGGAACGGCAGCAGAAACGGCGAGACGCCCGACGGCACGAACAGCTTCAAGAAGTGCAGGCCGTGCTTGTAGAAGCCGTAAATGAGGACCGTGAGGATGACGAGCGCGGCGAGCGCGAAGGTCACGATGATCTGGCTGGTCACCGTATAGGTGTAGGGGATGAGGCCGAGCACGTTCGAGAAGACAACGAACATGAACAGCGAGAAGACCAGCGGAAAGAACTTCATGCCGTGATCGCCGGTGGTCGAGCGCACCGTCGAGGCGACGAATTCATAGGCCATTTCGGCGGCGGCTTGCAGGCGGCCCGGCACCAGGGCCTTGCCGCTCGTGCCCCAGATCATCAGGAGCGAGATGCAGGCCAGGATGATGACCATGAACAAAGAGGAATTGGTGAAGGAGGCATCGATATTGCCGAGGCCGATCTTCACGATCGGCTGAATCTCGAACTGATGGATCGGATCGATCGCGTTTGCTTCAGCCGCCACTTCGTCACCCTTCTCATCCGCGCAAGACGCGCATCAGGCCTTGTCTTTCGGTTTTGCCGGTCCCGTCGGACGCGCGGCAATGCGATAGACGTTATAGAAACCCGCCGCTGTCCCTAGCCCCAGAAAGAGGATGAGAAACAACGGCGTCGTAGAAAGCCACTCATCGAGCTGCCAGCCGATCAGAAAACCGACCACAACCCCCGCCACAAACTCAGACAGGACGCGAAAGCCTAAACTCAGCGCCCGCCCGGTTTCAGCCCCCGGGATATCCGTATTCGCCCCGGCCTTGCGCTCGCGCGCATCGAGATTCTGTTCCTTCAACGCGCCCGACAAACGGTCGAGACGCGCCCGAAGTTCAAGATCCTCGCGGCTCCGACGATCCTCGTCACTTTCGTGCCCGGACATCTGCGGTCTCATGCGGCGCGGCCTGCGCTCGCGCAAGTGCGACGCCAGAAAAAATGAAGGAATCCCTTGCGAGCCGGGCGCAACATATTGACGCGGGTATGGCCTGTCAATGCGTCAACGACTCTGCCGGAAAACAAAAAATCCAAATAATTTCATGCACTTGAAACATATAAAAAGAGCTTTTCCCCGCCCCTCGTTTCTGCTCGGATGAAAAGATGCGACTGATGGCTTAAGGCAGCCAAACGAACGCGCTGCCTGAGCCGGGCGCATGGGGGATGAAATAGCTTTGGATTCGAAGACGATGCGACCGCTTTACGACCTGCCCGGCCATCTCGTGCGACGCCTGGTGCAGCTCACCCAAGGGATTTACGAAAGCGAAGCCAAATCCTTCGGCGTCACCCATGCGCAATTCGCCATCTTGCAGACCGTGCATCTGGCACCTGGGCTCGAACAGCGCGAGATCGCTGAAGCCGCCGGCTACGATTCGGTGACCGCCAGCCACATGATCCGCAAGCTGGAAGCCATGAACCTGCTGCGCCGCGACAAGGGCAGCCGTTCGCGTCGTGGGAATTCGCTGCATCTCACGACCGCCGGCGCCGAAAAGCTCAAAGAGATGGAACCGGCCATCGCCCGCGTGCAAGAGCGATTGGTGGAACGTCTGCCGCCGGAGAAGCGCAAACTGTTTTTGCAGCTTCTGTCGGAAATAACCGGGATCGAAAACGTCCACCGCAATCCCGACGCACAAAAATAAGCATACTAATTATTGACAGCCCGGCGCGAAGCCGGCACAGTCCGCCCATAACGACCAAGTCCGGGGAGGACAGGATGGACCTTGAAGCAGGGCGCATCACCGCACGCCCAACTGCGCCCGCTTCATCGTTTCGTCTGTGGTACATGGCGGCGATCCTCTGCCTGACCAATGCGGTCTCTTTCGTCGACCGCCAGTCGCTGCCGCTGCTGATCAACCAGATCAAAGGCGACTTCCAGATCAACGACACGCAGGTGAGCCTGCTCGTCGGCTTCGCCTTCATTCTCACCTATGCGGGCCTGTCGATTCCCGCCGGCATACTGGTCGACCGGTTCAGCCGCCGCGCCGTGCTTTCAGCCGGCATCGGTTTCTGGTCGGCCTCGACGATGTTTTGCGCCTTCGCCACGAACTACTGGATGATGTTCGTCGGCCGTCTCGGCATTGGCGCGGGCGAATCCGTGGTCGGGCCCGGGGCCGCCTCGATCATTCGCGATGCCTTCGCGCCCGATCAACGCGGCCGCGCCGTCGCCATTTGGGCGATGGGCGCCAACATCGGCGCCGCCGCCGCTCTCCTGCTCGGCGGCCTCATCCTGCGCGCCGTCGGTGACGCACCATCCGTAACCGTGCCGCTGTTCGGCACCGTGCGCTCCTGGCAGGTGGTGCTGTTTGGATGCGCATTGATCACTTTGCCGGTCGCGCTGCTGGTGCTGACGTTCCGTGAGCCCGCGCGCACCGGAACCATGACGCCTGAACGCAGCACCATGAAACAGGCCATCGCCTTCATGGCGCAGCATTGGAAAGTCTTCGCGCTGGTCTTCCTGGTCAACGGCCTGACCATCATCATGGTCGTACCGCATGGCATTTGGGCGCCTGCCATGTTCGAGCGCGTGTGGAAACTGTCGCGGCCCGAGATCGCTTTCACGCTTGGCATCATGACCTTGATCTTCGGTGCCTCAAGCCAGTTTATCGCCGGCACGGTGCTCGATCGGCTGGAGCGTGCCGGCATCGCCAATCCGGTGCCGTTGTTCGGCATCATCGTCTGCGTGCTCGGCTTTCTGCCCGGCATCTATATGCCGCTCGCGTCCACTGTGACGATGGCGTGGGTGTGCCAGGCGCTTTACATGCTGATCTGCACCTCGCTGTTCACGATCGGCACGGCCTTCATCACGCGGCTCGCGCCACCGGAAATGGCGGGCAAGATCACCTCGCTGCATTTCCTCTGGGTCGGCCTGATCGGCACGCTTGTCGGCACGACGCTTTATGCGGTGGTGGCGGACAACGTCTACGCCCATGCCGGTCCGCTCGCCATCGCCTATTCGCTCTCAAGCGTTGTTGCCATTCTCGCCGTGTTGTCGGTGATCGTCTACGCCCTCCTTCTGCTCATGACCCGCAAGGAAAGCCCGAAAAGCCCATGAAAGCTGCTCTCTTCTCCACCTGCAAATATAACGGGCCATCGCTCGACAAAGGCTGGCCGGTATCGGGCGCGGTCTATTCGCGCCAGGCCGCGCAAGATTCGATGCAGCAAAGCCTCGAACAGTTTCAGTTGGCCGATGAACTCGGCTTCGACTGGGTGACGGTGGCCGAACATCACTATGCGCCCTTCTCGCTCACCCCCAATCCGATGGTGATGGCCGGCGCGCTGACGCAAGTCATCAAGCGCGCCAAGATCGCTTTGCTCGGCGCCGACATTCCGATCCTCAATCCGGTGCGCGTGGCGGAAGAATTCGCCATGCTCGATACGATGACGGGCGGGCGCGTCGTCGCCGGCATGCTGCGCGGCACGCCGAACGAATATGTCACCTACAATATCAATCCGGCGGAATCGCGCGCGCGCTTCGAAGAAGCGCTGCATCTGATCAAGATGGCTTGGACGCAGACCGAACCGTTCGGCTGGCAAGGCCGCTATTACGAATACCGCACCGTTTCGATCTGGCCGCGTTGCGTGCAGGAGCCGCATCCGAAAATCTATATGTCCGGATCGAGCCCCGAAGCCGGCGAATTCGCCGCCAAGAATAAAGTCGGCCTCGGCTTCGCCGTCACCACCGTGCCGCTGGCTGCAAAGGCCGCCGCGCATTATCGCACGCAGGCTGACCGCTTCGGCTGGGAACCGGAACCGGAGGATGTGATCTATCGCGTCGCCGTGCATGTCGGCGAAAACGACGATCAGGCCCTGGAAGATTTCGTCGAAGCGACGAAGACCGGCGCACGCACCGGCCTCACCATGGCCAATCGGGGCCTCGAAAGCGCCATCGCCGAAACCGGCTACTATGGCCGCGACGCCGACATGCAGCGCCAACGCCTCATGCCACGCAGCCTGCAGGAGCGTATCGACCAGGGCCAGATCCTGCTCGGCGGGCCGGACACCGTGTTGAAGCAGATCGAGAACATCAAGCGCGAGCTGGGCGCCGGCGTCATCGACTTCACCGTCGCGCATCAGATGGGCGACAAGACCGTGCGCAGCATCGAACTGCTCGGCGAAAAAGTGCTGCCGCGCATCCGGCATTGGTAAGGGATTTGACGATGAACACCACCGTGAATGCGACTTCATCCGCCGCGCCGCTGCTCTGCTTCGGCTTTGCCGATGCCGCCGCTTCCCCCGCCTTGAAACAGATCGCTGCCGGACGCGCCGTCATTTCGGGGGCCGATCAGGCCGCGACCTCCGCGATCATCGCCAAGGGCGCGGCCTGCGGCGAAGCCCTGTCCTTCGCCGCACAATATGCCGGCATCGTCGAATCGATCATTTTGATCTCGCCCGATGAAGCGGCAGCGAAACGCGCGGGCGAAATCGGTGCCGAATGCCAGGCACAGGTTCTGGCGCTGGCGGGTACGCTCGACGCGGAGAGCGGCGCCGCCGCCACCGCGATCAAGCAGGCCCTACCCTCCTGCCATCTCGTCTACGTTTTCGATACGAGCAAAGACATGGACATCGAGCGGCCCGAAGCGCTGGCGAAAGTGGCGCGGGATTTTCTGGCCCGGCGCGACAAATTCCTGGTCAGCAATGCGGACGGACGGATCACGCCGTAGACGCCACAACGCGGACAACAAAAAAGCCGTCGCCCGAAAGCGACGGCTTTAATTTTATCCGTGTTGGACGGCGTTGATTATTCCGCCGCCACCATCACTTCGGCCTGCGCCAGGTCGACGCTGACGAGCTGCGACACGCCACGCTCGGCCATCGTTACACCGAACAGCCGATCCATGCGGGCCATGGTGATCGGGTTATGGGTGATGGTGATGAAGCGCGTATCGGTCTTGCCGCGCATTTCGGCGAGCAGGTTGCAGAAGCGTTCGACGTTGGAATCGTCGAGCGGCGCGTCCACTTCGTCGAGCACGCAGATCGGCGACGGATTGGTCAAGAACACCGCGAAGATCAGCGACATCGCCGTCAGCGCCTGCTCACCACCCGACAGCAGGGTCATGGTCGAAGGCTTCTTGCCCGGCGGACGGGCCATGATTTCAAGGCCGGCTTCCAGCGGGTCGTCGGATTCGATCAGTTGCAACTCGGCCGAACCGCCGCCGAACAGGCTGGTGAACAGTTCCTTGAAGTGGTTGTTGACCACATCGAAGGCGGCGACCAGACGCTCGCGGCCTTCCTTGTTCAAGCTCTGGATGGCGGTGCGCAGCTTGCGGATCGCTTCCGTCAGGTCGTCGCGTTCGGTGGTCAGCGCATCGCGGCGGCCTTCGATATCGCCCAGTTCGTCGTCGGCGCGCAGGTTGACGGCACCGAGACGTTCACGATCCTGCTTGAGCTCTTCGAGCCTGCGCTCGACATCGGCACCCTCGGGCAATTCGTCGTCGGGTTCGACGCCGGCCAGAGCCGCCACCGCATGGGGCTCGCATTCGAGATCGGTGGCGATGCTGTGGATGATGTCCTGGTTGCGCTGGCGCAGAGCTTCGACACGCGCTTCGGAGCGAGCACGCTCTTCGCGCACCGCCGACATGGCATCGAGCGTCATGCGTGCGACGCGATCGCTTTCGGCGAGGCGCGTCTCGGCTTCGACGCGCTTGTCGGAGGCGAGCTTGCGGGCCTCTTCCGCCTTGTCGACTTCGCCGATCAGGGCGCGCCGACGCTCAAGGAACAGTTCCGGCGCCTCCGCCAGCCGTTCCAGCTCCTCGCGCGCTTCGGCGATACGCTCTTCGTAATCGGCGATCTGGCCGGTGGCGCGACCGCGCCGCTCGTCCCAGGATTGGCGCTCATTGTTGATCGCCATCAGGCGCTGCTGCCGCACCTGCGCTTCGCGACCGAGCGACTGCACGGCGGCGCGGGCTTCCGATGTTTCGGCGCGCGCATGGGCGGCCGAAGCGCGGGCGCGATCGAGCTTGCCGGTGAGCTGCGCGGTCGGTGCCAGGGTTTCGAGCGCGTTCTGCGCTTCGCCATGTTTGGCGCGGGCTTCGTCACGGTTCTGGGTCAGCCGGTTGGAGGCTTCTTCCAGCGCCGACACGCGGGCGCCCGACTGGGCACGCTTGCGCTCGGCAGCGTTCAGCGCCTCGCGCGCTTCGCCGAGCAACCGCTGGGCGTTACGGGCGTCGTTGCGGGTCTGCGTTTCGGCCATGGCGGCGACACGCACGCGCTCGACCATCTGTTCGGCCTGCACCTTCAACGCGTCGGCGACGCGGCGGGCTTCTTCGGCCTCACGGGTGAGATCACCCAGACGATTGCGCTCGGCCAGACGGCGGGCGGCCGGCGTCGGCGCTTCGGCGGCGGCGACGAAACCGTCCCAACGCCACAGATCGCCTTCCTTCGAAACCAGGCGCTGGCCGGGCTTCAACAGCTTTTGCAGGTGCGCGCCTTCGGTGCGCACGACGACGCCGATCTGGTTGAGACGGCGCGCCAGCTGGTGCGGCGCGGTGACCAGCTTCGCCAGCGGTTCGACACCCGGCGGCAGCGGCGCGTCTTCGGCATGATCGCCGAGCAGTGACCAATGGGCAGGCGCCGAGGCATTGACCGAGGCATCGAGATCGTCGCCGAGCGCGGCGCCGAGCGCGGCCTCATAGCCCTTCTCGACATTGATTTCATCGACGACCGGCGGCCACAGATCGCTCTCGGCGGTGGCCAGCAGTTTCGACAGGGTGCGCACTTCGGTCTCAAGCCGGTGCGCCTTGCGATCGGCTTCGGCCAGCGGCGTGCGGGCTTCGCTTTCGGCGGCGCGCGCGTCGCCATGGGCGCCTTCGGCTTCAAGCGCGGCTTCCTCGGCCGCCGACAGAGCTTCCTGCGCGGCTTCGAGCGCTTCCGCCAGCGCGGCGAATTCATCCTCGGCGACGCCAGCGGCGCGCAGATTTTCGAGTTCGGCGGCGACCTGCGTCAGTTCGTTCTCGAAGCGCTGCAAGCGCTGCGTCTCGTCGTTCAAAGCCTGCTGCAAGGCATTGCGGCGGGCGTTGATGTCGGACAGCGCCGCCTGCGCTTCAGCCAGCGTCGCTTCCGTCTCGGCCAAGCGGCCTTCGGCGTCGGCGAGCTTTTCCTTCGCTTCGTATTCGAGATCGCCAGCGGCTTCAGTCGCCTGATCGAGATCGGCGACTTCCGCGTCGAGACGGTTCAGCACGCTGGCGGCATCGTCGATCAATGCCTTTTCGCGCGCCATATCCTTTTCGAGCTGGGCCTGACGGCGCTCGAGTTCGACGACGCGCTGCTTGGCGCGCTCTTCCTCGCCCTCGAGCTGTTCGCGCGCCAGGATGAGGCGCTGCAAAGCAGCGCCGGCCTTGGCTTCCTCATCACGCAGCGGCGGCAATTCGTAGGCGGCGATGGCTTGCAGACGCGCCGATTCGGCCTGCTGGCGGGTGCGCTCTTCGACTTCGCGGGTGTCGCCTTCGAGCTTGCTCTCCGCCTCGGCCATCTGCCGGGTGACATCGCGATAGGCGATGTGCAGGAGCAAGGCTTCGGCCTTACGGATTTCAGCGGCGAGGCCCTTGTAACGGGTCGCCTGGCGCGCCTGACGCTTGAGGCTGTCGACCTGCGAGTCGAGCTGCTTCATCACGTCTTCAAGGCGATTCAGATTGTCTTCGGCACCCTTGAGGCGCAGTTCCGCCTCGTGGCGGCGGGAATGCAGACCGGCGACACCGGCAGCATCTTCGAGAATGCGGCGGCGCTGCTGCGGCTTGGCGGAAATGATTTCGCCGATCATGCCCTGGCGCACCATGGCGGGCGAACGGGCACCGGTGGCAGCGTCGGCGAACAGCAATTGCACGTCGCGGGCGCGCACTTCCTTGCCGTTGAAGCGATAGGTCGAACCCGCTTCGCGCTCGATACGGCGCGAAATTTCAAGCAGATCGGCGTCGTTGAAGGCGGCCGGCGCCGAGCGGTCGGCGTTGTCGAGCACCAGCATGACTTCAGCCTGGTTGCGCGACGGCCGGTTGCCGGAGCCTGAGAAAATGACATCGTCCATGCCCGAGGCGCGCATGGATTTATAGGAGTTTTCACCCATCACCCAGCGCAAGGCTTCGACAAGGTTGGACTTGCCGCAGCCGTTCGGGCCGACCACGCCGGTCAGCCCTGGCTCGATGATGAAATCCGTCGGCTCACAAAAGCTCTTGAAGCCTGTGAGCCGCAGCCGATTGAACTTCATACGCCTCGTTCCTTACGCAAATCCGGGTCTTCCTTCCGGTTCGGCCGCCCTCTGAAGGGGCGGCGTCGCCGGGGTCGGATCACCCCCTGCCTGTCCGTCGAACGATTCGGCTGCAGGGCGCATCCCTGCCTCTAAGCCGTCATAAAGGCTCGTAACAGGCAAGACGCAGCCTCTGATTCTGGCCAATTTTCCTGTGAGAAAAGGCCGTTTGGAGGCTGCGGTGCAGGAACTTATGCGCTTCTTAGCTCTTCAGGGAGGGCAGAATGAGCTTTTCCATCTCCTCCAAGGAGACCGCGCCGACCAAGCGGGTGCCATTGATGAAGAAGGTCGGCGTCGAATTGACGGTGAATTTCTCCGCCCCCTGATCGCGCACCTTGCCGATATTGTCATAGAGCGCCTGGTCCTTCAGGCAGCTCTCGAATGTCTCCTGCGACATGCCGGTCTGACGCATCAGGGTCATCAGGCCTTGCAACGGCTTATCCGACATCGCCCAGTTTTTCTGCTGCGCCAGCAGCAGGCCGACAACCGCATCGCGCTTGTCGTCGCCCGAGCAGCGCGCCAGCATGAAACCCGCCTGGGCCAGCGGGTCGAACGGGAATTCGCGCATGGTGAAACGCACCTTGCCCGTGTCGATATATTTAGTTTTCAACTCTTTATAAGTGGTCTCGTGGAAATGCGCGCAATGCGAGCAGGTCGCCGACGCATATTCAATGATCGTGACCGGGGCTTTTTCGTCGCCCTGCCAGATGTCCGGCAGCGCACCGGGCTTCATCAGCTCAGCCGCGGGCACATTTTGCGCGAAGGCCGCCGAAGGAAGCAGGCTCGCGGCGAAAAGCGCGGCCGAACCAACAGCGGCGCCCTCAAGAACCTGACGGCGGGTTTTGCGAAGTGTGACAGACATGAACTGAACCATTCCTGTGAAAACGGCCAAGGCGATAGGCGTTAAGCGGCGAATGTGGCAAGCCCGCGACCCGCCAGCAAGGCAAACTTACAGTCTTTTTCTCACGTTTTCGCGCGTTGCGGTTGAAAAACCCGGGCGCCAAGCCGATTCAGCGCCCCACGCAAGTCGTCATCTTCGATGCCTTCGGTCATGGCGGCGGCCCGCTGCTCCTCCACCGGGCCTGGCGGGAGCACCTTGCGCCGTCCCGCCCCGTCACGCCGGACTGGCCCTTGTTTCAGCACCACCCGGCCGACGCAGCGCCAGCCGAGGCGGGCATTGACCCGCTCGACCAGCAGCGGGCCGACATGCTGGAATTCGAGCGCGAAAGCCCCCTCCACCCGCAGGATCAGGCTAGCCGGCTCAGGCGGGGCATCGGGCGAACGCCCGGGCGGGCGCACCGGCCATTGCAGCCGCAACGGCTCGCTCACCGCCGCCAGCCGCGCGCCAGCGATGTCAGGCCAATGCAACAGGATATCCGCCTCGCCAAACCCCTGTTTGGCAATGACCGGATTGATCGCCTGCGGCACGAACTCGCCGAGCGATCGGGGGACATTGCGTTTGCGAGGGGCGGAGACCATAGCCCGATCATAGCATGCTGGCACTGCAAAGTCGTGGGCCGAGCCCCCGCCTCGTCGCTATCATTCCCGCGGTCGCAAAAAATTCGCGACCGCGCGGGAATAAACCAGTTCTCCTCCGAGTCTCCTTCACGTCGCCCCTGATGTGAAGGAGATCACCATGGCGCAGGATAACAGTTCCATCGATCGGCGCCGCACGCTCGAGTGCATGGTGTGGGCGGGCAGCGGCGTATTGTGGACCTTGGTTGGCGGCGTGCCGCAGACCTCGGCCGTGCTGGGAATGGGAACCGCCCGGGCGCAGGCGGCGATGGGCTTCAGCTTCCTGCAAATCTCCGACAGCCATATCGGCTTCAAGCAGGCGGCCAACCCCAATCCGCTCGCGACCTTGCAGGACGCGATCAGCCAGGTCGGCGGCATGGCGACGAAACCCGCCTTCATGATCCATACCGGCGACATTTCGCATCTGTCGAAGCCCGAAGAATTCGACGACGCCGAAAAGGTCATCGCCGGCGCACGGCTCGACGTTCATTACGTGCCTGGCGAGCACGATATCGTCGATGAGGGGCGTGGCGCCGACTATCTGAACCGCTTCGGCCGAAAGCAGAAAGCGCAAGGCACCGGCTGGTATGCGTTCGATCACGAAGGCGTGCATTTCGTCGGCCTCGTCAATGTCGCCGATCTCAAAGCGGGCGGCATGGGTTCGCTCGGCGCGGCGCAGATCGCCTGGCTGACGGAGGATTTGAAGGGCAAGAGCGCGTCCACACCGCTGGTGATCTTCGCGCATATTCCGCTGTGGACCGTCTATGCGGATTGGGGCTGGGGCACCGATGACGCGGCGCAAGTTCTGGCGCTCGTCAAACGGTTTGGATCCGTGACCGTACTCAACGGACATATTCACCAGATCATGCAGAAGGTCGAAGGCGCGGTGACATTCCATACCGCCCGCTCGACCGCCTTTCCGCAGCCTGCACCTGGAACGGCACCCTCGCCCGGTCCCCTGAAAGTGGCGGATGAGCGACTGCGCGGCGTGCTCGGCACCACATCCATCACCGTCAGACGCGGCAATGAACCGCTCGCCATCATCGACAGCGCGTTGATGAAGGCCTGACCGATCCGAACATTGGAGACACGACATGACGACCGCCCTGGATCGCCGCCGCTTGTGCGCGGCCGCTCTTCTTTTGCCCTTGCTGACGCAACGCGTTCGGGCCGATGAGGCCACCGTGAAGATCGAAAACTTTTCCTTCACGCCGGACACGCTCAACGTCAAAGCTGGCACCGTCGTGATCTGGAGCAACGATGACGACATTCCCCATTCGGTGGTGACCACCGATGGCAAGGTGCATTCCCGCGCTCTCGACACCACGGACACGTTTCGTTTCACCTTCGCGACGCCTGGCACCTACGATTACTTTTGCGGGTTGCATCCGCATATGAAGGGGAGGATCATCGTAGCCCCGTGAGAGGTTCGCATGCCTCCTGTGCGCGCTTGACCGACGAGACCCGCAGCCGCTTGTTCCGCGAGGTGGTGATGCCCCATCTCGACGACGCCTTCGTGTTCGCACGTTGGCTGACCGGCAATCCGACGGATGCCGAGGATGTGGTGCAGGACGCTTGTCTGCGTGCGTTGAACGGCATCGAGCGTTATAGCGGCGGCAATGCGCGCGCCTGGTTGTTCTCGATCGTGCGCAACACGACATTCACCTGGCTGGCGCACAATCGCCCCAAGACGCTGGTCCTCACCGATGATCTGGAAGGCGCCGCGCGTGACGCACCGACAGTGAGCGAAAGCCCGACGCCGGAGGCCGAAATGATCGCACAAGCGGATGAAGCGCTCCTGCATACGGCCATCGCCGCCCTGCCCGCTCCCTTTCGTGAGGCGCTTGTGATGCGCGAGTTCAACGGTCTCAGCTACCGCGAGATCGCCAGCATTGTGGATATTCCTGTCGGCACGGTGATGTCGCGCCTGGCGCGCGCCCGCGCACTGCTGATCGAGCGGATCGGAAAGGAGATGTCATGAGCGACGCCCCTCTTGATCCGCACCTGACTTTACAGGCCGCTCTCGACGGCGAACTCGACGCGGCCGGCCAAGCCGCCTTCGAACGCCAGCTTGCCGCCGATCCCGCCCTCGCCGCCACCTACGCGCGTCACCTTGCTTTACGGCGCGCACTGCAGGCGCAGTTTCCACGCACGTCCGCGCCGGCTGCTCTACATGCCCGATTGCAAGCCGCCGTCAGCCCCACGATCGCCGAGCCCGCGCATGCCCCACGGCGCGATTTCATGAAAATGGCCGCCGCCTTGGCCCTCGGTATCGGCCTCGGTGGCAGCGCCACCTATCTGGCCCTGCAACGCGGCACGCCCGGCCTCGACGATGCTCTTATCGCCAATCACCGGCGCGCCCTTCTCGCCGGCAGCCCCGTCGATATCGCCTCGAACGACCGGCACAATGTCCGGCCTTGGTTCGACGCACGGATCGCCATTTCTCCACCGACGCCAGACCTTGCCGCCCAGGGCTTTCCGCTCCTCGGCGGGCGGGTCGATGTGGTCAACGGCGCGCCAGCGCCCGTGCTGGTCTATCGCATAGGTGCCCATGTGGTCAGCGTGACTGCCTTACCCGGCACCGTCGCTTCGCGCCCAACGGTGGCCGATGCCGGCTTCCACATTCTGTCCTGGCGCCATGCGGGCTTCACGTTCTTGATGACGACCGATGCAGAAGAGCAGGAACTTGTTCGCTTCGCGGAGACATTCAAAGCCGCTGTCACTGGCGCGCCAGCGCCTTAATCCGATCTGCCGGCGCGGCGATACATGTCGTCGACGGTGAGGTTTTCGATGCGGCTGGCGATGATCCAGCGATGACCGAAAGGATCCTGTAATCGGGCGACCCGATCGCCGTAAAACTCGTTGGCGACCGGCCGCAACAAGGTCATACCAGCGGCCACCGCGCGCTCGGCCACCTGATCGACGTCGGGCACGTAGATGTGCAGCGACACCGGCGAGCCGCCGAGCGTTTTCGGGCTGATCACGCCATATTCGGGAAATTCGTCGGAGACCGAAAAGCGAGCTTTGCCGATCAACAGTTCGGCATGGCCGAGACGGCCATCCGGCTCGTCGAAGCGCATGGTCACATCAGCGCCAAATGCCTGCTTGTAAACTTCGACGGCCTGCGCGCCTCTATCGACGCACAGGCCGGGGACTCCACCCGCATAGTCCTCGGGCACCGGATTGACCGCCATCGCCGCCTCCCATGCGTTGTCGCACCGCCTCTTATTCGGCGGCGGTGCGGATGTTGCTGCGTTGTTTCAACAGATCGACCAACATGGCCGTATCCATCACGTCGCCAAAGGTCAGATAGATCGACCGCAAGGTGGCGTTGTGCTCATCGTCATTATCGGCGGCATTGCCGTCGGACACCATGACGACCTTGTAGTTCAGCATCATCGCGTCGCGCGCGCTCGACTCGCAGCAGACATTCGTCACCGTGCCGGTGATCAACACCGTATCGACGCCCTGTTCGCGCAGGATCGCATCGAGGTCGGACGAGTTTTGGATGAAAGCGCTGAAACGGTGCTTCTCGACATAGAGATCTTCCGGCTTGGCATCCATTTCCGGCCAGAGCGCATAGCCTTCGGACCCACGCTCCAGCGCCGAAAAGCGCATCAGCGCGCGCTCGTGCGTCACCATCTTATGCGCATTGGACCAGGTGATCTTGTCGCCTGCGGTGCAGGCCGTCTGGATCCACACGACGATGCCGCCGGTTTCACGCACCGCCTGCGCCAATTTGTTGATTGCCGGAACGATCTTCGGCGCCATCTGGCACGGCGCATGGGCCACGGGCAGCGGCATGAACGCGTTCTGCATGTCGATGACGATCAGCGCCGTCTTCGACGGGATCAGATCGTCGTGAATATGTTCCTTCCCCCGCCGCTTGACCACACGGTCGATCACGGATTGTGGGATGTCGATCTTGTGCATGATTTTTCTTTCTCCGCTGGATTGCGCGTAGGGTCGACTAGCCACTGTGCCTGGAAATGCTCTAAACAATGGCATGGTTCCCTCGGTAAGCCCATCGAAAAAAGGCAGCGTCAGCATCGCGGCTGATCTGCTCGCCTGGTATGACGCGCATCGTCGGCGCTTGCCGTGGCGCGCGCTGCCCGGCCAAAAGCCTGATCCTTATGCGGTCTGGCTGTCGGAAATCATGCTGCAGCAGACCACGGTGACGGCGGTAAAGCCCTATTACGAGCGCTTTTTGAGCCTTTGGCCCAATGTGAAGGCACTCGCCGCCGCGCCGGTCGAAGAGGTGATGAAAGCCTGGGCAGGCTTGGGCTATTACAGCCGCGCACGCAATCTGCACGCCTGCGCGATCGCCGTGGCCGAACGGCATGCAGGCATTTTCCCCGACAGTGAAGAGGCGCTACGCGCGCTGCCCGGCATCGGCCCCTATACGGCCGCGGCAATCGCCGCGATCGCCTTCGGCCATCGCGCTGTTGTCGTCGACGGCAATGTTGAGCGCGTGGTGACGCGGCTCTTCACCATCGACACACCGATGCCCTCAGCCAAACCGCTCATTCGCGCCAAGGCCGACACGATTACGCCCGATGCGCGCGCCGGCGATTTCGCGCAAGCGATGATGGATCTCGGCGCGACGATCTGCACACCGAAGACACCCGCCTGCGTGCTCTGCCCATTGGCGGGTCACTGCATCGCGCGGGCCGAGGGCACGCAGCCGCGCTTTCCCGTGAAAGCACCGAAGGCGGAGCGGCCGCATCGCACCGGGGCGATTTTTTATGTGCGGCGCGCCGACGGCAAAGTGCTGGTGCGCCGCCGCCCGCCGAAAGGCCTGCTCGGCGGCATGCTGGAATTTCCCGGCAGCGAATGGCGCGTCGGCTTCACACAGGACGAGGCGTTGACGCATGCGCCGATCGAGACGACATGGCGGCGCAAGATCGGCAGCGCCGACCATGTGTTCACCCATTTCTCCCTGGCCCTGACCGTCTATACCGGCGAGGTGCCACGCCAAACGGCGGCACCGGAAGGCGCGCAATGGATGGATGAAGGCGAACTCGCCAGCGAGGCGCTCCCGAGCGTCATGCACAAGGTGATGCAGCACGCGCTCGGTGTATGAGCTAATAGTATTTGTCAGCGATGACGTGCTTCACCTCTTTCTGACGTTCGGGCGTCAGGCCAACAAGACTGCGGCGCATCAATTCGGAAATTTCCTCGGGCTCGCCGAAGAACGCGGGCTGCTGCTGTTTCTCGAACTCTTTCAGCGCTTCCGGATCGGTCAGAATGTCCTTGGTGATCTTGCGCAAGAAAGTGAGCTTCTCCTGATCCATGCCCGGCGGCACGATCAGGATGCGGCCAATCTTGCGAATGTCCTCGCGGAAATCGAGCCACCATTGCGCTTCCTGATCGAGCTTCGCGGCTTCGTAGATCGTCGGCACATCGGGCATCAACCGCGAGCGCTCACGCGCCGTCACCAACACGCCGCGCAATTGCCCGCCTTGGGCGTAGCGGGCAGCGGAATCCTCCACCAGCACTGTGCCATCGACTTCGCCCCGCACGGCGGCAAGCGCAAAGTCCGCCGATGACTTGTAGCCGATCGTGATCTTGCATTGCAGCTTGAGCGCATGGCACATCACCGCCGACGTGTCGGAGGCCGCATCCGTTTTGCCATTGGCGCCGATCTCCAGAGGCTTCGACTGCTTCAAGAGATCGTCGACGGTGTAATAGCTGGACTTGGGATAGACGATCAGCACACGCGGTGCCGTGTTCACGCGCGCCAGCAAACCGTATTTCATCAGATCGAAGCGCAAGGCGACGTCATCGATCAGCTTGCCGAGAACGGCGCCTTCGCCAGGTGCCAGCATGATCGTCAGCCCATCGGGCGGCTGGATCCACACATGATTCATCGCGATCATCATGCCCGCGCCCGGTCTGGAATCGACGAGGACTTTTGCCCCGAGCTTCTGCTCGAGATAGGGCGCCAGCATGCGCGAATAGAGATCGTAGCCGGATCCGGCCGCACCGCCGTTGACCAGGCGAACGGTCTTTCCCTTGTAGAATTCCAGCATGGCGTCGGCCTTGGCTGGGATCCACGCCCAGACACACAGCGCGCACGCCATCGCGATCCCGCGCGACATCCTGCGAACGATTTTCATCTCCCCTCCCACTGTTTGATGACTTCGCTTGGTCTCTATTCGCCGCCGACCTCCCAGCTCACCTGTTCGTCTTCTGATCAATCCTTGCGTCCGCTCGTGTGGCCGCGATTGCCCTCGCCCGGCGCGCCGACGTCGACGCGCGCATCGATGACGTAGAGTCCGCCCGCATTCACGATGGCCTCGCCCCGCTTAAGCGCTTCGCGGAAGGCGGTGGCCGATTCCACCGGTCCTTCGCCCTGAAGCCCCTGCGCTTTGGCGAGACCGACGAGATCGATAGCTGGATGCACCATCTCCTGGCCGACGAATTTGTTTTCGACCGGACGGTCGCGCACCACCGCCATCCGTTCCTGATGCGCCACATCGTTGTAGTAGACACGGTTGTTGGCGATCACCACGAGCAATGGAATGCCCATGTGCGCGGCGGTCCAGAACGCGTTGCAGCCCATGGCGAAATCGCCATCGCCCATGACGGCCATGGGAAAGCGCCCAGAATTCTGGATCGCCAATGCCGTGCCGATCGCATTGGAGGGACCAGCGCCGACACCGCCGCCGCCGTCGATGCCCATGTAATCGAGCGGATGACGGAAATTGACCGTGTCCGCCGGCCATCCCAGCGAATAGCCGGCCATCGTCACCTCGCGGGTCTCGCAGAACTCGCGCACCACCAACGCCAGATCGCGCAGGCTCATCATGCCCTCAGCGCGCGGTGCCGGCAGTGGCTTGGCCTGCCGTACCGGCCATTTCGGTTCGGTCTTGGCGTTGCCGCGCAGTCGGCGCACCGCCTCGGTGAGCGGCCGGATCATCTGGTCAGGCGTTGAAAGAATCTTCAGATCCACCGGCGGCAAGCCGAAATGATCCATGCTCCAGCCGTTGTGCAGATAGTCGTCGACGCTGCAGTGAATGACCTTCGCCTCCACCGGGGCGTCCTTGCCGAGCGTGAGAACGAAATAACCGCGCAGATCGATCCAATCGAGCGACAGGATGACATCGGCCTCTTTGACGTAACGCGCGCTCTCGGGCGAAGGACGGTGGCGCGGCTCCATGACGTGCAGCGGGTGTTCGGTCGGAAAGGCCGCCGACGTCTTCATATCGGTCAGCACGGCGCCGCCGATGGCCTCGGCGAGATCGATGCGGGCCTGCCAATCGTCGAGGTTGCGCGACACACGTCCCATCAAGATAAGGGGACGCTTGGCCTCCGCCAGCAGTTTGGCGGCGCGCTCGATCGCCTCGCTCGAAGGGGCCGGCGGCTCGCCGGGCGCGAAACGTTCGAGATCGGGAAATTGCATCTCCTTCTCGAGCTTCGATTCCTGCAGGCCGACGTCGAGGCAGACATAGGTCGGGCCATAGGGCGGCGTCGCGGCGATCTGCCAGGCGCGGGTCAGCGATTCCACGCTGGCGACGGCCGAGCGCGGCTCGTCGTCCCATTTCGTATAGTGCCGGATCAATGCCCCTTGATCCTTCGCCGTATGAATCCAATCGATCCACGGCCGACGTTCATCGGCATCGCCCGGTCCCGTCGCGCCCAGAATGACGATCGGATTGCGCGCGCACCAGGCGTTGAAGATCGCCATGGTCGCGTGCATCAAGCCGACATTGGAGTGGACCGCGACCGCCATCGGCTTCTCGGTGACCTTGGCATAGCCCTGAGCGATGCCGACCGCATGTTCCTCATGCAGGCACACGAGCATTTGCGGATCGCGGTTGCCGAGATAGTTGACGAGACTGTCGTGCAAACCACGATAGGAGGCGCCCGGCGTCAATGCAATATAACGCAGATCGAGGCGCCGCAGCATCTCGGCCATGGCATCGGATGCCCAGCCCATCTGCGCATTGGAAGGACGCACCAATGTATCTTTGTCGTCGAAACGCGCCGTCGCGAGGGCAATGCCGCTCTTTTGCGATCCCGCTTTGGCGACATCCTTCAGTGCCGGTCCCTTCTGGGCCATGCGTTCTCCTCCCGTCGTTTTTGCTTTGCAGTTATCTGCTGCGGAATTAGCTACATCAGCCTCTCCCAGCGGCGCAAGCGTTGCGCGCATGCGTTATTGTTCAGGCCACACGCCATCGCGCGCCTGAGTTTGATCTCGTGCTCCGTCAGAACGTCACGCGGAGTGAGGCTTAATTCGATGCCGGCTCGGCCAGCTCGCGTTCGATCGCGGCAATGATCTGTGGATCATCGGGCGCGACATTGCTGGCAAACGCCGCCACGATATGTCCGTCGCGGCCGATGAGAAATTTGTGGAAATTCCAGGCTGGCGTTTCCTTCGGCCGCTCGCTCGCCGCCCATTTGTAGAAGCGATGGGCCGTGGCGCCTTTGACGACAGATTTTTCCGTCATCGGGAATTGCACCTTGAAGCTTTCCACCGTGGCGGTGATCTCCGGCGCGCGACCTGGTTCCTGACCACCGAAGTCATTGGACGGCACCCCGATCACCGTGAGGCCGCGATCGCGATAGCGTTCGTAGAGCGCCTCCAGCGCCGTGTATTGGTTGGTGTAGCCACAGAAGCTCGCCGTGTTCACCACCAGCACTGGTTTGCCCGCATAGTCTACGAGCCGCACTTCGCCGCCGTTGAGGCCGGCGAAGGAAAAGGCATAGGCGGTCATGCGGCTGAACTCCTGCGCCAGCGCCTGTGGCGGCAGTAGGCCGAGAGCGAGCAGACCGAGTAGTCCTCTGCGATCGACGGTCATGGCGAACCTCCTATGCAGCAAGCTTAGCCGATTTGGCAGCGTCTGTGCAGAGCTGGGGTTATGGGCTTGGCGCGCGCCGCCCGGCGTGCACAATCGCGGCACTATAACAAAACAGGAGGAAACCATGGGCTCGAGGGGGCGCACGTGTGCCATTGCGGCTGTTACGATCGGTTGGGGCCTCGCCGCCCTGCCCGCCGCGGCACAAAGCGACGGCTATTTCAAAGGCAAGACCTTCACCATCAATGTCGGTGGCACGGCCGGTGGCGGCATCGATCTGGGCGCGCGGATGGTCTCGCGTTACATCGCACAATATCTGCCGGGGCATCCGAACGTGCTGGTTCAGCTTGTGCCGGGCGCCGGCGGCGTGCGGCTTGTCGAGCAATTGTTCTCCGTCGCGCCCCGGGACGGCACGGTGATCGGCGCTTTCGCCACCGGCCCCCTGATCGAGCCGCTGATCTCTACCCGCAAGGTCGCCTATAAAATGAGCGACTTCACCGCTATCGGCGCGCTGGAACACGACGTCAATTTCTGCGCCACCTTCCACACGTCGCAAACGAAAACGCTAGAGGACGCCAAGAAGCGCGAGACGACCATGGCCGGCACGGGCGCGGCCTCGTCGACCGACATCTATCCGCTGGCGCTGAATGCGACGCTCGGCACGAAATTCCGCGTCATCACCGGCTATGTCGGCACCCAGGAAACCATCATGGCGATCGAACGCGGCGAGACGGACGGGCGCTGCGGCTGGGGCTATTCGAGCCTGAAATCCTCCAAACCGGACTGGTTGCGCGAGAAAAAGATCAATTTCCTGGTGCAGTTGTCCCTGCAGAAGCATCCCGACGCCCAAGATGTGCCGCTGGCGCTCGATCTGATGCGTACCGACGAGGATCGCCAGATGATGCGTATCCTGGTGACGCCGCAGGAGGTCACCCGCCCCTATCTCGCCCCGCCAGGCCTGCCGCCAGAGCGGGCGCGGGAGGTGCGGGCCGCCTTCTGGTCGGTCATGCAGGACAAGGATTACCAGGCCGAATATACCAAGATCATGGGCGAGGCGCCGACCCCGACCAAGGGCGAGGACATGCAGAAGCTGCTGGAGAGCATCTATGCCACCCCGGAACCGGTGGTCGAAAGGCTGCGCACGATTTTGAAGCCTTGAGGGTCAATTTGGCCCGAAATCAGGTCTTTTTTGCCTCAGGCTTCCTTGCGAAAGCCCCGGCGAACTGTTAGATAAGCCACGTTTTCGGGGTCCGTACCCCGGAAACGGAACCGCTTTTTTGCGCCGGCACCTCGCCGGCCCGCCTTCAGGCGGAGGTTCGCTCCGAAACGGGCGATCTCTGGCGCAAGACAGCAAACCGCAACTCAAACCCAAGCCGGCGAATTCGGTCCGCTCATCCGCCAAAATCAAGACGCGATCCGGACCTCCCAGGAGAAACAATGGCAAATACGTCGTCTAGCTTTGCGCCGTCGCGCGAAGATTTCGCCGCCATGCTCGACTCGAGCTTTGGCGAGAGCGATGCGCTCGAAGGTTCGGTCATCAAGGGCATCGTCGTCGCTCTCGAAAAGGATGTGGCGGTCATCGATATCGGCCTCAAGACCGAAGGCCGTGTGGCTATCAAGGAATTCACCGGCCCCGGCCGCGACCAGGAACTGAAGGTCGGCGACGAGGTCGAAGTCTATCTCGAGCGTATCGAAAACGCGCTCGGCGAAGCGGTCATCTCGCGCGACAAGGCGCGCCGCGAAGAGAGCTGGGTCAAGCTCGAAAAGGCTTTCGAAGCCAAGGAAAAGGTCGAAGGCATCATCTTCAACCAGGTCAAGGGCGGCTTCACCGTCGACCTCGACGGCGCCGTGGCCTTCCTGCCGCGTTCGCAGGTGGACATCCGTCCGATCCGCGACGTCTCGCCCCTGATGGGCCAGCCGCAGCCGTTCGAAATCCTCAAGATGGATCGCCGCCGCGGCAACATCGTCGTGTCGCGCCGCACGGTTCTCGAAGAGAGCCGCGCCGAACAGCGCCACGAAATCGTCGGCAAGCTCGAGGAAGGCCAGATCATCGAAGGCACCGTCAAGAACATCACCGACTACGGTGCGTTCGTTGACCTCGGTGGCATCGACGGCCTGCTGCACGTCACCGACATTGCCTGGCGCCGTGTCAACCATCCGAGCGAAGTGCTCAACATCGGCCAGACGGTTCGCGTGCGCATCGTGAAGATCAATCACGAAACGCACCGCATCTCGCTGGGCATGAAGCAGCTCCTCGACGATCCGTGGCAGGGCATCGAAGCCAAATATCCGCTGAACGCCCGCTTCCACGGCCGCGTCACCAACATCACCGACTACGGTGCGTTCGTCGAACTGGAGCCGGGCATCGAAGGCCTCATCCACGTCTCCGAAATGTCGTGGACGAAGAAGAACGTGCATCCGGGCAAGATCGTCGCGTCGAGCCAGGAAGTCGATGTGCAGGTGCTCGAAGTCGATCCGGTCAAGCGCCGCATCTCGCTCGGTCTCAAGCAGACCCTGCAGAACCCGTGGGAAGCCTTCGCTGAGAAGTTCCCGAAGGGCTCGATCGTCGAAGGCGAAGTCAAGAACAAGACCGAGTTCGGTCTGTTCGTCGGCCTCGAAGGCGATGTGGACGGCATGGTCCACCTCTCCGACCTCGACTGGAAGCGCCCGGGCGAGCAGGTCATCGAAGAGTACAAGAAGGGCGACATGGTCAAAGCCCAGGTGCTCGACGTCGACATCGAGAAGGAACGCATCTCGCTCGGCATCAAGCAGCTCGGCACCGATCCGTTCGTCGCGGCCACCAGCGCCTCGGAAGAGGGTGGTGAACTGCGCAAGAACGCCGTCGTCACCTGTGAAGTGCTGGAAGTGAAGGAAGGCGGTCTGGAAGTGCAGATCGTCGGTACTGACCTGCAGACCTTCATCAAGCGCAACGAACTCGCCCGCGATCGCGGCGATCAGCGTCCGGACCGGTTCACGGTCGGCCAGAAGTTCGATGCGCGCGTGACCGTGTTCGACCGCAAGGCGCGCAAGGTGACCGTCTCGATCAAGGCCCTCGAAATGGCCGAAGAGAAGGAAGCCATCGCCCAGTTCGGTTCGGCCGACTCGGGTGCGACGCTTGGCGACATCTTGGGCACCGCGCTCAAGGCTCGCGAGAACGCGCAGAAGAAATAATCGGGTTAACCCGGTGATCGAAGCCCGCGCGGAGACATCCGCGCGGGCTTTTTATTTGGTCTGAACCCGCCCGGATCTCCTGTGCGGGCTTTTTGTTTGTCCGGCTTCGTCCTACGATTTGCCGTATTTTACCGCCAGTCGAGGAGCGTCTTGGGTGCTCCATTGGGACGCCTCAACTGGCGCGCGCCGCACGGAGAGTTGCATGGCTACCGAATATCCCGCCGATTATCTGATCGACCGCAGCCGGCTGCGCCGCAAGCTGTCGTTCTGGCGCATCGCCACCGTCGCCCTGTTCCTGGTCGCCGCCGGTGTCGGCGCCTACCGCTGGAGCAACGGCCTGCCGACCACCAGCAGCAGCCATATCGCGCGGCTGACCCTGGGTGGCGTGCTGACCGGCAATCAGGACACCCTGAAACTCATCGACGACATCGGCAAATCCAACGCCGCCGGCGTCATCGTCTCAATCGAAAGCCCCGGCGGCACGACGACCGGCGCCGAACGCATCTATGACGAACTGCGCCGCCTGTCGCAGAAGAAACCGACGGTTGCCGTCGTCGGCACGATGGCGGCCTCGGGCGGCTATATCGCCGCGCTGGGGACCGACCGTATTTTCGCGCGGGGAACTTCCCTAGTGGGTTCGATCGGCGTGCTGTTCCAGTTCCCGAACGTCGCCAAGGTGCTCGACACGGTCGGCGTCAAAATGGAGACGATAAAATCCTCGCCGCTCAAGGCCTCGCCCGACGGGTTTGAACCGACGAGCCCGGAGGCGCGCGCCGCCATCGCCTCCATCGTCAGTGATTCGTACGATTGGTTCAAAGGACTGGTGAAGGATCGCCGCAAACTGGACGACAAGGAACTCGCGACCGTAGCCGACGGGCGCGTGTTCACCGCACGCCAGGGTCTGCCGCTGAAACTGGTCGATGAGATCGGCGGCGAGCGTGAGGCGATCGCCTGGATGGAGCGTGAACGCCATGTCGCCAAGGACTTGCCAGTGCGTGACTGGCGCCGCTCCTCGGCCACGAACTATCTCGGCCTGTTCGGTTCGGCAGCCGATATGGCCGAAGCGCTCGGCTTTGGCGGCATCGCTCAGGCCATGCGTTCGGTCGGCAATACGGCCGAAGTGCGTATGCTTGACGGTCTGGTGGCCGTCTGGCATTCTTCGGACCTGTATTGACGATTGAAATGATTGCAATTATTGCCAATTTGCAAGCTCTAGCTAGACCGAGGGAAAGGCGTCCATGATCAAGTCCGAACTGGTCCAACGAATTGCCGATAAGAATCCGCATCTCTATCACCGGGACGTGGAGAATATCGTCAATGCGATCCTCGGCGAGATCACCAATGCGCTGTCGCGCGGTGATCGTGTCGAGCTGCGTGGCTTCGGAGCCTTCTCGGTGAAGCGTCGCGACGCCCGCGTCGGCCGCAATCCGCGCACCGGCGAACACGTGTCCGTCGAACAGAAGTCGGTGCCCTTCTTCAAGACGGGCAAGGAAATGCGCGAGCGTCTCAACACCGACGGACACTAGCGTGTCGCGTACGGAGCACGGAGCATGAAGCGCGCGCTGAGATGGCTCGTTTTCCTTCCGGTCGCCGCGATCGCTGTCGTCTTTGCGGTGGCCAATCGGCACAGCGTTCCCTTCGTCCTTGATCCGACGGGCCTGCTCGGCGACTGGGCGATGCAGATCCAAGCGCCGTTATTTTTGATCGTCTTCGTTTCGGTCATGATCGGCGTCGTGCTGGGCGGCTGCGCTACCTGGTTTGGCCAAGGCAAGCATCGGCGCGCGGCCAAGGAAGCGCGCAGCGACGCGCGCCATGCGCGGGACGAAGCGGCACAGGCGCGGGCACAGTTCGCCGCTCTGCCGCTAATGTCGCCGCCGTCGAAACACTAACGACGTCCTGCCTCCAGCTTTGCAATTTTTCCGCGCGCGCGCTTCACTGAGCACGACGCGCTGCAATCAAGCTAGAGGACGCCATGCAAGCCAAGACATTCTGCAAGAAGCCGAACGGCTGGCGGGCCGGCCTCCTCGTTGCCTTGCTGGCCCTGCTCGCCACGCCCGCGGCCCTGGCGCAATCCAGCGACCGTCTGGCCGAACTCATCGCCGGGCCGCAGCGCAGCCCCGCCAACACGGCGCGCGACCAATATCGCAAGCCCTATGAAGTGCTGAAGTTCTTTGGCCTGCGGCCAGACAGCATGGTGGTGGAAGTCTTGCCCGGCAGCGCCGGCTATTGGACCGAGATCATCGCGCCTTACGTGCGCGACAAGGGCCTCTACATCACCGCTGGCCGCGACGAGAACGCCTCGCCCGGCTATCTGCAAGACCACGCCCGCATGCTGAAGAAATATGCCGACGATCCCGCGACCTTCGGCAAGGTGCAGGTGACGAAGTTCTTCGCCGATCGCTACGATATCGCGCCGCCTGAGAGCGCCGACCTCGTCCTCACCTTCCGCAATCTGCACAATTGGCTCGACCGCAACGAGATCGATGGCGCGTTGAAGGCTTTCCGCAAAGCATTGAAGCCCGGCGGCATCCTGGGTGTCGCCGACCATCGCGGCCGCACCGACCAGTCGCAAGAGGCGCAGATGCGCACCGGCTATGTGCGCCAGGATTTTGCCATCGCCCTGATCGAGAAGGCGGGCTTCAAACTGATCGGCACGTCCGAAGTAAAGGCCAATCCGAAAGACACCAAGGACTATCCAGAAGGTGTCTGGTCGCTCCCACCGACCTATCGCGAAGGCGACAAGAATCGCACCAAATATGCCGCCATCGGCGAGAGCGACCGCTTCGTATTGATGTTCGTCAAAGAGTAGCGCCTGTCACAGGCCCGCTTCTTTCGGCTCGCGCACATCGATGACCGTCAAACGTTTGAGATCGCCGGCGCGCGTTTCCCAAGTGATCGAATGTCCCGCGCGCATGCCGATCAGGGCTGCGCCGATCGGCGTGAGCACCGAGATCTTGCCCTGTGAAATATCGGCTTCGCCGGGATAGACCAATGTCACCGTCTGCACCTTGCCGGTCGTGTCGTCACGAAACTCGACTTCGCAGCCCATGAAAACCGTGTGCTCGGGATAGCGTCCCTTGGCGAGCACATGGGCACGATCGAGTTCGCCGGTGAGCGCAATGGTGGCATCTTGCATGGCGCTGCTGGCTGTGCGGGCTAAAATCGATAGGCGTTCATGATCTTGGGCCGTTAGAACAATCCGGGGTTTGCGTTCAATAGCCATATGCATTTCCTTTCTGAAAACACGACAAGCAAGCGCCCTGCGGGACAGCAGCGGACGAGCGATGAATTTTTGGAAAACGCGTCGTGTCAGAGGCCCAGAAGGCCGAAATTCATGAAGTCGATTTCAGCAGCTTGGCACGTGTCGATCCCCGAGCTCGGAGCGACGACGCACACCCGAACCCGAGGCTAGAAACCTGCGATGAGATTACCGGAGCGCAGAAGACCTGCGCGAAGAGCTGTGAACTTCAACATGATGCCCGAAGACTTGGATATTCACGGCGGAAAGTCAAATGCGACATTTCGCCGATCCAGCCTATTCAGCCGCCTGCTGCAGAACGCGCCATTGGCTGAGCAAAGCGCGCAGCGCTGCCGGGCGCACGGGCTTATTGAGCAGACGTACATTCTGCTCGGTGCAAAGATCGCGCACCTCCGGCGAACGGTCGGCGGTGATCAAGACGGCGGGCACATATTTGCCGAGACGTACGCGCACCGCCGCGACGCAGGCCAGGCCATCGCCTTCATCGAGATGATAGTCGGCCAGCAGCACATCCGGCGCCTCGCCATGCGCCAGGGCCTGCATGGCTTCCTTGGCATCGGCGGCCGTCATCACCGTGCAGCCCCAACCCGACAACAGGATTTGCAGACCGTCGAGAATGCGCGGTTCGTTGTCGATCGCCAGTACCTTCATGCCATGCAGGGGCAGATGCGGGCTTGGCGCCTGCGATGATGGCTCGGCCCGGTGCAACACCGGCGCACCCACCGCGACAGGCACCGGCACGCGGAACACCGAACCGATGCCTGGTCGTGACGCCAGCGAGATCGGATGATCGAGAACACGGCTGATGCGCTCGACGATGGAAAGCCCGAGGCCCAAACCGCGCGCCGTGCGGGCGGCGGCATCCAACCGCTCGAATTCGCGGAAAATGTCGCCCTGCTTGCTCTCAGGAATGCCGATGCCCGTATCCCAAACCTCGATCCGCAATTCGCTGCCGCGCCGGCGGCAGCCGACGATCACCCTGCCCTTCGGCGTATATTTGATGGCGTTGGAGATCAGGTTCTGCAGCAGGCGGCGCAACAGACGGCGATCGGAAAGAACGCTGAGCGCGCATGGCATGAAGGTCAGCTTCAAACCTTTTTCCGCCGCCAGCGGCGCGAATTCGACACGCAATTGCGCCAACAATTCCTCGATCGGAAAGACCGATCGTTCCGCTTTCATGGCGCCCGCATCGAGGCGCGAGATGTCGAGCAGCGCCGTTAGAATTTCCTCGACCGCCTCCAGCGACAAATCGAGATTGGAGGCCAAAGCCGACGCACCGTTCGCGCCCGCCACTTCGACATCGCGGGTGCGCTCGAGCAGCGAAGTCGCATAAAGGCGCGCCGCGTTCAACGGCTGCAAAATGTCGTGGCTGGCGGCGGCAAGAAAGCGCGTCTTCGACAGATTGGCTTCGTCGGCCAAGAGTTTCGCGCGCTCCAGCTCACGGTTCAGCCGCACCAGTTCTTCGGTACGCTGGCGCACGCGCTGTTCGAGCGTTTCGTTGGTACGCTCCAACGCCTCCTCCGCCGCCACCGCCTGGGTGACATCCGTATAGGTCGTGACGATACCGCCATCGGGCATGCGGGCGGAGCGGACCTCGATGGTATCGCCGGAATGATACAGGCGCAGCCGCACGGGATCGGCTTCATTGACGAGCAGTTCGATACGCGTCGCGACATGGCTGTCGATCGGACCTTCGCCATAAATGCCGCGCTCGGCGTTGAACCGCACGACCTCCTCCAGGCCCATGCCGGTGCGGATGCGATCGGGCGGAATTTCGAAGATGTCGCGGAATTCGCGATTCCAGCAGATCAACCTGAGATCGCGATCGAAGACGGTGATGCCCTGGCGCGCGAAGTCGAGCGCGTGCTGCAACAGGTCTCGATTGTATTGCAGCGTGGCGGAGGCTTCGTCGATCAACTTAAGAGCGGCGTCGCGTGACAGGTTACGTCGGCGCAACAGTAACGACAAAACAAGACGCGACGAAGACGCACCGATGGCGGACGCCAGTAGATGTTCCGCATAGCGTAGCAGGTGAATGTCGGCTTCTTGCGTCGGCGTAAGCGTCGCGCCACGCGCCACCATGAATTCCTCGAACGAGCGGCGGGTCTGCGGACCACCGAGATAGCGGGCCACCGCATCTTCCAACTCGCTCACCGTGACATTGGCGCCCCAGAGCCGCAGGGTTTGCGACATCGGCGCGGCAGGCGAAGCGCCGACAAAGATATTGGCCTGCAGTCGCTCAATCGTCGTCGTGTGCCGCGACAGGGAAAAGAAGACGAAGGCCACGATATTGGCCGCCAGGCTCCACACCACGCCATGCACGAGTTGCGGCAGTTCGACGCCAAAGAGCGCCGTCGGCTTCAGCGGAACGAGGCCAAGCGGGCCATTGGCGACGATACTGGCCAGCCACGAAGTTTCGGTGGCAAGCGACGGCAGCAGCAGCGTATAGGCCCAGATGAAAATACCGGTCAGCAGGCCCGCGAGCGCGCCACGTGCCGTCGCCCGCGTCCAGAACAAACCGCCGAAAAAGGCCGGTGCGATCTGGCTGATCGCGGCGAAGGAGAGCAGACCGATCGATGCCAATGCCGATGGCGCCGAATAGATGAAATAGATATAGGCCAGCAGCGTTATGACGACGATGGCACTGCGCCTTATCACCAGAATGAGCGACACCGGATCGCCCGCCTCGATGCGTTCGCGCGTCGAGCGACCGCGCAACAGGAGCGGCATCACCAGATCGTTGGAGATCATGATCGACAGGGCGATGGAGGCGACGATCACCATCGCGGTGGCGGCCGACAGGCCCCCCACCATGGTAATGACAGCGATGGTGCTGGCGCCAGAATGCAGCGGCAAAGCCAGAACCGTCATGTCGCGGTCGATCGAACCGTCGGCAAAGATCAATCGGCCGGCGATGGCGAGCGGAATGACGAAAAGATTGATCAGAACGAGATAGAGCGGAAAAAGCCAGGCCGCTGTCTTGACGTCCTTCTCGTCGCGGTTCTCGACCACGGTGACATGAAACTGGCGCGGCAGCAGAATGATCACACAGGCCGACAGCAAAGTGGTGATGATCCACACTGGCGCATCGGGCTGTTTGCCGAGATCGGTTTTGATGGCGACATTCTCCGCCGCCCTCATGCTGAGATCGGCCAGACCGTCGAACATCCACCAGGTCACATAAATGCCGACCAGCAGGAAGGCGATCAGCTTGACCAGGGATTCCATGGCGATGGCCAGCACCAGACCGTCCTGGTGCTCGGTCGCATCGATGTTGCGCGTCCCGAAGGCCATGGCGAAACAGGCGAGCAAGAGCGCGACGATCAAAGCCAGCGGACCGGCGGTCGCACCCGACGCCATTACATGTCCGGCATCGAGCGAGTCGAGCACCATGACGACGGAGCTGGAGATGGCTTTCAATTGCAGGGCGATATAGGGCACCGCGCCGATGACGCAGATGATCGTCACCACCCGGGCCACCTGATCGGACTTGCCATAGCGGGAGGCGACGAAGTCGGCGACCGAGGTAATGTTCTGGGCCTTGGCCAGACGGACGATGCGCAGCACCAGAGGCGACAGCAGACCGATGACGATGAACGGCCCGATATAGATCGGCAGGAATTCCAGCCCGCTCTGCGACGCCAGGCCGACGGAGCCGAAAAAGGTCCAGGAGGTGCAATAGACCGCTAATGTCAGCGCATAAATGATCGGACGGGCGCGAGAGGAAATGAAATGGCGACCGGAGGTGTCGCCATAATGAGCCACGGCAAAGAGGCCGCAAAGATAAAGCAGCCCCGTCAGAATGGCTGCGCCGCCCGCGCTCATGGTTCCCTTCGTGCTCCCCGCCCCAAGCCCCTGCCAGAAATCTAGAGCAAATCGGCTATCGTTAGAAACGTGATTTTGCCTGGAACCTCTTACAGGGACGGCTTTTCTCGGCATTTGAGCCCGAGTTTAGCACAGGCAGCGATGGCACACGGGTTTTCGAGGGTGCCGACCGGTGGTAGCCTGCAACCTTCGCGGCGGGACAAGCAGCGAATCCGTATGGGCAGACACGGGGATTTCAGATGTTTGAGGAATTCAAAAAATTCATTATGCGCGGCAATGTCATCGACTTGGCGGTCGGTGTCATCATTGGCGCGGCTTTCAGCAAAATCGTCGACTCACTTGTCGCCGACATTTTCATGCCGATTATCGCCGTGCTGACGGGCGGCGGGGTCGATTTTTCGAACCTGTTCGTCCCCTTGTCCAAGGCCGTGACCGCCACGGCCCTGGAGGAAGCCCGCAAACAGGGGCCGGTTCTCGCCGTCGGCAATTTCATCACCATCGGCATCAACTTCATCCTGCTCGCCTTCGTGATCTTCCTCTTCATCAAGCTGGTGAACAAATTGAAGGGTCCGGAGCCGGCGGCCGCACCTGCGGGCCCGCCCCGTTCGGAAGTCCTGCTCGAAGAAATTCGCGACGCGCTGACCAAGAAGTAAGCGCAAAATAAAAGGGCTCCTTCGGGAGCCCTTTTTCATTCCGCTTTCAACCGTTGATCACTCGGCCGCTACGACATTGCCGAAGCCCGTGGCCGAGACATTGTGCGGCACCTTGCGCGGCAGGCCGAGACGCTGCCAAACGTCGCGCAGGGCTTCGACCAGATGCTCGACATGCGCTTCCGTATGCAGCGGCGTCGGCGTGATGCGCAGACGCTCGGTGCCACGCGCGACGGTCGGATAATTGATCGGCTGGATATAGATGTTGTGGCGCTCCAGCAGCATGTCGCTCGCCGTCTTGCACAGTTCGGCGTCGCCGACGAACAGCGGCACGATGTGCGACGTGTTCTCCATCAGCGGCAGATTGGCCGCGCGCAGCGCCGCTTTGGTGAGGCCGACCTGGCGCTGCTGGCGATGGCGCTCGTCGCTGGACGTCTTCAGATGGCGCACGGCGGCATGAGCGCCCGCGGCCACGGCCGGCGGCAGCGCCGTGGTGAATATGAAGGACGGCGCATAGCTGCGCACGGCGTCGATGATGATGCTGTCGGAAGCGATATAGCCGCCGAGCGTGCCAAAGCCCTTGGCCAGCGTGCCCTCGATCACGTCGATCTGGTTCATCACGCCTTCGCGCTCGCAGATGCCGCCGCCGTGGTCGCCGTACATACCCACCGCATGGACTTCGTCCACATAGGTCATGGCGCCATATTTCTTCGCCAGTTCGGCAATGCGGCCGACCGGGGCGATGTCGCCATCCATCGAATACAGGCTCTCGAAGATGATCAGCTTGGGCCGGTCGGGGCCGGCTTCATCGAGCAGCTCTTCCAGGTGCACGAGATCGTTGTGGCGGAAAATCTGCTTCTCGCAGCCCGAACGCTTGATGCCCTCAATCATCGAATTGTGGTTCAGCGCGTCGGAAATGATCAGGCAGTTCGGCAGCAACGGCGCGATGGTGCCGATGGCGGCCAGATTGGAAATCCAACCGGAGGTGAAGGCGAGCGCCGCCTGCTTGCCGTGCAGGCCGGCGAGCTCCGCCTCAAGCCGCACCAGCGGATGATTGTTGCCGGAAATGTTGCGGGTGCCGCCGGCGCCGGCGCCATGCTGCAGCACCGCTTCGGTGGTGGCGGCGACCACGACTGGGTGTTGGCCCATGCCGAGATAGTCGTTGGAGCACCAGATGACGATGTCGCGGGCCGTGCCGCTCAGATCGCCAACATTGGGATACCAGGTGGCGTGGGGAAAACGGCTCGCGTCACGCTCCAAATCGGCAAAAACGCGATAGCGGGCCTCGTCTCTCAATCTGCCGATCGCGGCCCCGAAAAAACGCCTGTAATCCATTTCAGAACAGTCCTCGCCCGTCCACGACTTGCGGCGTCCGGCCCGGTCTCGGTCGCACCAACCGAGGCCTGCAGTTTAGAACGTCTATTATTTGATCACATATATGTTTTGCCGTCGAGGCGCGAGGGACAGATGGTCTCACCTCGCGCCGTTTTGACCAGAATCGGCCACTTTTTCCCGTGCCAAAGTGGCGCAAGCTCAACCGTTTACCGGCGGTCTCCGTCTTAAGTCTATTTCCAGCGCATCAGCGACAGTTCGCTGCCGAAGACATTGAGGGAGCCGGTGGCAATCTCCAGATCCTGGGTGTGGACGAAGACATCTGGCTTGGTCGAAATCGGCAGGACATAGGCCTGGGCATTGGCCCGATCGAAAATCCGCGCGTAGAGGCTGCGGCGGGTGGCTTCATCCAGGGTCGACAGCGCCTCCTTGGCCCATTTGACGATCTCCGGATCGCGCCAATAGTCCCTATCGCCGTTGTTGAAATAGAAATCGGCCGTGCCTGACACATCCGGGAAGCCGCCATTGGTCCACTGGCCGACGAGGATTTGCTGCTTGCCGTCGCGCTGGCGCTGGCGATAGGCGCCGAACGTCAGCCGGGCAACCGTGGCGCGCACACCAACGCGTCGCAGCTCGCCGGCAATGGCTTCACCGAGATCATGCGAGCCCGGCGTGGCGTTGATCTCCACCTCGAAGCCGTTGGGATAGCCAGCCCCCGCCAGCAGCTTCTTCGCCGCCTCGAGATCGTAAGCATAGGGCTTGTTGGTGAAGCCGCAGCCACGCTGAATGGGAAAGCAGAAGGAATCGACCGGCTTCACCGCATCGCCGCCCGGCACGACGCTGGCGGCGATGCGCGCACGATCGAGCGCCTGAATCAACGCTTTGCGGACCTCGAACTTCTGCAAGGCGGCATTGCCCGCGCGCCCAACCGCATCCATCGCCATGTAGTGGAAGGTGATCGCCTGATTGGCGGTGACCGCGAAAGCTGGATTGCTGGCCAGCATTTCCGCCTGATCGCGGGTGGTGATGCGAATGAGATCGACGCCACCGGTCATCAATTGCGCGATCTGGGTTTGCGCATCCGGGATCGGCATCAAATGCACGCGCTCGATCGTCGGCTTGGGCGTGCAGGCGCCGCCTTGCGGATAATCGGGATTGCGCACCAGCATGATGCCGCGGGTGGAATCGATATATTCGACGCGATAGCCCCCGGTGCCGATCGGCGACTTGCGACCAAAATCACCGCTCTCGCCAAAGCCACTGTGCTTGTCCGACGGCAGCATGGGCGCGCCGGACGAGAGCCGCAGCATCGCCAGCGGGCTTGGAAATTTCGCGATAATGCGAATGGTGAAGCGGTCGATTTTCTCGGCTTTTTCCAGCCAGTCGAAATTGCTGCCGAAGCGGATGTTGTTGCGCGGATCGACCAGCCAGTTGAGCGTATAGACGGCATCATCGGCATCGAACGGCGAGCCGTCATGAAACTTCACGTCCTCGCGCAGTTTCATTTCGATGGTGCGGTCGTCGATCTGCTTCCAGGACGAGGCCAGCATCGGCTTCAATTCGCCATTGGTCCGATCGAAACAGATCAGCGTGTCGAACACCGCCACCGACGTGAGACCCGTTTCGGGCTTCGGATCATCGTGAAGCAGCGCCGAGCTGATCGGATCGGTGAAAGCGATACGTAGCGTGCCCTTCGCCTTCTGGGCGACCGCTGGCGACACCGACATCAGCGCTGCAAGACCGGCGGCTGCCAGCCAAAGTCGTGTCGACATGGTATTTCCTCCAGAACGGGTCCTGCTTGTGCAGGCCCTTATTGATTGGCGCGCAGACTAATCATGCGCAGCGCCAAGTCAAACCGGAGAGCTATTCGTCTTCGCCGAAGCGATTGGCCACCAGTTCGGCCAGGGCATCGATCGCCTCACGGGCTTCATGCCCCTGGGCGGCGACGGTGATCGTGGTGCCGATACCGGCACCCAGCGTCAGAATGCCCATGATCGACGTGCCGCCGACGGTCTCGCCGCAACGATAGACCGAGATGGTCGCATCGAACTGCTCGACGCATTGAACGAACTTGGCCGTGGCGCGAGCGTGCAGGCCCTTGCGATTGATGATCGGCATTTCCCGAACGATGCAGCCGGGGAAATCAGGGGTCGGCGGACAATCTTCCAGAATGTCGTCTGTCATTTCCCGTTCAATATCCGGCTGGCGACGGAGATATATTTGCGTCCCGCATCCTGCGCCTGAATCACCGCATCCTCAAGCCGGGCATCGTCGCGGACCGAAGCGAGCTTGATCAGCATCGGCAGGTTGATCCCCGCCACGACGTCGACCTTGGCGCCGTCCATGATCGAAATCGCCAGATTGGAAGGCGTGCCGCCGAACATGTCGGTCAGAACCACGACCCCATCACCAGTGTTCACGCCTTCGACGGCGGACACGATGTCCTTGCGCCGACGCTCCATGTCGTCGTCGGGACCAATGGTAATCGTTTCGAGCTGCTTTTGCGGACCGACCACGTGCTCAAGTGCAGCACGGAACTCCGTCGCAAGGTGACCATGTGTCACCAGGACCATTCCGATCATTGGGACTGACCGTCCATAAAAATTCCCGCCAATCCTGGCACAAACCAGCCAGCCTCAAGGGCCGGCCGGCGGAAAGCGGGCAATAATGTGCATTGCAGCGATTTTATCAAGTGGCAAATTCTAGCCATTCTTTTTCGCCCCCCTGACATTTTGCCGCTGGACGAAGGATATCACCTGCGAGGCCGTTTCGGGCCCAAAACTGTGGCTTAACAGGGCCAAACGGGGCATCCGGACCCCACAGATGTCGGTAACCAGTTCTGTCTCCGACGGAATCCGGGCCGGTTTTGCTGTGCACAAATCAACCACGGCCGTTACCACGGCAGCCGGCTCGGCGGCCACGGCGCGCAGCCCTTCACCGCGCTGCTCGACCAATCCGGCAATCGCCGGGTGGCCGCGCACGATCAATCGCCCGCCGGCCGCAGCCAAACTGACCCGATCATCGCCAACCAGACGGACGAAAAGGCCGGCGACGGCGCCCTGATCCAACAGCATGCGAGCGAGAGTCGATTTGCCGGATCCGGACTCGCCGCGGATCACCACGGCGCGCTCGCCGACGATCACCGCAGTGGCATGATGGTAGGCAGGCGCCGCACCGCTCATTTGCCGACCGGCACCCAGACGACGAACCGGGCGCCGCGCACCTCGCCGTCGCTGGAGGCGGTGCGATTGAGCGCGCGGATATGGCCGCCATGCGCTTCGACGATCTGACGCGAGATCGAAAGACCCAGGCCGGAATTCTGGCCGAAGCCCTGGTTCGGCCGATCGGTGTAGAAGCGCTCGAAGATGCGTTCGAACGCGTGCGCGGGGATGCCCGGCCCGTCATCGTCGACGATGATCTCAACGCCGTCTTCCAGCGCCTTGGCGCGGCCCATGTCGCGCACGCGGCGCAAGGCGATGCGCACATTGCCGCCGGGCGGCGAGAAGGACCGCGCATTGTCGATGAGATTGGTAACCACCTGCCCTAAGCGCGAGTCATGGCCGAGGATGTGATAGGCATTCGCCTCTTCACTCGGCGCCACGTCGATGGTGAACTTCACTTTGTCGGCACGATTGACTTCGCTGGCGACGCTGACGACGGCGCGCACGAGCTGGACGAGATCGACGTCCGCCATGTCGGCACGCGCCAACTCGGCGTCCAAGCGCGAGGCATCGGAAATATCGCTGATCAGCCGGTCGAGCCGACGCACGTCGTGCTTGATGACATCAAGCAAGCGCGCCCGCGATTCATCGGTCTTGGCGATCGGCAAAGTCTCGACGGCGCTGCGCAACGACGTCAGCGGATTCTTCAGCTCATGCGCCACGTCGGCGGCAAAACTCTCGATCGCATCGAGACGGGCGTAGAGCGCCGTGGTCATGTCGCGCAAAGAGCCCGACAAATGGCCGATTTCGTCGGCGCGCTCGGTGAAATCAGGAATCTCCTGTCGCGATTTGATGCCGCGCCGGACGCGCTGGGCCGCTTCGGCCAGACGCCGCATCGGTTCGGCGATCTGTCGCGCGAGAAACAACGACAGCACCAGCATGACGGCGAAGAAGACGATGAACAGACGGATCATCGTCCAGCGCTCCGCGGTGATCACCTTGTCGATGTCGCCGCCTTGGGTGGAGAGCAGCAAAGCACCGCGCACCACCCGGAAACGTTGCACGGGAATGGCCACCGAGACGATGGTCTCGCCGGCCGAATTGACGCGCACGATCGAACGGCTCGACCCGCGCAGCGCCGATTGCACCTCGGGATAAGCGCGACCGTTGTTGAGCCCGATATCTTCATAGAGCGGCAGGCTCGGCTCGCCGAACCAGCCCAGGACCGTCGCCCAGGCGCGTTTGAGAAAACTGACCGTCGCCTCTTCCTTGCCGCCATCAGGCAGATCGAAACGCAGGATCGTCGAGCGATCGGTCATCGAACGCGAGTCGAGCAGCAGATAGCCGTCGCGGTCGTAGATGCGGGCGCGGGTGCGCGTTGGTCCGACGAGACGGCGCAACACCGGACCGACGCTGTCGGGATTGATGGAGAATTCCAGCGCGTCGCTGTCTTCGCCCGGGCCCGTGCTCTGGCCTGGCGCCAATTGCAGCAGCTTTTCCGGATCGACGGTGATGCTGTCGGTCTCGACCGTGGCCGAAGCCGAAATCGCCGCGGCGATGATCTCGCCCTGGGTCTTCAAGGTTTCGATGCGGGCGTCGATGAGGCCTTCGCGGAACTGGTTGAGATAGAGAAAGCCGATCAGCAGCGCGACGAGGCCGCCCAGATTGAGGGCGACGATGCGGCGGGTGAGCGAGGAGGCGAAAGGCGCAGCCAAGGTCCGGCGCAGCAGCCGGGTACGCCCCGCCAGGCTGCGTCGGCGCGGGGCCGGCTCAGAGGCCGTTGCCGGAATCTGGCCATCCTGTGCTTCGACGCTCATCGCATCTTGTCCGGCAGTCCTTGTCCGCAGTGCGCTGGCAGGATCAGATCAATTGCGATCGATCCTGAACCAGCGATCTGACTGCGTCCTTACGCTTCCTTGAAGCGGTAGCCAACGCCGTAAAGCGTTTCGATCATCTCAAAGTTGTCGTCCACAACCTTGAACTTCTTGCGCAGACGCTTGATGTGGCTGTCGATCGTGCGGTCGTCCACATAGACCTGATCGTCATAGGCCGCATCCATCAGGGCGTTGCGGCTCTTCACCACGCCCGGGCGCTGGGCCAGCGCCTGCAGGATGAGGAATTCGGTCACCGTGAGCGTCACCTGCTCGTTATTCCAGGTGCAGGTATGGCGTTCCGGATCCATCTTGAGCTGGCCGCGCTCGAGAATGCGGGCCTCAGTCTCCTTGGCGGTCGCCGCTTCCTTCGGGTTGAAGCGGCGCAGGATCGCCTTGACGCGCTCGACCAGCAGACGCTGGGAAAACGGCTTACGAATGAAATCGTCGGCGCCCATCTTCAGACCGAACAGCTCGTCGATCTCTTCGTCCTTCGAGGTGAGGAAGATCACCGGCAGGTCGGACTTCTGACGCAGACGGCGCAGCAGCTCCATTCCGTCCATCCGTGGCATCTTGATATCGAAGATGGCCAGATCGGGCGGGTTGGTGCGCAGGCCGTCGAGCGCGCTGGCGCCGTCGTTGTAGGTCTGGACCCGGTAGCCTTCGCCTTCCAGGGCGATGGACACGGAGGTCAGAATGTTGCGATCGTCGTCTACAAGCGCGATGGTCGGCATAGAATCCTCTGGTGGTGGCGCCGTACCAACGGCGAAAGGCCGTACGGCAGTGCATCTTCTTGACGCGGCGGCAAACTCCGCACGATTGCGGGCAGAATTGTGACGTTACTTTCCGTGCTGCCCGCACCAAGGGGCAGACGACCCGCGCGGAAACTCATCGCCATAATATAGGCCATTATTGGCAAAAATCACCCATCCAACTGGCATTGCAGCAGGAAAGCCTGTGCAGACAGGCGACAATCGCACCGTTTGCCGCTAATTTTCCGCCAAAATGCGCGGTTTTCGGACCATTTGCTGAGGGTGGATGAGCCAGCGCCGATGACATTAATGATTCGTCATGGAGCCGTCGCGGCGGCCTTTCCTGGCCCGATCGCCGCCGTTTCGGCGCAATCGCCGGCCGAGGAATCCGCCCAGGAAGCTTGCGCGCACGCTCGAAATCGGTCTGCGGACCTTATGCCGCGCTTACAAAAGATGGACGGTTTCGTACCACCGACGCAACAGCGGAAGCGTTTTTGAAAGCCCCCGGAGGACCGAAGCCTTGACGCAAACCAATCCGCCTGCCGAACCGCGCCCGAGCGTGCCGGAAGGTTACGACGCCATCGCCGTGTCGAAGGGACTTCTGCGCAGCATCCGTGCCGGCGCCCTGGCGACGCTGGGTCAAGACGGCGCTCCATTCTCCACGCTCGTCAATGTCGCGACCGATCATGACGGCGCGCCGATCCTGTTGCTCTCGGGGCTGGCGCTTCACACGCGCAATCTCGCCGCCGACGCGCGCGCCTCGCTTCTGCTCGCCGAGACCGGCAAAGGCGATCCGCTGGCCTATCCGCGTCTCACCGTCAGCGGCCAGGTGCGCAAATGTCCGGACACCGAGCGCGACCGATTGAAGCAGCGCTTCCTGAGCCGCCATCCGAAATCGGCGCTCTATGCCGATTTCGGCGATTTCGGTTTCTACCGGCTCGACATGGTAAAGATCCATCTCAACGGCGGTTTCGCACGGGCGGCCGATTTCGACGGCGCGGCACTGCGCACTCCGCTCGACGGCGCCGAATCGATGCTCGCGGCCGAGACCTCGGCGATCGCTCATATGAACAGCGATCACGCCGAGGCGGTGCGACTCTACGCCACAAAGCTCTGCCGTGCCGCCGACGGCCCGTGGCGGATCACCGGCATCGATCCCGAGGGCGTCGACCTCGCCTGGGGCGAAAGCACAGAACGAGTGACGTTTCAAAGCCCTGTCCTGACCGCGGATGCCCTTCACCGGACGCTCGTGCAGCTCGCCGTTGCGGCGCGGAGCCAGAATTGATGCGCCGCACAATGGGTTATTGCGTGCGTCTTCTGCCAAAAATCGTTAATCCCAACGTCATATGAGGTCACGCTGAACCTTGCTCAGGGAGGCTGGGGCGACTAAAGGTGCGGCCCTCAATTTTCGGCAGAGCCCGCGATACGGGCATCGGAAACGCCGGCACGGCAAGTGCCGGGTGAATTTGTCGGATCAGTTCGGAGACAGCAATGAAACAGGTGGGCGCGTTCAACACCTCCTACGGGGTTGATAAATTTGGCCTCAAAAATCTCGGCACGGTTTTCTACAATCTGCACGCGCCGATGCTGTACGAAGAGTCGATCCGCCGCGATGAAGCGGTGATCATGCCGGGCGGACCGATCAATGCCGAAACCGGCATTCACACGGGCCGTTCGCCGAAAGACAAACACACGGTCCGCGACGCGCTCACCGAAGACAAGGTATGGTGGGGCAACAATAATTCGATCACGCCCGATCAGTTCGACGTTCTCCTCAAAGATTTCCTCAAACATGCCGAAGGCAAGGACCTGTTCGTCCAGGACCTCTACGGCGGCGCCGATCCCTCCTTCCGGGTCAAATCGCGCGTCATCACCGAATTCGCCTGGCACTCGCTGTTCATCCGCAATCTGCTGATCCGCCCCGACAAGACCGAACTCGCCGCCTACGTCCCTGATCTGACGATCATCGACCTGCCTTCGTTCAAAGCCGATCCGAAGCGCCACGGCTGCAAGAGCGAAACCGTCATCGCCCTCGACTTCTCCCGCAAGATCGTCCTCATCGGCGGCACCAACTATGCCGGCGAGATGAAGAAGTCGGTCTTCACCTGGCTGAACTGGACCCTGCCCGCGCAGAACGTCATGCCGATGCACGCCTCCGCCAATGTCGGCGACGATGGCGACGTGGCGATCTTCTTCGGCCTGTCGGGCACCGGCAAGACCACCCTGTCGCAAGACCCGAACCGCATTCTCATCGGCGACGACGAGCACGGCTGGGGCAAGGACGGCGTGTTCAACTTCGAAGGCGGCTGCTACGCTAAGGCGATCCGCCTGTCGCGCGAAGCCGAGCCTGAAATCTACGCCACGACCGAGCGTTTCGGCACGGTGCTGGAAAACGTCGTTTTCGATCCGCTGACCCGCGAGCCCGATTTCGATAGCGAAGCCAAGACCGAAAACACCCGCGTCGCCTATCCGCTCGACTTCATCTCGAATGCGTCGCGCACCGGCCGCGCCGGTCAGCCCAAGAACATCATCATGCTGACCTGCGATGCCTTCGGCGTGCTGCCGCCGATCGCCAAGCTCGATCCGGCCCAGGCCATGTATCACTTCCTCTCGGGCTACACCGCGAAGGTGGCGGGCACCGAGAAGGGCGTGACCGGTCCGGAAGCGACGTTCTCGACCTGCTTCGGCCATCCGTTCCTGCCGCTGCATCCCTCCATCTACGGCAACATGCTGCGCGACCTGATCGCCAAGCACTCGGTCGACTGCTGGCTGGTCAACACCGGCTGGACCGGCGGCAAGGAAGGCGTCGGCCGCCGCATGCCGATCCGCGTCACCCGCCGTCTGCTGACCGCCGCGCTCGACGGTTCGCTGAGCAAGGCGACGTTCCGCACCGATCCCTATTTCGGCCTCGCCGTGCCGACCTCGGTGCCGGGCGTCGAGCCGCACATTCTCGAGCCGGTGAAGACCTGGTCGAACAAAGCCGAGTTCGCCTCGACCGCGAAGCACCTCGTCGAAATGTTCCGCAAGAACTTCGTCAGCTTCGAAAGCCATGTCGACGCCAAGGTGCGCGAAGCCGCGCCGTTCTCGCGCCTCGCCGCCGAATAAACGAAACGATCCATTCAAAAGCAGAAGGCCCGGAGCATTGCTCCGGGCCTTTTCGTTTGGATCGCGTTCTGAAGAGATCAGAAGAACGATTAAAAGAACGCCTGCAGGCCGGTCTGCGCGCGGCCGAGGATGAGCGCGTGCACGTCATGCGCGCCTTCATAGGTGTTGACCGTCTCAAGATTCTGGAGATGGCGCATGACGTGGAATTCGCCATGGATGCCGTTGCCGCCGTGCATGTCGCGCGCGACGCGGGCAATGTCCAAGGCCTTGCCGGCATTGTTGCGCTTGATGATCGAGATGGCTTCCGGCGCGGCGCGGCCTTCATCGAACAGGCGACCGACGCGCAGACAGGCCTGAAGCCCAAGCGCGATTTCCGTCTGCATGTCGGCGAGCTTCTTCTGCACAAGCTGGGTGGCGGCGAGCGGGCGGCCGAACTGCTTGCGGTCGAGCGTATATTGACGCGCGCGCAGCCAGCAATCTTCGGCGGCGCCCAGAGCGCCCCAGGCGATGCCGTAGCGGGCGCGGTTGAGGCAGCCGAACGGGCCTTTCAGGCCGGAGACATTCGGCAGCAGATTTTCTTCCGGAATGACAACGCCGTCCATGACGACTTCGCCGGTCACCGACGTGCGCAGCGACAGCTTGCCGTCGATCTTCGGGGCTGAGAGGCCCTTGGTGCCCTTCTCGATCAGGAAGCCCTTGATCTCGCCCTTGTGCGCATCCGACTTCGCCCAGACGACGAAGAGATCGGCGACCGGCGCGTTGGAAATCCACATTTTCGTGCCGGTGAGGCGATACCCATCGGAGACTTTTTCGGCGCGCGTCTTCATGCCGCCAGGATCAGAACCGGCATCGGGTTCGGTGAGGCCGAAACAGCCGATCATTTTGCCGCTGGCGAGCTTGGGCAGGTATTTCTGCTTCTGCTGATTGTCGCCATAGGCATAGATCGGGTGCATGACGAGCGAGGATTGGACGCTCAGGGTCGAGCGGTAACCGGAATCGACCCGTTCGATTTCACGCGCCACAAGGCCGTAGGAGACGTAGTTGGCGCCAGCCGCGCCGTATTCTTCCGGGATCGTCACGCCGAGCAGGCCGAGTTCGCCCATTTCGGGGATCAGGTCGTGGTCGATCTTCTCTTTCGCATAGGCCTCGACGACGCGCGGCAGCAGTTTTTCCTGGGCGTAGGCGCGGGCCGTGTCGCGGATCATCCGCTCCTCTTCCTGCAATTGGTCTTCGAGCAGGAACGGATCTTCCCAGGCGAACGCGGCACGATCTGAGTGCGAGGTCGCGGCGGCGGCGGATGCGGTTGAGGACACGACAGTCTCCAGTTCAGTTTCCCATACAGTCCCTGTATGGCCGTTTGGGCGGATAAATGCGTTGGGCGGCGCACCATGTATTATATTACATGGTCTGGCAATATGCCGGGCGAGCCCGTTCGATCAATTCATCCCCATCTTGCGTTTCTTTTGCCACTCTCCCACGGCCTTTGCCAATGCAGCACCGGGAAGCGGCGAGATGCAATATATTACATGATCCGGTAGGCATTCCGATGGGTTAGCGCCCTTGGGCCAGCTTCCCACGGTCAGCCCCGGGACCCTTTCGATCATAGTCTTCACAGCCCCTTCACGTCACCCTGAAAGCTTGTGATGTGCATGCGAGGGGCATCGGGCATAGGCTCCTGAAAACAGAAGTTTTGGGAGGCAGGCCATGACCACGAGCACCGCAACCTTCTCAAACCCGTCGTTTCCAGGCGCCGCCACCCTGGGGCGGCTTTTTACCGGCGGCCTTGCGGGGCTCATCGTCTGGGAAATTTGGGCCAAGGTGCTGACGCCACCCGTCGCCGGTTTTCCGCTTGAGCCCCCTGCCCTCGTCGCCACGCTGATTGCCCGCTGGACCGGCATCGAAGTGTCATCCACCACGGCCACCGCCCTCCACTATGCGGTCGGCATCATCGGCTATCCCATCGCCTATTGGGTGATCTCGCGCGGATTTCGCGCCTGGGCCGCCACCTTCGATATCCTCGTCTGGGTGCTCTTCACCCTGGCGGTGGCCTGGCTCGCCGCCTCCAGCAAGGCAACCTTGTTCATCGGCCTGTTCTGGCTGCTGGTGACGGTGCTGACGGCCTCCCGCCTGTTCAATTCCCATGCCCTAAGCGCCGACGCGCTGAGCTGGGGATCGTTCACCTGGTTCAATGCACTGGGCATCATGGCGCCGCTCGCCGGACAACCCTTCCTGCTTTTGACCGATTATCCGGCATTGTCCTTCATGAGCTGGGCCGGCCACGTGATTTACGGCGCCATCGCGGTTTACCTCTTTGAACGACTGCAGAGCCGCGCACGCGGCTGACACTTGAACCTAAGCCGTCGCTTGGTCATTTTAAGGCTATGGCATCCTTTGACCGCCCGTCCGCCGACAACGCCTCGCTCGCCAAGCTGAACGCCCGTTCGCGCGAGATTTTCCGGCATATCGTCGATAGTTACCTGGAAACCGGCGACCCGGTGGGCTCGCGCCATCTGTCGCGCATCCTGCCGATCACTTTGTCGCCGGCCTCCGTCCGCAACGTCATGCAGGACTTGGAGGACGCCGGGCTCGTCTATTCGCCGCATACCAGCGCCGGCCGGCTGCCGACAGAACTCGGCCTGCGCTTCTTCGTCGACGCCATGCTCGAAGTCGGCGATCTGTCGAACGAGGATCGCAGCAGCATCGAGGCGCAAGTGCGGGCCGCCTCCACGGGCCAGACACTGGAGGGCGTGCTGACGGAAGCCTCCTCGCTTCTCTCCGGCCTGTCGCGCGGCGCCGCCGTCGTGCTGACGTCCAAGGACAACGCGCGGCTGCGCCAGATCGAATTCGTCCGTCTCGATCCGGATCGGGCGCTCGCCGTGCTCGTCGCCGAGGATGGATCGGTGGAAAACCGCATCCTGCCGATCCCCCGCGACCTGCCGAACTCCGCTCTGGTCGAAGCCGGCAATTATCTCAACGCGCGGCTGCGCGGGCGCACGCTCGCCGATCTGCGCGCCGAGATCGACGCGTCGCGGCAAGCAGCCGAAGCCGAACTCGACCAGCTCACCGCGCGCCTGATCGATGCGGGCCTCGCCAGCTGGACCGGCCCCGGCGGCATGAACCAGCAATTGATCGTGCGCGGCCAAGCCAATCTGCTCGAAGATCTGAAGGCGGTTGAAGATCTGGAACGTATCCGCCTTCTGTTCTCAGACCTCGAGACCAAGAAGGACGTCATCGATCTTCTGGCACGGGCCGAAACCGGCGAAGGCGTGCGCATTTTCATCGGCTCGGAGAACAAGCTGTTCTCGCTCTCCGGCTCCTCGATGATCGCCGCCCCCTTCCGCGACGGATCGCAGAAGATCGTCGGCGTGGTCGGCGTCATCGGCCCGACGCGGCTCAATTATGCGCGCATCGTGCCGATGGTCGATTACACCGCGAAAGTCGTGTCGCGGATGATGGAGCGGCGCTGATCTACGCCTTCGCCAGCTTGCGACGATAACCGATCAGGCCCGCCGTCGAGGCATCGAGGCCATCCGTCGATTTCGACGGATCGGCGACGATGGGGGCGAGGCGATTGCACAATTCCTTGCCCAGCTCGACGCCCCATTGGTCGAAGGCGTTGATGTCCCACACCACCGATTGTACGAAGATCTTGTGTTCGTAGAGCGCGATGAGACGGCCGAGTGTACTGGGATCAAGACGCTTGTACATGATCGTCGTGGTCGGACGATTGCCGGCGAAAACCTTGTGCGGCGCGAGCTTTTTAATCGCTGCCGCATCGAGCCCCTGCTTCTGCAGGATCGCTTCGACCTCGGCGCGCGAGCGCCCGCGCATCATCGCCTCGCTTTGCGCCAGGCAGTTGGCGACGAGCAGATCATGATGATGCGCATCGGCATCGATGGGTTCGGCCGCGACCATGAAATCGACGGGAATGATGTCGGTGCCCTGATGCAGCATCTGGAAGAAGGCGTGCTGGCCATTGGTGCCGGGTTCGCCCCAGATGACAGGCGCTGTCGGATGCGTGACCGGCGCGCCGGAGCGCGTCACCGACTTGCCGTTCGATTCCATGTCGAGCTGTTGCAGATAAGCGGAAAAACGCCCTAGACGCTGATCATAAGGGATGACCGCCTGCGAGCCATAGCCCCACAGGTCGCGATACCAGATGCCGATGAGCGCCATCAGCACGGGAATGTTGCGTTCCAGCGGCGTCTCGACGAAATGCGTGTCGACGTCATGGGCGCCGCGCAAAAAGGCTTCGAAATGATCGCGACCGATGGCGATGGCCAGCGACAGGCCGATAGCGGCCCAGATCGAATAGCGACCGCCGACCCAATCCCAGAAGCCAAACACGCGTTCCGGCTTGATGCCGAATTTGGCGACGAGATCAAGCTTGGTCGATACGGCGGCGAAGTGATCGCCAACGGCGGCTTCACCGAGCGATTGCGCGATGACGGCGCGCGCCGACGCGGCATTGGTCATCGTCTCCTGGGTGGTGAAAGTTTTCGACGAGACGATAAAGAGCGTGCGCGCAGGATCGAGCGTCTTCAACGTATCGGCAAGATCGGCGCCATCGACGTTGGAAACGAAATGCGTGCGCGGGCCATGGCCGCGAAACGGCGACAAAGCCCGCGCGGCCATCGCAGGACCAAGATCGGAACCGCCAATGCCGATATTCACCACATCGGTGAACCGTTCCCCATTGGCGGCGCGGATGGCACCGCTGCGGATCTGTTCGGCGAAGTTGAGAAGTTTCTCGCGCTCGCCGATCACGTCGCCCATGACATCGCGGCCATCGATCATCACCGGCCGGCCCGAAACGTTGCGCAGCGCCATATGCATGGCGGCGCGATCCTCAGTGAGATTGACATGCTCGCCGGCAAAGAGCGCCTTGCGGCGGCCTTCCACGTCGGCGGCGCGTGCCAGAGCGAACAGCTTTTCCATGGTCTCGCCCGAGACCCGATGTTTGGAATAGTCGAACAGCAGATCGTCGAGCCGCGCGTGGAAATTCTGGAAACGCCCCGCGTCCTTGAACAGGTCGGCGATATGGACATTCTCCATCCCACTTTTATGCGCCTTGAGGGCGGCGAAAGCGGCGGCGGTTGACTGCTCGGCCATAAACTCTTCTCCAGAAACGCTTCTGCGGCGAATCGCGGCAGATTAGGGGCTGCCGCCGCAACAATTGATGAACGGGCAATCGACCAGGCTGCCGAGAGTTCCCTTGAAGGGTTTCTTCCCAGGGCAAAGCAGGCTACGGACAGCCAGCTTCAACCCCACAGATGATCAATGGCCGCGCCCCCGCTTCTCCTCCTGCAAGATATCCGCCTGACCATCAGCGGCAAACCGCTCATCGAAGGCGCGGAACTGTCGGTGGCGCCGGGCGAGCGGCTGGCCCTGGTCGGGCGTAACGGCTCGGGCAAATCGACTTTGCTGCGCATTGCCGCCGGCGAATTGGAGCCCGATGGCGGCAACCGCTTCTTCCAGCCCGACGCCACGGTGCGCTATTTGCCGCAGGAGCCGGACCTGTCGACCTTCGACACGGTGCTGGCCTATGCGGAGGCGGGCTTGGGCCCAGCCGACGATCCCTATAAGGCCCGCTATCTCCTCAACGAGCTGGGCCTGAACGGCGACGAAAACCCGGCGCATCTGTCGGGCGGCGAAGCGCGCCGGGCGGCCCTGGCGCGGGTGATCGCCGCCGAACCGGACATTCTTCTGCTCGACGAGCCGACCAACCATCTCGACCTGCCGGCCATCGAATGGCTGGAAAAGACCCTGCGCGCCTCGCGCTCGGCCCTCGTGCTCATCAGCCATGATCGCCGCTTTCTCGAAAACTTGACGCGCGCCACCGTCTGGCTCGATCGCGGCCGCACGCGCCGGCTCGAAAAAGGCTTTGGCGCTTTCGAAGCCTGGCGCGACGAGATGCTCGAACAGGAAGAGCTCGAACTGCACAAGCTCGATCGGCGCATCGAGAACGAAGAACATTGGGTGCGCCACGGCGTGTCAGCGCGCCGCAAGCGCAATGTGCGGCGCATGGGCCGGCTGCAAGACCTGCGACAGGAGCGGCGCGACGCCCGCAAGGTCGTCGGCACGGTGAAGATGGAAGTCACCCAGGCGCAGCTCTCCGGCAAGCTGGTTATCGAAGCCGAACGGATCGGCAAGAGTTTCGGCGAACGCCCCATCGTGAGCGATTTCTCCACGCGCATCATGCGCGGCGACCGGCTCGGCATCGTCGGCGCCAATGGCGCGGGCAAGACGACGCTGATCAAAATGCTGATCGGCGAATTGCCGCCCGACGAAGGCAAAGTGACGCTCGGCGCCAATCTCGAAATCGCCACGCTCGATCAGCGCCGCGTCATGCTGCAACCGGACTGGACGGTGAAGGATGCGCTGACGGGCGGCGGCGGCGATTGGGTCGACGTCAATGGCCAGCGCAAGCATTTCGCCGGCTATATGAAGGACTTTCTGTTTCAGCCGGAACAAGCGCGCACGCCGGTGACGCGCCTCTCCGGCGGCGAGCGCGGCCGCCTGATGCTGGCCCGCGCCTTGTCGCTGCCGTCAAACCTGCTGGTATTAGACGAACCGACCAACGACCTCGATCTCGAAACGCTCGACCTGTTAGAAGAACTGGTGGCCGACTATCCCGGCACGGTCATCGTCGTCAGCCATGATCGCGATTTTCTCGATCGCGTCGCGACGTCCGTGGTGGTGAGCGAAGGCGACGGCCGCTGGCTCGAATATGCGGGCGGTTATTCCGACATGTTCGCGCAACGGGGTTATGGCGTTGGCGGCGAAGCGCCGGTGGCGAAGGAAGCCAAGCCGAAGGCCGAAGCCACGACGGCCGCTGCGCCATCGGCCTCGAAGAAGCGCCTTTCCTTCAAGCAGAAGCATGCATTGGAGACTTTGCCCAAACGCATGGACGAGAACCGTGCCTTGCAGGCGAAGCTGCAGAAGGAACTCGACGATCCCTCGCTCTATGCGCGCGACCCGAAACGTTTCGACCAGGCGTCGCAGGCCTTCGCCAAAGCGGGCGAAGAACTGGCGGCGATGGAAGACGAATGGCTGGAACTGGAAATGTTGCGCGAGGAGATCGAGGGCTAATCAGCCTTTTCCAACCACTCCGCCACCACGCCGGCAATCTCATCGGAATTCTTCTCGATCATGAACATGTGGCCGTTGCCCTTGATGCCACGGTCGGCGAGGTAGATGTGATCGAGCTTCACGCCGGCCTGGCGCAGGAAGATCGCCGTGCAGTGATCATAGGGCGCGTGATAGGACGCCTCCGCCGTCAGCATGAGGATTTTCACTTTCGCCAGATTGGGGAGTTGCCGCGCCGGCGCCTGCTGGCTCCAGCAGCGGACGCAATCGGGCCGTGACGGCGCGTCCTCCTGGACGTAATCCAATCGCTCGTCATCACCGAGCGGCGGCTCCCAGGTGAGCTGCACATCGCCAAGCCCGGAAATCTTGTAACGGCCTTCATCGGCGAACCAATGCGGCGCCCCGAGATTGGCGACATCGCGCAGCGGCGGACCGTTCGGCTCCAACGCCACCAGCGCGGCGACGAGATCGGGCCTGCGGTCCGCTACCACCCAACCGAAGGCGCCCGACTGGGAATGGACCATCAGGACGGCCGGGCCGATGCGCTCGAACAGAGCGATCAGCGCGGCGCTGTTGAGGCGCTGCTGCTCGGCATAGTCGGCAAGCGAAGGCGTCTGCGTGGCGATGAAGGCGTCATAATGCGTCTCGCCGGCCGTCGCCTCGCCCGGCCACTGGGTGTGCAGACGCGCTTGCGGCCAATGTTCGAATCGTCCGGGCGCGGCGAAACGCCGATCGGCGAACTCCCGGTCGAGAGGCGCCAGCGGCCCCTGGACATTGGGATGCCAGGGCGAGCGGCCCCGCGCCACCTGGTCGACCACGTAAACCGCATGGCCACGGCGTAAGAAATACTGCGCCCAGCCCTCGCGCCCATCGGGCGTGCCGGTCCAATTGGTGCCGTTTTGCTGGCCGCCATGCACCATCACGATCGGGTGAGGCGCCTTAAGCTCTTGAGGAATCTGGTATTCGACATACATCTGGCCGACGAAAGGGGCGCCGGGCGAACCGTCGCGATAAGCGCCTCCGGCGTAAAAATAGCCTTGTTTGGCGATCACAAGCGGCTCTCTGTCCACCGTTTTCGGCCCTGTCATGGTTTCCTCCAATATGATTTGTGCGACATCCTACCCGGCCTATTCCCGACGGGAAGCACTTGCCAAAACACTTGCTCCCTCAACCCCCAGCCGGTAACCCACGCCCCATGTCTTCGACCGGCCCGACGAAATCCGCCGTGGATCCTTGGCTCCATTCCGACACCACGAGCATGCTGACGCGGCTGTTCCGTGATCATGGACGCCAGCACATCGGCTCCTATCTGCTGGCGGCGGTCTTGCTGTCGATCGGCGCCGGCGCCACCGCGCTTTCCGCTTATCTCCTGAAGCCGGTGCTGAACGGCATCGTCGATGGCGAGAAGTTCCATGAATTGCGGCTCCTCGCCTGGGCGGTGTTCGGGCTCTTCGCCGCGCGTGGCCTTGCCACCTATCTCTCGCTTATCGTTCTGTCACGCACGGGCAATCGCATCATCGCCGAAGTGCAGGCACGGCTGTTCAATCATCTGCTGTTGCAGGACATGCGCTTCTTCCATGACCGGCATTCGTCGGATTTCATGACGCGGATCGCACAGGCGCCGAATTCCGTGCGCGACACGCTGCAAGCTTTGATCACCGCCTTTGGCCGTGAGCTTTTGACCTTGATCGGCCTCATCTGCGTGATGTTCGTGCAGGATCCGATGCTGGCCGCGTTGTCGCTTCTGACCTTGCCGGCGGCTGCGCTGCTGCTCGGGCGGATGATCGGCAAGGTGCGCAAATTCGCGCGCCGTTCCTTCATGGGCAATTCGCAAATCCTGGAAACGATGCAGGAGACCGTGCAAGGCAGCCGCATCGTCAAATCCTTCAATCTCGAAGACACGATGCGTGGCCGCATGGCGAAATCGATCCGCGAGGTCGAGCGTTCGATGAACCGCGTCGCCGCCGGCATGGCCGCGTCGAGCCCCATCGCCGATGCGCTGGCCGGTTTCGCCATCGGCGCGGTGATCTTCTACGGCAGCTGGAAAGTGACGGTGCAAGGCGCCGATGCCGGCTCCTTCTTTTCCTTCGTCGCCGCCCTCCTGATGGCCTATGAGCCGGCGAAACGGCTGGCGCGCCTGAAGCTCGAAATTCAGAACGGTCTCGTCGGCGCCAAGCTCGTCTACGAAGTGCTCGACCGGCCGGCAAGCGAAACGCCGCAACCGGGCCTGCCGAAACTTCACGTCGGCGCGGGGCGCATCGAAAGCCAGGACGTGCGCTTCAGCTATCGCGACGACGAAGACGTGCTGAGCGGCCTCAGCCTGACTGTCGAACCCAACGCGACGACGGCGCTGGTTGGCCCGTCGGGCGGCGGCAAGTCGACGATCATCGCTTTGCTGCAACGATTTTACACGCCAAATTCGGGCCGCATCCTCATCGACGGCCAGGATATCGACAAGGTCGATCTCGCCTCGCTGCGCGCGCAGATCGCCTTCGTCTCGCAGGATGTCTTCTTGTTCCGCGGTACGATCCACGAAAATATCGCGCTGGGCCGTATCGGCGCGACCGAAGACGAAATCATCGCGGCGGCCAAGAAAGCCCATGCGCATGATTTCATCATGGGCTTCAGCAGCGGCTATCAGACCAATGTCGGCGAACATGGCGCGCAATTGTCGGGCGGCCAGAAGCAACGCATCGCCATCGCGCGGGCCATTCTGAAGAACGCGCCGATCATCCTGCTCGACGAGCCGACAGCGGCACTCGATTCCGAATCCGAACGCGAGGTGCAGAAGGCGCTGGAAGAAATGCGCATCGGCCGCACCACGTTGGTGGTGGCGCACCGCCTGCAAACGATCATCAATGCCGATCGCATCTATGTGATCGAAAAGGGGCAGGCGGTGGAATCCGGCACGCACAGCCAGCTCATCAATGCCAATGGCACCTATCGCACCTTCTTCGCCTCGCAATTCGGAGAAGGTGTCGAGAGCTTCAAAGCTTTTTCCAGCGAAGCGAACGCCGGCGCACGCGAGGACAATGCCTCCAAGCATCGGTCCAGATAGAAGCCCGTTATCTCAATCGCGCACGATTTAAACGCGCAATCGTCCCGGCGCGTCCGGCATCACGCGTGCCGCAGGCCGCGCCGTGCGCGGATGGGCATTGATCACGCACGTAAAGCTGATCGTCGAAATGCAGATCAGGGTGATCCACCATATCTGCATGGTCGCCAGCCCTGAGAAGGCCACCACCAGAATGCAGACGATCCCGGCCAGCATGAAAGAGGCGGCCGGCACCGGCAGTCGACCGGCGGCCAAGAGGCCGAGCGAGACGAACAGCGCCGTGGCAATCGCCCCGACGATGCCAAGGTCGTACCAGACTTCAAACAGCAGGCTGCGCGGCGTGAACGCCGGCAGATAGCCCGAGGCGAGACCACGCACCGTCATGTCAAACCCGTGGCCGGTCAGCACGCGCCAGCCTTCCATGCGGATCAGCTCGGCCCACAGGAAATAGGGCTGCGCCCAGACGGCAACAGCCGGCGGCAAGCGGCCAGCGAGAAAATGCTGGGCGAGCAGCGCCAGGGCCGGCGCCAATACGATCAGGCCGGCGCAGATGACGACGAGCATTTTCGACACGCGGCGCGGATTGGACGAACCGATCGAGAAAACCAGCGCCGACACGACCATGGCGGTCAGGGCGGCCGGCACCCAAACGACCGTGGCGGCGCCTGCGGTGGCGACGGCGAGCGCACCAGCCGAGGCCCAGCGCTCGCGCACCGCCAGGGCGCCGAGCGCCGGCCAAACCAGGACGACCAGCCCGAGCGCCGCCCGCTCGATGGACGTGCCTTCCGGATCAGGCAGTTCCCGCAGTTCCGGAGGCAGCGCAATGGCGACAGCGATGGTGGCCAGGGCGGCGATACCGACACCAATCGGCATCAGATTGAGGTTGGAGGTGCGGGTGCGACCCGGCAGCATGAAAATGGCGGCCACGGCGAGCGCCACCGTCGCCGCGGTCTTGCCATAGCGTTCGAGCGCCAACCCTTGAAACGGCGTCCAAACCAGCGAGAAGGCGGCCCAGGCCAGCAGCAGCACCAGCGCCTGCACCACCGGCGAGAACATCACCTGCCGGGACGGCAGAAGAGCATGGCGGCCCGGCGCCAGCAGCGCGCCGAGCAGAATCATCGCGACGCCGACCGGCACCAGCGTGAACAACAGACGGCGCGAATAGATGGCCCCGGTTGGCACGACGATGAGAATGATCGCCAGCCCAAGCCTCAGCATCAATTGCGCGGCTTCGGCGGCAAAATCGGCCTGCTGAGGGCGGGCTGTGGCGGGCATGACGTCGACTGTCGTGTTTGAAACAAAACTGTAATTTCGCGACGCCGAAACGTCACATGAATGACTTTACACAGCTTGGGGGTCGGGCACTGTGCGATTGCGGCAACAGTCGTGGCAAAAGCGCAACGTGATCCGTGACTTCTGTCATTCGTCCTTAACTGGCGTGCGGCGCAGCGATTTTCGCCGCGAATCCTGCTTTTTGCCCTCCAGTCGACGACGTTTGGAGGCCAGGGTGGGTCGCGTCGGCCGCCGAGGAATGGGCGCGATCGCCGCCTCGCGGATGAGCGCACACAGCCGCTCCAGGGCATCGGCACGATTGAGTTCCTGGGTGCGGAACCGGTCGGCGCTAAGCACCAGCACCCCGTCACGGGTGATGCGGCGCCCGCCCAGAGTGATCAATCGGCCACGGACATCATCACTGAGGCTTGGCGATTGGGCGACGTTGAAGCGCAGTTGCACGGCGCTCGCCACCTTGTTGACGTTCTGCCCACCGGGGCCCGAGGCACGGACGAAATTCAGCTCGATCTCGCTATCGTCGAGAACGATGGAGCGGGTGACGCGGATCATGCCAGGCCCACTCCTCTGCTGTTCAGGCCAAAACGGCGAATACCTCGTCGCCGACAATCTTCACTTCATAGGTCTTCAGCGCGACGCTGCAAGGGGCCTGCCGGGGTTCGCCGGTGGGAATGTGGAATGTGCCGAAATGCATGGCGCATTCGATCTCGTCGTCGACAATCTCGCCCTCCGACAGGCTGGAGAGGCCGTGGGTGCAACGGTCCGACGTCGCGTAAAACTGTCCGTCGAGGTTGTAGACGCAGATATCGCCCTCATCGCTCGCCACCCGCTTCTTGTCGCCGGGGCTCAATTCGTCCTGCCGGCACAGCAACACCAAATTCGCTTCAGACACTGTTTCCTCCGGTTATTGTGGGTTCCGCCCCGCTTAATGAGCACCGCCGCCGCTGGCAAGCCTGTCTGGCCTTTAGCCTCAATGCTTCTTGCTTGGATGGTTCCTGCATGAACTTTCATGCAGATTGACGGGGCCAAATGTCATCCCTATAGCCCTGTTACGCAGTTTTTGGCTGTTCCTCATAACATCGGACGGCCCGGTCCTGGGACGGAGACCACAAAAGATGACGTTGGCAACGAGCCCGACAAAAGGGATGGCCAGCCGGCTGGCGAGCGAGCCCAAACACGGCCTGCGCCAGCGCCTCATTCTTCTCTACAGCGTGCTCGTGACCGCCAATATCGCCGCCTGGCTCTGGGCCTTCGCGGTTTTCCGCGATCAACCGGTAATGCTTGGCACGGCTTTCCTCGCCTATGTGCTGGGCCTGCGCCATGCGGTGGATCCAGACCACATCGCCGCCATCGACAATGTTACCCGTAAACTGCTCCAGGATGGCGGGCGGCCGGCGACCGTCGGCTTCTGGTTCGCGCTCGGACATTCGACGGTCGTCATCCTTGCCTGTCTCGTGATCGCTTTCCTGGCGTCGGGCGCCAACGGTGTGATGGACGAATTCCGCGACATCGGCTCGCTGATCGGCACCACGGTTTCGTCGCTGTTCCTGCTCGTCATCGGCATCGCCAATCTGGCCATTTTCATCGGCGTGTGGCGGACGTTCCGCAATGCCAAGCGGACGGGTCGGTATCGTGAGGAAGATCTCGACGCGATCGTCGGCCGGCACGGCTTTCTGTCGCGGCTGCTGCGGCCGCTGTTCTCGCGCATTTCCAAAAGCTGGCACATGTATCCGCTCGGCTTCCTGTTTGGCCTCGGTTTCGATACGGCAACCGAAATCGGCCTGTTCTCCCTGGCCGCGGCCAATGCCGCCAACGGCGTATCGCTCTCGACGGTGATGGTGTTTCCCGTGCTGTTCGCCGTGGGCATGGCCCTGGCCGATGCCACCGATGGCGCGCTGATGCTCGGCGCTTATGAATGGGCCTACGTCAATCCGATCCGCAAACTGTTCTACAATCTGGTGATCACCGGTCTCTCGGTCTTCATCGCTCTGGTGATCGGTCTGGTGCAGGGCGTTGGGCTGATCGCCGAGAAGCTGGAATTGAGCGGCGCCTTCTGGAGCGACCTGGCGGCGCTACGCGATCACTTCGACATTCTGGGCTTTATCATCGTCGGTCTCTTCATCGCCATCTGGGCGATTTCCGCCCTCGTCTACAAACTCGGCGGCTACGACGCGATCGAGCTCGAAAAGGAAGCCTGAGCGGCCTCCATCCTAAGTGGGCACCCGGGCGTGGGCATTTGCCCCGTCGTCTGCAATGTCCTCATGCGCGCTATGGTCAGGCGGCATGGACAAGAGCCGTGCGATTGACGATAAGTCCGACAATATCAGCCAGGCTGAAACAAGCCTGGCGGCGGGAGGACGCATGCAGAATTTCCAGGGCAAGACGGCTTTCATCACGGGTGCGGGATCAGGCATCGGCCTTGGCATGGCTCGCACCTTTGCCCGCAACGGCATGAACATCGTTCTATGCGACATCCGCCGCGATGCGCTCGACGACGCCCTGGCGCAGGTGAACAAGCTCGGCGCGCAGGCCATCGCCATCGAAGTCGACACCTCCGTGCGCGCCTCCATCGACGCCGCCACGCAACAAGCCATCGACGCCTTCGGCAAGGTGCATATTCTGTGCAACAACGCCGGCATTTCCATGCATGGCGTGCCGATCGAAAAGCTGCCGGTCCGCGACTGGGAATGGGTGATGGGCGTCAACATCAACGGCGTCATCCATGGCTTCCAGAATTTCATCCCGCACATGCGCGACCATGGCGAGGAATGCCATATCGTCAACACCGCTTCGATCGGCGGCTTCCGCATTCAGCCCGGCTGGGACACAGGTCCCTATTCGATGACGAAATATGCGGTGGTGGCTTTGTCGGAAGCGCTGGAGCAGGATCTCGACGGCAGCAATATCGGTGTCTCGGTGCTGTGCCCCGCAGCCGTCAAGACCGGCATCTTTCTCTCCGGCCGCGCCCGCCCCGATCGCATGGGCGGCTCGTTCAAGCGGCAGGAGAGCGAACAGTTCTCGCATCTCCTCAACGAAGGTTTCGAGCCCGACGTGGTGGGCCGCCGCGTACTGCGTGCGATCCGCAAGGGCGAATTCTTCATCTTCACACATCTATGGCCGCGTGAGTTGATCCAGGCGCGCCATGATCGGGTGCTGCGGGCTTTCGACGACACACAGGCGTGGATGGACGAAGAAGGCATCGTCAACGAAGAACAAGCCCCGAAACAAAGCTGAAACCTACCCTTTCAACAACGGATGCACCGATGCATTTCTCCTTCTTCCACCTGATGCCCTGGACCGAGCTCGACGAAGCGCCGACGCAATGGCCGGCGCGCAACGCGCCATTCCGGCCCGAGCGCGGCACCGAGCTTTATGACACCTATCTCGGCACGATGGCGCATGCGGAAGCCTGCGGCTTCGACTGGGTGGGCGCCAACGAGCATCATTTCTCGCCCTACAGCCTGATGGCGAATTGCAATCTCGTCGGCGCGGCGATGACCCAGCGCACCAAGTCGATCAAGCTCGCCATGCTCGGCAATCTCTTGCCGCTGCTCAACCCCGTCCGCGTCGCCGAGGAATATGCGATGCTCGACGTGATGAGCGGCGGCCGGCTTGTCGCCGGTTTCGTGCGCGGCATTCCGCACGAATATATCGCTTATAATGTCGCGCCCGATGAATCGCGCGGGCGCATGCGCGAAGCGCTCAACATCATTCTGCGCGCCTGGACGGAGCCCGAACCTTTCGGTTGGGAAGGCGAATTCTATCAATATCGTGCCATTTCCATCTGGCCGAAGCCACGGCAGACGCCGCATCCCCGCATTCTGATGTCGGCGAGCAATCTCGAATCAGCGCAATTCGTCGGCGAATTCCCGTCCATGGTTGGCCTCACCCTGGTCAGCGATCTCGATGTCGCCCGCTCCATCATTGATGGCTTTCTTGAGAGTGCCCGCGCGCACGGCCGCGCGCCAAGCCCGGAGGATATTCTCGTCGGCCAGCAGACTTGCATCGCCGAAACGGATGAAGAAGCCGAAGACATCATGGCAAAGGCGCTTGCCTATTTCCATGGCGTGCTGATGCGCCCGCAGCAGGATGCGCAGCGCATCGTCATTCAGAAAACCCGCTTCTTTGGCCAGGAAGGTGCTGGCGACTATTTCATGAAGCGCTTGCAGACCTTGAAAGGCCGCACGATCAAGGAGCAGATTGAGGCAGGTTCCATTCTCTGTGGCAGCCCGCAAAGCGTGGTCAAGCAGATCAAGCGGCTCCGGCAGCATCTCGGCGCCGCGCATATCAACATGAACATGAAGCTCGGCAACATGCCTGACACGGCCGTCATCAAGGGCATGGAACTCTTCCGTGACAAAGTTTTGCCGGAAGTTCGTGCACTCTGAGCTAGATCTTTGTTTCAACGCGTCTTCGTGGCGTTTGATGGCCATCAAACTGCGAAACGCTATGGATATTTGACAACAAACAGGATTTCGAAGTGACCGACATTTCCTTTACCGAACGCGACGTCGCCCTTTCGAGCGGTTCGTTGCATGTGCGCACCGCCGGCAAAGGCCGCCCGCTCGTTCATCTGCACAGCGCCGCCGGGCCACGCATATCAGGCGTGATCGAAGCGCTCGCCGATCATCATCTGGTTCATGCGCCCACACTGCCGGGATTTGACGGTACGGCGAGACATGCCTCGGTGACAACGATCTCCGACCTCGGCAATCTCGTCGCCGAATTCATCGAAAAGGTATGCGATGGCGAAGCCGATATCGTCGGCGAAGGCCTCGGCGCGTGGGTCGGGCTGTGGGTCGCGGTGCGCCATCCCGCTCTCATTGGCCAGTTGGTGCTTGAAGCGCCGGCCGGGCTGCGCCGTGCCGAACTGATCGCCATCCCCGCCAACGTCGATGAGCGGATGAAGCTGCTGCATGCCGTGCCCGCCAACATTCCGGCAGAGACGCGCACGCCGCAAATGCTGCGGGACAATCGTCAGGTGTTGCAGGATTATGTTCAGGGCGTCGATTTCGACGAGGCCTTGGTGGAACAACTCGGCGAGATCAAAGCCCGCGCGCTCGTTCTGATGGGGGCGCTCGACAAGATGATCCCGCGCGAAACCGGCCACATTCTCAAGGCCGCTCTGCCGCAATCGCATCTGACTTATATCTGGGGGGCGGCGCATGCGATCGAATTCGATCAGCCGCAACGCACCAGCGCGATCGTTCTCGACTTTCTCGATCGCGGCGAAAGCTTTTTGGTTCGTCAGGCGGCACCCGCCGCCTAGGGCAAATCGCGTTTCGAAAGAAACGCGATTTTGCCGAATGTGGTAGCGCCTACCGGAGTTGCTACTTAACAGCGACGTCCATCTCGCCGATCTTCTCGATCCAGCAATGCATGACATTGCCGGACTTCACTTCGCTCACGCCTTCGGGCGTGCCGGTCATGATGATGTCGCCGGGATAGAGCGTGTAGATAGCCGAGGCTCGGACGATCAGATCGCGGACGTCGACGACCAGGTCCTTGGTATTGGCGCGCTGGCGCACTTCGCCGTCCACCTCGATGCCAAACTCCAGCGCATCGGGATTGGGAATTTCATCGGCGGTGACGAGCCAGGGGCCGAGCACCGAATAGGTGTCGGCGGACTTACGCCAGCTGCGATCTTCTGTGCCGCGCACCACCATGTCGAGGCCGATGGCATAGCCAGCCACGTGATCGAGCGCCTTGTCGCGCGAGATGTTCTTGCCGCCCTTGCCGATGATCAAGGTCAGTTCGATCTCGTGGTCGTTGCGCCGATCAGGCCAGTGCAATTCGACCTTTTCGCCAGCACCGATGAGGCCGGTTTGCGACTTGAGGAAGAGGCCCATTTTATCGATTGGCGTCGCAAAGCCTTCAAAGGTCGGCATGTGGACGCCGTGGTGGATCGCCGGGTCGTGCGCTTCCTTCGCATGCAGCAGGTAGTTGACTGGCGCGGCAATGACACGCGGCGGATTGGCCACGGGCGCGTCAAGCTTGATGGAGTTCAGCGGGATTGGCTTCGCCGACTTGGCCGCTTCGCGCATCGCCGGCAGCAGCTTGTCGAGATTGGCGATAAACTGATCCCCGACCGGCAGGGGCCAGCGCAGCGGCGGCAACGCCTCCAGCACGCTCGTCACGTCACGAACGGTATCGCCCTCGACGACACCAATGCGGCCATTGTCAAAACGGCAGATTTTCATGGGTTCGCTCTTTCCCGAATGCGCGCATCACGGCTCGCAGGGCCTGCGCTTATGCTCTGCCGGTAGCGAATCGTTGCGACCTTTGCAAGGCAGGCACACACGGAAATAGCCTGCGGCACAGAGCTCGATACGAGATATCGGACGCATTCTCTCGCGCCGTGTATACACGGTGCCCCGATCAGGAAATCACCGCCGTGGAGCGCGCTCGATATCCATACCCCGCGCGCCCGGATCGCGATTGCCGCATCGGCGAAAAAATTTCCGCCGCCGGGGCGTTTCACCCTGAAAAACTGGCTCTTAAGGTAGAGATCAAGCTTTGATTCGCACCAAATCCGCACTCCCGCACCGCGCACGTGCCGCAGCCTCTTTCCCGGCTGGTTAACGGATGGTATCCCCCGCCCCATGACCACCCATAGAATCGAAAACATCCGCAACTTCTCGATTGTCGCGCATATCGACCATGGCAAATCGACCCTCGCCGACCGGCTGATTCAGACCACCGGGGCGATGGCCGAGCGCGAAATGGTCGAGCAGGTGCTCGATTCCATGGATATCGAGCGCGAACGCGGCATCACCATCAAGGCGCAGACCGTGCGGCTCGAATATCGGGCCAAGGACGGCAAGGATTACGTCCTCAACCTGATGGACACACCCGGCCACGTCGACTTCGCCTATGAGGTATCGCGTTCGCTCGCCGCCTGCGAGGGATCGCTGCTGGTGGTCGACGCCTCGCAAGGCGTCGAGGCGCAGACGCTTGCCAACGTCTATCACGCGCTTGATGCCGGCCACGAAATCGTGCCGGTGCTCAACAAGGTCGATCTGCCGGCGGCCGAGCCCGATCGGATCAAGGAACAGATTGAAGATGTCATCGGCCTCGATGCGTCCAACGCCGTGCCGATCTCGGCCAAGACCGGCCTCAACATCGATCTGGTGCTGGAAGCCATCGTCACCCGCCTGCCGCCGCCCAAGGGCGACGATAAGGCGCCGCTGAAAGCTTTGCTCGTCGACAGTTGGTATGACCCCTATCTCGGCGTCGTCGTGCTGGTTCGCATCATCGATGGCGTGATGAAGCGCCATCAGAAGATCAAGATGATGGGCACCGACGCCCATTACGAGGTCGAAAAGATCGGCGTTTTTAGGCCGAAGATGCAGGACGTCACCCAGCTCGGCCCCGGCGAGATCGGCTTCATCACGGCGCAGATCAAACAGGTGGCCGACACCCGCGTCGGCGATACGATCACCGAAGAGCGACGCGAGACAGCCGAGGCCCTGCCCGGCTTCAAACCGGCGCAGCCTGTTGTGTTCTGCGGCCTGTTCCCGGTCGACGCCGCCGACTTCGAGGATCTGCGCGCAGCCATGGGCCGCCTGCGCCTCAACGACGCCAGTTTCTCCTACGAAATGGAATCCTCCGCCGCGCTTGGCTTCGGCTTCCGTTGCGGCTTCCTCGGCCTGCTGCATCTGGAGATCATCCAGGAGCGCCTGCACCGCGAGTTCAATCTCGATCTGATCGCGACGGCCCCGAGCGTCATCTACAAGATCCATATGAACGACGGCGAAGTGATCGAGCTGCACAACCCCGTCGACATGCCCGACGTGGTGAAGATCGATACGATCCACGAGCCGTGGATCAAGGCCACGATCCTAACGCCCGACGATTATCTCGGTTCCGTGCTGAAACTGTGCCAGGAGCGGCGCGGCGTGCAGGTCGACCTGTCCTATGTCGGCAAGCGGGCCATGGTCGTCTATGAACTGCCGCTCAACGAAGTGGTGTTCGACTTCTACGACCGGTTGAAATCGATCTCGAAAGGCTATGCCAGCTTCGACTATCAGATCACCGACTATCGCGAGGGCGACCTCGTCAAAATGTCGATCCTGGTCAATGCCGAGCCGGTCGATGCGCTCTCGATGCTGGTGCATCGCAGCCGCGCCGAAATGCGCGGGCGCGTGATGGTGGAAAAGCTGAAAGAGCTGATCCCGCCGCACATGTTCCAGATTCCGATCCAGGCGGCCATCGGCGGCAAGATCATCGCCCGCGAAACCGTGCGCGCGCTGCGCAAAGACGTGACGGCGAAGTGCTACGGCGGCGACGTCACCCGCAAGCGCAAGCTGCTCGAGAAGCAGAAAGAGGGCAAGAAGCGCATGCGCCAGTTCGGCAAGGTGGAGATTCCGCAGGAAGCCTTCATCGCCGCCTTGAAGATGGATAGCTGATAAAATGGAGGCGGGACGCGTCCCGCCTCGCTTTATTGCGGCCTGATCCCGGCCGCGGCGATCACGTCACTCCAGCGGGTCACTTCCGAGCGCAGGAAGCCACCGAAAGCTGCGGCGTCTCCGCCGACCGGCTCGGCGGCCAGACGCGTCAGCGTTTCGCGTACGGCAGGCGCGCGCAATGTCTCGTTAAGCGCCGCGTTCAAGGTCGCGACGATCGGTGCCGGCGTACCGGACTTCACCAATATACCGGTCCAATCGGCGACCGCTAAATTCGGAAAGCCAGCCTCGGCGACGGTCGGTATGTCCTTCAACGCGGGGAGACGCTGAGGCGCCGTCACGGCGAGCGCTCGTAATTGCCCGCTCGCGATCAGATCCATCACCGGCAAAGTAGTGATGAACATATATTGATTGGTGCCATTCAGAAGATCGGCAATCGACTGCGCGAATTCAGAGTAAGGCACGTGGGCTGTCGTGAGATGGTTCTGCTGCTTGAACAGCTCGCCAACGAGATGAGCTGGAGAGCCGATCCCGCCCGAGGAGAAGTTCATTTTATTGGGCTGAGCTTTCGCCAGTTTGATCAGATCCGTTACGGAGCTCACGTTCACGTTGGGCGCGACCACGAGCACGTTGTAGGAGCGGGAAAGCTGCACGACAGGCTCGAAATCCTTGAGGAGATCGAAGGCGCTTTGCTTCTGCAGAGCAGGTGCCGCCGCGAATGGCAGACTGACGCTATAGAGCGTATAGCCATCGGCCGGGCTGCGCAGAACCTCGCGGGCGCCCAAGGCTTGCAATGCACCGGCACGGTTTTCGACGATCACCGACCATTTGCGAGAATTGGACAGTTCCGTCGCAACCACGCGGCTCAGAATGTCGGGCGGCGTGCTCGGCGCCACGCCGACGACAATGCGTATCGTCTGACTGGGATAGGTTTGAGCCGAAGCAGTGCCGGCTCCCAACAATGCCAGCGTGCCAACCATGAAGCTTATACATTTCGATAGCATGCTCTCCCTCCCTCATCTGATCCGCATCCCGGCCCTGCTCCGGCACGATCGAACCGTCTTCGTCACCAGCGACCAATGACGATGCCCGCACCAACCTCTCTATCTCGCGCAGACAGAACCCACTCGTCGTCCGTGCTGATGCGATTGCGCCGGTCGGTCAGACGCTCGAGCAGTTTGGCATGCATGTCATTGCGGACGAGCGCATAAGTGGCATCGAGGCCAAGATCGACGAACTCGTTCGGGTCGTTCTTCAAATCGAAGAGTTGCGGCCGAAACCCTTTGTAATAGATATATTTCCATCGCTCCGTGCGCAGCATGTAGGCGCGGCTGTCATTGGCGCCTTGGCCGGCTAGTTCACGTGCTTCGTAGAAGGCGTAATCAAGCTCCGAGAAAACCGCGTCTCGCCATGCGGAGGGCGTAGGTCCGCGCAGGAAGCCCATCAGCGACTGACCTTCGAGGCGATGGCGGGATGCCTTTGATTGATAGGCATCGAGAAAAGTCGGCACGAGGTCGATGGCTTCGACCAGATGATGACAGACGCTGTTGCGTGTGTGATCGGCGGCCGACGATGGATCGACGATGATCAAGGGAACGCGCACGGAAGATTCGTGAAACAGCTCCTTCTCGCCGAGCCAATGGTCGCCGAGATAATCGCCATGATCCGATGTGAAGACGATCATGGTTTGGGTGAGGAGATTGGCGCTTTCGAGATAATCGAGCAGTTGTCCGATCTGATCGTCGATTTGCTTGATCAAACCCATATAGGCGGGAATGACCGCCCCACGCACGTCCTCGCGGGCGAACGATTGACCCACCTCCATATTCATAAAGGCGCGAACGACAGGGTGGGGATCGATCAGCTCCCGGTCCGACTTGATCGCCGGCAACACCTGATCCTGCGTGAACATCGCATGATAGGGCGCGGGTGCGATATAGGGCCAATGCGGTTTGATGTAGGACAGATGCAAGAGCCAGGGCTTGTCCTTGCTGTCCTCGATGAACTCGATGCCTCGGTTCGTGATGTACGGCGTTTCGGAATGCTCTTCTTTCACGCGTGCGGGATAAATCGAGTTTTTCAGATTCCATCCCGATAGAGTTTCGCCGTTGGGGCCCGTCGCCGCATTGGCCCAATCGTTCCAGGGATTCTCCCCGTCATATCCCTGTGCCGCGAGCCAGCGGTTGTAGGAGAGGCCGCTTTGATCGAGACCGGGGGGATGCAAGCCATCATCGCGTTCGAACGGCTCGAAGGCGCCCTCCGCGATGCGCGCGCCGATTTCGGTGTCGGCAGTGAGCCCCAAATGCGCCAGTCCGGCGCTATCTTGACGGACATGGGTTTTACCCGCCACCGCAACACGCACGCCTGAGGGACGGAGATAGTCACCTAGAGTCAGTTCTCCGATCGGCAGCGGGACGAAATTCCAGGTCGCGCCATGGGAGAAGACCGTACGGCCCGTGTAATAGCTCATGCGGGACGGACCGCAGACGGGCGCATTGACGAAGGCGCGATCGAAACGCACGCCCATGCTAGCCAAACGATCGATATTGGGGGTCGAGAGTGTCGGGTGGCCCGTACAAGACAGATAATCCCAGCGGAGCTGGTCGCACATAATGAATAAGATATTGCGCACATCCGCCATGGCGTTTCCAAAACCCGTCTTCGCGAGGCTTGGTGCCCCGTGACAGATTTGTCGCGGTGGTCGTGGCTTGCCTAGCCGCGCAAAACGCTCGCGCGATAACCCCGGGTTATCGCTAGCTACGGGCTAGTGCGGAGGCGCGGCGGCGGATCAGCGTTGAAAGATGTTGCGCGGCTGGCGACAGCGGGATGGTCGAACGCTTGCTCAGCGCGATCCGCGATTTCGGCAGTTCATCTTCCAGTTCTATCGCTTGCAGGCGCTTTTGCGCTTGCAGCGGTGCAACCAGTTTCCGCGGTAAGACAACGAGGAAGTCGGTTGCTTCGACCAAAGCCAACGCCGTAGCGAAAGATTCCGATTTGATCGTCGTGCGAGGCGGCTTGAGACCACGGGTTTCAAATGCTTCTACGAACAGCTCGCCCAGACTGCCGGCCGGCCCCAAGGTCAGCCAGTTTCTCTTTGTCAAATCCCGGAGGGACTTGGCTTTTTTCGCGGGATGATCGAACCGCCCCGTCACGACGATCTCCGTCTCGAGCAGAATTTCGACATCCAGCTCAGCAGCGAGAAATGCCGGCGGTGCGGGACCGACAGCAAAGTCGATCAGACCATCACGGAGTGGCGCCAAGACCGGCGGATAGATGCCTTCCGATATTTTCACCTCGATATCGGCATATTTCGCGCAGAAAGGCGGAAGAACCGCGGGAATGATCAAGGTCGATGCCAGCGGCGAAACCGCCACGGTGATCGTTCCCTTCTGACGGCCGCGCAACCGATCGATCTCATCCTCAAGGCGACGCACATCGGCTTGAACGACGCGCGCATGGGCGAGGATGGTCTGTCCGAATTCCGTCAGAATGGCGCCGCGTGGGGTGCGCGCGATCAAGGGCACGTTGAAGTCATTCTCCATCTGGCGAATGACCTTGCTCAAAGCCGGCTGGCTCAGTCGCAGCAGCCGCGCCGCAGCTCTGATGCTGCCCGTCTCGGACAAAGCGATCAGAACTTCCACATGCCGGAGTTTGATGCGCAATTCGTGCTTCCCCCTCGTCGCCGGCCGATACTATGCTGGAAAATCACCAGGCGCGAAACGCGACCACGAAAGGACCCGCCCCATGATCATCCGCCCGCTCGGCTCCATCCCGTCCGTCCGCGCTCCGGCGTCCTATTTCACCGGCACCGTCTGGCAGGATCCAATCATCGAGGCGCCGGAGCCCGCGGCGCAGCGCGCCGTGCGCGTCGCCTTTGAACCAGGCGCGCGTACCGCCTGGCACACCCATCCGCTCGGCCAAACTTTGTTCATCACCTCAGGATTTGGCCTGGTACAGGTGTGGGGCGGCGTGGTGCGCGAAGTGCGCGCCGGCGACGTCATCTATTTCGCGCCGGAGGAAAAGCACTGGCACGGCGCGGCGCCCACGATCCGCATGGAACATATCGCCATGCAGGAAGCCAAGAATGGCAAGCATGTCGACTGGCTCGAACATGTCACCGACGAGCAATATGCGGTGAAGCCTGGGGTTTAAGTGCCACTCTTCTTTTCCTCGAACGGGAAATGTTCTTCCCGTTCGATCTTGATGCCCTTGATCACTTCCTTGGCCGTGCCGGTGAGCGGCAGGCTGACGCGCAGCCGGTCGGCCTCGGCCAAAGCAATCATCATATCGCGTTCGGCCGAGGGCATGCCGTAGCGCTGCGCCTGCGTCTCCAGCGCCCAGTTCGAGGCGCTGCTGTCGAGCAGCATCTCGCGCATCACCACGCCATCGACGCCATACTGGTCGCCCAGTTTGAAGCCTTCGTGATTGGCGGAGACGCAGCTCCACAGGATGAGATTATTGACCATCTTGCCGACCTGGCCGGCGCCGACGTCACCCAGGCGGTAGATCGAACTGGCGAAGGTGGAGAAGGCTTTCCGGCAGGCGTCGAAGACGGCTTTTTCGCCGCCGCCGGTGATCAGCAGTTTGCCGGCCTCGGCCGGACGCTCACCACGGCAGATGGGGATATCGATGGGGATCAATCCGCTGTCGCGCAACCGCACGGCGAAGTGGATCATGCTCACGGGAGACGTGGTCGTGGCGATACCAACGATCGTTTCGGGTTTCGCCCGCGCGACTACACCATCGGGTCCGAACAGAACCCTTTCCACATCGCTCTCTTCCGCCACCAGAACGATGACGAGATCGGCCTCGACGACAGCCTGTCCGGGCGTGGGCGCGATGGCGATCCCTTTGCAGGCCGCCGACTTGCAGGCCTTGGGATCCACATCGAAGCCAGAGACGACGAACCCACCATTGAGCAAGTGGCGTGAAATTGGGTTGCCCATCTTGCCCAGGCCGATCACCGCGACATTTTTGATGTTGCGTGGCGCCATGCGTATCGTTTCCACCCATTTGGCCAGTGCCCAATGCGCTGGCTTTCTTTGTTGGGCAATACTGTCGCCACGCCGCCGTGACCTTGTCAATGGATGGCAGCCCCGACAAATGGTTGATGCTGAGACCAAACCGGCGATTGGCGGGCGCTTGCTTTACGGCGAGGCCGCCGCCATCCTGCCGCCCAATTTAGGGGAGGCAAGATGGCCAGAGTTGAAAATCTCTTTGCGGTAGAGGGCAAATCCATCGTTGTGACGGGCGCGGCCAGCGGGATCGGCCTGGCGATCGCCGAGGCCATGGCGACCAATGGCGCCAAAGTGACGATGGCCGACCGCGATGAGCCCGCGGTGAACCGGGAAGCCATGCGCCTGCGCGATGCCGGATATGCGACAACCGCCATGACCGCCGACATCACCCAGGACGCCGATGTTCGCCGCCTGTTCGACAGCGTGATCGCCCACGAGGGCCGGCTCGACGTGGTTTTCGCCAATGCCGGCATCAGCGGCGGACCGGGCTTCCTGCGCACCGATAATTCACGCAATCCCGATACGGCTTTCGAGGTGATCGCCGACGAATTGTGGGACCGGGTGATCGACACCAACGTTCATGGCGTCATCCGCACTCTGCGCGCCGCCATCCCGCAGATGAAGAAACAGGGTGGCGGCAAGATCGTGGTGACGAGCTCGATCTCATCGATGAAGATCGAGCAATATGTCGGTTCGAGCTATGTGGTGTCGAAAGCGGCCGTCGGGCAGATCGTGCGGCAGGTAGCGATCGAACTGGCGAGCTATAACATCAATGTCAACGCCATCGCGCCGGGACCGGCCATCACCAATATCGGTGGCGGCCGGCTGAAGGACGCGGCGGCACGCGCGCCCTTCGAAAAGGTCAATCCGATGCATCGCGTGGCGACGCCGGAAGACATGCAGGGCGCAGCCCTGTTCCTCGCCTCGCGCGCCTCCGATTACATTACCGGCATTCACATCGTCATCGACGGCGGTCTGCTGCTCGGGCAAGCCGATTAAAACAAACATCAGGGGGAAACGTGAAGATCGTCAAACTGGAGCAGTTCCACGCCGACATGGGTTGGCGACCGGCCTCCTTTCTCAAGATCAGCACCGACGAAGGTCTCGTCGGCTGGGCCGAATATGCGGAGAATTTCGGCGCCGGCGGCGTCAGCGATCTGCTGCGGCGCTTCGAGCCGATCATTCAGGGTCTTGATCCAAGAGAAGTCGGCAAGATCACGGCTTCGCTGCAAGCGATCACGCGGCTGGCGGCGGGCGGCCTGAACAATCAAGCCATCGCGGCCATCGAGAATGCCTGTCTCGACATCAAGGCGAAGGCGCTTGGCGTGCCGGTCTATGCTTTGTTCGGCGGGCCTTTCCGCACGCGGCTGCCGGTCTACTGGTCTCACTGCGGCAGTTTCCGCGTTCGCTTCGCCGACCTTTTCGAGACATGGGGCAAGCCACGGGTGGAAACCCTGGACGATCTCAAGACATTGGGACAGGAAGCAGTGGCGCGCGGCTTCAGCGCCATCAAGACCAATCCGCTGTTTCTCGAAAACGGCCGCCTGAAAATGTTCGAAGGCGGCTTCCGCCTCTATCCGAAACTGTTGGAACGCAATATCGACGGCGCCTTCATCGGCGCCATCACCGACATGCTCGCGGCCTTTCGCGAGGGGCTTGGCTCGCAAACCGGCCTGATGCTCGACATCAATTTCAGCCAGCGCACGGAAGGGTTCCTGCGCATCGCCCGCGCGCTGGAGCCGTTCGACCTCACCTGGTTCGAGATCGACATGCACGATCCCCAGGCACTGGCGCATGTGCGCCGGTCCAGCCGGGTGCCGATTGCCTCGCTGGAATCGATCCATGGCCTAAGAGGATATCGACCCTATTTCGAAGAAGGCGCTGCCGATGTCGCCGTGGTCGACGTGCCATGGAATGGCCTTTGGGAATCGGTGCGCATCGCCACTCTGGCTGATGCCTATGAGGTGAACTGCGCGCCACACAATTTTTATGGCACGCTTGCCAGCATCATGAGCGCGCATTTCTGCGCCGCCATTCCCAATTTCCGCATCATGGAACTGGAAGTGGACGACGTGCCGTGGCGGGACGAATTCGTCACCGTGCCACCCACGCTGGAGAAAGGCGAATTCGTCCTGCCCACCGGACCCGGTTGGGGTACGGAGGTCAATGAAGAGGCACTCCGCGCCCGGCCCTGGCCGAAGCGTTAGCGGGGTGCATTTCAAGCGCGGACGCGCTAAAAGTATGGAAAAGCAGGTGCCGCGTCGCGCCCGGAGGAATGCGCCATGAATGTGAATGCGCCGAAAGCGCAGTTCAGGCCCAACAACAAGCTTGCACTGGTCGATTGCGACATCCATCCGCGTCTTCGCAAGCCGGAAGACCTGAAGCCCTATCTATCGTCACGCTGGTGGGATACGTGGCAGACCTATGGCCTGCGCAAGCGGCACGGTTTCGTCAAAGGCCATCCTTATCCGAAATCGCAACCGGGCGATGGTGCGCGGCGCGATGCCTGGCCCACCAATGGCGATCCGGCCGGCAGTTCCCTGCCCCTGATGCAGGAACAGCATCTCGATTATCACGGTGTCGACATCGGCATCATGAACCCGCTCTGGCCCGGCTCCGGCGATCAGAATCTCGATCTGTCCGCCGCTTTGGCTTCAGCGCATAACGATTGGCAGCTCGATCTGTGGCACGCCAAGGAACCGCGCCTGCGCCCTTCCATCGTCGTGCCCTATGAGCATGTCGAGGCCTCGGTAGCGGAGATTCACAAGCGCGCGCCCAACAAAGCCTTCTGTCAGGTGTTTCTGCTCAGTCGCACCAACGAGGCTTTGGGGCGCCGCAAATACTGGCCGATCTATGAAGCCGCCGTCGAACATAATCTACCCATCGGCATCCATGTGTTCGGCTATTCGGGCATTCCGATCTCCAATTCGGGTTGGCCCTCCTTCTATATCGAGGAAATGGCGGAACATGGCACGGCCTGCTCGGCCTTGATTTCCTCGATGATCATGGAAGGGTTGTTCGAGCGTTTCCCAACTTTGAAAGTGGTGATGATCGAAGCCGGTTTCGGCTGGGTGCCGTCGCTGGGCTGGCGGCTCGACAAACATTGGCAGAAGATGAAGGGCGAGGTGCCGCATCTGAAACGGCCGCCGTCCGAATATCTGAAGCAGAATGTCTATGTGACGACGCAGCCGATCGAAGAGCCGGAGAAGCCGGAATATCTCGTCGATCTGATCGATTGGATCGGCTGGGACCGAGTGATGTTCGCCAGCGACTATGCCCATTGGGATTTCGACGATCCGGTTTTCGCCGTGCCGCCGAACTGGAGCGAGGAACGCCGCCGCAAGCTGCGCTCGGAAAACGCCATGAGCGTCTTTCGCCTCTGATCTCTTTACCCCTTCCGGAGCCTTGCAAGGTGAACCTGTCCGACATCCGCGCCGTTGATTGCGACGTGCATCCCACCGTGCCGAGCATGCAGACGCTGCTGCCCTATCTCAACGATCATTGGCGCGAAACGGTGATCGAGCGCGAGATCACCACGCTCGATACGATCAGCTATCCACCGTTGGCGCCGCTCACCGCACGGGCGGATTTTCGTGGCGAGAACGGCCGCGCCGGCCTCGATGCCAGCGAAGTCGGCCAGCAAGCGCTGGACAAATGGCAGGCCGATATCGCCATCCTGAATTGTCTCTATGGCGTGCAGCTCGTCTTCAATGAGGACATGGCGCAGGCCTTCGCCCGCGCGGTGAACGATTGGGTGGTGAAGGAATGGCTCGATCGCGATCCACGCCTGCGCGCGTCCATCGTCGTGCCGCTGCAGAATGTCGAACATGCGGTGGACGAAATCGAGCGCTGCGCCGTCGACAAGCGCTTCGTGCAAATTCTGGTTTTATGTATGGGCGAAACGCCGCTCGGGCGCCGGCAGTTCTGGCCGATCTATGCGGCGGCCGAGCGCCACAACCTACCACTCGGCATTCATGCGGGCAGCGCCTATCGCTATCCGGTGACGTCGCTCGGCTGGCCAACCTATTATGTCGAGGACTATGCGGCGCAATCGCTCGGCTTCCAATCGCAGCTCGCAAGCCTCGTCTGCGAAGGCGTCTTCGTTAAATTTCCCAAGCTGAAAGCCGTGTTGATCGAATCCGGCGTGACCTGGCTGCCCGGCTTCGTCTGGCGGCTGTCGAAATTCTGGCGCGGCGTGCGCGCCGAGATCCCGTGGATCGACCGTTCGCCCAACGAGATTGTGCGCGATCACTTCCGCCTGACGATCCAGCCGCTCGACACACCAGACGATCCGGACATCGTGGCGCGCGCCATCGAACATTTTCAGTCCGACGACATGCTGCTCTATTCGTCCGACTATCCGCATTGGCAATTCGACGGCGACGAGATCATGCCGCCCGGCATTCCCGCCGGTCTGCATCGGCGCATCCTCGTCGACAATCCGCTGGCCACCTATCCGCGGTTGGGGCTCTGATCATGGCCAAACATATCGTCGCCGCCGTGAAGGAACTGCCGCCGGGCAGCCGCAAACTGGTCGAGGTCAACAACCGCCAGATCGCCGTGTTCAACGTCAACGGCGAATTCCATGCGCTCGGCAATCGCTGCCCGCATGAGGGCGGCCATCTGATCGACGGCAAGCTTGTCGGCCTCGTCGAGTCGAAAATGCCGGGCGAATACTGCTATTCGCGCAAGGACGAACTGGTGAAATGCCCCTGGCATGGCTGGGAGTTCGATCTGCGCACCGGCCGCGCCCAGTGCGATCCCAGCCGCGTGCGCGTCCGCCATTATGAAACGGCGGTCGTCCAGGGCGGCGAGATCGACCTCGACGCGCCGCCGAAAGCCGCCGAGGTCTTTCCGGTGCGCATCGAAGACGATTACGTCGTCGTCGAGGTTTGAAGCGCTTCACATCTTCTTATAGGCATCGATCACCGCCTGGCCCTCGCCGCCAGCGCGCTTGATCCAATCGGCCGTCAATTGCTCGCCGACTTTACCTAGGCCGTCCTTCAAAGCCGGCGACGGTGGCTGCACTTTCATGCCCTTGGCGGCGAGTTCGGAGAGATACCAGTTGGATTTTTCCTGGGCGGTCTTCCAGCCGCGCTCTTCCGCCGCCTGCGCCGCATTCAGGAGCGCCGTTTGGCTTTCCTTGTCGAGGCTCGCGAAAGCCGCCTTGTTGACGAAAGTGATGTTTTTCGGAATCCACGCTTGGGTGTCGTAATAGTGCGAGATCGTTTCCCAGGCCTTGGAGTCATAGCCCGTGGCACCAGAGGTGATGAAGGCATTGACCACGCCGGTCGCCAGCGCCTGCGGTAGTTCCGCCGCCTGCACGGTCACGGGCTGCGCACCCACCAGATCGGCGATGCGGCTGGTGCCGACGTTGTAAGCGCGCCACTTCAAGCCCTTCATGTCGTCGACTGTATTGATGTCCTTCTTGGCGAAAATGCCTTGCGGCGGCCAGGGCACGGAGAACAGAACCATCAGGCCCTGCGCATCGAAAGCTTTTTGCACGGCAGGCTTTGACGCCAGCCAAAGTTTCTTGGCCTCATCGAAATTGGTCGCGAGGAAGGGAATGGTGTCGATACCAAAAACCGGATTCTCGTTTTCGTGCAAGGATATCAACACTTCGCCCATCTGGGCCTGGCCGGTCTGTACGGCACGCTTGATCTCAGGCGCTTTGAACAACGAGGCATTGCCGTGAATGGTGATGTCGATTTTGCCGCCTGTCGCTGCCTTCACGTCATTGGCGAATTGGGCGAGATTTTCGGTGTGAAAATTTGTCGTCGCGTAAGCGGCCGGCAGATTCCATTTGGTCTGGGCCAGGGTCGGCGTGGCGAGGAGGCAGATCAGCCCTGCCGCGGCATATCTATATGTCAGCATGCACTCACTCCTCTGCTTTCTAGGTTTATCCAGGGAAGATCAGTTGCGGCAGCCACATCACGATGCTCGGAAACACCGTGATGATCGCCACCGCGACAACGAGAAGAAAGAAGAACGGCAAGGATGCCAGCGCGACGAAGTTCGAATCCTTGCCCGACATGGTTTGCAGGACGAAGAGATTGAAGCCGACGGGCGGCGACACCTCCGCCATTTCGACCACCAGCACCATGAAAATGCCGAACCAGACGAGATCGAAGCCAGCCTTCTGCACCATCGGCAGAACTACCGCCGAGGTAAGCACGATCATCGAAATGCCATCGAGTGCCGTGCCGAGTAGGATGTACATGATCGTGAGCACGACGATGAGCAGATAGGGGCTGAGGCTCAGACTATCGACCCAATTGGCGAGCGCCAGCGGAATGCCCGTATAGGCCAGCGATGTCGCCATGAAGGAGGCACCGGCCAGGATCAGCATGATCATGCAGGTGACGCGCACCGTGCCCATGACGCTGAGCCAAAAACTTTCGCGCGTCAGCACGCCCTGCCACCAGGCTATCGCGAGCGAGCCCAGCACGCCCCAGGCTGCGCATTCGGTGGCCGTGGCCCAGCCCAATACGAGCGACACGAACACCAAGGTGATGAGCAGCAGGCAGGGAATGAGATTGGCGGATTCTCTGAGCTTGTCGATCAGCGGCAGACGCGGTTCGCGCGCCGGCATCAATTGCGGATTGAGCAGCGCCCAGACGGCGATATAGCCAGAGTAAAGCGCCATCACCAGAAAGCCCGGCAGAAAGCCGGCCAGGAAAACCTGGATGATCGAAACATTGGCCGCCACTGCATAGACCACCATGGTGATCGAAGGCGGAATGAGAATGCCCAGCGTGCCGGCGCCAGCCAGCGAGCCGAGTGCGATCTTCTCGTTGTAGCCACGCTTCACCAGTTCCGGCAGAGCGATCTTCGCCACTGTGGCGCAGGTGGCGGCTGACGATCCAGAAACCGATCCGAAAATGCCGCAGGCGAGCACATTGACGTGCAGCAGCCGGCCCGGCACGCGATTGAGCCAGGGCGCCAATCCCCTGAACATTTCTTCGGAGAGCTGCGTGCGAAACAGGATTTCGCCCATCCAGATGAACAAGGGCAGCGCCGCCAACGTCCAGGATGCGGAATTGCCCCATATCGTTGTGGCGAGCACGGAGCCTGCTGGAATGCCGCCACCGACGAATTGCATGCCGACCCAGCCGCAGGCCATCAAAGCGATGGCGATCCACACGCCACCGGCCAGCAGAACCGTCAGAAGCAGCAACAGCAGAAGCGAGATCTGAATGAGATCCATTGCCTACACCGCGCTTTCGATGGCGCGTTGCACGGCCTCTTCGGCGGTCTGCGGCTTGGGTTTTTCGTAACGCGGATCGCCGCCGCGTGCGACATGGACGAGTTCATCGACCATGGCGATGGCGAGGATGATCAGACCACCAGCATAGCCGAGCTGAGGGATCCACAGCGGAATGGCGAGAACGCCCTGGGCCATATCGTTGAAGCGCCAGGACTCCCAAGTGAGTTTCGCCGCGTGAATGGCAAAGAACACCGAAAAGCCGACGCCGAGGATCAGCGCGAACATTTCGAAGAACCAGCGCCGGCGGCCCTCAAAGCGATCGATCAACAGGCCGACGCGGATCATCTCGCCGGAGCGGAACGTATAGGCAAGGCCGAGAAAGGCCATGGCGGCCATGCACCAGGAGGCGAAATCGTCGCCGGCAGGAATGTTGAGACCAATCTCGCGGCCAACAGACATGACCATCATCAGAGCGAAGATGATGATCAGGAAAACGCCGGCGAGAACGCCCGCGCCGAGATAAAGACCGTCAAGAAACCGCCGAACCGTCATGCCGTGCCCCTGCACCAGGGGCTAGCTTAGCGGCCTCGTTGGCCCTGCCAAGCGTCTCGGGCTCAAACCAAAGTCTCAGCATAAAGTTTGAGCGGTCTGCTGCTTTCTGTGGAACCTATTCGGCCGCGTTGCGTAGCGATGGGGCAGCCGACGGCGCGGACTGGGGATCCAGTTCAAGCTGATCGATGCGGGAACCGCGGCGCACCAGTTTCTCGGTCGAGGTGGTGATCTGCGCCACATCATCCTGAGCTTGACGGAAATGGGCGTCGAGCTTGGCAACCCGTTCGCCAAGGCGGCGCAGATCGTCGAGCAGACTGCGCACTTCGCGCTGGATGAGATGGGTCTGTTCCTGCATGCGCCGGTCGCGCACCAGGCTCTGCATCACCTGGATCGCCATCATCAGCAACGACGGCGAGACGATGATGACGCGCGCCCGATTGGCACGCTGGATCACATCGTCGAAATGGGTGTTGAGATCGGCGTAGATCGATTCAGACGGCACAAACAGCAAAGCGAGATCCTGCGTCTCGCCCGACAGCAGATATTTGTCGGCGATATCCTTGATGTGCTTGGCAAGATCGGCACGGACGCGGCGGCCGGCATGGTCGCGCTCCATGTCATTGGCCGCATCCTTGAGCGCCGTGAAAGCCTCAAGCGGAAACTTGGCATCAACGGCCATGGCGCGCTCGTCGCCCGGCAGGCGGATGAGACAGTCCGGGCGGCTGCCATTGGAAAGCGTCGCTTGAAACTCGTAGGCCGAGGCCTGCAGACCGTCGCGGACGATGGCCTCCATGCGGCCTTGGCCAAAGGCGCCGCGCGACTGCTTGTTGGCGAGAATGTCTTTCAGGCTGACCACTTCCTGGGTCATCCCGGTGAGCTTCTCCTGGGCCTTGTCGATGACGGCGAGGCGTTCGGACAGTTTGGTCAATTGATCGGCGGTGAAGCGGCCGCTCGACTCAAGCCCCTGCCCCACACGATGGCCGACAGCATCCAGCCGATCGGTCAGCAGACGCGCCAGTTCGCCCTGGCGGCTCGTCAGCGCATCACCCATGCCGCGCAAGCGGCCGGAGAGCTCGGCGTTGATCTGGCTCAGCGCCGCCATCTTGTCGTCGATCTCGCGCTGGCGCTCGGCCGCCAGCTCGGCTTCGAGCCGGCGGGCACCGCCGGCGCGGATCAAGCCAATGGCCATGATGAAGAGAACGAGGGCACAAAAAGCCACGCCGCCTGCGGCAATTTCGAGCAGGCCGATCGGGTATCCGAACAATAGAAAAAGCGGGTGCGTCATCCTATATCCATACCGCGATTCGTCCCCGGTTCCGAACAGAATAAGAACAACAGGGCGATTGCCCACGAAACCCGGCATTTTGCCCCTTGAATTGGAATAGTGTGCGTTGCACAAAAACATCTTGCTGCGCTGCACATTCCCTGTATACTGAGTCGTATAGATATGAACCAGAATGAGGCTGCCCCCATGAAGCGCGCCCCTGCGAAGAAGAAAATCGTCGATCCGAAGACGCTGCCGCCGATCCGGATCAAGAAGTGCCTGCCGACCATCGAAGAGGCCATCCTGGCTGCCCAGGGCCTCAGCGACGACCTCGACCATCAGGCCGAAATCGCTGCCGGCTTCATGGACGTTTCCGTCGATGACGTGCGCCCCCTCGTGGCCAAGGCCGCGGCTGAAGCCGCCTCGAAGGAGACCCGCGTGGTCGCCAGCCGCAATGGCGCCGAACGCGCCGTGGTGGTCGAGCGGGCCCGTACCCGCACCGTCATCCCGACCGGCACCGCCCGCCCCGCCATCAAGCTTGAGCCGCGCAGCCGCCCCACGGGCGCCGTGGTCGTCGAGCGGACCCGCCCGCGCATCCAGCTCGCGCCGCGCGTGCGCACTTTCGATCTGACCCGTCAGCCGGCCTGAGAATTTCACAGCCTCTGACGCCTTAAAATTGACCTCGCCCGCCGGGATGCATATCTCAGGCGGGCGTTTTCATATTCAAATGGTGCCTGTTTCCATGTCGCTGAAGCCCATCATCATTCTGCCCGATACGCGGTTGCGCGCGGTTTCCGCCCCCGTGACGGCCGTGGACGATGGCGTGCGCACCCTGCTCGACGACATGCTGGAGACCATGTACGACGCGCCCGGCATCGGCCTGGCCGCGATCCAGGTTGCCGTTCCGAAGCGTGTCATCGTCGTCGACGTGGCCAAGCGCGAGGAAGAGGACGAGGAAAACCCGGAGAAAAAGAACCCGATCTTCCTGATCAATCCGGAAATCGTCCTCGCCTCCGAGGAAACCTCGATCTACGAGGAAGGCTGTCTGTCGATCCCGGAATTCTATGCCGAGGTGGAACGGCCGGCGCGAGTGCGGGTGCGCTATCTCGACCGGATGGGCATCAAACAAGAGCTTGATGCCGACGGCCTGCTCGCCACCTGCCTGCAGCACGAAATCGACCATCTCAACGGCGTGCTGTTCATCGACCATATCTCGCGGCTGAAGCGCGATCGGGTGGTGAAGAAATTCGCCAAGGATGCCAAGCGCCGTCTCGACGAGACCGGCACCGAATAAACCCCATCCGGCTTGCCGGCATTCAGGTTGAGCGCATGCGTGTCGTCTTCATGGGAACGCCCGATTTCTCGGTGCCGGTTCTCACCGAAATCATCGGCCAGGGCCATGAAGTCGTCGCCTGCTATACGCGCGCGCCCAAGCCCGCCGGCCGGCGCGGCCTGGAGCTGACGCGCTCGCCGGTTCATGAGACGGCCGATCGCTTCGGCATTCCGGTGCTGACGCCGAAGTCGCTGCGCAACGAGGCCGAGGCACAAGCCTTTGCCGCCTTCGATGCCGATGTCGCCGTCGTCGTCGCTTACGGTCTCATCCTGCCGGCGCCAATCCTGGAAGCCCCTGTTGAAGGCTGCCTCAATCTGCATGCCTCTCTGCTGCCGCGCTGGCGTGGCGCGGCCCCCATCCAGCGCGCCATCATGGCCGGCGACAGCGAGACCGGCGTCATGGTGATGCGCATGGACGAAGGGCTCGACACCGGCCCCGTAGCCATGGTGGAGCGCGTCGCCATCGGCGAAAACACCACGGCTGGCGAATTGCACGATGCGCTGATGGGCGTCGGCGCCGATCTGATGGTGCGCGCGCTAGCGGCCTTGTCGCGCGGCTCATTGCAGTTTCATCCGCAGGCCGACAGCGGCACAGTGTACGCCAACAAGATCGAGAAGGCTGAATGCCGCATCGATTGGGCCAAGCCCGCGCAGGCCGTTCACAATCATATCCGCGGTCTCTCGCCTTTCCCCGGCGCCTTTTTCGAAGCCGATTTCGGCAAGGGGCCGGAGCGGGTGAAAGTGCTGCGCAGCGCATTGGCGAACGGAAAAGGCGAGGCCGGCACCATTGTCGGCGATGATCTGACGATCGCCTGTGGCGACGGTGCCGTGCGTCTGATTGAAGTGCAGCGCGCCGGCAAATCACCGATGAGCGCCGTGGACTTCCTGCGCGGCTCGGCTCTGCCATCCGGCACGCGGCTCACCTGATGCCGCGCTACAAGCTCACCATCGAATATGACGGCACGCCGTTCGCAGGCTGGCAGCGACAAGCCAATGCGCCTTCCGTGCAGCAGGCGCTGGAAGAAGCAGTCTTCGCCATGAGTAGCGAAACCGTCGTCGTGCATGGCGCCGGACGCACCGATGCCGGCGTTCACGCCATCGCGCAGGTGGCGCATATCGATCTGTCGCGTGAGTGGCGCACCGACAAGATCCGCGATGCGATGAACGCACATCTGAAGCCGCAGCCGGTCGCCGTGCTGCAAGCGGAGGCCGTGGACGATACGTTCGAAGCGCGCTTTTCCGCCACGGCACGTCACTATGTCTATCGCATCTTGAACCGCCGCGCGCCGCCAACCGTGATGCGCGATGGCGTGTGGCATGTAATGCGGCGCGTGGACGCCGAAGCCATGCATGAGGCGGCGCAGGTGCTGATCGGCAAGCACGATTTCAGTACGTTTCGCGCGGCCGAATGCCAGGCCAATTCACCGCTGCGCACGCTCGACAAGCTCGATGTCGTGCGCAACGGCGACATGATCGAAATTTTCGCTTCGGCGCGCTCGTTCCTGCACCATCAAGTGCGCTCGATCACTGGCTCGCTCGAACATGTCGGCTCGGGCAAATGGACCAAGCAGGATTTGAAGGACGCGCTGGAGTCCAAGGATCGCGCCCGCTGCGGCATGGTCGCGCCGCCGAATGGACTGTATCTGCTGCGCGTGGATTATTGATCAGGCGAAATAACTCGCCAGCACACGCGCGTAAATCATCTGAAGCTTCTCGACATCGGCCACCGACGTGCGCTCGTCGATAGCATGCATGGTCTGACCGACAAGGCCGAACTCAACCACCTGCGCATAATTGCAGATGAAACGCGCGTCCGACGTGCCGCCGGTGGTCGACAGAACCGGCCGCCGGCCCGTCTCTTCCTCAATCGCCTTCGACACCGCTTCGACGAACGGCCCGGGCTGCGTGACGAAGGCCAGCGCATTGGTCGGCTTGAAATCGAGGGTGACACGCGCGCCTTGCGCGGCGGCCTCGACACGGCGGCGGACTTCGGCGGCCAAAGTATCGGGCTGCCAGAGATCGTTGAAACGGATGTTGAAGGCGGCGCGCGCTTCATCGGGAATCACATTGACCGCCGGATTGCCGGTATCGATCGAGGTGATTTCCAGATTGGAGGCATCGAAATGCGGCGTGCCCTTGTCGAGCGGCGCGGCCCGCAGCGCGGCGGCGATGCGCAGCATGTGATGCACGGGATTGTCGGCCAGATGCGGATAGCCGACGTGGCCCTGGCGACCATGAATCACCAAGGTGCCGGATAGCGACCCGCGACGGCCGATCTTGATCATGTCGCCCAAAGCATCGGGATTGGTCGGCTCGCCCAGAATGCAATGGTCGAAGCGCTCGCCGCGCTCATGCGCCCATTGCAGCAGTTTCACCGTGCCATTGACGGCCGGCCCTTCCTCATCGCCGGTGATAAGAAAGGCGATCGACCCCTTCGGCGTACCGTGAGCCGCGATATGATTGAGCGTCGCGGCGATAGAAGCGGCGATGCCGCCCTTCATGTCGACTGCGCCCCTGCCCCAGATCATGCCATCGGCCACTTCGGCCGAGAAGGGATCGAAGCGCCACTTGGCGGCATCGCCCGTCGGCACCACGTCGGTATGGCCGGCGAACATCAAGGACGGCGCCCCGCTGCCGATACGGGCATAGAGATTATCGGTGTCGGGATAGCCTGGCTCACTGAAGACGACACGATGGGTTTCAAAGCCTGCGCCCTTCAAAGCGCGTTCGATGAGGCCCAGCGCACCGGCGTCTTCCGGCGTTACCGACGGACAGCGGATCAGATCGCGCAGCAGAGTGACGGCGGAAACGGTCATGAACGGGTCACCAAGGGATCGGGGCCGAAGCGGTTCGGCCCGCGCGTGCCGCGCCGCAGACCAAGTTCGATCAAGAGCGCGAAGAGGAGAATGATCAGCGGGATCATGAGAATCCATCCAAGCGGCGTCAGACCGCTTTCGGTTTCGATCGGCGACACCACATTGACGCCTTCGGCGACGATTTCGAGCACGACGAAGGCGAAAGCCGCCGTGCCCGGGTGGTTGCGATCATAAAGCCGTTTCAGCATGATCGCATAGCTCGGATAAGCGAGCATGAGGGTGACGATGAATTCGAGCAGCCGATAGTACAAAGGCGCGGGATCGATGGCCGGGTCCCATTTGAAGAAGCCGGCCGGAACCAGGATCAACAAGGTGACGGCCAGCAGCGCCAGCATGCCAAGCCAGAACGACATCCGCGGAATGCGACCTTCAAGACTGAAGAAGATCGCCTTCCAGTTCACGGCGCCTCACTCGCTCGAATGCCGAGCAGATAGACCTGCCAGAGAATGACCCCAAGCGCCAACAGATCGATAACGACCAGCAAAGCATAGGGAAACACTTCGGCGACGCGCGGCTGCAACCAATGCGCCGCGAGCGCCAGAAAGATCGCCAGCGGTGCCGCGCCCGCCAAGCCCGGCAGAATGCCGCCATCGCGCAGGCGCTTCGCCGAGAGGTTGACGTAGCACACGGCGATCAGCAGCACCGCGAAGGCATAGATCATCAGATAGGTGTAGCTAACGATTGTCATCGCATCGATGAGCTTGCGCTCATCGAGCGTGCGATGGGCATAGGGCGACAGAGCAAGCCACCCCAAAGCCAGAACGATGACAATGCTAACGAGCAGGATCGTGCCGAGCCACCACACCTGCCGGCCGATCCGCCCTTGATCAGTGCGGAACAGGAATCTGAATCCTTGCGCCGACAGAACGGAAGCCATCAATCCCTCAACAGTTCGTTGATGCCGGTCTTCGAGCGGGTCTGCGCATCGACCGTCTTGACGATCACGGCACAGTAGAGCGACGGGCCGGGCTCGTTGCCGATCATCGTCTTGCTGGGCAGCGAGCCCGGCACGACGACGGAATACGGCGGAACGTAGCCGACGTGAATCTTCCCGGTCTGGCGATCGACGATCTTGGTCGACGAGCTGATGAACACGCCCATGGCAAGCACCGAGCCCTCGCCGACCACCACGCCCTCGACCACTTCGGAGCGCGCACCGATGAAGCAATTGTCCTCGATGATGGTTGGGCCGGCCTGCAGCGGCTCCAGCACGCCGCCGATGCCGACGCCGCCGGACAGATGGACGTTCTTACCAATCTGGGCGCAGGAGCCGACCGTGGCCCAGGTGTCGACCATCGTGCCGCTATCGACATAGGCACCGAGATTGACGAAGGACGGCATCAGCACGACGCCCGGCGCGATATAGGCGGAGCGGCGGACAATGCAGTTCGGCACCGAACGGAAGCCGGCGGCCGCATGTTCCTTGGCCGTCCAGCCGTCGAACTTGGAGGGCACCTTATCCCACCAGGACGAGCCGCCGGGGCCGCCGGAAATGGTCGACATGTCGTTGAGGCGGAAGGACAGCAGCACCGCCTTCTTCAGCCACTGGTTGACCTTCCAGCTCTGCGGACCAGTCTGGCCGGCGATTTTCTCGGCGACGCGGGCCTTGCCGCTATCGAGCAGGGCCAGGGCTTCGTTGACGGCGTCACGCACCTCGCCCTTGGTGCTCGCATTGACCGACGCGGCGTCGGCGAAGGCGGCATCGATGATCTTTTCAAGCTGGGCGTGCGACATGACGGCTCCCGGTACGATAAGAGAATTGGCCGGAGGTTTCGACGCTCCCCCCAGCGATGTCAAGGCCGGTCGGGCAGGCCCGTGGACAGCGCCGGCGCCCCGATTATGTCGGTCAGGAAGCCGCTGAGATCATGGGTGAGGAAATCCACATGGTCGGGGCGTTCCCGCTCCACGTCCCAGCCGTCGCGGAAATCGTGCGCGCCGGGCTTCGGCACCACCAGAACCGTCATCATCTGCCGCGCCTTGGGCACGATGAGGTTGCGGGCGATGTCCTCGAACATGGCGGTGCGCTCCGGCGCGATGCCGTGGCGGTCGAAAAAGCGGTCATAGGCGCGCGGATCGGGCTTGGGCACCAGATCGGCGGCGACGATATCGAATACGTCGTCGAAATGATCGCCGATGCCGAGCCGCTCGCAGGTGCGCAGCGCATGGTCGCGCGAGCCATTGGTGAAGATCAGCTTGCGGCCGGGCAGCGCCGCGATGCCGGCGGCGAGCGCCACGTCGGGCTCGACCGAAGTGCGGTCGATGTCATGGACGAAGCGCAGGAACTCCGCCGGATCGATGCCGTATTCGTCGATCAGCCCACGCAAAGTGGTGCCATGCTGGCGGTAATAGAATTTCTGCAACGCGCGCGTCGACATGCCATCGAGGCCAAGCATGCCGGCCATGAAGACCGTCATGCGATCGTCGATGCGCGGCCACAGATCGCAGTGGGGCGGATAAAGCGTGTTGTCGAGGTCGAACACCCATGTATCGACATGGGTGAAACGCTCGGACAGGCCTTCCGCCGCCACCATCAGCGCTTGATCAGCGTGCCGGCGCCGTGATCGGTCAACAGTTCGACCAGCACCGCATGCGGCGTCTTGCCGTCGAGAATGACGACGCCTTCGACGCCCATTTCAATGGCATAAATGCAGGTTTCCACTTTCGGGATCATGCCGCCGGTGATCGTACCGTCAGCGATGAGATCGTGGATCTGCGCCACCGTCAGCTCCTTGATGAGCTGCTTGTTCTTGTCGAGTACGCCCGGCACGTCGGTCAGGAACAGAAGACGCTTGGCCTTCAATGCACCGGCAATGGCGCCGGCGAACGTGTCGGCGTTGACGTTATAGGTCTCACCATCGGCACCCTGCGCCACGGGCGCGAGGACGGGAATCAGTTCGCGGCCGAGCACCTGATCGAGAACGGTGGTATCGACCTTCTTTGGTTCGCCGACAAAACCAAGATCGACGATCTTCTCGATGTTGGAATCGGGATCGACCACCGTGCGCGTCATCTTCTCGGCGAGGACCATATTGCCGTCCTTGCCGCACAGGCCGATGGCGCGACCGCCCTCGCTGTTGATGAAGCCGACGATCTGCTTGTTGATCGAACCGGCCAGCACCATCTCGACGATCTCGACGGTGGCCTTGTCGGTGATGCGCAAGCCGGCGGCGAATTCCGACTTGATGCCGAGCTTCGACAGCATGGCGCCGATCTGCGGGCCGCCGCCGTGCACCACCACAGGGTTAACGCCCGACTGCTCCAACAGCACCATGTCGCGGGCGAATTCGCGCGCCACCTTCTCGTCACCCATGGCATGGCCGCCGTATTTCACCACGACGATCGCATCGTCATAGCGCAGCATATGCGGCAGCGCCTGCATCAGGATTTCGGCTTGTTCTTGCGGGCTGGCTTTATCGGTCATCGACGGTCATTCCGGCTCTATCTTAAGCGCTGTTCTAGCGATTCACAGGCACGAAGACCACCGGCTTTTTCGTCGCCGTGCGCTCAGGCGCCACGCTCCGCGAGCAGACGGGCGATGCCGGCGCGCAGGTCAGGAATTCCATCGCCGGTTTGCGACGAGGTGAAGACAACCTCCGGATGGGCGGCGGGATGACGCTTCAAGGCCTGACGCGTCGCCTCGATCCGCCCTTCGATCTCGGACTTCTTCACTTCATCGCGCTTGGTCAGCACGATCTGATAGGAGACCGCCGACGTGTCGAGCAATTTCAGCATCGCATCGTCGGTGTCTTTCAGCCCGTGACGGCCGTCGACCAGAACGAAAACCCGGATCAGGGGCGCACGTCCCCGCAGATAGCCGTGCATCAGTTTGGTCCAGCCGTCGATCTTCTGCTTCGACACGGCGGCATAGCCATATCCGGGCATATCGACGAGGCGCAGCGTCTCAGAGCCCGGCTCACCGCCGAGCGCGAAGAAATTGAGCTGCTGGGTGCGCCCCGGCGTGTTCGACGTGCGCGCCAAGGTCTTGCGGTTGGTCAACGCATTGAGCAGCGAGGACTTGCCGACATTGGAGCGGCCGGCGAAGGCGATCTCCGGTGCGCCCATGGGCGGCAGATCGTCGACGGAAACGGAGGCGAAGAAGAATTCGCAAGGGCCGGCAAACAGCTTGCGGCCCTTTTCTACGAACTCCTCGTCGCGTTCACTCTCGATCATTGCTTCTCTGACGTCGCGGCAGCGCGTCAGCTCGCTTTCTTACCAAAGAGGCCGAAAAGATTGTCCCATAGCTCGATCTTCACGCCCTGCTTCTTCATGATGAAATACTGCTGGGCAACGGACAGCGCGTTGTTCCAGGTCCAATAGATCACCAAGCCGGCCGGGAACGAGCCGAGCATGAAGGTGAAGATCACCGGCATCCAGGCAAACATCTGCTTCTGGATCGGATCGGTAGGCTCCGGATTCATCTTCATCTGGACGAACATGCTGACGCCCATAATGAGCGGCCAGATGCCGATCCACAGGAAGTGGCCGATGCCGGGAAGCTGCGTCGGATCGAAGGGAAGCAAGCCGAACAGATTGAACAGATTGGTCGGATCGGGCGCCGACAGATCCTTGATCCAGCCGAAGAACGGCGCATGCCGCATTTCGATGGTGATGAAGATGACCTTATAGAGCGCGAAGAACACCGGGATCTGGATGATAACAGGCAAACAGCCCGCAACCGGATTGATCTTCTCGCGCTTGTAAAGCTCCATCAGCTCCTGTTGCTGCTTCTGCTTGTCGTTGGCGAAGCGCTCCTGGAGCTCCTTCATCTGCGGCTGCACCGCCTTCATCTTCGCCATCGACTCATAGGAGCGGTTGGCGAGCGGGAAGAACAGCAGCTTGATGAGAACCGTGGTGATGAGAATGGCGACGCCGAAGTTGCCGACGTAGCGATAGATGAAGTCGATCAGCCAGAACAGCGGCTTGGTAATGAAATAGAACCAGCCCCAGTCGATCATCAGGTCGAAATTCTTGATACCGAGGCTCGTCTGGTAGCCATCGATAACCTGGGTTTCCTTGGCGCCGGCGAAGAAGCGATGGTCGGCTTCGGCGGTTGTGCCGGGTGCGACGACCTTTTCCGCGCCCAGATAGTCGGACTGATAGATCTTGTTGGTGGTGCCCGTCGAAGAGAAGCGACCTTCGATGGCCAGGTTCTGATCGGGAATGACGGCGGCCGCCCAATATTTGTCGGTCATGCCGAGCCAGCCGCCAGTGCCCTTCAGGAGCTTGGTGGCCTTCGGTTCCTTCTCGATCGAATCGTAAGTGTATTCCTGCACGCGGGAATCGCCGACGACGCCGACGAAGCCTTCGTGCAGCACCGCATAGCCATCGGTCTTCGGCTTACCGACGCGGGTCAGCAGGCCATAGGGATAGACCGTCACCGGCGCGGCCGACTTGTTCTCCACCGAATCCTTGATGGTGAACATGAAATTGTCGTCGACACTGAGCACGCGGCGGAACACCAGGCCCTGGCCGTTGTCGAAGGTCAGCGTCAAAGGCTTGGAGGGCGTCAGCACATCGCCGTCTGCGGTCCACAAGGTGTCGGGCTTGGGCAGCGCGACATTGCTGTTGGCGGCCGCGACGAAGCCAGTCTCGGCATAATAGGGATGAGCCGAACCCGACGGCGAGAGCAGTTCGATGGTCGGGCTCTTCGGGTCTGTCGTCTCGTGATACTTCTTCAGATGAATGTCATCGATGCGCGCGCCACGCAGAGCGATCGAGCCCGACAGGCTCGGCGTGTCGATCTTGACGCGCGGCGAAGCGGCAAGCGCGGCATTGCGATCAAGCGTGACGGCGACGGCGGGAGCCTGCGGCGCATTCGGCGCGGTGCTGGCTCCCGGCACGGGCGCTGCGCCCTGCTGTTGCTGCGGCGCGGGCTGGGCGCTCGGCGGCTGCGCGGCGCCGCTGTTGTTTTGCACCTGCTGATTGGTTTGGCGCGTCGCGTCGAGCTGCGGCTTGGCGAAGTAATAATTCCAGCCGAGGATAACCACGAGCGACAAGGCCATGGCCAACAGGAGATTTTTCTGGTCTTCGCGCATTCTTCGCCTGCTGATCCTTCACCAAGCTGCTTCTTGGCCGGCCTGTGTTCGCATTCCAATGGGTTTGCGAACGGGTTGAGCTAGTCCGGTTTTCTATCCGGCGTTTTGCGCCGCGACTTACTGCCAACCGCGGATATGGCTGTCTGCAGGTCGCGGATCAATTCCGGGAAAGGCAGATACAGTGCCTCGCGGCGCGCAACCAGCACATAATCATGTCCTGGCTTTGACGGAATGTCGCTGCTGGTCACGAGGGCCGACCGCAAACGCCGGCGGATACGGTTACGCTCGACGGCCGTGCCGACCTTGCGGGTGATCGTCAATCCGAAGCGAGCGGTGGTTTCGGTGTCGTCGCGCGGCGCGCATTGCACCGTAAAGCCGGACACATGGTAGCGGCGCCCTTTGGCAACCCGCTGAAATTCTGGCCGCTTACGCAAACGCCCGATCGGAGAACCGGCCGGGCGCGATCCATCATGGTTTCCCGCGCCGTCGGTGAGGGAAACGCTCATGGTGTCTACCTTTGATTGCCTTGCGAGGCGAGAAGCGTCCGGATCAGGCCGAAAGCTTCTTGCGGCCCTGCGCGCGGCGAGCGGCAAGAACCCTGCGTCCACCCACGGTCGCCATGCGAGCGCGGAAGCCGTGACGGCGCTTGCGCACGATCTTGCTGGGTTGATAGGTCCGTTTCACCGTCGAACTCCAAATTCTGCGGGGTCACCATGGCCTTGACCATAGCCCCTCAAAGGTTGTGAATGCCGCTGCCGGCGGCCGGCATGCCGACGCACGCCTGCACGCGAAGTCGGCGCGGCCGAAATCGAGTGCGGCCTTATAGGTGGAAGCCTCCGGCCGAGTCAATCAGTATTGACTGCCCGGTAGGCCCACAAGGCGCTCTTTCAGACGGCAAATTTGTCCGCCAGCCAGTGATTTGCCGCTCCCGATCCGCTATCGGAAAATGATGGCGAGGGATCAGGACACGACATTCAATCCGACAGGCGGCCCTGGCCGTCGACTGAGGCGTTTTCTGCCGCTGCTTCTGCCGATCGCCGCCGTCGGCTTGCTGTTTGCGACGGGATTCAGCCGTTTTTTGTCCCTCGATATGCTGGTGGAGCATCGGGACATGCTCGCCGATTTCGTCGGTCGCCACTATTTTACATCTATCTTCCTGTTTTTTCTGGTTTTTGTCGCGACGGCCGCGGTCGGCATTCCCGGTGGCCCGATTCTCACCATGAGCGGTGGCTTCCTGTTCGGCGGGCTGATCGGCGCCGCGATCTCGGCCTGCGCCGTCACCCTGGGCGGAACCGTGTTTTTTCTGTTTGCCCGCTCTTCCTTTGGCTATGGCTATGCCCACCGCCCCTGGCCGCTGGTGCGCCGGCTGCGCGATGGCTTCCACGAAAACGCCGTATCTTACCTGTTGTTTCTACGACTCACGCCCGCCTTTCCCTTTTTCGTCGTCAACTTGGCCATGGCTCTGACGAACCTCAGACCATTCACGTTCATGTGGGTCACCTTTCTGGGGGTGCTGCCCGCGACCTTGACCTATGGCCTTGCCGGGGACGGCATCGACGCGGTGCTGGCGCAGCAGAAGCAGGCCTTCGCCGCCTGCCTCGCCGCCGGTCAGACCGATTGTCGCATGCACGTGGAACTGCACCAGCTCGTGACCCCGCAAATGGTGACGGCCCTCGTCTGCCTCGGTCTTCTGGCGCTTGCCCCGGTTGTCCTGCGGCGACTGCGACCTTTCCGTGAGATCGCCGACCCATGAGCGAAACTCTGACGCCCGACATCTGCATCATCGGGGCTGGCGCGGGCGGGCTGGCGCTCGCCATGGGTGCCGCCGCCTTCGGCGTGCCGACCGTCCTCATCGAAAAGAGCGAGATGGGCGGCACGCATCTGCATCACGGCAGCGTCGCGACGCGCAGCCTGGCGGAGGCGGCGCAAGCCGCGCATGACATGCGCCAGAGCAGCAAGCTCGGCCTCGCGCCGAGCGAGCCACGCATCGATTATGCCGCCGTGCGTGCGCATATCCAGACGGCGATCGCTGCGGTTGCGCCATCGGTGAGCGAAGCCCGGATGCAGGCGATGAACCTGCGTGTCCTGCGCGGCAATGCTCACTTCGTCTCCGCGAAAAGCGTTCAGGTCGGCGATATCAAGGTGGAAGCACGGCGTTTCGTGCTCGCCACCGGCGCCGCCCCCGTTCTGCCTCCCATCACCGGGCTCGAATATGTACGCGCCCTCACCAGCGAAACGATTTTCGAGCTGCCTGAACTGCCGAAGCACCTGCTCGTCATCGGTGCCTCAACGCATGGACTTGAACTGGCACAGGCTTATCAGCGCTTGGGCAGCCGCGTCACGGTGATTGCCGACAGCCCACTGCTGCCCGAGATCGACGACGAATTGCGGCAACCGTTGTTCGATGAGCTCGCGCGCGAAGGTGTCGTTTTGCAAGCGCCCGTCGAAGCCATTCGCATCGATCCCGACAGCGCTGGCCTGCGCGCCGCTTATCGGCATCAAGGGCGCGATGAAACCTGCGCCGCAAGCCATGTGCTGATCGCCGAACACCGCGCGCCGAGTGTTCACGGCATCGGCCTGGAACAGGCCGGCATCGCCTTCGATCACGATGGCATCAAAGTGAAGCGCAACTTCCGCACCAGCAATTGGCGCGTCCACGCCATCGGCGATGTCATCGGTGCCGGATCAACTCAGGCCACGCAAGTGCAAGCCGGCCTGCTATTGCGCCATCTCCTGTTTCGCCAGCCCGTTTCCTTCACGCCCGCCAGCGCGGCGCGCGTTATTCATACGGATCCCGCCATCGCCACCGCCGGCCTGAGCGAGACGGAAGCGCGCGCCAAGGATGCCGCCCTGCGCATCTATCGCCTGCCCCTGAGCGAGGCCGATGCGGCCCATGCCGGCCTGCCCGTGCACGGCCTAGTCAAGGCTATGGTTGCCCGAGACGGCACGGTGCTTGGCGCATCGATCCTCGGTCCCCAAGCCCAGGAATTGATTGCGCCGTGGCAACTGGCCGCCATGAAAAGGCTGCGGATCGAGGATATGGCGGCGATGCCGATTCCCGCCATGAGTCTGGCGGACGCCTCACGGCGGACAGCACTGCAACATTTTTCGGCAAAGTTTCGCAGTCCCTCGGTTCAGAGCCTGATTGGACTATTACGCAAGCTCGGATAGAGGCGGCGCGGAATACAAACCGCCGCTGATACGCTAAAAGGGTTGGTATGGACGCCAAAGTCGGACCTGGCGCTGCGACAGAAGCCCTGCCGCTGGACGCTCCCCTCCCGCGGGAGCGCCAGCGCACCGTGCGGATTGGGCTGATTTCGCGCGTCCTTCTGGGCACCTTGGCGCTCATCCTGCTGGTGCAGGTCGCGGTGTTCGTGCCGTGGATGGCGACATTCCGCAATTATCGGCTGCGCGATCAATTGAGCGCCGCCTATATCGCCGCTCTCGTGCTCGATGCGGCGCCCGATGAAATGGTGCCGGAGCCGCTGAAGAACGATTTGCTCACCAGCGTCGGCGCGCAATCGATCGCGCTCAAACTGCCGTCGTCGCGCCGGCTGCTGGCCTCCACCGACATGCCACCCAGCGTCGACGAACGCTACGATTTGCGCACGGCCACGCCGATCGAATCGATGATGTCGGCGCTGCGCACGCTGTTCGGTCATCAAGGACGTACGATCAGCGTCGTCGGCGATGCGCCGATGGGTGCCGAATATATCGACATCACCATCGACGAGACGGCGCTGCGCAATGCCATGTGGACGCGCTCGATCAACGTGCTCCTGGTGTCGCTGACCTTGTCGGTTTTGCTCGCGGCGCTGGCTGTCGCGACCCTGCATATCTTCGTGCTACGACCGGTGCGCCGGCTCACCGACAATCTGAAACGTTTCGGCGAAGACCCGGAAGATCCCACGCGCATCATCGAACCCTCAGGCCGCCTGCATGAGATCGGCGATGCGGAAATGGCACTGGCCGGCATGCAGACGACGCTGGTCGACGAATTGCGGCAGAAGAAACATCTGGCGGCGCTCGGCCTCGCCGTCGCCAAGATCAATCACGACCTGCGCAACATGCTGTCGACGGCGCAACTGCTGTCGGACAGACTGGCGTCGTCCTCCGATCCGCTCGTCCGCTCGATCGGCCCCAAGTTGATCGCCACGCTCGACCGCGCCATCAGCTATTGCCAATCGACGCTGACCTATGGACGGGCGGTGGAAAGCGCGCCGCAGTTTGGCCAGCTCGGCCTGCGTGCCTTGGTCGACGAGGCGTTCGAAACCGTCGCGCCACACAGCCATCAGCGCGTCACGCTCGACAATGGCGTCGACGGCAATATGAAAATCGTCGCCGACGGCGAGCAGATGTTGCGCGTTCTCCTCAACATGTGCCGCAATTCCATCGAAGCGCTGGAAGCGGCGGGCGCCTTCAACGGCGAGGACCCGCGTGTCAGCGTCACCTCCCGGCGCGAGGACAATAAAATCATCATCGAGATCACCGACAATGGTCCTGGCGTGCCAGCGCGGGCGCGCGCGGCGATGTTCGAGGCCTTTCGCGGCTCGGCACGTTCGGGCGGTACGGGCCTCGGCCTCGCCATCGCCGCCGAAATCGTCCATGCGCACGGCGGCGACATCATCCTGTTGCCGCAGGACGACGGCCCCGGCGCGACATTCCGCATCATGCTGCCGCCGCGCGGCCTTTGATCGCCGCCCTTGCTCAGCCTTCCTGAGATTGTTTAGGGTGCAGGGACGGAGGAAGATCGTGCCCATCCGCGCGGTCGCACCATAACAAGAGCCGTTCCCATGACCGCGCCGAGTACATCGCAGCATGCCATTCAACGTCTGTTGCGACCGCGATCGATCGCCATCGTCGGCGCTTCGCCGACACCAGGCGCGCTGGGCAACAGCGTTCTGGGCAATCTCGATCGCTTCGGCTATCAAGGCGCGATTCATCTCATCAATCCAAACCGCACCGAGATCAACGGGCGTCCGTGCCTGAAATCGACACGCGATCTGCCTGATGGCGTCGATTGCGCCGTGCTCGCGGTGCCGCAAGCCGCCGCGATGGATGCGATGCAAGGCTGTATCGAGCGCGGCGTCGGCGGTGTTGTAATTTTCGGTGCCGGATTCGCCGAGCTGAATGCCGAAGGCCGCCAGGCGCAGGACCATCTGGCGCGGATCGCGCGCGACGCCGGCATGGCGATCGAAGGCCCCAATTGCCTGGGCTATATCAATTATGTCGATGGCATACCGATGACCTTCGCACCGACCGACAATGCGCCGCTGGCTGGCCGGCGCGCGGTCGGCATCGTCTCGCAATCGGGCGCCATGGCGACGGTTCTGCGCACGGCGCTGCATGCGCACGATATCGCCGTGTCGCTGTTCGTCTCGACCGGCAACGAAGCGTTGAACGGACTGGAAGATTTTCTCGATCTGATGATCGAGGACGAGACGACCCATGTGTTGGCGCTTGTTGCCGAACAGTTCCGTGACCCACCCCGCTTCCGCGCGCTGATGCGACGAGCCCGCGAGCTGCACAAACCTGTCGTATTGCTACATCCGGGCCGCAGCGCGGCGGCGCGTGAATCAGCGCAGACCCACACCGGTGCCATGAGCGGCGATTGGGATGTGATGCGCGCATTGACCGAGCGCGAAGGCGTCGCCGTCGTCGAGACGCTGGAACAGCTCATCGATGTCGCCGAACTGTTCATCCGTTTCCCGGAGCCCATTATCGGCGGCCCGGCCATTATCACCGATTCCGGCGCCTATAAGGGCATGTCGCTCGACTATTGCCAGCAGATCGGCCTCGATTTGCCGCAACCCTCGCCGACCGCGCACGCTATTCTCGACAAGCTGGCGCCGGGCCTCATCCATGGCACCAATCCGCTCGACTTGACGGCGCAGGCGCTGGTCGATCCCCTGCTCTATCGCAAGGCGCTGGACCCGCTGCTCATCGACGATGCGTTCGGCAGTATCATCTACGCTAGTATCGTTTCGTCTCCCGGCACGGCCGCGCGCAAATTCAAACCCGTGGTCGATGCCGCCAAGGAGGCACCCTTCAAAAAGCCGGTCATCATCGCCATGCTGGGCGACGATGGCGAAATGCCACGCGAAGCGCTCAGCGAGTTGCGGGCGTTGAACATCCCGTTCTTTCGTTCGCCCGAGCGCTGCCTGCGCGCGCTGGCTTTTCTGCAGCGCTACTATCGACGCAAGCAGGCGCCGATCGCGCCCGTGGCGCGCAAGCCCTATAAGCACAAGTTGCTGTCGGGCATCATTCCCGAACATATCGCCAAGAAGATACTCGAAGCCGAAGGCATTCCGGTGCCGCCGGCGGAATTCGTCACGACCATCGAGGACGCACAAGCGGCGGCCCGGCGCATGGGCTACCCTGTCGCGTTGAAGGCGCAGGCGAGCGAGCTGGCACATAAAAGCGATGTCGGCGGCGTTATCCTGGGACTGAACACCGACAAGGATATCATCGAGGGCTGGTCGCGGCTCTATTCCAACGTTGCATTGGCCAAGCCCGATCTGGTGCTCGATGGCGTGCTCGTCGAGAAAATGGCGCCGCGCGGCGTCGAACTGATCTTTGGTGCCCGTAACGACAAGGACTGGGGACCGGTGCTGGTGATCGGCCTCGGCGGCGTATTCACCGAAGCGCTGCACGACGTGGTGACATTGGCGCCCGACCTTGGCGCGGAAGCGATCGCCTCAGAGCTGCGCCGTCTCAAGGGCGCTGCCTTGCTCGGCGCCTTTCGCGGATCGCCGGCACGCGATGTTGATGCGGCGGCCGCGATCGCGGCGAAGCTCGGTGCTTTCATCATGGCCCACCCTGAAGTCGCGGAAGTCGATGTCAATCCGGTGATCGTCCACAGCGAAGGAGAAGGCGCGTTGGCGCTCGATGCTTTGATCGTCGTGCGCTAGCGGATGTAGACGAGTGACAGGTTTACTGCCTATCATCCAGTCAAGACGGCGCACAGCCGTCAACAAGACCGGAGGGAGGAACCATGGGCCGTCTGCGCGCAGTGCTGCAACTTGGGCCGGTGAGTTTGATATTGGTGGGCTTGGCGTTGGCGACGACACCCGCCTCCGCCGCTTACCCCGAACGACCCATCCGCATCATTCTTGGTTTTCCCGCCGGCAGCGGCGCCGACATCATGTGCCGCTGGTTCAGCCAGAAGCTTTCGGAAGTGTCCGGCGCCACCGTCGTCATCGAGAACAAACCGGGTGCGGCCGGCAATATCGCCTCGGAAGCCATCGCCACGGCCAAACCGGACGGCTATTCCATTCTCTTCGGCGGCGCCGCCGGACTGGCCGCGAGCCCCGCCATCTATAAAAACCTGCGCTTCGACACCCTCAAGGATATCGAACCGGTGACGGCGGTCGCCGAACTTGTCTTCGCGCTCAGCGTCCATCCGCAACTCCCCGTCAAGAGTGTCGCCGATCTCACGGCCTATCTGCGCAATAAAGGGCCAAAAGCCACCTACGGCTGGGCGGTGACGTCGGCTATTGCCTCGACGGTGCTTTATCTCAAGGAAGCCAATCTCGACGTCACGCAAGTCACCTATAAGGCGACGGGCCAGGCGATTTCCGACGTGGCGGCGCAGCAGGTCGATTTCGCCTTCGGAGATGTGATGTATGTCCTGGGCCAGCAGCATGCAGGCAAGGTCAGGATCCTGGCGACGACGGGAACGCGTCGCCCCTCCGCCGCGCCCGACATTCCGACCATGCAGGAATCCGGCTACCAAAGCGTGGTCGTCGCGCCCTGGTGGGCCGTCTTCGTACCCTCAGGCGTCCCACGCGAGATCAACGATCAACTGGCGGTCTGGTTCGACAAGATCACCGCCATGCCCGAGACCAAGGACTTTCTGAAATCGCAGGGCGGCGATCCGTTGTTCGGCGATCGCGAATATGTGCGCAAGCGCCTCACCAGCGACATGGACTATTGGCGTAACATCACCAAACTCGCCAATCTCACACCGCAATAATCGGAAGGTTTCTATGAAAGCCGCTCTCAACGTGAAGGGCCCGAACGGCTCTTCACTCGCTATCCATGACGTGCCGGAACCCAAGGCTGGCGATAACGACCTGTTGATCGCCGTGAAAGCCATAGGTCTCAACCGGGCCGATCTCAGCCGGCCGGTTGGCAACCCCGATGAGCCGCAAGCCAATATTGCCGGCATGGAAGTCGCCGGCGAAGTGATCGGCATCGGCGCGGCGGTGAAAGGTTTCGCGCTCGGCGATCGCGTGATGTCGATGACGACGAAAGCCTATGCCGAACTCGCCGTGGCCGACTGGCGCATCGCCTTCCGCGTGCCGGCGCATCTGAGTTTTACGGAGGCCGCCGCGATCCCGGTGTTTCTGTCGACCGGCCATGATGCTTTGGTCAGCAATGGCGAATTGAAGCGCGGTGATGCTGTTCTCATCACCAGTGTCACGGCCGGTGTTGGCACCACGATGATCCAGATCGCGCGGGCGCTCGGCGCCAGCCTGGTCGCGGGAACTTCGCGGGATGCCGACAAACTGGCGCGCCTGAAAGCCGTCGGTCTCGATCTCGGCATTCTCGCCGGCCGCGACAATCTCGCCGAAGCCTGCATGGGCGCGACGGGCAAGAAAGGCATCGATGTCGCAGCCGACAATGTCGGTGCCGGCCTATTGGGCGATCTGATGGACGCCGCCGCCGTCAAGGGGCGCATCGTCAGCATCGGCCGCCTCGGCGGCAAGATCGATCAGATCGACCTCGACAAGATCGCACTCAAGCGGCTGAAGCTGATCGGCGTCACCTTCCGCACGCGTTCACAAGACGAAAAAATCGAAATCTCGCGGCGCGCCTGGGCCGACCTTGGCCCCGCCATTGAAAGCGGCGCGATGAAGCCGATCGTCGATCGGACCTTTCCGCTCGATGAAGCGCTGGCGGCGCAAGATTACATGCGTGCCAACAGCCACATCGGCAAGATCGTTCTGACGATATAAAAAAGCGCCGCCCGATGCCGGGCGGCGCTCCCTTTTTTCAGTCACGCAGCTTGACAAGATCGTTCATCAAGCCGCCCGTTCCGTTGTGGATCGTCAGACGTTCCACCTTGCCGGCGATGGCCTCCAGAGCCTCGAGCTCCTTCAGCCGCAGCATGACCGGGTTTTCGGCCATGACCTTCGCGGTGTTGAGCAGCGAACGGGTTGCGTTCGTCTCTTCGCGGCGGCGAATGACATTGGCCTCGGCCTGCTTTTCCGCCGTCACGACCTGATTGAGAATCTCGCGCATCTCACCCGGCAGGATCACGTCCTTGAGTTCGATGTTCGAGATCTCGATCCCGATCGCCGCCATGTTCTCGCGAACCTTTCCGGCAGCCTCTTCGTTGATCGTCACCTTGCTTTCAAGGATCTGATCGAGCGTCAGGTTACCGAGCGTCCGGCGGAAGACGACCTGCAGCGCACGGTAGAGCGCATCGGCGAAATCCTTCACCTCGTTCACCGCCTTTACCGGGTCAACGACACGGTATTCGGCGGCGATGTTGATACGGATCGTCACACGGTCACGAGTCAGGAGTTCCTGGCCCGTGACATCGAGCGCCTGCCACTTCTGGTCGACCACCTTCACCTGCACAGTCTTGCCGATGTTCCAGAAGCCATGCATGCCGGCATTGAGCGGACCAACCTGCTTCCCATCGATGAAGAGCAGGCCGACCTGCCCATCACTGACAAGATGCATGCTCAGCGTCTCGGCCTTACGGACCTGGACGATCCGGCGCATCAGCGTGGAATCAACCGCGAGGCTGTCCGACACATCGATGCGCGTTTCCGACCACGGCCCCGCGTCGTTCCAAACGATGAGCTTCTGGTTCGGCCGCATCACTGCGAAAATCGCGCCGTCGCGCTCGATCACCGCGACTTCAGCGGCGGCCGTTCGGAAGACAGTCAGATGCTGATTTGCGACATCCGAGAGCTTTTCGAAAAGGGCGTGCTCATAGACCGAAACGAACACGGCATTGGTCAAGTCGCATCGCACGAACTCCAGGCTGTTCTGGCGGTTCGGGAGAGTATGAAGACCGGGACCATAGATGCCGAGCAGTTCGCCCTTATGCAGAGCGATGATCCGTTCGTTTTCCTTCACAAGGACGCGCTTGCGCCCCAGGATCTTTTCAAGAATCTTTGCCATTTTCGTTACTCCATCGGTGCGCTAAGTCATCGACCGAATGTTCCTTTCGTTGTTTACGTTCATGCGTCCCGGCGGTGATCCGGGAGCCGGTGGCAGAGAGCGTTCGCGGACCCGCGGAAGCGGACGTTGCAGCGTGCAAGCGGGCATTTGGAGCGAAGCTCCTCCTGCCGACCAGCATGCGGCTTGATCGTCACCGCGTTTCAAGCTTGCGCCTCAGGCTTCAGAGCGGCCAGAGACCTTTCGGCCTCAATCCACTCTTCGGCATGCCGGCTCCCGAATCGTCAAAATCGAACACCTTTGCAGGGTGTTTGGAGAAGGAGTCGAACCTTCGACAGTCAGATTCGTAATCTGATGCTCTACCCACTGAGCTATCCAATGGCGCAAATCATGGGACTCGAACCCATGCCTCCGGCTCAACGCCGGTGCTCTACCCCTGAGCTAGATCAGCATTCCGACCTTCGATGCGGCGTCCGCATACAGAGCGGCAGACCCGACTGCACGGGAGGAGGTTTTGAACTCCATCCGTTGACATCCACATCGAGTTGACGACCGGGAGGGCGCGTTTAATCGCCTTCATGCGCAATCACAAGCGCGAATTTGATCTCGCGCGAAACTGCAAGACGATGTTGCGCAATAGCAACAGATATCTTTCGCGCGCAGACTGCTTAGCAGCCGATGTAAGAGAGTGCTGATATGTATGGAGTGTGCGCTTCTGCGTTGCGGCCAACGCCTGTTGAATGCAACGCAGGCGGACAGCGATGCAGAGCGTCGCTGTCCTTTCGCCCGACTATTTGTAGAGACTCTCATAGGTCTGGCGCAGCGCCGCTTTCTGCACTTTGCCCATGGTGTTGCGCGGCAGTTCGTCGACGAAGAGCACGCGCTTGGGCAGTTTGAACTTCGCCAAGCGTTGTTCCAGCGCCGCGATAATTTCCTTCTCGTCGAGCTTGGCGCCCTTTTGCGGCACGACGACCGCAGTGACGCCTTCGCCGAAATCGGCATGGGGCAAACCGACGACCGCGCTTTCGACCACGCCGGGCATGCCATCGATCTCGGTCTCGACCTCGATCGGATAGACGTTGAAACCGCCGGTGATGACGAGATCCTTGCCGCGGCCGACAATATGGACATAGCCCTTCTCGTCGATCTTGCCGAGGTCGCCGGTGATGAAGAAGCCATCGTCGCGGAATTCCGCCTTGGTCTTCTCCGGCATCTGCCAATAGCCCTTGAACACATTGGGCCCTTTGACCTCGATCATGCCGATCTCGCCGCGGGGCAAGGCCGCGCCGGTATCGGGATCGGTGACGCGGGCGCTGACGCCCGGCAGCGGGAAACCCACCGTGCCAGCAACGCGGTCGCCGTCATAGGGGTTCGACGTGTTCATATTGGTTTCGGTCATACCATAGCGTTCGAGAATGGCATGGCCGGTGCGGTCGCGCCATTCGCGATGGGTCTCAGCCAAGAGCGGCGCCGAGCCCGAGACAAACAGGCGCATGTGTTTCGTCGCATCCTTGGTGAGGCCCGCGTGCTGCAAGAGCCGCGTGTAGAATGTCGGCACGCCCATCATCGAGGTGGCGCGCGGCATCAGCTTCATGATCAGCTCGGCATCGAGCTTGGGCAGAAAAAACATCGAGCCACCAGCGAGCAGCAGCGTGTTCATCGCCACGAACAGACCGTGGGTATGATAGATCGGCAGCGCATGGATGAGCACGTCATCCTTGGTGAAGCGCCAATAGTCGACCAGCGTCAGCGCGTTCGAGGCGAGATTGTCGTGGCTGAGCATGGCGCCCTTGGAGCGGCCCGTCGTGCCCGACGTATAGAGAATGGCGGCGAGATCATCCTTGCCGCGCTCGACATCGGTGAACGTACCAGCCTGCTGGCGGGCGAGATCGAGCAGCGACCCCTCTTCCTTGACGCCCAACGTCTCGATGTGCGCGCCGGCCTTTTCAGCGACGGCGGCGAGTTTATCGCGGCTTGCCGGATCGCAGACGAAGACGCGCGGCTTGGCGTCACCGAGGAAATAGTCGATCTCGGCCGGCGTATAGGCGGTGTTGAGCGGCAGGAAAACGGCGCCGGCCCGCAGGCAGGCGAGATAAAGCAGAATGGCTTCCGGCGATTTCTCGACCTGCACGGCGACGCGATCGCCCGCGACCACGCCGAGCTTGGCGAGCGCCTGGGCAAAGCGCGCCGATCCCGAGGCAAGATCGCCATAGGTCAGTTTGCGGCCTTCCGGCGTTTCGAGAAAAACCTTGTCAGCCGATGGCGCGCGGCGCGCGATCAGATCGTAAAGATAGGACGCCATATGTCTTCCCGGTTCGTTTCCGCTGGCTTTCAGCCTTTTGCAGAGGTGACATTCGCCAGCCAGCGCCGGGACGATGAGGATTTCAACAATTTCCGCACCGCCGAGGAAGCCGCGATTTCACCCTGATTAGCGTAAGCCTCATGATTTTTCTCGATATCATCGAGATCATAGAGGTAATTCACCATCAGGCCGGCGGATTCAAGCATTCCTTTGGTCGAGCGGTCGCCCAACCAGTTGATCCGCTCGAGCCGGGCGCCATTGCCCAAGTGAAACCGGGCAACGGGATCAAGCGGCCGGTTGTTGGCCGCCTTTTCCTCCAGGAAATACTGGGCGGCCAGTTGCTCAAGCACGACCTTGGCCCTGGCATTGAAGGGGCCATGCTGCGGCCAGTCGAGATCGTGCAGGGTGTCGACGATGAGCCGATCATCCTCCGACAATTGTTCCTTCCCCTTGCTCATCAGCCAGTTCATGAAGCCCGGGACAGGCGACAAGGTGACGAAATTCTCGATTTTCGCCAGTTCGCGACGCAATTCCTCGACCACCTGTTTGATGAGAAAATTGCCGAAAGAAATGCCCGCCAGGCCCTGCTGGCAGTTCGAGATCGAATAGAAGACCGCCGTGCGTGCCTTTTTCAGCGGGACGATATCGCGCTGTTCCGCCAGCAATGGCTGCACCGCGCCGGGAATGTCGGCGGTCAGCGCCACTTCGACGAAAATCAGCGGTTCATCGATCATCGCCGGATGAAAGAAGGCGTAGCAGCGCCGATCGATCGGATCGATGCGGCGACGCAGGTCGTTCCAATCATGGATCGCATGCACGGCTTCATAGCGGATGATCTTGTCCAGCACATTGGCGGGCGTCGACGACCAATCGATCCGCCGCAACACCAGGAAGCCGCGATTGAACCAGGAACCCAGCAGGTGAACGAGGTCCTTGTCGATCACTTTCATTTCGGGATTGCGGCGCAATGCCAAGAGATGTTCGCGCATGACGACCAGCGCAGCGGTGCCGCCCGGGGCACGGTTGAGCCGGCGCAGCAGTTCCTGTCGGCGCGGCTCGGAAGCATAGTGCAAATCCGTTGCCGCCGCGTCGCTGTGCTCTTTTTCCCATTTTTCGACGACGGGTGTCAGGCGCGCCGGATCGGGACCGAAATCGCGGGCGAGATGCAGGAAGAAGGTTTCACGACCGGCATCGTCGAGCCGCGCATAGCGATCGAGCACTTCGCGGGCCAGCGCCGTGCCGGACGCTTCGCCGCGACCGGAGAGAAGCTGCTCGCACAGACCGACCAGATCGAGAGCCTGCGCCTGCGGATCGATGGGCGCACTTTCCAGCCGCAACAAAGTACGGCCACGGTCGGCAATCGTGGTCATGAGGTCGGAGAAAAACGCGTTGCTCATCATCCATCCCGATCGTCGGACAAGTCCAATATCTCGCCCAGTCTCTTACCTAGTCTCTTGCCAGCATAGCCGGCCTCTTCGCCAAACAATATGGGCGCAAAGTCGGATTTATGGCGATCGCCGCACATGGTTGTGAAACCGTCATCATGACCTTGCGTCCCATCGGCCGGCGCCCCATTTTGAGGCGCCAGAGATTTGCCCCAGGGATTTATCCATGTTCGAAGCCGCCGCTTTGGCGCTACCGCAGATTTTTTCGCCGCCCTATCGCCGGGTGCTGGCCAAGGTGCTGGCCTTGACCCTAGTTCTGCTGGCATTGGTCTGGTACGGGCTCGACCATCTCATCGTCGGCTATATCGCCGTGCCCTGGCCGTGGGTGGCGACCCTGCTTTCGGTCCTCACCGGCATCGGCCTGTTCGTCGGCATGGCGTTTCTGGTGGCGCCGGTGTCATCGCTGGTGGCGGGCTTCTTTCTCGACGAATTGGCCGAACGGGCGGAGCGGGAGAGCGACCCCAAGGGACCGCCCGGCATTGCCCTGCCGGCTGGCCAGTCGATCTGGCTCGCCTCGAAATTCGCCCTCGTCTCGCTGGTGGTCAATCTATGCGCGCTGCTGCTGCTGCTCGTGCCCGGCGTCAATGTGATCGCCTTTTTCGTCGCCAACTCTTATCTGGCGGGACGGGAATATTTCGAGCTGGCGGCGCTGCGCTATCATCCGCTTGAAGAGGTGCGCGCGCTGCGCAGCCGCCACGCGGTCTACCTCTTCATCTGCGGCTTTCCGATCGCCATGTTCCTGGCGGTGCCGATCGTCAACCTACTGACGCCGCTGTTCGGCACGGCCTATATGGTGCGGGTGCACAAACGGCTGATGCGCGGTTACGAAATCAAGCCGTGATCTTGTTTTCGAACTGGCCGGTGCGGCGGAAGCGATAGAGATAGCTCGGCACGATGGTCTCGATCGTGTCGGGGGCGATTCCCATGGCCTCGATCGTCGTACCGGCTGACTTGGCCGCTTCCGACACGACATTGTCGGTCTTGAGTAGTTTCACCTGATCGCGCGTCAACAGGAGCGTCTTGGGATAAAGACCGAGGCTGAGCGAATTGACGACTTCGATGCCGAAGGCCTTGAGATTGGCCAACGCAAAAGGCACCGGCACGAGCAGACGCTTGCGCCCGATTGTCGTACACACCGTCTGCATCAGTTCGCGATAGGTCTTCACTTCCGGGCCGCCGAGCTCCCAGGTGCGCCCGTCGGGCACTTCGCTGTCGAGCAGCCGCGCGAAAGCCTGCGCCACGTCGCCGACATGAACCGGCTGAAACTTGGTATCGCCGCCGCCGATCAGCGGCAGCACCGGCGACATGCGCGCCAGCGCGGCGAAACGATTGAAGAAATCATCCTCCGGCCCAAAGATCACCGACGGGCGCAGGATCGACGCATGGGGCACCAGTTCGCGCACATGCGCTTCGCCCTGTGCCTTCGAGCGAGCATAGGCCGATTCCGCTTCCGCATCGGCGCCCAGCGCCGACATATGGACGAATTGCTTGATGCCGGCGTTTTTCACCGCTTGCGCCACGACACCGGCGCCGAAGGCATTGACCGAATCGAACTGCTGCCGGCCGCTCTGGTGCATGATGCCCACCAGATTGACCGCCGCCTCGGCGCCATGGAGCGCCGCCGCCACGGAAGCGGGATAGCGCAGATTGGCCTGAACGGCGTTGATCTGACCGACGCGGCCAAGCGGCTGCAGGTGGAAAGCCAGGTCCGGCCGCCGGCAGGCGACCCGGACGCGCCAGCCGCGCTGCGCCAGCGCCCGCACGACATGGCGCCCGACGAAGCCCGAACCGCCGAAAACGGTGACCAGCCGGGTCGTCCTATCGAGGGGATTTGTCATGTCATTTCCGTCCTGTGCAGCCCGCGCAGGGGCGTCGGCGGGATGATTAGTCGAGCGCGCCGCCGCTGTACAGATCAGCCGGCCGTCCTGGTGTCATCCTCTCACAAAATTGTGTTGTTCCTGCAACGAAAGCCATCGATATGTCATTGGAATACTGGCCCATTCACATAATCTGGCCGGGTTGATTTTGCCGCAGCACGGAGGACCCCCATGGACGACGCCCACAAGCTTTCGCTCACCGCGCCGACGCCGCTCGATGTTCACCGGCGCGGCTTTGTCTTCATGACGAGTTGCGTTGCCGGCTTCACCCTGGCGACAGGTCCGCTCAATGCCCAGACCATCACCACACCGGCCGACGGCCTGACCGCGGGCGAGGTGAAAGTACCCTCCGGCGGTGTCGAAATCCCGGCCTATCGCGCTTTTCCCGCCTCCGGCGGCCCCTTCCCGACCGTTCTGGTGATCCAGGAAGTCTTCGGCGTCCACGAACACATCAAGGATGTCTGCCGGCGCCTCGCCAAGGCCGGCTACTATGCCATCGCGCCCGAGCTTTATGCCCGGCAAGGCAATCCCGCCACCTATACGGACATACCGAAGCTGATCGCCGAAATCGTCTCGAAAGTACCGGATGCCCAGGTGAAGGGTGATCTCGACGCCTGCGTCGCCTTCGCCAAGGCCAGCGGCAGCGCCAATACCGACCGTTTGGCGGTGATCGGTTTCTGCTGGGGCGGACGCCAGACCTGGCTCTATGCCAAGAACAATCCGAACGTGAAGGCGGCGGCGGCTTTCTACGGCCCGCTGACCAATCCGAAGAACGACCTGCAAACCCAGCAGGTGCTGGATTTCGCCGGTGACCTCAAAGTGCCCGTCATTGGTGCTTATGGCGGCAAGGACGCCGGTATTCCGTTGGAACAGGTAGAAACCGTGCAGGAAGAATTGAAGAAAGCCGGCAGCAAGTCGGTCATCTACGTCTATCCCGACGCGCCGCACGGCTTCCACGCCGATTATCGCCCCAGCTATCGCAAGGCCGACGCCGAACTGGCGTTCAAACGGGCACTCGATTTCTTCAAGGCGAACGGCGCCTGATCTGCCGCCCACATTTTGAATAGCTGACATCCCACGATCCGGACTGTTCCTCGGTCCGGATCGTTTGCTATGAAGCGTGCAACTTGGAGGGATGGAATGGCACGCGAATTATTCGACCTGGCAGCCGGCGACGACACCGTTCGCTTCTCGCCCTATTGCTGGCGCATCCGCATGGCGCTCGCGCACAAGGGACTGGATGTGAATATGGTGCCGGTGCGCTTCACCGAAAAAGACAAGATCGCCTTTTCCGGCCAGAAACTGGTGCCGGTGCTGCGCGACGGCGATACGGTGATCCACGATAGCTGGGATATCGCGCTCTATCTCGACCGCGCCTATCCGGACCGCCCACGCCTGATCGATATTCCAGGCCTCGGTATCACCAATTTCGTACGCTCCTGGGCGCAGACGAGCCTGACCATTCCGGTCTTCAAGATCATCATTCTCGATCTCTTCAACGGCCTTGCCGAGAAGGACAAAGAATATTTCCGCACCTCGCGCGAACAGCGCTTTGGCATGCCGCTGGAAAAATTTGCCGTGTCGGCGGAAGAAGGCCGCGCGGCGCTGAAGCCCGTGCTGACGCCGGTGCGCGACGTCCTCAAACAACAGCCATTCTTCTGCGGCTCGCAACCCGCCTTCGCCGATTACATCGTCTTCGGCGTGTTCATGTGGGCGCGCAGCGCCTCCCCGATCGAACTGCTCGACAGCGACGACCCGACCTATGCCTGGCGCGAACGCATGCTGGATCTCAACGGCGGCCTCGCCCGCCAGGCGCCGCGCAACAAAGGCTGAATGAAAAAAACCCTTCGGCCGGGGAGACCGAAGGGTCTTAGGTTTCGGAGGTCTGTCGACGAGCCGGACACTCTCGGCGGGATCAGGGGGGCCAATCCCATTCGCCGACCCTCATGTTCTAACGAGCGCCTGCCCACCGCGATGTGCGCCAACGCACATCGTGGACAATGGGCAAGACGACGGGCTTCCCGCATTGACGGTGGCGGCGATTTCGTTTTCGCTGGCTCTCATGATGGGAGCTGAGCGATGAAGCCTGACATCGAGATCGCACGCGATGCCCGGCTTGCGCCCATCGCCGACATCGCGGCCAAACTGCGCATCAGCGAAGCCGATCTTCACCCCTACGGCAAATATATCGCCAAGATCGATCTCGATTATCTCGGCAAGACCGAAACGCGGCCGCTCGGCAAGCTGGTGCTCGTCACCGCGATTTCGCCGACGCCGGCTGGCGAAGGCAAAACGACCACCACTGTCGGCCTTGGCGACGGTCTGTCGCGCCTCGGCAAGAAGGCGGCCATCTGTCTGCGCGAGCCGTCGCTCGGTCCTTGTTTCGGCATGAAGGGCGGCGCTGCCGGCGGCGGCTTCGCCCAAGTGGTGCCGATGGAAAGCATCAACCTGCATTTCACCGGCGACTTTCACGCCATCGGCGCCGCGCATAACCTGCTCGCGGCGCTGCTGGACAATCACATCTATTGGGGCAATGGGCTGGGCATCGACCAGCGTCGCGTCGTGCTGCGCCGGGTGATGGACATGAACGACCGCGCCTTACGGCAGATCGTGTCGTCGCTCGGCGGCGTCGCCAATGGCTTTCCGCGCGAAGACGGTTTTGACATTACCGTCGCCTCGGAGGTGATGGCGATCTTCTGCCTCGCCAAGAATATCCACGACCTTGAAGCGCGGCTGGCGCGGATGATCGTCGCCTATACGCGCGAGAGGACACCGATCACCTCGTCGGCCCTGAAGGCGGCTGGCGCGATGGCCGTGCTGCTCAAGGATGCCTTGGCACCCAATCTGGTGCAATCGCTCGAAGGCACGCCGGCTTTCGTGCATGGCGGTCCTTTCGCCAATATCGCCCACGGCTGCAATTCGGTGATGGCGACGACGACGGCGTTGCGCCATGCCGACTACGTGGTGACGGAAGCGGGCTTCGGCGCCGATCTCGGCGCAGAGAAATTTTTCGACATCAAATGCCGCTCGGCCGGCTTGAAGCCGGCGGCCGCCGTCGTCGTCGCCACGGTGCGGGCGCTGAAAATGCACGGCGGCGTGGCCCGCGCCGATCTCGCCCATGAGAATATCGGCGCCATCGATCGCGGCTTCGCCAATCTTGCCCGCCACATCACCAATCTCAGAGCCTTCGGCGTGCCGCCCGTCGTCTCGATCAATCGCTTCGCCACGGATACCGACGCCGAACTGCAATTCCTCGTTGCCGCCTGCCGGGAACGTTTGGCCGTCGATGCGGAGATCGCCACCCATTTCGCCGAGGGTTCGCGCGGCAGCGAGGCGGTGGCACGCGCCGTGGTGGCGCTCTGCGACAGCGGCGCCGCCGATTTTCATCCGCTTTATCCCGACAATATGCCCTTGGTTGAAAAGATCCGCACGATTGCACGCAAGATCTATGGCGCCGCGGACATCGTGATCGACAGCAAGGTGGCGGACGATTTGAAAGCCTATGAAACGATGGGCTTCGGCAGCCTGCCTGTCTGCATCGCCAAGACGCAATATTCCTTCTCGACCGACCCCACTCTGCGCGGCGCGCCAAGCGGCCATATGGTGCCGGTGCGCGAAGTGCGCCTCTCAGCCGGTGCCGGTTTCGTCGTGGCGATCTGCGGTGACATCATGACCATGCCCGGCCTGCCGCGCGAACCGGCGGCCGAACATATCAACCTCGATGCGCACGGGCTGGTGCAAGGTCTCTTCTAAGCGCTCACTTTTTGAGCCGATCACTTGCCGACATACTTGCCCAGCCATTCCATGCCGACCATGCCGGGCGTCAATGTCAGCGTCGCCCAGACGAAGGCCGACGACCAGTTGGCGATCTGAAATGGCAGGCGTGGCATCCGCACAGCGCCGGCGATCAACGGCACGATCGCGCGCAATGGCCCGAAAAAGCGGCCGATGAACACGCCCGCAACGCCCCATTTCTCGAACAACTCGTGCGTGCGCTTCACCAGATCGGGATGGCGCGACAACGGCCAGAGTTTGACGATGCGATCATGAAAGTGAAAACCGAGCCAATAGGACAACCAATCACCCAGCGCCGCGCCGATGGCGGCGGCAAACCAGATCGGCCAGAAGGCAAGGCCCGCCAGGCCGACGAGACCACCGATGCCCCACAGCAGCACCGTCGCCGGTGCGATCAGAGAAACGAAGGCCAGGGATTCGGCAAAGGCCAGGGCAAAGACGATGGGCGCCGCCCATTGCTGATTGTGCCGCACGAAGTCGAGAACCGCCTGCACCCATTCCGGCATTCACTGTTCCTTCTTTAAAGGGACGAGACGTTTACACCACGACGGTCAGACGTTGCGCAGCACGGGTGATGGCCGTGTAGAGCCAGCGGCTGCGATGTTCTCTGAAGGCATAGGACTCGTCAAACAGCACCACATCGTCCCATTGCGAGCCCTGCGCCTTGTGAACGGTGAGCGCATAGCCGAAATCGAATTCGTCGCTGCCCTTGCGAATGGCGAAGGGCACTTCATCCTCGCTCAGGAAGAATTCCGGCGCCACACCGATGCGCTGCGGCTTGCGCACGCTATCGTCTTCCGGCGTCACGGTCATGCGCAGCTTCTTGCGGCTGATGCCGGCCGAGGTCTTCACCCGCCAAATGCCGCCATTGAGCAGGCCCTTGGTGCGATCGTTGCGCAAACAGACAAGCTTGTCGCCAGGCTCGGGCATGGTGCTGGTGTGGCCGAACAGCTCGCGGATGCGCTTGTTGTAGAGCCGGCGAGTGCGGTTGAGACCGACCAGCACCTGATCGGCCTTGGTCACCGCCATGGCATCGATGGCGTCGCGACGGATGACGCGGGTATCGCCATAATCCCCCGGCGACAGGCGCTCGCCCTCGCGCACCTGCATGGACAGGCGGATGATCGGATTGTCGGCGGCCTGACGATGCACCTCGGTGAGCATGATGTCGGGCTCGGCCTCGGTGAAATAGCCGCCGCCCTTGACCGGCGGCAACTGTGCCGGATCGCCCAGCACCAGAACCGGACGGTTGAAGGACAGGAGATCGCGGCCGAGCTCTTCGTCGACCATCGAACATTCGTCGACGATGATCAGTTTGGCCTCGGCTGCGTCGCTGTCCTCGTTGATGACGAAGGACGGCTCCTCGCTGTCGACATCCTTCGGCCGATAGATCAGCGAATGAATGGTGCGCGCATCGGTGCAGCCGCGCGCCCGCATGACGAGTGCCGCCTTGCCGGTGAAAGCGGCAAAGACCACGTTGCCATCGACGCCCTCGGCGAGATGCCGGGCCAGCGTCGTCTTGCCCGTTCCGGCGAAGCCGAACAGACGAAAGACCTGGCGGCCATCACGGCCCTGGAGCCAGCGTCCGACATCCTTCAAGGCCTGGTCCTGTTGCGGTGACCAGCGACTGCTCACGTGACGAATCCCTTCGCGAATCCTCGCCCGCTTCCTGCGGCGCACGGGTATAGCAGGGCGAGCGGCGGGAAGGGAAAGCTAGGAATCAGGCGGCGACGAGGCGCGCATGGGCGAGGCCGGAGGCGGCGTCGACCAGGGTCAGGCTGTAATCGCAAGCGACCGTGGGTGAACGGTTGAAGCGCGCCATGACCACCTGCATCAATTCGACGAGGACCAGGCGATCGACGTCGTCGAGGTCACTTTCGGCGCAGCCGGCCAGGCGGGCGAGATTGACAAGCTCACGGCGCAGGCTCGCCGCCTCGTCGGCATGGCCGTCGAGCAGGAATTTCCACATGCGGTAGTGATATTGCGCCAACGGGCGCGCTACATCCGGATGCGCCCGGAGCAGCGTGAAATAATGCTCGTTGATCCGATCGATAATAAGGGGCGCGCCCCACTCGAGGAGGTCGCGGCTGGCATGACCGACTTCGGCCGACTGCATGGATGATTTCCCCGAATCGCTGCTGATTTTACGCGCGAATCACTGGACGAGAATCATCTCACACCGCGACACAACGGCAAGATCAAATCCGCTTGCGGAGTCAATGTGACAGCAATTTTTTCGGAAGCTGGACTTCAGGGCCGCCGAGGGCGTTCGAAAGGCTGTCGCCGGGGCATTTGAATGGTACCACCACCCCGGCTTGAACGGGGGACCTCCGGATCCACAATCCGGCGCTCTAACCAACTGAGCTATGGTGGCCCTGGAAAAAATCGCGCTTCAATAGAAACGTGATTCTGCTTGGATTCTCTTACTTTGACGCGTCGTCATGGGGTTCGGTCCAGCCGAACTCTGAAACGCTCTAAAGCGCGCGGAACCTAGACTCGGCCCGCCGGGATTGCAAGCCACAGAAAGCACGCAAAGTGCACCCGCGCACAAATGATCCCGCCCCTTTCCAGGGCTTCACAAGCAAACGGGCCACTCTGGGTGGCCCGTTGCAACCTTAACGACCGAAATCGCTGCCTTCAGGCCGCGAGATCGGGCTTGGAACCGAAGGTCCGCACGGCGGCGGCATTGAGCGGCGCGGCGGTGTCCGTCGCGACCTTTTGCACCAGGCCGGACATTTCCTTGGCCTGCGCACTCAGGGTTTCGAACTGCGTGCGGGCGAACTGGGTCTGCAGCACCACGACTTCCGACAGGCTTTTCGCTTCGGTGAGCGACTTGGCCAGATCGAAGAAGGAATTGGCATTGAGACGCAGCAGATCGATCGCCTTGTTGTTGATCGCGGTCTGGCCATCGGAAGCCACCTTGAAGGCGCTCTCGAGGGTTTCCGTCGTTTCTTCGGCGGAGCTGCGCAGGCGCTCGTAGGCAAGCTTCGAACGCTCAACGCTGCTTTCGGCGGCGAGGCGCAGCATCTCCTGCAGATTGGCGACAGGAGCCGACGCCGCATGCAGGATGTCGGACGCCGCTTCCGGCGGCGTCTCAGGCTTGGATGACTTGGCAGCGGACGATGGGGCAGCGACCGCTTCTGGAACGGGCTTCACTGCCGCAGGCTTAACTTCCACTTTGGCTTCAGGCTTAGGTTCAGGCTTGGCTTCCATGGACTTTACCTCCACAGGCTTTGCCCCCACAGGCTTGGACGCAACGGAAGCGGGTTTAGCGGGCTTGCGCGAAACGGCCATGACAACGTCCCCTTTGTTCGAGGTTATTTCTTCAGCCCAGTGGCCTTCTGGAACGTCTCGCCCAATTCGCGGGTCTGCTCCTGCAAGGCCGCCAATTGATTCTTGAGATATTCACCCTGCAAGGTCAGCACTTCCTTGGGATCCTTGGCTTGCAGCAGCTGCTCGGCCAGATCGAAAGCAGCGGATACATTCTTCTCGGCATAGCCGATGGCCTTGTCGGTCACGTCCTTGACGCTCGCCGTCGCATTGACGGCTGCGCTGTCGGCCGAACCATGGGTCTTGTGAACAGCACCCATGAAGCCTTCAAACGCTTTACGTGCCTGAGCAACGCTGCGCTCGGCGAAGTCTTTCATCTCAGTCGGAATTTCATATGGATTAGCCACTTTAACCTCCGAAAAATGTGTGCAGTCGCGGAGATCGTCTCACCAAGCGATCTTACACGCGTGCCCCTGCGAAATTTGGGCTAACACAATTTTTGCTGCATCGCAACATATTCCCGTCACATATTTTGCAATGCAAAAATCAAAATTAAGCTTGTTTTGAATCTCCAGTGGGCGACGGACCCCTTTGCATGGACCCCCCTGATGCCCCAAGTTAATGCTCACTTAACTGCGCTTCCGGGGCAAAGGTTCAGAATGGAACATGCTCGGGAAGCCGGCGACGGAAGGATTTTGACCGCGCATGCCGCTCATACCCGAGCAAAATCCGATTGATGCGGAAACCTTGGCCCGCGTTTTGGCCGAGCCGCCGCTGGCTGGCCTGCAGGCCGGCAACGCCCCCTATTTCATCGTCGCCGGGTCGCGAATCATCCATGCGAGCGATAGCGCACTGGCGCTTTTCCGGGCGGCCGACCTCGCCGGGCTCGAAAAGCGCCTGTTCGCCGGACAGGAGCCGGGCAGCCGCCGTCTCGCCGATCTTTCCCGCAGCCTGGTGCCCGGCACCGCGACGCGATTGGAACGCCTGCGGTTTTTCTTCGGTCGCGCCACGCAGACCGTGACCTTCGCCTGCCGGCGGTTGGCCGGCCCGACGCCGCTTTTCGTCGCCGGCGCCCTCGATGCGCCCGCGACCCTGCTGACTGCCCTGCCGATCAAGAGCGACGACGCGAAGGTTGCGGCCGCAGCACTCGTAGAGCCAGCTGCACCGACGCCTGTTGCCGTCGAGCTACGGGAGCAGGCAGCGCTGGAAGAACCCATCGTCACAAGCGCCGCCGACACGGTGCCGAAACAGCCGGAAACCCAGGCCCCGCCCCCTGAAGCAGCGGCTCCTGTCGAACCCATCGCAGCCACGGCTCCTGTAACGCCTTCGCCCCGTCCGCAATCGACGAGCCCAGTTCGCTTCCTCTGGCAGACCGATGGTGAGCGCCGCTTCGTCAAACTGACCGGCGCTTTGTGCGAAACCATGGGCTGCCAGACGGCGGATCTCATCGGCCAGGATTTCATTGCCGTCGCCGAGCGCTTTGGCGTCGACCGGATGGACGATCTCCGCGCCGCCTTTGCCCGTCACGAGACCTGGAGCGGCTTGCGCGTGCTGTGGCCGATCAATGGCACGCAAGAGGCAGCCCCCGTCACGCTGGGCGGCCTGCCGACGTTCGACGAAGACCATGCCTTCAATGGCTTCAGTGGTTTCGGTGTCATCAACCTCGACAAGATCGTCGCGCGCCCGACACCTGTTGAGGCCGTTCAGCCGAGCGTCAAGACGCAAGCCGAGCGCCAAGAGATAGAAGCCGAAGAGGCAAAGACCGAAGAGACAGAGAGCGACACGAGCGAGAGCCAGGCCACCGAAGCCCTGGCCTCGGAAGATCAGGCGATCGCTCCCTCATCGAGCGACGACGACGAGCATGACGCGCTCGACGGTGCGCGCGAGAGAATGTTCGCGCCGCCGCTGCCGGAACCGGATTATCAGAACTATGCGCCGAACGTCGTACCGTTGCGCGACTGGCGTGATCGCCAAGCCGCGAACACGGACGCGACCAACGCCCCGTTGGAAACACCCGCCGAAACATCGCCCGTGGAACCGGCCGCTAGCGAGACGGCAACACCGACTGCCGCCGAAGCACCGCAGATTACGGCCGAGACATCGCAAGCCGACGCTCCGGAGGCGCAAGATTCTGCGGAAGATAAGCCTGCACAAGAACAGCCTGAACCCGATAACGACAATCTGATTGCCTTGTCGGCCAGCGAGCGTCAGGCCTTCCGCGACATCGCGCGCAGTATCGTCGCCAACATCGAGCGCGGCGAAAAGCCGAAGCCTGTTTCTTTGTCGGCGGCATCGGACGACGAGGCATCGCAGGATCACGTCGACGGGAAGAATTCGGATGAGGCCGCGCCGGCCGCTTCGCACGAAGTCCCGGCTACGATCTCTGAGAACACGGCCGGACCTGAGACGATCCGGCACGAGATTGTCGCGCACGAAAAATCCGCGCCGCTCCATGACGATGTCTCGGCTACGCCGGCGCAGGCTTCCGCCGAACAGATGCGCGAGATCGCCGCTGCGCTCGGCGTTGCCGGACCGATCGCCGTTCCGGCCGCAGAACTGCCGAAGCCACTCGAAGACACGATGCCGGCCAATGCGGCGGCGATCCTCGACCGGCTCAACATGGGCATTCTGGTGATGCACGGCGGCGTGCCGGCCTTCATCAATCGCCATCTCCTGGACACGCTCGGCTTCGCCGACATCGATGCCTTCCACGACTGGGGCGGGCCCGAGCGCATGATCCACGGTCAGGCGCTGAACGAGCAAGGCAGCGACGGCACGCCATTGCAGGTCGAGACCCGTTCGGGCGAACTGGTGAAGTTAGACGGCCGCATGCAGACAACCGAATGGGATGGCCAGCCGGCAACGCTGATGACCTTCCGTCCGGTCGAGACGCCGGAGCCTGTCGAGACCAAGCCCGCTGAAACAAAGCCTGCTGTCGCACCGGCTGGCGAGCAGATCGCCAAGCTGGAAAGCGATGCGCGGGCGCAGGATGCGGAAATCCGCGAACTGCATGCCATTCTTGATACGGCGACCGACGGTGTCGCTATCCTGGACGGCTCTGGTGCCATCCTCTCGATCAACCGCTCGGCGGAAGCGCTCTTTGGCTATGAGCGTGGCGAAATCGCCGGCCAGTCGCTCACCACTTTGTTCGCCAAGGATAGCCAGAAGGCAGCGCTCGACTATCTCGAAGGCCTCAAGAGCCATGGCGTGCGCAGCGTGCTCAACGATGGTCGCGAGGTCATCGGCCGCGCGCGCATGGGCGGACAGATTCCGATCTTCATGACTATCGGTCGTATCGGTTCGGAGACCGCGGAAAAATTTTGCGCCGTCATGCGCGACATGAGCGACTGGAAGAACGCCGAACGCGAGCTGAAGGACGCCCGCCGCGAAGCCGAACAAGCCAGCGCGTTGAAGTCGGACTTCCTGGCCAAGATCAGCCACGAGATCCGCACGCCGCTCAACGCCATTCTGGGCTTCGCCGAGGTGATCATCGACGAGCGCTTCGGCCCCGTCGGCAACGATCGCTACAAGGAATATCTGCGCGACATCCACGCCTCCGGCACGCATGTGATGAGCCTGGTCAACGATCTGCTCGACCTCTCGAAAATCGAGGCCGGCAAGCTCGACCTCAATTTCGGCGCCGTGGATGCCAACAAGATCGTCAACGAATGCGTGTCGATCATGCAGCCGCAATCGGTGCGCGAACGGGTGATCATGCGGCTGGCCTTGGCCCCGCATCTGCCCAATATCGTCGCCGACGAACGCTCGCTGCGCCAGATCGTGCTCAACATTCTCTCGAATGCGGTGAAGTTCAATCAGCCGGGCGGCCAGGTGATCGTCTCGACGGCGCTCACCGACAGTGGTCAGGCGGTGGTGCGCGTGCGCGACACCGGCATCGGCATGAGCGAGAAAGACCTAGAAGTGGCGCTGGAACCGTTCCGGCAGATTCAGACCGCGCGTCAGACGAGCGGCACGGGCCTTGGCCTGCCGCTCACCAAAGCGCTCGTCGAAGCCAATCGCGCTGCTTTCTCGATCAAGAGCAAGCCGGGCGAAGGCACGCTGGTGGAAGTCACCTTCCCGTCGACGCGGGTGCTGGCGGAGTAAGCTCGTTGGCCGAGGCGTAAGTCATCTTGTCGAGACCGTAGACGTCGTCGCGGAAATGCACGACGCCGTCGGCGCTGGCCCAGCCTGTCATGTAAATCCAAACGACGGGCACGGGCTGAGGCGGGCGCAGATCGACACGCTCGCCGGACTTCTGGCGCTCGGTCAGCATATCCTTGGTGACGCGGCTATTGCTGCCATCGAGAATCCAAGCCGCCAGATCATACACCCCTTCGACCCGCACGCAGCCGTGCGAGAGAAAGCGATAGTCGCGCGCGAAGGAATGTTTCGTCGGCGTGTCATGCATGTAGACCGCATGGGCATTGGGCATGTTGATGCGGATCGCGCCCAAGGCGTTGTGCGCGCCTGAATCCTGGCGCAGGGTGAACCCCGCCGCGCGCTCGGTGTTCCAGTCGATCGTTGCCGGATCGATCTCCTGGCCGGTGCTGTCGAGAATCCTGATCTTGGCGCGCGACAGATAGCCCGGATCCTTGCGCATCTTCGGGATGATTTCCTTCTTGATGATCGAGGTCGGTACGGTCCAGGTCGGATTGAGATTGACGGCGACGACGCGGGTCGTAACTTCCGGTGACGGGTTCTTCACGTCACCGACCACCGCCACATAGCGGCGCACGACGCGATCATCTTCCACCGCTTCCACCGAGGCGGAAGGAATGTTGACGACGATATATTTCGGTCCGAAGGCGAAAGTGGAGGCCGCGATCCGCTCGGCACTCGAGGCGAGCTGGCGATGGCGCGTGGCGGCGGGCACGTTCAACGCCTTCAAGGTCGCGCCCCCGACGATGCCGCTCTGCCGCAGGCCAAGCCGGGCCTGATAAGATTTAACGGCGGCCGTCAGCGCGTTGTCCCATTGGTCGCCGCTCTCCTGCCCCGCCGGCAGATCGCCTTCGATGGCGAGACGCTGGCGCAAGAGCATCACAGCCCGGCCGTTCGCGCCCGGCGCAACCGCCGTGACATTAGGCCAGCCGCCATTTTCCGCGATGACGCGATAGCGCTCGGCGGCTTTCGCCGTGGTGTAGAAGGTCTCAGGCTGCAGCGATGGACGCGGATCGCGCGATAAGGCGGTTTCGCGCGGCGGCGCGGGCTTCGGCTTCGGTTTGGCTGCGACGGGCGCCGGTGCCGCGGACGGGGCGCCGGCCTGGGGCGCGGCGCGTGGATCGACCAGAGGTGCCGGCCCCAGGGTCGGCGCCAAGGGCGGATTGGTGGCAAAGCCCGACGACGGGCCGGCTGATGGCACCGCTGTCGTGGGCGCCGGCGCGGCGGGCGCTTGAACCGTCTGGGCCTGTGGCGTGTCAGTCAGGCAGACGAATGCAAAGCCCGCAAAAAGGGTCTGACGCCAGGGAGAAGCAAAGAGAATCATGTCGGTTCACGCAGATACGCTGTGCAATGACTGTCCCCCAACATGGTGACCAGGGTCCTAACAGTCTGCGGCAAGAGCATGCCAGCAATGAGACAGTGCGATCAGCTGGGTGTCAGCTTGACCGGATCAAACAAAAGGAAGAGTTTGCGGCAAAATTGTCGCAGCAAAAATACGGAGGAAGCGCTTCATGTCAGCGGTCGTCAGCCCCTCGGAAGCTCCCGCCGCGCGCTCGATGAGCGAAGTTTGGGTCATCACCATCGGGCACGCCTTAACTCATTGGTATCCAGCTACTTTTTACGTTCTTTTGCCGCTCATCGGCAATGAAATGGGGCTCAGCTACGGCCAGATCGGCATGATCCTGACGGCGCAATATCTCGCCGGCGCCATTTCCAATCTGCCCGGCGGCATGTTCGTCGATTCGGTGGGCCGCAAGGGCCTTCTGATGGCGACCTCGCTGTTCTGGATCGGTGTGCCCTATCTGATCATGGGCTTTTCGAACGCCTATTGGGTGATGGTGACCTGTTCGGCCCTCATCGGCATCGGCAACAACCTCTGGCACCCCACGGCCATCCCCTGGCTCGGCCAGCGCTATCCCGAACGCAAGGGCCTCGTCATGGCCTGGCACGGCATGGGCGGCAATGTCGGCGATGCCCTGGCGCCGATCGCCGCCGGCGCGCTCGTCACCTATCTGACCTTCTCCTGGCGGCACGTGATGATCGTCAACATCCTGCCCGGCGTGGTCATGGCCATCATGATCCTCTGGTATCTGGGCAAGACGACCGCCGCGCCGAAGAAAGATCCGGTTGCGCCGCAGCTTTCGGCCAAGGAAGTGCTGAAAGCCCTGCCCTCGCTGTTTCGCAATCGCACCTTGGTGTTCCTGTCGACCAGTTCCGCCTTCCGCTCGATGACGCAGAACGGCATCATGGCCTTCCTGCCGCTCTATCTGGCCAAGGAAATGGGCTATTCGCCCTGGCTGGTGGGCCTCAGCATGTTCTCGCTGCAGGCCGCCGGTTTCATCGCCGCGCCGATCGCCGGCCATATGTCGGACAAGGTCGGCCGCCGCAATGTCATCATGAGCTCGATGATCATGACCGGCGCGGTTCTGGCCTTCATGGTCTTCGCCGGTCGTTCGCCGCTGTTCGTCGGCTTCATCGCCATGCTCGGCTTCTTCCTCTTCGCCATCCGCCCGGTGCTGCAAGCCTGGCTGCTCGATGCCACGCCGAAGAATCTCGGCGGCAGTGCCATCGGCGCCATGTTCGGCGTTCAGGCCCTGGGATCGGCCATCGGCCCGCTGGTTTGCGGCGCCATCGCCGATTCCTACGGTCTGCTGTCGACCTTCTGGTTCCTAGCGGTGACCATCATCCTGGCCAATCTGCTGGTCTTCGTCATGCCGACGACCCCGCAGGAGACGGCCGCGCAAAAGGCCTGAATTCGGGCTGACAAGGATTTCCCTCCGGGCGCGCGACGCGTTAGAGAAGCGCCAAACGTGACCCGGAGTTGTCCTTGAATATCCTCCTGATCGGCTCGGGCGGCCGCGAACACGCCCTCGCCCTCGCCCTTTCGAAATCACCGTTGCTCAGCCAGCTTTTCGTTGCCCCGGGCAATCCTGGCACGGAGGCCATCGCCCGCAATGTGGCGATCGACGTGACCGACCACGGTGCGGTGATCGACTTCTGCAAGCTGATGCACATCGATTTCGTCGTCGTCGGTCCCGAGGCGCCGCTCGTCGCCGGCATCGTCGACGACCTGGCAAAAGCCGGCATCCTGGCTTTCGGTCCGACGAAAGCGGCGGCGCAATTGGAGGGCTCGAAGGGCTTCACCAAGGATCTGTGCCGCGACTTCAACATTCCCACCGCCGCCTATGAGCGCTTCACCGATGCGGCCGCGGCCAAAGCCTATATCCAGGCGCAAGGCGCGCCGATCGTGGTGAAGGCCGATGGCCTGGCCGCTGGCAAGGGCGTCATCGTCGCCACCACGATCGAGGAAGCTCTCGCCGCCATCGACATGATTTTCGGTGGCGCTTTCGGTGCGGCCGGCGCGGAAGTCGTCGTGGAAGAATTTTTGGACGGCGAGGAAGCGTCGTTCTTTGCCTTGTGCGACGGCGAGCGCGCGCTTGCCTTCGGATCGGCCCAGGATCACAAGCGCGTGGGCGACCGCGATACGGGGCCGAACACTGGCGGCATGGGGGCCTATTCACCCGCGCCGATCATGACCGACGCCATGAACGCTGAAGTGATGGAGGCCTTCATCAAGCCGACGCTCGCCGGCATGAAAGCGCGGGGCGCGCCCTATCGCGGTGTGTTGTTCGCGGGCCTGATGATCGGCAAGAACGGACCGAAGCTCATCGAGTTCAATGCGCGTTTCGGCGATCCGGAGACGCAGGTCATCCTGCCGCGTCTCGACGAGGACCTCCTGCCGCTGCTGCTGGACTGCGCGAAAGGGACATTGCGGGACAAACCCGTGGCGCTGTCGCCGCGCGCCGCACTGACCGTCGTCTTTGCCGCGCAAGGCTATCCGGACGCGCCGCAGCGCGGCAGCGAAATCCGCCACGTCGAGAAAGCTGCCAGCCTTCCGGATGTCACCGTCTATCACGCGGGAACGAAGCGGGAGGGTGACAAACTGCTCGCCAATGGCGGGCGCGTGCTGAATGTGACGGCTCTCGGCCAGGATGTCGCCGGAGCGCAGCGCAAAGCCTATGCCGCGATCGCCGAGATCGACTGGCCGCAAGGCTTCCATCGCAATGATATCGGCTGGCGCGCGATCGCGGGAAAATAACAGCTTATGATGAGGGGCAGATCGTGCCGCCGGTGACGGCTGTCGGCATGGCGATGATCGTCTGATTGCGCGGGCGCATATAGGTCGTCTGCCGCATGTTGATCGCGGCGTCCGTGCTGCTCCATTGCAGGACCGCCGAGCCGAAGGGCGGTTGATAGGCATAGGTGACATCGGCGACAATGATCGAACCGGCGCCATACATGCCATTGGGCATGTTGGTGCTGGCCGGTGCGTCTGTATTCGCCACCGGATTGAGGATGGTGCAAGGCCGTGCCGTGCCGCCATTGCGCGTGATCGTCCAGCGCGGCTTGGCATCGTAGCCATTGGCCTTGGAGCTATTAACGACGAATTCGACGCTGGTTATCGTCATCTTTAAAGTGGTGGTGGGAAACGGCGACATGATCGCGGTCGCCGCATTGAAAACGTTGGTGGCCTCGGTCTCGGTCATGTTGGAGCCGGAAGCCAACTGAGCGACGAGATCGGAAAGCGCACGCGCCACCAAGGTCGATTTGCGACTGGCCATGAGACCTTGCGTCAACTCGGCCGTGCCCAGATAAAGCAGCAACATGAACGGCAGAATGAGGGCAAACTCGACCGCCGCAACACCACGCTTGTCGTGACGTAAACGCCGCAGGAGGCCGCCGGAGGGGGTGCGCAGGTGCGAGGTCATGCGGCGCTCAACACGAAGGCGCGGAAGCTGAACCGGAAGCGCCGAACGGTTCGTTCCGAAAAACCTGAGTGGCGAGCAGCATGTGCTTCCAACCACCGCCATAATTGGTCTGCCCGGCTCGATTGGGCCCGCTCGTCGACAGCCCGTCCGGTGTCAAGAAATTCAAAAAGACCGGCATGGGATAGACCACGCGCAAAACGACGACGCAATTGGCGCCGCCAGTTTGGAAGAGTGTATTGCCCGTGTAAAAGCCGCCGCTCAGGTCCGCTCCGGCAAAACCCGACTGGTTGCGCACGTCGATGATCAGCTTGTTGCAGTCTATGAAGCTCGGCAGGCTCTTCAGAGTGCACATCACCTGCGAGCGAAAGGCTTCCGAACTCGTCAGGGCCGTGCCGCCGCTGGGGGCGGTGCCCGAAAGGTTATGGCCCGTCATGATTTGCCGCGCCGCTTCAGCGGTTGCCGCTTCGAGCCCCTGCTGGGTAAAGAACATCAGTGCCGATTCAAAGATCACGAACAGCAGCGAAAAGAAGGGAACGGCGATAAAGGCGAATTCGACCGCGGTGACACCGTCGGTGTCCTTTCGGAAGCGCTTCAGAATCCGACTCAGCCGCCGGCTGAGAAACCTGTGACTGACCCGGGCGGCTGTCTGGCGAAGCATGAAGAACTCCGGCGTGCGAAAACATTCAGCACGTAATTCAAATGTCCTGGGAAATGTTCATAATCGCAGCCGCTTTCCCAAACCCTTCACGTACACAGGGAAGCAGGCGGTGGATTTTAACGCTTTGTTTACTTTTTAGCGCCCGGCGATGACGTGGAGAGGCGTTGCTGCGCCTGGCCCGAGGTTTCGTTCATGAATTTCGAATCATCGCCAAGGGTGACCGTCGGATTGCAGATCGGCGAACAGTTGTAAGTTTCCCGCTGCAGACCGCGCTGTAAGACAAGGCCACCGCCACCGGCCGAATTGACCACCACCACCGTCGATTCGCCAACCGATTTTCCGTCCACGTCGAGCGCGATCAGATTGGTCCTGCCAAAGTTTTTACCGGTCAAAATCATTTGGTTATTGCGTTTCAACATCGACACGTCGGCGATGGCCGGGTTGCCGAGAATGATCGTCGAGGTATTGGGCGGCAACAGGAGGACTTTCGCCTCATCAAGGACGACCGTGATCTGTTCTGCGGCTTTGGATGGGGCGACCGCGCAAACGGCAAGAGCCGCGGCAATCGTCAGGCATCTGAGCCCCGACGGCAGGACAGCTCTCATCGAAACAGGCATTTTCCGCTCTCGTGGAAGGGGAATATTTCCAAGACATTACAAATGAAAATGGTGAAGGAACGATAAAGACCCGGGAACTTGGCGCAGCCTCGGATCATTCAAATTGAGAGAATTGCCGCTGATATTCTTCGCGCTGCGCCTTGATCACATATGTTCCGCCGATGCTGGCTGGTTAAGCTCTCGTCAATCCTGTCGATTTACCTTGCCGCTTCAACCGACGGGTCCACCATGATCGATATTGCCGCGCTGCTCATATTTCCCTTGGCGATGACCTATGCGGCTTTTTCCGATCTGTTCACGATGACCATTTCGAATTGGATCTCGCTGCTACTGGTGGTCGCCTATCTCGTTCTCGCTTTCGCTGTTGGCCTCTCTTGGCAGGACATGGCTTGGGCCTTCGCCTGCGGGGCTCTCGTTCTCGTCATCACTTTCGGCATGTTCTGCGCCGGCTGGATGGGCGGTGGCGACGCAAAACTCGCGGCCGCTTCGGCGATCTGGCTTGGATGGGCGCATGTCATGAACTATGGCCTCGTCGCCTCCGTGTTCGGCGCCGTGCTGACATTGGCCATCATCTCCATCCGTCGCTGGCCGCTGCCGGCTTTCCTGACCCGCTACGATTGGGTCCTGCGCCTGCATGATCAACGCGAAGGCATTCCTTATGGGATCGCGCTCGCCCTGGCCGGCCTGTACATCTATCCGCAATCGCAGATCTGGCTCGCGACGAGCAATATGTAGCCGTTCGGGACAGCCGATCAGTACATATGGATACAACCAGTTAACCTTAATTTGACGTTTCCTTGTTTGTATTCAGTCGGTCCCGGACTCGGTGGGGCCGTACGGATCAGACAATCATGAACGTTGCTCGTCTCGCAGTTCTTGGCGTCGCGCTCGCGGCCGGCGGCGTGGCCGCCATGTTGATGGGCGGGCAAAAGAGCGTGCCGACCATCATTCAGGCACCGCCGCCACCGCCGCAGATTGAAACCGACGACGTTCTCGTCAGCAGCAAGGAATTGCCGATGGGTACGGTCATCGCCGAAGGTGATCTCACCTGGGCGGTCTGGCCGAAAGCCTCCATCAGCGAAGGCGCGATCCGCAAGTCGGTGGATCCAAACATCATCACCGACCTGAAGGGCGCCGTCGCCCGATCCAGTTTCCTGCAGGGCGAGCCGATCCGCCGCGAGAAAGTCGTCAAAGCCGCGAATGCCGGCTTTCTGTCGGCCATTCTGTCGACCGGCCAGCGCGCGGTCGCGATTAATATCGACGCGACCGGCGCCACTTCCGCCGGTGGCTTCATCCTGCCCAACGACCGGGTCGATATCGTGCGTATCGTCCGCGATGAACAAGGCGGCGATACCTATACCAGCGAAACGATCTTGAAGAACATGCGCGTTCTGGCCATCGGCCAGAACATCCAGGAGAAGAACGGCGAAAAGGTCGTCGTCGGCTCCAACGCAACCTTGGAAGTTTCGCAGGCCCAGGCGGAAAAGCTCATCCTGGCCCAACGGGTGGGCCAGCTCTCGCTCGTGTTGCGCAGCATGTTTGACGCCAACAAAGCCGACGACGAATCCGAAAACCGGGACGAAGGCGGCCTCACGATCGTCCGCTTCGGTGTCCCTAGCACTGTGAGCAAGAAATGAAACCGATTGTCCCTGGAGCCACGGGCATGCGGAAGAGATTCATGACATTCGGTCTTTCCAAGCAGAGTTCGCATGCGGCCCTTGTCGGTGCGGCGCTGATCGGCGCTGCGGGACTGCTGCCGCAGCCTGCAATGGCGCAAACCATTCAGTCGCAAGCCATCGAGAACGAAGGAGTGGTGGCACGCCGTCTCAATCTTGGTGTCGGTAAATCCATCATTCTCGATCTGCCGCGTGATGCTTCGGAAATCTTCGTCGCCAACCCCAAAGTGGCCAATGCGATCGTCCGGTCGGCACGCAAACTCTATATTATCGCGGCCGAAGGCGGACAGACCTCGATCTTCGCCATGGACGCGCAGGGTCGGCAGATCGCGGTCATCGAAATTTCGGTGGGGCGCGACGTCGGCGAGCTGCAGCGCATCCTGCGCACCGCCATCCCGACAGCCAATATCACCGCGCGCACGGTCGATGAGACCATCATTCTGACCGGCGAAGTCGATTCCGCCGGCGACGCGCAGAAGGCCATGGACATCGCCAACGGCTTTCTGGGCAGCGGCATGGCGATGACAAATGCGGCGACCGCGGCATCCGGTGTCGGCGGTGGCGGCAAGCTCATCAACTCGTTGACGATCCGTGGCCGCGATCAGGTGATGCTGAAAGTCAGCGTCGCCGAAATCCAACGCCAGGTGATGAAGCAATTGGGCGTGAGCACGGCAACGGCCAACGGGAGCTGGGGCCGGTTCTCGATGATCAATCCCTTCGGCCTGCAGAGTTTCGACCAAAACGGCGTGACGCTCGGCAAATTGGCCACCACCAATGCGATTGGGGCGCAGTTGCAGGCCTATGAACGCTACGGCGTTGCCCGCGTGCTCGCCGAACCCACGGTGACGGCCATCTCGGGCGAAACGGCGAAATTCACGGCGGGCGGCGAAATACCTGTTCCGCAGAGCCAGACGTGTACGCCCACCACCACCGGCACGACGCTGTGCACGACCGGCATCGTCTTCAAGAACTATGGTGTGACGCTCAACTTCACGCCGGTGGTGCTGGCGGAAGGGCGCATTTTGCTGCGCGTCGCCACGGAAGTCACCGAAGTCGACCCGACGCAATCCTATGCCTTCAACGGTGTCAGCGTTCCAGGCTTCCGCACGCGCAAGAATGAAACCAGCGTCGAACTACCCTCCGGTGGCTCGATCGCTTCGGCCGGCCTGCTGCAATCCACGAGCATGCAGATCATCAACGGCCTGCCCGGCCTCATGAACCTGCCGGTTCTCGGCAGTTTATTTCGCTCCCGCGACTACCAGCGGCGAGAGACTGAACTCATGATCATCATCACGCCCTATATTGCCAAGGTCAGCAATCCGAACGATCTGAAGCGGCCGGATGAAGGCTATGCCGACGCGAGCGATCCGCAGAGCTGGCTCCTGGGCCGTGTCAATCGCCTGTATTCGACCACGTCCAACCCGCAAGCCATCAAAGGTTTCAGAGGCAGTTTCGGCTTCATCGCGGACTGAGTGCTTCACCGCTTTCTTGTATGGGACAGAGATCCATGTTGCCTATCTTCACTTCGGGCCAGCTTGTATCGCGATCCGTCGCCGGCTGCTTCCTCGTTGCCACTATGGCGGCATCCTTAGCAGGGTGCGCCACGCCGGACCGACTTACGACAGCGACCGGTTATCCCGAGGACTTCCGCGCCCGCTATCCGATCGTCCTGACGGAAACGCCGACCACACTCGACATTTTCCCAACCATGCGTGGGCTTGATAAGAGCAATGCGCAACGCATCCGCTCTTTCGCCGCCGACTATCTTGTCAACGGCCATGGCCCGGTCGTCATTCAAATGCCGGCCAACGGGGGCAGCCACTCATTTGCCCGCCCGGCCGTCGATCAAATCCGCCAGCAACTGCACGCCTCCGGCGTCAAGGGTTACGTGCAAGTCGGCACCTATCTCCCCAACGATCCCATGCAAGCCTCTCCCATTCGACTGAGCTATGTCGGCCTGGGCGCTCGCACCACGCGGCCCTGCGGCGAGTGGCCCCGTGATCTGGCCTCGGCCAGCAGCATGGAAGGCTGGGAAAACAAATCTTACTGGAACTTCGGCTGCGCGACGCAGGCCAATTTCGCCAGCCAGGTGGCTGATCCGCGCGATCTCGCGGCGCCGCGTGGCGAAACGCCAGGCGACGTTTCCATGCGCACACGCGCCATCGGCAAGGTGCGGACGGGTGACGATCCTTCGGTCAAATGGATGGTGCGTAACAGCTCCATCGGTTCGACAGGAGGCAACTAATGGAGGCCGAAGGTACGCTCGACGGCGACCAGATCGAGGCCACGCAGGGGCAGATCGCCCCGGTGCCACGTGTCTCTATCCAGGCATTTTGCGAAATGCCCGACACCGCCGATACAATCACCGCGTCGATGAACGATCGACGCATGCTGAAGGCGCATGTGAAGATCCACATGGGCGGTGCCGCCGCCGCCATCGAAGCCTATCGCAGCGCCCCTACGCCCAACGTCATCGTCATCGAATGCAATCAGCCACGCCATGTGCTGCTGACCCATCTCGACGAGCTCGCCGACTATTGCGATGCCGGAACGCGCGTTGTGGTCATTGGGCGCTCCAACGATATCAGCCTCTACCGCGAATTGATGGGTCGCGGGGTCAGCGAATATATCGTTTCGCCTTTCGAGGTTCTATCGTTCGTTCGCATCATTTCCGATCTTTATGCGTCGGTGGGCGCCACGCCGGTCGGCCGGCTTCTGGCGGTCACGGGCGTCAAAGGCGGGGTGGGTGCCTCCAGCATCGCGCATAACGTGGCTTGGGCCATTTCGCGCGAATTCGACTCATCGACGGTTCTCGTCGACATGGATTTGGGCTTCGGAACGGCTGGCCTCGATTTCAACCAGGATCCGCCACAGGGCATTGCCGAAATTGTCTTCGCGCCAGAGCGCCTGGATGCCAATTTCGTCGATCGCCTGCTGTCGAAATGCACCGAAAACCTCAGCCTGCTGGCGGCGCCTGCCACATTGGAGCGCAACTACGATCTGCAGGAACATGCATTCGACGGCCTGATCGACATATTGCGTTCGACCATTCCCAATATCGTTCTGGACGTCCCGCACATCTGGACGGCCTGGAGCCGGCGCATTCTGGTGTCCGCCGACGAAATCCTCGTCGTCGCTTCGCCCGATCTCGCCAGCCTGCGCAATACCAAGAGCCTGCTCGACACGCTGCGGGCCGCCCGCCCGAACGATACGCCTCCCAAACTGGTCATGAACTTCGTCGGCGTGCCGAAACGGCCGGAAATATCCGTGGCTGATTTCGCCAAGGCCATCGATCTCGAGCCGCTGAGCAGCATCGCGTTCGATCCGAAACTGTTCGGAACGGCCGCCAATAACGGCCAAATGATCGCCGAGATCGATTCCTCCCATAATGTGACCGCCGCAATCGAGGAAATCGCCCGGATTCTGACCGGAAGGGCAGAAATGAAGCTGACGAAGAAACGATTCTCTAACCCGCTCAGTGCCCTTCTGGCACGTAAGCGGTCCTGACGGCGGCCCCTCCGCCCGCGTTGAAGAGCAAGGCGTAAACGATGTTCGGCAAGCGATCATCCACAGGAACGGCAGCACCGGTACGGGCGATCCCCGAGGCCAAGCCCGCAGCGGCTGCGCCCCGCCCTTCGCGCACGCCCATGCCCGCTGCCATGCCGACTGTCGAAACCGCACCGGTGCAGACCGAGGTTCGCCGGTCGGAGGAATATTATCTTACCAAAAGCATGATCTTCGGCGCGCTGATCGAAGCCATCGATCTGTCGCAGCTTTCCAAACTCGATGCCGAGAGCGCGCGCGAGGAAATTCGCGACATCGTCAACGAGATCATTTCCATCAAGAACATCGTCATGTCGATTTCCGAGCAGGAAGATCTGCTCGACGACATTTGTAACGACGTTCTTGGCTACGGCCCTCTTGAGCCGCTGCTCGGTCGCGACGACATCGCCGACATCATGGTGAACGGCGCCACCAGCACCTATATCGAAGTGGGTGGCAAGATTCAGCTCACCAGCATCCGCTTCCGCGACAATGCGCAATTGATGAACATCTGCCAGCGTATCGTCAGCCAGGTGGGCCGGCGTGTCGATGAAGCCTCGCCAATCTGCGACGCCCGTCTGCCCGACGGTTCCCGCGTCAACGTCATCGCCCCACCCCTCGCTCTGGACGGCCCGGCGCTCACGATCCGTAAATTCCGCAAGGACAAACTCACCCTCGATCAGTTGACGCGCTACGGCTCGATCTCGTCGGAGGGTGCCGAAATCCTCAAGATCATCGGCCGCGTGCGCTGCAACGTGCTGATCTCCGGCGGTACGGGTTCCGGCAAGACGACGCTCCTCAATTGCCTAACCAATTACATCGATGCCGACGAGCGGGTGGTCACCTGCGAGGACGCGGCGGAACTGCAATTGCAGCAGCCCCACGTGGTGCGGCTCGAAACCCGCCCGCCCAATCTTGAAGGCAATGGCGCCGTTCATATGCGCGATCTGGTGCGCAACTGCCTGCGTATGCGCCCTGAACGCATCATCGTCGGCGAAGTGCGCGGCCCCGAGGCGTTCGATCTGTTGCAGGCGATGAACACCGGCCACGACGGCTCGATGGGCACTCTGCACGCCAACTCACCGCGCGAGGCCCTCGGGCGTCTCGAATCGATGATCACCATGGGCGGCTTTTCGCTGCCCGCCCGGACAATCCGCGACATGATCGTCTCTTCGGTCGACGTGATCATCCAGGCGGCCCGCTTGCGCGACGGTTCGCGCCGGATCACACACATCACCGAAGTGCTCGGCATGGAAGGCGAAGTGATCATCACTCAGGATCTCTTCCTCTATGACATCGTCGGCGAAGATGCCGCCGGCCGTCTGCTGGGACGGCATCGCTCGACCGGCATCGGCCGGCCGCGCTTCTGGGACCGCGCCCGCTACTTCGGCGAGGAACAACGCCTCGCCGCTGCCCTCGACGCTTCCGATACCGGCGAGGCAACAGCGTGATGGATCAAAACACGCTCATGGTTTCGGGTTTGGTTCTGGTGGCGGCCGGCTGCGTATTCTACGCGCTGGTCTATCCTTATCTATCCGGGAGTATCAAAGCCGAGCGGCGCCAGCGCAGCTTGACGGCCAAGGGCCGAGGTCCGGCGAGCAACGAGCGCAACACGGATATCGCGGCGCGGCGCCAAAAAATCGCCGAAAGCCTCAAGGAACTGGAAGAAAAGTCCACCCGCAAGAAAGCGGCGTTGGAAGATCGTATCGCTCAGGCCGGTTTGGATTGGTCAAAAAGCAAGTTCTATACGGTCTCGGCCATCATCGGTGTGATCTGCGGCGCCGGCTTTTTCGTTCTGACAGCCAATCCTTTCTATGCCCTGGCCTGCCTGATCATCGGCGGCCTCGGCTTGCCGAACTGGTTTATCAATTACAAGCGCAAACGGCGTATCAACAAGTTCATCGATGAATTCCCCAATGCCATCGATGTTATCATTCGAGGCGTGAAGGCTGGCTTGCCGCTCGCCGATTGTCTGCGCGTCATCGCCTCCGAAGCCGCAGAGCCGGTCCGCAGCGAATTCCGCTATATTGTCGAAACGCAAAGTGTCGGCATGCCCCTCGGCGAAGCGATCGAGAAGCTTGCCGTACGCGTGCCGGTGCCTGAAGCCAACTTCTTCGCTCTCGTCATCGGCATTCAACAGAAGTCCGGCGGCAATCTTTCTGAAGCGCTCGGCAATCTGTCGCGCGTCTTGCGCGACCGCAAGAAAATGAAAGCGAAGATCAAGGCCGTCTCCGCCGAAGCCAAGGCGTCCGCCAGCATCATCGCTTCGTTGCCTTTTGCCGTCGGCGGCCTCGTTTATGCTACCGCGCCCGGCTATATCTCCCTGCTGTGGACCAATCCCAGCGGACGCATCGTCATGGGTGTCTGTGCGCTTTGGATGCTCATCGGCGTCTTGTCGATGCGTAAAATGATCAACTTCGATATGTAGGTGCAGCGACAATGATCGGCACCATCACAGAGAAATTGAATGATCCCCAGGTCCTGCTGACCTTGGTGTTCGCGGTCGCCTGCGCGGCTGCCATCATCACCATCGGTCTCCCCCTGCTTGAAACCGACACGCTCAACCGTCGCATGAAAGCCGTCGGCACCGAACGCGAACGCATCCGCGCGCGCGAACGCGAGCGGATGAAAAGCAGTCAAAAAGTCACGCTTCGGCAACAGCCGAAGGCCTACATGAAGCAGATTGTCGATCAGTTCAATCTGTCGAAATGGCTGGGCACCGATAATGCCAAGGAACAGATGGCAATGGCGGGCTTTCGTGGTCCGCAGGCGGAAACGGCCTTTCTGTTCTTCCGCCTTGTCGCACCACTCCTGACGTTCTTCCTCACGCTCATCTATGTTTTCTTGATTCTCAATTGGGAAGCGCCACCCATCGTCAAGCTCGGCGCTGCCCTTGCCATGGCCTATATCGGCATCAAGGGGCCCGAGCTTTACATCAAGAACACGATTCAGAAACGCCAGCAGTCGATGCGTCGCGCTTTCCCCGACGCGCTCGATCTGCTGCTGATCTGCGTCGAATCCGGATCTTCCATCGAACAGGCGTTTCGGCGCGTTTCCCAGGAAATCGGCGCCCAAAGCGTGCCGCTAGCCGAGGAATTCACTTTAGCGACCGCGGAACTGTCCTATCTGCAAGACAGGCGCGTCGCCTTCGACAATCTCGGCAAACGCACGGGTCTTGACTCGATCCAGCAGATCGTGACCGTGCTCATTCAGTCGGAAAAGTATGGTACGCCCCTCGGGCAGGCTTTGCGGGTCGTCTCGCAGGAAAGCCGCGAGAGCCGGATGACGGAAGCGGAAAAGAAAGCCGCCGCCCTGCCGCCGAAACTGACCGTGCCGATGATCCTGTTCTTTCTGCCGGTCCTGTTCGCCGTCATCATGACGCCGGCGATCATTCAGATCATGGCGATCCAATAAGCCAAACCTGCCCCGAGACGAGCGGCGCTTCCCGCCTCGCTGTCGTCAACGTGACGGCAGATCGAGCGCCGAAAGCTGCGGATCGGGACTGACGGAGGGACGCTGCGGCTGGCGAGGACGCGCCGTTGGCTTGCCCTGCGGCTTACGATCATAGTTTTGAATGTCGCGCCAGGTATTGGACTGAGCGATCATCTGGCGGATCTGCGCGATATTGGTCGCGGCTTCCTGGGGCGACAGAACTTGCCGCTCGACCTCTTCGGCTTCGGTGAACTTGCCCTGCAGGGCCAGGATGAGCGCGAGATTTTGGCGCACGCGGCCATCGGCGCGCGGGTTGGCGGAGGCCCGCCGCAGCGTTTCCTCGGCCAACGGAAGCTGGCGGGTGAGCGCGTAGGACAAGCCGAGATTGGACATGACCGAGGGCTCTTCCGGCGCGATCTGCAAGGCAGCCCGATAATAATTCTGCGCGGCCTGGTGCTCGCCGAGCTTGTCGGCGACAGAGCCTTGCGCCGAATAGATCGACCAGTTCGGCCGCTCCGGCGTATGCGCCTTTTCCAGCACGTTGGCGGCTTCCTGCAGGCGCCCGACATCGGACAGGGATTTGCCGTAGGCGCCCAGGACATCCAGGTCATTGGGCATGGCGGCCGCCGCCCGCTGTAGAACGGCAGTGGCCTGTTCGGCCTGGCCCGTGGCACGCAGCGCGCGGGCATAGCGCAGCGCCGTTGCCTTGTCGTTAGGGGCGGCATCGTAACGACGGCCGAGATCTTCGGCGTAGCGGCGCATGGCCATGGGATCGTTGGGTGCTGGTTCGCTGCTGCGGGTGATCGATCCGGTGACGTCCGATACTTTTTGGCAGCCCGCCAATAGGGTCCCGGCAGCCACCACCGTCGCGACCGTCAGAACATGAGCACTGACGGTCTGTTTCAAGGCGCGGATCACAGCCGCGGTTTGGACGGTAACATTCATACCAAACTCGTCATCTGGGGTTGCTTCAGGCCGTCAAAGAGGCATCAATAAAGCGTTAACCCTAATGAGGTGTTAACGTCCCAGACCTCTCCACTGCATGGGAATCAGAATGCCCACTTTGTTTGCCGCCGCTTCGACGAAATCGATTCCCGTCTGGTTCGTGACCAACGAGACCTGGAAGGGCCTGCAAGGGGATTTGCCCAAGGAGGCGGTCGCTTTTGCCACCGCCAACGGCTTCTCGCCAATGCCTGGCCGGCATCTCGTCTGCCCCGCCCCTTCGGGCGCGATCGGTTGCGTGCTGTTTGGCGTCGAAGCCTTCGACAAGCCGGGCCGCGACGGCCTGGCGCCAGGGCGATTGGCGAGCCTACTGCCGCCCGGCGATTATCATTTCGCCAATGCGCCCGGCGCCACGGCGCAGAGCAGCGAACTGGCGGCCCTCTCCTGGGGGCTCTCGTCCTATCGTTTCGGCCGCTACGGCAAGAACGGCCAGGCCTTCGCGCGACTGGTGCCTCCGGCACAGGTGGACGCCGCAGGCCTTGCCCGCACTGTGACAGCCATCCACGGCGCCCGCGACCTGATCAATACGCCGACCAATGACATGGGGCCGAGCGCGCTCGAAGCCGCAGCGCGGCAGGTTGCCACCCGCCACAAGGCGAAAGTGCGGATCATCAAGGGCGATGCTTTGCTGCGGCAGAATTTTCCGTTGATCCATGCGGTCGGCCGCGCTTCCGACGATCCGCCGCGTCTGGTCGACATGACCTGGGGACCGGCCCGCGCGCCAAAAGTGACGCTCGTCGGCAAAGGCGTCTGCTTCGATACAGGCGGCCTCGACATCAAACCATCGAGCGCCATGCTTTTGATGAAGAAGGACATGGCGGGCGCCGCCACGGCGCTGGCGCTCGGCGAGATGATCATGGGCGCCAAACTCAACGTGCGCCTGCGCGTGTTGCTGCCGATCGTCGAGAACTCCATCTCCGGCAATGCGTTCCGCCCTGGTGACGTCTACAAGAGCCGCAAGGGATTGACGGTCGAGATCGGCAATACGGATGCCGAAGGGCGTTTGATCCTGTGCGACGCGCTGGCACTCGCCTGCGAGGAAAAACCGCAGGTGCTGTTCGACTTCGCCACGTTGACGGGCGCCGCCCGCGTGGCGCTTGGCCCCGATTTGCCGCCCTTCTACTGCAACGATGATGCGCTGGCCGAGGCGATCACCACGACGGCTTTCGCTGAGCAAGATCCGGTGTGGCGTCTGCCGCTGTGGGACGCTTACGATGCGATGCTCGACAGCAAGATCGCCTCGCTCAACAATGTGTCGAGCGGCCCATTCGCGGGTTCCATCACCGCCGCGCTGTATCTGCGCCGCTTCATCGAAACCGGCGTATCCTGGGCGCATTTCGACATTTATGGCTGGACACCTTCGACCAAGCCCGGCCGGCCGGAGGGTGGCGAGCCGCAGACGGCGCGCATGCTGTTCGCCCTGCTCAAGGCCCGCTATGGCAGTCCGCGCCAGAAAAGCTGACCGGCGCGGCGACTATCACCCAAGACTCGCTTTAGTCTTGACATGCTTTCGCTCCGGCCGGATATGATCCGGAACCGAAACGGTTATTGGTGATGTCATCTGCCTTGAAAGCTTCTCAATCGTTGCAGCTCCTGCACGACGTTTCGCTCGGCTTCGCACTCGAATGCCGGCCCGATGGCGCGCCTGACTTCACGTTGCGACAACTGACGGTGCTGTTGACCGTCTATCTCGAGCCGCCACCGCATACTGTGCGCGGCCTTGCCGCCAAGCTCGATGTGACGAAACCGGTGATCACGCGCGCACTCGACAGTCTCGGCAAGATCGGCCTCGTCAGCCGTCGTCGCGATCCCGCCGATGGGCGCAACGTCATCGTCCAACGCACGGTCAAGGGCGCGCTTTATGTGGAATCGATCGGCGATCTCGTCATCCGCAAAATGCAGGCTCTGCGATGAGTGAAACACGCTGGACCCTGCCTGTTGGTTTCGATCGGCGCACGACGCCGGCACGCGCCGATCTCGCAGCCGAACACCTGCGTGATCGCATCACCAGCGCCCGTTATGTGCAGGGGCGTCCCATGCGTATCGCCGTTGAAGTCGAAGCCTTGCGGGCAAATCCTTCTTCCCAGACGGCCTTGGATACGCAGGCGCTGTTTGGCGAAGATGTTACGGTCTACGATGAGAGCCAGGGCTGGGCCTGGGTGCAACTCAACACCGATCATTATGTCGGCTATCTACCCGCGGCAGCTCTAGCCCCTCCCGTAGAAGCCACCCATCGGGTGCGCGTGCCGCGCACGCTGGTCTATCCTTCGCCCGACATCAAACAGCCGATCGTGATGGCGCTGCCCATGCGCGCCCGCATCGCTGTTGGCCGTGTGACGGAAAAATTCGTCGAGGTGGCGGGATTGGGCTATATCTGGCGCGATCATGTCGTGCCGCTGGCCGACAAGGAAACGGACTTCATCGCCGTCGCCCGCCGCTTTCTTCAAGCGCCCTATCTATGGGGCGGAAAAACATCCGATGGCATCGACTGCTCAGGCCTTGTGCAGATTTCCCTTCAGGCCAGCGGTCTTTCCTGTCCGCGCGACAGCGACATGATCGCCCACGATCTCGGCACGCCGGTCACGGTCCAGGCAGATGGCGCCGATTGCCGGCGCGGCGATGTCATCTGCTGGAAGGGACACGTCGGCTTCGTCGGCGACCAGGGGCACTTGCTGCACGCCAACGGTCATCACATGCAAGTGATCGAGGAACCCCTGGCCGGCGCCATTGCCCGCATCCGCGCCAGCGGCGGCGGCGAGATCACCGCCGTGCGGCGGCTCAAGCTTCCTTGACGCGCAAGAAGGCCCGCCAAAGGCGACGCATGGAGATCACGCCCTGCAAGCAGCCGGCGCGAAAACTGGCATGGGTGGGATTGCCGTTCTGAAAGCCGGCGCTGAAGCCAGCCACGGCACCAAGCGACAGAACGCGCAGACCGATGCGACGCGCCACGATCAATTCGGGAATGAACGAATGACCGATCACATCGGCGCCGAGGTTGCGGGCGACACGGGCTTCCGCCGGCGTGGCGAATACGGGGCCTGGAAACCACATTTGCACGGCGTCCTGAAACGTCACGCCGGCGCTGACGGTGGCGCGCCGCAGGCGCCGCTGCAGGCGCCCGTCATAGGCTTCGGCCAATGACATATAGCCCCCGGCGCTGGCCGCCCCGACCAGCGGATTAAGCCCACTGAGATTGATGTGGTCGACGATATTGACCAGATGCCCGGTCAGGAAATCCGCCTTCACCGAGGTCACACCATTGGCCATGATGAGAACCGTACAGCCAAGCAAGGTGAGGGTTTCGAACGGAAAGGCCATGGCGTTGAGATCGCCCGTATCGGCATAGGTGCCATAACCTGACAGGCAGGCGATGCGCGCGCCTTCCAGCGTGCCTATCGTCAACGTGCCGTCATTGGTGGCATCGTCCGCGGCGGCGGGAAAGCCGGGCAAATCGCGAAAATGCAGCGTCACGGCATCCTGAATGCCTTCGAGCAGGCCTTCCATGCCACGGTCGAGCAACAAGGCCATTGTCAGTGGCTCCGACCCGCCGATGTCCCGAATCCGATCGGCTGCCGCCTCTAGCTTGCCGTCCACGCCCGCCCCCAAAATGCGAATAGTCGGAAAATGGTGCTCGCAAGCTCGGATGCCCGCCGCGAAGCGACTCGTGGCAATCGACTTGGGAGCACCTTCCGAATACAGCGAAATACCACAATCGCCAATTAGGAATGCAAATAGGAATGATTGTTGCCTTGCCCCAGACAGCAGACCTGTCAAACTGCGGAAACTGGAGGCGATCGCATGACGACGCGAGTGAGTCGGGGCATTGCCCGGATAGCAGCCACCAAACTGTCAGCGCTGGTTCTTGCCGGCGCTGTCCTCCTTGGCCTGCCGGCGCAGGCTAAAGACGGCGCCACCGCCGTCGATGTCGAACTCGTCCTTGCCGTCGACGTCTCTTATTCGATGGATCCAGAGGAACAGCGCATCCAGCGCGACGGCTATGTGCAAGCGCTGACTTCGCCGCAGTTTCTCAACGCGCTGAAGTCGGGCACCCACCAGCGCATCGCGGTCATCTATGTGCAATGGGCCTCCGCCCTCGACCAGGACGTGCTCGTGCCTTGGACCATGATCGATAGCGCCACGGCGGCGCAGGCCTTCGCCGACAAGCTGACGGAAGCGCCTTACCGGCGGGCGCAACGCACCTCAATTTCCGGCGCCATCGATTTCGCCGCCCAGCAGTTCACCAACAATGGTTTCAACGGCGAGCGGCAGGTGATCGACGTGTCGGGCGATGGCACCAACAACAATGGCCGGCCGGTGACCCAGGCCCGTGACGACGCCCTCCAGCAGGGCATCGTGATCAATGGGCTGCCGCTGCTGATCCGTCCGTCCAATTATGGCTATTTCAACGATATCGCCAATCTCGATGAATATTACGAGGATTGCGTGATCGGCGGCCCCGGCGCCTTTTCCATTCCGATCAAGGACCGGGCCAATTTCATCGAGGCCACGCGGACCAAACTGGTGATGGAGATCGCCTCAATCCTGCCCCAACCGCTGTTCAAGAACAGCGCCGTCATTCCGGCGCAGGCCCGCGAACCGCGCGTCAATTGCCTGGTCGGCGAATCCATGTGGCGTAACCGTTGGGGCAATTGAAGGCATGAACAAAACGACGGGTTGGGTGCTTGTCGCGGCGCTCGTGATCGCGACGACCCAGGCGCCAGCACAAGTCAGAACCCTTGACCCGAAGCCCGCTGATCCCGCGGCAGCGCCTGCGCCACCGCCGATCATCGCCAATGATGCCCGCATTTTGCCGGCGCTTTCCACCCACGGCATGGTGGCGAGCCAGGAGGTGAAGGCATCTCGCATCGGCGTCGAGGTGATGCGGCGCGGCGGCAATGCGGTCGATGCCGCTGTGGCCGTCGGCTTTGCTCTGGCGGTGACACTGCCGCGCGCCGGCAATCTCGGCGGCGGCGGCTTCATGATGGTCTATCTCGCCAAAGAGAAGAAGACGATCGCCATCGACTATCGCGAGACCGCGCCGGCGGACACACCAACCGACGTGTTTCTCGACAAGAGCGGCGAATTCGTGCCTGAGCGTTCGCAATCCTCCGGGCTCGGCGTCGGCGTTCCCGGCACCGTTGCCGGCCTGGCACTCGCGCATCGCAAATATGGATCCGGCAAACTGACGCTGGCGCAATTGATCGCACCGGCCGTCGCGCTGGCGCGCCAAGGCCTCGTCGTCGATGACGATCTGGCGGACTCCCTGCCGCAGGCTATGCGCAGGCTCAACCGCTACCCGTCGAGCCGCGCCATCTTTATGCATCCGAACGGCACGGTGCTTGGCCGTGGCGATCGATTGGTGCAGCGCGACTTGGCACGCACGCTGGAGCGTATCGCGCGGCGCGGCGAAGCCGGCTTCTATCAAGGCGAAACGGCGCGGAAATTGGTCGCCAGCGTCCAAGGCCATGGCGGGCGCATGACGCTCGACGACTTGAAATCCTATCGCGTCGTCGAACGCGAGCCGGTGCGCGGCACCTATCGCGACCGCGAGATCGTCTCGATGCCGCCACCCTCCTCCGGCGGCGTGCATCTGATTGAGCTTCTCAACATTCTCGAAGCCTGGCCGATCGGCGACTATGGCCATAACTCGGCGCAGACGCTGCATCTCATGGCCGAGGCCATGAAACATGTCTATGCCGACCGCACGCAATTCATGGGCGATCCCGATTTCGTCAAAATGCCGGTGAAGGGCCTCATGTCGAAGGCCTATGCCAAGAAGATACGTGATCAGATCTCGCCCGATAAGGCGAAACCCTCGATCGAGATCAAGGCCGCCGACCCACTTCCTTACGAGAGCGACCAGACCACCCATTATTCCGTCGTCGACAAAGACGGCAACGCGGTCTCCAACACCTATACGCTCAACTTCTCTTACGGACTCGGGCTCGTCGCCGCCGGCACAGGCGTGCTGCTGAACAACGAACTCGACGATTTCGCCGCCAAGGCTGGCGCGATGAATGCTTATGGGCTGCTCGGCGGCGCGGCCAATGCACCGGCGCCCAATAAGCGCCCACTGTCTTCAATGACGCCGACATTCGTGTTCAAAAATGGCGAACTCGAAATCGTCACTGGCTCGCCCGGCGGATCGCGCATCATCACCATCGTTTTGCAGATCATCATGAACCTCATCGACCACCGCATGAATGCGGCGGAGGCGACGGAAGCCGTGCGTGTCCACCACCAATGGCAGCCCGACGAATTGCGCGTCGAACGCGGCCTCTCCATCGATACGATCAAATTGCTCGAAGCCAAGGGACACAATGTGCGCATCGGCTCCGTCTTCGGCTCGGCCCAGACGATCTACCGGGCCGACGGGGTGTTGATGGGCGCCAGCGACACACGCCAGCGCGGTGCCGGCGCCGTCGGTTATTAACCCTGCGTCATCGGCGGATTGAGGCGGGCAAAGCCCTCCTGCCGGCGATAGGGAAAATGCGGATAAGGCGCGGTGACGGCACTGGCCTTATCCAGTTTCGAGACCTGCTCGGCGGTGAGGTTCCAGCCGACCGCGCCGAGATTTTGCCGAAGCTGCTGCTCGTTGCGCGCGCCGATAATGACTGAAGACACGGTCGGGCGTTGCAGCAGCCAGTTCAGCGCGATCTGCGGCACGGTCTTTCCCGTCTCCCTGGCGATCTCATCCAAGGCATCGATGACAGCGAACAGATAATCGTCCGCGATGGGAGGACCGAAATCCGCGGTGTCATGCAGGCGGCTGCCTTCCGGCAGGGGCGCGCCGCGCCTGATCTTGCCGGTGAGCCGGCCCCAGCCGAGCGGGCTCCACACCAGCGCGCCAAGCCCTTGATCGGCACCAAGCGGCATCAGATCCCATTCGTAATCGCGCCCGACGAGCGAGTAATAAACCTGGTGCGCGACATAACGCGGCCAGCCGTGGCGATCGGCTGCCGCGAGCGATTTCATCACCTGCCAACCGGAGAAGTTGGAAACGCCGACGTAACGCAATTTGCCCGAGCGCACCAAGGCATCGAGGGTGGAGAGCACTTCTTCCACGGGCGTTCCCGCATCGAAGGCATGCAATTGCAGGAGATCGATATAGTCAGTCCCGAGCCGGCGTAGCGCATCATCGACCGCGCGGATCAAACGAAAGCGGGAGGAGCCCGCGTCATTGGCGCCATCGCCCATGGGCAGACTGGTCTTGGTGGACAGCAGAATGGCATCGCGGCGACCTTTGATGGCCGCGCCAAGAATTTCCTCGGAGGCGCCGTTGGAATAGACGTCAGCCGTGTCGAAAAGATTGACGCCAGCCTCCAGGCAGATGTCGATCAAGCGACGGGCCTCCGCTGCATCGGTCGTACCCCAAGCGCTGAAAAGCGGCCCCGTGCCGCCGAATGTGCCAGCTCCAAAGCTCAAGACCGGGACTTTTAATCCCGACCGACCCAACGCCCGATAATCCATGATGGCCTCTCAAAATCGCAAATGACGATGCGATTGCGAGATATGCCCTTGGCGGACAACGGCCAGCTGGTGGCCGGGAATAGCATTTGTGACGTGAAGTCATAGCTCCGCGCCCTGCCCTGAAAGCTTGCACTTGACCATTAGTTGCTATAGCAACCTTTTCCGTTGCTATAGCAACTAATTTGAATTACAAACTTCGCCAAGCCATGAGGGAGAGCGCCGATGTTTCTGCGCAATGTTTGGTATGTCGCCGGCTTTTCGAGCGATCTGCAGCCCGGCCAGCATGTCGGCCGGAAGTTTCTGAACGAATCCATCGTCCTGTTTCGCGGCGCCTCCGGAAAAGTCGGTGCCCTCGAGGATCGCTGCTGCCATCGCGCCATGCCGTTGAGCGAAGGCCATGTCGACAACGACATTCTTCGCTGCTGCTATCACGGCCTCGAATTCGACGCGTCGGGCGCCTGCACCAAGGTGCCGGGCCAAGATCGCGTGCCCTCAGGCGCGATCATCCGCTCCTATCCGCTCGTCGAGCGCGACGCGGTGATGTGGATCTGGATGGGCGACCCAGCCAAGGCCGATGAAGCGAAGATTCCCGCGCATCCCTATCACGTCGATCCAAAATGGGGCTGGAAGAGTGCCCATTTCGACGTCAATGGCAATTGGGAGCTGCTGGTCGAGAATCTGATGGATCTCTCGCATCTTGGCTATGTTCACGCACGCACCATCGGCGGCAATGCCAACATGCATTTCCGTACCAAAACGGAAGCCAAGCGGATCGACAACAAAGTCACCGTCACGCGCCACATGCCGAACTCCGTCGCTCCGCCGACCTATGTCGATGCCGCCGGCTTCAAAGGCCCGATCGATCGCTGGCAGGAAATCGAATTCGAACCGATGATCATTCGCATTCACACCGGGGCTTGCGACGCGGGAACCGGCGCCTACGAAGGCAAGCGCGACCACGGTTTCTCGATGATGGGTTTCCACGGCATCACGCCGGAAACGGAAACCACGACGCACTATTTCTGGTCGATCGCCACCAATGTCGGTCTCGACCGGGGCGTCCCGGACGTGGTGTTCGAACAGACGGCTTTCACATTCAAGGAAGACCAGGTCGTTCTGGAGGCCCAGCAGAAGCGCATCAACGAGACCCCGAACGGCAAGTTCGTCAATATCGCTTCGGACGCCGGCAGCAATCTGACCAAGCGCCTGCTCAAATCGCTGCACGAAGACGAAACCTCGGAAACGGTCGCGGCCGCCTAAGATGGCCAGAGCCGCAACCGCGAAGGGCGATCAGCACGGGCTTCCCCTAGGGGAGGCTCGCGAAACGGGAACGACCGCGCTCGACCTCAACATCTATGTTCCGCATCACCTCACGGTGATCGCGAACCGATGGTCGCGCGGCTCATCCCGGATCTATCTGAAGCGATTTGGCATCGGCGTGAACGAATGGCGCATCATTTCCATGGTCGCCGTCGAACCTGGCGTATCGGCGCAGCGGGCTGGCTTTCTCACGTCCGTCGACAAGGGCATCGTCAGCCGCGCCGTCAAGGAAATGGAATCGCAAGGTCTGATCACCGCAACGCAGGATAAGGACGACGCCCGCAAGACGTCGCTGACGCTGACCAAGAAGGGTTATGCCCTGCACGACCGCGTGGTCAATGTGGCGCTCGAACGCCAGAAGCGTCTGTTGGATGGCCTTTCCCACGAAGAGGTTCTGCAGCTTGCGCGTCTTCTCGGGCGCATCCGCGAGAATCTGCCCGCCGTCAATGCGCGCGAGCTGGAGCGCGACGAGCAAGCTCCGAAAGGCAAGCGGGGCAAATAACACAAACGGGTTTCGTATCAGTCCATAGTAGAGGAGAGGGTATATGGGTTCGAAGACAAGACGCACCGTGGTGGGTGCGGGCATCAGCATGGCTCTGTTCAGCTTCATGCCGGCGCAAGCGCAAGAGCCGTTCAAGATCGGCGTCATTCTGCCGATGAGCGGCCCGTTTGCCTCCACTGGTCGCCAGATCGATGCAGCGATCAAGCTCTATATCGCCCAGAAGGGCAACACGGTCGCCGGCCGCAAGATCGAAGTGATCCTCAAGGACGATGCGGGCTCCGCCGATGGCGCCAAGCGCATCGCGCAGGAGATGATCGTCAATGACAAGGTGAGCGCGCTTGTCGGCATGGGCCTGACGCCGATCGCCTTCGCGGTGGCGCCGATCGCCACTAAGGCGCAGGTGCCTCTGGTCGTCATGGCGGCGGCCACTTCGGCGATCATCAAGTCCTCGCCCCTGGTTCTGCGCACCAGCTATACGACGCCGCAAGTGACCACGCCGATCGCCGCCTGGGCGGCGAAGGAAGGCGTGAAGCGGCCGATGACCATCGTTACCGACTATGGTCCGGGCGTTGACGCAGAAAACGCCTTCAAGGCGAGTTTTGAGCAGAGCGGCGGCAAGGTGCTCTCGGCGCTGCGCGTGCCGCTGATGAACCCGGACTTCTCGCCCTTCCTGCAGCGGGTGGCCGACGAAGGCGCCGATGCCGTCTATGCCTTCATGCCATCGGGCGCCGGCGCGGTGTTCATGAAGCAGTTCTCCGAACGCGGCCTCGACAAGAAGGGCATCCGCATGATCGTCGAAGGTGGCGTCACCGATGACGATATCTTGAACCAGATGGGCGATGCGGCGCTCGGCGCGATCAGCGGCTATCACTATTCGGCCGCGCATGACTCGGCCATCAACAAGACTTATGTCCAGGCCTTCAAGAAGGCCAATCCGGGCATGCGGCCGAACTTTATGGCCGTCGGTGGCTGGGACGGCATGGACGTGCTCTACCGCGCGCTCGCCAAGACCGAAGGCAAGGGCACCGGTCCGCAACTCGTCGAAGCCGCCAAAGGTCTTTCGTTCGAGAGCCCGCGCGGCCCGATCTCGATCGATCCGCAAACCCGCGAGATCGTACAGAACGTCTATATGCGCAAGGTCGAACGCCAAGCTGACGGCGAGCTCTACAATGTGGAATTCGCCACGATCCCGAACGCCAAGGATCCGTCGAACTAAGTCGTTCTACAAGGTGATCTGTCAGGAGGGCCCTCGCCGGCCCTCCTTTTTTATTCCCAGGGCGTGCCGCTGGCGGTCGGCTCCAAACCAAGATGTCGGGCCACGCTGGCGCCGATGTCGGCAAAGGTTTCGCGGCCGCCGATCGGGCGTGGCGCAATGTCCGGGCCGAAGGCCATGATAGGCACGTGCTCGCGCGTATGGTCGGTGCCCGGCCAGGTCGGATCATTGCCATGGTCGGCCGTGACGATACACAGATCACCCGGACGCAGGCGCGCGCCGATCTCGCCGAGCCGGCGATCGAAAATTTCCAGCCCATGCGCATAGCCGGCGACATTGCGACGATGACCGAAATCCGTGTCGAGATCGACGTAATTGGCGAAGACCAGCCCGCCATCGGGCAAAGTGTCTATCGTCGTCAGCGTCGCATCGAGAAGCGCCTGATCGTCGGCGCCCTTGATCATCTCGCCGCTATTGCGATGGGCGAATATGTCGCCGATCTTGCCGATGGAGACGATGGCGCGTCCGGCCTCGGCCGCGCGATCGAGAATATTCCCACGCGGCGGTTGAATGGAATAGTCGCGCCGATAGGGCGTGCGATGGAAATGGCCTGATGCGCCGACGAAGGGGCGCGCGATAACCCGGGCGATGTGCAGCGGATCAACCAGTTCGCGCACCAGAGCACAGAGATCGTAAAGCCGCTCGCGGCCAAATGTTTCCTCGTGGGCCGCGATCTGCAAGACGGAATCGACCGACGTGTAGAGGATCGGCTTGCCGCTGCGCAGATGTTCCTCGCCCAATTCGTCGATGATGGCGATGCCCGAGGCATGCGTGTCGCCGAGAATGCCCGGCAACTTGCCACGCTTGACGATGTCGGCGACGAGCTCAGGCGGAAACGCCGGATCGGTCGGCGGAAAATAGCCGAAGGCGAACGCCGCCGGCGCGCCGGCGATCTCCCAGTGACCCGAAGGCGTATCCTTACCCTTGGACGTTTCGACGCCGTAACCCCAGGCCCCTTCCGGGCGCGAAGCCGCGTCGAGCCCTGGCGGAAAGTGGCCGGTCGACGCCTGCGCGATATGGCCGAGCCCCAGCGCATTCATCACCGGGAGGCGCAAAGGGCCCTGCCGCAACCCCTTCAAGTCCGCTCGACCTTCGGCGCAGGCGCGCGCGATATGGCCCAGCGTATCGGCGCCGGCATCGCCGAACGCGTCCGCATCGGCCGCGCCACCGCAACCGAAGGAATCGAGCACGAGAATGAAGGCACGGGCCATAAGAGCCTCGGAAACACGGGCCTCAAGACGACGCGACGGTGCCTGTCGTGTGAAGAAAAGCGGCGGCAAAGAGCGTGCGCGTATAGTCGCTCTGCGGCGCGGCGAACACATCCGCCGCCGGCCCCTGCTCCACCACCTTGCCATGACGCATGACGATGATGTCGGAGGCGAGCGCCCGCACCACCTTCAAATCATGGCTGATGAACATATAGGCGAGCTTGCGGCGCGATTGCAGCTCGCGCAGCAGTTCGACGATCTGCGCCTGTACTGACATATCAAGCGCTGAAGTCGGCTCATCGAGCACGACGAATTGCGGTTCCAGCGCCATGGCGCGGGCGATAGCGATGCGCTGGCGCTGGCCGCCGGAGAATTCATGCGGATAGCGGTCCATGGTCGCGGGATCGAGGCCGGTGTCGGCGAGCGCCTGGGCGACGATGGCGCGACGCTCCGCCGCTTTCATCTGCGGATGCTGGATGGTCAGGCCCTCGGCGACGATATCGCCAACCGACATGCGCGGCGACAGCGAGCCGTAAGGATCCTGGAAGACCACCTGCATGTTCCGTCGCAGCGGCCGCATTTCGGCATTGCCCAGGCCATCGATACGCTGGCCCAGAAAAACAATCGGCCCTTCAGAGCGGATCAACCGCAGCAAGGCCAAGCCCAGCGTCGTCTTGCCGGAACCGGATTCGCCGACGACACCGAGCGTCTGCCCTTCGCGCACTTCCAGCGAAATGCCGTCCACCGCCTTCACATGGCCGACGGTCCGGCGCAGAAAACCCTGTTTGATCGGAAACCAGACCTTGATGTCGTCGCCCTTGACCACCACGGGCGCATCGGTCGAGCGCGCCGGCGGTGCGCCTTTCGGCTCGGCGGCGAGCAGCATCTTGGTATAGGCATGCTGCGGCCGCTCGAAAACATCGGCGACGGAACCGCTCTCCACCACCTTGCCCTTCTGCATGACGCAGACGTCATCGGCGATGCGGCGGACGATGCCGAGATCATGGGTGATGAACAGCATCGCCATGCCGTGGCGGGTTTGCAGATCTTTCAACAGTTTCAGGATCTGCGCCTGCACGGTGACGTCGAGCGCCGTCGTCGGCTCATCGGCAATGAGCAGAGACGGACGGTTGGCGAGCGCCATGGCGATCATCACGCGCTGGCGCTGGCCACCGGACAATTGGTGCGGATAGGCGCCGAGGCGCGAGGCGGGCTCGGGAATGCCGACTTCCGTCAAGAGTTCGACGATGCGGGTGCGGATTTTCTCCTTGCCGCGCGCGCCGTGCATTTGCAGGATCTCGCTGATCTGCATCTCGATCGTATGCAGCGGATTGAGCGAGGTCATCGGCTCCTGAAACACCATGGTGATTTCAGCACCACGGATTTTGCGAAGCTGATCTTCGTCTGCTTTCAGGAGGTCGTTGCCTCGGAAGCGAATCTCGCCGCCCGGAAAAGTCGCCGACGTGGCGCCAAGCAGGCGCACGATCGACATGGCGGTGACCGATTTGCCGGAACCGGACTCGCCGACAATGGCAAGCGTCTTGCCTTCGCCCAGCTTAAACGACACGCCATCGACGGCATGCATCGTATTGCCGCCCTGGTGAAAGTCGACGCGGAGGCCGCGGACGTCGAGCAGAGGTGCTGGAGCGTTCATCGCGCGGGCCTCATGCGAAAGTCTTTCTCGGATCGAAGGCATCACGCACCGCTTCGCCGATGAAGATCAACAGCGACAACATCAGCGCGATCACGGCAAAGCCGGTCAGGCCGAGCCAGGGCGCCTGCAGATGCGACTTGCCCTGCAACAGCACTTCGCCCAGCGACGGCGAACCGGGCGGCAGGCCGAAGCCGAGGAAGTCGAGAGAGGTGAGCGTGGTGATGGAGGAGTTAAGTACGAATGGCAGGAAGGTCAGCGTCGCCACCATGGCATTGGGCAGAACGTGCCGATACATGATCTTGACGTTGGACAGGCCCAGCGCCCGCGCCGCGTTGACATATTCGAAATTACGGGCGCGCAGGAACTCGGCGCGCACGACGTGAACGAGCGACACCCAGGAGAACAGCAGGAGAATGCCCAGCAGAATCCAGAAGCTCGGCACGATGAACGACGAGACGATGATCAGAAGATAGAGATGCGGCAGGGAGGACCAGATTTCGATGAAACGCTGAAAGATGAGATCGACCCAGCCGCCGAAATAGCCCTGCACCGCGCCCGCCGCGATGCCGATCACCGACGACACCAGAGCCAAAGCCAAGCCGAACAGAACCGAAATGCGGAAGCCGTAGATCAATCGCGCCAGCACATCGCGGCCCTGATCGTCCGTGCCGAACCAGTTCCATTCGAGGTCGCGGCAGCCCTTGATGCCACGCTCGGCACCGTTGCGAACCGTGCGGCAATCCTCATCGCTGAGCAGCCAAGTGGGTGCGGCCGGGGCGCCGAGTTTCTTGTCCGGCGTGCCCTGCGGCAGATCGAGATTGCGGGTGGTGTAGGAGAAACGGACCGGCGGCCAGATCATCCAGCCGTTCTTGTTGATCTCGTCGGCGATGGCCGGATCGCGATAGTCGGTCTGCGCCAGGAAGCCGCCGAACTTCTCTTCCGGATAATCGACGAAGACGGGCGTCAGCAGCTCGCCCTTGTAGGATGCGAGGATCGGCCGGTCGTTGGCGATGAATTCGGCGAAAAGCGACAGAACGAACAGAACGAGAAAAATCCAGAACGACCAATAGCCGCGACGATTGGCGCGGAAATTGTCGAGGCGACGGCGGTTGATCGGCGTCAGCGACCAGCGGCGCGTGCCGACTGCCTCGGTCTGGCGCGGCAAGGTGGTGAGAGCTGGCGAGGCCTCGTTCATCTCAGACCTGCCGCGTTTCGAAATCGATGCGCGGATCGATCCAGGTGTAGATCAAATCCGAAATGAGATTCACCACGAGGCCGAGCAGCGAGAAGATGAACAGATTGGCGAAGACCACCGGATAATCGCGGTTGACGATCGACTCGAACGACAGAAGGCCCAAGCCATCGAGAGTGAAAATATTCTCGATCAGCAGCGAGCCGGTGAAGAAGGCACTGACGAATGCGGCCGGGAAGCCAGCGATGACGATCAGCATGGCATTGCGGAACACATGGCCGTAGAGCACCTGGTTCTCGCTCAGGCCTTTCATGCGCGCCGTCTGCACATATTGCTTACGGATTTCATCCAGGAAGGAGTTCTTGGTGAGGAAGGTCGAGGTGGCGAAAGCGCCAATGGCCATGGCGGTGACCGGCAATACCAGATGCCAGAAATAATCGGCGACCTTACCCAGCATGGAAAGCTGATCGAAATTCTCCGATGTCAGGCCGCGCAATGGAAAGATTTGCCAGAACGAGCCACCGGCAAACAGCACCACCAGAAGAACGGCGAAGAGAAAGCTCGGAATGGCATAGCCGACGATCACCACCGCCGACGTCCAGATATCGAACCGGCTGCCGTCGCGCACCGCCTTGCGGATGCCGAGCGGAATGGAAATGGCATAGGAGAGCAGCGTCATCCAGATGCCAAGCGACATGGAGACCGGCAGTTTCTCCTTGATGAGCTGCAAGACCGGCGTATCGCGGAAGAAACTTCTGCCGAAATCGAACAGCATGAAGTCCTTCACCATTTTGAAGAAGCGCTCATAGGCCGGCTTGTCGAAGCCAAACTGCCGATTGAGGTCCTCGATCAATTTGGCGTCGAGCCCCTGGGCGCCACGATAGCCCGTGTCGGAAGCCTGCATTTGCGACGCCATATCGCCGCCACCGCCGCTGAACCGGCCGGTGGCGCCTGAATCGAGTCCCTGCAACTGCGCCATGATGCGCTCGACGGGACCGCCGGGCGCGAATTGCACGATGACGAAGGAAATAAGCAGGATGCCGAACAGGGTCGGGATCATCAGAAGGAGACGGCGAGCGATATAAGCCAGCATGGAGGCTCCTTAACCGCTGCTGCGTTCTGAGCGTCGCGCCATCAACCTGTCACCCCGATCTTCTTTGCCTTTTCATCGTCCCACCACCACAGGCCCGGCGCGCCGGTGCCGTATTTGGGCGTATTCTCCGGCCGGCCGAAGACATCCCAGTGGGCGATGAGCGAATTTTCCTTGTACCACTGCGGAATCCAGTAACGCCCGGCGCGCAGCAGCCGGTCGAGCGCGCGGGCGGCGATGTTCAGGTCCTCGCGCGACGTCGCGCGCGCGATGCGATCGACCATGGCGTCGATGGCGGGGCTGGAAATGCCGGCCATGTTGCGCGAGCCCGGGGTCTGCGCCGCCTTGGACGAATAGACATTGTAGAGCCCGTCGCCCGGCGTGAACGACCCGCCGAGCGCGATGATCATCACATCGAAATCGAAATCATCGAGCCGGCGCTTGTATTGCGCCGCATCGACTTGACGGAAACTGGTCTCGATGCCGAGGCGACGCAGATTGGCCTGGAACGGCTCGGTGTGCGGCTTCAGGGCGCCGGAGGAATCGAGGAATTCGAATTCGAGCGGTTCGCCGTTGGGCAACCGCAAACGGCTGCCGTCGCGCTTGCAGCCGGCGGCCAGCAGCAGATCATTGGCCTGGCGCAGCAGAGCGCGATCGGAGCCCGAACCGTCGGACTTCGGCGGCACCCACGGTTCGCCGAAGACTTCCTCGGGCACGGAGCCACGGAATGGCTCCAGCAATTTCAGCTCTTCCGGGCCTGGCTTGCCGGTGGCCTTCATGTCGGAATTTTCGAAGAACGACGTCAGCCGCGTATAGGCCTCGTACATGATGGTGCGGTTGGTCCATTCGAAGTCGAAGGCCAGGCCGATAGCTTCGCGGATACGCGGATCGGCGAATTTCGGGCGACGCGTGTTGAAGTACCAGCCCTGCGTGCCCACGGGCGCACCACTCGGCAGTTCGATGCGCTTGATGCGCCCGTCTTTGACTGCCGGAAAATCATAGGCCGTCGCCCAGAAGCGCGCGGTGAATTCTTCGTTGTAATTGGTCTCGCCGGTCTTGAAACCTTCGAAACCGATCTGGCGCTCGCGATAATATTCGTAGCGGATGCGATCGAAATTATTGGTGCCGATGTTCACCGGCAGATTGGCGCCCCAATAATCCTTCACCCGATCGAATTCGATGAAGCGCCCCTGTTCGAAGCGCGCCACTTTATAGGCACCGGAGCCGAGCGGCGCTTCCAGGGTCGTGCCTTCGAAGTCGCGGCCCTTCCACCAGGCCTCGGAAAAGATCGGCAGACCCCCGATCAGCAAATGCAGATCACGGCTGCGCTGCGGCGTGAATTTCACCACCACCGTCGCATCGTCCTCGGCGGTGGCGCCGACGAATTCGCGCAGCAGCGTGCGGTAAAGCGGATGGCCTTTCTCCTTCAGGATATTGAAGGAGAAGGCGACGTCCTTCGCCGTCAGCCGCGACCCGTCATGGAAACGCGCTTCCGGCCGCAGCAGGAATTTATAGGTCAGCTTGTCATCGGCGATGAGCACACGCCGCGCCACAAGCCCATAGAGCGTGCTTGGCTCGTCCGCCGTGCCCGACATGAGCGTATCGAACGTACCATCCATGCCGGCGGCGCCGGCGCCGCGCAGAACATAGATGTTCAGCGTGTCGAAGGTCTCGAAATTCTGATTGCCGCTGGCGCTGCGAATTTGCAGACGCAGAATGCCGCCCTTTGGCGCCTTCGGATTGACGTAGGAAAAGTACGGAAAGTCCGCCGGCTGCGCGAGTTCGCCAAAGGACGATAGACCGTGGGTCTCTGTCCAGCCGTCGGCGGCGAAAGCCTTGCCTATGAGAGTTGCCGGTACGGTGGCGGCGGCGAGAGAAGCGGCGCCCAATTCAAGCGTTCTACGGCGCGTCAATTTCATGCAGATTCAACCCTGTGAGAAACGCGGGGAGAAGCGATGATTCGCGCCGATTATGTCGGTTTTTCGAGGCAGGGCCAGCTTTCTCTCGCCACAAAGCCGCAGCCAAAGAAAAAGGCCGACAAAGGCCGGCCTTTTCCAGAACAGTTTGATGAAGAGCCGATGCTCTTGCTTGAACGCTTACTTCTCACCCGGCTTCGGCAGATCAACCGGGCTGTCGGTGAGCGTGTGCAGATAGTCGATCAGGTCGGCGCGCTGCGTGTCGCTCTTGAGGCCGCCGAAGGTCATCTTCGTGCCATTGGCGAAGCCACGCGGATTGAAGATGAAGTGATTGAGGTCCTCGAAGGACCATTTCCCTTCGGCCTTGGCCTTGTCGAGAATGGCGTTGGAATAGGCGAAACCTGGCGCGGCGGCCATCGGACGATGAACGATGCCATAGAGGCTCGGCCCCTGCTTCACCGGACCGCCCTTCTCGAAGGAATGGCAGACGCCGCACTGAGCCTTGGCCACCTGCTCGCCCTTGACGGGATCGGCCTTGGCCAGGAGATCGGCGATCGCCGGCAGCTGGGCCGCGGCGGGGGCGCCGCCGGCGGGGGCTGCCGGTTCATCGGCCGGCAGATCGTAACCAGCCGTCTTCGGCGCCGGAGCGTGATAAATGGCGTTGGAAACGATGCCCAAACCCATCAGGAACAGCAAAGTGCCTAGGACAGCACCGGCGATCTTGTTGAGCTCGAAGGAATCCATGGGCTGAAGGCTCCGCCAGGGTCGCAATTGAATTAGGTTCCGTCGCCGGAGAACCAGCGCGGTTGCTGCGCTGGATAGCCGCTTTGCCGCTGGTTTGGCAACTCGTATAAGCGCACTTCCTTGCTACTTTTTGCCGCCCGACTAGCGGCCAAGCTCAAGAAAAGCGCGACCGCCGATGCCCTCTCCCGTCGTTCTCATTCCCGCCCGCATGTCTTCCACCCGCCTGCCCGGCAAGCCCCTGGCCGATATTGGCGGCGTACCGATGATCGTCCAGGTCTGGCGGCGGGCCATGGAGGCCGAGGTGGGACCGGTCATCGTGGCCGCCGATGCCCCGGAAATCGTCTCGGCGGTCGAATCGGCTGGTGGAAAGGCGGTTTTGACCCGTGCCGACCATCCGTCCGGGTCGGACCGGATTTTCGAGGCCATCAATGCCGGCGATCCCGACGGGCGCCATGACATCATCGTCAATGTCCAGGGTGATCTGCCGACGATCGAGCCCGCATTGATCCGTGCCGCCCTGGAACCGCTCGCCGATTCAGCGGTGGATATCTCGACCTTGGCGGCCGAAATCCGCCGCGAGGAGGAACGCACCGATTCCAACGTGGTGAAGCTGATCGGGACAGCAATTGGCCCCAGGCGCCAACGGGCGCTGTATTTCAGCCGCGCCACCGCCCCTTGGGGCGAGGGCCCGCTGTTTCACCACATCGGGCTCTATGCCTATCGCCGCCAGGCGCTCGGCCGCTTCGTCGGCCTGCCGCCCTCGCCGCTGGAACAGCGGGAGCGGCTGGAGCAATTGCGGGCACTGGAAGCCGGCATGCGTATCGACGCGATGATCGTCGATACGGTGCCGCTCGGGGTCGACACGCCGCACGATCTGGAACGCGCGCGGCAGATGCTGAAATAATTATTCCGCGTCGGGCTGCTTTTCCGGCACGGCGGCGGCGAAGGCCGGATGTTTCAAGCTGGCTGCCTCGGCTTCAAGGATGCGCGTGAAGGCGGAAATATCGGCGCCGAAGCGACGCGCGTTGACGAGCTGCGGCACGAGGCAGATGTCGGCCATCGTCGGCTGATCGCCGAAGCAGAACGGTCCCTTCTCGTTGGCGATCAGCGCCTCGCAGGCCTTCAGGCCCTCGTAGTTCACTTCCTTGGCCCAGCGGGTCACTTCCGCCTGTTCGACGCCGAAGGCGGCGAGCTTGTTGAGCGGCCCCAAATTCTGCACCGGATGAACATCGCAAGCGATGGCCTCGGCGAAGGCACGCACCTTGGCGCGGGCGATCGGATCCTTCGGCAGCAGCGGCGGTTGCGGCACGGTTTCCTCAAGCCATTCCATGATGGCGAGGGACTGGGTGAGCACGGTGCCGTCATCGAGCACCAATGCCGGCACGAGGCCCTGCGGATTGATCTTGAGATAGTCCTCGGCCTTCTGCTCGCCTTTGCGCAGGTGACGGAACGCATGTTCCACCTGGATACCTTTGAGGTTGAGCGCGATGCGTACGCGATAGGACGCGCCGCTTCTGAAATAGCCGATGAGTTTCATAAGACCTCCCGCAACACGGAACGGATTGCCCCGCTTGGGCGGGATTGCGGCGCAAGATACAGCCGAAGGCGATGAGGTCAATTGCTGCGGCAAATTGCGTTTCGACAAAACGCAATTTTGCCTGGGATTTGTTTTGACGCGTCTTTGTGGCGTTTGACTTCGTCAAACCGCAAAACGCTATGGGATCAATTGGAGAACGCCGGAACGCGCGCTATCATGTGGCATGTCTGGAAACGCCGAGAATCAAGGTTTCGCGCAGTTCGACACGCCGGTTGGCGTATGCCTCCTCGTTTGGACGCAGAATGGCATCGCCGCGCTGCGTTTGCCGGAGGCGAGCCCCGAGGTCGCGCGTACGCATATCCGCAAAAGCTTTCCCGACATCGAGGAAAAAGAGCCGTCGCCCGAGGCTGCGGCCGCCATCGCCGCCGTGCAAAAACTCCTGCGTGGCGAAAAAGTCGACCTGTCGACGATCCGCCTCGATCTCACCGGTGTGCCGGACCTCAATCGCACCGTCTACGACATCGCGCGCGCCATACCGCCTGGCGAAACCCGCAGCTATGGCGACATCGCCAAACAGATTGGCGGCGATCCTCTGTTGGCGCAGGCGGTGGGCCAGGCGCTTGGGCGCAATCCGGTGACGATCATCGTGCCATGCCATCGCGTGCTGGCGGCGGGCGGCAAGGTCGGCGGTTTCTCAGCTTTCGGCAGCATTCACACCAAGCGCAAGCTGTTGGCGATCGAGAGCGTGTTCAAGAGCGAGCCGGACTTGTTCAATCGGCTTTAGCTGCGCGGCGCGAGTAGAATGACCGCCGCGCCGACAAGACAGATGGCACCGCCCGTCATATCCCAGCGATCGGGGCGCTGACCTTCGACAAGCCAGATCCAGGCGATGGACGCGGCGATGTAAACGCCGCCATAGGCCGCATAAGCGCGGCCGGCCGTGTCGCTTTCAATGCGTGTCAGAAGGAAAGCGAAGGCCGACAGCGCCACCAAGGCTGGCAGTAGCCAGACGATCGAAGCGGCGCGGCGCAGCCACATCCAAAACGCAAAGCAACCGGCGATCTCGGCCAAAGCCGCCGCCAGATAGATCGAAAGCGAAAAGCCGATCTGCGTCATGAACCGCGCGCCTTGGCCCGTTACATGTTCGGATAATTGGGGCCGCCGCCCCCTTCCGGCACCACCCAATTGATGTTCTGCGCTGGATCCTTGATGTCGCAGGTTTTGCAGTGGACGCAGTTCTGCGCGTTGATGACGAAACGCGGATCGGTCTTCTTCACATCGTCCGCATAGACCACTTCATAGACGCCGGCCGGGCAATAGAGCCGCGCCGGCTCGCCGTATTCGGGCAGATTTTCGCGAATGGGAATCGACGGATCGGCGAGCTTGAGATGGACCGGCTGATCCTCCTCATGATTGGTGCTCGACAGAAAGACCGACGACAGTTTGTCGAACGACACTTTGCCGTCCGGACGCGGATAGACGATGGGCTTGACCTGCGACAGCGGCTTCAACGTCGCGAAATCCGGCTTGCCATGTTTTAGCGTGCCGAACAGCGAGAAGCCGAACAGTTCGTTGATCCACATGTCGATGCCGCCAAGACCGATGCCGATCATCGTGCCGAGCTTCGACCACAACGGCTTGACGTTGCGCACCTTGTAGAGATCGCGACCGATGTCGGAGGTGCGCCACGCGTCTTCATAACCGAGCAGTTCGTCATGGCTGCGGCCGGCTTCCAGCGCCTTCGCCACATGTTCGGCGGCGAGCATGCCGGAGAGAATGGCGTTGTGCGAACCCTTGATGCGCGGCACGTTGACGAAGCCCGCAGAGCAGCCGATGAGCGCGCCGCCGGGGAAACACAGTTTCGGCACGCTCTGATAGCCGCCCTCGGTGATGGCGCGCGCGCCATAGGAGATGCGCTTGCCGCCCTCGAAGATCGGCGCAATCATCGGATGGGTTTTGAAGCGCTGGAATTCATCGAACGGCGACAGGGTCGGATTCGAATAATTCAAGTGCACGACGAAACCGACAGACACCAGGCCATCCTCGAAATGATAGAGGAAAGAACCGCCGCCCGTATCGTTCGTCAGAGGCCAACCGAAGGAATGCTGCACCAGACCCGGCTGATGTTTCGCCGGATCGATCTGCCACAGCTCCTTCAAGCCGATGCCAAACTTTTGCGGTTCGCGATCGGCGGCCAGTTCGAAGCGCGCGATGGCCTGCTTGCTCAGCGAGCCGCGTGCACCTTCCGCCAGCAAGGTATATTTGCCGCGTAGTTCCATGCCGCGCGTGAAACCGTCCTTGTGCTTGCCCTCGCGTGAAACGCCCATGTCGCCGGTGGCGATGCCGCGCACCGCGCCATTGTCGTCGTAAAGCAGTTCGGCGGCGGCAAAGCCTGGATAGATTTCGACGCCCAGCGCCTCGGCGCGGGTGGCGAGATAGCGCGTCACATTGGCGAGCGAGCCGACGAAATTGCCATGATTGTTCATCAGGCGCGGCATCAGGATATTGGGCAGACGCACGCCGCCGGAATGACCGAGCAGGTAGAAGCGATCGGCGCTGACCTCCGTGGTCAGCGGACGCGCCTCGTCCTGGCGCCAATCGGGCAAGAGCCGGTCGAGACCGATCGGATCGATCACCGCGCCCGACAGAATGTGGGCGCCGACCTCGGAGCCCTTTTCCACGACCACGACACTCGCGTCAGGGGCCACCTGTTTCAGGTGGATGGCGGCGGCGAGGCCCGCCGGACCACCGCCGACCACGACAACGTCGTAATCCATGCCCTCGCGTTCGGGCAGTTCGGCAGCATCGGTCTCAGCCATGGTTCCTCGATCCCATTTTCCCCTGATGGTTTACATGTAAACCATCTCTTTCACATTAGAAAGGATTTATCTGTTCGACGCGCCAGAGCAAATTGGGTTTCGATCGAAATAGCATTTTGCCTGGGGTTTTTAGTGACCACCGGCCCAAAATGACGCGGCCTCTCCCTGCGATCACAGGAAGAGGCCGGAAAAGTCGCGCACGAGCGTTCTCAGGCTGTGCTGGCAGCCGCCTTGCCGAGCGCCGCCTGCGCCGCCGCGAGGCGGGCGATGGGCACGCGATAGGGCGAGCACGACACGTAATCGAGACCCACCTTCTCGCAGAACTGGATCGAAGCCGGATCGCCACCATGTTCGCCGCAGATGCCGAGCTTGATGCCCGGGCGGGTCTTGTTGCCGCGTTCGGCCGCGATCTGCACCAGTTCGCCGACACCTTCCTGATCGATGGTGACGAACGGATCGGACGCCAGAATACCCTTGGTCGTATAGGGACCCAGGAAGGACGCCGCGTCGTCACGGGAAATGCCGAGCGCCGTCTGCGTTAGATCGTTGGTGCCGAAGGAGAAGAATTCGGCGCTTTCGGCGATCTCGCCGGCGCGCAGCGCGGCGCGCGGCAATTCGATCATCGTGCCGACGATATAGGGCACTTTGACGCCGGTTTCCTTTTCCACCGCTTCCGCCATGGCATCGATGCGCGCCTTGGTCAGATCGAGTTCCGCCTTGGTCATTACCAGCGGCACCATGACTTCAGCCGTCACCGGCTGGCCGGTCTTCTTGCTGGCTTCCACCGCGCCTTCGAAAATGGCACGCGCCTGCATTTCAGCGATTTCCGGATAAGCGATGGCGATGCGCACGCCCCGGAAGCCGAGCATCGGGTTGAACTCGTGCAATTCGGCGGCGCGGCGCTTGAGCTTTTCGGCGCTGGTGTTCATCGCCTGCGCCACTTCGGCGATCTCCTCCTCCGTATGAGGCAGGAATTCGTGCAGCGGCGGATCGAGCAGACGGATCGTCACCGGCAGACCCGACATGATCTCGAACAGTTCGGCGAAGTCCTGGCGCTGCATCGGCAAGAGCTTGGCGAGCGCAGCGCGACGGCCCTTTTCGTCGTCGGCGAGAATCATTTCGCGCACGGCGACGATACGATCGCCCTCGAAGAACATATGTTCGGTGCGGCACAAGCCAATGCCATCGGCACCGAAATTGCGCGCCACGCGCGCATCGACCGGCGTCTCGGCATTGGTGCGCACCTTCATGCGCCGCACCTTGTCGGCCCAGCCCATCAAAGTGGCGAATTCGCCCGACAGTTCCGGCTCCAGCATCGGCACGGCGCCGTTGAGAACCTGGCCGGTCGAACCATCGATGGTGATGATATCGCCCTTGCGCAGGGGTTTGCCGGCGGCCACCAGCTCACCCTTGTTGTAGTCGACGCGGATCGAACCCGCACCCGACACGCAAGGCTTGCCCATGCCGCGCGCCACGACGGCAGCGTGCGAGGTCATGCCGCCACGGGTGGTGAGAATGCCTTCGGACGCATGCATGCCGTGAATGTCTTCCGGCGAGGTCTCGACGCGCACGAGGATGACCTTATGGCCAGCTGCCTTAAGCGTTTCGGCCTCGTCGGAATTGAAGACGATTTCGCCGGACGCAGCGCCGGGCGAAGCCGGCAGGCCGGTGGCGAGAATGTCACGCTTGGCCTTCGGATCGATGGTCGGATGCAGCAATTGATCGAGTGCGGCAGGCTCGACCTTGCCAACCGCTTCGTCGCGCGTGATCAGGCCGTCATTGGCCATGTCGACGGCGATGCGCAGGGCCGCCTTGGCCGTGCGCTTGCCGTTGCGCGTCTGCAGCATCCACAGTTTGCCGCGCTCGACGGTGAATTCCATGTCCTGCATGTCACGATAGTGCTTTTCGAGCAGTTGCGTAACGCGGACGAATTCCTTGAAGCACTCCGGCAGGGCCGTCTCCATCGACGGCTTGTCGGAACCAGCGGCCTTGCGCGCCACTTCGGTAATGTTTTGCGGCGTGCGAATGCCCGCCACCACGTCTTCGCCCTGGGCGTTGATCAGGAACTCACCATAGAGCTCGTTCTCGCCGGTCGAAGGATTACGGGTGAAGGCGACGCCGGTGGCCGACGTTTCGCCCATGTTGCCGAAGACCATCGCCTGCACGGTGACCGCGGTGCCCCAGCTCTCGGGAATCGAATTGAGCCGACGATAGGTGATGGCGCGTTGGTTCATCCACGAAGAGAACACCGCGCCGACCGCGCCCCACAACTGTTCGCGCGGATCCTGAGGGAAAGGCTTGCCGCTCTCGCGCGCCACAACCTCTTTGTATTGGCCAACGAGCACGCGCCAATCCGCTTCGCCCAGATCGGTGTCGAGGGTGAAGCCCTTGCGGTCCTTATATTCGTCGAGCAGGTCTTCGAAATTGTGGTGGTCGATATCGAGCACCACGTTCGAATACATCTGAATGAAGCGGCGATAGGAATCCCAGGCGAAACGCGTGTCACCGGCATTCTTGGCAATGGCATCGACGGTGACGTCGTTGAGGCCGAGATTGAGCACCGTGTCCATCATGCCGGGCATGGACGCGCGGGCGCCCGAACGCACCGACACGAGCAGCGGATTGGTATTGTCACCGAACGTGCGGCCGGCGATCTTGCCGATATGGGCCAGCGCATCCTCGACCGCCGGCTTCAGCTCCGCCGGATAGGTTTTGCCGTTGGCATAAAACCAGGTGCAAAGTTCGGTGGTGATGGTGAAACCGGGGGGGACCGGAAGGCCCAGGTTAGCCATTTCAGCGAGGTTCGCGCCCTTGCCACCCAGCAGATTGCGCATCTCGCCGGTGCCTTCAGCCTTACCGTCGCCGAATGTATAGACCCATTTGCTCATAGATTCTGGCCTCTTAAGAGCTCACCACGGCCTCGCCCCCCAATCCAGCGGCGGGGCCTACGCGGGGCCGATGTTTGACGCAAAGCAGCAAAATGCGCAATCGACCGTGTGGCGGGCGGGCCCACAATCGTCAATTTGAGTAAAAGGCCAATGAATTTAGCCGGTTACGATCTTTCTTGACGGACAACGCGATTCAAAGCGCGGCGCAAGGTCACGCCAAAGCCAACCCAGGCCCAGCCGCGCACGATCATCTCGACACCAAACAGAAGGCCGATCAGCACCAGATTTTCGCCCGGCCAACGGGTGACGATCAATACGCCGATTAGCGCGGTGACGGCCGCCGAGATCGGCATGATGGCGCTGCGATGGGCGAGCGGCAGGGCGAAATCGCAACGCAAGCGGACGACGCCGGCAGCCAAGACACACATGCCCGCCAACCCCGACAGCCAGGCCAGTGACAGAAACGGCGCTGCAATGACAAAGAGGCCGGCAAAGATGTTCAACACGGCGGCTCGTGCCCACGGCGTGGTGCGCGCGTCATCACCACGGGCATTGTGGCCGATACCGAGCTCGAACAAACCGGCGAGCGCCATCAATATGCCTGCCGGGATCAGTGAAACCACGCGCGACTGGGTGACAATGGCGACCAGGGCCACACCGAGTACGACGATAATGATCCCAGCGATGACGAGCGCGCGGGAACGCGGCGCGAGACGCGCCACAGCCGTTGCGAGATAGGCACGGAAGGCATCGCGTTCCGCTGCTTCGGCGGACTTATCGCTCACCAGTGCCGCTCCGCAGTTCTCGCCGTGTATTTTCCCGCTGCGTTTTTCTCATGATCCTCCCGATCGCCGCGACATGCGCCGACGACCCCGTTCCCATAGGCGTTCGAGGGTCCGCTGTCCACGACCGGAGGCATTCTAAAGCTCGAAAAGACCGAGGTATCGCGGCTTCAGCAGATCGCGAGGCTCGGTTTGCGTTGGCAGGCGGCCTCAATGTGATCCGGCGACAGTTCGGCTGGAAGGCGCTTGTTTCTCAGATGAGACATGAAATAAGCGGACGCGCCCTGCACGAGCTGTGCCTTGATGAGATCGCGGCCGGTGGTCGGTTCGGCGACGGCCATCTGCGCCGGCATGACGAAGCCAAAAGGAGCGCCCGGCGTGGCGCCCCGCTCCAGCCAATAGGCATCATAATTACTGCTGCGGCCGTCGATCACGTGCTGAGCATTGCTGATCGCATGAATGGTTTCAATGCCGAAGGCTGTAGCGAGGCTGCGGGCGGCCAACAGCAAGGCATCTTTCGGCCGCAGGCCGTGCAAATCCCGTGTTGCCGTCACGACGGCCTGTTTGCCATCCTTATTGCCTTGCAAGCCACCGATGGCGATCACGGGTTTACCGTCCGTTTCCCCAAGGAGGAGCGCCATCTTGGCGAGCAACAAGCCATCGTCCCGCTCCAACATCAGCCCGAGTTCGCCCTCCCGCGTCATGGCCAAGCGGGTGGTGTTGCTGACGGTCACGCGATAGCTCGCGCGCTTGCCCTGCAAAGTTGTCACGGTCTGGGGCTGAAAGGTACAGGCGGCGCCGACCAGGCGGTCGTCGGCCAATTCGGCCAGGAGCCGGTAATGGGCCAACATGAGCTTCACTCTGCGACGCGGCGTCAGCCCATTGCGCCCATAATTGCGGAGCGGCTTGTTGAGCACCCGGGTCGGCGGCAGACCGCCGGCATAGCGGCGGAAATAGCGACAGATGAATGCGCTCCACAGCAAGGCCGAATGCGGCGCGAGCGGCGCGCGCATCAGCCACATCCTTTCCGCCTTGGTGAACCGCCCTCCAAGCAAAGCGCGAAAATGGGTGGCTACGTCCGCCACCGTCAGAGTCTGGCCTAGCGATTGACTGGACAACACAACGAAACCCCTCATGCCCCTCCCCGACCCATGGCGCAGCGCGCCGCCATCACAAAAACGTGATCGACTGACAACTACCTGACAGGTCTTGGAGAATCGCCATCATGGCGATGTTCTGAGTTACTTAACCTAGACCATGAAGCGGAAAATCATCATCCGGCTCAGCCGGCTAAGGCGCCGCCTGGATGGGCGGCACCACGGCCTGCCCAAAGAAGATGCATGCGTTGCATTACATGAACCTTACAGAACCGTAATGTTCCGATCCGCCACCGGAGCGACGAACCCCGGACCGTACCGGCTCGGCGGCTAACCGGCTCAAACTCGATGTAAAACGGCCCCACCCGGTCGTTCGGCCTTAGACAACATGGCGGATGGCATGGGGGCTCGAACTGGTGTAAGCCGGCGGTACACGACGCCACCTTGGCCTTATTCGGCGCGACATTCGGGTCCGCAGTGACAAAAACTTCGAAAACGCCGCTTCTCGACCGGGTTCCTACCCCCGACAAGTTGCGGGAACTTCCTTCCGGCGATCTGCAGCAACTGGCCGACGAATTGCGCCAGGAGACGATCGATGCTGTTTCGGTGACCGGCGGCCATCTCGGCGCTGGCCTTGGCGTCGTCGAACTGACCGTCGCCCTGCATTATGTTTTCAACACACCGCAGGACCGGCTGATCTGGGACGTCGGCCACCAGGCCTATCCGCACAAAATCCTCACCGGCCGGCGCGACCGTATCCGCACCCTGCGTCAGGCGGGCGGTCTCTCCGGTTTCACCCGCCGGGCCGAAAGCGAATACGACCCGTTCGGCGCCGCCCATTCCTCGACGTCAATCTCCGCCGGCCTCGGCATGGCCGTGGCGCGCGATCTGTCCGAGGGCGACAATAAAGTCATTTGCGTGATCGGCGACGGCGCCCTCTCCGCCGGCATGGTCTACGAGGCGATGAACAACGCCGGCCATCTGCATTCGCGCCTCGTCGTCATCCTCAACGACAACGACATGTCGATCGCCCCGCCAACCGGCGCCATGTCGGCCTATCTGGCGCGGCTCGTCTCAGGCGGCGCCTATCGCAGCATTCGCGAAGCCGCCAAGCAGCTCGCCACGCATCTGCCGAACTTTCTCTACAAGAAGGCCAAGAAGGCGGAAGCGTTTTCGCGCGGCTATTGGATGGGCGGCACGCTGTTCGAGGAACTGGGCTTCTATTATGTCGGCCCGATCGACGGACATAACCTCGATCACCTGCTGCCGGTGCTCAAGAACGTGCGCGACAATGCCAATGGTCCGGTGCTCGTGCATGTGGTGACGAAGAAGGGCAAGGGCTATCCGCCGGCCGAAGCGTCCGACGACAAATATCACGGCGTCAACACATTCGACGTCGTCACCGGCGCGCAGTCGAAGCCCAAGGCCAATGCGCCGTCCTATACCAAGGTCTTCGCCGAAAGCCTGATCACCGAGGCGCGGCACGACGACAAGATCGTCGCCATCACAGCCGCGATGCCCTCCGGCACCGGCCTCGATCTGTTCGGCCAGGCCTTCCCGACGCGCACGTTCGATGTCGGCATTGCCGAACAACATGCGGTGACCTTCGCCGCCGGTCTTGCCACCGAAGGTTACAAGCCGTTCTGCGCCATCTATTCCACATTCCTGCAGCGCGGCTACGATCAGGTGGTGCATGACGTGGCGATCCAGAATCTGCCCGTGCGCTTCGCGCTCGATCGCGCCGGCCTCGTCGGCGCCGACGGCCCGACCCATGCGGGCGCTTTCGACGTCGCTTATCTCGCCTGCCTGCCGAACATGGTGGTGATGGCGGCGGCCGACGAAGCCGAACTCGTCCATATGGTAGCGACCGCCGCCGCGCATAATTCCGGCCCGATCGCGCTGCGCTATCCGCGTGGCGAGGGCGTCGGCGTCGATATGCCGGCGCGGGGCCAAGTGTTGGAGATCGGCAAGGGCCGCATCCTGCGCCAAGGTACGCAGATCGCGCTGCTGTCGCTTGGCACGCGGCTCAAGGAAGCGCTGAAGGCGGCCGAGGATCTCGCCGCGCACGGACTTTCGACCACCGTCGCCGATGCGCGCTTCGCCAAGCCGCTCGACATGGATCTGCTGCGCCAGCTCGCGACCCAGCATGATGTGTTGATCACCATCGAAGAGGGTTCGATCGGCGGTTTCGGTTCGCATGTCCTGCAAGCCTTGAGCGACGACGGCCTGCTCGACAGCGGCCAGCTCAAAGTGCGCGCCATGGTGCTGCCCGACGCCTATCTGGAGCAAGATAAGCCCGACCGCATGTATGCGCGCGCCGGGCTTGATGCCCAAGCCATCGTCACCAAGGTTCTCGACGTGCTCGGCCGCGCCGATGAAGCACGCGGCATGATTGCATGAGCACGCCGAAGGACGAGAAGGCGGAGCCGCCACAAGGCGGTCCGGACGCCTCTTCCCGTACGATGGCGCTGTGGTTCGCCTCCATGCCGGCGCTGTTCGTCGTCTTCTGGTCGACAGGGTTCATCGCCGGCAAGCTTGGTCTGGCTTCCGCCGGGCCCTTCACCATTCTGTTCTTCCGCTTCGTCATCGTGGTGGTGCTGCTGACGATCGTCGCGCTGGTGATGCGCGCGCCCTGGCCGCGCCGGCAGGATCTGCTGACGATCGCCATCGGCGGCATTTTCGTTCACGCGGGCTATCTGGGCGCGACGTTCGCTGCCATTTCCGTCGGCGTCGAAGCCGGCGTCTCGTCGCTGATGGCGGGTCTGCAGCCGCTGCTCACCGCCGTCCTTGCCGCACCGCTGCTTGGCGAACGTACGACCGGACGGCAGTGGGCTGGGCTTTTCATCGGCCTCGCCGGCACCGGGCTCGTGGTGTGGAATAAGCTGGGGCTCGGCCTCGGTACGCCGCTCGGCATGTTCTTCGCTTTCATGTCAGCGGTGTTCATCACCGGCGGCACCCTGTGGCAGAAGAAATTTGGCGGCCAGATGGATTTGCGCACCGGATCGGTGGTGCAATTCGCCGCCTCCGCGATCGTCACGCTGCCCTTGGCCGCGATGGAGGATTTCCGTCACACCTGGACGCCGGAACTGATCATCTCCTTGGCATGGCTGTGCGTCGTCCTTTCGGTCGGCACAGTCACTCTGCTCTTCATTCTGATCCGCCGTGGCGCGGCGGCGACCGTGGCGAGCCTGTTCTTTCTGGTGCCGCCGACGACGGCGCTGATGGCTTATTTCCTCTTCCACGAGACCCTCGGGCCGATCGCTTTCGTCGGCATGGCCTTGGTTGTCGTGGCCGTCGCCATGGTGACGTGGAAATCCAAATAGAAATCGCCGACAAACAATCTAAGGCATACTGATACTCTTGACGCCCCAGCTCCCGCTGGGTTGAATGCGGCCGGAACCGCCGCCCCTTCGCGGCGTGTGAGGAGAGCAGGAATGAATCCCAAAGGTCTGGTTGCCGTCGTCACCGGCGGTGCCTCGGGGCTTGGCGAAGCGACCGCGCGGCGTCTCGCCGCCAGCGGTGCCAAGGTCGCCATCGTCGATCGCGATTTGGATCGCGGCAACAAGGTCGCGGGCGAGATCGGCGGCAAGGCATTCCGCGTCGATGTGTCGAGCGCCAGTGAGGCCGAGGCCTTTTTCGCCGCTTTGCCGAAGGAACTCGGCGATCCCCGCATCCTCGTCAATTGCGCCGGCATCGCCGTTGCCAAGCGCATGGTCGGCCGCGATGGTCCACATCCGCTCGACGAATTCGCCAAGGTGATCGCGGTCAACCTCACTGGCTCCTATAATATGATGCGCCTGGCGGGTGCCGCCATGTGCAAACTCGAGCCGCTCGACACAAGCGAGCGCGGCGTGATGATTTCGACCGCTTCGGTGGCCGCTTTCGACGGCCAGATCGGCCAGACCGCCTATGCGGCTTCGAAAGGCGGTATCGTGGCGCTGACCCTGCCGATCGCGCGCGAGATGGCGCAGTTCGGTGTGCGCGCGTTGGCGATTGCCCCGGGCCTGTTCCGCACGCCGCTGTTGGCGCAACTGCCACAAGAAGCGCAAGATTCGCTTGCTTCCGCCATCCCCTTCCCGCATCGCCTGGGCTGGCCCGAGGAATATTCCTCGCTCGCCCTGCAGATGGTGGAAAACCCCTATCTTAACGGCGAAGTGGTGCGCCTCGACGGCTCGCTGCGCATGGCGCCGCGATAAGGCATCCAAATAGGCGTTGCGAGAGTGGTGCCTATTTTATTTCCTGAGTGAAACGCAGCGCCGTCGCGAACATGCCCTGCCGATAATAGAAGCGGTGGCCCAAGAAATTCGACATCGGCGTATCGAGCAACAGTTTGCCGCAGCCCTGCTTGCGGCATTCCTCGCGCAGATAGTCCATCAGCTTGGCGCCGAAACCGCTGGAGCGCTCGCTCTCGGCCGTCACCAGATCGTCCACATAGATATGCTTGCCGTGGACGATGTTGTGATTGATGCGGAAGCCCGCGAGCGCACGCACCTCGCCATAGTCGGATAAAGCCACGAGCCGATAGCCGGTGGCAGATAGCTCCTGCCACAACTGGACGAATTTCTCGGCGTTCTCCAACTGCGGCCGCAGCGCGTACATGACCGGATAACAGGCTTCGACCTCTTCCGGCTTGGTAATCTCGCGGATCTCAATCGACATGAGCTGGCTCTCTCCCAATCTCGCTGGAGCGGAACAAATGAGAACATCGCACCGACAGCGATTCGTGCCGGTTCTGTACCGCGTTTGGCGCGCCATTCCCATTCTGGGCAACAATCAGCCTGGCAAGCGCAAGAGATCGTCAACCATAGCGGTCCAGAGCGCCAAACGCGTCAAAACAAGAGAATTCAGCAAAACCACGTTTCTAGCGAAACGTGGTTTGCTCTAGACCTTCGACGATCCGCAGATCGCGCACGCAGGCGCCGGCGAGGATTTCGAGTGCCGCCTGATAGGCCGGACTATCGTAGGTCGCCTGCGCATCGGCGAGCGAGTTGAATTCGACGATCACGACATTCTGCTTGATGCCAGCCTCATAGACCTTGGCGGGCATGTTGCCCGCCAGCACGTGGCCGCCGCCGGCCTTGATCACCGGCACGGCGAACCGCGCATAGGCGGCGACCTTGCCGGCGTCGGACACCGAATGATACAGGCTGACCCAATAAGCCTTCGCCACGATCATCCTCCCCAGAGGCAGGCCCGGCATGCGCCCGGCAGGTCAGCATCGCAAGGGCCGTGGGGAAGAACAAGCTGATAAAATGAAAACGGGGCCGCTCAAGGCCCCGCTCAAACCCGTCGAAATCGGGATCAGACGCCTTCGACGATCCGCATGTCGCGAATGCAGCCGCCATCGAGCGCCGCCAGCGCCGCCTTATAGCCAGGGCTGTCGTGGGTCTTTTCCGCCGCGGCGACGCTGTCGAATTCGATCAGCACGGTGCGTTGAAGCAGGCCGGCCTCATAGGCCTTGGCAGCCTGGCCACGCGCCAGAAAACGGCCGCCACCGGCCTCGATCGCGGGACCCGCGAGCTTCGCATAAGCGGCGAGCTTGTCGGTGTCGGTGACCGAATGATAGGCGGCGATCCAATAGGCCTTGGCCATTCTTTATCTCCCAGAGAGTGTATTGTCGCAAAAGGCCATCGCCTTTGTCGACAAAATGGCAGGGTGGGCGCAGCAGGGCAAGGGGACTGCCGGTGGTGCAGCCATGCGACGCTGAGACAGCCCCATCCGTAACATTCTGCCCTTGAATCCCCGTAATCTTGCGGCCATCTTGCCGCGCGGCGGCAGGATGGCTATCCGTGTCCCGCTGTCGGATGTCCTGCATCCGATCCCACAACAGGCCAGTCCAAGGGGGAAATCATATGTCGCTCGTCGAGGCCCGCGGTCTCGTGAAACGCTTTGGTTCGTTCACTGCGGTGAACGACGTGTCGTTTTCGGTGCAGCGCGGCGAAGTCGTCGGCTTTCTCGGTCCCAATGGTGCCGGCAAATCCACAACCATGAAAATCATCGCCGGCTTCCTGGAGCCCAATGCGGGCGAAGCCTTTCTCGATGGCCACAACAGCCGCACCGATCCGATGGCGGCGCGACGCATCCTCGGCTATCTGCCGGAAGGCGCCCCCGCCTATCCGGACATGACTGTCGGCGCCTTCCTCGAATTCGTCGCCGGCATGCGCGGCCTCGATGCGGCGACGACGCGCCAGCGTCTCGGCTTCCTGGTCGACCGGATCGATCTCTCGGAAGTGTGGAACAGGCGTATCGAAGCCTTGTCGAAGGGCTTCAAGCGCCGCGTCGGCATCGCGCAAGCCTTGGTGCATGATCCCGCCATTCTCATTCTCGACGAGCCGACCGACGGTCTCGACCCGAACCAGAAGCATGAGATGCGCGAGCTGATCCGCGAACTGGCGCCGGAAAAGGCGATCGTCGTTTCGACGCATATTCTTGAGGAAGTCGAGGCGATCTGTACGCGCGCTTTGATCATTGCGAGAGGCAGCATTCTCGCCGACGGCACGCCGGCCGATCTGCTCGCCAAGGCCCCCGCCGCCGACCCCAGCCGATCGCAACTCGTCAAGACGACGAAGCTCGAAGACGCGTTCCGCGCCATCACCCTGGAACAGGCCGGAGCCTGACTTCATGAAAACAATCCTGCTCGTTTTCCGTCGCGAATTCGCCGGCTATTTCGCCACACCCCTCGCCGCCGTTTTCCTGGTGGTCTTTCTCGGCATGGCAACCGGCCTCACCTTCTTCGTCGCCAGTTTCTTTGATCGCGGCCAGGCCGATCTCTCGGCCTTCTTCCTGTGGCATCCCTGGCTTTATCTGATCCTGATGCCGGCCATCGGCATGCGCCTGTGGGCGGAAGAGCGTCGGGCGGGCACGATCGAACTGCTAATGACCTTGCCCGTGCAACCGTGGCAGATCGTCGTCGGCAAATGGCTCGCCGCCTGGGTTTTCGCCGGCCTCGCGCTGGTGTTGACCATGCCGCTGTGGATCACCGTCAATTATCTCGGCTCGCCCGACAATGGCGTGATCCTCGCCTCCTACATCGGCTCCTGGCTGATGGCTGGCGCTTTCCTGGCGATTTCCGCCGCCGTCTCGGCGCTGACCAAGAACCAGGTGCTGGCCTTCATCGGCGCGGTGGTCGTCGGCTTCTTGTTCGTCATGGCCGGCTTCGATCTGGTGTTGGCCGCCGTCAAGCCGTGGGCGCCGCAGGTGATCGTGCAAGCGATCTCGTCGATGTCGTTCATCGGCCATTTCCAGCGCATCACCGATGGCGTGTTGGAAATCCCGGCCCTCATCTTTTTCGTCACTCTCATCGTGTTTGCGCTGTGGCTCAACGTGCGCATTCTCGAAGTCAAGAAAGCCGCGTGAGACCATGACCGGCAAAAAATCCTTCGGCACTGGCCGTCTCGTCCTCATCGCCGCCGTTCTGGGCGCGCTCATCTTCGGTTGCGTCAATATCGTTTCGGGCCAGCTCTTCCGCAGCGCCCGCATCGATCTGACTGAACAGCATCTGTTCTCCCTTTCTCAGGGCACCCGCAATCTGATCGGCGATCTCAACGAACCGATCCGTTTCCGCTTCTTCATGTCATCGGGACTGACCAAGGAAGCGCCGCAGCTCGCGGCCTTCGCCAGCCGCGTGCGCTCCATGCTCGATGCCTATGTGGCGGGCTCGAAGGGCCGCATCAGCCTGGAGACGATCGACGCCAAGCCCTATTCGGAAGACGAGGACCGCGCCGTTGCCTTCGGCATCAGCCCGATCCGCTCGTCGACCGGCGATCGGCTGTTCTTTGGCCTCGCCGCGACCAATTCCACCGACGGCAAATCGGTCATCGCCTCTTTCTCGCCGGAGCGCGAGGCGTTTCTCGAATATGATCTGACGCGCCTCGTCGCGGAACTCGGCAAACGCGGCAAACCGGTCGTCGCCCTGTTCGACGGCCTTGGCCTCGCCGGCAATCCACAGATGGGCCTGCGCGAAGCGCAGGTGCTGACGCAAATGAAGCAATTCTTCGACGTCAAGCCGGTGGAAGGCGATGTCGAGGAGTTGCCCGACAACACCCGCGTCGTCATGGTCGTTCATCCGCAGCACTTGAGCGACAAGACACAATATACGCTCGACCAATGGGCGATGAACGGCGGCGCCATGCTGATCTTCGTCGACCCCAATGCGGAAAATCAGATCGGCCCACGCGGCGCGCCGCCGCCGGACGCGTCTTCCGACCTGCCGAAACTGTTCAAAGCCTGGGGCGTCGGCTACGACGTCAAAAAGACAGTCGCCGATCCGAGCCTGGCGCTGCAGACCGAACGCACGATCGACGGCCGGCCGACACCGATGCTGAACCTGCCGTGGCTCGCCTTGCGCAACGAAGCCTTGCGCAAGGACGAGGCCATTCTGGCGCAGCTTTCTGCCATCGTCGTGACGACGGCCGGTGCTTTTGACACCAACAAGGAAGGCGTGACGCTGCGGCCGCTGATGACCGCGTCCGCCGAGGGTGGCCTGCTGCCGGTGGCCGAGACCAAGGAACGCACCGCCGACATGCGCAAGCTTGCCGGCGAAATCGAGAAGGGCAAGACGCCGCCGGTTATCGCCGGCCGCTTGACCGGCACGCTCGAAAGCGCCTTCACCGCCAAGCCCGAAGGCTCGACCCGCAAGGAAGAGCATGTCGCCAAGGCGACCAAGCCGGCCAATATCATCCTCGTCGGCGATGCCGACATGGTGATGGACCGCAACTGGGTGCAGCGGCGCAATCTGCTGGGCACGGAAGTGGCGCAGGCCTTCGCCAATAACGGCGACTTCGTCATCAACGCCATCGAACAGATGTCAGGTGGCGTGGCGCTGTCGGATCTGCGCGGACGCGGCGTCTCCTGGCGGCCGTTCGAGCGCATCCAGCATATGGAAGCCGAAGCGAGCCGGCGCTATAGCGCCAAGGAACAGCAGTTGCAGGCGCGCCTGAAGGAGGCCGAAACCAAACTGCAGGAGCTTGGACGCGGCGGCCAGCAAGGCAATGAAGTGCTGACGCCGCAACAGATCGAGACGATCGAAAAGTTCAAGACGGAAGTGCTGGCGACGCGTGAGGAATTGCGCGCCACCCAGTTCGCTCTGCGCAGCGACGTCGATCGGCTCAAGTCGTCCCTGACGGCGCTGAATGTGGCTGGCGTGCCGATCGTCGCCGGCCTGATCGCGCTGTTCTTCGCCCTGCGCCGCACGCGGCGCGAGCCCCCGAAACCCTCCGCCTGAGGACGCACAGATGAATTTCAAATCCGTCACCCTTCTGGGCGTGGTCGCGGCGCTGTGCGTCGCCGGCACCTGGGCAGCTCTGCGGACGGCCCCGCAAGGCATCGCCGCCGACCGGCGCGGCGAGCCGGTGTTTCCGCAACTCATCAACCAAGCCAACACTGTCGCGGCGATCACCATCCGCGACAATGACAAGCCGTTCACGGTGGAGCGGCGCGACAATGGCTTCTTCGACAAGGCATCGGGCTATCCGGCAAAGCCGGAAGCCTTCCGCGACATCGTCGCCGGTATGATCAGCCTTGCTTATGAGGAGAGCAAAACCTCCGATCCGCAACGCTATGCCGATCTCGGCCTTGCCGATGCGGGACAGGCCGAGAAAACCGGCCGCCAGGTGACCCTCACCGACAGCAAGGGCGCGACCTTGGCCGACATCATCGTCGGCAATCGCGACATGACGGTCGGCGGCGCGCGGGGCGGCACGTTCGTGCGTTTCCCCAAGGAGCCGCAGACCTGGCTGGCGCGCGGCGAAGTGCGCGTGCCGGTGCCCAACACCGCCTGGTTCGAGATCAATCTGCTCAATCTCAACAAGGATGCGCTGGCGAAACTGGAACTGCGCGGCGGCGGCCTCGATGACGTCACACTCGTGTCGGCCACCAAGGGGGCCGATCTGACCCTGCAAGCGCCGCCGGCCGGCCGCGAAGCGGAAGCCGGCAAGCTGATGCGCCTGTCCTTCATGGTCGATCCGATCAGCTTCCAGGACGTGCGCAAGCCGACAGGTGATGTGAAAGCCGGGGGCCGCACGCTGACGGCCTATGGCCACAACGGGCTGAAGCTCACCGTCACCAGTGTCGGCGACCTCGCCGATGGCTGGGTGCGCATCTCGGCCGAAGGCACCAACGAGGAATCGAACAAGCAGGCGGAAGCCTTGAAGCCGAAGATCGACGGTTTCGAATTCAAACTGTCGAAGAACGATTCTGACATGCTTGCCTGGGGGTTGAAGGACTTCACCCAGGAAGCCAAAACCGATCCCAAGACTGATCCGGCACCGCAGCCCAACGGCGAGGCCAAGCCAAATCAATAAGCGGCCGAACTTTCCAAGAACAGTCTCAATGCAAGGCGCGGTTTCCGCGCCTTGTTTTTTGGCTCTGGCTTGACCTAATCCAGCGCCTCGCCCACAGTCGCCGACAAAAGCAGAAACGCAAAAATAGCAACGGAGGAACGATGTCCAAGCCGAAGGTTTTCATTCATGCGCCGCGTGAGGAGCCCGCGGATTTTGTCGCGCGTCTGACGACCGCCGGCTATGACGTGGCATTCGGCGACAAGGCCTGGCAACTACCACGCGGCAACCATGAGCAGGACCTGACGGATGCGGCCCGCGATGCCGTGGCGCTGATGGGCACGTCGATCCGCCACACACCGATCTCCCGCCGCGTGATGGAGGGCTCGCAGCGGCTGCGCATCGTGGCGAAATATACGGTGGGTGTCGACGACGTCGATACGGACGCGGCCACGGATCTCGGCATCCTCGTCTGTCACGCGCCGACGGAAGCCAATTGCTTCGGCGTTGCCGAAACCACTGTGATGATGATTTTAGCCAGCCTGAAGAAGGCGTTGGAGCGTGATGCCGCCGTGCGGGCCGGCCTGTGGCGTGAGCCAAACCTCGGCACGACTTTTCTCGGCGCGCGCGCCGATGGCTATGCCGGCATCACCATCGGCCTCGTCGGGCTGGGACGGATCGCCACGCGGGTGGCGCAATTGCTGGCGCCCTGGCGCGTGCGGCTCATCGCCTACGATCCCTATATCCCCCCAGCCAATTTCCTCCTCGCGAATGCGCAAAGCGTCAGCTACGAAACCCTGCTGAAAGAAGCCGATGTCGTCTCCTTCCATGTGGTGCTGACCAAGGAAACGCGCTTCATGCTGCGCGATGAGCAGGTCGCGCTAATGAAGCCCAATGCCATCGTGGTCAATACGGCGCGGGGCAAGGTCATCGAGGAAGCCGCGGTGGCGCGCGCCATCGCCGAAGGACGTCTGCAAGGCGCGGCGATCGATGCCTTCGAGGAAGAACCGCTACCGATGGACTCGCCGCTGCGCCAGCTCGGTAGCAAAGTGATGCTGTCACCGCATTCCGCCTCCTTCAATGAAGGCGGCGAACTGCGCCCCGGCATGCAATGGGCTTTACGCTCCGTCCTGACCGCTCTTTCCGGCGGCATCCCCGACAATGTCTACAACAAAGAGGTCATTCCACGCTGGAAGGAACGCTTCGGTGGCGCCAGCGTGACGAGCTAATAAAAAGGCCCGGTTTAGCCGGGCCTTTTTTATTCTGTGCTGGGCGCCTTATTGCGGTTCGATCTTTGCCGCCTTCACCACCACGCCCCAGCGCACCATTTCATCGCGCACAAACTGGCTCATAGCCTTCGGCGTCGAGGTGCGCACTTCGATCATCTGAGCGGCCAGTTTAGAGATCACATCCGGCTCGTTCATGGCGGCGGCGGTCTGCTTGTAGATTTCTTCCAGCATGGCCGGCGGCGTGCCCGGCGGTGCGATCAAGGCATTCCAGGCGCTGGCCTCAACGCCATCGATGCCGGCTTCGGCAAAGGTCGGCACGTTGGGCAGGAATTTCGAGCGCTTCGCCTCGGTCACGGCGAGGATTTTCATCTTGCCGTCCGTGGCGAGCGGCACCACCGAAACCGCCGGCAGCACAGTCATTTGCACGTCGTTCTGCATCACAGCCTGGGCCGCTTGGGGCGAGCCGCCGAACACCACGTGAACGACCTCGGTGCCACTCTTGGCAGCGATCAGTTCCATCGACAGATGAGACAGCGAGCCACGACCGATCGAGGCATAGTTATACTTGCCGGGATTCTTCTTCAGCAGTGCGATCAACTCGCCAACCGTGTTGACGCCGAGTTCATTGGACACGGCCAACACGCTTGGCTGCGAGGTGAGCATGGTCACCGGCGCAATATCCTTGAACGGATCGTAGGTCATGTTCTTCATCAAGACGGTGTTCATGCCCATCGGGCCGAACAGGCTGATGCCGATGGTCAGACCGTCGCCCGGCGCCTTGGCGACCGCATCGGTGCCGGTATTGCCGCTGGCGCCGGGACGATTTTCGATGATGAACGGCTTGCCGGTGCGCTGCTGCAGCTTTTCGCCGAGAATGCGGGCGATGATGTCAGGCGAAGCGCCGGCGGCGAAAGGCACGATGAACTTCACAGTGCCGGAGGGCCAGCTTTCCGCCTGAGCGGACAGGCTCGCCGGCGCGACAAGCGCGAACAGAGCGGCGAAAGTAACGGCAATCGATCGCATCAGGTTCCTCTCCCAGCGAGTTTCGTCCCAGATTTCACGTCTTGCCTACGCCTATCACAGCCCCCGTCAATGCGCCAAAGGGCGCAGTTCTGGACGCGCGGCACCACACGCGGTAGGGCTTAAGCAGAACAGTCGATAAAAACAAATCTAGGGACGGAAATGACCGCGAGCAATATTTACGACTACATCATCGTTGGTGCGGGGTCTGCCGGCTGCGTGCTGGCCAACCGGCTCACAGCCGATCCGGCCGTGTCGGTCCTGCTGCTGGAGGCAGGGCCGGCTGATCGACACCCGCTAATCCACATTCCGCTCGGCATGGGCAAGATGCACGAGTACGAAATGTTCGACTGGGGCTATCACACCGAGCCCGAGCCGCAACTCAACGGCCGCCGTATCGAAGCCATGCGCGGCAAGGTTTTGGGTGGATCATCATCCATCAATGTCATGGCCTACACGCGCGGCCATCGTGGTGACTATGATCGCTGGGCACGCAATGGCGCGACCGGCTGGTCCTATGCCGAATGCCTACCCTATTTCAAACGCAGTGAAACCTGGAACGGTGGCGCCGATCCCTGGCGCGGTGGCGAAGGCCCGCTTGGAACTGAATTCGCGCGCACGAAAGATCCCTTGTTCGAAGCCTGGATCGAGGCGGCCCAGCAGCGCGGCCTGCCCTTTACCGAGGATTACAACGGCGCCCAGGGCGAAGGCATCGGCCGCAGCCAATATACCATTCGCAATGGCCGGCGCTCCTCGACTTCCAACGCCTATCTCAAGCCGGCGCGCGGTCGCCACAATCTGCGCGTGGAAACCCATGCGCTGACGACACGCATCATCATGGACGGCACACGCGCGCGCGGCATCGAGTATGTCAACAACGGCATGACAGTGCGAGCGCAGGCCGGTCGCGAGGTCATTCTCAGCGCCGGCACGTTCAACACGCCGCAGCTTCTGATGCTCTCGGGCATCGGGCCCGCGGCGCATCTGAGCGAACTCGGCATCAAGCCGGTGGTTGATCTACCGGTTGGCCGGAACCTGCAAGATCATCTGGCCGTGATGATCAGTTTCACCCGTCCACAGAATGCCTCGCCGTTCCGCGACACGATGCGTTTCGACCGTATCGCCATCGCGATGGTGCAAGCCTATTTCACCGGCACGGGCGCCGGCACAGTGGTGCCCGGCGGCCTGCATGCCTTCTTCAAGACAAAGCCTGAACTCGACGTCCCCGACATCGAATTCATGTTCCGGGGCCTGCCCGGCGATGCCGGCATCTGGTTTCCCGGCGTCAAGAAGCCGTATCTCGACGGCTATGGCTTGCGCCCCTGTCTGCTCCATCCCGACAGCCGCGGCGAGGTGACCTTGCGCAGCATCGACCCGACGCAGCCGCCACGCATCTTCTACAATTTCTTCTCGGCGCCGAACGATCTGCCGCGTCTGCGCGAAGGGTTCAAACTGGCGCGCGATGTCGCCTCCCAACCGGCGCTGGCGCCCTATCGCGGCGCGGAGGATTCGCCAGGCCCCAAAGTGCAAAGCGACGACGAGATCGATGCTTTCATCCGCCGCGCCGCCTTGACCGCCCATCACCCGGCCGGCACCTGCAAAATGGGAACGGGCAGTGACTGCGTGCTTGACCCGCAATTGCGCGTGCGTGGCATCGAGAACCTGCGGGTGGTCGATGCCTCGGCCATGCCGGATATGGTGGGTGCCCACATCAACGCCTGCGTCATCATGATGGCCGACAAGGCCTCGGACATGATCAAAGGCACCGAGCCGCTGCCACCCTCGAACGCTTAAGCTTCTGTACGAGACATTTGACGGCGTGCGAAATCGCACATTTGATGAAAGCGAGGTTCCTTACGATCGCCAGCGGCCGGCTTCCTGACCGGACGCCAGAAAGGTGAGCTGTTGATGAGTCCTCCCTCGCTTCGCCAACCGCTTCGCAAACATCTCAACCTTACCTCAGCACTCGCGCTGCTCTTGGCGGCAAGCTTGCCGGGCGCTTCATGGGCGCAAACGACGAGCGATCCGGAAAAGATCGCTGCCGCTGAGGCCTGCGACAAAGGCGCGACTTCGCCTCTCGACCCGCAGGGCAAAGCACCGCCCGTGCCGCTTGGCGATATCAATCCGACGTTCCAAACCGACGTCACCGAACGTCTTGTCGCAGCCTGCCGTACGGCGGCCGTGGCCTTTCCTGACGAACAGCGCTTCGCCATTCAGCTTGCTCGCGCGATGTTCATGGAGGCCAAGCCGCAGGACGAGGTGATCCTGCCGACGGTGCGGCGCTTCGCCGACAACGGTCATATCGAAGCGCAGTATCTGATGTGGCGGATGCATTCGACCAAGATCGATCCGTTGCGCAATCCTGTCGAAGCCAACCGCATGCTGAACTATCTGCGCAATGCGGCCGAGGCTGGACATGCCGAAGCGGTCTTTGAGATGTATTCGCTACGCCGCTTTGGCGGCCCATTGAAGCGCGACCGGGCGGAAGCCGTGCGCTGGGCGGATCGCATGGCCAATCTGCCATCGCAAGGACCCGGTGGCGATTGGAAAGACAAGGCCGAACTCGAAGCCACGGGACGCATTCAAGGCGCGGCGCTACGCTTGCGTATGCCCGATTTGCCCGCTGCCGATAAAGCCAAAGCTTTCGCGCTCCTTAAACAAAGCCATGAGGCTGGTGACGACATCGCGCTCATGCCCTATGCGTACGCGCTGCGGTTTGGCGCGGGAACCGACAAGCAACCAGCAGCAGCACGGGCCGTTCTCGAAAAAGCCCCGGCCAACGATAGCAATGCTAAAATGGCGTTGGCGGATATGCTCCTGGCCGGTGAAGGTGGTCCGCGCGACGTCAAGCGGGCCCTCGCCATGCTCGATGAGAAGAGCCTGCAATATTATAGCGAACGCGCCCGTCTTCTCGCCGACACCTATTTGAAAGGCGAGCTGATCGGGCGCGATCCGCGCCGCGCCATGGCGGCGTTGCAGAACGGCTTTGGCGATCTCGACAATGCGATCACATTAGCCGGTCTGTTGCGCGACTATCAAATGAAGGTCGACAAGGAACGTTTGTTGAAACTGCTGTCGCTTGCCGCGGTGGTCGGCGAGCCCGGCGCCGGCATGGCGCTCGCCAAGCTGAAACTTTCGCAAAATCCCGACTTCCGCGACGAAGCGGGCGCGCGCGAGGTTCTGGCGCTTATGACGCGCGACGGCGATCCAACACTGCAAGTGCTGCTGGCCCGCGCCCATTTCACCAACCTGGATTCGACCAGCTCCACGTTCGTGGCCAAGAGCCCTCTCAACGAAGCACAGCTTCGCAAAATCATCGCCGATGGCGTTGCCGGCGGACAGGCCGATGCTCTGCTGCTGCAAGGCCAGTTGACACGCAAGGGCGCGTTCTATGCGCAGGATGACGAGGCGGCCACCAAGCTGATCGTCAAGGCCGCGGCGCTCGGCAATGTCGATGCGATGCTGGCGGCGGGTAAAGCCTATGACGATGGGCTTGGCGTGCCGAAGAATCCGCGCGAACGGCTGCGTTTCTGGCGCATGGCGGCGGATACTGGATCGATCGACGCGAAGGAAGCATTGTCATCCGCCTTCACCTTCGATTTCGGCTCGCGGCTGATGAATCTCAACGAGGGCATTGCCTATGCCGTGGCGCTCTACGGCGACGGCGCGGGACGGCGCTATGGCGACCAGACCAATCTCGGCGGCTTCTCCATCGCCAACACGCGGATGTCCAGCCTGTTCTCCGGCGGACGCATCAGTGACTTCCCCCGCAAGGCCATCGCGGCGGCGGTGATCGACGGCCTGCAAATGGCGCCGGCCGGCGCCACCGAAGACAAGCTGGTCGTTCTCGGCAAAGCCATGCCGCAGGACGTGCGCGCCGAAATCGAAAAGGTACTCAAGGCCGAGGGTAAATTCTCCGGCGATGCCAATGGCTATTTCGGCCCCGAGGCGCGCGCCGGCTTGCGGGCCCTCGTCGAAGCGCGCGGTCCTTGGCGGCAGGCGGCGCTTCAGCCCAGCACCACCAAGCCTGCCGCGACGGCTCCGCAACCGGGCGTCGCCGCGCAACCGCAGATCGCCCGCAGCGTGGTCGACAGTGTGCGCGAGAAGGCGCTGCAACGCTCGCAATCGATCAAGACCGATGCCGACCGTCTCGCGGCACTGCGGATGTTCAATGCCCTTGCGCGTCTCGGCGATCTGCAATCACGCTGGCTGATGATGAGCAATTATCACCAGTCGAGCCTGGTGCGACAGGTGGTCTCGCCGGCGGAATTGACGCGCTACAGTCTGGATATCCTGGTGGTGAAGCCGGATCAGGCGCCGAAGGCCAGTTTCGAATTCATCTTCGATCTGACGACCATGTATAAGCAGGATCGCGGCCGGGCTTTTGGCGCAGCCTTTCTCACCAGCGTGCGGGATGATCCGCGCTTGCAGGATTTGTCGATGCTCACCGAGATCGGCAAACATATGATGTTCGCTCCCGGCGCCTGCGACGCGGTGCTCGCCGCTGCGAAGCAGGAGAAAGTGACCGGTCTCGACGGCGAAGGCTGTTCGGAACAATCGCTCGATGCCATCATCGCTTATGCCAAGAAAGCTGGCCCCGCCAATGTGGAGAGCAAAGCGCGCGCGCAAGCGGCCGCCGATGTGACCAAACTGGCGCAGTAATCCACGCCAGCCTTACTTTCCCTTGGCGGCTGCGTCATAAGAAATGCGGTAGATGGCGCCGTTGAGATCGTCGGAGACGAGCAGCGTGCCATCGGGCATCGGCAAAATGCCGACCAGACGCGCGAGATGTTCGTCGCGCCGCTCATCGAGCAGCCCCGTCATGAAGGGACGCACGATCGCCTTGCCGGCGCTGTCAAACTGAACGACAGCGAGATCGGACCCGAACTTGCGCGAACGGTTCCACGAACCGTGGCGGGCGATGAAGGCGGCATTGCGATATTCCGGCGGGAACATTGCGCCCGTGTACCATTTGATGCCCAGCGAGGCCGAGTGTGGTCCTGTGGTCGCAACCGGCAGGATCACATCGGCGCAAGGATCGGGCTTGCGGAATTGCGGATCGGCGATGCCGTTGGCGTGACAATAAGGAAAGCCGAAATTGGCGCCCTCTTTACCGCGCGGCAGCCAATTGAATTCATCCTCCGGAATGTCGTCGCCCATATTGTCTCGGCCATTGTCGGTGAACCAGAACGCCCCGGTGGTCGGATGCCAGTCAAAGCCGACGGAATTGCGCACGCCGCGCGCGACCACCTCCATACGGCCGCTGGCGAGATCGTAGCGGCGAATATTGCCGTAGACGTTTGGATCGACCTCGCAGACGTTGCAGGGTGCACCGACGGCGATGTAGAGCTTGCCGTCCGGGCCGAAAGCGGTATAGCGCCAACCGTGATGACGGTCGGACGGCAGATTGAACTGCTGGGAAATATCGACCCGCTGCGCCCCATCGAGCCGTGTCTCGATGTCGTCGAAACGATAGATGCGATTGATCGCGGCCACGTAGAGCGCCCCATCCTTCATGGCGAGGCCGTTGGGGCTGGTGAGTGTCTGCGCGACGGTGCGGACCTGACGTTCGCCGTTCTGGCTGGTGATCGCATAAACACGGCCCGCGCCCGTCGTGCCGACAAAGACCGTGCCCTTGGGGCCGAGCAACAGCGTTCGCGCGCCGGGCAGTCCCGCCTGCCAGACTTCGACCTTGAAACCCGGTGGCAGTTTGAAGCGATCGATCGGCGGACGTGATTGCGCCGACGCGCCATTCGTGGAGATGGCCGTTAGACAGAGGGTGAGAACAAAAGTCAGCGACGTAAGCCGGCCGACAGCAGCGAATTTTCCAGCGGACATGACGTGCCTCGATCTAGCGTGGCAACAACTTTAACGCCCAACAGCGACGCCACAACCACGGATGCGATCAAATTCCCGCTAGAAAAAGCACCGTAATTCAGGTGGAACGATGGGGAGATTTGCCTCGTTGTTTCTTCTCTCCTTCGCGCAAATCTTCAAAATGGCCCAGGGAACTCGATAATTCCCGTGCGCTTTCGGTGACCGCACGTATTGTCTGTTTCTCCCAGGTTTGATCCAGGCGTGCGGAGGGGCCGAACACGCCGATGGAACCGATCACGCGATGATTGTGATCGAAATAGGGGGCGGCGATCGCGATGGCGCCGGCGAAGACCTCGCCGCGGCTGATCGCGTAGCCCTGTTCGCGGATGAGGTCGAGGCTTGCGAGTAGGCTTTTGCGCGTAGCGATCTTCGACATCCCCTTTAGAAGCTCTTCGATGTCATCCGGATTGGTGAATGCGAGAATGGCCTTGCCGCTGGCCCCGCTCGTGACAGGCTGGGCTTCGCCGATGCCCCAGGAAATTCGGAGAATATGAGGCGCGGCCATTTCGAGCACGCAGAGGCGCTGGTCGCCGCGCAGCATAAACAAAGCCGCCGTCTCGTTGGTCTTGGCGCGCAAATTCTCGACGATAGAGCGGCCGATAACGATGGGATCGATGCCAGCCGTCCAATTGTAAGCCAAACGTCCCACACCATAGTCGAGCGAAAAGCGCTGCGGCTCGCCGAATGCGCGGATCATGCCTTTCTGCGCGAGCGTATGCAGCAAGCGATAGAGCGTCGGGCGGCTGAGCGGTACGCGCTGCTGAATTTCGAGCACGCTCATCATCGGTTTGTCTGGCGTGAAACATTGCAGAATCTCGATGGCGCGATCGACGGCGCGCACGCCCTGCATGTTTGCCTCGCCCTCTCCACGCGCCACGCCTCTCTCCCATTCTGTCAGGCCAACCGAAATGAGTTTATGTCCACACTACGGACATGTCGACCGAAATTTGACGCGTCTGCGCCAGCTCGCTAGCTTAGAATGGATATTATGTCCACTATATGGACATGATGTCGGCGCCAGGCCAACACGCTGCCCGGTGCCCACAGCGACAAAGACATCAACGATGGGAGGGGATGATGTTGATCGATCGACGCAAGGCTCTTACGGCACTCACCTGCACCGCGGCCACGGCCTTAGCCTATCCGGCCTGGTCTCAGGACAACCGTGACATTTATAATTTCGTCAGCGCGTTTCCGCCGGGAAGTGGCGCCGACGTGCTGGTGCGTTTCTGGTCGCAGAAACTCACGCCGATCATTCCAGGGCCGATCGTGGTGGCCAACAAGCCGGGCGCCATGGGTTTCTTGGCCGCCGAATATACCGCGCGCTCCAAGCCCGATGGACACACTATTTTCGTGCATGCCGGCACCAGCATCGCCGGCAATATGCATGTGTTCAAAAATCCGCCCTTTGACGTCACCAAGGACCTCAGGGTCGCGGCAACGCTCAGCCGCCACTCCTACATGCTGGTCGCGGGCAAAAACGCGCCCTACAAAAATCTGCAGGAACTCACGGCGGCGCTGCGCAGCAAAGGCGACAAAGCGACCTATGGCACATCCAACACGTCGTCCTTCCTGATTGGAGAACTCTACAAGCAGAAGGCCAATCTCAAAGTCGTCAATGTGAACTACCGAACATCGGCCGATTGGATCAATGATCTCAACAGCGGCGCGCTTGATTTCGCCATCGTCGATTCGATCGCCGGCCTTGGTGTCGCCCGGCAAGGCACCTGGCGGCTCATCGCCATCGGTTCCGGCACGCGGATGGCGTCAACGCCCGATCTGCCGACATTCGCCGAGAGCGGCTATCCTGGCATCGATGTCGTCTCCTGGTGGGGCGCGCTGGTGCCGAGCACGACGCCGGAACCCATCGTCGAGACGATCAGGGGGTGGTTCAACAAGGCCGTTCAATCGCCCGATACGACGGAATTTCTGAAAGCCTCGGGCAATGACGTCTATTCGGCCTCGCCAGAAGAGGCCGCCGGCCTTCTCGCGGCCACGGCCGCGCAATGGAAGACCTTCGTCGAGATCGCCAAAATCGAAAAGATCTAGCAGCGAAAAGATCTAGCAGGAGGAACGAGTGGAAGCGATAATGGCGGGAAACAAGGGCAGCACAATGCGCAACAGCTCCGAATGGGTTCTGGAAGATCGCGACGCCGATCAGTTTCTTGTCAACCGCCAGGTGTTTATCTCCGATGACATCCTCCAGAAAGAGTGGGATGTCATTTTCCGCACCTGCTGGATCTACATCGGCCATGGATCTGAAATCCGCAATCCCGGTGATTTCCGCACGCGCAAGGTGGCCGGCCGGCAGATGATCTTCTGTCGCGACAAGGATGGCACGGTGCGCGCCATGCTCAATGTCTGCCCGCATCGCGGCGCGCTAGTGTGCCGCGAACGGGAAGGCAATGCGCGCGGCTTTTTCTGCATGTATCACGGCTGGACCTTCCAAACTGATGGCAGCCTGCGTTCGGGACCGGGGCTTGATGCCTATGGACCGAAGTTCGACAAGGCGGCGCATGGCCTCGTGCAGGCGCCGCGGCTCGAACACTATCGGGATTTCTACTTCATCAATTTTGACCCGGACGCCGTTTCGCTGAACGACTATCTCGCCGACGCCAAGGATTATATCGACATCGTCGTCGACCAATCGCCGAGCGGCCAGATGGAGATCGTCTCGGGCACGCAGGAATATGACATCAAGGCGAATTGGAAGCTTTTGGTCGAGAATTCGGTCGACGATTATCACATCATCACCACTCACTCGACCTGGATCAATTACATGAGCAATTCCGGCGTCGACATGCGCCGGCCCAAGGGTTCGCTGCTGCCTTCGCTCGGCGCTGGAAAAAATCTCGGCAATGGCCATCTGACGACCGACAATCCGAACTATCGTGGCCGGCCGGTGGCGCGCTGGATTTCCGTCTATGGCGAGGAAGCCAAGGAGGATATCGACAATATCCGCGCCGAACTGGTGGCACGGCTTGGCGAAGCGCGCGCGGCACGCGTCGCTGATACCAACCGCAATCTGGTCATCTTTCCCAACCTCGTCATCAACGACGGCTCCTCGGTGACCGTGCGCAATTTCACGCCGGTCTCACCCGGTTTGATGAAGGTGACGTCCTATGCGCTCGGGCCGGTGGAAGAAACGGAGGCACAACGCGCCCGCCGCCTGCATGCCTTTCTCACTTTCTATGGCCCCGGCGGCTTCGCCACGCCCGATGACGTGGCGGCGCTGGAGGCCGCGCAGGAAGGCTATGCCGCCTGGCGCGAAGCGCCGTGGAACGATCTGTCGCGTGGCATGTACAAGAGCGAGGACGACCAGCTTGATACGGACGAAGGCCATATCCGCACGTTCTGGCGGCGCTGGAAAGAGTTGATGGAGACGCCGGTATGAGTGCGCTGCGCCTGGAAGTGGAAGACTTCCTGTTTCATGAAGCCGACCTGCTCGATCGTTGGCAACTCGACGACTGGCTCGCTCTGCTCACCCATGATGCCGCCTATTTCGTGCCGCCCAACGACAAGCCGGATGGCGACCACAACACCACCTTGTTCATCGTCGCCGACGATATCGTGCGCCTGCGCGAACGCATTATCCGGCTGAAAGACCCAAGCTGCCATGCGGAATGGCCGCCGTCACGCACACGACGGATCATCGGCAATGTGAAGGCCAGCGAAGCGGATGGCGAGATCCAAGTGCGCGCCAATTTCACGCTCAACCGCCACCGGCGCGGCGGCGACATTCGCAGCTTCAGCGGCGAATATCGCTATCGGCTACGGCGCGAGAACGGCGCACTCAAGATTGCCGAACGGCGCGCCGTCCTCGATGCCGAGGAACTTGGTCACATGGGATCGGTCAGTTTCCTTTTGTAACCGAGACAAGCAGAAACATTGGCCGATCGAGTTCCTCCTGCAAGGCAGGCTGCTCCTGAATTTGCTGCGGCGTCGGCGCGAATTCTTCGACACGGTCGATAACGAAACCTGCGCCGATCAACAGGTTCAAGGTGGTGGCGAGGGTGCGGTGGTATTTCACCACGCCCTTGGCCAGCCAATCGGTGACGCGCGGACCTTCCACCGCATAGTGGTCAAGCGGCCAGATACGCCGTCCGTCCGCATCCTTGGCCCAGCCCTGCCGGCTTGGCGCCATGAAGACTGGATGTTCCGTGGAGAAAACAAACTGACCGCCGGGAACAAGCGCCCGATAGACGGTGGCGAACAGGCGCCCGGCATCTTCCAGATAGTGCAAGGCCAGAGAGGAATAAGCGAGATCGAAAGCAGCGGGCGGAAGAGCGAGTTGTTCGAGATCGGCGCGCTCATAGATCACGGCATCGGCCTGCGACAGCTCCCGCGCCCGCGCCAGCATTTTCTCGGACAGATCGAGACCCAGCACATGGGCTGCGCCTTGTGTTTGCGCCCAACGGCAGAACCAGCCGTAACCGCAGCCCAAATCGACGATGCGCCGGCCTTTCATCGGCGGCAGCATGGCGCGCAGGACGGGCCATTCCGGGGCGGAGTTCAACCCACCGGTCGAACGAGCGAGCTGACCGTAGCCGTCGAAAAATTCGGGTTGGTCGTAGATATTCTGTGCCATGGAACCCGTGATCAAGGCTTGCTGTCGGGCATGATCCGGTCGCTGCCGGTCGAGGAGGTTTCCGAGTGCGGCGTGTCGGTGCCGCGCTTGTCGTCGCCGGGCAATTTGCAATCGCCGGCGATGGGACAGGCATAGGGCAAAGGTGGCGGGGTCTGCGTCTCGGCCAGTGGTACCGGATCCGGGTTCAGATAGCCGAATTGCCAGACGGTTATGGCCGCGGCGCCCGCCCCAATGGCGATAGCCAGCGGCACCCGCACCCAGAGCGAGCCCAAAATGGTTCTGGCCGGTTCGAACTTCGGATCAGACTCTTGCGCCATCGCGATACCTGTTGTTCCGCACACCGCTGGTATCGACCTGCCACCGGATCATGTCAAAAGTCGAATTTCGCATGCATTGGTCTCCACTCTATGCTCTGCTTGGACGCTGGGAGCGCGCGGGGGAGGACGTTCATGATTCAGGGTGTGCAAAAGTTTGTCTGGGCCGGGCTAGCCATTGGCCTCGCGGCGGTTTCTACGGCCCATGCGCAATCCTGGCCGACCAGGCAAATTACTTTCATTGTTCCCTTCGCGCCCGGCGGCGGCACCGATGCCTTCGCCCGCCCGCTCGCCACCCAGCTCGACACGCAACTGGGGCAACGGGTGATCATCGAGAATCGCGCGGGCGCCGGCGGCACGGTCGGTGCTTCGGCCGCCGCGAAAGCACCACCCGACGGCTACACCTTCTTCATCGGCGCGGCGCATCACGCCATCGCTCCCGCCCTTTATCCGAAACTCGATTATGACATCGAGAAAGACCTGATTCCCGTCGGGCTGGTGTCGCAGCCGCCGCAAGTGGTCGTGGTGCATCCGGGCCGGGTTTCGGCCAAAACCTTGCAGGAACTGATCGACTATGCGCGGGCCAATCCCGATAAGATGAACTATGCCTCGGCGGGCGGCGGCACCACCCATCATCTGGCGGGCGAACTGTTCAAGGCGCTGACCAAGACGCGCATCACCCACGTGCCTTATCGCGGCGCTGGCCCGGCCATGCAGGATCTCGTGGCCGGTCATATCGAGCTCGAATTCGACGGGCTCGGATCCTCGGCGCCGCATATCGCGTCTGGCGCCTTGCGCGCCCTAGCGGTGGCCGCGCCGCAACGCTCTCCGGCCTTCCCCAATGTGCCGACGGCGGCGGAAGCCGGCGTGCCGGGCTATGAAGTTTCGACCTGGTACGGCATGTTCGCGCCGAAGGGCACGCCGCCGGACGTCATCACGCATATGACGAAAGAACTGCGAACCGCTTTCGCGACGCCGATGATCAGAGACGCCTGGGCGCGCAACGGCTCGGAAATCCCCAATCTCTATGGCGCCGATTTCGGCACCTTCGTCAGCGCCGAGGTGAAGCGCTGGGGCAAAGTGGTGCAGGACGCCGGCATCAAGCTCGACTGAACCTCACGCATAATTTGCTTGCCGCGTTCAAGCCGCGCAAGGAAGATCGGGCATCTTCCTTGCTACAGGTGTCGCATGATCGAACTGCATTACTGGCCCACGCCCAACGGCCACAAGATCACGATCTTTCTCGAAGAGACCGGCCTGCCCTACACAATCAAGCCGGTGAACATCGGCGCGGGCGAACAGTTCAAGGCCGAATTCCTGGCCATTTCGCCTAATAATCGCATGCCGGCCATCGTCGATCACGATCCCAAGGGCGGTGGCGCGCCGATCAGCGTGTTCGAATCCGGCGCCATTCTCACCTATCTCGCCGAGAAGACCGGCCAATTCATCGGCACGGATCCGCGCTCGCGCGCGAAAGTGCTGGAATGGCTGTTCTGGCAAATGGGTGGCCTTGGCCCCATGGCCGGCCAGAATGGTCATTTCAATAATTACGCGCCAGAGAAGATTCCCTACGCGCAGGAGCGTTACACCAAGGAGACCAATCGTCTTTATGGCGTGCTCGACAAACAGCTCGCCAAGAACGAATGGGTGGCGGGCAGCGCCTATTCCATCGCGGACATGGCGAGCTATCCTTGGATCGTGCCCTATGAGCGGCACCAGCAGCGGCTCGAAGACTTCCCGCATCTAAAGCGCTGGTTCGACGTCATGGCGAAGCGCCCGGCCGTCGTCGCCGCTTATGCCAAGGGACCGCTCTATCGCTCCGACAATACGATGACGGACGAAGCCAAGAAAATTCTCTTCGGCCAGACGGCGACGAGCGTCCAGGCGCGCTGAGCGCCAGGAAAAGCCAAAGAAAAAAACGGCGGCCTTTCGACCGCCGGTTTCTTTTGTCTGGAATGTTACGCCAAGCCGGCCTTCACGCGATCCGGCGTGAACGGTGCGTGGCGCAGCCTTTTGCCGGTGAGTGTAAAGATGGCGTTGGAGATCGCCGGGATCGTACCCGAGATCGACAATTCGCCGACCGGCAGCGGAATATCGCCGCTGCGGATGATGTCCACATGCATCTGCGGCACGTCCGACATGCGGATCAATTCGTAGTCGTGGAAATTGCTTTGCTCCACGGCGCCGTCCTTGATCGATACGCGTTCCTTGACCGCACTACCCAGCGCATAGAGCAAAGAGCCCTCGATCTGCGCTACCACGTTCTGCGGCTGCACCGGCAGGCCGACGTCAACCGCGCACCACAGATTGTGCACCTTGACCTTGCCGCTCGCCGCATCGACGGAGACTTCGGCCACGGTACCCGCCACCGAAAAGCCGATCGGCGGCAGGCCCAATTTGGCGAAGGCGATGCCGAGCGCCCGGCCCTCGCGCTTGCGCTTCCAATCGGCCATTTCGGCGACGCGTTCGATGACCTTCTTGGCGCGCGGGTCTTTCAACACCGCCAGGCGATATTCGACCGGATCTTTGCCGGCCAACTGCGCCAATTCGTCGATCACCGCTTCGATGGCGAAATTGTTGTGCCCCGAACCGATGCCGCGCCAAGCGGCGGTGCGGATGCCGCGCTCTTCATAGATATGCTCGGCGGTCATTGCCGGGATATCGTAGTGCGGCATTTCCGAACCGGCCATGACGATATGGTCGACGCCCTTCTGCGCCTCCATCCGTGCCTGACCGTAGAGATAAGGTACGACCGTGTCGGCGGCGATGCGGTGGCGCCAGCCGGTGATCTTGCCTGTCCCATCGAGAGCGACGTCGATCTTCTGCGCCGTCATCGGCCGCAAGCGACCCGAAGCAACATCGTCCTCACGGCTCAACAGCATTTTTACCGGCTTGCCGACCGCTTTCGACAACAACACGGCATCGACAGCATATTCGACAAAGGCGCGCCGGCCGAAGCCGCCGCCCATGGTCATGAGGTGGAATTTCACCTTGTCGGGCGCCACGCCCGCCGCCTTGGCCGCATCGTCCCGCGCCCGCGTCGGCCATTGCGTGCCGCACCAGATTTCGACGCCATCTGAGGTCACCGAAGCGGTGCTGGTGTGAGGCTCCATCTGCGCATGATAGACATAGTCGGTCATATATTCGCTGGAATGGACCTTGGCGGCGCTGGCGAAAGCCGCATTGGCATCGCCGACCGAACGGCCGATCACGCCTTGCGTCTTGGCATCGCGCACATGATCCACCGCCGCCTGCATGGCAGCGGTCGAATCCGTCTTCGAACCCGGCGCGTCGCGCCACTGCGCCTTCAGCTTGTTGCGCGCGACAAAGACCGCCTCGACGGTCGAGCCGACAATGCCGACGCCATGATCGAGCGCGATGGCATCGACGATCCCCGTCACGGCTTTCAACTCGTCGCGATTGAACGAGGTGGGGCCCGAACCGCGCACTGGCGCGCGCGCGATCGTGCCGTAAAGAAGGCCCGGCACGCGCACGTCGATGGCATAGGTCATGCGGCCGGTCGATTTCGCTTCCACGTCGCGGCGCGGCACATCCTTGCCGATGAGGCGGAAATTGGCGACTGGCTTGAGCTGTTCAGGCTTGATTTCCGGCAGCTTCTCCGGCGCTTTGGCGCTGGCGGCAATCTCGCCGTAGGAGAGTTTGCGTCCGCTGCCCGCATGAACGACCGTGTTCGGCTCGGTGGTCAGCTCGCTTGCCGGCACATTGAGGCGCGCGGCGGCCGCGTCGATCAACACCTGGCGCGCCTGCGCGCCCGCCGTGCGCGCCGCCATCCAATATCCGCGTAAAGTGGTGCTGCCGACCACCATCTGCGTGCGCAGGATCGGATGATTGTAGACCTCCGCCACCGGCGCGGTCTCGATCACCACTTTCGACCAATCGGCGTCGAGTTCTTCGGCGAAGATCAGCGGCAGAGCCGTGCTGACGCCCTGCCCCATTTCGATGGCCGGAGAGACGATGGTGACCGTGCCGTCGGCAGCGATGCGCACGAAGGCGTTGAGTGCGGCAGGACCGGCCTGAGCCGCCGCCTCTTGCGGCGCGAGCTTGAAAGCAAAGCCGAAGGAGAGGCCAGCCGCACCGGCGAGCACGCCACGACGGGAAAGATTGAGGTTGTCGTGCATTGGTTCAGCCCTCCCGCGATGCGCGTTCGACGGCGCTGATGATGCGCGAATAGGTGCCGCAGCGGCAGATATTGCCATCCATGTGCTCGACGATCTGGTCGCGCGTCGGCTTCGGCGTCTTGGCGAGCAGAGCCGCCGCCTGCATGATCTGACCGGACTGACAGTAGCCGCATTGCGGTGTCTGTTCGGCAATCCAGGCCTTTTGCATGGGATGAAGACCGTTGGCCGAAAGCCCCTCGATGGTCGTCACCTTCTTGCCGGCGAGTTGCGAAACCTGCGTCTGGCATGAGCGCACGGCTTCGCCGTCGACATGCACGGTGCAGGCGCCGCAAAGTCCCGCGCCACAGCCAAATTTCGTGCCCGTCAGCCCAATATGCTCGCGCACCACCCACAGCAAGGGCGTGTCTGGCTGCACGTCGACCGTCGTCGACTGTCCGTTGATGGAAAGTTGGTAGGTTGCCATCGTATCCCCTCCGAGAATGGCTTGTCTTTCATTAGAACTATTCCCGATAGCACTGACAAGACGATTTGTGCAGTGGGATCATTACGATGATTTGGTCTCTCATGATGTGAACAGGCGATGCAAAAAGTTGCGGCTACGCAATAGCAACTTCGCTTTCTGTAGTGATCAGGCGGCGGCGGGCACCGACACCGCATTCCACCGCTGCGCGGCCTGTGCGACGCGCCCGCCGAGAAATTCCGCCGTTCTGAGATCGGAAGAAATCAGACCTTGGTCAGCGCTCTGATCGGCATTGGACTGCGCCATTGCACCCAGATTGCTGCCAAGACGATTGAGATCGTTGAGGCTGCCGGTTGACGAATTGTTACCAGGTAACAAACCGAGACTCACCCACACCATGCCGTGCTGCGCAGCGAAGAGCGCCATCTGCTCCAGCGTGGCGAGCTTGTCGCCACTCTGGCTTGCCGAATGGGTGAAGCCCGCCGCAAGCTTGTCTTTCCACCCCTGGGTGGCGAAGACTTTCGACGATGCGTCCATGAAGCTTTTGAAGGCGGCGGACGCGCTGCCCATATAGGTCGGCGCGCCGAAGATGATCGCCTCCGACGACGCCAGATTGTCCCAATGCGCGCCGACGTCCTCGACCTTGATCAGATTGATGGTGACGGCAGGCACCGTGAGGGCGCCACGGGCGACAGCTTCGGCTTGACGAGCCGTATGGCCATAGCCCGCATGGTAGACGACGGAGATGGTGGTCATCGGACGCCCCTCGCGACAGCGGATTTAAGCGATGCGAGCCTTGGGCGCGGCCGTGAGGCCGGGAATGCGCAGAGCGAAAGCGCCGTTGCCGAGCAAAGCCTGCACGCCAAGAAGAACGGTCCACAGAACCGGGAATTCCCAGCCGCCACCATTGTTGGAGAACACCCAACCATTGGAGATATGCACCAGAGTGGCGCCGATCATCAGCGGCACCAGAGCCAGCGCGATCCAGCGGGTGTAGACGCCGGCGATCAACAACAAGCCGCCGCCGATCTCACCGAGCATGGTCAGATAAGCGAAGATGGCGGGGTAACCGAGACTCTGGAAAAAGCCGACGGTGCCGGGGATGGTGAAGACGAAAACCTTCATCAGGCCATGGGCGAGAAAGAGTACGCCGAGGCTGACGCGCAGGACGAAGGCGCCAAGTTCGGCGGACTGATTGTTTTGAGCGGTGTTCATGATCGAAATTCCCTTCAGGCGGCCCGGAACGAACCGCCGATGAAGGGGAAACTAATTAGCTCCCCAAAGCAGATAAATTGGCTTTTATCTGAAATATTGTTCGATAATATCGAATAATGGATTATCTCACCAGCCTTCGCTGTTTCGTGGCCGTGGCCGAAAGCGGCAGCTTTACAGTGGCTTCCGAGCAGCTTGCGCTGTCTCGCGCCATGGCCAGCAAGCATGTCATGGACCTTGAGGCACATCTTGGCTTGCGCCTGCTCAACCGCACGACGCGCTCCGTCAGCCTGACCGATGCCGGCAGCACCTATTTCGAGCGCGGCAAGGACATTCTCGCGGCACTCGAGGAGGCAGAGCGGGAAGTGACGAGCCAGGCGGCCGAGCCGGTCGGGCGGTTGCGCATCTCAGCGCCCCTCTCCTTTGGCATCACCTATGTGTCGCCGCTGGTCGCCGCCTTCGCCACGGCCCATCCCCGCATTGCCATCGATCTCGTGCTCAACGACCGTTTCGTCGATCTGGTGGAGGAAGGTTTCGACGTCGCCATTCGCATCGGCCGCTTGGCCGACAGTTCGATGATCGCACGACGGCTGGCGGTGACGCGCAGCATGATTTGCGCTTCACCCGATTATCTCGCCCGCCATGGCCGGCCCCGTGTGCCGGCAGATCTGCTGGACCACGAATGCCTGCACTATTCCTATGCCTCCGGCGGCAATGTCTGGACTTTTCACGGGCCGCAGGGCGAAGAAAGCTTGCGTATGCCCGGACGGATCGCTTGCAACAATGGCGATGCGCTTGGCCAGTTCGCGGCCGCGAGCGCAGGCGTCGCCATCGGTCCGGACTTCATCATGGCACCGCTCGTCAAGTCCGGCGCGGTGGAAGAAATCCTGCGCGACTATGCGCGACAAGAGCTGGGCATCTATATCGTGCACCCGAGCCAGCGGCACATGCCGCTGAAACTGCGCGCCTTCATCGACTTCATGGTCGCGAACGTGCAGCTCGCGACCATTTGAGAGCAGATTATTTCGCCGCGGCCAAAGCGGGCTGCGCCTTGCGGATCGGCTCCATCACCTCATTGGCATAGATCGTCATGTTCTTGACGGCCAGCTCATGGGGCAGCGTCGCGAACTGCAACATGGTGAGCAGTTTGCCGAAGCCGATCTCCTTCTGGAAATGCAGGATCTTATCGCGCACGGTGGCGGCACTTCCGCACAGGAACATGCCGCTTTCCATCACCGCTTCCAGGGATTTTTCACCTGACTGCATCTGCGCCTTGGCGCGCAGGACGCCCTGCATGGATTGCAGCGACAGATAGCCCGGTGGCAGCAGCATTTCCGGGGGCATGCGCAGGAATTTTTGATAGAAGGCCTCCGCATGCGGCCGGGCTTCGCGCATGGCGATCTCGTCGGTTTCGGCGACATAGCAGGGCACCGACCAGCCGAGATGATCGGAGGTCGCCTGCCAACCCTGACGTTCGGCCGAGTCGCGATATTGCTGCATATATTTGGCGAGCGCCGCCACGGGCGAGAAGGTCTGCAGATAGGTGTAGCGCCGGCTCGGATGCGCCGCCCATTCGATGGTCTCGGTCGAACCCTGTGAGGGAATCCAGACCGGCGGGTGCGGGTTCTGGAACGGCCGCGGCCACAGATTCACATAGTTGAAATTGTAGTGCTTGCCTTCGAAGGCAAACGGGCCGGTCTTGGTCCAGGCCTGAATGATCAGGTCATGCGCTTCGTGGAAGCGTTCATGCGAAAACGCCGGATTGACGTTCCAGGAGAAATATTCGGCGCCAATACCGCGCACGAAGCCGGCGATAAAACGGCCACCGGTGATGTTGTCGAGGATCGCGAACTCTTCGGCTATGGTCACCGGATTGTTGACCAGCGGCAGGGCACGGCCGAGCAGCGCGATCTTCACCTTCTTGGTGCGCCGCGACAAAGCACCGGCGAGAACGCCCGGCTGTGGCATCAGGCCATAGGCGTTGGAATGATGCTCGTTGACGCAGATACCGTCGAAGCCGAGCGGTTCGGCCATTTCAAGTTCATCAAGATAGCGATTGTAGAGTTCATGGCCCTTGCGCGGATCATAGTAGCTGTTGGGCAGTGTCACCCAGGCAGATTTGTATTTGTCCGAGGCCGCGAGATCGAGGTCGGCATAGGGCATGAGATGGAAGAGAAAGAATTGCATCATGCCTCTCCTGCGAACTGGCGGATTGCGGCAACAAACTCCGGCGACTTTTCCGAATGCGGCAGGTGTCCGCAATCTTCAAAGATCTGCACCTTGGCGCCCTTGATCGCCTCGCGAAAGCGTTCGGCATAGGCGACGGGGAGAAGAGCGTCCTGTCGGCCCCACAACACCAGGGTCGGCAGATCGAGACGATGAATCCATTTCTCGAGATCGGGATTGTAGAGACGCGGATTCCAGGCGAGCCGCGCGGTCGTCACCCGGTTGCGCACGGCGATGTCGCTGTCCTCAGGACTCACCGGCATGGCGAGCAGACGTTCGGCCAGCGCCTTGTCGTGGAACAGATTGCGGGTGAGCTCTTCCTGCGACCACAGGAACAGATCGGCCGGCGGCACACCCTTGAGGCGCAGGCCGGCGGAGGCGACGAGGACGAGCTTGCGCAGCCGGCTCTGATCGCGCACGGCGATCTCCGAAGCAATCCAGCCGCCCATCGACGTGCCGACGAGCGTGACATCCTTCAGGTCGAACTGCTTCATGAAGCTGAGATAGAAATTGGCCATGTCGCCAACATTGTCGAGCCATTCGGGCATGTCGGAACGGCCAAAGCCCGGATGTTCGGGCACGATCACATCGAAGGACTTCGCCAGTTCGGCCATGAACGGCGCCCAACGACTGGCGCCATTGGCGCCGTGGAGAAACAGCAGCGGGGCGCCGGAACCAGCCCGCATGATGCTGGTTTTGCAGCCCTCCACCGTCTCGAAATAGATCTTCGGCTCACTCATGACATGCCCCTCATCCGCTCAAAACGAACGGCGCGTTCCGCACGTGGCCGAAACGGCTTTCTCGTCTCTGAAATCCGATACTCGGGAAGAAAGCCCTGGCATACGTTCTCCCCGATCGTCTTTTTAAGTTGCATTTTTATTTCCATATGGAAAATATAAGTCAAGCTGATTTTCAATTTTATGGCTCAAATGTGGATATAATTGGGAGCCTTCCTCATATTTATTTCCAATATGGAATTAATTTTGCCTTCAATTCCTTACTCGGGATAGCAACCAGGCTAGGCGATCAGAAAGGACGTTGCGTTGAACTCCCAAAAGCAGGAGCCCCCCGTCGAGTTCGACGTCCGTCTGAACGTGCCCTATCTCCTCGGCCGCGCCGCCAATGGATTGCTGGGCCGCCTCACTGAAGTCCTCAAGCAACAGGATCTATCGCTCGGCATGTGGCGTATTCTGGCTTTGCTTTATGCGCAGTCGCCGCTGCGTTTCAGCGCGCTTTTCACGCTCAGCTCCATGGAGCCTTCGACCGCCTCCCGCTTCATCAATGAACTGCTGCAACGCGGCCTTATCGCGAAAAAGAAGTCCAAGACCGATGCGCGGGGCGTTCTGCTCTCCATCACACGGGCCGGCCAACAGACGGTACGGTCCCTTTTGCCGCAAGTCGCGGTGATGGAGAAAGATACTCTGGCGGGCTTTTCCGAGGACGAGGTCTATCTGGCGCGACGACTGCTGCAACGTATGTGCGACAACGTATCTCCACTGATCGACTACCCGGAGTAACCCGAGGCACGCGGCTGCTTGCTCTCCGGCAGAAAAGCGACCGACCGGCATCCCCTCGGCGCCCAAAATGCTCTAAGCTGCCTCCCAACGGACAAAACGATGGGAGGGAATTCAATGTCGTGGACACGCGCGGCCGGCCGCCTGATGGCTGGCATTCTTACGCTTCTGGTGGCCCAGACCGCCCTGGTACAAACCGCCTTGGCGCAGAACAAAGTCAATCTTGGCTACACGCGGCTTGCAACCGACATCGGCCTCTATGTCGCCGACAAAAGGGGTTATTTCAAAGTCGAAGGGCTCGATGTCAATTTCGTGCTGTTTGATTCCGCCGCGCGGATGATCACACCGGCCGCGACCGGCGATCTCGACGTGGTGGCGGGCGCGACCTCCGCCGGTTTCTACAATGCGGTGGCGCGCGGTATCGACCTGCGCGTCGTCGCCGACAAGGTTTCGACCCCACCCGGGCGGACCAGCCAGACCCTGATCGTGCGCAAGGCGCTGGTCGATTCCGGGCGCTTCAAAACCCTGGCCGATATCAAGGGGCTCAAGGTCGCCAATTCCGCGCCGGGCACGGCAGCGATGGCCTCGCTCTATAAAATGGTCGAGCGGGCGGGATTGAAAATCAGCGATGTTGAGCTTGTGAGTCTCGGCTTTCCGCAACAGGTTCTGGCGCTGTCCAGTGGCGCCATCGATCTCGCGTTGCCGGCCGAGCCGATGACGACGGAAGCCGTGACCAAGGGCTATGGGGTCAAGGTGATCACCGACGACGAGGCCTATCCCTATCATCAGATCGCCGTGCTGTTTTACAGCGGTAAATTCGCCAAGGAAAAACCGGAGGTCGCCCACAAATTCCTCAAGGCTTTCCTGCGCGGCGTGCGCGACCATAACGACGCGCTGGACGCGAAGGGGAATTTCACCGGGCCGAAGGGGGAAGCGATCATCGCCATTCTCAACGAATATACGACGATCAAGGATCCGGCCTTCTACCGCTCTTTCCCCCTCGCCTTCTGCAACCCGGACGGCACGATCCATCTCGACAGCCTGAAAAACGATTTCCAGGTTTATAAGGAAGCCGGCCTGCTCGAAGGCACCGTCGACCCGCTGAAGCCGATCGACACGTCCTTCCTCGACGCCGTGCTCAAGGAGATCGGCCCCTACAAAAAGGCCAATTGATCACGCACGTTCGGCGACGAAGGGATTGACGAGATGGCCGATGCCGGTGATCTCGATATCCACCTCGTCGCCGGCCTTGAGATTGGGTGATGTGCCGTCGGTGCCCATCCAGATCACATCGCCGGGATAAAGGGTGATGTAGCGGGTGATGGTGCTGATATAGCGTGCGACGCCAAACAGCATGGCATTGGTGCGAAAGCGCGTCGTTTCCTGGCCGTTGACCTTAACGATGGTTTCAAGCGCGTCGAGGTCGACGTCGGTTTCGATCCAAGGCCCCATCGGCTTCCAGGTGTCCGGCCCCTTGGCCCGCCAGAGCGTGCGATCCGATTTCTGCCAGCTCCGTTCGCTCACGTCATTGCCGATGGTGTAGCCAAGGACGCAGGACAGCGCCTCCGCCTCCGACAGATGCTTGGCCTGCTTGCCGATGACGACGACCAGTTCGCCTTCATACTGCACGGCATCCGTCGCATCATGGGGAATGACCACGGCTTCACCATGGGCGATCAGACCATTGTTGGTTCTTTGGCCGACATCGGGCTGTGTCGGCAAAGTCGGTGACTGGCCAGTGCGCGCTGCAACTTTCAGAATGTGCTCGGTGTAGTTGAACCCGACAGCATAGAAAGTGGGCGGGATCACCGGCACCTCGATTTTTACGGCGGACAGATCATGTTGGTGCGTGGTTCGCTGGTGATCGCCAAAAGGCGTTCCGTCGACCTCCACGATCCGATCGCCTTCGAGAATGCCATAGAATATTTTGCCGTCGCGCGACGCTCTGATCCACCGCACACCATTCTCCTCTCAAGGGTCTGGCTTGGCGCCTGAGGCGCGCACCACGTCAGCCCATTTCTTCACTTCGGCGGCGACGAAAGCCGGCATCGCGTCGGGCGGCCGCCAATGGGTGATCACGGCGTTGCGCTTGAACGTCTCCTGCACCGATGGTGCCGACAGAGCTTTCTCGATGCTGCCTGCCAGCCGTGTAATCCGCTCGGGCGGCGTACGCGCCGGCGCGAAATAGGCGAACCAGGCGTCGGCGTCCACATCAGCGACACCAGCTTCCGCCAATGTCGGCACGTCGGGCAGTTGCGGCATGCGCGTAGAGGAGGCAATGGCGATCGCCCGTACAAGGCCGCCTTCGATCTGGCCGAGAATGTTGGCGACGGCGACAAAGCCAAAATCAACGATGCCGTTGACGAGATCCTGCACCAGCGGCGCCCCGCCGCGATAGGGCACATGCGCCGCCTGCGTACCAGTTTTCAGTTTGAACAATTCAGCGGCCAGATGGGAAGACGAGCCGTTGCCCGTTGAGCCATAATTCAACTTGCCCGGCTCAGCACGCAGGAGATCGACCAGCTCTTTCGCCGTCTGCGCCTTCAGCCCACGTTTAACGACGAGCGCGTGCGGCACGGTGCAGATGCCGCAGATCGGTGCGAAACTCTCAATGGTCTTGTAAGCTAGATGGGGGATCAGTGCGTCATTGGTGCCGTGGGTCTGCTGGGTCCCGAGCACGATGCGATAGCCGTCCGGATCGGCCTGGGCCACGGCCAAAGCGCCAATCGCCCCACCGCCGCCGCCCCGGTTCTCGATGACGATCGATTGGCCGAGGGATTGGGTCATCTGTTCGCCCAGCGCGCGAGCGACGAGATCGACCGAACCGCCACCCGGATAAGGCACGATCACCGTCATCGGACGATCGGGAAACCGTTCTTGCGCCATAGCAGGCGCCAGAGCCACAGCGGACGTTCCGGCCAGAAAAGCCCGCCGGCTCAAAGACAATACCGTCACTCAATCCCCCAGTTTGACGCCGGCCTGTTTGATGACGCCGGCCCAGAGTTTGACCTCGCTGGCAATGAAAGCCGCTGCCTCTTGCGGCGTACTGCCGATGGGCTGCGCCGCCTGATCGAGGAATTTCTTGCGGATTTCAGGCGAGCGGATCACTGCTACCGCATCTTTGTTGATCTTGTCGATGATCGCATCGGGTGTTCCCGGCGGCGCCATCATGGCGAACCAGGCGATGGCGGAAAACCCTTTCAAGCCGGATTCCGAAACCGTCGGCACATCAGGCAGTTCCGGCGTGCGCTCGAGCGAGCAAACGCCGATGATCTTCAAACTGCCGCCGCGATGCTGCGGCAGCGATTGCGAAATATTGTCGAAGAAGACGTCGACATGACCGGCCACCAGATCGTTCAGCGCCGGTGCCGTGCCGCGATAGGGAATGTGATTGAATTTCACCCCGGCCATGCTCTCGAACAGAGCCGCCGTCAGATGCGACGTGCTGCCATTGCCTTGATTGGCGCAATTGATCTTGCCTGGATTGGCTTTCGCCTTGGCGATCAGTTCGGCAATGGTGGAAACGCCGAGCTTATTGCTGACATCGACCACGTTGGTGGCGGAGCCAATGATGGTGATGGGCTTGAACTTGCTCGCATCATAAGCAAGCTTCGGATAGAGGCTCTGATTGATGGCGATAGGCGGTGGCGGCGCGGCGAGCAGCGTATAGCCATCGGGCGCGGCAAACGCGACCGCCTCGGCACCGACATTGCCGGCCGCGCCCGTGCGGTTCTCAATCAGGACCGGCTGTTTCCACACATTGGTCAGCACTTCGGAGAGCAGGCGCGGCAGCGCGTCAGCCGTGCCACCGGCCGGAAACGGCACGATGATGCGCACGCTCTGGGTCGGCCAGTCGCCGACGCCTTGCGCCCGCACTGAGGCCGGCAGCAGAGCGGCAGCGCTTGAAGCCAACAACGCCATGTTGAGCTGGCGACGATCCATGGTTCCCTCCCTCACGCGACGATTTGTATCGTCTCATTCTTCTCGTTCTTGCCCTGGGCGCGATACTGCCCGATCTTCTGGATCAAGGGCGCATCCGACATGGTGTAAAGCACCGCATCCGTGCTGCCCGTGTTCACATGGCGGCGCCACAAGAAGTTCGGCACGACGAAGATATCATTTTCTTCCCAGTCGTAAGTGGTGCCGGCGATTTCCGTCTGTCCCCGCCCCTGCATGACCACATAAACCGTGCTGGCCGTTTCGCGCTTGAAGCGCGTTTCCTCGCCGGCGCGCAGCAATTGCGCGCCATAGTCGACCGTCGGAAACAAGGAGGCGCCATTCACCGGATTGACGATGTCGAGGTAAACGCCTTCATAGGGATCGCCAGCCTCGCCGCGTAGCGCTGTCAGCGCCGCCACGATGTCCTTGCCGCGATACTGAATATGCGGGCTGGTTTCATGGCCGATGCCCCGCGCCGTGGTGGCAAAGCGCGGCACCAAACCGCCCTGGCCATAGAGGCGCTGCGAATGGCCTGCCGACAGGCTCTGCTTCTGCACCCGTGCATTGGCCGGCGCGTCTGGCATGTCTTCGTCAAGCCAGATGAGATCGAGAAATTCAAGGACCGGCCAGTCGAGCGTGTCGATCCAGGTGACCGGCTCGTTCGAATCGTTGCCGTGATCGTGCCAGGTGCCGTTAGGCGTCAGAATGATATCGCCGCGCTCGGCTTCGCAGCGCTCGCCTTCCACGGTGGTATAACCACCCTTGCGTGACAGAATGGTGCGGCTGGCGTTGGGCGAATGCATATGCGCCGGTGCCAGGTCGCCGGAATTATAGATGGAAACGGCACAGCGCAGCGTCGCCGTCACCTGCAAGCGGCCGGCAAGGCCGGGATTGGTGAGGAGGAACTGCTGCCGATCGGCGAATTCGATCGGCGAAATATTGGCGGTGCGGGCAACGTCGGCGATGCGGTCGAGATAAGGTGAAATCTCGCGCCACTTCCACAGATGCGGCAAGGCTTTCATCTGCGCGGCGGCAACACGACCCTGCGCCAACTTGCCGGCGGGAACCAATCCCGTCTCCTTGAACCAAGGTCGCTGCGCCGGCGCATTGGCCTGGGTGCGCAACCAGATATTCAGCTTGCCGGCCTCGGCGTTGAGCGCTTCCATGGCGGCGCGCGCGTCGGTGGGAACGGCACGCGAGGGCTGTGGCTGGGTCATCACGCATCCTCCCGATTGTTTCCGGTCATTCTACAGGCCGGCTTCCGCCAAGACATGAAGTCAGGGTTTCCACCTTGTCAACATGACCTTGAGTCCGCCGGCCAACATTGACTTGGCCGCATGGCAAAGGCTTATATGCGGTGGGGCGGCAACGCCAAGGCAAGGAAAAACAATGAGCCAACAAGCCGAGCTCGAACGCAGCGTGGAGGGAATGCCCACTTGGCCGGGACAAGGGTTTACCCGTGTTCCCTATTGGGTGTTCCAGCGCGACGACGTTTATGCCCGCGAACAGGAAGCCATTTTCCAAGGGCCCGTGTGGCACTATCTCTGCCTGGAAGCGGACATCGCCGCGGGCGGCGATTTCATGACCACCTTCGTCGGCGATGCTCCGGTTGTCGTGACGCGCGACAACGAGGGCGCGATTCATGCCTTCGAAAACCGCTGCGCCCATCGCGGCGCGCTGATCTGCCTCGACGCGAAGGGCAAAGGCAAAAAGGATTTCGCCTGCGTCTACCATGCCTGGACCTATGATCTCACCGGCAAGCTCACCGGCGTCGCGTTCCAAAAAGGCGTGAAGGGCAAAGGCGGCATGCCGCCGGAGTTCAAAATCTCCGAGCATGGGCCGCGTCGCCTGAAGATCACGACCTTGCACGGTCTCGTCTTCGGCTCGTTCAGCGCCGATGCGCCCGATTTCAAGAGCTGGCTTGGCCCCGAGATCGAACCGAGGATCGGCCGCGTGCTCGCCGGCCGCAAGCCCGTGGTGCTCGGACGTTACACGCAGGTGCTGCCCAACAACTGGAAGCTCTATGTGGAGAACGTCAAGGACTCCTACCACGCCAGCATCCTGCATCTGTTCTTCACCACATTCGAACTGAACCGCCTGTCGCAGAAAGGCGCCATCGTCGTCGACGAAACCGGCGGCCATCACATCAGCTATTCCGCCGTCGACCGGAAGACGAACACGGCGGGCGGCGAATATGCGCAGCAGAAAATTCGCTCCGACAGCAAATACCGTCTCGCCGATCCGTCTCTGTTGCAGGGGTTCGACGAATTCAACGACGATGTGACCCTGCAGATTCTGTCCGTCTTCCCGACTTTCGTCCTGCAGCAGATCCAGAACAGCATCGCCATCCGTCAGGTGGTGCCGCGCGGGCCCGATCGCACGGATCTGCACTGGACCCTGCTCGGCTTCGAGACCGATACGCCGGAACAGCGGCTGACGCGGCTGAAACAGGCCAATCTGATCGGACCCGCCGGCTTCATCTCGATGGAGGACGGATGCGTCGGCGGCTTCGTGCAGCGTGGCGTGCGGGCGGCCTCGCACGAACAAGCCATCCTGCAGATGGGCGGCTCGACCGCCGAGAGCAGCGAGAGCCGTGTTACCGAAGCCTCGATTCGCGGCTTCTGGAAAGCCTGGCGCGCCCATACTGGAATTTGAGTTTTACAAAGCCCATGTCCAACATCGACAACGATTATTTCTTCGCTATCGCACGCGCGCAATCGGACTATGCGCGCTGTATCGACGACGACAGGCTGGAGGACTGGCCGGCCTTCTTCGAGGAAGCCTGCCTCTATCGCATCACCTCGGCGGCCAGCCATCGCGATGGCTATGAAGCCTCCGTGGTCTTCGCCAATTCACGCGGCATGCTGACGGACCGGATTTCGGCGCTGCGCGAAGCCAACATCTACGAACGGCAAGCCTATCGCCATCTGCTGGGCATGCCGGCGCTTCTTGGCCAAACGTCTGCCGGCCTGCGCACGGAAACGCCATTCATGGTGGCGCGCATCATGCAAGATGGCACGACCGATCTTTATGCGACCGGCCGCTATCTCGATATCTGGAACCTCAAGGGCGAGGCGCCGAAGATCGTCGAACGCATCGTCGTCTGCGACAGCTCCCGCTTCGACACTTTGCTGGCGATCCCGCTGTGAGCGCGACCATGTTGCCCATCGCCGTCACCCTTGGCGACCCAAACGGCATCGGCCCCGAAATCGCCGTCAAGGCCGCCGCCCATGCGCTTGAAACCAAAAGCACCCCGGTCGTGCTGGTCGGCGATCGTTACGTGGTGGAACATTACGGCAAGCTCGTCGCGCCGACGCTGCCGATCCTGGATATATCGTCGGACAGGGCCGGCATTCGCCTGCTCGCCGTCGATGCCCTGCCGCAAAAGCATTTTGCACCTGGCCGCGTCGATCCCGAGGCTGGCCGTGCGACCGTTGCCTATCTCCGCGCCGCGATGGCTGCCGTCAGCGCCGGACAAGCGCGCGGCATCATCGGCTGCCCGCACAACGAAACCGCCATCAATGCCGCCGGCATCGCTTTTTCCGGCTATCCCGGCCTGATCGCCGAACTCTCCGGCCTCACCGAGGATGAGGTGTTTCTGATGCTGATCGGCGGCGGCTTGCGCATCGTTCACGTCACCTTGCACGAGCAGTTATCGAAATCCTTAGGCCGCTTGACACCCGATCTCGTCGTGGCAGCAGCCAGCACCGCCGACGCAGCCTTGCGTCAGCTCGGCATCGCCAAACCACGCATCGGCGTCTTCGGCATCAATCCCCATGCGGGCGAAGATGGATTGTTCGGCGATGATGACGAGCGCATCACCAAGCCGGCTGTCGCGCGGCTCCAGGCCGATGGCCTTCAAGTGGAAGGCCCGGTTGGCGCCGATTTGATGCTGGGGCGCAAGGATATCGACTGTTTCGTCGCCATGTACCACGACCAGGGCCATGTACCGGTGAAACTCGTCGCCGGACGCCATGCCTCTGCTCTCTCGATCGGCGGCAAGGCACTTTTCTCCAGCACGGGCCACGGCAGCGCCTTCGACATCGCCGGCAAGGGCGTCGCCGATCCCGAAGGCGTGCTGCGGGCCATCGGCCTCATCAGCGGCGTCGCGTGAGCACTCAGGCGTTCTTGAAGTTCGGCTTCCGCTTCTCGACGAAGGCGGTCATGCCTTCCTTCTGATCGGCCAAAGAGAAGGTCGAGTGGAAGACGCGCTTCTCGAAGCGCAGGCCATCAGACAGAGCCATCTCCTGCGCGGCGTTGACGCATTCCTTGACCATCATCGCCACCGGCATGGACATGGAAGCGATGGTCTGCGCCGTGGCAATGGCTTCATCGAGCAATTTGTCGGCCGGGATGATCCGCGCCACGAGGCCGGAACGCTCGGCTTCGGCCGCATCCATCATGCGGCCGGTGAGGCACATGTCCATCGCTTTGGCTTTGCCGACGGCGCGGGTGAAGCGCTGCGTGCCGCCCATGCCAGGAACGACGCCGAGCTTGATTTCCGGCTGACCGAATTTCGCCGTGTCGGCGGCAAGAATGAAATCGCACATCATCGCCAGTTCGCAGCCACCGCCGAGCGCGAAACCGGCCACCGCCGCGATGACAGGCTTGCGCGCGCGCACCAGAATGTCCCACGGACCGAATTTATCGGTCTTGAAGACATCCATATAGTCGAGCACCTGCATTTCCTTGATGTCGGCGCCGGCAGCGAAGGCCTTGGCCGATCCGGTGATGACCATGGCGCCGATGCCATCGTCCGCCTCGAAAATGCTGACGGCATCGGTGACATCGAGCATGATCTGGCGGTTCAAGGCATTCAGCGCATCGGGCCGGTTGAGCGTGATCAGGCCGACGCGATCGCGGCGCTCGACCAAAATGGTTTCATAGGCTTTCGAGGCGGACATATTCACTCTCCGGAACGGGCACGAATGGCGTTGATGATAGCCGAAAAATCCTGGTCGGCGTGACCTTCGGATTTGAATGTGTCGTAAATGTCCTTGGCATGCGCGCCAAGGGCACAATCGGCATGGGTGCTGCGCGCCGCTTCCATCGCCAAGGACAGATCCTTGAGCATCAGTTCGGCGGCAAAGCCGGGCTTATAGTCGTTATTGGCCGGGCTGGTCGGCACGGGGCCCGGCACGGGGCAATAAGTGTTCATCGACCAGCACTGGCCCGACGCCGTCGACACCACATCGAACAATGCCTGGTGAGAAAGACCGAGTTTTTCGGCGAGTACGAAGGCCTCGCCGACAGCGATCATCGATATGCCGAGCACCATATTGTTACAGATTTTCGCCGCCTGCCCGGCGCCATCGCCACCGCAGTGAACGATCTTCTTGCCCATATGCACGAGCACAGGTTCGCCGACCGCGAACGCCTTGTCCGATCCGCCAACCATGAAGGTCAGGGTACCGGCCGTCGCGCCGCCGACACCGCCCGATACAGGCGCATCGAGCGACAGCATGCCGGCCTTCTGCGCGATGGCATGCGCCGCGCGCGAACTCGCCACGTCGATCGTCGAGCAATCGACGAAGAGCGTGCCGGCTTTGGTCTTAGCCAGCGGGCCTTGCGGATCGTTGTAGACGGAGAGGACGTGCTTGCCGGCCGGCAGCATGGTGAGGACGACGTCCGCACCATCGGCGACATCGCCGGCGCTTTTGACGATCCGACCACCCGCGACCGCACCCGCCTTCTGCGCCTGTTCCGAAAGGTCGAAAGCCGACACCTCATGGCCCGCCTTGACCAGATTGGCGAGCATGGGCGCGCCCATATTTCCCAAACCGATGAAACCGATCGTCGCCATTCGCCCCTCCGGGTCTTTAAGCATTGAAAACGAGATCGCCCGCCGCCGGCGGCGCAAAAAAGGCCGCGACATCGGCCCCGCTGACGCCATCAAGCGTGTCGGGGCGCCACTGCGGCTTTTGATCCTTGTCGACGACAACCGCGCGAATGCCCTCGATCATATCGTGTCGGCGGATGCAGGCGGTGGCGACGCGAAACTCCATCCGCAGGCTCGCCTTGAGATCGTTGGCAGCGCGGGCTTCGCGCAGGGCGCGCAAGGTCACTTTCAGCGAGGTCGGCGAATGGCGGCGCATGCGGACGGCGGCCTCCGTCAGAAAAGCGTCGTTCGCTTTGTCAAGCGCCGCGAGGATTTCCTCGACGGTATTTTTGGAAAAGCAGGCATCGATGGCGGCACGATGAACCGCCAACGGACTCTCCGGCGGCTCGACCACCGCGGCACGAATGGTGGCTTCGACATCGGTCGCCGTCTTCGTTTGCGTCAGGGCATCGATCAGACCCGGCAGTGCGGCGCTGAGACAATAATAATCGGCCATGCCACAGACGATCGCATCGGCGCCCGACATCGGTATGGCGGTGAGGCCGGCCCAGGTGCCAAGCTCGCCCGGCGAACGGGCCAGCAGATAGCTGCCGCCGACGTCTGGCGAAAAACCGATCGCCACTTCTGGCATGGCGAGCCGCGTGCGCTCGGTGACGATGCGATGAGAGCCATGGGCGGAAATACCGACTCCGCCGCCCATGACGATGCCGTCCATCACAGCGACATAAGGTTTCGGATAGGTGCTGATGGCGGCGTTGACGATATATTCCTCACGCCAGAAGTCGTCAGCCACATAGCGGCCGGCTTTGGCCTCGTCATAGATCGAGCGGATGTCGCCGCCGGCGCACAGGCCGCGCTCACCGGCGCCGTCAACCAGAACGGCGACAACAGCCGGATCATCCCGCCAAGCGTCAAGCGCCTTGCTCATTTCCCGTACCATGTCGCGGTTGAGCGCATTGAGCGCCTTCGGCCGATTGAGAGTCAGGCGGCCGATATGCCCCTGCTGCGCCACCACGATATCGTTCATTGCCCACGCCCGAGCAGCGCGCGCGATACGATCAGCCGCATGATCTCGTTCGTTCCTTCCAGAATTTGATGCACGCGCAGATCTCGCACGATTTTCTCGATGCCGTAATCGGCGAGATAGCCATAGCCGCCATGCAATTGCAGCGCATCGTTGGCGACATTGAACCCGGTATCGGTGGCGAATTTCTTGGCGCTGGCGCAAAGCCGCGTCGCCTGCGGATCGTGCGCATCAAGCGCAGCCGCCGCCCGCCACAGCAAGGTGCGCGCCGCCTCGAGATGGATTTCCATATCGGCAAGGCGAAACTGCAGCGCCTGAAACTCTTCCAGGCGCTTGCCGAAGGCCTGGCGCTCCTTGACATAGGCACAGGCCTTGTCGAGCGCGCTCTGGGCACCGCCGAGGGAACAGGCGCCAATGTTAAGACGGCCACCGTCCAGGCCCGTCATGGCGATGCGAAAGCCCATCCCTTCCTGGCCCAGCAACTGGGTGGCCGGCACCCGCACATCCTCCATGATCACTTGACGGGTCGGCTGCGTGTGCCAGCCCATTTTCTTTTCATTGGCACCGAAGGACAGCCCCTTCGTGCCTTTTTCGATGATGAAGCAGGAGATGCCGCTCGGGCCAGACGCGCCGGTGCGCGCCATGACGAGATAAAGATCGGTCGCGCCGGCACCTGAGATGAACTGCTTGACGCCGTTAAGAATATAATCGCCGCCGTCCTTGCGGGCACTGCTGCGCAAGGCTGCCGCATCCGACCCGCAGGACGGCTCCGTCAGGCAATAGCTGGAGAGCAAACTGGCATCGATCAACGGCGGCAGCCACTGCTTGCGCTGCGCGTCGTTGCCGAACCGGTCGATCATGCCGGCGACCATATTGTGGATCGACAGATAGGCGGCGCTCGACGGACACCCCGTGGCCAAAGCCTCGAAGATCAAAGCCGCATCGAGCCGCGACAGACCGCTGCCGCCATGATCGGCGCGCACATAGATGGAGGCCATGCCGAGACCGGCGGCGGCGCGAAAGACTTCGACAGGGAAATGCTTTTCCTCGTCCCACCGCGCCGCATGCGGGCCGATCTCGTCGCGCGCGAAGGCCAGCGCCATATCGCGAATGGCCGTCTGCTGCTCATCGAGCGCGAATTGCGCCGTCGGCGCTTCGCCAGTCTGTGCGGTATCGTCCATGGCGGTGCCTTTCGATCAGGGCGCCGGCCGTTCGTCGGCGATGACTTTGCCGTCATTGGGCAACTGGCCACGTTTCACCAGTTTGACCGTGCCGCGCAGCTTGGTCACCTCCGCCAGCGCCGAGGCAATGCCGTCGGCCGCCTCTTCGCCATCGGCTTCCGCATGCAATTGCATGCTGTCCTGCTCGTTGTTGCGCTGAACCACCAGGCGCAGACGGCCGAGCTGCGGAAAGCGCCGGCCGATCTCGGCGATCTGCGCGGGGTGAACGAACATGCCCTTGACCTTCGTGGTCTGGTCGGCACGGCCGAGCCAGCCGCGAATGCGCGTATTGGTGCGCCCGCAAGGCGATTTGCCCGGCAGCACCGCCGAGAGATCGCCCGTGGCGAAGCGCAGCAGCGGATAGTCGCCGCACAGGCGCGTCACCACCACTTCGCCAACCTCGCCTTCGGCCACCGGCTCACCGGTGCCTGGCTTGACGATTTCGACGATGACGTTCTCGTTGACCATCATGCCTTCCACAATGCGCCCCTTACCGGCGCTGGTCTCGAAGGCCACGACGCCCAGATCGGCCGTGGCATAGCACTGGCGCACATTGATGCCGCGCTTGACCAGCTCCTCGCGCAGGGACGGCGGCAGGGCGGCACCGGACACCAGACCGCGCTGGATCGACGACATGTCGCGTTTCAGCTCGCCACCTTTGTCGAGCAGAATTTTCAGATAGTCCGGCGTGCCGCAATAAACCCGGGGCCGATAATGCGCGATGGCGGCGACCACGGCTTCCGTATTGCCCGGCCCCGCCGGAATGACAGCGCAGCCCAGCGCGCGCGCCGCGCTTTCCATCATGTGCCCACCAGGCGTCAGATGATAGGAAAAGCAATTGAGGACGATATCGCCCTTCTTGGCGCCGGCTGCAAAGAGCGCCCGCGCCCCGCCCCACCAATCCTTGCCATTGCCTTGCGGCTCGAAGATGGGTCCAGGTGAGGCGAACAGCCGTTCGAACCCTGCCGCCTTCGTCACCGCCAATCCACCGAACGGCGGATCATCGCCTTGAAGTTCGATGAGATTGGATTTGCGCATCACCGGAATGGTGGCGAGGTCGGCGGGTGTCTTGATCCTTTCGATCACGACACCTTTGAGCTGCGCTCGCAAGCCGGGCGCACGCGCCCGAGCGTGGGTCATGATGGCGCGGAGATCGCGCATCAACGCCCGTTCGCGCACATCGGGCGCTCTTATTTCGAAACGATCAAAACTCATTATCCCAACCCATCAACTCAATACGCGGCCATTAAGACCAAAGTAAAAAGACTAGCAAGTCTTCCACCGCGTGCTGTATCATGCAAGCCAACGTTTGCGACGTTTGTAATGCTTCACATCCCGGAAGCTCTTGCGCTCGGCGCCTGAGATTCCGAGGTAGAATTCTTTTACGTCCTCATTGTCACGCAATTGTTGCGCATCGCCGTCAAGAACAACCCGGCCATTTTCAAGGATGTAGCCCCAGCTCCCGTAACGCAGCGCGATGCTGGTGTTCTGTTCCGCCAAGAGAAACGACACGCCTTCTTTCGCATTGAGACTTTTTACAATCTCAAAAATCTCTTCGACGCTCTGCGGCGCGAGACCCATGGACGGCTCGTCGAGCAGGATCATTTTCGGCCGCGACATCATCGCACGGCCGATCGCGCACATCTGCTGTTCTCCACCCGACGTATAGCCGGCCATGGAACTGCGGCGTTGCTTGAGACGCGGAAAATATTCGTAAATGGCTTCGAGATCGCGGGCGATCGCGGCACGCCCGTCGCGGCGGGTGAAGGCGCCTGTCAGCAGGTTTTCCTCGATGGAGAGATGACCGAAGCAATGGCGGCCTTCCATCACCTGGATGCAGCCCCGGCGCACCAGCTCGTTCGCCGACAGGCGATCGACGCGCGTACCTTCGAACTCGATCGAGCCTTTCGTCACTTCGCCGCGCTCGGCGCGCAGCAAATTGGAGATGGCCTTCAGCGTCGTCGTCTTGCCTGCGCCATTGGCGCCCAGCAAAGCGACAATGCCGCCACGCGGAACAACCAGAGAGACGCCTTTCAACACGAGGATCACGTGATCGTAGATGACCTCGATGTTGTTCACGGCCAGGATAGCATCGGTCTGCGTATCGTCTGTCACGGCTTCACCTGTATGGAAGAGAAGCCCTCCCGGCCAGGCCGGGAGGGCGTGCCGCTGATCAGCTCGGTTTGTCGCAGGCTTCGCTGCGCTTCGGCCAGCCGGTGTTGCTCGAGGCATATTCCTTCGCGGCGGCCTCGATCAGCGGACGCACCTTGTTCTTGATGGGCTCGATCCAGTCCGACGCCTTCACATATTTGCCGCCGTCCCATTCAGCCACAAAAGCTTTGTTGTGGCCGTTGTGATCGGCGCAGGTGACCCGCACGGGCGCCGCAAAGCCCTCCATGCCAAGTTCCTTCAAGCGCGCTTCAGTGATGTCGAGGCCTTCCAAGCCGCGCCGCACATCGGCGCCGTCGACCACTTTCTTGCCGGTGATCCGCTGGGCGGTGCGGATCGCCTCAGCAATCAACATGGAGTTGTAAACGCCTCGGTTATAAAGGGCTTCGCCGATCCGATTGCGGTTTTCCACCTTCGACAGTTTTTTGTCGAAGACATGTTTGATGATGTCCTGCATGACCGGATAGTCGACGCCGGTCTGATTGAAGCTCAGAGCCTTGTAACCCTTGGCCTCGGCACCACCGCCGCGGGCGTCGTCGTCGCCGCCGGCCCACCACACGCCGACCATCTTGCCGACCGGATAGTTATTGCGGATCGCCTCTTTTACCGCCGTCGGGTTCATGGCGCCGAAGCCTTGGTTGTAGATGAAATCGGGCCTGTCGCGACGGATCGCCAACCACGTGCCGCTTTGGTTCTGCATATCGGCAGCGGCAATCGGATAGAGCTTCAGCTCAAAGCCATATTCCTTGGCGAGGTTTTCCAGCAGCGGGATCGGCTCTTTGCCGAACGGCGCGTCGAGATGAATGAGACCGAGCTTCTTGCCTTTCAGCTTGTCGAAGCCGCCGAGCTGCTGCGCCATATAGGTGACCATGACGGAAGCACCGTCCCAATAGGTCGCCGGCGGGTTGAATATCCACGGGAAGACCGTGCCGTCGGCGGAAGCGGAGAGGCCATAGGCCATGGACAGCATGGGAATTTTGTCGACTGACGCACGCGGAATGAGCTGCAGGGTGATGCCCGTCGAATACGGGTTCGTCAGTACCGGCTTCTTGTCCTTCACCGCCTCGTAGCATTCGACACCTTTCTTGGTGTCATAACCGGTTTCGCACTCCTCGATGACGATCTTCACGCCGCCGATGCCGCCGTCGCGCTGGTTCAGCATTTCGAGATAGTCACGCATGCCGTCGGCGATCGGAATGCCGGAGCCGGCAAAGGGGCCGGTGCGGTAGGTGAATAGCGGCACATAGACCGATTCTTGCGCCGATGCCTCGTGAAGTGCCGGCGTGCCCACCAGGGCGCCAACCACGAGACCCAATGCCAATGCTGATTTTTTCATTGCATTCCCTCCTCGCTACACCCTTTGCGCCTAGCCGCGCCGTCAATATGGAAACGGCCAGACGCGCAGTTTCTGTTTTCCGACCTGCCACAGCCGCGCCAGTCCGTGTGGCTCGACGATCAAGAAGAAAAGGATCAAAACGCCCAGAATAATATAGTTGAGATGTTCGGCGACCGGCCCGCTCAAGGCGATGCCCATGGCGGGCAATCCGAATTTCAGCGCCGTCGGCAGGATCGAGATGAAGGCCGCGCCAAAATAAGAGCCGATGATGCTGCCCAAGCCGCCGATGATCACCATGAACAGGATGGTAAAGCTCTGGTTGATGTTGAAGGCATCATTGGCTTCGCCACCGCCATACCAGAGAAACATCATGCAGGCGCCGGCCACACCGCAGTAGAAGGACGACACGGCGAAGGACAGAAGTTTCGCCGGCAGTAGGCGGATGCCCATCAGTTCGGCGGCAATGTCCATGTCGCGCACCGCCATCCAACTGCGGCCGATCCGGCCGTGAACGAGATTGGAGGCAATCCAGGTGAGGAGAATGACGATGGACAGCAGCACCAGATAGCGCGTCACCGGTGTGGCATTGGCACCCGTTACCGGGATGCCGGCCAGCAGACGCTGCGGCACTTCAATGGCGCCCGAGGCGTTGTAGTTGTAGAGCCAGGGGATGCGCACGAAGCTCCATTGCAGGAAAAACTGCGCGGCCAGGGTTGCCACCGTCAGATAAAAGCCCTTGATGCGCAAGGATGGCAGGCCGAAGACGACACCGATTGCGGCGGCGAAGAAACCGGACGCGAGAATCCAGACAATGATGTTCACGCCCGGGAAAATGGTCGTCAATTTATAGCAGGCATAAGCTCCTACCCCCATGAAGGCGCCGGAACCGAGAGAAATGAGGCCGGTATAACCGGTGAGAATGTTCAGCCCAATGGCGGCGAGCGCGAACACTAGGAACGGGATCATCACCGTCTGAATGAGGAAATTGCTGCCGAAGAGCGGAATGGCGATGAAGGCGATGGCGAGAATGACGGCGAGGCCGATCCGATCCTGCAGGATCGGAAAGATCGCCATATCGGCGGCATAACTGGTCTTGAACTGTCCTGCTTCCCGATAGAACACCAGACACCTCAAATGCGTTCGATAATACGCTCACCAAACAGGCCTTGCGGCCGGAACATGAGAAAGACGAGGGCGATACAGTAGGCGAGCCAGCTCTCCGTGGCGCCGCCGACCAAAGGCCCCCAATAGAATTCGCCAATTTTCTCGCCGATGCCGATGATCAGACCACCGACGATGGCACCAGGGACCGACGTGAAGCCGCCAAGGATCAACACGGGCAGCGCTTTGAGGGCCACGACCTGCAAGGCAAAGGACACGTCTGAGCGCGCGCCCCACATGATACCGGTGATCAAAGCCACGACGCCGGCGATGAACCAGACGATGACCCAGATTTGGTTCAAGGAGATGCCGACGGACAGTGCCGCCTTATGGCTGTCGGCGACAGCGCGCAACGCGCGGCCGATACGGGTATATTGGAAAAAGAGCGACAGAGCCCCGATCATGACGAGGGCGATGATCGCGGCGGCGATGTCGATCTTCTGTAGGGTGACGACGCCGCCCAGAATCTTCAGATCGATCGCGCCCTTCGGCAGATAGAGCTGCTCGGCGATCATAACCTTGGGGTTGCCACCGAAAATCGCCTCACCGAGGCCGATCAAAAGATAAGTCAGCCCGAAGGTAGCCATGAAGAGAATGATGTCGGGCTGGTTGACCAGCGGCCGCAACACCACGCGTTCGATGGCATAAGCCAGAACGAACATGACGCCGATGGTGATCGCCAGGGCCAGAAAGGCCGGCACGCCTTTCTCGTAGAGGCCGACGAGGGTCAGCGCGGCGAAAACCACCATGATCCCTTGAGCGAAATTGAAGACGCCCGAGGCCTTGAAGATCAGCACGAAGCCGAGCGCGATCAGCGCATAGAGAATGCCACCGACGAATCCTTCCCATAGCGTCTGGACGAGCAGATCTGGCGCGCTGCCCATCTGCATGAACGGATCGACGAAGATGCTGTAGAGAATGTCCATCAGTGCGATACACCAAGGTAAGCATCGATCACGCGTTGATCCGCCTTGACCTCGTCCGGCGACCCGTCGGCGATCTTGTGGCCATATTCGAGCACGACGACGCGGTCGGAGATGTCCATGACCACGCCCATGTCATGCTCGATCAAAGCGATGGTCGTGCCGAACTGGCGGTTCACGTCGAGAATGAAGCGGCACATATCTTCCTTCTCTTCGAGATTCATGCCGGCCATCGGCTCATCGAGCAGGAGAAGATCGGGCTGCATGGCCAGCGCCCGGCCGAGTTCGACCCGCTTCTGCAAACCGTAAGGCAGGCGCCCGACCGGCGTCTTGCGGATATGTTCGATCTCGAGAAAGTCGATGATCTCTTCGCAATATTTGCGGTGTTCAATCTCCTCATTCATCGCCGGCCCATGACGGAAGAGATGCCAGAAAAAACTGCGGTGCATCTTCAAGGTGCGGCCGGTGAGGATGTTATCGAGCGTCGTCATACCCTTGAACAGAGCGACGTTCTGGAATGTACGGGCAATGCCCTGCAAAGCGGCATCATAGGGGCGCATGCGCTGGCGCATCTTGCCCTTGAAGGTGATGCGGCCAGCCTGCGGATGATAGAAGCCGTTGATGCAATTGAGCATCGACGTCTTGCCCGCGCCATTGGGGCCGATGATGGCGCGGATTTCGCTCTTGCGGATGTCAAACGATACGTCGCTGAGCGCCCGCACACCTCCAAAGGAGAGCGTCACATTCTCGACGGTCAGCAATTTTTCCGGCGCCGAGGCCGACGCGACAACCGGTTGAGACTGCACCATCGTTTCGTTCATGCGGCCCGTCGTTCGGTTGGAGGCGAAACCGGCGCGACGGCAGCATCTCGAATGGCGACGCGTGCCGAGATCATGCCCTTGCGCCCATCCTCAAAAGTCACTTCGGTGGAAATATCCGCTTCCTGCGAGCCATCGTAGAGCGCCGTCACCAGGGGCGCATAGCGCTCGGCGATGAAGCCACGCCGCACCTTCTGCGTCCGCGTCAGCTCGCCGTCGTCGGCATCCAGTTCCTTGTGCAGGATCAGGAAGCGCCGGATTTGCGCGCCTGCCATGATCGGCTCTTTCGCCAAAGCTTCATTCACGCTGGCGACGTGACCGGCGATGATGTCATAGACCTGTTTATGGCCGGCGAGCTCCTGATAGGAGCCATAGGAAATGTTGTTCCGCTCGGCCCAGTTGCCGACCGCCGTCAGATCGATATTGAGCATGACAGAGACGTGATCGCGACCGTCGCCGAAAGCCACCGCTTCCTTGATGTTGGGGAAGAACTTCAGCTTGTTCTCGATATATTTCGGCGCGAACAGCGCGCCATCGACAAGCTTCCCGACATCGGCCGCCCGATCGATGATGCGCAGATGGCCGTCGGGGTCGAAAATGCCGGCATCCCCGGTTTTGACATAGCCGTCGTCCGTCATCGCCTCAGCCGTCTTGGCGGCTTCCTTGTAATAAGCCACGAACATGCCCGGCGAACGGAACTGTACCTCGCCATTCTCGGCGATGCGAATGTCGACATTGGGCGCCGGCGGTCCGACGCTGTCAGCGCGGATGTCGCCGTCCTTCTGGCAGGTCACGTAAAGGAAAGCTTCCGTCTGGCCATAAAGCTGTTTCAGATTGAGGCCCAGCGAACGATAGAACGAAAACAGATCCGAGCCGATGGCTTCGCCCGCCGTATAGGCGACGCGGATGCGCGAGAAGCCGAGCACGTTCTTCAACGGTCCGTAGATCAGGATTTCGCCAAGCCCGTAATGCAAACGAGCCCACAACGGCACCTTCTCACCGTTGAGAATTTTCTCGCCCCACTGACGTGCGACGCCGATGAAATGGTGGAACAGTCCCCGTTTGAGCGCGCTGGCATCCTCCATGCGGATCATCACGCGCGTCAAAAGCGATTCAAAGACGCGCGGCGGTGCGAAGTAGAAAGTCGGCCCGATCTCGCGCGAATCCTGCTGCGCCGTTTCACCGTTCTCCGGGCAGGCCATGCAGAAACCGGCGACAAAAGACTGGGCGTAATTGAGATAGTGATCGCCGACCCAAGCAAGCGGCAGATAGGCCAGGGTTTCATCGCGATCGGTCAGGTTGTCGAAAGTCGCCGTGTCGCTGGCCGCGTCGATCGAGCCTTTGCCCGTCAACATCACACCCTTGGAACGGCCCGTCGTGCCCGACGTATAGAGCATGATGGAAATATCGGCACCCGCACCGGCGTCCACCTCATTCTCGATCGCGGCGCGGACTGTCGCATCCCGATCGAACGCCTGCTGTGCCGCCTCCAGCAGCCCAGCCAGTGCATGCAACCGGCCATGATCATAGTCACGCAGGCCACGCTCTTCGTCGTAGATAACGTGGCGCAGTTTCGGCAGGCGCGCGCGCTGCTCGATCAGCTTGTCGACTTGTTCCTGGTCCTGCACGACAGCGACGACGACGTCGGCATTGTCGATGACATGCGCCAGCTCGGTCGCCACCGCATCGGCATAGACCGGCACCGGCACGGCGCCCAGGGTCTGAGCCGCGCAGATCGCCCAGTAGAGACGCGGCCGATTGGCGCCGACAATGGCGATTTTATCGCCACGATTGACGCCGAGCCCTTTCAAGCCCTGGGCCAGCCGCAACACATTGTCGTAAACGGCGGCCCAATCCCACGTCTGCCAGATGCCGCGATCCTTGAACCGCATGGCCGGCCGGGCGCCGCGCAGCCGCGCATTGCGGCGCAGAAGTTTTGGAAACGTATCAGCCTCAGGTGCGGATCGCGCACCGGCGGTCGACGCGGTCACTCTGTCCCCTCCACGAGCAAACCCGGCGTGTCGCAACTATACACGATCCGCTCTCTTCAGGCTGCTTTGTTCACCCTAAAGAAAAGACGCCCGGTGCACCCTCCTGCACCGGGCGTCTCAGCGAATTAACGCCTTGAAACGGGCAACAAGCCAGTTGTCTAAAAGTCGTAGACGGCCGGCCGTTCCTTAATCGAACGGATAGGTTCCCGGCTCCCAAATCCGGGCTTCCTCAAGCCCCCTGATGCCGGATCGCAGCATGGCTTCCCAGGAATCCCGGGTGGTGGCGCCAATATGCGGGGAAGCGAAGAAATTCGGCACATCCAGCAACGGGTTGCCGTTGGCCGGTTCGATGGCGAAAACGTCGAAGGCGGCGCCGGAAATCTGGCCGTTTTCCAGCCGTTCCTTCAAGGCCACTTCGTCGACCATGCCGCCGCGTGCGCAATTGATGAGCACGGCGCCCTTCTTCATCTTGTCGAGCACGGCGGCCGAATACATGCCGATGGTTTGCGCATTGCGCGACAGATGGATCGTCACCACGTCGGAGCGCGCCCAGAGTTCCTCTGCGCTGACATTCTCGACATTCCACTCCTTGCAGAAATCGGAGATGTCGACCCGGTCCGACGCCAGGATTTTCACGCCATAGGGCTGCAGCAGTTTCACCACTTCCTTGCCGATGAAGCCGCAGCCGTGCACGCCGACGGTGTGGCCGCGCAAATCGGCGCCGAAGCCGATCGGCCCCTTCCATTCGCCGCGCCGCAGGATCGACGAGAAGTAATGGATGCGCCGCAGCGTCAACACCATGTAGCTCACGGCGAGTTCCGACACGGAGATGCGGTTGATGCCCGGCGCCCACCACATCCTCTTGCCGTGCTTCTTCAGGATCACCGGATCGATATGATCGGCTCCGGCCGACATCAGCGAGATCACCTTCAGGTCCGGCAAGGCGGCGCAGACTTTGTCGGTGAAGCGGTCAAGACCGATGATCGCCGCATCATAGCCCTGCAGATATTCGATCAACGCGCTTTCGCTGAGCACCTTGCGATCGGAACGGAATTTCACGTCCGGATATTTCTGTTTCATCTCCTCGACGAGATGCGGATAGAAATCGAAATAGGGCGTGGTGACTGCAACGCGGGTCATTAGGCGCAACCTCTCCATTTTTTTGCGGGCGTCACCGTATCAGTCTGCCTGTCGGACGCAACGGGGATCGCTTTAGCTTGCCCGGATAGCAACGCGAATATGCTCCGCCGCTGCCCGCAGATGCGCCGATATTTCCGGCAGATGACGCTCCAGCCGATCTGTGGGACCGGGAATGCCCAACGCGAGCGGCCGATGGCCGGGGGGCGTCTCGATGAGGATCGAAGCCATGGCCCCGTCCCAATGCGCCGTGGGTGCCACCAGGTCCCGCGCCCGGGAAAGGGTGATTTCCAGATGGCGATGGCTTTCGAGCTGCTGCAGAAAACTCTCGACAGGAAACAGGGCGCGACCCAGCGCGCCGGCGGCCATGGTCTGCCGGTAGACATCGAGCGCTTCAGCCTGCGGGCGCAGGCTGAGAAACTGCCAGCCCATGCCGGTCTGGATCAGCACGCGCCGTGTGCCGGTGGGAATGGAGAACTGCACCCCTTCGCTGACGCCGCGCAGGGAGCGGACATATTCCAGATGGATGCCGACAGGCGTGCCCAACACCACGCCTTCCTGCGATTGCGCCCGAAGCTGCTGCATCGCTTCGGCGACGACGCCTTCCTCGAAATCATCATAGGAGATCCAATTGACCAGGCGCGGCAGGCGGGCGGTCGGCATATAGGCGCGCGATTTCGGATCGAAGGCGAGATAGCCCTGTTGGGTCATGGTTTTCAGCAGAGCGGCGGCGCTGGAGACGGGATGGCCGAGCCCCGCCGCCACGTCCTTGAGGCGCAACGGCGCCCGCACACGCGCGAAGAGCTCGATCACCGCAAAGGCACGCGACGCCGATTTGACCAGGCGTTCTCCCACCCTGTTCCTCCCGTTTCCAGCAAATTACACATATGTGTAAATCGAATCCAGGCGGCAGATTTCGATTGGAAACGCCTGAAACCACGTCAATCCTGCGCCCGTTCGCGCCTCAGGCAGCGACCCGCCACGATCTCTGAGAAGGTTTAAGGCGGACGGATAGTGGGAGGATTATGTGCAGCGCTCCGTCATGACGCTCGGAACTGTCGAGGTCGAGGTTCACGAGCAAGGTTCCGGAAAACCCATTTTGTTTTTGCACGGAGCCAGCGGCTTCAATCCCGCCGAGCCGCATGTGCCGCTGATCGCCGAAAGCCGGCGCCTGCTCTGCCCGTCCCATCCGGGTTTCGGCCGCTCGGCCCTGCCCGACTGGATCGACAATGTCGACGACGTCGCCCATCTCTATCTCGATCTGATGGATCGCTGCGGCTTCGACACCGTCGATATCATCGGCTGTTCGATGGGCGGTTGGATCGCCGCCGAAATGCTGACCAAGGCACCGGAACGGTTCAGCAAGGCCGTGCTGGTCGGGCCTGTCGGCATCAAGATCGGGCCGGCGGACAAGCTCGATATCCCCGACATCTATGTGATGCCGCCCAGCGAAGTGCCAAAGCTCATCTATCATGAACCCGCGCGCTTCCCCTTCGATCCGGCGGCGCTTTCGGACGAACAACTCACCATCATGATGCGCAACAAAGAAAGTACGGCGCTCTATGTTTGGGAGCCCTATATGCACAATCCCAAACTGCTGCACCGGCTCTATCGCGTCACCAGCCCCACCCTGTTCGTCCGTGGCGCCAGCGACGGTCTCGTCAGTGCCGACTACGTGGATGGCTACGCCGGGCTGATCAAGGGCGCGAAAGTCGTCACCATCCCCGAAGCCGGGCATGTGCCACACGTGGAACAGCCGGCGGTGTTCGCCAAAACCGTTCTCGAATTTCTGTCCTGACATTTGCCCGGCCACGCCGGCCCTCTGATCTCGGGAGCTCACCATGCAAGCCTGGCATTTCACCGAAACCGCTTATCCCTATCTGCCGCCGGCCGACAGCTATCCGTCGATCCGCGTCACCCTGCCCAACAAGCATTACGATCCGCACAAAGGCGCCGCGCTCTACGACCGCTACCTCATGGAGTGGCAAATCGCCGAGGAGGAAGGTCTGAACCTCATGCTCAACGAGCATCATCAGACCGCCACCTGCGTCGATCCGGCCGCGCCGTTGATGCTCGCCGCCTTGGCGCGGCTGACGTCCAAAGCGCGCCTGCTGATCCTCGGCAATCCGGCGGCCAACCGGCGCCAGCCGGTGCGTATCGCCGAAGAAATGGCGATGATCGATATCCTGTCGAAAGGCCGGCTTGAAGTCGGCTTCGTGCGCGGCGTGCCTTACGAAATCTCGCCGGCCAACAGCAATCCGGTGCGCATGAACGAGCGCTTTTGGGAGGCAATCAACCTGGTCGTCAAGGCGTGGACCAATCATGACGGTCCCGTCAGCCATGAGGGTCGCTTCTTCCATCATCGCAACATCAACATCTGGCCGCGCGTCTATCAGACGCCGCATCCGCCGATGTGGATCAGCACGACCAGTGCGAGCGGTGCGCGGCAAGTGGGCGAGAAAGGCTATGTGCAGGCGACCTTCCTCACCGGCTTTGGCGAAACCCGCAAGATCTACGAAGCCTATCGCGCCGGCTGGCGCGCCGCCGGCCGTGGCCAGGACGTGCCCATCGATCGTCTCGCCTATTGCGCCATCGTCTATGTCGGCAAGACGGAAGAGGAAGCTTATCGCGGTGCCGAGAAACTGCTGTGGTATGTCACCGCCAACAAGGTCGCGCCGCAATTCGTCAATCCGCCCGGCTATGTGCCGGTGGCGGCCAACGTGGCGATGCTGCGCGGCGCCACCCACCCTTTGAGTGAATTCGCCAAGAGTGCCAGCGTCGAAGCGGCTATCAAGGCGGGCTTTCTGATGGCCGGCACGCCCGAGCAGGTCTATCAGCAGATCAAGCGCCACTACCAATATGTCGGCGGCTACGGACATCTGCTGATCATGGGCCAGGCCGGCTTCCTTGATCACGAAGATACGGTGGAAGGCATCCGCAACTTCGCTCGCGAGGTCTATCCGCGCTTGCAGGCGGAATTTCCCGACACGACGATCTCAGGCCAATTCGGTGACGTGCCGCCCGAACCGCCCAAGGATTACTTGATCGAGCGACCGGCCTCTTCGGAAGCGCCCGTCACCCTGGACGAGCGGCCGATGACGCCACTGGGCGTGGCGCGCGGCGCCTGACAAAAAACCGCGCCGTCAATGACGGCGCGGCCTCTCGAAACAAACTGGTTTGAACTTATTCGGCGGCGGCCAGCTTCTTGTCCGCCACCGGATCCTTGAGACCCAGAATGCGGCGGGCGTTGTCATAGAACAGCTTCTGCTTGTCTTCCGCCGACAGATTAAGCTCTTCCAGCAATGCCAGACAGGTGGCCGGATCCCAGCAGGGATAGTCCGTACCGTACATGACATTGTCGATGCCATAATATTCGATCGCGAATTTCATGCCTGCCGAATGGGGCGACACCGTATCCGTGTACATGCGGTGCAGATATTCGCTCGCCGGCCGCGGCAGCTTGGCGGCCTTGGTGTTCTTGTCCATACGACCTGACTGATAGGGCAGCGCGCCGCCGGTGTGCGACATCACCACCTTGAGGCCGGGATGACGCTCCATCAGGCCGGACAGGACAAGGCGTGAGGCCGCCACGCTGACCTCGATCACCCGGCCGAGGCTCAGATGCAGAGCGCCATTATACCCATCGAGCATATCGGCGAAGATGGCGTCGGTCGGATGCAGGAACATCGGCAGGCCGAGTTCGGCCACCCGGGCATAGAAGGGTTCAAGCCGCTCCGCATCGATACGCGCATCGCTGCCGATACTGCCGGGAATATTGACGCCCATCAGGCCGAGCTTGCCGACCGCATGTTCTAGAACATCGAGCGCGATCTTGGTATCGACGAGTGGAATGGCGGCGCTGGCCCAGACACGGCCGGGGTAGCGGCGCTGCGCGCCGGCCATTTCCTCGTTCCAGTGCATGGCGAGGTCGCGGCCTTCCTCGGCCGGAAGCTGCGAGAAAAAGACCGACATGGGACCGATGGAGCAGACGACGTCGACCTGATGCCCAAGCCCATCCATATGGGCGAGCTGATCGTCGAGGTCGTGCCATTCCTTCCAGCTCGGCAGCGGATGTGCCTCATCGGCATGACGACGGACGGTGTAGCCGCCGCGTTCGTTCACATGAGCTGAGGGAAAACCTGTGCGCTTGCACAGCTTTTCGAAAACAGAGCGCGGCCACCAATGAAAATGGGAATCGATAATGTGCATGACAGTGACCCTGATGTTTCCGTCCACAAACGGGCCCCTGTTATCCGAGGCCTTTGCCTTCATTTAACGCCAAACTGGAGGGCCGTCCACGGAGCGTCCATCAGATCAACGTGATCTTAGCATTTTAACACAGGGGGATGGCAGAAGGAATTGGGGTCACCGGCAGAACCGCCGGTCCGGGCCTCAAGCCAAGACCGGCGGCCCGTCTTTCATTTAATTGGCGGCGGTGTGCATCCGGCGGCCATGATAGGTCTGGCGCGTGGCGCGATGATTGATCTGGATCGTCTTGCCCGTCCGGACCGTCCGAGCGGGCAGAACCTGCGTCCGCGTAACATATTGCGTCCGCGGCACGACCACAGTGCGCTCGTGAATGCGCGTCACCACATTGGTGCGGATCACCGGCTGCACCCTTGTGATGGTGACATGGCGGTTGATGTTACGCACGTAGCGGGTGCGGTTGACGTCACGATACCGCGTCACATTGTGGACGCGTTGCACGGTGTTGTAGCGATAGACCGTGCGTGAACTCGGACGTGCCGCCGCATGAGCGATACGGACCGTCTTGCCGGTGGTGATATGCCGGGCGCCGAGCCTTTGCGTCCGCGAGGCATATTGATTTTGGTTGATCACCGCGGTGCGATTGTGAACGCGGGTTACGACATTGACACGGTTCACCGGCTGAACACGCGTGACATTGACGACACGGGTAACCCGGTTGACATGGCGAATGCGGTTGACATCGCGATAGCGCGTCACGCTTCGCGGCTGTTGTACGGTTCGATAGCTGTAGCTCGTATGCACGCGTGCTCCGCTCTTGCAGTTCACGCTAGTGCAACGCGCTTCGGCCGAGATCGGAAATGTCATCAGCATCGCGGCGCCCGCGAAGGCTGCGATAGCCGACATTTTTTTCAGGGAACTCATCATGGTCAACTCTCCCGGTTGTTAAGGGAAGCAAGTCCATTACGAGAAGGCTCCGCCGCTAATAGCGAAGCTTCCGCCAGCAAATGCCTCGCAAATCGGCGAGTCGAGCAAAAAACGTGCGATCTTTGGGGCTTAATCGAAAGTTCCCCTATTTTAGATTGCTTTGGTCCGTTCAGATTTATGCGCTCTTTACTCACAATGTCGGCTTTAACCTTGCTGGTCTTGCGATCCTCCGAAGAGCGTGAATGGATCGCCTTTGAGTTGATCGGTTTGAGGATATGCGCATCAATCAACGGCGGAGGCCGAATGCATGCGCAAGATCGTTCTAGTGACATCGATGATCTCGGCCCTCCTTCTGGCAGTCTTCGTCGGCAGTTCTTCGATCAGGCTAGAGAGCCACGCAGCCGAGCAAGACTGTCACCCTAAAGCGATCCGTGACTTGCAGCGTCTCTCGCCACGCGGCTTTGCCATCTACGAAGCGATGCAAGACAAGAAACTGTTTCTGGGTTGGCTGAGCTGTGACGATATCCAGCTTGGACTATCGACCGCCGTGCACGAATCCGTGCACAACCTAACCGAAGAACGCGACGCCTTTCCTTTGGTCAAGGGCGGCGACATCAAACGTCCGCACGAGGTCTCGGCATTCTTCGCGCCCAGCGAAATCGCCAGCGCGTTCACCACACGCGATATCTTCGTCCATGATTATCTGCGCCCCACCGGCGTATCATCGGCGAAAGATTTTCTCTACCTCCTCGATGAACTGAATGCCTTCAGCCATGATCTGGATTCGGCCGTCGCGCTGAACAGCCTGCACAGGAACGATCGTCAGGTGGATCATCGCGACGGTCTGGCTGCCATGATGGCTTTCGTGATGACCTATGTGGAGACGGCGCGAAAGAGCCAGCCCAGGACTTGGGAAGGTCTGCAAAAGCCGCAGCCACGGCAAGTCATCCAGACCTTATGGTCTCAGGCCGAAACGGTCATGGCATCGTCCTGCGGTCTTTCCGACTTCGGCTCACGCGACCGATATTATCTCGGGCTGATCTGCAAGCCTGGCGACGGCGAAGCGCTGTCTCGACTATTGGACCGAGCTCCGCTCTGCCCCAAGGCTTGCCTGAGCTAACACCAATGGAAAATCCATTATGATCCTGCGCCGCAGAGCTTAAACTGTAGCACAATCGATCGAGAGGAGCCCAAGGCGCCATTGCTCAAGGCTCCGCTTCTCGCACAGATCCTGCGCAATCAGGAGACGACCATGAGCCTTTCAGCAATCATTCTGCTCATCCTGGTGGTGTTCGTCGCTATCCTCGTCTACGCCTGGACCCGGCCAGATACATTCTCGGTGCAGCGTTCGCTGACCATCGCTGCTCCGGCGGAAAAGCTGTTTGCCTTCATCAATGACTTCAATAGGTGGCCCGACTGGTCGCCTTATGAGCACCGCGATCCGAACATGAAGCGGACGATCGGCGGTGCGTCCAATGGCAAGGGCGCCACTTATGCCTGGGAAGGCAACAAGAACGTCGGCAAGGGCCGCATGGAGATTCTCGACACGCAACCGCCATCGCTCATCACAATCAAACTGGATTTCGAGCAGCCGTTCGAAGCACATAACGTGGCCGAGCTCACGCTGCAGCCAGTTGCCGGCGGCACAAACGTCACCTGGGCCATGCGTGGACCTGCATCCTTCATGACCAAGCTCATCGGCAGCTTCATGAACATGGACAAGATGGTCGGCAAAGATTTCGAAGCCGGCCTGGCCAAGCTGAAGGACGCGGTGAAAAGCTGATCAGCGTCGCGTTATCAGTCTTCCATACATAAGGTATTTCTACAGAGCCGTTCGTAAGCGCGTGTTGGTCAACACAAGAAGGTGATGACGCACTGCATTCACCCTTATGCTAACTTGCATCCACGTTTCCTTCACGTAAAAATAACAGTCGGCGTCATACAGTTACCCGTCAGATCGGAAGCCCGGAGGCTTTCAAGATGCGACTGGCAACGCATTCTCTACACGCGACTTGGATGAACGCTTTCATTGCCTGCGATTCGTGCGGATGGAAAAATAATCTTCCCGCCGATCCCAGTCACATGATCATCATGGGCCGGCCGTGGCGCATCAAAATGATGTGCAGCCACTGCGGCGCGACACGCAACTACCTGCCCGACAAAGTCGCGCGGCCTTGTCCGAGCCGATCCAGAGCCAAAGTCTAGCCGGACCCACCGCCACGACAGCGCCTTCCCAGGCTGGCCGAAAGCGCGCGCAGTTGGTTGACGGGCGTTAACCTCTTCCGGCGGGTCGGCCACACCCAGACTTAACCGCAGCGTCGCTCTTCCGGATTCGATTAGCGACTTGTTAGTCACGCCGTGGCTCAATGGGATACTATCGAGTCCATCGGTGTTCCGCGCCCTTTTGCAGAGAATCGCCATGCGCAAAGATCTCTGGTCGAACCAATCGGGAGTCACGGCCGTCGAATTTGCCCTCGTCGCGCCGATTTTCTTCATGATCCTCCTGGGCATTGTTTGTCTGGGCTATATCTTCGGTGTCCACCACGAACTGCGGCAGATCGCCTCCGAAGCAGCCCGTGCCTCCGTCGCCGGCCTCTCCAATGCCGAGCGCCAGTCACTGGCCTCCGGCTATGTGAACCGAGCGATGCCGAATTATGGGCTACTCAGCTCGCAGCGCATGACCATGACGACCCAGGTCAGCCTGGCACCGTCGCCAGCCTTTCACGTGATTTTGAACTACGATCTGAGCGGTACTTTCCCCTATCAGCTCGGGGCCCTCTTTCCGATGATGCCGTCGCCCATGATTCAAAAGCGCGCCGTCGTCGGGCTTGGGGGATATTGAAAAATACCTGGCCGCCTGTTCAGCCGGCCAAAGGCAGTTTGCCCTTGCTGTCTTCCTCGACCAGCGCACGCACACGGCTGGCGGTCGCGTCCAAATGCGCCGTGAGCAGCGCCACGGCGGTTTCCTCGGCGCGATCGAGCGTGGCTTCCATCAAAGCACGGTGCTCCGCTGGAAGATCGCGCTCCTGGCGCGGCGCGAGAACCGACAGGCGACGATAGCGTTCGGTCTGATCGAAGAGGAAGTCGCGCAAGCGCATCCGCCATGGGCTTTCGCAAGCGGCGATCAACGCGGCGTGGAAATCCTTATGCGCGGCCGCCCAATCCTCGCTGACCCGTTCGAGATCATCCGCCGTCCGCTCAGGCGTGCGTGAAAGCCGATGATGGGCGGAAACGACCTGCGCCTCCCAATCGACGCCGCCGGCACGAATGGCACGGCGCAGACACGCGGTCTCCAATTCGATCCGCGTGCTGGTGAGATCGAGCAAATCCGCCTCCGACACGCCGGCAACGCGAAAACCACGATTGGTCTCCGCCGTCACCAGGCCATCCGAGGTGAGCCGGGACAGAGCCTCGCGCACGGCTCCGAGGCTGACGCCGAGCTGCGCCGAAAGCGCCGCGATGTTGAGCTTTTCATTGGGCCGCAGACGACAGGCCAAAAGATCGGCCCGCAAGGTAGCATAGGCCCCCTTGGTCAGATTGGTCTCGTTTCCGGTCGGTCCGCTCAAGCGCTTCTCCTGGCAAGGCCTTGTTCGTAGCCGAACTCTCTTCCCAATCAAAATAGATGAGATAATGGATAATATATTATTTTTGACAAGTCCGCACGCCCGTGGGATAGGACTCGCAGAAAAAGAAAGGGATAGCCATGCGCTTTACGGCCTATCAAGACGGCACCACCGAAGGACTAGCAACGCTCCGCGCGGATGGCGCCTGGATTGGGCGCAAAGCCAGCGACCCGCTTTATCCCGGCCCTCTCGACGACCTGATCGCCAAAGGCCCGAGCGCTGTGCGCGCCGCGCATGAGGCCCTGCTCGGCGGTGCGCCCGTCGATCTGGGCAAGGTGGCGATCAAGCCGCCACTGCGCCGCTCCGGCAAGATCATTTGCGTCGGCCTCAACTATGCCGACCACTCGGCTGAAAGCGGTTTCAAACAACCCGACTATCCAACGCTCTTTTCGCGTTTCGCCACGGGCTTCATCGGCCACAACGAAGCGATGGTGCGACCGAAGGTTTCGACCCAGCTCGACTATGAAGGTGAGCTCGTCGCCGTCATCGGCAAGGGCGGCCGGCACATCGCCAAAGCCGCGGCGCTGGATCATGTCATCGGCTATTCGATCTTCAATGACGGTTCGATCCGCGACTATCAGATGAAGACGCCGCAATGGACCGTGGGCAAGAATTTCGATGGCACCGGCGCGTTCGGCCCCTGGTTCGTCACCGCCGACGAACTGCCGCCCGGATGCAAAGGCCTGCGCCTCCAGACGCGGCTCAACCGCACCGTGGTACAGAGTGCCATGATCGACGAAATGGTGTTTGATGTCGCGACTTTGATTGCGACGATCAGCGAAGCGATGACGCTGGAAGCCGGCGACCTGATCGTCACCGGCACACCTTCTGGCGTTGGCATGGCGCGCAAGCCGCCGCTTTATATGAAGGCTGGCGACGTCGTCGAAATCGAAATTGATAAGATCGGTATTCTCAGCAACCCGGTCGTCGACGAGGTCTGAGGGGACTGAGGGGCAGAACGAACACACGAATGAGGAGGACGTGAAATGACTGCCAACCATGGTTTCATCCAACCGTCGCGCCGACCAGGAGAGCTCGGTATTCATTCGCTCGACCGCTGTCACATGGTCGTTCCCGATTTGAAAGACGCGCAGGATTTTTACAGCGGCTTTGGCCTCGATGTGCGCGAAGAGGGCAATAATCTCGGTCTCTATACTCATGGCTCGCCGCACAAATGGGTGAGCATCGGCGAAGGGCCGCGCAAGAAATTCGGCTATTTCTCCTTCGGTCTGTTCGAGGAGGATTTCGCCCCGTTCGCCAAACGGCTGCAAGACCAGGGCGTGGCGCGCATCGATCCGCCGAAGGATCAGGAGTCGAACGGCATCTGGTTCCGCGACCCCGACGGCAATCTGCTGGAAGCGAAGATCGCGGAGAAATCCTCCCCCAGCGCCAAGTCGGAATTCACCGCGGTTTCCGTGCCGGGCGGCCAGCGCGGCGCCCCTTATCGCCGCGACGCGGGCCGCGTGCATCCGCGCCGCCTGTCGCACACCTTGCTGTTCACGCCGGATGTGTCACGCGCCATCGACTTCTACAGTCGCGTGCTGGGGCTGCGCCTGTCCGACCGCTCCGGCGAGGGCATCGCCTTCATGCATGGCATTCACGGCAGCGACCACCATCTCGTCGCCTTCGCCAAATCGAACGCGCCAGGACATCACCATTTTAGCTGGGATGTCGGTTCGATCATGGATGTGGGCCTCGGCGCCATGCTGATGCTGGAAAAGGGCTACGATCGTGGCTGGGGCCTAGGCCGCCACGTGCTCGGCTCCAATTATTTCCACTACATCCGCGATCCCTGGGGCAGCTACAGCGAATATTCCGCCGACATCGACTTCGTGCCGGTCGACCATGACTGGCAGGCCGGCGACCATCCGCCGGAAGATTCGCTCTACGTCTGGGGGCCCAATCTGCCGGAGGATTTCATCCACAATTACGAGGCTTGATCGAGTAGCCGTTATGGGAGGGGAACGCATGAAAACATGGTTGAGGGGGCTTCTGGGAGGGCTGGCGATCTGCGCAATAACGCAGACCGCGCAGGCCCAACAGTTCACGATGAAACTGTCGTCGCCGACTATCAATGACGTCACGCATGAATGGATGAAGGCCTTCAAAGCCGGCGTCGAAGAACGCTCGAAGGGCAAAATCAAGGTCGAAATCTATCCGGCGAATCAGCTCGGCCAGATCCCGGCGACCGTCGAAGGCGTCGCCATGGGAACGATTGAGATGACCTTCCCGGCCATCGGCTTCTATATCGGCCTTGAACCGCGTTTCCAGACGCTCGATGCCAATGGCCTTTTCGACAGCACCGAACACGGCCAGAAGGTTCTTGCCGACCCCGAGATTCGCAAGAGGCTCGCGAGCTTCGGCGAGGCCCAGGGGGTCGAACCGCTGGTCACGTTTCTCAGCGGCCAGATCGTTCTCGCCACGCACAAGCCGATCCGGACGATCGATGACTTCAAGGGCCTGAAGCTGCGCACCACCGGCGGCTCGCCCATGTATAACGAGCCTTTCCTGAAGCTCGGTGCCTCGCCCCTCTCGCTGCCGCTGGGCGAGGTTCTGCCCAATTTGCAGAACAAGGCTATCGACGGCGCCATGGCCAATATGGCTGTTATCGCCGCCTTCAAATATTTCGACATCACGAAATATGCCACCTACCTGCCGGGCTCGTTCACCATCGTGTCGGGCCTCACCAATCGGCGCTTCTTGAAATCGCTGGGGCCGGAGCTGGAAGCCATCGTGCGTGACGAAGCGCGTAAGCACGAAACCTTGTTCACCAGCATGGCACCAAAATTCCAGACCGAGCTCGAAGCGGCCTGGAAGAAAGGTGGCGGAGAGCTGATCACCTTCTCGCCGGAAGAAACGAAGCGCTATCTCGATCAGGTGACGTCTGTCATTCCCAAGATCGTCGGCGCTTCACCGAAGACCAAGGAAGACTATGAAGCCTTTCTGGCGGCGGCGAAAAAATATCGCTGATCTCCTATCGGCAGAGTTTCAACGCCGCGATCCATGATCGCGGCGTTTTTCTTTGAGCCATGCAGTGAAATCATCGAGGCTTCGCCAATGCGGCGGGCTCGTGTGCGAAATTTGGCATCCCGCCCCATTTTCTGCTTAAGTCCGCTCGTGCCAGTCTCCTGACATTTCCTGTCAGGAGCGCTGGCCGACAAACATTGTGCTGGCGCTGCCCGGCCCCTATCTGACCGCAGACCGAAACTGGCCCGATTATCGGGCTCAGTGCCGTCATTTAGTGCATTTTCAGGCAACTAATCGTCCTGGTCTCCGTTAAACACACTGGACCGAACGATGAGCGACTGAAGTCGGAGGAAACGAACTCATGAACTTTCATCGCCCGCCCGATGCTGCCCTTTCGCCGCCGACTGGACTGGACGCCCGGATCTTCGCGACACGACAGCAATCCGTGGCCCTTGCCGATCCGCTCTCGGCGGAAGATCAATGCGTCCAGGCCATGGATGATGCGAGCCCGACGAAATGGCATCTCGCCCACACCACCTGGTTCTTCGAAACCTTCGTGCTGAAGCCGCATCTCGACGGCTATCGGCTATTTGATGAGCGTTTTCCCTATTGCTTCAATTCCTATTACGAGGCTGAAGGCGAACGACATCCGCGCGGGCGGCGAGGCATACTGACACGCCCCACGCACGACGAAGTGATGGACTATCGCGCCTATGTGGATGAGGGCTTGACGCGGCTCCATGCCAGCGGCAAGGCGCAGGAGAAGCCGATCGCCACTCTTCTGGAGATCGGTCTCAATCACGAGCAACAACATCAGGAATTGTTGCTGACCGATATTCTGGCGCTGTTCGCGCAGAGCCCCCTGCGTCCCGCGTATCGCACGCTCGCCGATCCGAAGAAGGCCGATGCGTCTCCTACCACGCAATGGATAGCTTTTGAGGGGGGCATCGCGGAGGTCGGCCATGCCGGCGGATCCTTTTCCTTCGACAATGAATTGCCGCGCCATCGCGCCTTGATCCATCCGTTCAAAATGGCCGACCGCCTGGTGACGAATGGCGAATGGTTGGATTTCATGCAGGGGGACGGCTATCGCACGGCCAATCTCTGGTTGGCTGACGGCTGGGCCATGGCACAGCGCGAAGGCTGGCGTGCACCGCTTTATTATGTGGAGCAGGATGGCCAATGGCTGCAGATGGGATTGGGCGGCCTGCAACCGATCGATCGCGAAGCTCCGGTCTGCCACGTCTCTTACTATGAAGCGGACGCCTATGCCCGCTTCGCCGGCAAGCGGCTGCCAACCGAATTCGAATGGGAAGTCGCCTCAGCACACGCGGCTCGCGACTGCAACGATCTCGGCAGCGACCTTCTGCGCCCCATGCCGGCGCGGCCACAGCAGGGTCTGCGGCAAATGTTCGGCGATTGCTGGGAATGGACGCAGAGCGCCTATCTGCAATATCCCGGCTATGTGCCGCCGGCCGGCGCCATCGGCGAATACAATGGCAAGTTCATGGTGAGCCAAATGGTGCTGCGCGGCGCGTCCTGCGCGACCCCGCGCGACCATTCGCGCTCCACCTATCGCAATTTCTTTTACCCCTGGCAGCGCTGGCAGTTCATGGGCCTGCGCCTCGTGGAAGATGCATGATGACCTCCTCTCTCAAACACCGCCCCGCCATCGCGACCTCCCCGGACAAGATGGAATTCGCCGCCGATGTCATTCATGGCCTCTCGCAAGCGAGCAAGAGCCTGTCATGCCGCTGGTTCTATGACGCCAAAGGCAGCGATCTGTTCGAACAGATCACCGAACTGCCCGAATATTATCCGACCCGCACCGAGACGCGCATTCTGCAAGACTGCGCGCCGGCGATCGTCGCGCGGACGGAGCCGGGCTCCGTGCTGGTCGAATATGGCTCGGGCTCCAGCCGCAAGACCGAGATTCTGCTCTCGGCCCTGAACAAGCTTGCCGCCTATGTGCCGATCGACGTGTCCGAAGCGGCTCTTGAAGATGCACGCATCCGCCTCTCTGCGAAAATACCAGGGCTGCGCATCTTCCCCGTCGTCGGTGACTTCCTTGCCGAGATCGACCTGCCAGCGTCATTGCGCCAAAAACCGCGTCTCGGTTTCTTTCCCGGCTCCACCATCGGCAATCTGACGCGCGATGCCGCGCAAGGCCTGCTACACACCATGGGCGAACGGCTCGGTCCGCAATCGCGACTGATCGTCGGCGTCGATCTCATCAAGGACCCGGCCATCCTCATTCCAGCCTATGACGATGCAGTCGGCGTCACCGCCGACTTCAATCTCAATGTCCTTGAGCGCATCAATCGCGAACTCTCCGGCACGTTCGACCTCGATGCCTTCAAACATCGCGCCATTTGGAATGCCACTCAGTCTCGCATCGAGATGCATCTTGAAAGCCGCCGCCAGCAGACGGTGAAAGTGCTCGACCGAACATTCGATTTCGCCGCCGGCGAACGAATTCATACGGAGAATTCACACAAATATTCGCTCGACGGATTCACCGAACTGGCTGGAAAGGCCGGCTTTGAGACGCTGGAGCGTTGGACAGACGCGAACACGCTCTTCAGCGTGCATGACCTGCGCTTCAATCCGCGTTAGTCTGCAGCCGCACAAGGCCAGACAAAGCGGAAATTGAATGCAGCAAGCGGACGGCACGTCCAAGCCTCTGATCGAGCTGACCGGCATCAGCATTTCTTTCGACGGCGGGCAATCGCTCGCCGTCAATGATGTGTCGTTGAACATCGACGCCGGAACCTTCGTCTCCCTGGTCGGTGCCTCCGGCTCGGGAAAGACCTCTCTGCTCAAGACGATCAACGGCCTCAACACGCCGGATCGCGGCTCCGTCACCATCGACGGCGATATCCTGTCAAAGGACAATGCGATCAGTCTGCGCCGCAACATCGGCTATGTCATTCAGAATGTCGGCTTGTTCCCCCATATGAGCGTGGCCGAAAACATCGCGGTCACGCCGCGCCTGCTGCGCTGGCCTGAGCCGCGTATCGCTACCCGTCTCGTCGAGATGATGGAGCTGGTCGATCTGCCGACCGATTATCTCGATCGTTCGGTCAACATGCTGTCGGGCGGGCAGAAGCAACGGGTGGGCATTGCCCGCGCGCTCGCCGCCGAGCCGGATATCGTTTTGATGGACGAGCCCTTCGGCGCGCTCGATCCCCTGACCCGCGACACACTTGCGCAAGGCTATCGCGATCTCCACGACAAGCTCGGCCTCACCACCGTCATGGTCACCCATGACATGCAGGAAGCGGCTTTGCTGAGCGACCGCATCATCGTCATGCATGGCGGCCAGATCGTTTGCGACGGCACGCCGGGCACCCTCTTGAACGACACCAGCAATCCAATGGTCTTCGACCTGTTGAATTTACCGCGGCGACAGGCGGAGCGCATTCAGGCCATGATCGGCGACACGGGTGCGGCGCGATGAACAGCCGTATCGCGGAAGCTTTCGCCCTTTTGCCGCAATATCTATCGCAACATATTCTATTGTCCCTCGCCGCGCTGGTGCTGGGCGGGCTGATCAGCATTCCGCTTGCGGCCGCCGCTTTGCGCTTTCCGCGTCTGCGCGGCGGGCTTCTGGCCGTCGCCAGCGTGATCCAGACCATTCCGGGCCTTGCCATGCTGGCCCTGTTCTATCCGGTGCTGCTCGCCGTTTCGGAGTTGACGCAGGATAGTTTCGGCTTCTCCGTTCCTGCCCTCGGCTTCCTGCCTTCGGTCGCCGCGCTGACGCTTTATGCCATTCTGCCGATCCTGCGGAATACCGTGACCGGCCTCACCGGCATCGATCCGACGATTACGGAAGCCGCGCAAGGCGTCGGCATGACGCGGCGCCAGCAATTGTTGCAAGTCGATCTGCCGCTCGCAGCCCCCGTGATCATGGCTGGCGTACGCATGGCTGCCGTGTGGACGATCGGCGCTGCGACATTGGCGACGCCGGTCGGCCAGACGAGCCTCGGCAATTATATCTTCTCCGGCTTGCAGACCGAGAACTGGGTGTTCGTTCTGTTTGGCTGCGCGGCCGCCGCGATCCTCGCCATTCTGGTCGATCTGTTGCTGGCTTTGGTGGAGAAAGCGACCGCGTTGCGCGACAAGCGCCGCCTGTTCGCGGGTATCGCGGGGCTGGTAGCGCTGATCGGTATCTCTCTCGTTCCTTTGGCCCGCAGCCAGACCAGCGCTTATGTGATCGGCGCCAAGAATTTTAGCGAGCAGTTCATTCTCGCCGAATTGATCGCCGCCCGCTTGCGTCAGGCCGGCGCCACCGTAACGATCAAGGAAGGCCTGGGTTCGGCCGTCGCCTTTCGGGCGCTCGCCAACAGCGAACTCGATGCCTATGTCGATTATACGGGAACGCTGTGGACCAATGCGATGGGCCGCAGCGACATGCCGCCACGCGACCAGATGCTCAGCGAGCTGACGCGCTGGACGAAAGCCGAATATGGCGTCACGCTTCTTGGCCGGCTCGGCTTCGAAAATGCCTATGTGCTGGCGATGCGCCAGCAACGCGCCAGCGAATTGGGCATAAGCCGTATCGACGATCTGGCGCGCCGCGCCGGCGAGTTGTCGTTGGGATCGGACATCGAATTTCTCGACCGGCCGGAATGGGCGGCTCTCAAGCAAAGTTACGGGCTGCAATTCAGGCAGCAATTTTCTTATAATCCGACCTTCATGTATCGCGCGCTAGCGGACGGGACCGTTGATGTGATCTCGGCCTATTCCAGCGATGGGCGGATCGCCGCCGACGATCTGACGGTTCTGGAGGATCCGCATCACGCCGTGCCGAACTATGACGCCGTCGTGCTGATGGCCCCGAAGCGGGCCGACGATCCGGTGTTGCGACGCGCCTTGCAACCGCTGATCGGCGCCCTATCTGTCGAGAAGATGCGCGCCGCCAATTACGAGGTCGACAAGGAAGTCGGTAAAATGAGCCCGGCCCAAGCGGCAGCGGGACTGGCAAAAAGCATCGGACTATCGCCCTGAATCGATGAAACGGGAGCCCATCATGAAAGTACCTGGACCTGATCATCCCATTACCATCACCGCCAACCCGAAGCGGATCGTCATCACGGTCGGCGGGAAAGTAGTTGCCGACAGCACGCGCACCCTCACCTTGGTGGAAGCCAGCATTCCGCCCGTTCACTACATTCCGCGCAGCGATGTCGACATGAACGCCCTGCGGCGCACCGATCACACCACTTATTGCCCTTACAAGGGCGACTGCTCCTATTTCAGCATCAGCGAAAGCGGCCCGGCGGGCGCCAATGCGGTGTGGAGCTATGAAGCGCCCTATCCGGCTGTCGACAAGATCAAGGATCACCTGGCCTTTTATCCAAGCAAGGTCGATTCCATCGTCGAGAGCTGAATATTCTAACTGCGCTGGGATGCGTGCCAGGACACCATCATCCGCTCGACCCAAGCGACGGCGGAGAATAAACAACTGGCCACTACGGCGAGAATGATCACGACGGCGAACATGATCGTCGTGTCGAGCGTGCCGCTCGCCTGCACCAAAAGATAACCCCAGCCGCTGTCGGAGGCGACGAATTCGCCGATGATGCCGCCGATGACCGCAAGGCTGGTGCCGACCTTGATGCCGGCAAAGATCGATGGCAGCGCGTGCGGCAGACGCATGCGCAGGAACACTTGAAATTTGCGCGCGCGCAGCACGCGCGCCAGGCGCAACAGATCGGGTTCGATCCCGACAAGGCCGGATATGGTCGAAACCAGGATAGGAAAGAAAGCGATCGAACTGGTGATCAGAACGCGCGGCAGAAAACCATAGCCGAACCAGACGACGAAGAGCGGTGCCAATGCGACTTTCGGGATCGCATTGAAGGCGACGACGATCGGATAGAGCAGTTTCTCGGCCGTGGGAACGGCGACAATGGCGATGCCAAGCGGAATCGCGATGACGATACTGATGAGAAGCCCGGCCAGAATTTCTGCCATTGTCACGAGGCCATGGCTGGCGAGCAAAGAGCGGTCGGTCCAGATGCGGGCCAAAACATCCCAGGGCGCCGGGAGAATGTAAGGCGCCGGTTTCGCCAGGATAACGACCAGCGCCCAGACACCGAGCGCCAAGGCCGCGGAAGCGAGCGGCCAGAACAGTCCTTTGAGGCGCGCAGCGCCGCCAAACGAACGCTCAGCGCGGTGCGAAAGCGTGATGCCAGCATCAGCCACGGATCACCCCCAGGCTGGCAAAAAGGCCATGTATCTTGGTGATATAGCGTGCGAACGCCTCGGTTTCGCGCGTCTTCATGTTGCGGGGACGCGGCAGATCGATATCGATGATCTGATGAATGCGGCTCGGACGCGCCGTCATCACCGCGACTTTATCGGCCATGAAGACGGCTTCGCTGATCTCATGGGTCACGAGAATGGTCGTGCGCGGCTTATCGAGGGAGAGGCGCTGCATGTCGAGCTGCATTTGCTCGCGCGTGAAGGCGTCGAGCGCGGCGAACGGTTCATCGAGCAGGAAGATATCCGGATCGCCGATCAAGGCCCGGCAGATCGCCACCCGCTGACGCATGCCGCCGGACAATTCATAGGGCCGCTTGTTCTCAAAGCCGGCGAGACCGACCCGCTCGAGAAGTAGCCGCGCACGCTGCTCATGCCGTTTCGGATCCTGTCCGATCAGGGCAAAAGGCAGAAGGACATTGTCGAGCACGGTGCGCCAATCGAGAAGCAAATCGCGCTGGAAAACAAATCCCAGTTCTGGGATCGGTCCGCTCAACGGCGCACCGTTGATGACGATGTGGCCGCAGCTCGGCTCGAGCAGACCGGCGATCATCATCAAAAGCGTGCTCTTGCCGCAACCGCTCGGCCCCAGGAGCGCCAGGGTTTCGCCACGCGCCAGGTCCAGACTGACGGCCTCGACGGCCACCACCGGACCGCTGCGGGTGTCATAGGTCTTGCCGGCGTCCTTCAAAGAGATCAACGTATCGCGCCGATCGTGGCCGGACGTTGCGTCGGAAACAACCAGAGCTACAGACACGTTGGTCCTCCGTTAGCTCGTTCTGTCTGCTCGGAACTTAATAGACCGTCACCCGATGCATCAGGCGCGGATATGGATGATAATCATTGACAGCATAGTGCTGAACCGCGCGATTGTCCCACACCGCGACGGAGCCCGGTTGCCAGCGGAAACGCACCTGCCATTCCGGCACCGATGACAAGCCGGACAGGAAGTTTGTCAGGGCGCTGCTCTCGGCGCGGGTCACGCCGACGATCCGGGTCGTGTAGAGCGTATTGACATAGATCAGCCGCCGGCCGCTTTCCGGGTGGACCTTGACGACTGGCTGTTCGATGGGCGGGAAGCGCTTGCGCATGTCCTCGTAACGCTGCTGCGCATCGGGCGACGCGCGTACACCGGCGATGAGCTCTGGCCCCTCCCAATCGTGGATGGCCGTCATGTCGTCGATATAGGCGCGGAACTTTTCGTCGAGCGCGTCATAGGCAGCAGTCATGCTCGACCACATCGTGTCGCCGCCAGCAGGCGGGACATTGACGGCATAAAGGCAGGCGCCGATGGGCGGGTTTTTCTGCCAGGTCAGATCGGCATGCCACACGTCCGTGCCCGTTCGCGTGCCTTTGCTTTGCAGGATTTCGAGATGCGGATTGTCGGGATGGGAGGGAAACGTCGATGAAACCGGCCTGACATCACCGAACAGGCGCGAAAATGCCACCTGCGCATCGGGATCGAGCTTCTGGTCGCGAAAGAAAATCACCTGACGCTCCACAAAGACCCGGCGCAGTTCTTCGCCATATCGATCGATCGCGGTTTTATCCGCCAGATCGATGCCGTGGATCACAGACCCGATCGCCGGGGTCAGATGTTCGATATCGAGATTAGCCATGGCGCACCTGGATCGCTATTTGCTCTGCGCTTCGATGAAGCGGTTGGTGACGAATTTCGCGACGTCGGCACCGGGCTCCATCAGCCCGGAAGCCATCAGCACGTCAGCACCTGCCGTGGCATCGGCCAGGGAGACCGTACCCACCGACTTGCCCTTGGTGCTCTCCGAATAAAGAAGTTGCAGCAGGAGTTGCGTTTCGCCAGCGGCGCCCTGCCGGTCATAGCTCGGATACATGCGGCTGAAGGACTCCGCCGCCGCCTGCGGATTTTCCGCTGCCGCCTGGAGCGATTTCTGCGCGGCGCCGACGAAGCGCTGCACCAGATCCGGCTTGCCGTTCAGAAGCGTGTTCGAGACGATCATATACATGCCCGGCGTCACGACGCCGAAATCCGCATACATCAGCGAATGAACCTTCAGGCCCTTCGATTCGAGCGTCGCCTTCAAGGCATAGTTGGTCGCCACGCCTTCGACTCGCCCGGTCAAAAGGCTCGTCAGCTTTGGCCCGGGCTGCATGTTGATCTGCGTCACCTTGCCGGCATCGATATGATTGCGCTTCAGCAAGGCCGGCAGAAGCGCCGACGGGCCGTCGCCAGCCGTAATCGAAATCTTGGCACCAATCAGATCGGCCGGCGTCTTGAGTGGCTTATCGGCAGCGGAAAAGATCACCAGCGGGCTTTTGGCGGCATTGGCGAGAACGGCAGTCGCCGGCAATCCTTTGGCGGCGAGGTTGAGAAAGGTGCCGCCATCGATATCGACGCCGAAATCGTCGGTTCCGGCGGCCACGGTCTGCGCCGTGATGGCCGAGCCCTTGCCCTCGCGCAGCTCCAGTTCGATGCCATTATCGCGGAAGAAGCCTTTCTCGATCCCATAGGTCCATGGCGAATCGATACCCGTCGCGACAAAGCCGAAGCGAAGAGACACTTTGTCGGCGGCGGAAGCCGACAACGGTGGCGCCAGCAGAGCCAGAAGGCTGACGCCGGCCGTGAGCCAGGCTGAGTGTTTCATGACACGCCTCCCGCATCCGCACCGATCTTGCCCCAGACGGATTCCGCAATCCGGACCACCAGTTCGAGCTTGCGCCGCTGGTCGTCGATTGTCACGGGATTGCCAAGATAGTTGCTGGCAAAGCCGCATTGCGGGCTCAGACAAAGTTGATCGAGATCGGCATAGCGCGCGGCATCATCGATACGGCGCCGCACCGCGTCGGGCTCCTCCAGCACATTGGTCTTGGAGGTGATCAGCCCGAGCACAACGGACTTGTCGCGCGGCAGATGGCGAAGCGGTTCGAAAGAGCCGGCACGTGGCGAGTCATATTCAAGAAAGAAGCCGTCCACAGCCGTTTCATGGAACAGTTTATCGGCGATCGCCTCGTAGCCGCCCTGCGCACCGAAAGCGCCGCTAAAATTGCCACGGCAGATGTGCATCGTCACCACCATATCGGCGGGACGATCGGCCACGGCAATATTCACGGAGCGGATGTAATCCGCCAGGAGACGATCTGGATCATATCCCCAGGACGCCACCTCTTGTCGGCGCTCGTCGTCGCAGAGGAAAGCCAGGGTGATGTCGTCGAGCTGCAGATAGCGGCAGCCGCTGGCGTGGAGCGCGGCAATCTCTTGCCGATAGGCTTGCGCCAGATCGCTCCAGAATAGGGATGGATCGCGATAGGCCGGCACGGACTTGGCGATCTCGCCGCCGAGAAAATACAGCAGGTTGGTCGGCGCGGGTACAGTGAGTTTGGGCGTCACGCGCGTGTGCTCGGCGACGAAGCGAAACTGGTCGGAGAAAATATCGCCGGACCAGCGGATGGGCCCGGTCAGTTCGATACTCGAATTGGAGCGCACCTGGCCCTGGCTGTCGCGGAATTCAAGCTTGGACTTCTGCGCGCTTTGCGCGATCCCCTCGAAGCCGAGCATGAAATCCGTCCACCAACTGCGGCGACGAAACTCGCCATCGGTGGTGGAAAGAAGGCCGCAGTCTTCCTGCAGACGGATCACCTCGATGATGGCTTGATCCTCGATTGCCTTCAGCTCGGCATTGTCATGGCGACCAAGATTGCTGTTGGGCGTATGGGCGCCAAGAAGTCTTTCGCGCTGTTGTTGCAAATGCGCGGGGCGCTTGAGGCTGCCGACATGATCGGCCCTGAACGGTGGCTTTCTGCGATCTTGAACCATGACGGCACCTTCCACTTGAAGACGGCGCAAGCGTCCGGCGGCTCCGAACAGTTGTCAAACTGATATTTTGAATGTTTAATTATCGATATGATGGATATTCTAAAGCGGCTCGATCTCAATCTGCTGATCGCTTTCGACATCCTGCTCGACGAGAGAAGCGTGACGCGCGCCGCCGCGCGCCTGTCGCTCAGCCAGCCAGCGACCAGCGCCGCATTGGCGAGATTGCGAGCCAGCTTCAACGATCAATTGCTCATTCGCAGCCGCGGCGAAATGTTTTTGACCGAGCGCGCCAGTGCGTTGCGCCAACCGATCAAGGATGCGCTGCGCGCAGTGGCGCAGGCGCTTGAAGCGCAGGACAGTTTTAGGCCGGAGGCTTTCGACGGCCGCTTTCGTCTGGCAATGACCGATATCGCCAGCTTCACGCTCGGTTCCGACATCGTCCAGGACCTGCGCCATAAAGCGCCGTCTGCCGCGGCGGAATTCATCGCGCTGGACCGCTCACGTCTCTATGACTGGTTCCGCAATGACATGATCGATGCCGCCGTCGTCGTTTATAGCGCCGACGAAGGACTCTACGAATCCGAACATTTGTTCGATGACGAATTGATCTTCGTCGCCTCCAAGACGCATCCCTTGCGCCGCAAGCGCGCACAGGCTTTTTCGCGCCTGACGGCCTATCCCTTGATCGAGGTCTCGATCGCGACCACCATCATGCGACCCTTTTTCGAGGAACAAGAAGCCATCGGACATAAATGGTCGCCGATGGTCAGCGTGCCGCAATTCCTGATCGTGCCGTCGATGTTGCAGGACAGCGATTGTATCGGCGTGATGGGGCGCCTTGCGGCCCGCAAATTCGAAGACATGGGCGCAGCCGCCATTCTCGAAATCTCGGAGCCGACACCGGTCGTTCATTATCGCCTGATCTGGCACAAGCGTCGCACGCACGACCCCGCGCATCGATGGATGCGCGAGATGATCGGTACCATCGCAGCCAAGAAGCGATGACGGTTACTTCACGGACAACCCGAGACGATCCGACATCCGAATCAAGTCAGCAAGAGTGGCCGCCTGCATCTTGCGCATCACCTGGCCGCGATGGACCTTGACGGTCACCTCGCTCAGGCCGAGTTCTCCGGCGATCTGTTTGTTGAGGAGCCCCGTCGATACGAGCGCCATCACTTCGCGTTCCCGCGCCGTCAAAGTGTTGAGGCGCTGGTTGAGCTCACTATCGACGGTCGCGCTTTCACGACGCGTCCGGTCACGCTCGATCGCTAAGCGAATCGCGTCGAGCAGATCCTGTTCGCGGAAAGGTTTGAGCAGAAATTCGATGGCACCCGCCCGCATCGCCCGCACCGACATCGGCACATCGCCATGACCGGTCAGGAAGATGATCGGTATGGCATCATCGGCATGGGCAAGCTCGACCTGGAAATCGAGCCCGCTGGCGCCCGGCATGCGTACGTCGAGCACGAGACAGCTTGGCGTATCGGCGCGGCGATGAAGCTGAAATTCGCGCGGCGAAGCGAAACAATGGGTCTCATAACCGGCTGAACGCAGGAGGCTATCGAGCCCCTCGCGCACGGACGGGTCGTCGTCGACGATATAGACGGTTTCATTCAACACGCGATCGATCCTCTGCCCGCGACGCGATCGGCAAGGTAAAACCAAACGCGGCACCATGGGGATAGTTCGGCGCGACGTAAATGGTGCCGCCATGAGCCTCGATGATCGACCGGCTGATGGCAAGCCCCATGCCGATGCCCGTCGATTTGGTGGTGTAGAATGCCTCGAAGACTTGGTCCGCCACATCGGAGGGCACGCCGATGCCAGTATCGCGCACGCTCACCGTGATCTTGCGCTCATCCGCCGCCGCGCTGACCAGAACTTCCTTCTCTTCACTTTTCTGCGTCGCCTCCATGGCATTGACTACGAAGTTCAGGACGACCTGCTGGAGCTGCACGCGATCGCCAACGATAGCCGGGAGATGATCGGCCAGATCGGTGCGCAGAACGATGCCGTGGCGAACCATTTCGCCGCGGGTCAGCGCCAAGGTTTCCTCGATCACGTCGATCATGTCGACTTCGACCTTGGAGGGCGGAACGCGGGCGACCAGCTGGCGCACACGGCCGATCACTTCGCCGGCGCGCGCCGCATCCGCCACCACGCGATTAAGAGCTTGCTTGGCCTCGTCCTGACGTGGTGGATCGGCAGCCAGCCAGCGCATGGCCGCATTGGCATTGGCGACGATGGCGGTCAGAGGCTGGCTCACTTCATGGGCGATCGAGGTTGCCAGTTCACCAATCGAGGTGATGCGCGCCATGCGGGCGAGATCCGCTTGCGTCTCGCGGGTCGATGCCTCCGCCGTTTCGCTCCTGTAAGCGAAATAGGTGGTCGTGACGATGGCGAGCAGGCTCAAGGCGCCATTCGTCAGGCCGGAATCCGGGTTGCCATAGCGGGTCAGCGCGTAGCTCAAGACGGTCAGAAGCCCGCAGGAAATACCAACGGCAATGACGGCTCGCGGCCGGCCAGCGCGGGCCGACAACAGAATGACCGCGACATAGAGCACCGCAAAGGCGATCTCGAAATTCGTCAGTGTGTCGGCAACGAAGATGAGCAGCGACGAGAGTGCGATCCCCAGCCACAGCAGGGGCATGTCGATGGAATATCGGGCCAGCCAGCGCCTCATATCTACCTTCTTATGCTTTTCGGCAGTCCGATGGTAGAGCCCATTCGGGCGAGATGAAAACCGGGCCGGCTCATCGATCGTCTCAGCCGACCGCTTCGGCGCTGGCCAGATCGATGTCGACAGCCTCGGCACGCCAGCGGGCCGCTGTGACACAAGGCTCCAGGCTCAATCGGCCGACGATATGTTCGAGCGCGGCGTCTTCGCGATGGTCGGCGGTGACGATCGCGGTGACTTCGACCCGGTCGGAATCCTCGATATTGCTGCTGTGCAGTTGGTGCAGATGCAGCTTGGCGGAGTTTAGGCCTTGCAGCATGAGCGCGCGGGTATGCGCTTCCCCATCATTCCGGCAGATCGTCGTGATGGTGTAGCGTACCGACAGTTCCGTCATTTCCATCGTATGACGGGAGAGAAACCAGATGAGCGGCCGTAATGCCAGATTGACCATGATGACGAAGGCCGTGGCCAGCAGGGCATGCAAGGGATATCCGGCCCCCGCCACGAGGCCGACGGCGGCGGAACACCACAGGGTCGCGGCCGTGTTGAGCCCGCGAACATTGAGCCCTTCCTTGAAGATGACGCCCGCGCCCAGAAAGCCGATTCCCGACACCACCTGCGCGGCGACGCGCGTCGGGCTCCCCTCGCCCGGAATCAAACTGGCAAACATGACAAAGGTCGCGGCGCCCAGCGAGACCAAGGTATTGGTACGCAAACCCGCCAGGCGCTGGCGCCATTGGCGCTCAAAGCCGATCAGCGCGCCCAAGGCAAAGGCGACAGCGAGATTGAGAGTTGCTTGTTCAAGTCCCATCAACATCTTTAACGTCCAGAATGAGAGCGGTTCTGCCGGCGGCGCGGCGAAATGGCGAGGCCCGCTTCGGTGAAACGTCCCGCAATGCGCATCAACCGATAGGCCTGCGGTTTGGAGAGAACGCCGAGAAAAAACAGTTTCGCCGTCACGCGCAGCAATTGATCCCCGGTTCGCACGAACGTCCGCATCGCAAGCCATGACGCTCGCGCCTCCTGCGGAGACAGCTCGGTCAAAAGCCGTGTTGTAGCTTTTCGATCCGGACGTTCGTCCTTCGCCCCACGCAAAGGCACGGACATGACAGGATCACGACAAGGGATTTCTTTATCTTTCAACATGGCAGCCTCTCTTGCGGCCTGCGCCGCCGAGCAGGTGGCGACCGCTCAGCTCGGATTCTCGAGCGTGAAGAGATCGGCGTTTTCGTCATAGGCGAAGTATTCGGCGTAACGCGCCCAGGTGATCACCGCCTTTAGGGTGGTGTCGGCATAGTCTTCGGACATGTGGTCCTCCAGCTCGTCGCGGAAGCGACGCGCCGGCGCCTGATGACTGGGCCGCTCGTCGAGCACCCGCCGGATATGCGCGGCGAGCGGCACATAGATCGCCAGATGCTGAGCGAAGAGCCGCTTGCGTTCATCGACGTCGCCGCCGGCGAAGCGCAGGCCCGGCGCCGTCAACTTGATGTCGCCACCTTCAAGCTCGGCGAAGCGCAGAAGCTGCAGGGTTTCCGCCACCGGGAAGAGATCGTCGATTTCCAGATGTAGTTCGGCGGCGAGCGGCGGCAGGTCGGCCTTGCCGCGATAGGGTTCGGCCGCCACCGCTTCGATCAGACCGGCGAGCAGGTTGGTGGAAATATCCGGCAGTGAGATGCCGATGCCCGTGCCAGGGAAATGACCATCGCGCGTCGGCGCGCCGGTTCTTGCCGTCATGCGCGCATAAATATCTTCCACCAAAGTGCGGAACGCCGGATCGAGGCGATTGCGCGGCTGTGGCATGTCGACCCTAATTTCCGCGATAATCCGGCCCGGATTGGAGCCGAAGATCAGAATGCGATCGCACATCAGCACCGCTTCCTCGATGTTGTGCGTGACCATGAGAATGGACTCGATCGGCATGCGCCCCTCGGTCCACAGATCGATGAGATCGGTACGCAGGGTCTCGGCGGTCAAGACATCGAGCGCCGAGAACGGTTCGTCCATCAGCAGCACGCGGGGATGAACGACGAGAGCTCGGGCAAGGCCAACACGCTGGCGCATGCCACCGGACAATTCCTTCGGATAAGCACTTTCGAAACCATCGAGACCGATCAGATCGATGGCGGCCAAAGCGCTCTTACGCCGCTCCGCCGGCAAAACCCCTTGAGCCTCAAGTCCAAGTTCGACGTTCTGCAGAACGGTGAGCCAAGGAAACAGAGCGAAGCTTTGAAACACCACGGCAATGCCCGCGGTGGGACCGACGAGCGGCGAGCCAGCGAAAGAAATCGTGCCTTTGCTGGGGCGCACGAGACCGGCGATGGCGCGCAGCAAGGTGGATTTGCCCGAGCCCGAGCGGCCAAGCAGTCCGACGATTTCGCCCGGACGAAGATCGAGATCGACATTTTCCAGAACGGTCAGAGAACCGGCCGCGCCCTTGTCGTAGATCTGCGAGACCCGCGCGACGGAGACAAGCGGCGTGGCCGTATCGGCCTTGCGGGTGATGACGGTGCTCATGTTCGGTTCTCCAGCAAGACGATTAATCGAGGCGCAGGCGACGCTCGGCGAAGACATAGAGCGGCCGCCATAGCGTGCGGTTAAACAGGGTGACGAACAGCGACATCACGGCGATGCCGAGTACAACACGGGGAAAGTCGCCGCCTTCCGTCGCCTTGGCGATATAGGAGCCAAGGCCAAAGGCTTCGAGCTTGGTATCGCCCCAGCTCGCGACTTCGGCGACGATGCTGGCATTCCACGAACCGCCCGAGGCGGTGAGTGCGCCGGTGATGTAATAGGGAAAAATCCCCGGCAGAATGGCGCGGCGCCACCAAGTCCACGAGCGCAGCCGATAGACCGATGCGGCCTCGCGCAGATCCGTCGGAAAGGCGCTGGCGCCGGCAATGACATTGAAGAGGATGTACCATTGCGTGCCCAGGATCATCAGCGGCGACAGCCAAACATTCGGGCTGGCGCCGGTAGCAACAATGGCGACGACGGCGAAGGGAAACAGCACATTGGCCGGGAAAGCCGCCAGGAACTGCGCCAGCGGCTGCACCCGCTCGGCCAGCGCCGGGCGCAGGCCGATCCACACGCCAAGCGGCACCCAGATCAGGCTCGCGATGGCGATCAGCACCACCACGCGGAGCAGGGTCGCAAAGCCGCCGGCGACGGCTTCGCCAACATCGGCCCAAGCCAGCGTCTGCCCGAGATAGCCGATGACGCTCCACACGCCCCAGGCCCCGACGGCGGCGATGAATGCCAGCCAGAGATAATCGATGAAGGTGCTCGCCGCCTTGTTGTCGCGCCGTTTGCTCAAGGCGAGCAGCGGCTTTTTCGACAGGCGCAGCAACATCAGCCGGCCCCACAGGTAAGCGACCGGCTTCAACAGGCGGCGCAGGGCATGGGCGCGTGTGAGCAATGAATAGACCCAAGACTCCGGCTTCTCCTGGCTCGCGGTCTGCTCGAAGCGAAATTTATCGGCCCAGGCGACGATGGGGCGGAACAGCAGTTGATCATAAAGAGCAATGACAATGCCCATGGCGAGAACCGCCCAGCCCACCGCCGCGAAATCCTGCTTCTCGATGGCCAGAGACAACCAGGAGCCAAGCCCCGGCAGACGCACGGTGGTATCGCCGACGGTGATCGCTTCCGAAGCGACGACGAAGAACCAGCCGCCGGACATGGACATCATCGTGTTCCAGATGAGCCCCGGCGTCGCGAAAGGCGCTTCGAGCCGCCAGAACCGCTGCCAGGCCGACAGACCGAAGGATCGGCTCACTTCATCGAGATCGCGCGGCACGGTGCGCAGCGATTGATAGAAGGAGAACGCCATGTTCCACGCCTGGCTGGTGAAAATGGCGAAGATCGCCGCGCATTCCGCGCCAAGCTGGTTGCCCTGGAAGAGCCCCATGAAGAAGGTCACCGTGAAGGTGAGAAAGCCCAGCACCGGCACCGATTGCAGGATGTCGAGAGCTGGAATGATCACCATTTCGGCGCGGCGGCTCTTGGCGGCGAGCGTCGCGACAATGAAAGTAAAGAGCAGCGAGGCGATGATTGCCGCGAACATGCGCAAGGTCGACCGCAAGGCATATTCAGGCAGCAGCCAGGGATCGAGCGTCACCGGCTGTGCGTCGAGAACGGCCAGCGGCGCACGCATCGCCTGCATGCCGTGCGCGGCCAGCACGGCCAGCGCCAGGATCAGCGCGAAGGCAATGAGATCATAACCATTGGGCAGGATACGGGCACGCGCCAGCGCAATGACAGCGCTTGGACGGCGACGATCGTCGGACAGCAGAGCCATGGATCGACCTCAGACCAAAAACATAAAGAGGCAGAGCGAAGCCTGGCCGCGCAGGCGCGGCCAGGCTTCAGAATGAATTTAAGCCGCGCGTCGATCCGACGTGCCGGACCGCAGGCCTTCGCCGTGGCCTGGCGCATGATCGGCGACCCAATGGCATTCCAGCCGACCGTTGACCGGGTTGCGATGCCAGACGGCGACGAGCACCGGCCGCACCGTCTCTTTGATGACGCAGCCGCGCGCGGGGGCCGCAACCTTGCGGGGGAAGAAAATGATGTTGTTCATGGCTCACCTCCTTGACCGCTTCTCACGGGCCCGGATGCGAGCGGGACAGGACTAAGCCTGGCCGAGGCTCAACCGGCGGGCGGCGCCAGCAGCAGTCGAAATGGGTTTTTGAGTCCGACCTGAGCCTGAAGGCGCGGCCGGACGACTACTCGGGTCGTTGTCCATTTGCCTTTCCAGTCGATTGCCTCGATAAATCGAGGCCTTAACGCCGTAATGACATAGTCCTTGTGAACGCCAGGACAAGGACCGTCAATGGCACCAGGGTGTAGCGAACCTATACGTTGGTATCGTTTTACGGCCGCCGTTTCATGGATGTGATGCAGGACCATGGCCGACACCCTTGCCCCGCTCGATATGCCGCCAAGCTGGCAGAGCGATCTTGCCGGCTATCGCTGGACACAACAGACCATCGGCCGCTCGACGGCGGCGATCTATCGGCTTGAGGCCAGCGGGAAGCCGACACTTTTCGTCAAAACGGAGCCAGCCGATGCGTTCGGCGAATTGCCGGATGAGGCGCGGCGTTTACGCTGGCTAAGGGCCTGCGACATAGCGTGCCCAGACGTCTTGAACGAGAGCCGTGATGGTGCCCGCAATTGGCTGCTGATGCAGGCCCTGCCCGGCCAGGACCTCGCCTCCTCGCCGCATTTGACCGCGGAACAGATTGTCACAATCGCTGCCGACGCGTTGCGCGATCTGCATCGTCTCGATGCGTCCGCCTGCCCCTTCGATCAGCGGCTTGAGCGCCGTATCGCGGCGGCCGAAGCACGGATGACAGCAGGCGTGGTCGACGAGAGCGATTTCGATGACGAGCGTTTGGGCTGGCCCGTTTCGAAAGTTTTTGAGGAGCTTGTGCGCCGCCGTCCAGCCCGCGAAGACCTGGTGGTGACCCACGGCGATGCCTGCCTGCCCAATCTCATGGCCACTGCTAATCGCTTCACTGGCTTCATCGATTGTGCTCGCCTGGGCGTGGCGGATCGCCATCAAGATTTGGCACTGACGAGCTGGAGCATTCATTATAATCTCGGAGAGAATTGGATTGCTCCCTTCCTGCGCCGTTACGGCGCGCAGGCAGACGCTGATTTATTGAGTTTCTATCGGCTCTTGGACGAATTCTTCTGATTTGACCCAAGCACGCGCATGATCGCAAAAAGGGCATTCGCCTTGACAATGACGCGCGCCTTCGGGGAACATCTGGGCCAGACTTTTCGTTGTTCAGTCGTCGTCAGGCGATAGTTGGAGTCGAAAGGGAGGCGAGTATGGCGCAGCGCATGTGTGATATATGCGGGGTTCGCCCCGCCGCCATTCGGGTCGCGGTCCTCCAGAACAATCAAGAACGCGAACTCGATATTTGTGACTATCACTATGCGCAACTGATGCGCCATCAGCGAACTTTGTCGCCGCTCGAATCCCTGTTTCAGGGCGGCCTGCTCGACGACTTCATGCAAGGGGGAGGCGCCAACACACCGCGCATGGGTGGACGGCGAGGCACTCCGGGCACGGATGCGGTCAATCTCCAGGATCATTTCAGCGACCAGGCCAAAGAGATATTACAGCGCGCCGCCGAGCGTGCCGTACAATCGGGCCGGCAACTCGTCGATACGGAAGATCTGCTCTACGAACTGCCGGAAAGCGACGTGGTGCAGACGCTGCTCAAGCAATTCAAGATCTCGGTCGACGAACTGCGCCATCAAATCGAAACCCATGCACCCAAGAGCGAGGCTCCGGCGCAACCGCGCGAAGGTGGTATCGGCGTTTCGCCGCGCGTCAAAAGCGCGCTCGACCGCGCCTTCATCGCTTCGCGCGAACTGGGGCATTCCTATGTGGGGCCAGAGCATATCTTGCTGGGCCTGGCTGAAATTCCCGACAGTTTTGCCGGCAACCTGTTGCAGCGCTATGGCCTGACGCCTCAAGCTCTGCGGCAGCAGACGGTGAAAGTGGTCGGCAAAGGTGCCGAGAAAGGCCATGTCGACACCCCCACCAACACGCCGCAACTCGACAAATACAGTCGCGACCTGACGAAAATGGCGCGCGAAGGCAAGCTCGATCCGGTGATCGGCCGTTCTAAAGAAGTCGAGACGACGATCGAAATCCTGGCGCGGCGCAAAAAGAACAATCCCGTTCTGATCGGTGAGCCCGGCGTCGGCAAAACCGCCATTGTCGAAGGTTTGGCGCAGCGCATCGTCAATGGCGACATTCCCGAGGTCCTGCGCGACAAACGCCTCGTCGAACTCAATGTGAATTCGCTCGTCGCGGGCTCGAAATATCGCGGCGAATTCGAAGAGCGCGTCAAACAGGTGATGGACGAGATCGCCGGAAAGCGCGACGAACTGCTGCTGTTCATCGACGAAGTTCATACCATCGTCGGGGCCGGGCAAGGCGGCGGCGAAGGCGGGCTCGACATCGCCAATGTGTTTAAGCCGGCGATGGCGCGCGGCGAAATGAATCTAATCGGTGCGACGACGCTCAGCGAATATCAAAAGTATATCGAGAAGGATGCGGCGCTGGAACGACGCTTCCAGCCTGTTCTTGTCGCCGAGCCGACGGTGGAACAGACCATCGCCATCCTGCGTGGCCTGCGCGACCGCCTGGAAGCGCATCACAAGGTGACGATCCAGGATGAAGCTTTTGTCGCGGCAGCGGAACTCTCCGACCGCTATATCACCGGACGCTTCCTACCGGACAAAGCCATCGACCTGATCGATCAGGCGGCGGCGCGTGTGCGTTTGTCGACGACGTCGCGGCCAGCCGACATCCACGAACTGGAAGCCGAGATCGCGCAATTGAAGCGCGAGCATGATTATGCCGCTTCGCGCAAGCAATTCGATCGCGTCAAGGACTTCGACGCCCAACTCGCCGCCAAGGAAAAAACGCTGACTGAGGCAACGGATGCCTGGACGCGGAAAGTCGGTTCCAGCACAGCGGGCGTCTCCCCCGAACAGGTGGCCGAGATCGTCTCGAAACTGACCGGCATTCCCGTGACGGAGCTGACGGAAGAAGAGAAGGCCAAACTGCTGCGCATGGAGGAGCGGCTGCATCAGCGCGTGATTGGACAGGAGGAAGCGATCCGCGCCGTCAGCGACGCGGTGCGTCTGTCGCGTGCCGGTTTGCAGCAAGGCCATCGCCCGATCGCCACGTTCCTTTTCTTAGGGCCCACCGGCGTCGGGAAGACCGAGCTGGCCAAGGCTCTGGCCGAGGTCGTCTTCGGCGACGAAGATGCCGTCGTGCGCATCGACATGAGCGAATATATGGAGCGCCATGCGGTGGCCCGCCTGATCGGCGCGCCTCCGGGTTATGTCGGCTATGACGAAGGCGGGCAGCTCACCGAGCGCGTGCGCCGCCGGCCCTATTGCGTCATCCTGCTCGATGAGATCGAGAAGGCGCATGCGGACGTTTACAACGTTCTTTTACAGGTCTTCGACGATGGCCGTCTGACCGATGGTAAAGGCCGGGTTGTCGATTTTTCCAACACGCTGATCATCGCCACCAGCAATCTGGCCTCGGATGTGGTGATGGGGCGCCGTGGACAAGTCGGCTTCCATCCGACGTCAACAGGATCGGTGCGCGACGACGTGATGAGCGTTCTGCGTTCGCATTTCCGGCCAGAATTCATCAACCGGATCGACGAGATCATCATCTTCCAATCGCTCGATCAGGAACAGATCAAGCAGATCGTCCGGCTGCAATTGCAGCGGGTGCAGAAGATCGCGCAAGGACAGGAGATCGAACTGGTGTTCGACGAGAGCCTGGTCGATCACTTCGCCAAGGAAGGCTATCAGCCCGAGTTCGGCGCGCGCGAACTGCGCCGGCAGATCCGGCAGCAGCTCGAGACCGAATTGGCCAAATCCATGTTGAAGGGCGACATCAAGGAAGGCAATCGCGTCGTCTGCACCTTTGATGCAAAAACCGACAAGGTGGCCTTCACCATCGAACAGGCGGCTCCCGTCCTCAAAAACGGCGACGCCACCGCCAAACCGGCGTCGCCGGCCAAACGCTCAAAAGCGCCTAAGGCAGCCAGCGACGAGGGCAAGTCAAATCAGCAGGCGGCGCAATAGCGCTGCTGGAACCGCGAGCAAAGGGGGGATGCCCGTCGCTCGCATGCCCCTTCATACCGGATCATGCTCAGCGTGTCCGGTATGAGGGCTTCGCCTAAGTCCATTCACCCCTGGGCGGTCAAAGCCTTGCCATCGACAGTCACGGGATTGGCGGCGATGAGGACGAAGGCGATCACGCAGGGTTCGGTGCCGCGATTGAACCAATTGTGAATGGTGCCGCGCTGCACCAGAACATCACCGGCGCGCAGAAGCACTTCTTCGCCGTCAAGGTCCATGACGATTTCGCCGGACATGACCACCGCGTAGTCGAGGGAATCGGTGCGGTGGTTGCGCGGGTGGACGCCAGGCGCAAAGCTGATGACGCGAAACACCGTGCCATTGGGATGGGCCGTCGAGGTCTTACGCTTGGATTCGTCAACATTGCCATCGTTGCTGACCGGAAAGCCCTCGGAGGTCCAGATCACCGTCGGATTGGCGCCCGGCCGACTTTCCGCTGAGCTTGTCACCGTCTCGTCAATCATGACGGTGGCTTTGCCGTCCTTCGTATGGCCTGTGACGACGCGGCGGACTGTGATCGACATGCGGGCTTCCTCTCCAATGATCGAAGGCCCTTTGGTAAGTCGTCTCGCCGCGCCGCGCAACCATGCCGGCCATCGGCAATCACGTCCGAAGAATTACACGGTGCGACCACCATCGACGTTGAGCGTCGCACCCGTCACCAGACGCGCGAGATCGGAGGCGAGGTAAAGCGCCGCACCCGCGATGTCGTCGGGACGAATGATCTCCCCCATCGGAATCTGGCTGGCGAAAGAACCGACCACCTCCTGCACGTCCTTGCCGCCCGTAAAGCCGCTCAGCATCGGCGTCTCGGTGGCGCCAGGATTGATGCCGTTGACGCGGATGCCATCCTTCGCCAGTTCCAGCGCCAGGGATTGAGTGGTCGCGACAGCGGCCGCCTTCGAGGCACCATAAGCGGCTAGACCAGGCTTCGGCCGGACGGCGATGACTGAGCATATGTTGACGATCGATGCATGACCGCTGGCACGCAGCAGCGGCAGAAAATGTTTCGCCATCAGGAACAGCGAGCGCGCGTTGACATTCATGATGCGATCCCATGCCTCAACGGTCATGGTCTCGATCGGCGTATAGGATTGCGGCACGCCAGCGCAATTGACCAGAATATCGAGCGTGCTCCGCCCTGCCCCGATGCGCGTCGCCAGTCGCGCCACGCTGTTCTCATCGGCGACATCCGCATGCCACAGCGGGCCGAATTCGCCGTCCACGGCCCGATCACTCTCCTTCGCGCCGATGTCGGCGACGATGACCTTGGCGCCGCTCGCCTGAAACAGCGCCGCAGTGGCGCGGCCAATGCCTGAGGCGCCACCGGTCACTAAAGCGGTTTTGCCGCGTAACAGGCCAGGCGTTTCGTTAAGGGGAAATGCGGGAAGCGCCATGGTCACACCTTATGGAAGTTCATCGCGTGAATTTCGGTGAACTCGGCCAAACCGAGTTCGGAATTCTCGGTGCCGATCCCGCTCTGCTTGATGCCGCCGAACGGCATGTGGCGACGACCGAGACGCGATTGCGCGTTCTTGTTGATATAAGTCATGCCGGCTTCAAGGCGACGTGCCAGCGCGACGCCGCGCTCGAAATCGCTGGTCCAGATGCTGGAGCCGAGACCATATTCGGTGCCGTTGGCCAGAGCGACGACTTCGTCCTCGCTCTTGTAGCTCATCACCGGCAGGACCGGGCCGAACTGTTCGCAGGTGACGATATCGAAATCGCCGGCCGGCTTCCTGACCAGAACGGGCAGCATGTAATTGCCTTCGTCCCAGCTTTCCGGATCGACCTTGTGGCCCAATTCGATCAATTCGCCGCCAGCGGCGTGGGTCTTCTCGACGAGGCTTTTGAGATAGGCGAGCTGCCCCGGATTGTTGATCGGACCAAAGGTGGTACGGGGATCCATGGGATGGCCGACACGGAAGGCATCGATCTCAGCCACCAGCTTGTCGAAAAAGGCGTCGTAGATGCTTTCAGGCACATAGAGCCGCTTGATGGCGAAGCAAAACTGCCCCGACCGATGAAAAGCACCGGCGATCAAAGTCGGGATCGCCTTGTTCATGTCGACATCGTCGAGCACGATCGCCGCATCATTACCGCCGAGTTCGAACTGTACGTTCTTCAGCGTATCGGCCGCGGTCTTCATGATCTGCTTGGCCGCCGCGCCGCCGCCGGTGAAGGAAATCAGGCGGACTTTCGGATGCGCCGAGAGCGCGGCACCCGTCTCAGCGCCGCCGTGCACCACATTGATGACGCCGCGCGGGAACAGACCGGCCAGTTTTTCCATCAGAATGGCGACACCGACAGGGGCCGTTGGCGGCGTCTTGATCACCAGCGTGTCGCCGGCCACCAGTGCCGGGGCGAACTTGCGGATGAGGAGGACAATGGGCGCATTCCACGGCACGATGGCGGCGACGACGCCGATCGGGCGATGTTCGATGCGCACGATGCTCGCCTTGTCTTCGACGATGACCGGTTCGAGCGCCACTTTGGCGGCTTCGACATTGTCGCGGGCCGCATAGGCCGCGCCACGCAGCTCCATGATGATTTCGACGGGCAGCATACCAGTCTCGCGCACCACGACACCGGCCAAGCCTTCGATGCCCTTCTCCGCCTCCGCCTCGATGAGGTCGGCCGCACGCAGAACGGCGGCGGCGCGATCGTCGATCGAAATGGCGCCCCAAGGTTTTAATGCCTTATGGGCGGATTCGACGGCGCGATCGACCTGCGCCTCATCGGCGACGGCGACACGCGCGATAACGTCCGCGCGCCGGCCGGGATCGCGGACGTCGAAACGCTCGTCCGATCCGACCCAGGCTCCGTCGATGAAATTGTCCACCGTCAACGTGGCCGGTGTAACGCGTTTGGTCATGACGGATGCCTCACTTATGGAAATTGATCGCATGATATTCGACATATTCACGCAGGCCGATGGGCGAGCTTTCGCGGCCGATGCCGCTCTGCTTCACGCCGCCGAAGGGAATGTTCTTCTGGCCGAGCCGCGACGTGCCGGAGTTGTTGATAAAGGTCATGCCGACTTCGAGCCGTTGAGCGAGTTTCAGCGCCTTGTCGAAATCACGCGTCCAGATGCTGGAACCGAGCCCCAGTTCTGAATCGTTGATGCTGTCGACCACCTGATCGAGATCGTCGTAACGCACGACCGGCAGCAGTGGGCCAAACTGTTCGACCTGGACGAGTTCGGCTTCGAGATCGATGTCGGACACCACGACCGGGCGCATGTAATAGCCTTGCTCCCAGGTCTCCGACGCGACGACGCTGCCGAGTTCTTTGACCGTATAGCCGCCCTTGCGGGTGCGCTCGAGCAGGCCTTTCAGGAAATCGAATTGGCCCTTGTTGTTGATCGGCCCGAAGTTGACGCCCTTGGTCAGCGGATGGCCAACCTTGAACTTATCGACCTCAGCCTCGATGCGCTTGACGACTTCTTCATAGATCGACGACGGCACATAGACGCGCTTAACCGCGAAACAAAACTGGCCGGAACGGCGAAAAGCACCGCCGAGCAATTTTGGCAAAGCATCGTCGAGATCGGCATCGTCCAGCAGGATCGCCGGATCATTGCCGCCGAGTTCGAACTGCACGCCTTTGATGCCGTCGGCCGCGTCCTTCATAATCATGCGCGCCACCGCGCCGCCACCGGTGAAGGAGACCTTGCCGACCAGCGGATGAACGGTCAGGGCATGACCGACATCGCCGCCACCATGCACGACGTTGATGACCCCTGGCGGAAACAGCGCCGCCATTTTCTTGAGCAGGATGGAGAGGCCAAGCGGTGCGGTCGGGGCCGGCTTGACGACGATCGTATTGCCGCAGACCAGGGCCGGCGATACTTTGCGCATGGCCAGAATGATCGGCGCATTCCAGGGAATGATCGCGGCGATCACGCCGATCGGGCGCTTCTCGACGCTGACCCAGCTTTCGTTGTCTTCGACCTGTTTAGCCGAGAGGAATGTCTCGCCCGCCTCGGCATTGTCGCGCACGATATTGGCGGCCATGCCGATTTCGGCCTTGTTGGTCGGCACCAACATGCCGGACTCGCGTGCCATGAGCTCGACGACCGTTTCAGCCTCGGCATCCAACAGGTCGGCCGCTTTGCGCAGCAGTTCGGCGCGCTCGGCATAGGTGGTTTTCTTCCAGCTCTGAAAGGCACGATGGGCTGATTTGACCGCCGCGTCGACTTCGCTAGCGCCGCCACGCGCGACACGCGCCACCACGTCATCAAGACGACCAGGGTCACTGAGATCATCGCGCGTGGGCGAAGCCACGTCCTGATTGTCGATGAGATGGTCGAGTTCAAGGGCTGCCATAGTCATTGCTTTCTTTCGAATTTGCTTTCGAACTTGAATTTGGGCGTGCGTTCGCAACGGCAAGCGAGAGAAACGCCCGTCGGACCGTCAATCGATGGTGCGCTCGATTTCGTAATCGGGCCTGGGCGCGAGCGCGGCGATGCGTGCGCGCAGCTCGGGTGTCATGTCGAAAGCAACGGCATCGACGTAATTGTCGATCTGCTCGACTGTTTCGGCACCGATGATCGGCGTCGTGACCGCCGGATGCGAGGCCGCCCAGGCGACGGCGAGCATGGCCGGATCGACATCGATCTCGGCAGCGATCGCGCAGAATGCAGCGGCAATCTCGAAATTGCGCTGATCCTCGTAGCGCTTCAGATACCGTGCTTCCGCCAGGCGGCCGGTGCGCGGCCCGCTCACATCGGCGTTGGCCTTGGTCAGCAGACCGCTTGCCAGGGGCGAGAAGACCATGACGGCAAGGCCCATCTCCCGCGCCAGCGGAAAAAGTTCATCTTCGGCTTGGCGCTTGACCAGATTGTACATGGGCTGAACGACATCGAAGCGTGCAAGCCCCTCGCGTTCAGAGATGCCAATCGCCTGCGCGATCCGCCAAGCCGACCAGTTCGAAACGCCGGCATAGATGATCTTGCCCTGGCGCCGCAGATCGTCGAAGGCGCGCAAAGTTTCTTCGGGCGGCGTGAAGGGATCGTAATGATGGGCGAAATAGACGTCGATGTAGTCGGTCTTCAATCGCCGCAGACTGTTTTCGACCTCCTGCATGATGTGGCGGCGCGACAGGCCTGAATCGTTCGGGTCTTTCGACATCGGCCGGCAGACTTTTGTGGTGATCACCACGTTCTGGCGATCCGCCGCCATGCATTCGCCGAGGATGGTTTCGGCCTTGCCGCCGCCGGCATAGGAATTGGCGCAGTCGAAGAAGTTGATGCCTTTGTCGCGGCACGCGTCATACATAGCGCGCGCGGTTTTCGCGTCGCTGTAGGACCCGAAGGACATCGTACCGAAGCAGATGTTGGAAACTCGGGTTCCTGTCCGTCCAAGCTGTACGAATTTCAAAACTCGACTCCGAGAGGCCGTTCGACCCACGCAGCAAGTGTCGTTGGGCCCGACCACTCGCGTCACCTACCTATCGGGCGGAGATCGCATGCATCCCCTTAAAAGTCAATAATATATCTTTTTACTTAATTCTAAAGAGGCAGTGACCACAAGCACTTGAAAATATTCGCAATCCAGCCGCTACTGCTGCGGGCACTCTATCCGTTCAAGGCTGCTGTCATCATACAGCCTCGTCAGCGCTTCCGCGCGCCGCGCGAGCACGGCCCGTTGATTGATGTAGCCCTTGTCGGTGATCTCGCCCTGATCGACCGAGGGCGGTTCAGAGAGCAGCAACGCATAGCGCGCGAAAGTCGATGATCCGCCGCCGCGCCCTTTGAGCGCCGCCAGTCCTTGCGCCATCCGATCACGGATCGCCGGTGATTTCAGAACTTCATCGGCGGGGGCATCGGCGGCGAACTGACCGATCGTGCGGCAGGCCGCGAGATTGGGAAAGACGAGGAAACCGATGTCTTTTCTGTCATGGCCGGTGACGACGATGTCCTGCGCGATCGGTGCAAGAGCCGCGACGCCATCGATACGCAGCCGCCCGACACTGACCCACGTGCCTGACAAAAGCTTGAAGTCTTCAGAAACGCGGCCGTCGAAGAACAGGCCTTTCTCGGGCTCGTTCGGACTGGCGAAGGCCACCGCATCGCCGATCATATAGAAGCCATCGTCATCAAAGGCATTCTTGGTCTGCTCAGGCGATTTCCAATAGCCGGGCGTGACATTCGGGCCGCGCACTCTCACTTCAAGTTTGTCACCGGCAGGAACCAGCTTCAGTTCCGTGCCTGGAACAGGCACCCCGATATTGCCTGAACGCGGCGCCTGGAAATGACAGTCGGTCGCCATGGGCGCGGTCTCTGTGGACCCCCATGCGGACACCAACGGCATGACATAGCCGACAGTTTCAACCGACATGGCCTCAAGAGCTTTCCAGATGTTCTGGGGAAGCGCGGCGCCGGCATAAAGAGCAAGGCGGGTTTGTTCGAAGAAGCGCTGCCGCAGCGTGGTATCTTGAGCAAGCGCTTGCACCAACATCTCGAAGCCGAGAGGAACGTTGAAATAGATGGTGGGGCTTACATCGCGTAGATTGGCCAATGAAAGCTCGAACAGGCCCGGGACCGGCTTACCGCTATCGATGTAAAGCGTACCCTGATTCCTGAGCACGCAATTGAAATTGTGATTGGCGCCGAAGGTATGGCTCCACGGCAACCAATCCAAGATAACGAGATCATCCGTCTCCTCGAGGAACGGCCAAACTTGCGCCCTGGCCGCCTGATTGGACGTCATCATGCGTTGCGTGTTGATCACCGCCTTGGGCGAGCCCGTCGAGCCGGAAGTAAACAGCAGTTTCGCAATCGTATCCGGCGTCACGGCACGAAAGGCGCGTTCGACGGCATCGTGACTGTTCGAGCTGAGTGTCGAAAACGGCTGTTGCTTTGGCCCTGCCGGAACGCTGGCCAATACGGGCGCGCGATGCAAGCCATTGATGGCCGCGAGCGCCGGCTGAAAGGCGCTTCCGTTCGAGACAAAAATGATGCCCGGATCGAGCAACGCGATCATATCTTTCAGCTTCTCGCAGCTTTTCGAGATCAGCGAATAAGCCGGCGAGATGGAGGCGACGGGAATGCCGACATGCATGGCGGCCAGCATCAGCACCGCGTGATCGACGGAATTTTCGGAGAGGATCGCAACGGGCCGCGTGGCATCCAAGCCGTTGTCCAGAAGCCAGCCGGCGACCGTGCGCACCTGACTGAGGGCATCGCCATAGGTCAGCTGCCGCCAAGGCGCATCGGCGCGCGCTCTTTCCGCCATGAAGATGCGGTCGGGCACACGCGCCGCCGCTTGCTCGAGCCAATCGCCAGCGCAACGGGCGTAGTCCTTCAAGGGCTCAGCGGAGGCCAGCACGATGCTGCCATCCGCGCTTTGACGAGAAGTGATGCGCGGCTGAGCGAAGAGATGTCGTGCGCGCGCGTCCCCTGCTTCCACGGACATAGTCATCGCCGGCAGCCCTCCCTCGGCCTCGGAGATACCCTCACGCTAATTCTGCATAATAGTGCAGAATTCCCTCAACGCCCGGGCCATCTTCATGCAAAATAATACACGCCACTCGACGGCCGTCAATGCATGCGATCACGCGAAATCGCGTTGGGAGAGAGGTACTTTTCGGGTGGCTTATAGCGTTTTCGAGCGAAGAAAACGCATTGAAACAGGAATCTATCGCAGCTTCAGATCGACGCGCACCTTGTCGCCGCGATAGATGCCATCGGCGACGATGACCAGTTCGCCCTCGCCATCCACAGCGCAACGCTCCACCTTGGCAATCGGATGGCTCAAGGGAATGTTGAGAAGATCGGAGGTCATCAGATCGGCGCTGCCGATCGTCAATGTCTGGGTGGCGTCGGTGATCTCGATGCCCGGAATGTCGGCAACCAAACGCATCGCGGTCTTGGACGTGTAGGCCTCTTCCGGGATCAGCGGGCAGACCCGCTCGGAGACATAGACATCGGCCAGAAGAAAAGCTTCGCCATCACGGGTGTGGCGACGGCGCAGATGACGATAAGCCTCGGCCGGGCGCCCAAGCTGGCGATGACCCGGCGGCAATTTCACGTTGCGCTCGTCGGACAGCACCTCGATGCGCGCATTGTCGCGCGCGATCAGCATGCCGCTCCAATCGGTCTGAACCTGGCACCACAGATCCTGCGCCGGCCGCTCGCGCACGAACGTGCCCTTGGCGCGGTAGCGCTCGATGAGACCGTCATTCTCCAAAATGTCCAGCGCCTGACGAATCGTCATGGTGGCGACGCCGCATTCCTGGGCGAGCTCCTCGACGGTCGGCATTTTCGAGCCGACACTCCACTCGCCGGTCTCAATGCGGCGGCGAAACAGGGTGGCGAGCTGAATATAGCGGGCAACCGCGCTTTTTTTCAGCGCTTCGGCGGTCGAGGCAGACCGGACTACCGTGCTGGACAAACGCTCCTCCTTGATGGCTGCACCTATCCGACACTCAAAACGGCGGCCGTGCTAAACAGCAATTGTATAGCATATGCTGTTTTTGCATTCAAAAGCAGGAACGCAAGAAGCAAGAGCGACTACCGGCGCGCGGCCTCACTCCGCCAAGGGCGGCAGAGCCGTGAAGCTTGCCGGAAAACGGCCTGACGGCAGCAATTCCGCGCTAACACCTGTCGGCAAGGGAATGCGATGGACGTTCAACGTCATCGCCACCATGCAATAGTAGCCAACGAGCGCCGTCAGCTCCATGACGCCGCCCTCGCCCCAACGCGCGACGACTGCGGCATAAGCCGCGTCTTCCACATAGGCGCGCGTCAAAAGCTCGGCGACGAAGCGATAGACTTCCCGGTCGGCTTCTTCCTTGAAGGGAGGAACACGGCCATCGCGCAGCGCGTCGATGATCCCGACCTCGAGCCCGTGGCTTTCGGCGGCGCGGCGATGCACGCCCCATTCGAGGTCGCTATTCCAAGCGCGCGCCGTCATCAGCACGGCGAGTTCGCTCAGGCGTGGCGGAATGCGCGTCTGAAAACGCAGGCTCTCGCCGAGCTTGCTCCAGCGCTCCGCCAATTCCGGGTTGTGCAACGCCGCGCGGAGTGGGCCGACCAACTCGCCACGCTTGCCGTTGACGATGCCATCGAACACCCGGCGCTGTGCGTCGTTCATGCCGTCGGTGTCAGGCAGAGAAATGCGTGCTCCGGTTTTCATGCGCGGCCTACTTTATCCATCTTTGTCGCGAGACCGAGCTCGTTCAAAATCTCAAGGGTGTGCTGCCCCAGCAGCGGCGGTGCTTTTTCAAAGGCCAGCGGTGCATTGGTGAAGCGCATGGGGCTCACCACCTGAGGCACGGTGCCAGCGATCGGATGCGGCAGATGTCGCAGCATCTCGCGATGTTTCACCTGCGGTTCCTCGAACACCATTGGAATGGTGTTGATCGGCCCGCACGGCACTTTAGCCGCACCGAGATGCTCCAGCCAATACTGCAATGGCTGCGTGGCGAAACGTTCGCAGATCATCGGATGCAGAATATCGAGATGGGTGACGCGCGCCGCATTGGTGGAGAATCTGGGATCGTCGGCCCATTCGGGCCGGCCCTGTACTTCGGCGAAGCGGCGGAACTGTTCGTCATTGCCGACGGCCAGAACGATGTGACCATCCGCCACCGGGAAAACATCCTGCGGCTGGATATTGGGATGTTTGTTGCCGCGACGGATCGGCGTCCGGCCCGACACCTGATAGTTCATCGCCTGATTGGCGAGCATCGCCACCGAAACATCCAGCATGGCGATATCGATGAAATCGCCGACGCCGCTCTGGCTGCGACGCGCCAGAGCGGCGAGCACCGCTATGGTCGCATACATGCCGGTCATGATGTCGACGATCGGCACGCCGACCTTTTGCGGACCGCCGCCTGGAACGCCATCGCGTTCGCCCGTGACGCTCATCAGGCCACCCATCGCCTGGATCATGAAATCATAAGCGACATCGGCCTGTTTCGGACCGGTCGTGCCAAAGCCCGTGATCGAACAATAGATGAGACCGGGATTGATCGCTTTCAAATCCTCATAGCCGAGGCCATAACGCGCCAAAGTGCCCGACTTGAAATTTTCGAGCAGAATATCGGAGGTCTTCGCCAATGCGCGAATGACCTCCTGGCCCGCTGGTGTCGAGATATCGACTTCGACCGAGCGCTTGCCGCGATTGACCGAAAGATAATAGCCCGATTCCTTGGTCGCGTTGCCGTCGGCGCCCTTGAGATACGGCGGTCCCCAGCGACGCGTGTCATCGCCTTCGCCAGTGCGTTCCACCTTGATGACATCAGCGCCGAGGTCAGCCAGAATCTGGCCCGACCATGGCCCCGCCATGATGCGGCTCAAATCGAGCACCCTGATGTGCGAAAGCGGTCCCGCCAAAATCAGTCCTCCCCAAAATTCAAGTGCATGTGCGGGCCGGCATCGGCCTCTTGATCATTGACGATCGGCAAAGCCTCAAGCGAAGGCCGCTTGGCGACATCGGCTTCCCATTGCGCCAGTGTCGGATGCGCCGCGCGCCAGCCACACTGCGCAAAGCGGAAATCAAGCTGCCCCAAGGCGCAGAGAATGGCGATCTGACCCACACCGAACGACTCGCGCAGACGAGGCGCTTCGGCTTCCAGCACTCGCATCGCGGCATAGACCTTGGCCCGATAGGACAGGATGGTTTCAAGATCGCCACCCGACGCGCTCTGCCGCTCGATCCGCCACAACAACAGATTATCGGTGAGGCCATCGCCCAAAGCCTGCCAACGCAATTGCGCGAAGCGTTCCGGCCCCGCTGCCGGCAGAAGGCGCATACCTTCGCGCGCCAGACCGACGAGATATTCGGCAATGACAGCGGAATCGAACAGCGGCGGCAAACCATCGACAAACAAGACAGGAATCTTGCCCAACGGATTCTCGGAGAGAATGACCGGATTGGGTGTCCCGCGCGGTGTCGCCACGGTGCGCACCAGCGTGACCTGGTCCGCCAAGCCCAGCTCATGAAGCACGATCATGACCTTCCGCACGAACGGCGATTTGGGGGACCAATAGAGTTTCAAAACCGACGAATCCGAACTGGGCGGGCGTACCGCCTGGTGAACCTGCGGCACTGTAGAAACAGGGCCGCCAAATAGTCAATAAGTTATGTTTATGATTTTTAATGCTTGATCAGCTAACTTTCAGAAATGACAGAAGAATCTCGTTGAACATGTCCGGACGCTCGTAATTAGGGAGATGGCCCGCATCGGCGATCTCCTGGATGGTGGCGCCGGGAATCGCCGCCGCCATGGCCTGCATGGTCGCCGGCATGGCGCCGTCTTCCTGGCCGACCAGCAACAAAGCCGGCACAGCCACGCGCGCGAGCACCGCCACTTCATCATAGTTCTGCAACGCGGTGGCGCAGGCGACGAAACCGTCCAGCGGCGTCGCGGCGATCATCGCATGAAGCCGTTCGCCGAGCGGCTGCGCGACCCGCTCCGGCCGCAGCCAACGCCGCACCGTCTGATCCGCCATGGCCACCATGCCATTGGCCTTTGCGAAGGCGATGCGTTCTTCCCAAGCTGCCTTGCTCGCGGCGGAACTGCTCGCCTGCCCGTCGACCAGGATAAGCCGCTCGAACCGCGTCGGCGCCTTGCGATAAGCGGCGAGGCCTGTCGGCACGCCCATGGAGAGGCCGACATAGGTACAGGTAGCGATCTTGCAGTGATCGAGCAGAGCGATGAGGTCGTCCGACAGCAGTTCGATCGTCTGCAATTCGTCCGGCACGGCGGAAGCGCCATGTCCGCGCTGATCGTAACGCAAGATGTTGAAGCGGCCGGCGAGCGCCGCGACCTGCGCGTCCCAAAGACTCAGATCGGTCATCAGCGAATTGCCGAAGACAATCCAGGGCGCGGTATCGCCACCGTGTTCGAGAGCGGCGCGTTCGATACGATGATTGAGCATCAGCGTCCCACCCAAACCGGCGCGCGCTTTTCCACGACGGCGCGCGTCGCCTCACGCGCATCTTCCGTCGCCATCAGTTTGGTCGAATAGCCTTGTTCGAGTTCATAGCCCTCTTCGGTCTGCATGAATTCGACTTTGTTCAAAGCTTCCTTCGCCATGCGTAGGCCAATCGGCGCCTTAGAGCCGATCAGCGTGGCAAGTTCCTGCGCGGTGCGTGACAGATCATCGAAGGGCACGACATCCTGGACGAAACCGATGCGCCAGGCTTCTCGCGCATCGATCGGACGGCCGGTGAAATACATTTTGCGTAGCAGGCCTTGCGGCAGATGACGGGCCATGTGAGCCGCGCCACCGCACCGGCCGACGTTGATCTCCGGCATGCCGAAGGTGGCATTCTCGGCGGCGATGCGCACGTCGCAGACCGAGGCCAGGACGCAGCCCGCACCCAACGCCGGGCCATTGATGGCGCCGATCACCGGCACGGCGGCCTGGCGCACGGCGCTGAAGCAGCGGCGAATGATTTTCGCGCGTGCCGGATCATCTTCCACCTTCGCGGCAAGGAATTCGTTGAGATCAAGCCCGGCGCAGAATGCCTTGCTGCCGACAGCGGTGAAGACGATGCAATTGATGTCGGCCCAACCAGCGGCGGCTTCGAACGTCTCGGCGATCTCCTCGTAGATCGCCAGAGTGATGGCATTCACCGGCGGCCGATCGATCGTCACCGTTGCCACCTTGTCTTTCTTGTCGACGATCAAAGCCATCACACGGTCTCCTTAATCCGATCGGCGCGCGTCGGCGCCAGGTCCTTGAGCGCGGAGGCGACATCGCCCGCGCGGAATGTCGCCCCTTCGGCCTTAGCCGTCTTCGCCAAGGCATCGGCCAGTACATCTGGCGATACATGCGCGGCCCACCACAGCGGTCCGCCCGTCCAACGCGGGAAGCCATAGCCATGAACGAGAGTCACGTCGATGTCGGAAGCGCGCTGCGCCACGCCTTCCGATAGCAGTAGCGCGGCTTCATTGACCATGGCGCCGAGACAGCGGGCGCGAATCTCGTCGTCATCGATGGCGCGCGGCGTCACGCCGGCTTCTTTACGCGATGTCGCGATGATCCCCGCCACAATCGGATCGATCGCCGGCTTACCGTCGGCATAAGTGTAATAGCCGGCGCCGCTCTTGCGGCCGATCCGCCCTGCCTCACAAAGACGGTCGGCGATATCGACATAACGCGCCTTGGGATCGCGCGAAGCGGCCGTGGCCTTGCGCATGCGATAAGCGATATCGAGCCCGGAAAGGTCGGTAACGGCGAAAGGCCCCATCGCCATGCCAAAGGCGGTCATGGCTCGATCGACGGCCTCCGGCGTCGCGCCGTCCTGGATCAAGAATTCCGAATGCCGGCGATAGGCATTGTAGATGCGGTTACCGATGAAGCCATAAGCATTGCCGGCGACGACGGCCTGTTTGCCGAGCCGTTTGGCCAGCGCCAGGCCGATCGCCAAAGTAGCATCACTGGTGGCTTTGCCGCGCACCACTTCGAGCAATTTCATGATATGCGCCGGGCTGAAGAAATGCAGGCCGAGGAAACGCTCGGGATGCGGCAGGACCGCAGCCAGTTCATCGACGTCTAGATAGGATGTGTTGGTGGCAACGATCGCGCCGGGTTTGACGATTTCGCCGAGGCGACCAACCAATTGCTTTTTGACCGCTATATCCTCGTAGACAGCTTCGATCACCAGATCGACTGCTGCCACGGCTGCCAAATCGTCGGCGAAAGCAAGGCGGCCGCGCAATTGCTCGGCCCGCTCGACGGTCAAACGCTTGCGGTCAAGATCAACAGACAACAACCCTTCCAACCGAGCCTTGCCCGCGGCGAGTGCATCCCGCCCTTGTTCGACCACGGTGACGGTAAGTCCCGCATTCAACAAGGCGTAAGCAATGCCGGCCCCCATCGTGCCGGCACCGATAACGGCGCAGCGTTCGAGCGTCAGCTTGCCGTCCGACACATTGTCGATCTTGCTCGCCTTGCGCTCGGCAAAGAACAAATGCCGGATCGCGAAGGCTTCCAGCGACACGCGAATCTCTTGGAAAGCCGCGCGCTCGATCGTCAGCGCCTCGCCGAAAGGCTTTTGCGACGCCAAGAGAACGAGATCGGCGGCCTGCACGGCCGCAGGGCGCCCCTTGGCTTTGGCAACGGCTTTTTTGGCAACATCTTTCGCCTGCGCGAGGTCGAAGGCCGGCACCGGTTCGTCGCCCAGACGCCGCTTGCGGTTGAATTTGCGCAATGCGGCGATCGTGTCCTGCAACAGATCGCCATCGCTGATCGCGTCGATCATGCCGATCTTCAAAGCTTCTTCCGCCGGCACCCGACGTGAATCGCAAATCACTTCGATCGCCTTGGCGATGCCGGTCAGGCGCGGCAAACGCTGCGTGCCGCCGGCGCCCGGAAACATGCCCAGGCTGACTTCCGGCAGGCCCACCACCGCTTTGCGATGAGCGACGCGCAGATCGCACCCCAAGGTCAGCTCATAACCACCGCCAAGCGCCGCGCCATGAATGGCCGCAGCAACAGGAAGCGGCAAAGCCTCGATGGCGGCAATCACCGCCGGCAATTGTGGTTCGCTGAGCGGCGCGCCAAATTCCTTGATGTCGGAGCCCGCGATGAAGGTCTTGCCCGCACCGATGAGCACGACGCCTGCAAGTCCCTGTGTCGCGGCGATCTCGGTCAAGGCCTGCAACAGTCCCTGGCGCACGGCATGGGAACCGGCATTCACCGGCGGATTATCGATGGTGACGACGGCGATGTCTTCCGTCCGGGCCCAGGTGATCACAATTTACCCTTTGAATGCATGACGAAACGGTTCGACGAATGTGCCTTAGGATTCAGCTTACTTCCAGCCAGGTGCTCCGCACGACATCATTCGCCTGGAATTCGGCGACGGAGCCAGAAAAGACGATCTCGCCTCGGCCCATGACAAAAACCTTGTCGGTCAGTCGCATGACCATGGAGAGTTTCTGCTCGAGCAGAAGAATCGCCAGGCCGCGCCGTTTCATCTCCAGAATGGTTTCGGCCAGGGCGTCGATAACTTTCGGCGCAAGCCCTTCAGTCGGCTCATCGATCAGCATGACATCGGGATTGCCGAGCAGGGAACGGAACAGAGTGAGCATCTGCTGTTCGCCGCCCGACAAAAAGCCGGCCTTGATGTTGCGCCGTTCGCGCAGGCGTGGAAACACATCGTAGAGTTCATCGCGCGTCCAGGCCGGGCGCGGCGAGACGCCGGCCTTGACTCCGATGGTCATATTCTCATCGACCGTGAGGTTGCGGAAAATCTGCCGATCCTCGGGGACATAGCCGATACCGGCATGAGCAATCTCGTGGGCGGGCATACCGGCGAGTTCGCGGCCGCCGAGTTTCACCGTGCCGCGCGAGGGCGGCAAGAGGCCCATCACCGCCTTGCAGGTCGAGGAACGGCCGGAACCGTTGCGTCCCAAGATGGTGGCGATCGAACCGTTCGGCACCTGGAAGGTGACGCCGTTCAAGACTTTGATATGGCCGTAGGCAGCGTGCAGATTGGCAATATCGAGCATCAGTGCGCCCCCTCGCCCAGATAGGCTTCCTTGACGCGCGCATCGGCGCGGATCTCGGCGGGCGTGCCGGTCATGAGAATGCGACCGTTCACCAGAACCGAAACGCGATCGGCGAGATTGAAGACCACGTCCATGTCGTGCTCGACCATCACCAGGGTGCGCCCTTCGGTCATGCGCCGGATGAAGGTGATGACATGTTCGGTTTCCTCGCGCGACATGCCGGCGGTGGGTTCGTCGAGCAGAATGAGATCAGCACCCGTGCCGACGGTCATGCAAATTTCGACCGCGCGCTGTTCAGAATAGGCGAGATCGCCGGCACGCTTATGGGCGCGGGTGGTGAGATTGGCGCCTTCAAGGATAGCATCGGTCTCACGGGCGATGTCGGTCCAGACCGGACCGCGACGCAGCAGGCTCCAGCGCTTGCCGAAGCGCCCCATCACGCTCAGCATGATGTTCTCGCGCACTGTCAGCTTGTCGAACACATGGGTGATCTGAAACGAGCGGCCGAGGCCAGCCCGATTGATCTTATGGGGCACCAGACCGCCGATAGCGGCTCCATTCAGCGTGATCGTGCCCGATGTCGGGGCGAAGGCCCCGGAAATCAAATTGAACAGGGTCGACTTGCCGGCACCATTGGGGCCGATCAACGCGTGGCGCTCGCCGCGCGCGATCTCAAGGTCAATCGCTTCCAGAACGCGAACAATGCCGAAGCTTTTGGCGACGGAGGCGAGACTGAGGGTGATGTCGCTCATTTCGCCTCTCCCGTGCCGACGGGTTGGGCAAGCTCGGTACGACGCAGGAAGGACGGCCATTTCGCCAGGCCCTGTTTCAACAGCACCCATGTGCCGAGCAGCAGCCCGCCGATACCGGCAATCCACGTCAGCGGCGACAGCGGATTGAACGAGAGCCCCATCAGTTTCACCGCCGGCCAGACGCCTTGGCCAGAGGCCACAGCCGCGCGATAAGACTCGGAACAAATCGTGCCGGTCACTTCGACGAGAATGATCAGACCGACGATCGCGACGATCAGAGCCGACAGATTGGCGATGTCCGAAAGATTCAGCAGCGCTCGTTCGCCCGCACGCACCTGACGCGCGCGCTCGACGATGGCGCCACCAATGCCCTCCGGCGCGAACAGCACCGTGGCGACGAAAGCGACGCCCAGATAGAACATCCAGAAGTGCGAGAGATTGGCGCCGAAATAGCCGAAGCAGGTGGTCAGGGCCGCGCCAATCACCGGCCCGAAGAAGACATTGGCGCCGCCGATGACCGTGTTGAGAACGACGAAGGCCGAGCCGGCGCCCTGGAACAGAACCATGTTGGCCGATTCATCGGAGATGGCGAGTAGCCCACCGGCCAGGCCTGACACAGCGGCCGACAGAGCAAAGACCAGCGTCTTCACCTTGCGCGCATCGTAACCCAGAAACTTGACGCGCAACTCGCGCTCGCGGATGCCACGGACGATGAGGCCGAAGGGGCTGCCCTGGAGCCAATAAAGGAACAACATCACCAGAACCGCCCAGACCAAGGTCAGGTAATAGACCGACGTGGTGGTCTGAAAGGCGAACGGGCCCCAATCGGAGCGGATCGAGCGCAGGCCCGACTCGCCACCGAACACGCCTTCCCATTTCACCGCGATGGCGCTGACGAGCTCCGCCAATGCCACGGTGATCATGGCGAAATAAACGCCGGTGCGAATGGTGGCGAACCAGCCGGCGATCAAGCCGAAGACAAATCCGGCCGCGGCGCCGACGAGTGGCAGCAAAGGCGTCGGCAAGAAGCCACCTTTGTCGATCGCTTCCATCGCATAGATCGTCGCGAAGGTGCCGATGCCATAGTAAGCGGCGTGGCCGAAGGACGGCAGGCCCGCCTGCCCCCACAGCAGATTGAAGCCGAGCGCGAAGATCGCCGCGATCATCACCTTGATCGCCAGATTCTGGCTAGCGAGATCGCCGACATAGGGCAGGACGATCAGGAGGGCGGCCACGGCGGCCATCAGGATGTAGGAAATGCTCTTCATGACCTAAGCTCTATCGTCGCCCGCAATGCCTTGCGGACGGAACATCAACACCAACAGCATAAGCAGGAAGGGCAGAACGCCGGCCGTGCTGGACAGCGGCACGGCGAGAAGATCGCTGGCGGTCTTTTGCGAGACGAGCCCGATCGTCGCCAGGATCTGGCCAAAGGTGACGTCGAGATAGACGACGGCGTTGACCAGTATGCCGATCAGCAATGAGGCGATGAGCGCCCCGCCGACGGAGCCCAGACCACCGACGACCACGACGACGAAGACGATGACGCCGAGTTCCGTCGCCATATTGGGGCTCGTTGTGTAATAGGCGCCACCCATGGCACCCGCGAGGCCGGCCAATCCGGCGCCGACCGCGAACATGGCCGAGAAAATGGCGGAGACATTATAACCGAGCGCCCGCACCATATCCGGATTGAGAACGGCCGCGCGTACGACAAGACCGATGCGCGTAAAGCGCAACAGACAGAAGATCGCCGCGAACATCACGATCGCGGTGGCACCGATGAGCACGCGGAAGAACGGATAAGACGCATCGCCAATGGTGAACGCGGCGAAACGCAGGCTTTCGGGCACCGAATAGGCGACCGCATAGGGGCCGTAAAACAGTTTCACCAGCTCTTCGAAAGCGAAAAACAGGCCGAAGGTGAGCAGCAATTCCTGCACATGGCCGAAGGAGCGCACATGCCGCAGCAAATAGCGCTCGCACACAAAGCCGATCAGCGCCACGCCGAGCGTGCCGACCAAAATGCCGCCCCAAAAGCCGAAAATCGTCACTGCCGTGAAGGCAAGATAGGCACCCAACATATAGAACGACGCATGGGCGAAGTTCAAAATGCCCATCATGCCAAAGATGAGCGTGAGACCGGAGCTGATCATGAAGAGCAAGAGCCCGTAGATCACCCCGTTCAGCAACGCGACAACAACAGTATCCATATTTTCAAGCTCCGGGAGCGTTCAAGCTGGGCATCGCCGACGATGCCCAGCCGCGTTCGCTCCGGTCAGGGACGGACCATTTTGCATTCGGCGCTGACAGGCACCGAGGTTTCCTCGGCGCTCAGCAGTTTGACCGGTTGGAAGCCCATGTCGGTGCCATCGAGCTTGTGTTTGGCGTCCTTCAACACGATGGAAACAACCAGCGGCAGTTGCAGCTGATGGTCCTGCGCGCGCATCGACAGCGTGCCCATCGGCCATTCGACCTTGTTGTTCTCAAGCGCGGTGATGAGCTGCTTGATGTTGATCTTGCTTCCCGCCGGCAGCGACTTCACGGCGCTGGTCAACATGGTCATGGTGATCAGGCCGTTGCTCATGAAGGCCACAGGATCGCGACCCGTCGCCGTGTTGAACGCGGCGCGATAGGCCTCGCCCGCTTCACCGCCCGCTTCGGCATTGAAGATCTGCGCGCTGTAACCACCAAGAGCGGCGGCGCCGGCGCTCGCCAGATTGCCCGGCTCGTCGAGGAACATGCCGGCGAATTTGGTCTTCAACCCCGAGGCGGAAGCCGCTTGCAGGATCAGCAGAAGATCGCTGCCACTGCTCGCCGTGAACACCGTGTCGGGCTTGGCGGCACGGACCTTTTCGATGAAGGGCGAGAAGTCGCGGATCTTGAAGACGTCGTGACGCGCCTTGCCGACCACTTCATAGCCGTAGGTCTTGGCGTTTTCATCGGAAGCCGCTTCCATCTCTCGGCCCATCGTATAGTCGGGCTGCAGGGAATAGATGCGCTCGCCGAGCATACCTTTGTCCTTCATCACTTTCGCGAGCGCGTTCTGACGGATGTAGGGCGTGGTGGTGAAGCGGAAGGAATAGTAGTTGCAGTCCTTACCGGTGAAGTTGAGCCCTTCGGCGCCGACGATGAGCAGCACGGCCGGATCATCGGGATTGCGCTGGTTCCAGCGCTGTACGTCGGCGAGGTTCTGCGACGCCAAAGGCGACGTGCCGGCGCCGATGAAAATGCGGGCGCCATCGGCGATAGCCTGTTTGAAGCGATCGGCCGCGCCCTGGGTGGTGCCGGCATCGTCATAGATGGTCACTTGCAGCGGGTTGCCGTTCCAGCCGCCGGCGGCATTGAACGGTTTGGCGACGAAATCCACGGTCGGCTCGTACATCGCGCCGATGAACGCCAGCGGTCCGGTCTTCGGGGTCAGATAAGCGACCTTCACCGGATCGGCCTTGGCCGCGCCCGCTCCAAGAGCCAGGGCCGAAACGGCGGCCAGAGCGAATAGGCGTATGGATTTCATCGACATCCCTCCACTGGTTGGACCGGGGCGAGTCCAATCCCCTTCGGAAAGCCAACCAGCGGTCCGGATCGTTCAAATCCGGCCAGGCTTTTCTCGAACCCCGGCAAAAACGCCGGCAAACTAGGGAGGGAGGGTCTTTATGTCAATAATATACTTTTTACATTTTTCGAAAATCTAAACTGCGATTTTGTCCGTCCAAAGCCAAGCCAGCGGCAGCAAAGCCGCTGGCTTGGCCTGACCTCTTGGAGGTCCGTTTATGAGGCCGGGACAGCCAGCGGTTCACCCGTGATCGATGCGATGCGTGCCGCCGATCCCTGCAAAGCCGTGCGCTGCAAGTAATGCATCATCCCGCGCAGGCCACCGAGTTCCTCGCCGCCGCCGGCGCGGCCCGGGCCGCCATGCAGCAGATGCGGCATCGGCGATCCGTGGCCGGTCTGCTCGGCGCCGCAATCACGATCGATGAACAGCAGACGGCCATGGAACGAGCCGATGTCCTGCACGATGCGCGCCGCGGCCGCCGCATCATAGGTGTAGACGGAGGCAACGAGGCTGCCTTGGCCGCGATTGACCAGTTCCATCGCCTGATCGAGATCGTCATACGGCATGAGCGTCGAAACCGGGCCGAAGGCTTCCACGTCATGAACGTATTTGGCGGTGGCCGGCGACGCGCAGCTCAGCAAAAGCGGCGGCAGGAACGCGCCGGTCTTCGCATCAGCGCCAACGACTTCGAAGGCTTGCGGATCGCCGAAAGCCAGCTCGCATTCCTGCCTGAGCTTGCCGACGAGATCGAGCACCTGCCCGCGCTGGCTGAGGCCGACCAAAGGCCCCATGCGAACATTCTCCAGCGCCGGATCGCCGACCGCCACTTTGGCGAGGCGCGCCCGCAATGCCTCCGTCGCCGCCGCCAGCGCACCGCGCGGCACGAAAGCGCGACGGATGGCTGTGCACTTCTGGCCGGCCTTCACGGTCATCTCGCGCGCCACTTCCTTGACGAAAAGATCGAACTCCGGCGTGCCGGGTGCCGCATCTGGCGCCAGCAGCGCCGCATTGACCGAATCCCGCTCGGCGATGAAGCGCACGGCCTCGCGCGCGATGACGGGATGGCGTTGCAAGATCTGCGCCGTCTCGGCCGAGCCGGTGAAGGAGACCACATCCTGGCCGGTGAGATGATCGAAGAGATCGCCCGTCGATCCGATCACCGTCTGCAAGGCACCGGGGGGCAATACACCGGAGGCTTCGACGAGACGCACAAGCCGTTCGGCTACATAGGCCGTGACCGTCGCCGGCTTGGTGATGACGGGCACGCCAGCCAGAAAAGCCGGCGCAAATTTTTCGAGCAGACCCCAGCAGGGGAAGTTGAAAGCGTTGATGTGAACCGCCGCGCCCTGTAAGGGCGTGCGCACATGGCGGCCGATGAAATTGCCACTCTTCGTCAGGGGTTCAACGTCACCATCGAGCAGCAGATTGGATGCCGGCAGCTCGCGCCGCCCTTTGGACGCATAAACGAACAACACGCCGATGCCGCCGTCCACATCGAGCATGGCATCCATTTTCGTGGCGCCGGCATGGCGCGACAGTTCGTAGAGCTGTTCTTTATGGGCATTCAGATATTCGGCGAGCTTCTTGAGCTGTTCCGCTCGTTCGCGAAACGTCGCCTTGCGTAAGGCCGGGCCGCCAGTCTTGCGGGCATAGGCCAGCACGTCCGCCATGGCCATCGGCTCCGACGCCACCCGCGCCACTGGCTCGCCGGTAACAGCGCTGCGAATCTCCGCACCACCTGATACCGGCGGCAGCCAACGCCCCAACACATGACTGGAAAGCTCGATCATGATTCCTCACGCAATTTAAAACGCTGAATTTTGCCCGTCGCCGTCTTGGGCAGGTCTTCTCGCACTTCCATCCAGCGCGGATATTTCCAGGCGCCGGCATTGTTCTTGACGTGCGCCTTGAGATCTTCAAACAGCGTTTCGCTGTTGGCGGCGCCGGGCTTCAAGACGACGAAGGCCTTCGGCTTGACGAGCCCGTCCGTATCTTCCTTGCCGACGACAGCCGCTTCGAGAACGGACGCGTGGGTGAGCAAGACGCTCTCGATCTCGAAGGGCGAGACCCAGATGCCCGATACTTTGAACATGTCGTCGGTGCGGCCGCAGTAATAATAGAAGCCGTCCTCGCCGATCCGATATTTGTCACCCGTGTACGTCCATTCGCCACAGAACGTGCGGCGGGTCTTGGCGCGCTGCAGCCAATAGCCCTCGGCCGAGGATGGCCCCTTGATGATGAGTTCGCCGATCTCACCTTGCGGCACGAGATTGCCGGCGTCGTCGATGAGTTTCGCCTCGTAGCCGGGAACGGGCGTGCCCGACGAACCGTAACGCACGGAGCCCGGGCGGTTGGAAACGAAGATATGCAGCATCTCGGTCGAGCCGATGCCGTCGATCACTTCGGTGCCGACCTTCTCCTGCCAACGCAGACCGATTTCCTCCGGCAGGGCTTCGCCGGCCGACGTCGTCAGACGCAGGCGATCGGAGCCGGCACCTTGGCCGATGTCCTTGTTCGCCAGCATGGAAGCGAACAGGGTCGGCACGCCGCAGAAGATCGTCGGCTGGTGATCGCGCATCACTTTCACGACGCTGTCTGGGGTCGGGCGATCCGGCAGCAAGATCGCCGTCGCGCCAACGGACATGGGAAAAGACATGCTGTTGCCCAGCCCATAAGCGAAGAACAGTTTCGCGGCGGAGAACACCACGTCTTCCGACGAGAATTTCAACACGTTCTGGGCAAAGAGCCGCGCGGTGTACATCGGGCTGGCGTGCAAGTGGCGCGTGCCTTTCGGCGCGCCGGTGGAGCCAGACGAATAGAGCCAGAAGGCCACTTCATCGGCGCGCGTCGGCGCGGCCAAGGCTTCATCGGAACCTTCGCCAAGAAAGGCTTCCAGATTGACAGCCTCTGGGAATACGCCCTGCCCGCTGACGATCACATGCAGCGGCCGCTGCTGGCGGATGGCTTCGAGCACCGGGCCGACACGATCGAGCAATTCGGCGGAGACGACAACGGCCGCCGCACGGGAATCCTCGATCATGTAGGTCCAGAATTCCGGCGTCAGAAGCGTGTTGATCGGGATGGGCACGATGCCGGCCTTGATGGCGCCCCAGAACACCACCGGCATATCGACCGTATCGAGCGTGATCAGCGCGATGCGCTCTTCACGGCGGATGCCGAGCCGGCGCAAACCGTTGGCGAACCGATTGCAGCGCTGCTGCAGCTCGCGATAGGTAATCTGCCGCGTCGGATCGATGAAGGCGGCTTTGTTGGCGAAGCCTGCCGCCACGGTACGATCGACCAGATCGCTCGCCGCATTATATTCGCCCGCCGGGGGCGCCCAGGTCAGATCCATCGTCATCGCGTTCATCTGCAAGTCCTCCCTCTGGCCTCCCTCTCACACGCCCAGATACTGGTGCATGAGATCCGGATCGGCCTTCAAAACATCCGGCGTCGCATTGAACGCCACCTCGCCCTTCACCAGGATCGCGATCCGATCGGACACCGCCGCCACTTCCGAAACCGTTTTGTCGACGATCAGGCTCGAAAGGCCGGCGCCTTTCACCAGGCGAATGATTTTCCAGATTTCCTCTCGGATAAGCGGCGCCAGGCCTTCCGTCGCCTCGTCGAGAATGAGCACGCGCGGATTGGTCAGCAGCGCGCGGGCGATCGCCACCATTTGCTGCTCGCCGCCAGACAATTGATCGCCGCGATGGCCGAGCCGTTCCCGCAGGCGCGGGAAAAGATCGAGCACGCGCTGCAATGTCCAATCCCGGCTGCCATCGACGCCAGTTCGTTCGGCGATCTGCAAATGCTCCAAAACGCTGAGCGTCGCAAAGATGCCGCGCCCTTCGGGCACATAAGCGAGGCCCTGTTGGGCGATGCGAAAGCTCGCTTCGCCTGTGACGTCTCGGCCGGCCACGCTGACGCGGCCCGAGCGCGGTTTCACCAGCCCCATGATGGTGCGCAACAGGGTCGTCTTGCCCATGCCGTTGCGGCCCATGAGGCCGAGGGTTTCGCCTTCACGGAGTTCGAGCGTGACGTCGCGCAGGATATGGCTCGCGTCGTAAAATGTGTTCAAGCCGTGCACGGCGATGAGCGGCTTAGTGGACATCGTTGTCCCCCAGATATGCCGCCTGCACCGCCGCGTTGCGCCGGATTTCTTCTGGCGTTCCGGTCGCGAGGATTTTGCCTTCGACCAGCACCGTCATGCGGTCTGCGACCTGAAAAACGAAATCCATGTCATGTTCGATCAGCAGGACCGCATGATCCTCCGCCAGGCCACCCATCAGCGCCGCCATGCGCTCGCTCTCATCTTGCCCCATGCCGGCCAACGGCTCATCGAGCAGGATGATCTGTGGCTCGACGGCCAGCGTCATGGCGATTTCAAGCTGGCGTTGCGCGCCATGGCTCAAAATGCCGGCGATCGTCTCGCGCTGATCAGCCAGGCCGACGCGCTCGATCGCCCGATCGGCGACATCGTTCAAATGCGCCGTGCGACGCACCGTCGAGAAAATGTCCTTGCCGAAGACCCGCGTCGCCTGGGCAGCCAGGCGGACATTCTCATGGACGGAGAAGGATTTGAAAATATTGGTGCGCTGAAACGATCGCGTCACGCCCAGATGCGGAAACCGCCAGGCCGGCAGGCCCGAGACATCCTGCCCGCGCAACAGAATGCGACCGGCGGAGGGTTGCACCTGACCGGAGAGCAGATTGACAAAGGTCGACTTACCGGCGCCGTTCGGCCCGATCACCGCATGCAGGCCGCGCGGGGCGAGCGCGAAGGTGACATTGCGAACGGCGAACAAACCGCCGAAACGGCGCGAGACATCCTCCGTTTGCAGGATCGGCTGATCAATCATTTTGACGCGCCTCCTGCACGGGCTTGCGAACGGTCAGGTTCGGCCATTTGCCCGATGATCGGATCGATTGCAGCCATCGGCGCGGATCGCGCAAGCGAATGCCGGCAATGCCGTGACGCAGGACGATCACCGCAAGCAGAACGACCAGGCCTTGGACTAGCAGCTTGCGATCGGTGAGGCTCAGCGCCACTTCACCCAGGGCCGTGAAGGCGAAAGCGCCGATAATGGCGCCAGCCAGCGAATTGATGCCGCCAAGTAGGATCATCAACAAAGCCTCGGCCGATTTATGCCAGGCCAGAAGCTCCGGATTGACGAAGCCCGACTGCAAGCTCCACATGTGACCGGCGGCGCCCGCAAACACGCCGGCGATGGTGAAAGCGCCGAGCTTGTAGAGGCCGGTATTGTAACCCAGCGCCTCCATGCGGTGTTCGTTCAGCTTGATGCCATGCAACACGCGACCGAACAGCGAGCGCAACAGGAAAGCCAGCGCCAGATAGGTCACGACGAGCTGGCCGAGCGCCACGTAATAGGCCGGAAATGAACGCTGGCTGCGGGGCAGCGACATCGGATCGAACGTATAACCGAACAGCGAGAGGATCGGCTTGGCGAGATAGGCGCCGTCGGTGCCACCACCGAGCTTGGTGTCATGCAGGACGGTGAACAGCATCTGACCGAAGGCCAAAGTCACCATCAGAAAGAAGAACCCCTTGGTGCGGATCGACAGCGCGCCGACGACTAAAGCGCAAAGGCCGGAAACGAGCATGGCCGCCGGCAGAGTGAGCCATGTCGGCTGGGGCGAGCCCTCCGGCGAGAGGAAGAAAACCGTATAGGCGCCGACGCCATAGAAAGCGCCGTGGCAGAGACTGACCATGCCTGCGCCGCCCACCAACAGATGCACGCTCAGCGCCAGCATGGCGGCGATCATCGCAACGGTGGTCAGGCCGACATAATAAGACGGCACGTAAAACGGCAGAATGGCAAGCACCAGCGCGCCGACGGCGAGCGCGCACCAGCCGATCCAGGACTGCGGCAACATATGCGATGAACTCATGCCCGCCTCCCGAACAGCCCCGTGGGCCGGAACAGAAGAATGGCGACCATCACAATATAGACCGACATGGAGGCGAGCGCCGCAAGAACCTGACCAAGAGGAAGGCTGACCAGGGACGAGCCATAAGCTTTGCCTAACGTGTCGATGAGGCCGATGAGCAAAGCCGCCCAGAAAGCGCCGCTGACGGAACCAAGACCGCCAACCACCACGACGACGAAGGAAATGATGAGCAGGCCCGAGCCCATGTTGGGATAAACCGAGGTGAGCGGCGCGGCCAATCCGCCGGCCATCACCGCCAAGGCGGCGCCGACGGCGAAGACGACGAGATGGATGCGGCGTGCATCGATGCCAAGAATATCGACGATCTCCGGTTTCTCCGCCGCCGCACGGATGATCGCGCCCATTTTGGTACGCTCGATCCAATAGAAAAGAACCGCAGCCACGACCAGGCACATGGCGATGACGAAGAGCCTATAGGCGGCATAGCTGAACGTGCCGGTGATGGGCACCGAGAAATCGAGAATGGCCGGCACGGGCACGGAATGGAAATCATTGCCAACGAGCAGCGAGCGCACTTCCTCGAAGATCAGGATCAGCGCGAAGGTGAGCAGCACCTGATCGAGATGTTCGCGATCGTAGAAATGACGGAACAGAAAGCGTTCCAGAAGTGCGCCAAGCGCCAGACCGCAGATCACCGCCACCGGAATGGCGATCCACAGCGAGCCGACCTTGCTGACGACGAAGAAGACGATATAGGCGCCGATCATGAACAGGCTGCCGTGCGCGAGATTGATGATCCCCAGCACGCCAAAAACCAGCGTCAAACCGCTGGCGATCAAAAAGAGCAACAGCCCATATTGCAGGCCGTTCAAAAGCTGCGAGAGCAAAGCGGCGCTCATGACAGTCCTTCATTCGAGCGAGGACAGGACCGGCTGCGATTGCGCGCAGCCGGCCGTTTCATTCACATTTTGCAACCGGTGCCAGGATCGGCGAGCGATTCGACAGCGACGCCGACCACTTTGTTCAGCCCATTCTCGACGCGACGCAGATAGATGTTCTGGATGACGTTCTGCGAATCCGAGAAGGAAATCGGGCCACGCGGGCTTTCAAGCTTCGCACCGCGCATCGCCTTGTAAAGGCCGGCCTCGTTGTCGAGATCACCTTTCACAGCGTCCAGACCGGCGGCAAGCAATTGCGCGGCATCATAGCCCTGCACCGCATAAACATCCGCATCGCGGCCCGCCTTGGCGCGGAAGGCCTTCATGAAGGCTTCGTTCTTGGCGCCGGTGAGATTGTCGCCATAGTGCAGCGCTGTCTCGATGCCCTCGGCCGCCTTGCCCTGCGCCGGCAATGTGCCTTCAGTGAGAAAGCCCGCGCCGCACAGAGCCGGCTTGAGCTGCGCGGCCGCATATTCCTTGACGAACTGCACCGCACCGCCGCCGGCAAAGAAGGCGCCGATCGCATCGACATCGAGACCGGGAACCTGCGCCAATAGCGGCTGGAAATTGGTTTCTGGAAAATTCAAGGTCAGCATGCGCACGAACGTGCCGCCGCCCTTCTCGAACCCCTCCTTGAAGCCCGCGCCTGATTCCTGGCCCGCCGCATAATCCCAGGTGATAAAGGCGGCGCGTTTGACGCCTTTCTTCGCCAAAGCGAGACCCATGCCATAGGCCGGCTGCCAATTGGTGAAGGACGTGCGGAAGACGTTGCGGGCGCACAGGCTGCGCGTCACATCGTTATTGCCGGCATTGGGAATGATCGTCAGCGTGCCGCTTTCGCGCACCACTTTGTGAATGCCCATCTGCACGCCGGAATGGACCGTGCCGATCAACACATCGACATTGTCTTTCTTGACCAGGCGCTCGGCATTCTGCGGCCCCGCTTCGGGCTTTGATTCATCGTCGAGGCGCACAAACTGAACGGGACGGCCGCCCAAAGTGCCGCCCTTTTCGGCGACCAGCATTTCGACCGCATGGGTGATGTTTTCGCCAAGCTGCGCGAACGTGCCCGAATAGGGCAGCATCAGGCCGACCTTGACGGGCTTGGCCTGCGCGATGGCCCAAGTCGTCGGAATCGTGGCCGCGACAAGTGAACCGCCACCGACGCGAAGCAGGCGGCGACGATTGATAGACCCATGATTGAGCATGCTTTCCCCTCCTCGATTGATCGTTACATGGTCCGTTTCAGGTAACCCTCAGTTCCGCCTCGGCGGCCGATCGAATACGTATATCGAGCGCGATCGGTTGCACCTCGACGTTCTCCTCCAGTGAACTCACGCATACGCAGATGAAACGCCCCTCGAAATGCAGCAGGCCACGTTGGGCACCATGGCCTTGCACCGCGAACGTGATCGACGTCTTGCCGAGACGTTCGACGGAAACCGAAATGTTGAGATTTTCGCCCGGCCGCGCCGGCGCGCGCAGATCGCATTCCGTATGAACGAAAGGCGTGCCAATGCCCCATGTGGTGTTCATCACATAGAAGCCCGCGCCGATGCGATCGATCATCCAGGCGTCGATGGCGCGCAGGGCATAGTCGGTGAAGCGCGCCGTATAGACGATGCCGGCGGGATCGGCGTCGGCCCAATAGGGCGCGATGGCATGGACGAAGGGGCGCGGCGGCGCGTCCTGCTCAATAGGTTTCAACATGGAACCTACCTTGCGCGCGCATATCCGGTTTCAATGCCGTCCAATCGAGCCGGTGCTTGCGGCAGACATCGGCCAAAGCCTCGTCGACGCCTGCCTCCATGCCCTTCAGGCCGCAGATGAAGATATGGGTTTTGGGGGATTGCAGAAGCGCGCCCATATCCGCCGCCTCCCGGCGGATGCGATCCTGCACATATTCCTTGTCGCTGCCTGGCACGCGGGAAAAGACGAGATGCTTCTCCAGAAGCGAATCCGGCACCTTTTGCAGAGGGCCGAAGTAAGGCAGCTCCTGCGGCGTGCGCGCGCCGAAGAGCAGCACGAATTTGCCGGTCGCGTTCTGACCCGTGCGGCGGCGTTGCTCGGTGAAGGCGCGGAACGGCGCCGATCCCGTGCCCGTGCAAATCATAATGACATTGGCATCATGGGCATTGGGCATCAGGAAGGTGGCGCCGAATGGTCCGGTCACCTGCACTTTGTCGCCGATCTTGAGATCACAGACGTAGTTGGAGCCGACACCGCCAGGAACGCGCTTCACCGTGAGCGCCAGATTGTTGGCGCTGCGTTTTTCGCCGTCGCGGGCCGAAGCAATGGAATAGAGACGCACATCATGCGGCTTGCCGTCGGCGCGTGTACCCGGCGGCACGATGCCGATCGACTGGCCTTCCAGCACGGGGAACGGCGTGTCGCCAAAGCCGAGCACGATATGGCGGACATCGCTTTCGGTGTCCGGCGCCGTGATGCGATAATTGCCCTGCACCACCGCAATGGCGGGCTTCGGCCGCCGGAACAGATTGACCGCCGGCTTCGCCGCCGATTCCGGCGGCCCGACCTTACCACCGGCGCCTGCATGGGCGGTGGCAAGCAGCGCCTCGATCTCATCCTCGACCGCATCGCCGGTCAGTTGGCTGGTATCGCCGGCAATGTCCTCTTGCGGCGGCAGTTCATTCCAACCCAATTGATCTTCGAGAGACCAGGCCGCGCGCACGACGCGCCAGTTGTCGATCGAGCCGGTCGGGCATGGCGCGATGCAATCAAGGCAGAAATTGCACTTCTCCGCATCGACGACATAGTTGTTGTCGTCATGCGTCACAGCGCCCACGGGGCAAGTGGCCTCGCAGGTGTTGCACCTGATGCAGATCTCAGGGTCGATAAGGTGCTGCTTGCGCAGCTCCGACGAAACCACATCCTCTGGCATGCGCGTTCCTCCTCCACGTGATCGGCCGCGGGCTGAGCCCACGGCCTTGGCGGAGCCCTATTCAGCCGCGATGGATCGCGACATATTCAAAATCACCCGGCTTTCCGTCGACGCCAACCTTCGGCGCCGAAATCCACGAGGCGTATTGGCCCTTTTCCCAGCACGGCTTCATCAAAGTATGGATGAAGGCGCCATCGTCCGATGACGGCAGCCATTTGTCGCGATTCTTAATCCATTCCTCGTCGCTGAGGATCTGCGCTTCCGGCGACGTATGAACGCTGCGGAATTCACCGATCTGCCGGTTGAAGGCGACGGACGGCAAGGTCAGTTTGAAGTCGATGCCGTATTTCTCGATGACCTTGTTCCAGCGATTGACACCGCCCTGGCAATCCTTGGCGTAATCGTCGCGCAGGCGCATGTTGAGCGCGGTCAAGGCCGGCTCATCGATATAGCGGATCTGGCCATCAACATATTTCAGAACCGAATAGGTCGCATTGGTCAGAACGTGATCGTCGTCGATCTTGGTTTCCATGAACCGGCCTTTTAGGCCGGCATTGTAGAAATTGGCGGCATTGGTCGAAATTTCCGAACCGAACAGATCGAGCGACAGCGAGAAGTGCAGATTGGCTTTCTTCTGAATGGTCGGCAGATCGATGACGCCCAGGGCGCGCACGCGGTCGATGTCATAGGGATCGTCGATCCCCGCCCCCTTCATGGCTTCGCAGGTGCGCTCGATGACGCGGCCGACGCCGGTCTCGCCGACGAACATGTGATGCGCTTCTTCCGTCAGCATGAAGCGGCAGGTGCGCGACAGCGGATCGAAGCCGGATTGCGCCAGGCTTTCGAGCTGCATCTTGCCGTCACGGTCGGTGAAGAAGGTGAACATGAAGAAGGACAGCCAGTCCGGCGTTGCCTCGTTGAAGGCGCCGAGCATGCGCGGCTTGTCGGGATCGCCGGAGCGACGCTGCAACAGACCCTCGGCCTCTTCGCGGCCGTCGCGGCCGAAATATTTCTGCAGCAGATAGACCATCGCCCACAGATGACGGCCTTCTTCCACATTGACCTGGAACAGATTGCGCATGTCATAGAGCGATGGCGCGGTGGCGCCGAGCGCCCGCTGCTGTTCGACGGAAGCGGGTTCCGTATCGCCTTGGATCACGACAAGCCGGCGCAGGCTGGCGCGATGTTCGCCGGGAATATCCTGCCAGGCTTTCTCGCCCTTGTTGGAACCGAAATTGACGAGCCGGTTCTCTTCCTGCGGCGCCAGCAGAATGCCCCAGCGGTAGTCCGGCATTTTGACATAGCCGAACTGCGCCCATCCTTTCGGATCGATCGACACCGCGGTGCGCAGATAGACGTCGGAAGTCTGGAAGCCGTCCGGCCCCATGTTCATCCACCAATCGATGTAGCTCGGATACCACTGCTCCATCGCCTTGAGGACGCGCGCGTCATTGACGAGGCCGACATTGTTCGGAATCCGGGTCGAATAATCCACCGCGCCTTCGACAAATGCTGCTGAGGAACTCGACATGATATGCTCCCTGAATATGAGGCCGTTAACGCGTCAGACGCGCTTGATGTCGTATTCGGCTTTGAGACCCGTGCCGTAGCGCTTCAGCGCACCATCGGCGCCGACGGCATTGGGACGCTGGAATATCCAGTTTTGCCAAGCGGTGAGACGGCCGAAGATTTTGGTTTCCATCGTCTCGGGGCCAGCGAAACGCAGATTGGCTTCGAGACCAACGAGACCATCGGGCGAAAAGCTGGTGCGCTCTTCAAGGAAGATACGGACTTCGTCGTCCCAATCGACTTCGTCGAAGGATTCGGTGACAAGGCCAAGCAGTTCGGCATCGGACGAGTCGAGGGATTCGCCGATCTTCTCCTTCACCTTCGCCACGGTTTCGGGCTCGCCGAGGAAACGGGTTTCGAGACGCGTCAGGCCATTGGACATCGGGTATTGGCCGAAATTCAACGACGTCAGCGTCATATGCGCCATGGATTGATTGCCGCCGGTGACCGTGCCCGCGAACATGTAAGAACGGTCGCAAGCGAAGGCGATTTCAGCGAGCGAACCTGCGAAGCACGATCCGCTTTCGATCAAAGCCACCAGCGAGCGCGAGGTAACGTCGATACGCTTGAGCACCCGCTTCCAGAAATGCAGGGTTTCGCGGATGAACCAATCCTTGCTGTTCTGCTCCAGGAAGCGGTCATAGGCGCAGACGAGATCAGCGTCGCCTTCGGTGCGGAACACCCAGGTGCCGATCTCCGGTTCATTGAGCCGCAGATGGACGATCGCGTCGTCCATCTCGCGGGCGACACGCAGGCTGTAGAATTGCGCGCCCAACGCCTTGGCATCGGCGACCGAGGCGGGCGCAGGATCCTGCGGGCCCAGCACTTTGATGGTGGCACGGCGCGCCGCGCGATCGAGATCGACCGTGACCAGGGAGTAAGCGATGCGATCGGCGCCGATGTCGCGCGACAGTGGCGTCAAGATGATGCCCTTCTCGTCGGCTGGACGGTCGGATTTGGCGGCCAGTGCCGCCGCCGCCGATTGCACGGCGGCCTCGAACTTGGAGTTCGGCACCACTTCATCGACGAGGCGCCATTCGACGGCGCGCTTGCCCTTGATGCCCTCTTCCACCGTGCAGAAAATGTCGGCGCGATCGCGGCGCACCTTGCGCTTATCGGTGACGCGGGTGAGACCGCCGGTGCCCGGCAGAACCGCCAGCAGCGGCACTTCCGGCAGAGAGACGGAAGATGAACCGTCGTCGGACAGAATGATGTGGTCGCAAGACAGCGCCAGTTCATAACCACCGCCGGCAGCCGTTCCGCGAATGGCGCAGAGGAATTTGAGACCGGTGTTCTCGGATGAATCCTCCATGCTGTTGCGGGTCTCGTTGGTGAACTTGCAGAAGTTCACCTTGTGCACATGAGACGCCGCAGCGAGCATGCGGATGTTGGCGCCGGCGCAGAACACTTTGTCCTTGCCCGACTTGAGCAGCACCACTTTGACGCCGGGATGTTCGAAACGCAGACGCTGCAGCGCGTCCGACAGCTCGATGTCGACACCCAGATCGTAGGAATTGAGCTTGAGCTGATAGCCCTGCATCAGGGGCGCGTTCTCGTTCACGTCCATGACGAGTTCGGCGACATCGCCGTTCACGGTGAGCTTCCAGTGCCGATAGCGATCGGGCGACGTCAGGAAGTCGATCGTCGTCTCGGAAGGCTGGGCGGCGGCCGTTGGCCGATCTGCGCGATAGTTCATGAATTAACCCTCCCACCGACCCAAAACAGGTGATATAATGCATATTATCTACGCACCGCAGCGCGTGAGAGTCAATACAGTTTGTGATTTTTCTCGTTCCAGCCTGCTTTCGGCTCTTGATCGCCTGCTTTTTCTGAACTATGGTTCATGAATGACGATAAAATCTGATGAAACGCTCGATTCTGAAGACTTGGCTGTTCGCGTCGGGCGGAAGGTGCGGGCGCTGCGCGACCTGCGCGGCTTGTCCCGCCGGGAGGTGGTGGAGGCGGCCGGAATATCCGAGCGCTATCTCATTCAGCTTGAAGCGGCGGAATCGAATGTCAGCCTTTCGGTCCTGTCGCGCATTGCGACCGCGCTCGATGTCGAGCTGACGCAATTGCTGAACGATGGCAGCGACACCTTCGCCCGCCCCACGGACCTTTCCATCGATGAAAATCTCGGCGCTTTGATCGGCAGCATGTCGCGGGCTGAGCAGCAGAGCTGCATTCCCGCGCTCCAGACCTGGCTCGCCGAACGGCGGCGGGGTCAACGCGGCGTGGCGCTGCTCGGCTTACGCGGTGCCGGCAAATCGACTCTCGGTCGCCAGCTCGCGGCACGCCACAACGTGCCTTTCGTCAGCGTCACACGCGAGATCGAGCGGCGCACCGGCATTTCCCTCGACGATTTGTTCAATCTTGGTGGCCCGGATGCCTATCGCGCCATGGAGAACGAGGCGATCAATGCTCTTCTCAATCGCGGCGATTTCATCGTCGTCGAGACCGCCGGCGGTATCGTCGCCAACAAAGAAGCGATGAGTACGATCATTTCGTCATTCCGCACGATCTGGCTGAAGGCTTCGCCAGAAGCGCATTTGCAGCGCGTGATCAATCAAGGCGACATGCGCCCGATCAAGGCGGCGCCACGCGCGCTCGAACACGTCCGCAATCTGCTGATCTCGCGCGAGGACGAATATGCGCGTGCCGAATTCGTCGTCGACACTACGGATCTCTCGCCGGAAGCGTGCCTGAACGAGATCGACCGAATTCTCGATCTGCCGGCGACTTTAACGCATGCTTGATCAGGCCAGCCCACGCCAGCGGGGCGCGCGCTTTTCAAGAAAGGCCAGCACGCCTTCGCGATAATCAGGATCAAAGCCTGCCGCGCCCTGGCATTTCGCTTCGACGTCGAGATAGCTTTCCCAATCGGGCGCGGCCGCCGCTGCCTCCACCGCCCGCTTCAATCCGGCCAGCGCCGTCGCTGGGCCAGCTGACAGCGTCTGGACGATCGTTTCGACATGCGCCTCAAAGGCATCGTCGGCCACACATTCGCTGACAAGCCCCGACGACGATGCGTCGCGTGCCGCCAGTTCGCCGCCCAGCATCAACAGCAGCCGCGCTTTGGCCGGCCCCAATGCCTTGACCAGGCTCCAGCCCAAACCGGCGTCGACAGACAGCCCGACTTTGACGAAGGAGAAGACCAGACGAGCATTCTCGCGCATCACCACAATGTCGCCGGCCAGCGCCAGCGCCACGCCGGCACCCGCCGCGAGGCCATTCACGGCCGTGACGATGGGCTTGGGTGTCGAGCGCATCAGCCGCAGGATCGGGTGATAGCTGCGACGTTGGATCGCCTCGAGATCAAAAGGCTCGCTGCGCTGGCGGGGATCGCGCTCGGAGAGATCTTGACCTGCACAGAACGCGCGGCCAGCGCCCGTGAGCACAATGGCGCGAATGCTTGCATCCCCATCGAGATCGCGCAGCGCCGCCTGCAAGGCGTCCAGCATGTCGGCGGTCAAGGCGTTGAGACGTTGCGGACGAGACAGAATAATGCGCCCGACAGGACCATCCTTGCGCAGGAGAATGCTGGGCTCCTGTTGTTCCGCCATAACCTTCTCCTTAGACGCAAGACACCCGTCGTGATGTCATATAATGCATTTCTTCTTGACTTTGAGAAATTCTAACGGAAGAAATCTGCATTATTCTGCATATTTCTGAGGGAGAGCGGCCATGCCGTCAACCGGAGAAGACCAATTCCGTTCGGCTGTTGGCCAGATCGCCGAAGCCATTGGCACACAGCCGCTGAACGCCGATCTCGAACACTTTCTGCAAAGCCGCTTTCCGCCCGGAGAAGCGCCGTTCGATGCGTTGGAACAGCTCGTCTTCAACGGCGTCAAAGAAGGCTGGCTCTGCGCACGCACGGCTGGCGGCATCGCTTATGGCCGCGCCGTCAAGCCGGGACAGGACACCGGCACCTTCAGCGTCGACGTGGTCGTGATGGAAGATATCGCTGGGCCGCACCATGTGCATACGACCGGCGAGATCGGCATGATCATGCCGGTCGCGGGAAACCCTTTGTTCGATGGGAAGCCACGCGGCTGGTATGTCTATCCACCGGGATCATCGCATTTCCCGACCGTCACCGGCGGCAAAGCCTGTATCCTCTATCTGCTGCCTGAAGGCGCGATCGAATTCACGGGCCAGAAAGCGTGACCAGTTCCACAGCAACAACGAAGTCTGGCTTCGTCGAAGCGGGCGGATATGCGCTCGAATATACGTTCGAGCCACCGGCTTCCGCCGATGCCCCCGTCATTCTTCTGCTGCATGAAGGGCTCGGCTGCGCACAGCTTTGGGGTGGGTTCAGAACCGCTTTGGCCGAGGCCACCGGCGCCGGCGCCTTTGCCTATTCGCGCGAGGGTTATGGCGCCTCCAGCCCCATTCAATTGCCGCGTCCGCTCGATTATATGCGCCAACATGTGCGCGATGTTCTTCCCGACGTCATTGCCGGGATCGATGCAACGCGTATTCTCCTCGTCGGCCATTCGGATGGCGCGACCATCGCCGCTCTTTATGCAACGGCGAAGCCTGATCCCCGCGTGTGTGGCGCGGTGCTGATCGCGCCGCACTTCTTCGTCGAAGATTTTTCGATCCGGGAGATCGCCAAGACGAAAGTCGCTTACGAAACGACGGATCTGCGCGCAAAACTCGCGCGCTGGCATAAGGATGTCGATGGCGCCTTTCGCGGCTGGAACGATGTCTGGCTTAATCCCGATTTCGGCGCGGCGCTGGAGATGCGCGAAGAGCTGACTGGCTTTCGCATACCTGTTCTGGGCATGCAGGGCGATGCCGATCAATATGGAACGCTGGCGCAGATCGACGTTTTGGAATCGTCCATTGGCGCGGCCGGTGGCCATTTCGAGCGCGTCATTCTGCCTGGCATTCAGCATTCACCGCATCGGGAGGCCCCGAGCGAGACGATCGCGGCCATCAAAGGATTTCTCGATCGCCTGCCGTGAAAGCGCTTAACGCGAGGCTCGTCTCGAGCGCCTCGGACCGTCCGCTTTCAGATTATCGAGAACGTAATCCTTCATGATCTCAGCGGCCGGCAACAGATTGGTCTTCGACCAGATCAAGCCAATGGGCGTGCTGACGTCGATGGGCGGCAAAGGCAGAATGTGCATGGACAAGCGCTCAGCCCAGTGCCGGGCGACGGATTGCGGCGCGATCGAAATGAAGGACCCCGCACTCAGCAGCGATTGGATGAGGGAAATCGACTTCGTGTCGATCCTGTTGGCGGGCAGATCAAACCCCTGCCGCGACAGATAATCGGCGAGCGCTTCGCGCGTCGGCGTGCCCGTCGGCGGTAAGATCCAACCCGCTTCCACCACATCGGCCCAGGTGAGCTTGCGTTTTTTGCTCAACGGATGATCGGGGCTCGCCACCACCAGCGCCGCCTCGTTGGCTATGCCGACACTGTCGAAGTCCCGGTCCAAGGCCACCTGCCCGATCCGACCGAACACGAGATCCACCGTGCCATTGCGTAGATCGTCGACAAGATCGGGAAGCACCCCTTCGATGACGCGAACGAATATGCCGGGATAATCGCGCTTGGCTTTGGCAAGGGTCTCGGCGATGAACAATTGACCGGTGATGACATGAAGGCCGATGACCACCGTGCCCTGCACGCCGCTGCGCAAATCGCGCATCACACCATCGAAGGCATCGAATTCAGCGGTGACACGGCGCGCGAAGGCGATCAGGCGCACACCCGGTTCGGTCGGCACCCAGCGGGTTCTCTCGCGCCGAAAGATCGGCACGCCGACGATGGCCGTCACTTCCGCCAAGGATTTGGAGACGGCGGCCTCGCTGATGTGAAGACGGTTAGCCGCCAGATTGAGACGGCCAAGCTCTGACACGGCGAGCACGTGCCGCAAATGCCTGAGCGTCAACCGGTCGCGAATGCTCATGGTGCAACTTAACCAATTAGTTGATTTTGGCTTAGCATAATTCACTTGTCTGCAAGTTCAACTCCCGCCTCAATATCCAGTCATCGGAACAACGAAGGCTGTGGGCGGGCGATGAGCAATATCCCTGAAATTTGGACCCTGGTGGACGAGAAGCAAGCGCGCCTGACCGCGCTCTCCGATCAGATCTGGGAGACCCCAGAACTATGCTTCGCCGAGGTCAAATCGGCCGCCGCCCATGTGGCCGAACTCGAAGCACAAGGCTTTCGCGTGACAGCCGGCTGCGCTGGCATGCCGACCGCCCTGGTGGGCGAGGCCGGATCGGGCGGCCCGATCATCGCCTTTCTTGGCGAATTCGACGCTTTGCCTGATCTCAGCCAACAGGCCGGCGTCGCCCAGCCGATCCCGCTCGCCGATGGCGGCAAGGGGCATGGTTGCGGCCACAACCTGCTCGGTGCCGGTGCCATGCTGGCGGCGACGGCCGTGAAGGACTGGCTCGCCGCGAACGGCTTGCCCGGCACGGTGCGTTATTATGGTTGCCCGGCCGAAGAAGGTGGCGCGGCGAAAGTCTTCATGGTGAAGGCCGGTCTCTTCGACGATGTCGATATCGCTCTTTCATGGCATCCCGGTTGCTTCGCCGACGTGATGACGCGCAGTTGGCTCGCCAATGCCCGGTTCGACTTCACCTTCCACGGCAAGGCTTCGCATGCCGGCGCCTCGCCGCATCTTGGCCGCAGCGCGCTCGATGCCGTCGAGCTGATGAATGTCGGCGTCAACTACATGCGCGAACATATGCCGAGCGATGCGCGCATTCACTATGCCATGATCGATGGCGGCGGCATTGCCCCTAATGTGGTGCAGCGACGCGCCAAGGTACGCTACGCCATTCGCGCCAGTTCGCTGGCCGACCTGCTGCCTTTGATCGAGCGCGTCAAAGCCGTGGCACAGGGCGCGGCTTTGATGACGGAAACGCAAGTAAGCATCGAAGCCTTGAGCGGCGTCGCCAATCTGGTTCACACCGCCAGCCTCAACGAGGTGATGCGCCGCAAGCTCGATGAAATCGGGCCGCCGCAATTCGACGATGCCGACGTGACTTTCGCCCGCGAGATTCAGGCGACGCTCGAAGACACCGACATTGCCAATACCTGCGCGCAATATGGGCTCGATCCCGAGACCAATCGTCCTCTCGGCGACATTCTCGTTCCCAAAGGCCTTACGCCGGCCTCGCCTCTCACGGTCTCCGGCGATATTTCGGATGTGAGCTGGGTCGTGCCCACGGCACAGCTTTTCGGCGCGACATTCGCGGTCGGCACGCAATTCCACACCTGGCAGATGGTCGCGCAAGGCAAAAGCCCGGCGGCACATAAGGGCATGGTCCATGCCGCCAAAGTGATGGCGGCCACCGCCATCGATCTGTTCCAGGACCACGGCCTCATCGAACAGGCCAAGGCCGATCACGCCAAGCGTGCCGGCAAGGCGCGCTATCGCAGCCCAATGCCCGACGACATCAAGCCGCCGGTCGAGATGTCCGCGGCCTAGCTTTTAAGAGCATTCCAAAATCGTCTCAGGAGAGGACCCGAGAGGCAATAACCGGCGCGGCTCTCGATCGAGCGTGCATAGAAGGAGACATGCGATGAAGCGTATCTTGGGGGCCTCGGCTTTTGCTTTGGCGGCGCTGACACAGGTCGGCACCGTGCATGCCAGCGACACCTATCCCGACCGGCCGATCCGTTGGGTCGTGCCTTATCCCGCCGGCGCACCCACCGATACGGTGGCGCGCAAGCTCGCCGACGTGATGAGCAAGAAGACCGGCTGGAAGATTTACATCGAGAACAAGACCGGCGCTGCGGGAACGATCGGCGCCGCCGACGTCGCCCGTTCTCCCGGCGACGGTTATTCCTTTCTCGTCTCCACTGGCGATGCCTTGGTCGCCAATGCGGTTTCGATGAAATCGGTCACCTATGATCCGAAAAAAGATTTCGCCTTGGTCAGCCAGATCGGCTCGGCCGGCTATGTGATGCTGGTTGGCCCGCAACTGGGTGTTAATACCTTGAGCGAATTGATCGCCAAGGTGCGCTCCACGCCCGCCGGCTGGAACGTCGGGGTCACCGGGCCCGCTTCGCCGCAAAACTTGATTACGCGCGCGTTGGCGAAGAAAACTGGCATTTCGTTGAACACCGTGCCCTATCAGGGTTCGGCACCGGCGGTGCAGGATGTTCTGAGCGGTAATGTCGAGATCACCTATACCGGTGCCATTCTCGCCGCGCCTTTCGTCGAAAAGAAAATGCTCACCGCCATCGCCACCAATGGTCCCAATCGTTCGGCCCTGCTGCCCGACGTACCGACCTTCGCCGAGCTTGGATATGCCGATCCGGTGTTCTTGGCGCCGACTTGGCTGGGTATGGCCGCACCTGCCAAGACACCGCAAAACATCATCGAGCAGACTGCGCGCAGCGTCAGGGAGGCAATGGCCGATCCGGAACTCAACGCCTTCGTCAAAGGACAGGGCTTCGACGTGATCGCCAATACGCCGGAAGAGTTCCGCGCCGCTTTCGAACGGGAATTCGAAACCATCCCGCTTCTGATCAAGGATGCGCTGGGCACGAACTGAAAAGAAAGGCCGGCTGTTGAGCCGGCCTTTTGATTTATGGGACGGAGAAGGCTTCTCAGTGCCCCGTCGCGCGGGGCGGGAGCCAGCGGGCGATGGCGATTTCAACAAGCTCCACGACCGCGTAAACGCCGAGGCCGAGGAATGAAAGGGCGAACAGCGCAGCAAAGGCGAGCGGCGTATTGAGCTGCGACGTGGCGCTGAGCAACAGATAGCCGAGCCCACTGCTCGAACCCATGAATTCACCGATGACCGCACCGATGACCGCCAGCGTGATCGCCACTTTGGCGCCGGTGAGCACGAAGGGTAGCGCTGCCGGAAACTGCACCTTGTAGAAAATCTGCCAGGGCGAAGCTTTCAGGCTGTGCGCCAATTGAATGAGTTCGCGCGGCGTCGAACGCAGACCGGCAGCGGTGTCGATGATGATGGGAAAGAAGGCCACCAGCCAGACGATGGCGAGTTTCGACTCCAAGCCCGTGCCGAGCCAGACGAGAACGATCGGCGCCAAAGCGACTTTCGGCACCGATTGCAGCGCCACCAGCAGCGGATAGAACATCAGATTCAATGGCCGCGAATTGGCGATCGCCACGGCCAGCGGCAGGCCGACCGCCATGGCGAGCGCAAAGCCCAACACCGTCTCGACCAGTGTGACCCAACCTTCGCGCATCAGAACGCCAAAACTGTCGAAGAAGGCGACAGCCACCTGGCCCGGTGATGGCAGAACCACTTCTGGAACGCTGAACAGCCAGCAGTAAGCGCCCCAGATGGCAAACAGGATGGCCACGCCAATCAGGGGATAAGCGATCTGAGTGGTCGTCGTCGTGCTATTCATTCTCGTTGCTCTCAATACTTAGTGCGTGCCGACCAGAAGGCCGAGGGCTTCGCTGGCGCGACGTTCCGCCTCAATAAATTCGGGCGTAAACCGGCAAGCCTGCGTGCGCGGAGCGGGAATGTCGATCTGGAATTCGGCGCTGACCCGCGCCGGCCGGCGCGTGAAGACGACGACTTTGTCGGAAAGATAAACCGCTTCCGAAATCGAATGGGTGACGAACAGAACCGAAGCACCGGTCTCGGCTTTGATCTTCAGCAGAAGATCGTTCATGTCGAGGCGCGTGAATTCGTCGAGGGCGCCGAACGGCTCATCCATCAAGAGAAGTTTCGGTTTGTGGATCAGCGCGCGACAAAGCGAAACGCGCTGCTGCATGCCACCGGAAAGTTCATGCGGACGCGCATTGGCGAACGCATGCAAACCAGTCATCTCCAGGAGTTGTTCGGCGCGCGCTTTGGCCTGCGCATCGTTGCGGCCGAGGATTTCCATGGGAAAGAGAACATTCTGCAGCACCGAGCGCCACGGCATCAGGCTCGGCTGCTGAAAGACGAAGCCGTAATCGGGGTAAGGGCCGGTCACTTCCTTGCCACCGACCTTCACCGAACCGGATGTTTTCGACGCAAGGCCCGCGACTATCGTCAAAAGTGTCGTCTTGCCGCAGCCGCTTGGCCCGATCAGAGCGACGAATTCCCCTTCGTCGAACGTCAGGCTCGCCTCGTCGAGGGCGACGACCTCTTTTTCCTTGCCCCCGAAAACCTTGCGGACGTTCGTGATCTCGACGAAGCCCATCCCATTCCTTTCTGCACGCTCATTCCCGTTCGCCGACGACAACCTGCGGACGGCACGGTGTTTTCGCATAACGCGATCAGCTTGAATGTCTACTGAAATATCTTATGATGTCTCTGTGGTCAATGAAAACCAGGAAGCCGCGCGGCATAAGCCCGGCAGACACCAGAGGAGTTCTCGATGTTGAAAAGAATGGCCGGCGTCATCACCACGCTCTCGTGCCTGGCCGCAGCGCCTACAGGCGCGGCTGCGGCCGATACCAATGTCAAATTCATGCTCGATTTCATCAGCCTCGGCCGCCACGCGCCCTGGTATGTCGCGCTGGAGAAGGGCTTCTTCAAAGAGGAGGGATTGAACGTCGAGATCATGCCGTCGAAAGGCACGGCCGATGCCATCCGCGGCGTCGTCACCGGCATCGCACAGATGGGTTTCATCGACGTGCCCAGCTTGGTTGCCTCGGGCAAGGCCGGCAGCGAGGTCAAGATCGTCGCCAGTTCCTACGTAGAAGCACCCTATTGCGTCTATTCGCTTAATCCCGGCGCCAATGTCACCAAGCCGGCGCAATTGGAAGGCCTGAAGTTCGGTTCGAGCTCGGCCTCCTTCGTGCCGCAGATCTGGCGCGCGTTTATGAAGATGAATGGCCTCGACGGTTCGAAGCTTGAGATCGTCAATGTGGATGCCGCCGCCCGCGTGCCCATGCTCGCCGCCGGCCAGGTGGGTGGCGTCGACCAATTCCTGATGGCCGCCCCCGCCATTCGCCGCGCCGCGCCAGGCAAGGAGCCGGTGTGCTTGTTCGCCGCTGATTATGGTCTCGATCTCTATGCCAATTCGATCGGCGTGAAGAAGAGCTTCCTCGATCAGAACCCCGATGCGGTGCGCGGCTTCGTGCGCGCAGCGCTGCGTGGCTGGCAATACACCCTGGCCAATCGCGACGAAGCGACCGCGATCATCGTCAAGAGCGTGCCCGCGCTCGACCGCGGCATCGTGCGGGAAGAAATCGACCTTCTGGAACGCATCGGCGTCAATGCCGACGTGAAAGCCAATGGTTTCGGCCATATCATTCCAGCCAAAATGGCCAAGACATTCGATTTCATCAATTCGAATGTCGAGGTCGCCGGCGGCAAGCTCGAAGCGGATCAGACCTATGTGCCGGGCTTCCTGCCGAAGACGCCAATTCTGCCGGCACAGAAGTAATTCGGCAGCGGACCGCACAAAAGAATCCCCGGAGCCTGCTCCGGGGATTTTCGTTTCAGGCTTTCACGACCTGTTTGAATTCGATCAGGATGTTCGAATAGACGCCCTTGCTGGCATTCTCCAGTTCATGGGGAATGCCAGGTTCGCGCCACATCACCTCGCCCGGCGTTTCCTTGGTCTCGCGCACGCGGCCATCGGAAAAGCGCATGATGTTTTCACCTAGTGTCAGCGGCACGATCAGATAATGCATATCGTGCTTGTGCCAGGGCTGGATGCCGCCCGGCGGCAAGCTGAGCCGCCAGACGCGGATGGTCTCATTCTCGAAAATGACCTCGTCGCCAATGGCGCCAAGAACGGTGCCTTCCGGCATGCGAACTTCGCTCATGCTCATACCTCTTTGCAGTTGAAGCGCGCCCGCAGGCGCGCCGGGTTATCGGCCAGATATCGTTGGCGGCGCTCCGCCGAAAAATCCGCCAGTTGCTGCTGCGGCTCGATCACGCCCATGGGAAACGGCCAGTCCGATCCGAAGACGACATTGTCACGCCCGAACGTCTGATCGGCCAGTTCGGCCGCCGCATCGCTATGGCAGATGCAATCGACGAGGATGCGTTTCATCAACGTCGATGGCCGGGCCAGTTTGGTATCGATATCGGGCCGAGCCGTGGCATGACCGCGATCCCAGCGGGGAGCGACCATCGGCAACAGGCCGCCGCTATGGGCAAAGCACGGCGTGATATTGGGATGGCGCTCCAGCACCCCCGAAAAGATCAGATGCGCCAAGGCCACCGTGCTCTCGTAAGGATTGCCGAGCAGATTGGTGAGATAGAAGGATTGCAGCCGGCCATCGGCGCATTCGCCGGGATGAAAGAAGACGAAGGCGCCGGCCTGATCGAGCGCTTGCCACAAAGGCGCGAATTCCGCATCACCGAGCGTGCGATCGTCGCCCGTCCCCGTCGGCATGGCGAAGAGCACATGACCACGGCCGATCCACTCTTGCGCAATCTCGGTGGCCACCGCCGGGTCTTCGATCGGCAGATGCATGAGCGCGGAAAACTGGCCATCGGAAGCAGCCGCCAGATCGCGCAAGCCTTCGTTGACATAGGTCGCCCAGGCCCGTGCCTGCGCGCCACGCAACTGTTGCCGATAGAGCGGCGGCGGCGCGGAAATCCAGGCATGCGCGACGCCTTGATCGTGCATCCATTGGCTCAGGGCTTGCGGCTTGAACAATGGCTTCATGCCGACGACATGGCCGTCGATCACCATCACGCCCTTGTCGGCATCCCAGGATACGCCGTCAAGCTGCGCCAGCTTTTCCGGCACCACAGGCGCCAGATGCGCGTGAACGTCGAGCGGAATAAGTTGTTTGCTCATTGAGCCTTTCCTCTGATCCGCAGATAGATGTCGGCGATCATGCGTGAGCCGATCGGCAGAATCGCGGCGACATGATCGTCCGGTCGCAGCAAAACAACCGTGTCCTCGGCGCAGCCCAGCCGCGTGCGCAGCCGGTTGCCGATGTCGAGCAGCGCCCGGTCGCGCAAGCCGGAATCGAGCGGCGCGTCCCAGCGCGAGACGACGAAGCTCTTTAAGCCCGGCTGATCGTCGGCCGGCAGGTTCGGACGACGGCGCACGTCGGTGAAATAAAGCGCGACAAAGCTGTTGTCGCACAGATCGTGCAGATGCACCTGGCTGCCCTGCCCGTTGAACAACGGCATATCGGGCACGCGGTCGCCAACACGAAGGGCTTCCCGCTCGGTCTTGACGATCGACCAGAGGCCGGAGCCGTCGACATCGAGGCGGACGCCGAGCATGGAGCGCGTCATTGCATTGGCCCAATCGGAGCCGGACATGGCGCGGGCGCCGTCCTTTTCACCGCCCATCAGCTTGCGGGCCGCTTCCGCCATCTCGCCCGATCCATGCGCCGCCAGAGGCCGCTGCTCCCGCTCATAACCATCGAGCAGACTGTCTTCGGCCCAGCCACGCAAGACCCAGGCCAGACGCCAGGGCAGATTGATCGCATCCAGCACGCCGGTGTTCAGTCCAAGCGCCCACATCGGCGTGATGAGATGCGCCGCATCGCCAGCCAGGAACACCCGGCCCTTGCGCCATTGCGAGGCGATGCGGTGATGCACCCGGTAAGTGACGGTGTTGATGACTTCGAGCGATGTGACATCGCCAATGAAATGCCGCACCTTGCTTTCGAGTTCCGCCGGTGTCGCCGCATCGGCACCCGGCGCCAGTGGAAACAGGAAGCGCCAGCAATGGGGCTGACGCACGAGAATCATCCACTCGGTCGGATCGGCGAAATAAGCCAGATAGGGATAATCGCGCGGATTGGACTTATCGAGATCGACCAGAATGTCGACCAGCATGTAACGCACATCGAACGATGTGCCTTCGACCTCGATGCCGAGCTGGCCCCGCACCGTGCTGCGGCCGCCATCGCAGGCGATGAGATAGGAGCCTTCGACGTCGCGCGGACCGTCCGGTGTCTCGAAGCGCGCGATAACGCCATCCTTGGTTTGTTCGAACGACAAAAGCTTATGACGCAGATTGACGACGCCCGGCGGCAGATCGGACAGATTGTCGGCCAGGATCGGCTCGAGATGATGCTGCGGCATGTTGATGACGAAGGGGAAGCGCGTTTCCTCGATCAGCGTTTCCGTCAGCACCGAGGCGCGGCGCGCATTTGTCGCCCGCTCGATCTCGCCAATTTCATCCAGCCGCAACGCCTTCGACAGCACGGCGCGATCGACGCCATAGCGGCGAAAGGCCTCGATGGTGCGGGTCAGGATCGTCCCGGCCTTGGTGTCGCTCGAAAATTCGCGATCTTCCTCAAAGAGGCGGAAGTCGATGCCATAGAATTTAAGGGCGAGAGCCGTCATCAGCCCCACCGGGCCGGCTCCCACCACAAGAACCGGTTTCATCCGCTCTCGTCTCCTAGTCTTCGTCTCGCGTATAAGCCATGTCGCGACTGATCAGCGATGCCGTCATGGTCGCCGCATCGGACAGAAGGAACATCAGCGGGCCGATGACATCCTGCGGGCTACCGACGCCCGTGGATGTTTTCCAGCTCGCGTGATCGGCGCCGGCATTGGCCGCGCGATATTGCGGCGTGTCGATGACACCGGGCGCGATCAGATTGATGCGCACGCGATGTTCGGCGACTTCCTTGGCGGCGCTCTTGGCCCAGGCAATCAGCGCGCCTTTGGTCGCGGCATAGGCCGAAGCCTTCGGCCAGCCTTGATGAGCCAGTCCCGACGAAAAGGCTATGATCGAGCCTTTGCGGCGCGCGATCATCGAACCGATGACCGCCTGATAGCACCACATGACGCCATTGAGATTGATGCCGATGACGCGCTGCCATTCGGCCGGGTCCATCTCGTGGATCAAAGTGCGCGGCTGGATCGCCGCCGCGCAGACCAGACCGTCGATCGGGCCAATCGACTGGGCGATCTCCGTAAAACAGGCCGTGACCGCAGCGCGGTCACTGACATCGAGGCGGCGCACCGCAATCGACGGCGCCTCAGTTTGCAGGCTCGCCAGCGCCTCGTCGTTCACATCGCAGACCACGACCCGGGCGCCGATCTTGGCGCAGGCCAGGGCCAAAGCCCGTCCGATCCCATTGGCACCACCGGTGATGGCGATCACATCGCCGGTGGCATCGAAACTCGCCTTCATAGGGCCTCGCTCATGGATGGAATATCGGTCGTGCCATGCAGGTTCGCCGACACAATGCGATTGCGCAACTCGCCAAGACCGGTGGCAGACACAACCATTTCGTCCCCGGCCTTGAGGAAGACTTGCGGCTCCCTTGCATTGCCGATGCCAGAGGGCGTGCCGGTGATCAGCACGTCGCCGGGCTCAAGGGTCATGCCAAAAGACAGTTCCGCGATCAGCTCGGCGATCGGAAAGGCCATTTGCTTCACAAAAGCGCTCTGCATGACCTGACCGTTCAGCCGCAATTCGAGCTGCGCTTCCGGCAGATCGAGTTCATCGGGCGTGACGATCCAGGGACCGATCGGCATGGTGCGATCGATGCTCTTGCCCTTCAGCCACTGGCCACCGTGGCGGCGCTGCAAGTCGCGCTGCGAGACATCATTGGCGAGGAAATAGCCGAAGACGCAATCGAGCGCTTCCGCCTGCGACACGCTGCGGCAGCGCTTGCCGATGACCAAAGCGACTTCCGCCTCATAGTCCCATTTGGCCGAGATGTGACCGTCGAGACCGATGTCGCCATAGGGACCGACGATGGTGCTTGGGCTCTTGGTGAAGAAAGTCGGCGCTTTCGGCCGATCGACGTCCTGGCCGTCGCGCTTACCCCGGCTTTCCTCGAAATGATCCCAATAGTTCCAGCCCGTGCACAGCACGTCGCGGCCAAAACGCTGGATCGGCGCCATCAGATCGGTTTGCACCAGGGGCACGGCTTCGAGATCGCCGCGCGCGGCGAGGCGATCGATCGCGGCACGCCCTTGTGTGATCAGAGCAACCATGTCGCCGGCCTGCGCCGGCAGCAGACGAATGCGGTCGGCCTCAATGAGGCCGACACGCGGATGCCCTGAAACTTTAACCGTACACAGACGCATGATCGATCAGCCGTTCGGCAGGACGGCGATGGCGCTGATTTCGATCAGATAGTCTGGCGACACCATTTTGGCGACTTCGACCATGGTGGAGGCCGGCACGGGCGCCTTGAAATATTCCTGGCGGACTTTGTGAATGGCGGCGAAATGTTCGATGTTGCGCACATAAACGTCGACGCGCACGATATCGTCGAGCGAACCGCCGGCCGCTTCCGCCGCCGCCTTGAGGTTTTCGCAGACCTGACGCGTCTGCGCATCGATATCGCCAACGCCTGCAATCGACCCATCAGCGCGGCGGGCGGTCATGCCGGAAATGAAAACCAGCTTGCCCTTGGCTTCCACGGTGGTGGCCTGGGAGAAATGGCCGTTCGGCTTGGCGAGTTTATCGCTGGTGATTTGTTGTTTCATGTTTTTGACTTTCAGTTGGAGAGAAGTGAGCTGATGTCGACACCAAGGCCACGCGCCGTCTCAACGAGGCTCGATAGAGCGGCTGGCGATACCTTGCAGCGGCCACCGGCCGCCGTGCGTGCCGCAAAGGCCAGTTCGCCCGGAGCATAGATGCGCTCGATGCCTGGCGCACGACGCGAAGCGGCGACGCGGGCAAGCTCGGCTTGCGTCCGGGCCTTAAACGTATCGGCCGGCACGAAATGGCCGACGTCGATCGCCAGGAAGAAGCTGGCGCTGCCATAAGGCTTGCTCGGCGGGCCATAGAGCGGCGCGACTTCCGCACCGATGCCGCCGCCGGAAAGGCCGCCGCAAAGTAGATCGATGAGGAAGGCCAGACCAAAGCCTTTGGGGCCAGCGGCCGGCAGCAACATGCCCTCGATCGCCGCCTTGGGATCGGTCGTCACCGCGCCGCTCTTATCGGCGGCCCAGCCCTCGGGGATCGGCTGCCCAGCAGCCGCGGCATTGCGGATCTTGCCCATCGCCACCGCGCTCAACGCCATGTCGATCTCGGGCGAGAATGGCGCATTGCTGGGCGCGACGATCGCCAACGGGTTATTGCCGGTCAGCGGTTCGGCGCCGCCAGGCGCCGGCATCAAGGGACGCGTGTTGGCCATCACCATGCCGACGCAGCCCTGATCGGCCATCATGCGGGCATAGCGGCCAGCAGAGCCGAAGTGAAAGGCGTTACGCACGGTGACAGCCGCAAGGCCATAGCGCTTGGCCCGCGCCACGGCGAGCGAGACGGCCTGGCGGGCCGTCAACTGCCCCAGCACATTCTGCGCATCGATCACCACCGCCGCCTCGCGATCGGAGACGATTTCACCGGCCGATGCGGTCGAGACCGACCCGGCGCGCAGGCGATCGACATACATCGGGATCAGCATCACACCATGGGATGCAACGCCCTCGACATCGGCAGCGACCAGATCTTCAGCGGCCATTGCCGCATCGGCGGGCGAAATGCCCGTCGCGATAAAGATCTTGGCGACAGCTTCCGTCAGGGCCGCAGCGGAAATTCCGCCGTCAGCGCCCTTCGACATCAGCGCGCGTCCTCGTCATTGGTGTACCAGGACGGGCGCTCGGGATAGTGCGGCCCGTCGTACATCTCGACGACGATGGTGTCTTCATGCGCGAGCGTCGGGCCATGCACATTGCCCTTCGGATTGCAGTAGAACGAGCCGGCCCGCAGGGTGACGCCGGTGTTGGTATATTCGTAGTGGCCTTCCAGGCAGAACATGAACTGGTTGGACGCATGCAGATGCGGCGTCGGAATGCTCGTGCCCTTGTCGAAGCGGATCAGAGCGATGGTGGCGCCGGTTTCCTCGTCACGCCACAGCATCTTCTCGTGCACGCCTTTCAGCGATTTTTCACGCCAGGGCACGTCGGCCGTCTGGATCAGAATTTCACTCAAGGAGGGCATGCCCGGCGGAGTCGGCGGCACTTTGCTGGTCATCTTGTCATCCAAATATCACTAAACAGATTAGATGATATTTCAGGTGATTTAAAAAGCAAGTGCTTTGTCCGTAGGCTTCCACTGGCGACACATTGAAATGCTTCCGCGTGACAGCTTCACGAGCGATGGAAACGCCGCGTCATCAGCTACATGGCCGTGGCCGCGCGGTCCCTGCGAAAGCCCTGGAAAACCGCGTCAGATGGACGGCGGCTGGCGGAAGGCGTTGGGCGACATGCGCTGCAGTTTTTCCAGGCGCGAGCGCAGCGCCGAGATGTGATCGAGCATGCGCTGCGCCGCCAGTTCGCCATCGCCGGCGATCACCGCCGCGGCGATTTCGGCATGCTGGCGATTGGTCAGCGGCACGTCGATCGTCTGCCACAGGTTGAGATACCAGAAGCGGGTCGAGCGCTCGTGCAGCAGGCGGGCGAAATCGCTCATGATCGCATTGCCGGACATTTGCGCGACTTCGCGATGGAACCAGCGATCGTTGGCCGTGAAGGCGCCGATATCGGGCGGGTCTTCATCGGCGGTTGCGGTAGCGATTTCCATCACGCGCTTCAATTGATCCGCCGTGATCTCCCCGGCCTTCACGCGGCGCGCGGCGGAGCGCGCCAGTTCCGGTTCCACGGTCACACGGGAATCCAGGATCTTCATGATTTCGGCGAGACTGTCAGGCTGAACGATGATGCCCTTGCGCGGCAACACGTCGACAAGCCCTTCCATCTGTAACCGCTGCAACGCTTGATGGACGGGCGTGCGGCCCAATTTAAGCTGTGCGCAGATCGCCGCTTCGTTCAAATACTGACCAGGCAGAAAGTGCAGATTGATGATCCGCTCTTTGATGCTTTCATAAGCCTGCTGAACGAGCGACTTCGCTTCCGATTTGCTCTCTGATTGACCCACCGAAACACCGCCCGCGACCTTCCGCTCCGTCGCCGGAGCAGATCGTCGTTTCGGCGCAGAGGCCGCTTTTTTCGGCTTCGGGGTCGCGGCCATCGGCCCAGCTCCTCATCAGCGACGGGAATCGTCCGCCGGGAAATAGCCCGATGACTATTCCTTACGCAGCGTCAGCGCAAGACTTAGTCATCACTAAAAATAACTGATGAAATATCTGTCGAAGCGCCCGCCCAACGCCGTTTTTAATCATTCAATACTGATCTTGGCGCGTTGAATGACCTCGCGCCACACGCGCGTTTCCGCATCGATCCGCTGAACCATGGCGGCAGAACCATCGCCCAGGGCAGTGATGCCGACTTGCGCCAGCTTGCCGCGCAGTTCCGCATCGCCCAGCGCCTGCACGATGGCCTTTTCCAAATCCGCACGCAGTGGCTCGGGCGTTCCCTTGGCAACAAGGACGGCGAACCAGGCGCTGGTTTCAAAACCGGCGACACCGGCCTCGGCCATCGTCAGCACGTCGGGCAAGGGCTCGGCGCGTTGCGCCGTCGTCACCGCCAGCGCCCGCAATTGACCGGCGCGAATCTGCTCAAGCACCGACGGCAGGTTGTCGAACATCACCTGCACATGGCCGCTGATGAGATCGGCCACCGCCGGCGCGCTGCCCTTATAAGGCACATGGACCATGTCGGCGCCGGTCAACTGACGAAACATTTCGCCATTGAGATGGCCGTTCGAGCCATTGCCTTGCGAGGCATAATTGAGGCTGCCGGGCTTGGCTTTCGTCAGAGCGACCAATTCGGCAATCGTCTTCGCCGGAACGGACGGGTGAACGACGACCACGTTGGGCACGGAACCGGTGCGCGTCACCGGTGCCAGATCGCGACCAACATCATAGCCAAGAGAACGATAGAGTAAGGGATTGAGCGTCAAGGCGCTGGACGCCACCGCGAGCAGCGTGTGGCCATCAGCCGGGCCGCGCGCCACCGCCAGAACGCCGACACTGCCATTGGCGCCGGGGCGATTTTCGACGATGACCGACTGCTTCCAGAGATCGCCTAATTTCTGCGCCAGCAGACGCGAGATGATGTCACTCGTCCCACCAGCTTGATAGGGCGATACGATGGTGACGCTGCGCGACGGGAAGGTCTGCGCCTGCGCCATGCCCAAACCGGCGAAACCAAGGGCAGCGAAGGCCAATCCGCGCAACGCTTGTTTCATACCGCTCTGTCGCCGCATCGACTGCTTCCTCATCATCAGGCTCCAATCCTCAAGTGTTCGTAAGAGGCAGACACGCCTCGGCATCATGGGGCTTCGATCCGGGCGCGCTCGATAACGGATTTCCAACGCGCGCCATCGCCCGCGAGGAAAGCGGCGAAATCCTTGCCGGTTTTCAGATCGGCGGTGACACCGAGATCGGCGAGGCGTTTCACCTGCGTCGCTTCCGTGAGGCCGCCACGCAACGCTTGAGCAACGAGCGTCGATATTTCCGTAGGCAGTCCGGCCGGTCCCAGCAAGCCGTACCACGTGCCAACACCAATATTGCGCAAGCCCGCTTCCTCGAGCGTCGGTACATTAGGCGCGGAGGGCAATCGCGACGGCGCGGTCACGGCCAGCGCGCGCAAAGTACCCGCCGTCACCTGCGGCAGAAGCTGCGGCACATTCTCGAACAGAAAATCGACATGGCCGCTGATGAGATCGTTCACGGCCGGCGCGCCGCCGCGATAAGGCACATGCGTCGCTTCAAAGCCCGCTTCCAGGCGAAACAGCTCCGCAAGCAAATGAACGGACGTGCCGACGCCGGGCGAAGCGAAGTTCAGCTTCTTCGGCTGCGCTTTGCCAGCCGCGATGAGATCGGCAACGGTCTTCGCCGGATTGTTCGGATTGACGACGAGGAAGCTCGGCACTTCCGTCATCAAAGCCAAAGGCGTGAAGTCCGCTTCCGTGCGGTATTGCGCGTTCTTGGTCAGATGCGGACCGATGGTGAGGGGGCCACCGGCGGTGAACAGCAAGGTGTAACCATCTGGCGCGGCCTTGGCGACGGCATTGCAGCCGATCATGCCGGAGGCACCGGGCTTGTTCTCGACGACGAAGCTTCGGCCTAGTTTCTCGCCAAGAATTTCGGCGGTGATGCGCGCCAGAATGTCAGCGGTGCCACCGGCGGCATAGGGCACGATCAAAGTCACGGTGCGCGTTGGATAATCGGCGGCACGAAGCTGCGTGCTCGCCAAGCCGGCTAGAGCCAGAGACGAGCCCCAAGACATGCCCCAAGACATGGCGATACGCCGAGTGATGCCATTGCGTGAGTTGGACCGCACGAAAGCCCTCGTTGTTGGCGCGCACGGAACCGAGCCCGAACAAGCCCCTTTGCCTGTCCAGCCACGGCAGTTGCCTGCCCTTGCACGTGATATTTCATAAAAAATCTTACATACTTGCGCAACGGTGTAAATGGTCTGGCTGCGAGTTTTCTCGCCAAGCCAAAAGAAAGCCCGGCGGGACGAACCAGCCGGGCTTTCGGAATGCGGGATGAAACGAAAATCAGCCGAACAGTTTCTTCGCCACTTCGGCGACCTGGCGGCCCTGATAACGGGCGCCTTCCAGCTCGACATCGGAGGGCTGACGCGAACCGTCGCCGCCCGTAATCGTCGTCGCACCATAGGGCGCGCCGCCGACGACTTCGTCGAGCTTCATCTGGTCGGCGAAACCATAGTTGAGGCCAACGATCACGAGGCCGAAATGCAAGAGGTTGGTGATGATGGAAAACAGCGTTGTCTCCTGACCACCGTGCTGCGTGGCGGTCGAGGTGAAGGCCGCGCCGACCTTGCCGTTCAACGCGCCCTTGGCCCAGAGTCCGCCGGCCTGGTCGAGGAAGTTCGCCATCTGCGAGGCCATGCGGCCAAAGCGCGTACCCGTGCCGACGATGATGGCATCGTAATTGGCAAGGTCGTCGATGGTGGCGATCGGCGCCTTCTGATCGAGCTTGTAATAGGATTTCTTGGCGATCTCTTCCGGCACCAGTTCCGGTACGCGCTTGATGTCGACGGTCGCGCCGGCGGCACGCGCGCCTTCAGCAACGGCTTCCGCCATCTTCTCGATATGGCCATAAGCCGAATAATACAGCACCAGAACTTTCGCCATGACAGGCTCCTTTTGACATTCAGAGAGTGAGAGGTGAGCAGACAAGCATCATGCGCGGGCATAACCCGCGCATGACAAAGCCTTGTGTTAGGCAGCGTCGACGAGGACCAGTTCAGCATCCTCAAGCGCGGTGACGCGCACGACGTTTTCGTTGGCGATCGCCGCACCATCGCGGGTGCCGAGCTTGACGCCATTGACTTCAACCGCGCCGCTGGCGGGCACGAGATAGCCGTTGCGACCACGCAGATCGTATTCGGTGCTCTCGCCCTTCTTCAGCGTCGCACCGAGCACGCGGGCATCGGCGCGGATCGGCAGCGCCTCGGCGTCGCCGGCAATGCCGCTCGCCAGAGTGACGAACTTGCCGGCATTGTCGCCCTTCGGGAACCGCTTCGATCCCCAGGAAGGCTCGCCGCCTTCGCGCGTCGGGATGATCCAGATCTGAAAGATCTTCGTCGTCTCCGGCTCAAGATTGTATTCGGCATGGCGGATGCCCGTGCCGGCACTCATCACCTGAACGTCACCGGCTTGGGTGCGGCCCTTGTTGCCCAGATTGTCCTGGTGCGTGATGGCACCCTCGCGAACATAAGTGATGATTTCCATATTGGCGTGGGGATGCGGCGGGAAGCCCGAATTCGGCGCAATCTCGTCGTCATTCCAGACCCGCAGCGCGCCATGATGAACGCGATCAGGGTCGTAATGATCCCCAAAAGAAAAGTGATGTCTTGCCTTGAGCCAACCGTGGTCGGCGCTCATCAAGCGGTCGAACGGACGGGTCTCGATCATTGTGGCTTTCCTTCAGGCCCCGAAATGGCGCCCTCGTTGACCGAAGACTTAAGCCAGAACGTGTGGTATAAAAATAGAAACTAATGAAACTCATCGTTTCCGGAATTGACCCATGCGCCTACCCGATCTCGAAGCTCTGGCTATCTTTGCCCTGGTCGTCCGCACCCGCTCCTTTGCCGGTGCGGCCACCGAACTGGGCGCCTCGAAAGCCACCGTCTCGAAAGCGGTGAGCCGGCTCGAACAGAAGCTCGGCACGCGCCTGCTCAACCGCACTTCACGACGCCTGTCCCTCACCGACGCCGGGCGGCGGCTGGCGGAGCGGGCCGAACATATCCTGGTGTCGGGCGAGGCGGCGGAAAGCGACGCCCAGGCGGAATCCTCCTCGCCGCGCGGCCTGGTGCGGCTGGCTGCGCCGATGTCATTTGGCATGCGCACCATCGCGCCGCTGCTGCCGAGGTTTTTTGAAACCTATCCTCATGTCTCGGTGGATCTGCAGCTCAGCGACACGATGGTCGATCTGATCGGCGAGGGTTTCGACCTCGCCTTGCGCATCGCTGTGTTGCCGGATTCATCTTTGGTCGCGCGCCGTCTTGCCGACGTGCATCGCTATATCGTCGCGGCACCGAGTTATCTGGAAAAACACGGACGGCCGACGCATCCGCTGCAATTGGCGGAACATCAATGTTTCGTCTACACGAACGTCCCCAATCCGCGCACCTGGCGCTTCGAGAATACGCGTGGCGAGGAAGCCAGCGTGCGCATCAACGGCCCGCTCGTCAGCAATAGTGGCGAAGCCATGGTGGAAGCTGCCATCGCCGGCTGCGGTATCGCGGCCCTGCCGGATTTTCTGCTGTATGAAGCCCTCGATCAGAAGAAGCTCGAAGTGCTGCTCCCGGATTGGCCCTCGCCGCCTGCGGGGTTACATCTAGTGATGCCGCCGGGCGGCCCGCGCCCCGCGCGCGTCGAAGCCCTGATTGCGTTCCTGGTCGAATCCGCGCCGCTCTTTCCCGTCTGCCGCGAGGTGAACGACGCCAAGAAGACGCGGCAAAAGAAGTAGTTCTGGACCATGATGGTTTTGGGTTGCAGCGAACGGCCCTGGATTGCTTCGCTTCGCTCGCAATGACGGGCTTCGTCATTGCGGGGAACGTAGTGACGAAGCAATCCAGTTATCAAACCCCGCCCGCATTGCTGATGCGATTTCTCTTCTCTATGCCGCGAGCAAGTTCCAGCCCTTGTCCACCGAGCCCGCCGCCAGGCCTTTGCGGATATAGTAGTTCCACAACTTGGCCACATGATGCGGGCGATCTTCCAGCGCGAGGATCTTATCGATTTCCGTATCGCTCAGCGGTTCTGGCGCGGCGCCAGCTTGCATCACGTCCATTTGGGCTTGCGCATTTTCCTGAAAATGCACGGCGTCGCTGAACAGCGCCGGCAGTGATTCCGCCACGAGCAGCAGACCATGCGCACGCATCAGCGCCACATGGTGTGGCCCAAGCGTCGCCGCGAGTTCGCGTCCCTGCTGCGGATACTTGATGTGGCTCGGATCGGGATGGGTCGGGATGCCGCTTTTCCAGCGCGTCGCGCGCGCCCGCATCGGCAGCAGCTGCACGCCCTTCATCATCGTGAAAGCGATAGCCAGATCCATGTGACTGTGCAGCGAGGTATTGACGTCCGGACGCGCCCGGAAGGCTTCGATGTGGATCGACGTCTCGGACGGCGGTTTACCGTCGCCTTGAATCACCTTACCGTCGAAGTCGACGAGCAACATGCGATCGGGCGTCAATTCAGCGCGGCTATCGGTACGCCGTTGAACCATCAAGGCCTCGCGATCCGGGATACGCACGGCGATATGGCCGCTGTAACTCAGAATATTCATGGTTTCGAGCATTCGCGAGACGGCGGCAAGTTCAGCCGCCAGGCGCGTCATGCTTTTGGATGGCAATTCAACCGGCTCAGGCATCGATCCTCCAATTCATCTTATCCGACGAGCTGCGTCGTCTTTTTCGGAAAGCCCCGGATATGATCGGATAGACCTATTTACGATCCATCTCGGCGGAGGCTTCAGGTCCCAACATAACATCGCGGAGCGTCCTGACGAGTTCTTTCGGCGCATGGGAGATGCGCTGGATGCTGTCTTGAATACGAGCGCCCTCGACGAATGAGATTTCGAGCTGTTGCGCCTGGGCCATAGCAAGAAAGTCAGGGTCTTTCGACACCGCCATGAAGGCTTCGCGCAGCGCCGCCACCCGCTCCGGCGGGACATCCGGCGGCGCCGCGAAGGGGCGCGCCATGGTCTGGCTGGTGAGAACCAAATCAAGAATTTGTTTCTGCTCCGGCGTCTTGGCGAGTTCCCTGACCAGAGGCACGTCCTGAAGTTCAGGATGCTTTTCCTCGGCGAATTGCAGGATGATGTTGATCTTCTTGTCCCGCACCCAGGCCGGCCGCGTCGCGATGATCGACGACCAGGACCAGTTGCAACGGCCCTGCACCTCGCCCCGCTCCAAGGCGAGAACGACGTCGTTGCCACCCTGATAGCCCAACACTTGTTTCAGTTTGGCGCCGAACAAGGCATTCAGCAGATTGGCGTGATAGACCGCCGATGAGCCGAGCACGATCTCGCGCGTCATGAATTTTTCCAGCGTGTCGATCCCCGTCGTATGCCATGTCACGCAGGTGCTGGTGTCAACATTGGCGCTGCCGATCCACGCCAGATCGGCGGCGACAAAACGCGCCGCCGGATTGCCCCAGATCGAATGAAGCGCGGCGTTGCGATCGAACGTGCCAAGCGCCGTTCCATCCTTCGGCAGGGATTTCGCCAATTGATTGGCCACCACCAGGCCATTGGCGCCCGGCACATTGGCGACGACGATGCTGGGCTTGCCCGGCAGATGATTGCCGAGAAACTGACCGATCACACGACCGTAGGTGTCGGTTCCTCCACCTGGCGACGAGCCAACGTAGATCGTGATCCGTTTGCCTTTGTAGAAGTCCTCAACGGTCTCGGCGCGCGCGGCATTTCCCCATGCGAACACGACCAACAATCCGGCCAGAATGAGCTTATACATCCGCTCCTCCCCAGGGTGATGTCATTGTCGTCGAACGTCGATCTTTCCATCCTCCGTGCTCGTTCTATCGAGCCTGTTTGCGCTAAGCTGGGAATCCATGCAGCCGCGCCGGATTGTCGACCAGGATTTTCTGGATGAGACCGGCATCATGATCGACGTAGCGATACATCAGCTCGACGAATTCGGCATCGTTCGGCATCCGGCTCTTGCGCCAGCGCACATGCGGCCAATCCGATCCCCAGATCATGCGATCTGGGGCCGCTTCGACAAAGGCCTGCCCAAACGGTACGGCATCGTCCCAATCATCCGTCATCCGCGACAGCCTGGCGCCGTTGGAGAGCATCATCCACCAGCCGTGATGGCGCAATCTGTCGAGAAGCCACTGGCATGTGGATGCCTGTAGACCGTTGCTGAAATCGACATGGCCCATGTGATCGACGACAAACGTCAGATCGCGCACCGACGACAGGATATCCGCATAGTCAATGATATCGGGACCGGCGACATGCAGCCGCGCATGCCAGCCGATTTCACGGGCCCGCTCCAGCGAACGGACTAAAGACTCCGGCGAACGTCGCTCCTTGTAATATCTGCCGATATTGAAGCGCGCGGCCCGCACGCCGAGCGCATTCAACCGCTCAAGCTCACCATCGCTGACGTGATCCTTGATGATGCCGACGGCGCGGATGTGATCGTTGTTGGGAATGCCCGCCAGCGTATCGATCAACAGCCGGTGATCGGTATCATAGGGCATGGGATGTACGATGACGCCGCGCTCAAAACCAAGTTTCCCGAGCACGCCCCTCATGTCCTCGAAAGTGGCCTTTGGGGGATCGTAGAGTGCCCCCTCCTTGACCGGATAGCGGTTTAGATCGCCATAGATATGAAATTGGCAGTCGCAACTGTGCGGTGGCGGTGCCGGGCGAGGACGGCGCGTATTCCTCTCCCATTGCAGATAGGTCGGCGCGTCATCCATGGGCGTTTTCTCCGATCCTGTTACCGAGCCCCCGCGCCTGTGCGCCAAGAGCATCTCCCATGTGCCGACATGTTGCGGGCCGCTTTCGGACGGGTCTTATTGCCAATTCCTATTTATGTTGATCAGCCTCCGCCCATCACCGCTACTTCCTTTTTGTCTAAAGGACATAACCGTTCCGTATCGCCTTTACCGGGGCAGCAGCATCGATCGCGCCGACGGGAGCGTCTCGATTGCCCATGGAAGCCTGGCCAAAAATTATTCAGGGAAGCTGTCGGCGATGGCGCCCGCCGTTCGTCCTCAGGAGGCTATCGCAGTCCGGAGGCTTCACATGATCCCCACCATAACCGCGTTCAAACAGTCACCTGATCGTGGCCGGGGGCTGGCGCGTGACATGCGGGTGCGCTGGGCGCTCGAAGAAGTCGGTCAGCCTTATGAAGCCCGCCTTCTGACCTTCGAGGCGATGAAGGAACCCGCGCATCTGGCGATCCAGCCTTTTGGGCAAATTCCGACTTATGAAGCCGGCGATCTCACGCTGTTCGAAACGGGGGCGATCGTGCTCCATATCGCGGAGCACCATGGGAAATTGCTGCCCGACGATCCGAAGGCGCGTGCGCGCGCCATCGCCTGGATGTTCGCCGCCCTCAACACGGTGGAGCCGCCCATCTTCGAGCGTACGATGGCGATGATCCTGGAACGCGATGAGGCCTGGTACGCGCCGCGGCTGCAAAGTCTGGAAACAAACATCCGTAAGCGGCTCAGCGCGCTTTCCGCTCATCTTGGCCAAGCCGATTGGCTCGATGGCAGCTTCACGGCCGGCGATCTCATGATGGCGACGGTGCTGCTCAGGCTGAAAGACTCAGGCCTGCTGGAGGAACATCACAATCTTTCAGCCTATCTCGCCCGCGCCGAGGCTCGCCCCGCCTTTCAACGGGCTTTTGCGGCGCAACTGGCGGTCTTCAAGGCTGCATCGCAATGACGATTGAAGGATCGACCCTGGGTGACGCTCATGCTGACGGATCAACCGGCGCACAAGGGCCATAGTGCTCTTCGATCATCGCAGCCGCCTGGAGACAGCGATCCTCTCTGAAGCGTCCCGCTACAAGTTGAACACCAATGGGAAGGCCATCTTCTCTTCCAACTGGCATCGCCAGGGCGGGGAAGCCAACCGTAGAAACGGCCAGCAGCGGCGCCTGCGCAGCGACGAGCGCCGCAACAGCAGCCTCACCCTTTTGATCCTCATCGATCGGGAATGGCAGTCGATATGAAACGGGCAGAAGCAGGACATCGTATGCTTCCATGAAGCGCTGCCATGCCCGGATGAGGGCGCTACGGCGCCCCAGAGCTTCGACATATTGTTCGAGCGTGAATTTGGTTGCCCCCGCCATGGTGCCGGCGCGCGCGCACCGAAGCGCCGCATCGCCAAGACGGTCGATGGCCATCGAGGTGCTATCGCTTTCCTCGGTCTTGACGAGCGAGAAGAAGATACTGGCTGCCTCGGCAAAATGCGGGGGCTCAGCAGCTTCCACCTGGCAACCAGCCTGCTCGAAAATCCGGGCCGCCTGCCCGACCGCTGCCTTGACCACGGGATCTATGACGGCGTCTTTGCCGCCTTCAAAGACAGCGATTTTGAGCCCGGCGTTCGCCGTAAGTGTCGCGGGCAGTGGCGCCGGCACCCACCAGGGGTCGCGGGCATCCGGTTGATTGAGCGCTCGAAGGCCGAGATGAACGTCGGCAACCGTCCGGGCCAGCGGACCCTGTACACTCATGAGCTGGCTTGCCATCGTCGCTTCAACCGACGGATTGGCGCTGTAGCTCGGCAACCGGCCAAACGACGGCCGCAGGCCGACGACGCCGCAGGCATAGGCCGGATAGCGAATTGAACCAGCACGATCGGTGCCGTGTGCAATGGCGCCGATACCCGTTGCAACCGCCGCTGCGGCACCGCCACTGGAGCCGCCGGGCGTACGATCCGCGGCTAGCGGATTTATCGTACGTCCATGTAGATCGTTATCAGTAAAGAAACGCGCGCAGAAAGCCGGCACGTTGGTTCGCCCGATGATGATCGCGCCGGCACGGCGCAAATTGGCGACCGATGGACTGTCGTCGGCGACGACGTCATCTTTAAAAGCGACGACACCCACGGTGGTCGGCCGACCGGCGTAATCGACATTGATCTTGACGGTGACCGGAACCCCATGCAGTGGCCCAAGCGCATCACCACGCGCGACCTTGGCGTCGGCATCGTCGGCAATCGCCAGGGCTTCATCCGCCAGAACGTCGACGACTGCATTGATGCGGGGATTGACCGCATCAAGCCGTTGCAGCGCGCTGCCGACCACCTCCCGACAGGATATCTGCCGCGCGGCGATCGCGCGGGCCAGATCGACAGCGCTCCAGCGCCAGAATGCGTCGGTCGCCGGCATCTGCCGCCTGAGCGTCACCGATGATCCGCCCAGGGCGCGAGCCGATGATCGAGCCATTGCTGGCCCTTCATGATTGCCGCGCCCATCAATGTTAACGCAACCAGCGCGGCAAACACTTTCTCGGTCTCCATGACCTGCCCGGCCTGAATGAGAAGACTGCCCATACCGCCTCGCGCCGAACCACCGATCATCTCGGCGGCGACAACGAGAATGATGGTCACGCCCATACCCAACTGCAGGCCAGCGAAGATAGTCGGTATGGCCCCGGGGAGAACCACGGTGAGCTGCGCCTGCGAGGCGTTCGCGCCAAGATCCAGAGCTGCTTTGACGAGCCCTCGATCCACTTGGCGCACCCCGGCATAGGTGCTCATGACGATGGGGAAAAACGCCGTTATCGCACTAATGACGATTTTATAGCTTTCGCCTGTACCAAGCCAGATAATCAACAACGGTATAAGAGATATTTTCGGTAGCGGATAAAGTGCGGCGATCCAAGGATCTGCCACGCGCGCGACGATCCGCGACATGCCCATCAACAGGCCGAAGAAAATGCCCGTTACCGCAGCAAGAGCGAACCCAGCGAAGATGCGCAACAGCGTGGCGCCGAGATTCGTAAACAGCGTTCCATCGCCGATCATCGCCAGAAGCGCTTCAGAAATGGCGAGAGGCGATGGCAGGTAGATCGGGGCAATCTTGTTATAGTCGACAAATATCTGCCACGCCCCGATAAAGGCGACAATGCTCAGGGCCGGTAAAACTTTCTCGGCAAGGCCGCTCCAGCTCCGCTCTTCGTTCATAATTTTGCCCCCGCCGCGGCATTCTGCTCGGCCATCGCCTTAGTGACTTCGTCCCGGATGAGATGGAACGCATGATCGAACAATGCGCCGAACTCCGGCGTACCGATCATCTCGACGGACCTGGGGCGCGGTAGATTGACCGGCAGAACTTCCTTGATGCGGCCAGGTCGCGCGGTCATCACGATCACCTCATCACCGAGCAGAATAGCCTCATCGATCGAATGTGTGACGAAGATCACTGTCTTGTGCGTCTCATCGAATATGCGCAGCAATTCCTCCTGCATGACGATCTTGGTCTGCGCATCAAGAGCGCCGAACGGTTCATCCATCAGCAAGATGGGACGATCGAGGATGAGGGCCCGTGCCAGCGCCACGCGCTGTCGCATGCCGCCAGACAGCTGACTGGGGAAATGGCTCTCAAACCCTTTCAAGCCGACGGAAGCAATCAGAACTCTCGCCCGCTCATAGCGTTCGGCGCGCGATACGCCGGCCATTTCGAGGCCATAAGCAACATTGTCGATGACCGTTCGCCAAGGAAAAAGGTTTTGGCTTTGCCAAACCATGACGGATGGCCCGCCAATGGACGTCACCGCCGGGTTGTCCGCCGCGCCAATGGAGACCGTGCCTGTTGTGGCCTTCTCGATTCCTCCGACGATCTGCGCCAAAGTGCTCTTGCCACAGCCACTTGGGCCAAGAATGCAAGAAAACTGGCCGGATTTAAACTGATGCGAGAATTGATCCAACGCGGTCACTTTGGAACCGTTGCGGCTCTTCCAGATCTGCGTCACGTTCTCTACGGAGATATCCATGTGTCTCTCGAACGCGCTTCCACCTCAAAGGTGTGCCCGGTAGTTGGCTTGATGATCGATGAGCGATGCCTAGACTTTGCAACGGATCAGTTGCCGAAAGGCTTCTCCCGATCGAAGCGTTCCTTGGCTTCCTTGGCGACCGTCAAATCGAACAGCTGTTCGCGCGACACTTTCTTCTGAACATAGCGGAAGTATGGGCCGCTCCAGAAGTCCTGCATCGTCATGATCGAATCGACCTGCGGCATGCCATCTTCATTGAGATAGGCCCAGTTCGGCGCGATCTGCTTCACCAACTCCGGCTTGTTGAGCGTCGTCTATTTCGCCATGATGGTGACGATTTCCGGATATTTATCCGGGTCCTTCGCCGCCGCGTTAAATTCTTTGATGCCCTGCAAATAAGCGATCATGAAACGCAGCATGGCGTCGCGTTTTTCATTGAGAAAATTCTTGCGGACGACGAAAGCCGCGATCTGCGCGCCCGGCGCAATTTGATCGCCATTAGCGATAATGCTGCCCATCTTGTTCGCCTGCGCGAAGACCGCAAGATTGAACGAAAGATCCGTCGCGTCGATTTGCCCCTGACCCAGCATTTTCATCAAATCAGGCTGCGCTATATTTGTAATCCACTCGACATCGCTCGACGGATTAAGACCGGCCTTCAGCAATATCTGAGCGGCATTGTAGTGATTGATGCTGTCGAGCGCGCCGACGCCAACCTTCTTACCTTTGAGTTTCACAAGATCAGCAATGGTCTTTATGCCGTCGTCATGGAGCTTTTGCGAGACGCTGAAGGCCGTATAGCCGAAGCCAGCTCGATTGTTGCCCCAATCGGCGAAAACGACGAGTGGCGCCCCTTTTGCCACACTGTTGAAGAGATTTGCCGCCGCCGGCAGGTTCGTCACTTCGAGTTCACCTGCGATCATCGCTGGTACAGCCAGGGAACCATCGTCGAAGCGACGCAACTCGACCGTCACGTCCATCTTGTCGAAATAGCCCTTCTCCTTGGCGATAAACAGGCCACCGCCTGACAGGAAGGGACCATAACCCACGCGGATCATGTCCTTGGCCGCAGCCGCCTGGATAGCGCCAAACAGAACGCCCGACACGACAAGCGCTAAATTGATAAATCGCTTCATACCGCCCTTCCCACATCGAATTATTGTTCTCAGCGACACTTGCCGTGGAGCTGTTCGATCATCTTGCGTTGCAAGATGCGCCTTCGCTTAGCCTAAGAAGATGAAAATAGCTTACAAAACTTAAATATCATGTCAAGTTACTTAAATAGGCATATGGTGCATCACATAGGGCATATTAGCCGCTGCATCAGGCAGACGTCACACGCCTCCAATCGATAGCCATTCTTGAACACTGGTGGCCGACGACGCGTTGCCTCCTGGATCGCGTAATGGTGGCCTCATCGACATCGACTGACCTTCATCCGTCTATGGACGAAGGCAGCGGGAACTTGCGGCTCTGCGAGAATAAGAAGCGAAGCGTGCTCGCGAACCGCATAGAAGCTTTGCTATTCCAGAATCGCGATGCATAGGTCGGCGGATGTCGCTATCGCCGGCGATCTCTTCACGCGCACGTCCCCCGCGATGGCTACCGCTTCATATCAAACAGCGGCAAATCTCATGATCGCGCTCCAACCAACGCGGGCAGCCATTTATCTTCGATCTGGCGCAACTCCTGGATCGACAGAGCCGATGTCGCCGGGTACTGGTCGCGCCAGCCGAACGGCCGGCAGGCATCGATGATCATCTTCGAATTTGAAGTGATGCCTTTTTCCTTGTTCTCCGCGGGGATCCGCGGATCGAGATTCGAACTCCAGCCGTTGCGGATGATATCGACCGATTCCGCCGGCTCGCACCGTGTCGTCACAGCCCACATCACGTCTGCCAGATTGGACGGGTCGACGTCATCGTCCACGATCACGACCAGTCGGCCCATATAGCTATTGGCTGCGGCGATCAGGCCCGCGCGCTTGCCGTGGCCGGCGTAACGTTGCTTGACTGCAATCACTGTCATCAGTTGAGAGACGTGCTGCCAGACACCCGTGACATCGGTGATGCCCGAGGCGATCAGATTGTTCCAGATGCCTGCGCCGCGCAGCGGCAGGCCGAAGTGGAAACGGGGCGGCTTCATGGGCGGCGATCCAAGCAGGATCGGGTTGGTGCGATGATGAATGGCCTTGACCTTCATCACGGGACACGCGCGTTTATCGGCCGCGTAATATCCGGTAAATTCGCCGAACGGCCCTTCCAGCAGGTTTGACTGATCGCTCGGCAGCAGTTCGCCTTCGAGCACGCTCTCCGCATAGGCAGGGATCGGGAGCCCGGTCACTGGCCCTTTATGGACTTCAATCGGCGCGCCCTTGATCGCACCGGCAAAGGCGTATTCCGACTGTCCCGCCGGCAAATACTCGAATCCGGCGATGAACAGCGCTGGATCCTCGCCATTGACCACGGCAACCGGACAAGCCCTGCCCTTCTCCCAGTATTTCGCTGAGATCATGGCGCCGTGGCGACCCAGATGATCGAACTGAATCGTCACCTGATTGCGCCCATGGACCTGGACACGATAGATGCCGGCATTGACCCAACCGTCGCTTGGGTCCCCCATGACGACCAGGCTACCGGAACCGATATAAGCGCCACCATCCTTGGGATGCCAATGCGGCGCAGGAAACTGGCCGAGATCGACATCCGCACCGCTCATTGAATTCTCAAGGAACGCAGCGTCTTTCGTCTCGATCGGGTCGAGCATTTTCAATGTCTGACGCTTTTCGATCCAGGCTTTCAACGCCTCGATTGGCCGCAGGGACGCATCAAGACCAAGCGCCAGCGCAGCGCGGCGCGCGCTCGTTGTCGCATTGCTGAACACGCGATACCCGGGTCGATAGCCTTTAATATTATCAAACAGCAACGCGGGACCATCCGGCATACCCGCGGCAAGCTCGGTCACACCGCCGATTTCCAGAAAGGCGTCGGCGCCGTCGATCCGTCGTAAAGCGCCCAGATCGTCGACGAGGCCGATAAAATCCCGCAAATCGCGATACATTGGGCAAACTCCAATTGAAATGTTATTTAACGTATTATATTAGTAAACTTACATGAATAGCGCAACGTCCGACAGAGATCGTTTTCTGGCCAAATTGCTCGGCGAAGAGGCAAATTTGTTCTGGCCTGGACGAAAGGCTATCGACTTTCAATTCACCGGCGGTACAAAGACAAAGGTATGAAGGCCAAGCGCGACTGGGATTTAGCCATGCTCGAAAGTGTCGATTTCAGCCGAGTGAAGAAGCGGACCCGCGACGCGGTGCGAGCGCGCGATGGCGCCAATAAGCACGACTACTTTATGGCCGTTGCGCATGTCCGCTTCATTCTGCGCAAGGTCTTCCGGATGATCGAGGAGAAGGCCAAAGACGTTGGCCTGGAGCCTCTTGCCCATCAGGCTCTTCTACAGATTTACGGCAGCCCTCAGCAGCAGCTTCGGGTCAGCGAGCTCGCCGACCGGCTCGACATTGCGCCCGCCTTCGCTTCAAATCTCATCAAGGGGCTGGTTAAACAAAAGTTCATCAAGCGGGAATCCGTGCCCAACGACTTGCGTGTGACCGTATTGCGGATGACGGCAGCCGGCCGGGATGTCTGCCATCGGATTGATGCCGAGGTGCGGCCGCTTGTGAACCAGTTCACCAATAAGCTAAGCGTTGATGAGCGCGAGACCGCACTGTCTATTCTTATGTTCTACGTCGGGCCCGGCGCCAGTCGATAATCCGCAATACGGCCTCATCTACTCACCTGGCTCAGCGGCAGCAGCAATCAGACGGCAATATGTTGCGCGGCCATTCCGCGTCAGGCTCAACTTGGTGCGCGCGCATTATCGGGCGAAATTTGTGGAAGGATGAGACCGCGCTTAGGCAGCTGGATCACGGCTTATTTGCGCCCTATCGAGAGCGGCATAGCTGGCAAGTCAGATAGCGTTCAACACGACGCGCACGATGATCGGGCCAGTCCCTGGACGACGAGCTTTCGTCCGCAGATCCAAAGCGCATTGCGGCGTAAAATCGGTTCGGCTTCGGTCCGTGTCGCCAATCGCGGCCGAAACCGTTTCAAACCAGCGGTTAGAAACGGCGTGATCTCGCTAATGTCTTGAAAAGAATGGCGCGCCCGAAAGGATTCGAACCTCTGACCCCCAGATTCGTAGCTTTTTTCAGTAATTTCTGCCGTCTCGTAGCGCTTGAGGCGCGACACAATTATATACATAAATCAATAACTTAAAAAATCAACTGATTTCCAGAATTACGCGACCGGGCCTTCCTTGCTAATTGATCGTGGTATGAATGTGGTATGAGAAGCTGCCTTCAGGCCCCAAACTACGAGGAACCTGCCGTTGCCGTCACATCGTACTGACATTGGACCCGATGAGGTCCAGGAGGCGAAAGCCGCCGCCGCAGCATCGAAATACACCAGTCGCGACCCCCTCATCTTTGCCGACAACATCGAGCGGGGTCTTTCCCTTCGTGTGCAGGGTGCCGCCGCATCATGGATTCTTAAATTCCGCGGAATGACGCGAACGCTTGGCAACCTGACGGAAATCCGCACGGCAACGACGGCCCGTGAAGTCGCCGCACAGGCACGAGCCATTATTCGCGACGGCGGAAACTTGGACGTCTATCTGACTTCGCGGCGAGCCGGCGGCGACCATGTGAAGGCCACCAACAAGGTCGACATCACCGCCGCGCGCGCCGCAGGCAAATGGACATGGGAAACTCTCGTTAAACAATACGCCGATGACTATCTTTCAAATCCACGCGTAAACGCACGCGGCAAACGTCGAGAACCTTCCTTAAGGGGTGCAGCAGAAGCGCGACGTTACCTGTTGATGCCCGAGACCAAGCCTCTTTGGGGGCGACTTCTCGCAGAGCTTTACGTCGGAGACCTTGAAGAAATTCGGGATGCTTGCGCAAATGCTGGTCGAAAGACGGCGAGCAGGCAATTCGTCGCCTATTCCAAAGGTGCTCTGTCTTATGCCCGTCGGAAGCACTCCCGTATCGCCGGGCTTGAGGGGCTGCCGAAATGGTGGCTTGAAGTCGAGAAATTGGACAGCACGATTCCGGCACCGCGAGGACGGTTTCCATCAGTCAAGGAACTGGCACGCGTCCTGTACATCGCGGAAAATGTCAAAAAGATTCCCGATCGGAAAATCGCCAAGGAAACGTCCGACACGGTGCTTGCCGCCTTGTGGTGGATCGCGTTGACGGCACAGCGTGTAACAGCGGGCTTGTCTCTTCGGAAAATCCACGTCCTACCGTGGCCAGACGGCCCCAAAGGCTGGCGCGTGGCGTTTTTTCCACCATCTGTAATGAAGGGAAGACGCCCTCATTCCTTGCCCGTCCCTCCCCGTGTCGCACTACTTTTTGAACGCGCGGCATCTCCAGGAGATTCCGCATTCGTTTTCCCGTCAACGCGCGACCTTGACGGAAAGGATCGTCCATTGTCCCGATGGTCCGTCGCAACCGCCATTGACCGTCTGCGTGGACGATCCTCGAACCCGAAGGCGGGCGCGGAATTTAATGGGCCGGACCTTCTCGAAGGCATCTCCAAGTTTTCCCCGCACGATCTCCGCAGAACCTTCGCAACGACATGTGCCAACATGTCTGTTAGAGGTGACGCCATCTCCGCCGTACTGGACCATACAGAATCTGAATCAACAGGTGAGGCACCTATTCGCACGGCGGAAATCACGCGCATCGCGTATGACTATAGTCAGAAGCTCGATCTGAAGCGGCTGGCGGTTGAAGCTTGGACGGATGCACTCTTTTCCGCCTGCGATCAGGAATGGGAGCGCAATCGGCCACGCCAAGGACTCTCACGTCGGAGACCGCGACATGATCCATGGTACGTCACTATGGAACGAGAAAAAGCGGCGGCTCCGTCGAAGATGAACCTCGCAAAGCTCCGCGCAATTCCCGACGAAGAAGACGAATTCGCCTTCAATGGCTTCACCGAGTGAAATCCATCGCGGATCGCGAAATTGCGCTATGCCGCCATCGCATCGATAGCGGCAGTAGCCTCTTTCATTTTTGTCCGCTTTCTTTCCGTCAGCTCCGACTGCCATTCCCGATAAAGTCGTAGGGCGGCCCGCAGGTCTGACCGCATTCCTTTTGATAGCGTAGCAAATGCAGCGGTCGATTCGAGTGCAGCCAATTCCAAGGCCACGTCCGCGAACGTCCGCCCGTTCAGGAAACGTCGCGCCCGATTCAGGCGGCTCTTTGCATTCCGGATAGCGAGTTTGGAAAAGCCATGCCGACGCCGCAGCCATTGGCCGAACTGACCAGGTATTCCCGGAATGCTCTCGCCAGCCTCCCGCGCGAGGATCACGCGGCCAATCGCTTCGGCCAATGCCGCAGGGACCGCGTTTGCAATCATTTGATCGACATCCCGCGACGGTGCCGAGGACCAATCCCACCCGACGGGAAAACCCTGAATCCTCGACACTTGCTCCTGGGTGAGCACCGCTGCCTGTGTCGCGGGGACGGGATCGGCGGGGTGTGGGTTGGCGAGATAGTGCGGACGGGGCCGCTCCCGCGTTGTCCGGATGACGGCCGGCGCAGGTTCGTCGAGCGTCCGAACGCCACGCCCTTCATAGTATGGTCGCGTAAAGAAAGCCCCCGTCTCGACAAGCGTAGCGTCGGCAGGGTGAGGCTTATAGTTCGGCGGGATCGGCCGCTTGGAGGATCGACAGATCGCCGGGGCAGGTCCGTCCGTACTCCAGATCCCGCGATTGCCCGAAACCCTTGGCTGGAAATAGCAAGCATCGCCGAGCGCGTTACTGAGCATGTCCCGGATCGTCATCGGCTGCGCGGATCGCGCCGAGGCCAGGGCGGATTCCAGAAATCCATTCTGTTCACCGAGTCTCCCGATCACGAACAGACGTCGCCGCCGCTGCGGAACGCCATACAGTGAGGCGTCAAGTTTCGATTCCGTCAATCCGTATCCAGCATTGACCAGCATCGCACGGGCATCCGTCCATGCCTGCGAACGGGCGGCAAGCGGGACATTTTCCATCAGGAACCATTTTGGGCGGACGATGGTGACGAGCATAGCGAACGCACGCGTCAATGCCGCCCGCTCGCCCTCGACCCGCTCGCCGGCGGCCGAAAAATCCTGGCACGGTGGCCCTCCGACGATCAGGTCCGGAGCCAGAGCCGCCAGCATCGGGCCGATCCGGAAAATGTCCTTGAGGTCGGCTTGCCAGACATGGCTACCGATATTGCGGCGATAGACCTCCACCGCCTTATCCCAGGAATCGTATGCCTGAATGATCTCGCAACCGGCACGTTGCAGGCCGAGGGACATGCCGCCCGCGCCGCTAAAAAGCTCAACAGTTCTCACGTCAACCCAGCCCAAAATCGCAGCGTTCAAGTCCGCTACGCCATTTCGGGTTGAAATTTGGTTACGAGGGGATTTTTCGGGGCCTTGTGACGCATGACATCGAAGGCGGCAAGGTTCATTGTCGGCCGACTGGAAAAGCTCGGCCATGACCCCTTCCAATTGGATCGCGAGCGCTATCTGGTGTGGCTCGACGACAATTCCGGAGAGATCATCGAACTTGGCCGCCCGCTGCGCGGATCGCCGTTGCCCCGCTCCGGCGGGGTTTTCTATTGGTGTGGAAGTCCTGCTTAAAAAGAAAAGCCCCGCCATTTCTGGCGAGGCCTTGTAGCAGTCAGTACATCCGTGATCTGCCGTGTCGCTCATCAGATGAGCGATATTCAATTAGGGAACGCGATCGTTCGCAACGATACCGCCTTCGCATTCGAGGCGAGCGATCTGCGCGGCCTCGACGTCGCTGAACTTCAAGCGCACGCCATAGCCTGACCCATTCTCGGGAATGAAGACTGCCCCAAGTTCTTCCAGAGCGTTCCTGATCTCTTCAAGCTCATACATCTGCGGGCGCCCCATGAGATTCTCAAAGCGTTCGATGACGCGAACATCGACGCCTGAACGCCTCGAAAGCATTGGGCGTGAGATTTCCACGAGCGCTCGAGCGGCGCGGCACTGTGATCCAGTAATCATCGATCAATCTCCTAGTAGTATCTGAATCTCTTGCCATCGCGCAGCGATGATCGTTCATGCGAGGTTTTCTTAAGACCGTCAGGATCGTATAGCCAAATGAAAGCCACCCAGGCTAACAGCATGGCACCCAAACTGATCAGCATCATCTGTACACCTCGCACGATCTTGCGCCGCGTTGGCACAGATCAGTGCCGACGTAGCGGGTTACGTTCTCGGAACGGGGAGTGCTCTATATTCCGCCGATAATGGCAGTCGCATGAAGCTAGAAATGAGCGTTGCTAGAGCATGACCTTTATCTAGGGACGAATCGTTTAGATTCAACCAAGTGCGACAAAGGGTACTAACGCGACCTCCAGGCGTCGTCGCCGCTACGGAACGCCGTACAGCGAGGCATCGAGTTTCGATTCCGTCGGCCCATATCCAGCATCGCGCGGGCATCCGCCCATGCCTGCGAGCGGGCGGCGGGGGCGTTTTCCGTGAGGAGCCATCGCGGACGAACAATCGCGACCAGCATGGCGAATGCTCCGGTCAGTGCGGCGCGCTCGCCCTGACCCGTTCACCCGCTGCCGAAAAATCTTGGCATGGCGGTCCACCGCGGATCATGTCCGGAGCGAGCGCTACCAACATCGGGTCGACCCGGAAAATGTTTTTGAGGTCAGCTTGCCAGACATGGTTACCGACATTGCGGCGATAGACCTCGACTGCCCTGTCCCAGGAATCGTATGCCTGAATAATCTCGCAACCGGCACGTCGCAGGCCGAGCGACATCCCGCCCGCCCCGCAGAAAAGTTCAACAATTCGCACGTCAACCCAGCCCAAAATCGCAGCGTTCATGTCCGCTACGCCATTTCGGGTTGAAATTTGGTTATGTGGTTAGCTTCGGCGAGCATCATTGCCGCAGCCACTTCCCGGAATTTATCTTTCCCAGGTTTTATCGACGCTTTGCATGTCGAATGCGCTGACGTCTTATCGCGCGTTTGACTGGTGCGAGGATTGGCCGAACCATTGAATGACAAACCCTCCGATCACCGCGGCTGCAAACCGCTCCTGGAGGGTCATCAAGAGGTGGATTCATGGTGGCGCTCGGCGAAGAGCGTGTCAACGACACGCAACCAACAACGATTTCACTTCCGCGATTCCGTTTTTGTAATGACGCGGAAAGTCGAGCGTTTGGGCCAACCCAGCACATGCGCGCTGTTCACCCCCCCAACGCTCAGGGTACTGGCCTTCGCCATGGATTCGTTATTTGGGGACAAAAAATCAAGTGGATCGATGACAAAGGTCGAGAACGACCATGGAAGCGATCGTCAAACAAGATCGGTAGTGACGCTGAATTCGCGGCGGAACATTTTATCGCCAACGGCAAACACCGCACCGTCGACAATCTGTATTTTTCCATGCAGCCGTTCCGGAAACCGAATTGCCGTGAGATTTGGAATCTCTCGGCGCTCGGATGCCTCTTCGTTGATGTCGACTACAAAGACACGAAATGGGGCGGCCAGGATCTACGTATTGTCATGAGCATGATCCTTGCTGCTCTCGATGAGGCCGGATTCCCCGCACCGTCATTCGCGGTGGATTCCGGAAACGGTCTTCATCTGGTTTGGCTTCATAATCTGGTGAGGCCGCATGCACTCCCGCGCTGGAATCTCGTGCAAGAGCGGCTACTTGAAGCATTAAAATCTTTTGGCGCAGACCCGCGCGCGAAAGACGCAGCCCGCGTGCTGCGACTATCCGGAAGCTGGAACCCGCAAGCCCGCGATCGGACACGCGGTCTTGTCCATCTCGTCTGGATTCAAGGCGAAGAAATCGCCAAACCATTCCGATATGACTTCGATACGATCGCGGACGAAATCCTGCCATTCACCAAAGGCGAAATCGTGTCCCTGCGCGCGGAACGCGCAAAGCGCCGTGCAAAGGAAAAGCCTGGTCTCCGGAAAGGTCGAAAGCCGGCCGCACGACGGGATTCTGCAAGCTATGCGGAAACGGTCTTGGAAGACCTCCACCGTCTCCGCAGACACCGGTATCCGCGGACATCTGGACGTCTCCCGTCAGGCGCTCGCAATGACTGGCTGTTCATCGCATCAATAGCACTCTCCTGGATCACGCCAGCCCCCGCTTTGCAAAGCCAGATCGAGGCGCTTGCCTGTGAGGTTTCGAACTGGCGAGGTCGAGAGGCGAAATCGCGCATGGGTTCGATCATCCGCCGTGCCAAGGACGCGGCAGCGGGGAAGCTGATCGAGTTCAACGGGCATGAAGTCGACCCGCGCTACCGCATGAAAGCGGAAACCATCGTCAAGTGGTTGGCGATCGAGGAAGACGAGATGCACGCGGCTGGCTTGCGTGTTTTGTTGAGTCCAGATGCGCGGCGCGAGAGAAAGGCCCAAGACGCTCGTGATCGCCGCAAAACGAAGGGCGCAACATCGCACGATGAAAAACGCGCCGAGCGCATCGAGCTTGGCAAGCGCGCGACGTGGATGCATATCCGGAACGGACTCACATACGCGGAGATTGCAGCCGAACTCAACGTGTCGAAAGCCACGATTGGCAAGTCGATTGAAGAAGCCCGCAACGCATCTTCGTCAACGAGCCAAAACGTCCAGAGAATCAGCAAGGCCGCGATTCGTGCTGTATATGGTGGTATCCTCCCCCTGAAAGGGGGAGGTACCTGTACATCGGGGCCCGGGGTGCTTGCACCCCGCTCGACTAGAACAGAAAAACAAACACTGCCCTTCGAAGGTGGTGTGGCCTCGCCATACACGCGGTCCGCCGACGTCTCAGGCGTCGGAACGGGCGCGAAAGCGCACCGGACCGTGCAACGGTCTCAGAGCGTGCAACGAATGGGGTCGAAGCGGAAAACGACATATCCATCCACCCAGACCGATCGATGCGACGAGAGGCACACTCCAGCGCCTTCCAGACCCTCTCCCGATCCTGCCTGGGTGCCGCCTCGCTTTCTGCGACGGACTGGATGACTCAACAACCGCGCAGCATGACCGCGACACGTCGCCGCGGATGTCCAGCCGAATCCTTGCCGCGAAAGGACTCGCGAAGATTTCGCGAAGGAATCTCGCAAGGATCGAATCCTTTGAGTCCTTGCAAGCGACTGCGGCACAGGCACTTTTTGAATTTTGACGTCGAAACGAAAAAGGGCTTGGTTGTCATCATCGCAAGCGAAAAAGGAAAGCTCCGATGCGAATTGACGATCTGAATTTTGAATATGAACCCGATGTCTACGCCTACGTCTCCGATTATTCCGGAATCGATCTTGTCGTTCAACCTCTCCGGATCGGCTTCGCGGCGGAAGTTGTCGACGGCGCAAAAGTCCATGTGCTTGGCGCATTTCCGAGCGAGCGATGGGCCAAGAAAGCCGCGCTGGACGCAGCGATGGAAATTTCGGCGCTTACACGCTGAAATATTTTTACGTCGAAAACCGCCAGCGTTTGTCTGCGAAATCTCGGATCGGACTTCCCGAAATCACCGATCAAACTCGTATCGCAGCGGGTGCAGGGGTTGCACCGTGCAAATTTCACAGCGAGCATTTTTGTGTGACCGATGACGTCACGAGTATGAGAAGGAGTTTGGAGATGGAAACAAAGCGGCATCGATACTTGAAAGTCTCACCGCGCGGATTCGCCAACGAGATCGTTGTTTTTAAGGTTCCGATCGCTGATGTCGGCGAAGCTAATTCCGAGTTCTACGACTACGAGGACGGGAGCCGTTATTGCTACTGGTCAAAGGATCGTAGCCTTCGGAAGGATGCGGTCGATTGGGCTGACCGTCATCGCACACACTGGTTTGAGCGTGATGCACAATATGACCGGTAACGACTTCCGATCATGGCGTCTCCGGTGCGGTCTGACCGTTCCGGAAGCCGCCGCCGCCCTTGGCGTCTGTCGCCGGACGATTTTTTACTTGCAGGCGAAGCCGAGAATTCCAGGACCGATCCGCATCGCAGCCGTTGCCGTAGAATCTGAAATCAACCGTGAGAAGGAGGTCGCGTGATGACGAAGGAAAAGTGCGAACCGATTACTAGTTTGATCTGCAGCATTCGAGTTGCTGGGAGCGATCTAATCGAGAGTGCTGGATTCCTCAAAGCGCTCTGGTACGCCCGTGATTTGGGTAACCACGACGAAAAATATCAGATCGAGGAAGTGCGAAAGGCGATCGCGAAAGCGACGGCCGCGCTCGACCAGTACGAGTCCGTCACTAACGCCGAAATGGCAGCCTAAACGCCTATTGTTGACAAAATGGCGGGCATTCTCGCCGCCTTCGCGATCATTTGACGTGTAGTTCCCCGACGAATTCGCGAAATGAAAAAGGCTCCGAGTGATCGGGGCCTTTCCCTATACCGCTGGCAGGAAACCCACGGCGATTGCGATAGCACATCTGCAACGAGCCAATGATGGTCCCGGATTGGAATCGGCGTCAACCCTCATGACGTCCAGAAATTTCCGATAGATCGGAATCCGAAGATAGCCAGCCGTGGGTGACACGCTTCGCCGTGTCCTCCATGCTGGCCAGGTGGAGGCAAAGCCTCCCCCGTGGACCCCCTCCAATCGCCGTCTCCACATCCCTTTTATTTTTATGCCGTGTCACCCACGGCTTGTCCGCCATGTCGCCCCGTAACATCCACGGCTTGTCGACTTGTTTCAATCACGCCGGCGGACACACCATTGCGAAACCGGTCGAGGTACTCGCAATGAAACCGATTCACTTCTCAGACGATCCACCTGCAATTTCCTGTCACACCGACGTCGTGGCGAAAGACATCCTTCCCGGAATGAGCACCGCACTCATCGAGAACGATCGCGGCTTCCAGATCCGGGCGATGGCAGCGGGCTCGGCTGTTTTCGAGGGACGCCCGGTTCGGATCTGGCTGATCACGTTGTTCTATCCATCCGAAGGCAATCGAATCCTCACCGTCACGCATACGTATTGCGATGTTCCGCGGAGCGATGAACTCGCGGAAGTCCGGGAGCTTGGGGGAGCCACGCTGCAAATCTTCCTCGGCGAGGATTTCGGCCGGAAGAATCTGCAATGAAGAATCCCGGCTTCCTGACGCTTCGCCTGCCTCCCGTCATCGGCGCAGCACTTGACGCTGCCGCGCGAGCGTCGGGTGTCTCCGTTTCCGGGTACGCGCGATCCGCCATCGTCGCCGTTCTTCCGGATGCCGCGACACTTCCGCCATTGCCTCCATCGCCATCGCCGCCTCCACGACGACCAGCCATCATTCCTGATGCGGACATTGCCGCCATCGCCCGTTTCGGCGGTCACCTTGGTCGCCTGACCGGCGCCATTGTCCAGTTGTCGAAAGCCTGCCGCGAAACTGGCCGTATCGGGGAACACGAGTCCCTGGAATCCGAAATCCGGGATCTGCGGGCTGCCAAGGTCGAAGTCGTCGCCCTGGTTCAACGGCTGCGCGTAGCCGAGGCGTCCACGAAATGATTGCCGGGGCAACACGAGGCGCCGGCGGCGCGGCCCTTGCGCGGCATCTTCTGAAAACGACAGACGGCCAGCAGGTGCTTGTGATGCCGTCCCGCGGTCTGGCGGCGGAAACCCTGAAAGGGCAGATCGCGGAGCTTGTTGCCGACGCTGCGCACGGCCGGACGTCGCGGCCAGTCCACCATATCCATGTGGACCCTCCGCCCGAGGCGTCGAATCCGAACGAGATCATCGCGACATTCCTCCGTCATTACGAAGCCGAATTCGGCCTGCGGGGAAACCAGCGTTGCGGTGTTTTTCATCGGAAAGGCAGTCGGCGCCACGCGCACGTCGTGTATTCGCTGGTCGGGGAAGACGGCCGTGCTGCCGACCTCCGGCACGAGTACGCGCGCCGGGAAAAGATTTCCCGGATCACCGAACATGAATGCGGGCTTCCGTTCGTGCGCGGCAAGCACAACAGGACTGTTGCGAAGGCACTTCGAGAGGAAGGCCGCGCCGATGTCGCGGACGCTATGGAGGCGGCGGGACTCCTTGAAGGACGCCGCCCCGTCGCACACTCGACACCACGGCAGCGCGCACAGGCGGAACGCACGGGCGTGCCGCTCGATCAAATCCGGAATCAGGTTCTGGCCGCATGGCTGGCATCGGACGACGCAAGGAGCTTTGCGGTCGCGCTCAACGCCTGGGGGTCTTCCGTCGCCACCGGCGACCACGGGCTCGTTTTGGTGGATTGCGCCGGCGGAACGCATTCTCTGAATCGGACCCTCGCCGCGGCAGCACGCGCGGCGGGGGCCGGGAAGATCACCGCCGCGATGGTCCGGCGACGGCTCGCGGGCATCACTTTCCCAGGAGTGGAGGACATAAAACATGGTCGGGCAGAACGAGGAAACCCTGGTCCTCAGGGAAGCGACAGGCGCGCGCCAGAACACCGAGAGACTGCTTCCGTTGCTGGACCTGTTGAACGAGACGTCCGACGAGACGAGCCCGATCGACGAGTTGAAGGGTCTGCTGGCGGGGATCGTCGAGATTCTGGGCCACCACACGATGGTCTTGTCGCGGCTCGAAAGCACCTGCGCGACCGCGCCGCCGCATACCGCACAGGTCAAATCGACGTTCAAGACATAACTGCAGCGAAGGGGGTAATCATGAAGGCGATAAAAGCCCGGAACTATAAAGCGGAATTGCTCGAAAAGATCGCGCCGAAGGGATTCCACGCGCACGCATTTATCGACGATTTGCGCATGATCAAAATGCCGTCGCCGGGCAATGCGATATCGCGCATCCTCACGAACGATGGCGGCTGGATCGAACTCGATTCCCGGAATGCGACTGTCCGGACATGGGGTCTTGTCGGCCGGGCTCAGGTGCTTGCCGCAGCGCTTGCGGCGGAGATCGGTTGCGAGGTCGAACACCTCGCGAAATCCGCAGGGTTCAGCGCGGATGCCGACACCTTGAAGGTCACCCGCGTGTCGGAAGACACGATCAAAGACCTCGCTGCATGGTGGAGCGCGCGCGGTTACTCCGCGACATCGGCGCCGGACGGCTGTTGGGTCAACGTCGGTCGTTCGCGAATCCACGACACCGGTGACCGTCTCGAAATCCACGGTGTGCTCACCGACGAGGCGATTGCGGCTACGATCCTGAAAGCCCGTGAGGCGTGGGATGGCCGAGTTTATCTCGACGGTTACTGGACCCAGCACGAGCAGGACCAGATGTGGATCGCCGCGCAGCGGGCTGGCATCGAAATTCAGAATTGCAAACCGTCCGCCAGTGCGCAGGCGGCCTGGCAACGCGAGCAGGAAGCCGTCGCGACCACAACGAGAACAATTTCGGCGGCGCGATCCGCCGTTGCCGTTGCTGCCGATGTCAAGGCCGCAGCGGGTAGCGATCTGGAAGCTCTCGACCGTCTTCCGAAGCCCTTGCAGGCGTTCATCGTTTCGCATTTGGATGATGACCAGCGGAAACATCTCTCCGCGCAGGGTGTTGCTTTCATCATTCCGGAACTGGAGCGCTTCCGCCGCCTCGGCGCCGACGAACTCGCAGAATTCGAGCGCACCGGCCGCACGTTCACAGTGCCGAAGCCGCAGCATCATCGTCGCGACGACAACAAGAACGATCTTGAACTGTGACGATGACGGCGCCTCATCACCTCCGCAGATACGTTATCGAGAAAGCGGGCGGGCGGACACCGCGCGCCGAATGGGCGTTCTACGAGCCGATGCTCGGCTCCTGGATCCGTTGTGACGAAATGACGGCGCGTCGGCACGAGCATCATCGGCGTATCCGGACCGAGGGGCTACCATGGTGCGCTGTTCTTGGTCACCGAACAGATGTCCGCGACGACGAGGCCTTGCAGGTGTTCTTCCTGACGATTGATCCGGAAGGATGGCCGCAACTCGCCGCCGCCGTTCGGGAGCACTCGACGCGCTGCCTGCGTGAGTGGACCGCCACCGGCACGCGCATTATCGCTGCTGTTTCCGATGTCACGACATCCGCCGTTTCCAGAACGCCAGGACCGCTTGCGGGATGGCCTAGGGCACGCGGAGCGGGGCAACGCAGTCTCCTGCGGCGTTGAATGGCGGGGGTCTTTTTCCCGTGGGCAATCATCCACCCGGACCCCGCCGACCCCATTCAATGCGCGTTTTAACCTGTACAGTTTTGGGACATCCCCGCTCGAATGCCTGGAAATCGGTGCTTCAGTACCTAAATGGCCGGTCCAAGGGAGAATGACCAGCATAACTGATTTACCAGTATGTTCGGATCGCGACATTACGAGCTTTTCGCGCACGTGCGGCCGCTGGTGGATCGTGCCTATCCACGAACATTCCGAATCCGAAAACTCGTTCCTAGCTCAACGAGCCACGGTATAGTGAATCATGAAAAAGCTTCCGGATGGCGACTATCCCTTTATCGATCAGATGCTGCCGTTGTCCGAAATGACAATGGTCGAGGCTCCACTCGAACTTGAACAGCTGTTTCGCCGCCAGGCAGCGGCTAATGGCATGGAGATCATCCGGGATGAGCCTGTTCACCTTCGGTGCAGGGCCGAGCAGTTTCCAGATGATGCGACATTTCTGATCTACTGGCCGTCTGGTGAGGAGCGCATGCATATGCTCATACCCACCAGTCAGGTAACAGGACGAGGATAGACCCTCGCCCGGGGGCAGTCGGTCCCGCAACGCTCCTGCGGCTACCCAGCTTTCCGGTTCTCGGGCGCCAGAATGGCAAGTCCATGCTGTCGTTGAAAATTGCAGTGAATCCTGTGACCAATGAGAACAAATAAAGAACATTTTAATTGTTCTCTGGGAAGGATTGTGTCACGGTGCGACTCGTTAACACAGAGATTCGGGGACAAACGTGGGCCAAACAAAAACGACAAAATTCACACGGCTCCATCAACAGGCGGGCCTCTCCTTCAATGAGGCGATCGCATTAATCGATGTTTCCCGGTCGACAGGCTTTCGCTATCAGGCAGGAACGAGCCAGCCGTCCGGAGCCGCATTGAAGCTGCTTGAAGATGCGGCAGCAAAACGTGTCGACACTACATCAGGGGCATTCACTTTCATCGATCTGTTCGCGGGCATCGGCGGACTACGGAAGGGATTTGAACACATTGGCGGACGCTGCGTGTTCACATCCGAATGGGATACGAACAGCCAGACGACTTACGCGAACAACTTTCCGGACAATCACAAGATCGAAGGCGACGTCCGGGAGTTCTCGAAGAAGCCCTCCCTCATTCCCCATCACGATGTGCTTCTCGCCGGGCTGCCGTGCCAGCCATTTTCAATCGCGGGCGTCTCGAAAAAAAATGCGCTGGGTCGGCCGCACGGCTTCCTGTGCGATACCCAAGGCACCCTCTTCTTCGATACAGCGCAGATCATCAAACACCACAAGCCTGCAGTTTTTCTCATTGAGAATGTGAAGAACCTCAAAAGCCATGACGAGGGTCGCACATTTGCAACCATGATGAACGTGCTGGAGAACGAACTGGGGTATCATGTGCAGTCGAGGATCATCAGCTCCGAAGCATGGGTACCGCAGAAGCGCCAGCGCATCTTTATCGTGGGATTCAAGAAGAAATCCGCTTTCGATTTTGACAAGGTTGAGTTGCCTGATCCGGAGAGTGGCCCCAAGCTTGGCAGTATCCTCGACAGCAACGTCGATCCGAAATACACGCTGACCGAGCATCTCTGGAAATACCTGCAGGGCTACAAAGCCAAGCACGCTGGCAAGGGCAACGGATTTGGCTACAGCCTGTTCGGGCCGAATGATGTCGCGCGCACGCTTTCGCAGCGTTACTATAAGGACGGGTCGGAAATCCTCATCGCGCAGGCCAACAATCGGCCACGACGTCTGACGCCTCGTGAATGCGCTCGTCTTATGGGTTTTGATCGACCAGGCAAGCCTTTCATCCTGAAGGACGTGTCCGATACCCAGCTCTACCGTCAGTTCGGAAATGCCGTCGTCGTTCCTGTGGTCGAGTTTGTTGCCGAGGCGCTCAAGCCGTTTCTTGTCGAGGCGCTGAAGGAAGATGCACGGCCGGCGCCAAAGCGCCGTGCCGCTAATGGCTGACATAGTCTCTCCGGAAGTCCGCAGCCGGATGATGTCCAGAATCCGTGGCAAGGATACAAAGCCCGAACTGATGCTTCGGAAGGGGCTTCACGCTCTCGGGTTCAGATATCGCCTGCACGCCCGCTTGCCTGGCCGTCCGGACATGGTCTTTCCTGGCCTCAATGCGGTGCTCTTTGTGCATGGCTGCTTCTGGCATGGCCATGACTGCCATCTGTTCAGGTGGCCAAAATCCCGCGATGAGTTCTGGCGGGACAAGATCACCGGCAACATCGTTCGCGATCGCAAAAGTGTCGATACACTCAGGTCCTCGGGCTGGCGCGTTGGAATTGTTTGGGAATGTGCCCTCAAGGGGAGGACGCGCCTTCCGCCGACTCATGTTATCCAGACATGCTCGTCATGGTTGAGGTCAAGCAAGCAGTCGCTTGAGGTGGCAGGTTCAGATGAAACAAGGCCTTCTGTCTGACTATTTTGACGGCATCGCCGTGAAACGGCTGTCCGCGGTGGAGGCCGATCCCCAGAAGTCCCACCAGCATGAGTTTGCAGGCGGACATCTCCGCGGAATCTTCGGAGAGGACGACCGCAAGGACATCCCGACAAGATTCATCTGGCTCAATGATGAACAGGAGGGAATCTCCGAGCCGGGAATGGTGAGCTGGTACGACTCACGGCGCAAACAGACACACAGAGGACCAGAGTATCGGCTTTATTACGCCGATAATCCGGTGGCGTCCCTGATGAGACCGGGCGACTCGTTTTTCGTCGCCACAAGGCCGGACGGCTCCGTCATGGTGATCGTTGTGCCTGCGGGAAGCACTGTCGAAAGCCAGCTCGTCTGGCTGTTCGGTATCGAAACGCAGTCCGAGAAAGACTTCTTTGCAAAGAATGAGGTGGATGATTCCAGACTCGATTTTGCAGCCAGGTACATTCTCGATGAAATCGGTATTGATGCCGAAGAACCCGAGGCTGACAAACTCGACGGTTTGCTTGAAAAATACGGCACCAAATTTCCCACCACCGCAGAGTTTTCAAAGCTGGCGCGTGAAAGCCTGAAGGACGTTTCCGCTGAGGACGATGCCGACAAGGTCCTGATGGCGTGGATGGAGAGAGAGGAGCTCCTCTTCCGACGCATGGAAAGGCGTGTCGTGACGGATCGCCTCAAGAGTGGATTCATGTCGGCTGACGCCGCCGACGTTGACGGCTTTATTGCTTTTTCCCTTAGCGTGCAGAATCGCCGCAAGTCCCGCGCCGGATATTCATTGGAGAACCATCTTGAAGCCCTCCTGACTGGACGAAAGATCAAATTTCAGCGCGGCGTCGAAACCGAAAACAAGAACAAGCCGGACTTCCTGTTTCCCGGACAGACAGAGTACCGAAATCCAGAATTCGATACCGCGAAGCTTACAATGCTTGGATCAAAATCCACCTGTAAGGACAGGTGGCGTCAGGTTCTGTCCGAGGCATCACGTATTGCACACAAACATCTTCTGACGCTGGAGCCGGGTATCAGCGAAAACCAGACCGACGAAATGCAGGCGAAGCAATTGCAGCTTGTCGTTCCGGACTCAATACAGACTACCTACAAACCAGCACAGAAATCGAGGCTTATGAACGTTTCTCAGTTCATCAAACTGGTCGAAGAACGACAATCTCAATTATAGAACTTCCCTTACTGATCGTTCCCTTCAAACCAACATCCCAGCCTCAACCGAGGATCTTATACTGGCTGTCATGCCGCAATCATGAAACGTCTCTAAGAAGAATTGAGCACCTATGGACACTCGCAAAGGTGAAACGACCCGTCTGCGTCGGCTACTGTGTCAGGCAACCAGTATCTGCGGACTATGCCTCGCCTTCTCAATACTGGCGGTTATTTTACTTCTCACCGTACTGTTTTCAGCACTTGGCATTCCAGCGGGCACGCCGCCCATTTCGGTGGGTGGAAGCATAGCCTTCATTTTTGCAAATGGCGTTGTACCGGTACTCACTGTTATTGGAGAAATGTTAAAGTCACTTTCTCCTTGGGGCGTGATCACTATCATCGTGATCTGCGTATTACTTTGGGGGCCAGACTGGATCAGATCCACTATCTCTTCTTCAAAATGGGAACTACCAGGCGGCTTCAAGTTCGACGGTTCACAGGCATCCGTATCTTTCCAGAAGGAACTAGGCGAAGCTGAAAGAATTGTCCAACGAGCGAATAGAGAATTGGAAGAAGCCTATTCCGCTGCTCACACCTTCGCATCTCAGCTGCGAACCCATTACGACATCCCATCGCTCGCGAGTTTGGCCGCAGTAAAGGTCGCAAGCTTGATTGGCAATCGATGTCCTCCGGATTTCAGGCTGACGATTTACATTCCAGACCTCGTTTTCAGTGACCGACTATATCAGTTCACTCAGTATTACGATCGCGAGGGCCGACCAATTTCGAACGGCGTTGTGGGAAGAACGTTTTCGATCCGATACGGAATTATCGGCAGGGTTTGGCGTTCCGGCGTTGCAGAGATTGAGGGGGAACTCATCTCAAAATCGGAAGCGGTCCAGATGTCCGAATCGCCTACCGATGCAGAAATGGAGCGCTTTATAGCGAGGCGCTGGGGTTTGACATTGTCTGAGGCTATCCACGTAAAGAGTTACAATTCTTATGGAGCTATTCGCTTGGAGCGGGCAGACAAACAAATTGGCCTTCTGTATTTTGACTCCAAATTAAAGAACGCTTTCTGTGAACCGGGCCATTGGAAGGAACTCGAACAAACGATCTCCAATGCGCTGAACGAAATGCCTCTACTTACAAAATTGGTGGAGATGACCAATGAACTCGCTCCCTTATCCGGTCGCATTCAAATTATCCGAAATTCCGGAACAGGCATCCTATGAAGTGGTCGGGGCAGAATATTACGATGATCAGCTTCACCCGACGTGCGCTGACTTCCGAGCCGCCTCTCAAGTTTTCCTGAAAAAGATCTTCGAACTGAACGCTCCAAAAGGACGAATAGCGGATATTGGTTGCGGCCGATCCTTGGTGCGGGAATTCGCCGGCGACAGCCTTGTTCTCATCGATGAATCTGCATCGATGCTCAATTTGAACATCGGCCATAACGAGAAACGCAGAATCAACGTGATCAATGCTCCGTTCGGGAACACGGAGTTCGATTGGATTTTCGCCGTGCTGGGAGATCCCTATAACGACATCAAGGCTTGGAGACATATTGCAGGAGCCCTAAAGCCGTCTGGAAGATGTGTTTTCATCGTTCCGTCGTACCTCTGGGCAGTAAAGTTCAGAAAGTCCACCGATGAGGAAGTGGTTGGAAAAGCACGGTTCGATTTGTCTTCGGGAGAATCCCTATTCTTGCCATCAACAATCCTCCCGTTCGATCAACAGACAGCCATGATCTCAAGTGTTGGGATGCTGATGGAGTGCTTTGACCACGTATACGTCAGCGATCTCCCACAAATTAGATCGAAGAAAATCTCGGAAGTTTTGAAAGATGACGACGAAGTGCTCGATATCTATATAGCTCAAAAGATCTGATCGCGCCGGAGAGCGGCTTACCGTTTGCCGCAATGAACAGGGATTGAATATTTCGAAGTCGCACTTGTGCGATTCTGAACCTCGGTGACCATCGCTATGGTGAGCAGAGGTCCAAAAGCTCTGCGACGGGCAAATCAATAAGCAGGCTCATTTTGCCCCAAAAAATCAGTTCGGTCTCTTCGTAAACGGGATAACCGTACCCGTTTCAGCAGAACTTTCTCTTGATCTGCCGCGTTCACTCCTGAGCTGAACCAATTCACCAGCCTTTTCCTTAAACCAACCAGATGACAATGCGGCAAGGCGCTCTATATCAGCGGATGACATGGTGAACTCGACCCTTAAAAGATCCTCCTTTGTTCGAATGCCCGAACCAACCAGCAGATTGAGCGCATCTCGAAGGGTTCGTGGTTCGGTAAGTGACCATTCACGATCGAGCGGCTCTTCTTTCGTCCAGCCCTTAGCTGAATGGAGTTTATAGAGATCGGTCACATATTCGTCTGGGATAATACCGAGATCGGCCAGTCGATGAATCTGGGCTTTGATTGAGACCCGCCACCGCTCTTTCAGAGAAAGAAAATTGGCCAGCGACGGCCGCCGAACCTCGTGCGGATAAGTTGTCGAGGGCATCAGAAAGGCGCTTGCAAGTCGGAAGGCTTGTCTCTCGATGTCCTTCAAATTTTCGCGGAATTCGTCTTCAGTAACGCCGCGATGCAAAACGGCATGGGCCAGTTCATGCGCACCATCCATTTGACGACGCGGGAACGACATTTTGTCGGTTGCAAGCAGGATGTGTGGGCGCTGCTCATTAGAGGACCAACTGCATAAGCCATCAAGCCGTGCTGTGCCCATCTCTATCGTACCGACGATTACACCAACACGCTCAAGGAGGGCGATGATATCCCCACATGGCCCCTCCCCAATCTTCCAGTGGGCACGAAGCTCAAGCGCAATACGTTCAATATCCGTTTCGCGGAGTTGCTTCCAAGATGCACCGCCAAGCACATCGGGGATATCGATCGGAGGGAAATCGACATAATGCTGCAAGACGGAGCTGATCTCGTGTAGCCAGTTCATCTGAGATTTCTGATACCGGATATCAGATGCAAGAGTGCTTGAGAGTGCTCGATGAAACATCGGTCGTGCAGAATTGTAGACTGGGCGCAGAAAGAATTCTCGACGCACTTCGAATGCCGACGCGAGAGCTGCCAGCGCCTCGGTATCCGGGGCAATTTCCCCCTGCTGCCATCGGCTCACAGTGCTGGCGGCCACGTTCAACCATTCCGCCAACTTCTTTTGTGTTTTGATACGACGAGCGGCCCGAGCTTCTTCAAGCCGGGCTGGCACGAATCCGGGGGTTCCGACACGCATTGCCTTGTATTCCTCTCTCCCACTCGCGGCGTGGGAGGTTTAGTTCGTCCCGGTGTTCTTCTTATCTGCAACTGCTGGCGCCTCTGGCGGAACAAACGGAGCCACACCCTTCTTCAGGGTGACCGACGGAGCAGCAGATACGGGAGACAGCGAAGGCTCGGTCGGCACTTCAAGATGGTCGCTTACGAACTTCTCCAATGGCTCATAGAAGAGGAAGCTCTCATATTTTGAGTCTAGGATTCCGATAGCCATTTCTTCAATAAGGCCAGCGCGATCACGATCTCGCGCAACCAACAGCAAGACGAAAACGTCACCGATCTTTGGACCACCAGTATCGAATAAGCCAGGAAGCAGGTGGCAGTTGATGCTTACACCAGCAAGACGTGATTTGTTCTTTGGAGGGATCGCCTTTGGTTCCGGCATCGCGGCAAGGCCGAAAATAAAACCACGTCCTTCTGTTTCAAATCGACAAAAGGGCTGAAAGACGTTCAGGTCGGTGTCGGGAATAACACCACCTTCAAGAATTTTGCCGCCGTATTCCTTGCAGAGTTCCTCAAAGCGCTCTTCCATCATTCTAAAGCGGAGCTGCCCTTCTGCCCCTCGTGCGCGTCGTCGGTCCTTCAGTCCGGAATGGTCTCTAACAATATCGCGCGCCTTCATCGCGTCAGCGCGAAGAGCATCTTCCAAATTGAGAAGAAAGCCTTTGGCAAACGTGAGCCGAAGTAAACGAAGAGTCGAAGGCTCGATCATGAGCGAATCTCCAATGTGCGCATTAACCGAAAATCATCATAAAAAATTGCGTAATGCAAGCCGCAGATCGAATGACGTGCGCAATCGAAGGATGTTCTTGTGGGATGTTTGGTGCCCATGCGCATGGAGATAGGCCTTCACCCAAACCTAGCCACACCGCATACATATGAGACTTGGTATGAGGGTGGTATAGATATGAATTCTGACTAGGTCGACGGAAGTCTCACCGCCTAGCTTTCCGGAAATAATTTTGATATTTCAAACTCTTAAATGGCGCGCCCGAAAGGATTCGAACCTCTGACCCCCAGATTCGTAGTCTGGTGCTCTATCCAGCTGAGCTACGGGCGCCTGCGCCGGCGGGCTCAAGCTTGAACTTGTACCAGACGCCGTGTGCGAGGCTCGTTTAGCGAGTTCCTCTCGCTAATGCAACGCCCCAATGACGTTCGGACGGAGGATTTTCAACGCATTATTTGGGGAGGTCGCCATTGACCTCCCAAAAAGCTTTCGGGCGGGACCAATTTCTTAAAGTCCACCCCCTCCGACGGTCCTCACGGCGGACAAATTGTTTTTTCGTCCCCAGTTCGGTCGCCTCGGCGCGGGCCATCACCTACTCCAGCTTAACAAAATGGGAGGACGGCCAAGCTATTGGCAGACAAGACATTCTTGGTGCTCGGCCCACCGGAGGATCGCAGCCGGCCGATCCGTCGGATGGCGCTTGAATCATCATTAACCACTTCTTAACAAACCAAAAACAGGCGGAAAATTTGTGTTAAAGTTTCATTAATCCGCTTGGTGGGCGGCAGCGCGGCACTGGCTTCACTTGCCGCAGAGGACATGGCCATGGCGCGGCAGGCCGGTGACTTGGGAACAGATTTAGGAACGGCGCAAACCAGCCTGCCCGATGGCGGCGGTTCGCCGGGAAGCAGCCAAGATTCAGCTCGCATCCACACGTTCAAACCGGCGGCGCCCCTGCCCGTCAGTTTGCGCTTCGCGGCGCAGTCGTTCGACGAGACGCAGGTCGACTATGATCCGCTGCTGCGGGCGCTGTGGTGCCGCATGCGGCTGAAACGCTCGCCGAGCTTCACGCCGCAGCTGCTCAAAGATCTGCACGCGGTGCATAACCTGATCAACGAAGCCAATGCGGCGGCGCCCGAGCCGGCGGCGCAACCCATCCGCTTCTATGTCGGCGGTTCGGTCTATCCGGGCACGTTCAACGCCGGCGGCGACCTGCCGCTGTTCCTTGATGCCATCCGCCATCGCGACCGCACGCTGTTGCGCGAGTATGCCTATTCCTGTGTCGAGGCCATGTACAACAATGCCTGCGGCTTCAAGGCGCCGGTCATCTCCCTCGTCTGCCTGGAAGGCGATGCTTTGGGCGGTGGGCTCGAATGCGCCTTGAGCTTCGACGTCATCATCGCCGAAAAGGGCGTCAAACTCGGCTTGCCGGAAATCATGTTCGGCTCCTTTCCCGGCATGGGTGCCTTCAATTTCCTGGCGCGACGGATCGGGCCGCGCCTGGCCGAGCGCATGATGCTGAGCGGCCGCATCTACCGGGCCGAGGAAGGCTATGAAATGGGCCTCGTCGACATTCTCGTCGACAAGGGCACGGCGATCGAAGCGGCGCGCACTTTCATGAAAGAGAACCAGCGCAAGCACGCCGCGCGCACCACGATCTCGAGCATCAACAAGAAGATGTTCCCGATGGCGCTTAGCGATCTGAAGGACATCACCGATCTTTGGATCGAGCATACGCTGTCGCTCGATGCGATCGATCTGCGACGCATGGAATATCTCGCCAATGCGCAGAATGCCCGCCGTCAGTCGGAAGCCAGCTAGAGCGCTGTGAAAAGACTTCAGGCGGCTTTGAGCGCGGCCAGTTCGATCACGACGCGGTTCAGTTCGTTTTCCAATTCACGCACGTGGCGTTCGCCATCGATCGCCAGTTCGTGCGCGTCGATCTCCCGCCAATCCAGGCAGAGTTTGCGCATGCGCTGCGCGCCGACATTGGCGGCGCAACTGCGCAATGCATGGGCCTGATCGCGGAACGTCGTTTCGTCACCCTTGGCCACCGCATCGCTGAGACTGCGCAGGATCGCCACCGAATCCGAGACGAACTGATCGACGATCTCGTTGACGAAGTCCTGCCCGCCGAGATTTCTGAGATCGTCGATCGCTTCATGATCGATCGGTGCGGCGGAAGCCACCTCCGCAACCGGCATGTCGTATGCCGGCTCCTCCATCCGTAGCACGGCCGAGGCCGGCTTCAGTTTGACCAGGCGCCGAATGGCCGCCAGCATCTGCTCCACCGCGACCGGCTTGGGCAAGCAATCATCCATGCCGGCTTCGAGACATTTCTCGCGGATCTCGTCGCGCACGTCGGCCGTAAGGGCAACAATCGGGACATAGGGCTCCAGACCGGCGAAGCGATAGAGTTTCGTCGCCTCGATGCCGTTCATCACCGGCATGTTGATATCCATGAACGCCAGATCGAACGGCGCCGTGGAGAGCTTGTTGATGGCGGCTTCGCCATCGTCGGCGAATTCCACGACAATACCGGAGCGCTCCAGCAAACGCCCGATCACCTTCTGATTGGTGCGATTGTCCTCGGCGACCAGAATGCGCACGCCGGCGAATGTCATCTCCTCGTTCTTTTCCTCGTCGGCCCCAAGCCGGTGACGGCCAGGACCCGTGGAATGCGCGATGCGCATGATCTGGTGCAGATGCGCTAACTTCACAGGCTCCGTCAAAACCGCCACACAGGCGTCGGCAAGCGCCTCGATTTCCATATCGTCCTGCTCGCGACGCAGCACGAACACCGGCGTGCGCCGTTCGGCGAACTGCATAGACAAAGCGACCAGAGCTTCCGATGTCTCGAGGCCAACCATCATCTGATCGATCAGGACCGCGCCAGCGAGCGCATCCTTCATCTCGTCGGCGAGAATGGCCTGCGCCGTCGCGATACTGCCGGCGGGATGCAGTTTGAAACCAGCTTCGACGCAAACCCTTCGCAGATCGAGATCGGGGGACAGGAGAAGCAGATCGCATTTATCGGCGCTGGCCGCGGTGGCGGCGATTTCCGTGGGGAACTGGAAGCTGAACGTGCTGCCCCGCCCCGGTTGGCTTTCAACGGCGATGCGGCCGCCCAGCGCTTCGACAAGCTGTTTGGTGATCGCCAGACCGAGCCCCGTGCCACCGAAGCGATCGATGATGGTTTCATCGGCCTGGGTGAAGCTTTCGAAGATGCGCGCCTGCGCCTCCTTCGCGATTCCGATCCCCGTATCCGTCACCGCGATCTTGAGCGTCGGGCGGCTATCGCTGCGGTTCATCTCCTGCACCGAAATCGTCACCGAACCGGCGGAGGTAAATTTGACGGCATTGGCCATCAGATTGGTCAGAATGTCGCCGATCGCCCGCTCGCTCGATACGATCACCTGCGGCGCGGCGAGATCGATCCGCAGCCGCACGGCGACGTCCTTGGCGGCCGCCTGGATCGACACCATGTGCGCAACACGCGCGATCAGCGCGAACAGATCGAAGGCCTCGCGATTCATCGGCGTCTTGCCCGCCTCGAGACGGGAGAACTGCAGAATCGAATTGATCTGGTCCAGCAAGGTGCTGCCCGATTCGCCGATCGATACCGCCATGTCCATCTGCTCGGCATCGAGCCTGGTGCTGGCCAGCAACTTGCTGAAACCGATGACCGCATTCAGCGGCGTGCGCAATTCGTGGCTGACGCTGGCCATGAACAGGCTTTTGGCCTTATTGGCCTCTTCCGCCTGGATGCGTGCCGCCGACAAACGACGGATCAGCACGGAGACGTAAGCCGGCAAGGCGATCAGGCCGATGAGAAGACTGATGCCGAAGGACGGGTAGGATATCCAGAATGGCGTGGTGAAAAGAACCGCGGTAAAGCCGACGACGGAAGCCGCCGTCGCGCCGAACAGATACGACAGGCCGAAGCGAAAGCCGTTGCCGAAGATGATCCAAAGATAGACCGGATAGACCAAAGCCGTTGAAGCGCCGCCGACGTGGGCGAGCAAGGTCAGGCTGCCGATGTCGAACAGGATGGCGAAACCGCGCCGGACGTGCGAGACACCGGGAAAGATCAGGATGTGAACGAAAATCAGCGTCGTGATGATCGGATAAGCGATCAGCGCCGGCTGCCAGGATTCCAAAATTTCGCGCGCGCCGACATAGCCGGCGCTTTCGCCGGCGAACAGAGCGGCGATCAGCACGAGATGCACCGCATAGCGGTTATAGCTCATCTCATGTTCGGTATCGGGCCGATCGGCCAGCCGCTGGCGAATCCAGGCGTAAAGCCGCTGGATTGGGCCGGGACTCACTTTCCGAGCAGACGACTGACGCGCACTCACACTTTACTCACGCACTGGAAGCAATGGCGGTTTCACCGACGAGATAGGCGAGGAATTCGTGTTCCGGCATCGGCTTAGCAAAATAAAATCCCTGGACGTGATCGCATCCTTCCGCCCGCAGACGCTGCAACTGCTCCTCGGTTTCCACGCCTTCGGCGAGCACCTGCATGTTGAGGCTCTTGCCCAGTGTCGTGATCGCCCGGACGATGGCGGCATCGTTGGGATCAGTCGCGACGGTGCGCACGAAACTCTGATCGATTTTCAGGCGATCGAGCGGCAATTGCTTCACATAGCCGAGCGAAGAATAGCCGGTGCCGAAGTCATCGATGGAAATATGGACGCCCATGTCCATCAGCTGGCGCAGATCATCCGCCACCGCATCGATGTTTTGCATCACGATGCTTTCCGTGAGCTCCAGTTCGAGGCGACGCGGATCGAGCCCGGTTTCGCCGAGCGCACGCGTCACCAGCAGTGGAATCGTGCGCTTGCGGAACTGGATCGGCGACAGATTGATGGCGACCCGCAGATATTGATGGCCCTTTTCCTGCCAGCGCCGCGCGGCGCGACACGCCTCGAACAACACCCATTCGTTGATCGGCAGGATCATGCCGTTTTCTTCCGCCCGCGGCAGGAAGACACCCGGCGAGACGATACCCTGGCCGGGGCGATCCCAGCGCAGCAGTGCCTCGGCGCCGTCAACCTGCCCCGTCGCGAGATTGATCTGCGGCTGATAGTAGAGCTGGAATTCGCCGCGTTCGAGCGCCAATTGCAATTCGTTGTCGAGCTGCGCCGCCACGCGCGCCCGCGTTTGCATGTCGGAGGCGAAATAGGCGAAGCTGTTGCCGTTGTCCGATTTGGCGCGATACATGGCCAGGCTGGCATTGATCAACAATTGATCCGCATCCGTCGCATCGGAAGGATAAAGCGCCACGCCGATCGACGCCTTCATCGGCGCCAGATTGTGCCCCGGCATTTCGAAACCGGAGATCGTATCGAGAATGCGATTGGCGTAATCGGCCGCTTCCGTCGTCGAAAGCATGTCCGACTGCAACAAGGCGAACTCGTCGCCACCGAGGCGGGCCAAGACATCGCCTTCGCGGATTTCCTTGCTGACATGCTCCGCCAGCGCCTTCAGATAGCGATCGCCCGCCGCATGGCCGAGAAGATCGTTGATCTTCTTGAAACCGTCGAGGTCGACCACATAGAGGCCGAACATATGATCGCCGCGCCGCGAACGGGTGATCATCTTGCGCATGCTCTCGATGAGCGAGACGCGATTGGGCAGATCGGTCAAAGCGTCGTGGTGCGCCACATGACGCAGATAGGCTTCCGATCGCTTGCGCGCGGTGATGTCGAGCGAACTGGTGAGAACCGCCGTCACCTGCCGCTCGTCGTTGGTGAGCGGCGATTTGGTGGTGACGAAATGCCGGGTCGTGCCGGTCAGATCGGTCATTTCCTCTTCATAGGCCGGCACGGCCTTACCCGTCTGCAGCACCAAGCGGTCGAGTGCCAGATTGCGCGCCGATTGCTCAGGACCATAGAGCGAGTTCATCGGCTTGCCGACGAACTTCGCTAGATCCTTGCCGGAAAAGGCCGCCTGATAGGCATTGGCGAAGATCAGCGTGCCGTCCGATGCGGTGGCATTGATCATGATTGGCAACGTGTCGATCACCTGCGCCAGCCGTTCGGAGGAATCCCGCAGCGCCTGTTCGCGCGAACGCTCGCTGCGCTCCAATTCACGCTCGAGCGTAGTGGCGCGATCGGCAAGCAGTTTTTGATGCTTGTGCAGCTTCAGCAGATTGCGGGCGCGGGTGACGAACTCGTGGTGATCGACGGGCGAATGCAGGAAGTCGGTGGCACCTGCTTCGAGCGCCCGCAGCCGGAAGCTGCGTTCCTCATAGATCGTCAGAACGATGATCGGAATTTCGGCGGCGCCGGGAAACTGCCGATAGCGCCGGATGAACTCCGCGCCGTCGATCGTCGGCATTTTGAAATCGGTGATGATCAGATCGGGCTGCTGATCGACGAGCCAATCCAAGGCCTGCAGCGGATCGCCGAAGGTCTCGACTTGAACATTGGGTTCGATAGACGCCGCCAATTTCGCAAAGATATTGCGATTGGTGATCCGGTCGTCGACGATCACGATCAGCGACATACAAAAATCCTAAGTCTGGATTTCGCGATCGACCAGCAACGCTCACGCTTGCGCGCGGGCGCAGCCCAGCCCATCGACCCGATATTGTCCCTGAATTGGATTAACTAATTGCTATTATGGGCTTAACGGCGATTGCCCAGAGATTCGATATTGCGTGCTCCAGCCAGATAAGTGATCAGAGTATTCAAGCGTTTAATATCCGTGGATTTCTTTGGCGAATTGGGTATTTATCGGTTTCCCTCGCTCAAGGCACGGTGGATTCTTCGTTTTTAATCCCGCCCAAAGGCCCGTCTATATGAATATCCTCGTACCAAGAAGCAAATATAAAGCTCTTCTTGAAAGGACACGTAAATTTAGACTATTCTTTTTCAGAAAAATATTGCGATCGAAGCGACATCTACCGTCCTCCGGCACCTCCATCTTCTTGGAACATATTTATAGCCTGGCGGGGCAAGAGGAGAGCCAGATACCTCTGAACAGGTCTTTCTCCGCCCCGGCCCTTTCCTTCATCGTGCCGGTTTACAACACGCCGCCCGACTATCTGGAGGCTTTAGTCCGCTCGCTGCGGGTCCAAGTCCCGGGCGCCTGGGAATTGGTTCTGTCCGATGACGGATCGACCAACCGCGCCACGATCACCTGGCTAGACAAGCATCGCTTGGCGCCTGGCCTCACTGTTCTACGGAACGTGGACAATCGCGGCATCGCCGCGGCGACCAATGCCGGCATTGCAGCGGCCCAAGCGCCTTGGATCGGCTTCATAGATCACGACGACGCCCTTGCGCCTCATGCGGTCGATCGCATTCTGCGCGCACTCGCCGCTAGACCGGACTGCGAGTTCCTCTATACGGACGAAATCATCGCCGACGGCGAGCTCAATCCAGTCGACGTGTTCTTGAAGCCGGCGTTCGATCCGGTTCTGCTCTCAGGTGTGAACTATATCAATCACCTTTCTCTTTATCGTCGCGAACGGCTTCTCGATATCGGCGGCTTGCGTCTCGGATTTGACGGATCGCAGGATTACGATCTCCTCCTGCGCTATACGAAAGATCTGAAGCCGCATCAGTGTCTGCACCTGCCCTATCCCGCTTATCTCTGGCGGCGCGATGGCGGCAGCTACAGCGCCAAATTCATGGAACAGGCGACCGACAATGCCCGGCGCGCCTTGGCGGAAGCCTATGCGCCCGCGGGCCAATCCATCGAGGTGACCGAGGCGATCGATGGCAATTTGCATCGCATCAGATTTGATCTGACCGATAGAAAGCAGCCGCTGGTTTCGATCATCATTCCGAGCCGCGATCAGTATGAGATGATCAAGACGCTCTTCGACGAGCTTCGCGACAAGCTCCATTACCGCAACTTTGAAATCATCGTCATCGACAATGGGTCGACCGATCCGAAAGTCTTGGAATTGTATGAGCAGATGCGCCATTCCGGGCTCAAGTTCAGAGCCGAGGTCCAGCCCGAGGCTTTCAATTTCTCCCGCGCGGTCAACAAAGGCATGCGGCTGGCGCAAGGCGATCTCTTCTTGTTGCTCAACAATGACATCGAGCCGCTTGATCCCTATTGGCTCGACGAGATGGTAAGTTGCTTTGCCTATGACGGTGTCGGCATCGTCGGCGCGAAACTGCTTTATCCCGACCGCACGCTGCAACATGCCGGCGTCATCGTCGGTTTCGGCGGACTGGCCGGCCATTGGTATATTCAGGAGCCGGCCAATTTCCCCGGCCCGATGGGACGGTTGTGGGTGCGACAGTCGATGTCCTGCGTCACCGGCGCTTGCATGCTCGTGTCGCGCAAGCTGATCGAGCAAGTGGGACCGCTCAATGAAGAGCTGTTTGCAGTGGCCTACAATGACGTTGATCTGTGTATCCGTGCCGTTGCGGCGGGCCATCGCATCATCTGGACGCCCTTCGCCCAGTTGATCCATCACGAGTCCCTTTCGCGCGGCAGCGACGAGAAGCCGGAGAACGTCGCGCGTTTCGAGCGCGAGAAGAATAATCTCAGAACGGCACACGCAACGGACCGCTATCGCGATCGCGCGATCAATCCCTGGTATTCAACCGACAGATCCAACGCTGTCCCCGTTCTGCTTCCTGAACTGCCTCAGCCAAGATAATGAGCATGTCCATGAAAACAAAAATCGTACATCTGCTGAGGAACATGGCGAGCGCCTTGGAACGCGATGAGCAAGCGCCTGTAGATCAGCCTGACACAGAAAAAAAATCAGCGGCAAATTTGCTCGATGAATATGTCAGCGGCATGCCGCGTGCCCAGCATGCGATCGATGCCTTAGCCGGCTGGAATACGGCGCTGCCGCCCAATATCGGTGTCGTGGCTGGAAACGTCGCGCTCTACAACGACCCCCGCATTCTATGGGGCATCGAACAGATGGGTTCGCTCGCGGGTAAACGCGTGTTGGAGCTTGGGCCCCTGGAAGCCTCCCACACTTACATGCTGGAGCAGCGAAAGCCTGCCGTACTACATGCGATCGAGGCAAACCGGCTGTCGTTTCTGCGCTGCCTCGTGGTCAAGGAACTGCTGGGCCTGCATATCGCGAAGTTCTTCCTCGGCGATTTCATGACCTGGCTCGAAACCCGGCCCGAGACTTATGACTTCATCGTCGCCTCAGGCGTTCTCTATCACATGGAGGATCCCGCCAGCCTGTTGGAAGCCATGGCGAAGCGGACCAAATCGGTTCTCATCTGGACGCATTATGTCAGCGATGCGGCCATGCCCAAGGGCGATCCTCGTCGACAAGTCTTTGTCGGTGAACCGGAGATCATCGAGCGCAATGGCATGAAGCTGCGCCAATATCGCCGCAGCTATTGGGGCGCCTGGAAAGACAAATCCTTTTGCGGCGGCATGCATGATCTCCACCGCTGGCTCGAGAAAGACGACATCATCGCTTACCTGAAACATCTTGGCTTCGACGATGTCAGGATCACCATGGATGAGCCGAACCACCAGAACGGCCCATCATTCCTCGTATTCGCGCGCCAGACAACCGCGCCGGCTTGAAGAGCGCTCTATCGCTTCTGCGGCGCCAACTTGGCGCGGCGATCGCGACGCGCGAGCCATTTGCGGAACACTTCATCTTTCAAGTGTTCGAGCCATTTTTGATCCGATATCTGGCCGGATAGCCAACAAGCCAGAAGAAGCTCATAGGTGTTCATCGAAAGCCTCACTTCCCAGCCCGAGGGGAGGCTTATCTAAGGCCGATGCCTGACGCAGACCTGACGGAATTAATGCCGGCGATGCGCAACAAAAAAGGCCCGGCATTGCCGGGCCTTAAAAGCTTCGACTTACGATCGATCAGTAGCGGGCGAAAACCGGACCGGCAGCGCCACCGAACTTGTAGTTCAGACCGACGCGCACGATGTTGTCGGTATTGGTGTTGCGCACGCGATAGTTCAATGCACCACCGCCGAAGGCATAGATCGAGGTGGTCTTGCCCAGGTCGACGTGCAGATATTCCGCCTTGACCGTCAGGTTGTTGTTGATGGCGTATTCAACACCACCACCCAGCACCCAGCCGGCCCGCCAACCACGGCCACCGCCGACGTTGCCGAAGGGAACCGGCGGGAAGCCACCAGCGCCATTCACGACAACAGCGCCACCGCCATTGACTTCGCCATAAGCCAAACCACCGGTAGCATAGATGAGAGCGCGATCGAAGGTAACACCGGCGCGGGCACGCAAGGTGCCGTACCAGCGGCCGCGATCAAAGCCGCTCAGCGTGTAGCTCGGATAAGCCGCGCCGTAGCCGATCGGATTGGTCGGATAGGTGCCGTTCAGACGGTTGCCGCCGGTGCGGTAGTTGAGGTCCGTTTCGAGACCATAGACGAACTGATTGACCTGCCAGTTATAGCCAGCCTGGATACCGCCGGTGAAAGCCGCGTTGCCGCCACCCTTGCCCGGAACCAGATTGCTGTTCGGCGTCGGGAAGAGGCCGCCCGCGGTGAACACCGGAGAATTGTTGCCGCCGAAAGCCACGCCCAGCGTGCCACCGACGTAGAAGCCGGTCCAGGTGAAGATCGGGGCGGCAATGATCGGAGCCGGGGGCGGAGCCGCCGTACGACGCGGCAAATCGGCCGCGGCTGCGACCGTCGGCGCAGCAAGTGCCAGCAAAATCGCTGAATTTCGAGCAATTCGAATCATTAGAATACTCCTTAACCCCGTATATTTAAAAACATTCGTACGCAGATATTATTGCCAGAATCATAACGCGACAATGCCAAAGTAGTTCCAAGCTACTGAAAGCTAGTCAACTGTGCCTCAAAAAGCACGGGTTCCATTTGGAAAGCTCAGAGTTCCATTGTTCTTTGGCAAGTATATTGGGTTGAACGCCGGCCAAAGCTGCCCCCCCTTCCGATGAACTCGAAGATAATGATTTAGAACGCGGGATCAGCGTCATGATCAACAGACCGATATTCTGCTTATTCTGGTGACTTGGCACCAGAAACTCTTATCCGAGGGCAGCCTCCGTCGTCTCGATCGATAGTGCTGGATGCAGATAGGGATCATTGCGAATGACGGAAAACCAGCGCTGCTTGAAATAGGCGGTTTCGTCTTTGTACCGAATCTCTGGAGGAACAGTATTGCCACGCGAAGCGGATTCAAGATGAACCAATCGCGCGCGAGGCTCAATGAGATTGCGAAGACCGCGTTCCTGCAGCTTTAAACACAGGTCAATGTCGCCGTATTCAACAGGCAGATTGACCCCGTCAAAGCCCTCTACAAGATCGAACTTGCTTCTTTCAATCACCAGACAGGCGCCGGTGACCGCAGAAAGCTCATGCGGTACTTCCAGCCTACCAAAATACCCGATGCTATCAGGAGAACTCCCAGCCTCGAAATGGGCTGCCGTCCCATGCAATCCGAGTGCGACGCCGGCATGTTGAACCTTATCATTAGGGAAAAGCAATTTGGCTCCCACGGCTCCAATATCAGGACGACGCGCCCAAGCCGTGAGCTTCTCCAACCAATCGGAGCTCAAAACTTTAGTGTCGTTGTTGAGAAACACTAGCATATCAAACTGAGCTGCTTTCGCGCCAGCATTGCATAAAGCTGAAAAATTAAAGGGACCGGGCGCATGCAGGATTCGAATGCGCGGTTCACGCGAGATATCCAACAAATACTTTGTTGTTTCAGCCTCGGTGCTATCGTTATCGACGACGATGATTTCGAAACGAACATTCTTCACATTTGAAAGAATGCTATCCAAACATTGGCGTAACAAATCATGATGGTCGCGAATAGGAATAATGATTGAGCAAGCCGGAATGTCCATTGTCGGTAGTGCAGGTGGCGCGCGCATTTGAGTGACTGCCTTACAAGCAACAAGCAGTCGCTTGATATGTACAATCTTGTCGTCAGAAGATAACTGCACTGGACGAAAGGCTCCGATGGTCCGTTCACCGACGCGTGTTCTCAGCCAACCAACACGATAGAAGCAAGCGCTCCCAAGAATATCGATACTCTGCGAGAGTACCGGGCCCCAATCAGGCTTAAAACGCGGGATACCGCAGTTTGAATCCAATTCGTCAGCAAAGTAGAGGTCGGCAAGGTTGCGAGCGTGCATTTCTGCGAAGACCGCAGGCGCCTCAGGCATAATGGCATCGCCCGCATTCAACACGATGAGGAAATCATCTGGATCACGGTCCTCGACCAGTTGTTGGACCGTTGTGCCTGTCGAGGCACGCAGCACCGACCATTCGGATCGTGGCTGACCGGCAAGAACGTCAACTACTTCGGCTTCTTGTTCCGCTGTACCGTCGATCAGGATTACTCGCAGATGCGGGGCCTCAGCCGTACGCGGCGCGTCTAATCCATTCCATTCAAGTACTCGAGTTCGACTTGTGAGCCAATTCTGATGAGCGCTTAGTGGGGTTGCGCCCCAGGCTCGCTGGAGGCGCCGACGTGCCTTGTTTGAATATCCAGCGACACGCTGTACGGCAGCCCAACTAATACTGAAAGGATGATATTTTAAGGCACGTTGAGTTTTTCGCCATTTTCCAATAGGATAACAGCTTATAACTCTGAACCCAAAGGGTCCAGGCATGTCAACCGGGGAAATCAATATTTGCTTCACTTCGCTAGGAACATGCCCTGTCCATGTCCCTTTTCCCCTAACGGGAGCGGGCAAAACATTATCATAAAAATAATCCTGAAATACAAACCGAATAAGAGGGCGGGTTAGACAATCAATTATGCTTGCTTCAAAGACCATTTCCACCGAACAACCTGATATTATACTAATATCGACGAGGAGCTCTACCCACGGCTGCTTCGATTTCGCGATCCAAACGCTTTTATTCGTAGGGTGACGCTCTGCGTCGGCAAATGGACGGATACTGTCGATACCATAAGCATAAATATGACTGGGCAGAGGCAATCCGTACCCCTGTGTTTCAACTTTAGAGAATCCATCAATAGGGTGAAACTCTTGCTGCAACAAAATTATTCCACCTCAATACATATCTAGAAAGCCTACCTTTTATTGCTTTGATGAAATGTAGGTCAACGATAAATTGGCGATCAACCTACCTTAACGGCATTTTTTAGACTTAGCGCAACCGCTGAAATAGGTATCACGATATCTGCCGTCTTTACCACGAGCGGCTGCAGGTGCGTGGGCGCAGCGGCGCAAGCGGACGCTTGGCGCACGGGCGCCGCTGGTGATCCTGCAGGGCCGAACCGGCGCTGGAGCATTTACTTCCTGTCGGATTCACTGATGGCTGCCGCTTCCGTATCCTTGCGGTAGTGGACTTCACCCGAAAATGCTTGGCACTGATAGCAGACAGCTCGTTACCAGAACCTGCGAGTGGTGCCCGAGCTCGAAACCATCATGGTCCGGCGCGGCCATTCAGTCATGTGCTTCTCCGACAAAGCACCGAGTTCACTGTCATGACGGGCCGGCGTACCCATAACCCATTCATCGAAAGCTTCAATGGACGGCTGTGCGACGAGCTACTCAACGAGACGCTGTTCACGTCGCTCGCGCGATGCCTGGTCGCGTCATGGACGATGACAACAACATTCGCCCACAGCCCCCCAAAAAAATCTCCTACTAAGCCATCTACCATCCCGCAAAAGGCGCTCAGAACAAATAGCTCTTTCGACGAGAGAGTTTAACGACGGGTCAAACGGGATGCGCTGCAAGAGTTAGATGCTGCGAAATTAGAAGGTCATTGTCGGAAAAAAAACTTCTGAATCGAGATAAATACGCAGGATACGACTGAACAAACTGATCAGTTTGCTCTCCATCGTACAAGTCGTTAAATATGATATCTTTACTTGTATCGATCGTAGATGCGAGACGAAAAGGAATACTCATCGCCTCGGCCAATTCTTTAGTGCGGGCATCATGCACAATAAGAGTGCCTGGAACTCCCGCCAAAAGAGCTGCAATCGTACCGTGAATTCTCGTACCAACACAAAATGACCTCGACTTGAGATAATTAAGCCAAGTTGGTAAATCGAAGAAAACCTTTCCGTGTCGTCGAAGATAAATTGCAATATCTGAAACCTGCGAAGCTCCGTAGCTTGCCAAAAGCGGAGGAGCAGCTTTTTGCAGAACAGCATCATTCCCAGTTCGGCCCAACGCGTAATACATATCCGCGAGCTCAGACTGCAATATAATATCTATTCCACGTGTGAAAGCTTGTCTGTATATATATTTTTGAAACTCATCAGTATCATTAAATTGATGGCGCGTGCCGTGGACGCATATCTTTTCTTGGGACAAGCTCGAAGGAGTTTCAATCGAAAACCCCTTGCCGCCGGCCAAAAGCAATGAAGGACATCCTGTTACAACCGCTTTATTTATTCCATAATGCTCCAGCACCTCAGCAGTAAACTGCCCCCGAACGCTAATATATTTTGAACGTTCATTTAAAATATCAAGTAGTTTCCGAGTTCCCGGTTTTAGCTTCGGGATAGTCTGTTCTAAAGTTGTTTGGACACCCAGCCCGACGATAAATACTGGTAAATCAACCTGTTCAAGTTGATCAGAGAGCCACGAGAAATCCTGATCACTCGCCAACCAATTGGCTGCAGCAATGACAATACAGTCTCGACCTTCAACTGTGCTCGGCCTCACATCATAGTGAGAGAACTCAGCGTTTGCGATGCATTGATAAAGCGCCTCTGTGAAGAGAAGATTTCCCGAATTCCGACCAAGCATTGATAACGCATCGGTGACTGGTATAGAGGCCGGAGTTAATACTTTCGTGACTCCGAGTACGAGCGGCCTCTCAAACATTTATCAAGTTCCCGATTGTTACAGATTAAAGCGCAATTTCCGCCAGCTCATTATAGAGCCTAATCTATTTCTTTTCCTACGCCTATTCAACAGCTTATCTAAAATTCCATTGCTCGGCAATGTTATATCAAGGCCTAAAATTCAACATTACACAGCACGTTCTGTTTTTGTCATCCTACCTGCAATCTGCGCTTCGTTAAATTGGCTGCATATATCCGATCGTAATGCTTCAACATAGCGGACATTGTAAATCGTTCATAAAAAATACGACTTCCAACTGCGCCAGCACTTTCGCGAGCTTCCGGATCCGCCAAGAGCATAATAGCGTCGACTAATGCATTTACCGGCAGCTTGCCATCCGCCAGCGGAATTACTGAACCGGCAATCAGTGCACGACCTTTATCACTAGTCGTGAGCATACTTGCAATGTCACCCACGTTCGAAGCAACGACTGGCTTGCCCTGTGCCATCATTTCAATAATCACGAGGGGCATGGATTCCCCTGTAAAATAGCTTGGTAAAACTCCTATATCCGCAACTTTAATGTAATCTTGTACATTCTCGACATGGCCATAGAGATGCACAAACGGCGATGTCTCCTCATTGCGAAGTGCTTCTGCTGCAGGTCCCTCTCCCAGAAGCATGAGATCCACTGCCACCCCAGCATGGTTCAATCGTTTAGTTGCTTCGACTGCCTCGAACCAGCCCTTTTCAGCAATCGCGCGACTAACCAGTAACAAGACCAAAGAATCTTCCCGCACCCCTAAAGATTTTTTGCTCAATTCGACAGGCTCTTCCGGCTCAAAACCATTGTTAATCTTCGAGAGCCTTTCGGGGTATCCATATCTATCAAACACGCCAAGATTTTTATCTGCGATGTAAATCCATTCATCAACTCGCTCAAGCATCTCAGGGAAGCGCCTTGGAAACGAGGCGTCTGTATGTGGCTTGTCGATTAGCGTCTCGTAACAACCATGCGTCGTTATACACCAAGCAACCTTTTCCGAAAGTTCATGCCTGTGTTCATGAACGAAACGATCAGACCACCAAAGCGAGGAGTGAACAACATCGATATCACAATCGGCGATCAAGCGGCCGAGCGAAAAGTCCGGAGTACGCGCATCATATATTGAAACGCGCTGGTCGATTCTTCCTACCACCTTCTTGTGATCGGGAAACATGCCTACATTGAGAAGTATGGCGCGGCCGCCGGCATGCGTCCAGGCATTAACGAGGCGAATAGCAAACATCTGGCCGCCTCCAGGTGAAAGGTCGCTGATTACAACCAGAATAGTTGGCATAACTTTGTTACAGACCAGTTTCGACAGTTCCCGGATATGTTGCCTGGTCCTTTCATCCGTCACTCTAAATCGATCGAGATCTTGCACGCTAAAGGTATCGGCCTTTCTGCGAGTATCATCTGAAACGCAGAACGTATTGCTTATGTATCTCCTTATTTCTGCAAGCTCATCAAAGTATCGCAAGCTTCCTTCCGTCTGGTGAGTAACCGTATTTGAATGGCGACGATGATAATTAAGCGGTTGGCTTTCAAACGCAACATTCCCGCCACGCAGTGCTCGAAGGTAAAAATACCAATCACCACACATACGCATTGTTGTCACTTGCTTAACGAAATCATCTTCCGGCTTAAATCGGCGAAACACAACCGCACTCGCATTTGGAATAACGTTGCCTATCGCTAAGCCAGCATCAACTTCACGATGATCCGTGGCGGAGTAGGATCGAGACCATCGGTTTTCCGCGATACGGTTCAAATAGAGCTGCTCGTAATTGCCAAGCACTTTACCTTCTGCATCTACAGGCACGGACTTCACGTGCGCTAAGAAGACGTTTCGGTCATCCATCGCTGGAACTAATGCTTCGAGTAACTGAGGCTCACAGAAATCGTCAGCTTCCGCTATCCAAATCAAATCCGAGCGAGCTGCAGCCATTCCTTTTAGCCACTGCGCAAACGGCGAGTTTGAGTTTCGTTCGTTGACGATAAGTCGGGTCGCCGGATATTTTTTTGCCCAGTCAGTAAGAACCGCGACAGAATTATCAGGCGAAGCGTCATCAAGTAAAATAACTTCGAAATCTTGAAATGTTTGCGAATAAATAGTTGAGAGACGCTGATCAAGATATCGATCATAATTGTAGTTAGGTACGACCACGCTGATATGTGGTGGTGTAGCCATAGCGTCTCGTAAAATTTCTAGAATTCGCGGACCAGCCGTCGTAACGGTAAAACCGTCTCGTACTTGTTTCAGCCCCTCGGCTCCGTGGGAGTCTTTTAAATCTGGGTCATCGATATACGTAGTTACAGCACTGGCCATTGCGACAACATCGCCAAATGGCACCGAAATACCGCATCCTTTTGCGGTGAACTCGGGTATTCCTCCAGCGTCGTCGAAGCACACAACTGGCACTTCTTTGGAAGCAGCGTAGAGGCACACCAACGGAAAAGGGTCTTCTTCTGACGGCAAAAGAAAAAGGTCCGCTGCCTCCAAGAGCTCTGGAACATTTTCCCTATAACCGATTAGAGAAACAGTTTCACTCAATCCCTTCTCTTTTACCAACTCCCGACACGCTTCTTCATCCGGCCCTCCGCCTATCCATACAAACCGACAAGAACGCTTCGTCTGTTGCACTACTCGTGATGCAACTTCAATGAACTTATCCGGAGATTTGCGCCAGTGCATGACACCGCAGCCCATGACCAAAAAGTCATCCGGGCTGACTCCAAGCGCTTTGCGCTGTTCCACGTATTTTTCAGAAGATCGCCCCTTCGAAGAAACCGAGCCAATAAAATCGTAAATTAGACGAACTCGTTTCTCATCAATATGGTGATTTTGCTTAAGATTAGCCGTAACCGCTTCGCTGCCACCTATAAAGGTAATGCAGCGCTGTTTAAGCAGCTCAATGCTGCGGGGAAACATATCAATAATTTTTTGCAGCTCATGAACGTAGCACACTGCCGGCGTATTTTCTTCCCAGAAGTCAAAAAACCGCGCGCTTACTATGGAGTTAATAAAAACTGCTCGTATCGTAGGACCAATAAAATTTCTCAGTTCAGTAACGGCTTGATCAGATAATGCTTCAGGCAAAACATGAACTGGCGCAATCGCCTCAAAAAGATGGCGATGGCCACCGTCACGAGGCGCTACAAAGCAAACATCGTATTTGGTTGTTGCGAGCAACCATTCAGCTAAACTACGTAATAGTTGTTGCGCACCACCAACATCAAAGTCATGGGAAACAAGCACTATCCTACCGCTCGTCCTTGCACCAAATTGCATGTCCCGCGTTGTCGTTGGCAATGTGACTGAATATTTTGGAGAGCGCCCCTCATATTGTCCAAAAGCAAGAAAATGATACAGCGGATTTATTCCGGTGGTTCGGACATCATCGTACCGCTTTAGATAATATGCACCATCAAAGAAAGACCCTGTCGCTCTCCCTTCAGTCCAACCAAATAGGAAATAATGGACAATTGGATCAATCCCGGCTGGCCTCACGTCGGGATTAAGCGCCAGATATTCCGCAGGGTCGAAATACGCATTAGGCAAAAATGACTTATTAGATCCAACTGTTATATAATGAACAAGCGGATCGTCACCGTTTAGTAATTTCCCATATTTTGCCTTGTAAAACGCCTCATCCAAAAGCTTATATCTAGACAAGATATCAGCATACAAAACGTGTATGTTTGTATTATTATCTTTTATGAGTCGATTGATCCGAACGGAATTTATAAAACTCGCAAGCAGCTGATTGCGTCGTTCCTGAGCTTGGGGCCCCGCGTCGATTACTGCACGTACCGCAGCTAATTCAGCCTGGCCAAGACTAAATCCGGTCTCAGTTTCGCGCACTTCAACTTGTAAAGTCTCCTCACTGCGAGCTTCCACCGAAACCGAAAAAGCATGACGACCGTCGCCAATATTCGCACCGGTGAGGTCACTACGTAAGAGATCGGCCACTGTTTCAGCTAGTACATCACCGTCACTAACGGCGATAATTTGAATTGAGACCCGCTGCTCCGGTCGCGCTGGATTACGAACCCAGCCAAAAATTGTCCGTCCAGAGATCCTGTCAATATGACCTTCAAAATAAGCTTCAGCTGCAGCTAACTGCACTCGCCCAAGACTATAGCCACTCTTAGCTTCCTGAACCTCGACTAGGAGAGCTTCGTCGTCGCGAGCGTTCACAGTAACAGAAAATGCATGACATCCATCTCCGATTCCCGCAGAAAGAAGATCGTTGCGCAGCATGTCAGCACAAGACTCAGCGAGTACCTCGCCGCTATCGACAGCTATGATGCGAACCGAAACGCGTTGATCTATATGTTTAGGTTCGCGGGCCCAACCATAAATTGTTCGTCCGGAAACACCATCAACATATCCATCGATATAGGGGCGTTTAGGGCCAAATTGCACGCGTCCAAGACTAAATGCGCTAACAGCTTCTCGCACCTCCACAAGCAACGCTTCGTCGCCATGGTGATCAATTGTAATATCAAATGCGTATTTGCCGTCACCGATACCAGCAGCAAGAAGATCATCACGTGGAAGATCGGCGACCACTTCCGTCAGCAACTGACCGTTGTCGACTGCAAAGACCTGGACCGTAGCCCGCTCGCGCCCTGCAACACGTAACCACCCCCTAATGGTTCGGCCTTCGACTGCATCAATTTGTCCAGAAAGTTTTGATCTCTGATTTGGCAAAACTTTCCTTAGGAAGTTCATAATTTGCCCTTGCATCACCTTAGTTAAACTCTCGTGCCTGCGTGTCTACTATAAGACCAGCCCTTCAAAAGCACATTTATATTCATTTATTCCAAAAATCTGAATTTTAGCTTTTATTTTTCTTCCCGGTCCTTCATCCATTCCCAAGTCTCATGAATACCGGCGGTAATGGAGGTCGCCGCCTGCCATTTCAATATTCGTGCAGCCGCAGTGCAATCTAATACTATACGCGGAACATCAAAACCACGCGCAGGTAATCGCTCAATACTGGGCTTCTTCTTAGTAATCTCGCCCACCACCTCGATAATTTCATTAACAGTTTGTCCCTTTCCGCTGCCGACGTTATACGTTCCACAGTGGCTGGAGGCGAGTGCGGATACACATGCCTGCGCAACATCTTCTACATACACGTAGTCACGACTCGAATTGCCATCGCCCCAAATTTTTGTTGATTGGCACCTTACCGTATTCCAAAGCAATGTATTGATTAATCCTTGAACCCCAACACGCGCTTGCCGCGGACCATATGGATTTGAAACGCGAAGAATTACATAGTTTAACCCGTGAAGAAAATGTTCCATCTCGATGTAATGCTCAATAGCAGCCTTCACGATGCCGTAAGAACAGATTGGCTTTAATTTATGGCTCTCTACGACCGGCAACTTCTCTGGGACTCCATATATAGTGCCCCCAGATGACAGAAATATAAGCTTATTTACATTGCAATCTCGCATTAACTGCAAAAGATTGACAGTAGATATTAGATTTTCATTAATATCCAATACCGGATCTATATTAGACGTGGAAGGGATTGTGCTACTAATAAGATGCACGACAGCTGTTGTATCTTTTAGCGCCTCTAAAATCGCATTCTTATTAGAGAATTCACCGGTAATGTATTTAACGCCCGCCTGTGGATGACGAAAAGGTTCTGGCCGTCTTCCCAAAACAGTGACCTCATGCCCCTCTTCACGCAAAGCATCTACAACATATGACCCTATGAAGCCGCTGCCACCAAGTACAAGTACGGCCATTTTGACCTCTATACAGGAATTAAATAAGTAGGTTTGTACGAAATAACGAGAGAGTTTTCCCTTACACCCGAGACAATAATAAGTTTCCAGCTTTTAGCTAGAGGCAAGTAGTGGAACCGCGCGATGGTGCAACACAAGATTGATGCACAAGGAATCACTCTAGTCTCTCAGAGCATTTCAGTATGGACTGAGCCGAGCTCAGCCCATCTGGATCAGCCAAGCGGACAATCACTTATTACTGTTTTTCCACACGCCAAATCCTTCTGCTGGCCTGCGAATGTGCGGATGAGTTCGAGAAACATCTCGAAATCCCGGAAATGCTCGCTCTGCCGCAGAAAAAAAATCACGCATAGACTGACTTAATCCAACGTCATCACACACGACCCATCTCGGAGAGAACGCCTTTACATAAGTTTTCATTTGCTTCAGAGTGATAGCTCCGTTGTGTGTGCCATCTATATAAATAAGATCAACGGTATTTCCAAGATAAGCTCGGCATTCCATTATAGACGACGCATCTAATGGATCTGCTACAATGGATTTTACATTTGGATATTTCCGAAAGTCTGGTTCAAAATCGGAAACATCAAATGTCAACAATTTACCTCCCTCAGCCATTCCTTTTGACAGAGCTTTGGTTGACCCCCCTCGATAAGTACCGATCTCCACTATCTTTTCCGCAGAGCTATACTTGGCAACACCGCACAAAAAATAATAGTAAGGTGATGTATGCAAATAAGTCTTATTGTCATGAAACAAACCGTAGTGACAATCAGATAAATCCACCGCCTTTCCCAACGTCCAAATATCATCTACTTCGGCATCAGACAACATGGCCATCATTTAGCTCCACATACAGTTTAGTATTCCCCCATCGTCCCAAGTCCAACAATACGCTCGAATTTATATTTTCACAACCAACCGGTCGTCCGCTATTATATATAATTGGATATTAGATTACGATATACATGTAAAATGAATATAGATCTTTTTCTATTTTCGATTCAATTAATTACGATCGACCAATAATCTTTCGAGATACTGCCCATATCCAGATTTTTTAAATCGATACGCCAAATCTGAAAGTTGCCGATCACTTATTAGACCCTTTCGCCAAGCTATCTCTTCAGGACAGGCAATTTTGAGGCCTTGTCGCTTCTCAAGTACTTCGATGAACTGAGCTGCTTCTAGCAGGCTGTCGTGAGTTCCGGTGTCAAGCCACGCAAAGCCACGGCCCATAACCTGGACATGCAATTCGCCCCGTTCGAGATAAATTCTGTTAACATCAGTAATTTCAATTTCTCCACGCGGAGAAGGTTTTACGTCGGCTGCAATATCGAGAACCGAATTGTCGTAGAAGTAGAGCCCTGTAACTGCGAGATCAGATTTCGGATTTTTGGGCTTTTCTTCCAAAGAAATCGCCATTCCGTTGGCGTCGAGCTCGACCACGCCGTAACGTTCGGGGTCATTCACAACATAGCCAAATACGGTAGCACCTTTGGATCTCACGGTGGCTTTGACGAGTTCACCGGCGAGGCCGTGCCCGTAAAAGATATTGTCTCCCAATACGAGCGCGACGGAATCAGATCCGACGAAATCGCGCCCGATGATGAACGCATCGGCAAGCCCACGCGGTTCAGGTTGAGCGGCATAGGAGATTTGCAGGCCAAGTTGCGAACCGTCCCCGAGCAAACTTTGAAAAGCGGGCCCGTCGTGCGGCGTTGTGATGATCAAAATCTCGCGGATATTCGCGAGCATCAAAGTCGACAACGGATAATAGATCATCGGCTTATCGTAGACGGGAAGAAGCTGCTTGCTGACGACCGTCGTAACTGGATGGAGCCTGGTGCCTGTTCCCCCAGCTAGAATAATACCCTTCATCATTTCCTCGTCACTTAACTAAAGATACGACGGCTTCGCTCACTCGCTCCTGCCAAGGCTTGGATCGGAGACCGAAGGTCTTGGCGAAACGACTGGAGTCCAGTGCAGAGTTGGCAGGGCGGCGGGCAGGCGTTGGATAATCCATCGTGGTAATCGGCTCGACACTGGGCGCTGCTCCCAATATGGCCGCTCGTTCGCTCATGATCGTTTGGGCAAACTCGTGCCAGGTGGCAACGCCTTGTCCTGCGAAATGATATGTGCCCCAGCTTTCATTGCCTTGAGCGAGTTCTCCATGAACAGCGAGAACAGCTTCAGCGAGATCGGTCGTGGATGTTGGGCAGCCGCGTTGATCGGCCACGACTTTCAATACGCTCCGCTCGTTAGCCAATCGAAGCATGGTCTTCAAGAAGTTGGCACCATAGATGCCATAGACCCACGCGGTGCGCAAAATAATATGTTTCGAACATGATTGGCGTATCCGCCGCTCTCCCTCCTCTTTGCTGTGCCCATAAACGCCCAGTGGCGCGACGCTGTCTTCTTCGTCGTAAGCTTCTGTTTTCGTGCCATCGAAGACATAATCAGTCGAGATATGGAGCAGAGGCACATCGGCCTCGGCTGCGGCGATCGCGATGAGCTCTGGAGCAACGGCATTGACGGCGTGCGCTGCTTGCGGTTCCGATTCCGCACGATCAACGGCTGTATAAGCGGCCGCGTTGACGATCAAACTTGGACGATGACTTGCGATCGCTGATCGGAGAGCCTGTTGGTCAGTAATATCGCAGGCGGCACGGCCGAGCGGGATGAGTGAAACATCGCGCGCGCCAGCAAGCGCGGTTATCTCTCGACCAAGCTGACCTTCTGCTCCAAACAGCAGAATAGAACCAGCCATTACGCCACGCCCAAACGTTCACCACGATAGACGCCGCTACGGATGCGCTGCCACCACTCCTGATTGTCGAGGTACCAGCGCACGGTTTTTGCAAGCCCGCTCTCGAAGCTCTCTTGTGGCTGCCAGCCGAGGTCAGCCTCGATTTTTGAGCAATCGATCGCATAGCGTCGATCATGTCCCGGCCGATCTTTTACAAATCGGATCAAATTCTCTGCAGGCCCTCGTGAAGTATCGAAGGCAAGCTCATCGATGAGAGAGCAAACAGTTTTGACCACATCCAGATTTGTGCGCTCAGCTCTGCCGCCGACGGCATAAGTTTCGCCTGGCACACCTCTCTGAATGACCGTGACGAGAGCCCTTGCATGATCTTCGACATGCAACCAATCGCGCACATTGGCGCCGTCTCCATAGACCGGCAGTTCACGCCCCTCGAATGCGCTCAAAATCATGAGCGGGATAAGCTTCTCGGGGAAATGATAGGGGCCGTAATTGTTCGAGCAATTGGTGACCAAGGTCGGCAAGCCGTAGGTATGTCCCCAGGCGCGAACAAGATGATCGGAAGCGGCTTTAGATGCTGAATAAGGAGAGCGGGGATCGTAGGCCGTTGTTTCGCAGAACAAACCTTCCGATCCGAGAGAGCCAAAAACTTCATCGGTCGAAATATGATGAAAGCGGAAAGCAGCTTGCTCAGAAGTGTTGAGTTCACGCCAATAGTCCAGGGCGGCTTGCAGAAGCGCGAACGTTCCAACCACATTGGTCTGAATGAAAGCGCTCGGTCCATCGATCGAACGATCAACATGGCTTTCAGCAGCCAAGTGCATCACCGCATGAGGCTGGAAACTAGCAAAAGCTCTCCGCATTGCTATTTCATCGGCAATGTTTGCTTTAAGAAAGCGATAGCGCGGATTGGACGCGACAATCGACAGATTTTCAAGATTGCCGGCATACGTCAGTGCATCCACCACGAGGACTTCGGCCTCTTGATTGAGCACCAATTCACGAACAACGGCTGAGCCGATGAAGCCCGCTCCTCCAGTAACTAAAACGCGCATCAAAATACTTCCTCGAAATGGAATGGATTGGAGAGCTCACCTAGTAGCGGAAGCGCGGCATCCTTAGGGGACACGATGGCATCGACTGGAGTGACAGGCCAATCAATAGCCAATGCTGGATCGGCCCAAAAAATCCCCCCATCGTCTTCTGCAGAATAGGGATTATCAACCTTATAAGCGACTTCTGTGTCGGGCTCGAGAGTACAAAAGCCGTGAGCGAAACCTCGCGGCACGAAAAGTTGGCCTGCATTTGCTGCATCCAATATCACCATGCATGAGCATCCGTAACTTGGAGAGCCGACGCGAATGTCTACAACCACGTCGGCAATCGCGCCTTTTAGTACACGCACCAATTTAGCTTGCGCTGTCGGAGGGCGTTGGAAATGCAACCCCCGCACAACTCCCTTCTGCACGGATAAGGACTGATTATCTTGAACGAAAGCAGTATCAATCCCCGCACGCCGAAAGGATTCCGCACTATAGGTTTCCATGAAATAACCACGCGCATCTCCCAAGCGACGACTTTTGACAAGTATGGGCCCAGGTAGCCCCAGTGGCTCAAAGCTAAACTTGTTCATCTAGCACCGTCAACAAAACATGAACGAGAAAGACCCACTAATACTCGAAAATTCTACACATTTGCAAAGCCTAAGACGCTCGAATAGGGAATAATAAAAATATCTCAAATATTTAAAAATCTACCAGCATGGCCGATCTTACTTCTATAGCATCTAAATCGAATAAATGAAACCGGAAGGTAAATATAGGTCGGGCTCCAAATATAGATTTTGGGAATTTTTCGAATAACGCCGGCGCACGTCAAAGATAGAGAAATTGCCCTGCTCTGGGATATAATCTGTAAAGACATTAATTTGAAAATAACTTGCCTTTCCCACCTCAATCGCAACGTTCTGTTTCTATATAAGCGAACCTCATCCACGATCACGGCACTTAATTGCGGACTCCATGATACAACTCGATAAAGTTTTTAAGTTTTACAAAAACAGCGGCTATACGAAAATCGTCCTGGACAATGCTTCAGTGACATTTCAAAGCGGCCGCTCGTATGCCTTACTCGGAGTGAACGGCGCCGGAAAGTCAACAACTATGCGGCTTATTGCCGGCACCGAGTTGCCAAACTCCGGCAGAATAAGACGCTCGGTGAGAGTTTCTTGGCCGCTTGGGTTTTCAGGAGGCTTTCATCCGGCCATGACAGGTCGCGAAAATGTCAAGTTTGTAGCTCGGGCTTATGGCGAAGATGTTTATCGAGTTTTGCGCTTTGTCGAGGATTTCGCAGAATTGGGAGATTACATAGACGTTCCGTTTAAAACTTATTCTTCTGGAATGATGGCCCGATTAGCATTTGGTCTTTCTATGGCCATCGAATTTGAATGTTATTTAATTGATGAAGTTACCGCAGTCGGTGATGCGCGCTTTCAGGCTCGCTGCAAGGCTGTCTTTGAAGAGAGACGAGCTAATGCTGATTTAATTGTAGTTTCGCATTCTATGGACACCGTAAAATTGTATTGTGATCTTGGAGCCGTTTTGGTTGATGGGCAAATACTGATGTATGATTCAGCAGACAAAGCGATCGAAGCCTATAATCGTTTGAATCGATGACTTGGATTGACGATGGAAATTGAAGCCGATCAAAATAAAGAAGGCAATTTTCGCGCCGCTGATCGCGCGCGAAATATGTCTCAAGCATTGGCAGATGCAGCACGCAAGGTCCGACTTTCGCGCAATAAGAATTTGCTTACTGGCGGCGGTTTTCAAGCACGTCGCGGACAGCGTAAAATGCAAATTTTTGTTTGGGGCAGCTTTTTTGCCTTAGTCGTCGTACCAACGTTATGTGCCCTAATATATTACAGCCTAATTGCATCTGATCAGTATGCAACCGAAGCACAATTTACAATTATGGGTGGAGAAGTACGGTTAAATGATGACAATGTGGGCGCAACTACGGGCATTCCGTTAGCAGCAATTATTCAAGATACTTATGTTGTTGCCAATTATATTCATAGCCGCGCTATGATCGAAGATCTGCAAAGATCCATTGATCTTCAAAAAATTTATGGATCTGATCATATTGATTGGTTCGCACGCCTTCCAACGAAGGCTCCTATCGAGAAGTTTTTACGCTACTGGAAGGATATGGTTTCCGTTTCAATTTCCATGCCTTCCGGCATTGTGAAAGTAGAGGTACGAGCATTTTCTCCCGTCGACGCAGCACAAATAGGCAAGCTTATTATTGAAAGCAGCGAGAAGCTGATAAATGAACTTAATGCGAGAACTAACGCCGACATGGTGGCGAATACTGAAGCGGAACTTTCCCGATCCGTAGACCGCCTAAAGCAGGCAAGAATTGCTTTGGAAACGGCACGCAATGACGAAGGAATCCTCGATGCTGACCGGACTGCTGAATTGTTCAATAAGCTAATAACCGACGCTAGGGGATCGCTTATTGCACTTCAGCAGGAGCGGGCAACGCAGCTGAAATATGTGCAGGAGTCCTCCCCTCAAATGCGCATTTTGACCAGCAGAATAGCTGCCGTTAGAGCTCAGATAGCGGATTTGGAGGCAAAGCTCACAGCTACCAATGCGCCGAACAATAGCCGGGTAATATCGGGTTCTATGAGTAAATTTGCATTACTTGATCTGGAAAAACAAATAGCAGAGCGGCTCTACACCGGTTCCGTTGTAGCATTAGAAGTTGCAAAAATGGCAGCCGAACGGAAAGCTATGTATCTCAATACATTTGTTTGGCCTATTAAGCCTGAATACGCATTATACCCCAAGCGATTTTTGTGGGCCTCAGTCATAATTGCTGGATCGCTCGCCTCTTGGGGCTTATTAGTTGGTTTAATGGTTTTGGCCCGAAATCATATGCCTAGAAATTAATGCTATTCAATATCGAGCACGAAAGCGAAGACTGCATAATTGGCTATGTAGTTCCTGATGGATACTCTAGCCTGGCGCAGCTGCGGGTTTACTCTGGCGGACAACTTGTTCGTGAGATGGAGACAGATCAAGCAAGGCCAGCATTGGTTGCCGCAGGGCGACATGAAACAGGCAAATGCGGCTTTATTTTAGATAAAGTATCTTTGCCGGGCATTGAGACGATGACTGATCTCGAGATATTTGATAATGAAAGCGGAATTCTTATATATAGACGCAATACTGGAAATAAAATTAAAAAGAAAGTATTAAGAATTGAAACTCATCTTTATCCCTTACGTCGATTTGATACTTCCTTATGTCGACTATTTCAATATTATAGCTTAGGCATTGAGCGCTTCGGCGGAGAAACAAATGCGCAGCTTTTTCTATTGAATAAATCTGATTCAATATTTTTGTCTGGAAGAATAATTTACAAGAATTATCAGAAGTATATAGACGATATATTTTCCATATTTATAACGCTTCAGGATCCGTATTATGAGTTAGCGGAGCGTTTAATAATCTTGAAGTCGCTAAATCAGCAAAAACAGAGTTTCCTCGGTGAGCGAGACAAAATGGTCTTTGCTCCGGTCGTCAGGTACCTCGAAAATATGCAGTTAGACGACCCTAAGTCGGTAAAGCGTGGAATTTTAGCTATGCCATCTAAGATACTAATGGTTTTAGCAAATCCGGTTATCCGCCAACTAACGACGTCTTCCTATGACGAAATGCCATCTGGGCTGCCCATAGCAACCGCCTTAGACATGCTTTCTCTGTGCGATGTGATAGGCTTTCGCCATGATATGGAGAGCTTCCAGCGAGCAGCATTCTTGCACGCGGGTGGGGGCGGAATGAACACAAATCTTCCTCCTCCGTTTTTAATGGTCAACCGATTGGGCGATTTGCTGAAAGAGACAGGAGTCGCAGACACATTTCTTGAGAAAGATATAGAACTTTACCAACACGTCTTAGCGGCAGCCCAGGTCAGTTGATGAGATCATGTCAAAACCAATAGACCTCCCACATTCTAAGCTCCAGCAAGATCCTCGCCCTGTGGAAGTCAGGCATTCTGATGCACCTGCCCCAAATCTATACCAATTTTCCAAGCGCCAAATTAATATATTTTTCCGTTATGCTTTTCAAAATTATCGCGGACCGAATGTAAATATTAGAATAAAGAGTCGTATAATTCTTAGATTAAGCTTTCTATTGTGCGTCATAGTTCCGACAGCAGCTTCGGCATTCTATCTATATTTTATAGCGACGGATCAATACCCATTGGAAACACGATTTGCCGTTCGTATGGCTCAATTTGCATTTGATCGAGATGCAAATGACAAATCATCGACCAAAGGAACCTCAGGCTCAATGGCCTCTCTCGTGCCGTCACTAGCAAGCCAGGAAGCCCATGTGGTGGCTGCCTATATCCGTAGCCCCGCAATTTTGGATGATCTATCAAACGCGATAGATTTACGCAGTCTGTTTACTCGTCCAGAAGCTGATTTCTGGGCCCGCTTAGCACAAAATTCTCCCCGCGAAGATTTAACGCGCTACTGGCGTTCGATGGTCGATGCCAGCGTCAATACTATGTCAGGTGTAGTAACAGTTAGCGTCAAAACATTTAGACCGCAGGACTCTCTGGATTTAGCAGGAGCGATAATTAAGGCAAGTGAACAGTTGGTAAACCGGTTGTCTCAGCGTGCAAGAAGCGATGCGATGGGCAAAGCGGAGCAGGAGGTCCGCGTCAATGAGCAACGTGTGCGTACTGCTATGGAAGAAATGCGGGCATATCGCGACAAAGAGAAATTAATTTCGCCTAGCAGCGAGGCAAGCTCGACTAGCACGCTTTTAATACAGGCTATGAGCGAACGAATAAATCTGCAAGCCGAATACTTCGTGGCCACGAGAGCAATGTCTCCCGACGCTCCATCCGTTACGGTGTTAAAAACAAAACTTGATGCTATAGACGATCAAATAGCGCGACTAAAAAATCAGATGACTGGAAATGATAATCCTAGAACTATTTCAGCTGCAATAACTCAATTTGAAGAATTAGAACTCAAACGCCAATTCGCCGAAAAGCTATATATGATCTCTCAAAGCGCTTTAGAACGAGCAAGGCAAAGAGCAGAATGGCAGAGCATTTATTTGTCAGTATTCGTCCCTCCGGCTCTGCCTGAACTCTCATTGTTTCCGCAACGCGGTTATTTCAGTATTATGACTTTCTTTATCTGCCTAATCTTGTGGGGCATCATAGCTCTAACCGCCGCAGCTATAAGAGACCACATCGGATAAAATCCCATGCTTGGAACTTCGGAGCCCCGGCTCTTATCAACTCAGTTTAATGTGCTATCAGCCTTGATGTTACGAGATATTCGTACTCGTATGTTGGGCTCATCCTGGGGTTTTTTAGTAGTTATAGCGTGGCCATTATCTCATATTCTACTGATTGTCATTTTGCATTCAGCACTTGGTAGGCTAGCTCCGTTTGGAGATAGTATACCGCTATGGGTAGCTACTGGAGCAGTCCCATTTATGATTTTTTCGTATATGTCGCGATTTATGATGCTAAGCGTACTTCACAATCGTCCGCTTTTGTATTTTCCTGTAATTTTCATAACTGATATTTTATTTGCGCGCGCGATTATAGAGATACTTAACTCTGCGATTGTTGTTATTTTTTTGATTCTGATATTTAAAATTGAAGGCATTTATGTTGAGCCCGCCAAGGCATCGATAGTATTTTCAGCTATCTTTGCTACCATTTTACTTGGTCTGGGAGTGGGTATTCTAAATGGAATTATCGCCGCGTTTGCGCCTGCATGGGCCACTGGATATGCTCTTGTCATTGTTGTGCTCTGGATAAGTTCGGGAATTATGTTTGTTCCCAGTGCGCTTCCCGAACAGGCCCAACAAATATTGATTTATCATCCTGTTTTGCAGGCCATAGAGTGGTTTAGAACTGGCTATTATAGCGACTATAACTCTACCCTTCTAATGACTTGGTATCCATTAGCTTTCGGAGCAGCTGCGCTTTTCTTAGGATTATTCGCGGAGCGCATTTTTCGCGGCAAGATACTAAGCTAACAATTGGCTGGAATGTCTGCGTTTATTCTCAATTCTCCAAGCTGGCCGAGATATCGATTTTTACTATGCGACCATGTCCACCATTCCCAATTATGGAGAATGCTTCAATGTCTATTCCGCCTGCTGCAACATCATCCCAATAAAAATCGGGATAGTGGAGATTTCCGCCTTTCCAATCGGCCGCCGTAGCGCCGGGAATTCGCACGGGTTCGGACCAATGTACCAGATCTGGCGAAAGCCGCAGATCAAGTGACCAAATCATGTTGTTAAAGCCCCCACTTTCGGAAACACCTATATAAAATTTAGAATTCTTGATTTTTGCGACTCTAAATTTAGTGGTTTGTAGGGCGGGGGACCATAGTGGATCTGCTTTCCCTCCTGATAACTCCAAAAATTTCGCGATATTTTTCTTGTCAAAGTTCGGGGGCAAACTTCGATTGTTTACGTCAAATGTTCCGGAAAAAAAGGGAACAAAGTTTGGAGCTTGATCGGAAGCCGAGGCCCTCGCAACCTTTAATCCCCCGCCTCTCCCTTGCTCTTTTTCTGAACTAGTGTCGTTGTAAAATACATAAATCCACCGACTATCGGAAAAGAGACTTGGAGATCGAACTCCTGCCGATATGCGCTTTCCATTTCTCAGATATCCGGCTGACGGCCAAATAATGGGGCCCATGTCCGCAGCTGAAACGGATCCATCGCTTGAAGGTGTAGCTATCGCTGCATTCACAAAGCTAAAATAAAATTTCCAGCAATCGAAATACGCGCCGTTACGCGCCTCTGAGAAACAATCTGATTTATCATCATCCATAACGGTATTATGGATCTTTTGCCCTCCTATTATTTCGTTTTTATTTTCTCCTTGTACGGCAAAAAATATCCGCGGATGAACGTTCGAGCCATCTAAGATTGTGGCGGCAACTATTCCATTGTAGTTTCTTCGCCACATATCGTCGTTGTTAGCACGCAATGGCGCGGACATGTTGCTGATTGTTGCGGGCAGCGAGACCAGATGACACACGGAGTTTCGCAAAGAAATGATCTGCGAAAACGCCGCCCGTTCAGGATATGAACATATCCATGAGTAACTTGTTGAGACAACAACACTCCTCGCGGGAGAACGAATAAAAACGGGATTTACTTCAAAAATTGGCCTGGGCTTTAGATTTACATCGACATGGGGCTCAAATACTCTCAATTGAGATACATTTTTTATTTTTAATCGCCCCTCTGCTGCAGCCACAACTGAAACAGCACCAGCAACGGCGAGCGCCAATAGCCACATCGCAGCTCTAAACATGTCCTTACCCATGAGCTACATCCTAGCCTATATGAAGCAATCCAGCCAATACTAACTGATACTAGTTGGTATCGTTCCGAAGGCGCAGCAAAGACCTAAGCGAATAGTGGAGAGAGAACATCATTCCTGCGGAAATTCCGCCCAGGGCTGCCCTTACGAGACCGTAAATTGATCGGTGCAACAAATCCGAAAGGAGGTGGTACCTACGTTAACGGCTACCATTCAGTATTTCCATCAGATCTCAGGAGATCTATTGGACTGACGCTCAAAGCACGAGCAAGCTCATACAACGTAATCACCGTCGGATTTCTCTGGCCCCACTCAGATACTGCTAGCTTATTCCCGAGCGCTCCGCGACCGATTCCTGCGTCAGTCCGTTCTTCTGGCGCAGCCGAGCGAAGTTTCTGCCGACCAATTTGCGCATATCTATTCGTCACGCCCGATGGTTTATCGGTGCTTTTTTCCCTGACTTCGATTTGGTCGAAGCAGCATATCCGAAGCTTCGACGCCCAACTCCTTAGCCAGACGATCGACCACCTCAATGCTGGCTGCATACACGCTACGCTCAAGAGCGCTGATATAGGTGCGGTCAATCTGAGCACGATGTGCAAGCTCTTCCTGCGACAAGCCAGCGGCGTGCCTACATTTGCGTAGATTGGCGGCAAATATCTCCCGGATCTCCATGATCCAAAAAACCGCACTTGATGAGTATCTAACCACGGAGTATTCTCAACAAACGTCGTCTTGGAGAGCCGTTTGTGGTGCGCCGGATCTGGTTGAAGTCCCGCCTGGGGTTATGCTGCTCCGCGCAGACGGCGTGTGGCCGCTGCAAGATGGGGTCGGAAAGGTCGGCGGATCTTATCTATAATGCGGCCTGTAAAGCTGGTGCTTCTGGGCCAGTTGATAATGCGACTTCGCCGTCCCAACGTCCCGTACGGGAGCTTCTTCCGCTGGTGCGGAAACCGGTCAGTACATGGTCATCACGCTTCCTGCGCAGCCCAGCGGAAATCGATGCCGTCGACCCACGTGGGATGGGGAATGCCTTCATTCTCCGCGTCAGTGCGACCATGGCCTTCTTTCGTCCGCCGCGTTTGACGAGCCGCATGGCCCATGACCTCAAAGCCGATGGGCGGGCTACACGGGTCATACGAATGATCTCATCTGCCGCATCCACCACGCAGATCCTTGTGGGCGGCGTTCCGCTATGGCTCGTTTGAAGGATGGAGAAATGCAGTGCAGATGAGCGGTGATAGTTATGCTCGAACGCGTATGCCGGATTTGGCTTCGACACGTACTGCTTTGCGCGCTCTATTCGGCCTGATGATCTTTTTGATAATGGCAGGCACACCGGTCAGTTCGGTTAAGACCGACATGTCCGATCTCTCTGCAATAGGGCTAATTCTCGTTATCTTCCTACTCGCCATGATGTATGGCCGCGTACGTAGAATGCTCCCCTTGGAAATGATCTGCGAATGCTGGGCGATCGGCTTAGCGGCATCAATTATGGCGATCATGCTGAGTTATCTTGCCGCTTCATTCAACCAGCCTATGACTGATGATTTGCTGAAAAGCTTTGACCATGCGCTGGGCTTTGATTGGGCAAGTTATGCAAGAACGGTTGATGCTTCACCGTTCTTAGTAAAATGGTTCTTCCATGCGTATGCCTCTATGGCGAAACAGCTCCTGTTCATCCCGGTTTTGCTAATTATCATCAAGCAAGCGCCGAGAGCCTATGTCATGCTGGCCTCCTTCCTTTTACTGGTGCTGATTTCATGCTTTATCTTCATTTGGATGCCTGCCATTGGCGCGTTCCATTCTTCAGGAATGCTGGCAAGTGAGCTTACAAGCATCCGAGCCGCTGGCGTTTACAATTGGGTTCCGCAGCTTTTGGCCGTTCGGTCGGCGGAAACTTTTGAGTTCGACCTTGCTCGCGCAGGCGGCATTATCAGTATGCCATCGGTCCATGCCGGCACCGCACTGATCTGCGCTTGGGCTGGCTGGCGCATACCGGTGGTCAAATATGTTCTGGTGGCTTGGAATCTATTTATGTCCGCCTCGACCATCTTTGTTGGCAGCCACTACTTAGTCGATATTTTGGTTGGATGGGCAGTCGGCGCGTTAGCGATTTATGGCGTGCTTCGTGCGTGTCGGTGGCATGAAAGTCAGCGCGACCGGACTAGCGACGTTGAACCTCCTGCCGCAAGTTTCGAGGCTAAGGCTTAGTCAAAGAGTTAGGTTACTGCGGTGGTGTACGTGCAGATGCGGACTAATGTCTTCGGAACGCGATACCGATTGAGCTTCTCGATACTCCAAGGATTTTTCTCAAACGATATCGACAACAAATAGGGAAGTTGGCCTCCCCGAGATTCATAGCTCAGAAGATTACCTGAGCTATGATGCAGGAGCGGAGAGCATCATTATCCGCAAAACATGAAACTCGGCATTACAACGCAAGCACACAACTATACATTGCCCCGCTCTAACTGAGGCGACGCACTTTCGATCTGTGCGTTTTCCGTCGCATCGCTCCGATCCAAATTTTCCTCTCCTCTACTTTCAGCCCATAACTCAGCAGCATGGCTCAAGGGATCAATCTTGTGACGCTCCCACCAGCACTCTTCATGTCCTGCTATATGCAGTTCGCTATGGTGGATCGAACAAAGCGGCACGGTAAATTCATCACTGACTTTTCGTCCAAACGCTCGGGGTTGCGAGAAGCGGATATGATGTGCCTGGGACGGGGCTCTCCCACAAATTAGACAAGCATGACCTGCGACGAACCGTAGATGGTCCTTGTTGCGACGGCGCTTAGGTTCGCTGAAGGTGAGCTCGCTCTTATCGATCCGAGCTGGCACATGAACCGGTAGATAGGCGACCTTCCGGTCGGGAGCTAGCGGTGCCGATGAGGCTTCCACCTCCACCGCTATGTCTTTAGCTTTGCGTCTCCGCGGTGGGACTTCGCGCTTCTCACCATAGAGCGAAAGCCCGGAAGAATTCCCAAAAGTACAGAGCGCCCGCTTGGTGGCATCAATCTCGGCCGCCTTGGACGCCCTTTCATGCGCCTGTCCCACGGTGGAGGCGATCCCCTCCGCCATGCCAAGCCCTTCGCGGACAATGGAATGGCCCCTGCCCTCTGGCCGCCAGTTGGCTCAGCTCAAGGACGGCGATGGCTTGCAGACGCTCGTTGGACAAGTCTAGCAGACGCTTCATCGCATAGCCCTCGCCCGCGCCATCTCCAGGTTGGGAATCCGCTCACCGTCTCTAAACATACCGCCAGACCGTTCTGCGGTATCAGCCGGCATGACTACGCCCATCATCAAAAGGAACCAATGCAAATCGGCGACTGTTTGTCCTCCTTAACGGCTTGTGCCCTTTCATCCAACCGGCGGTCTCCAGAAACGCGACGGAACGATCGAAAGCCTGGCGCAAACCGCCGTCAACGATGCCTACTGCTTCAACCACCTCCCTTTGATTGAAACCGAACCTCAAAAGCTCACAGGCAATGACCAAATTAAAAGCCTTTTGTGGCGTAAAGCGAACCGGATGCCCTTTCCCTCGGGCACTTCGTCGAAGAAAGCCATCAGATGTTCGGAGAGCTTTGAGCCAATATTCATCCCATGCTGGCGATCAATCTGAAGCATGCGGCGAACACGATGAAAAAACTTCGCATCTAAAATAATTTTGCCGGCAGCCTCTCGATAAGGTCCTTCAAATAGAACTCTGATGACCGCTTCGACTTGCGATACGCGATAGGTCGCGTTTTGGATTGATCGGTCATAGCCGACGTCTACCCACAAATTGCAACTTCATCGACGGCACCTGCGGCGCCGGCGCCCCTGTCCGCCGGAATTGAAATCCGCGAAAATTCGCCCCTGCAACAGTAAGAAAGGCTGCCTATTATCGCTTGAAGTGGCCCTGATAACGTAGAAAATCACCCCTGTTATTTGGTCTTTCCGGGCTGTTCCGGAAAAGCGGAAACCTGATGTATATTCACTAATATCAGCGTGTTAATATAATCAAAAGCCTACATCAACGGCAACAAAGCTAACTAAAAAGCTTCAATATGCTTGGGCCTCACCTCACCAAGTCCGCCAAGATCCGCCCCGCCGCCTTGCCATCGCCATAGAGCCCCTGCCCGATCAGACGCAGCTTGGCCTGGTCGCCGGCGCTCGCCATGGCGCGCTCGACGGCTGTGCAGATCTTCTCGACATCGGTGCCGACCAGCTCGGCCAAGCCTGCTTCTACGCCTTCGGGGCGTTCGGTGACTTCGCGCATGATGACGACGCGTTTGCCAAGGGCCGCTGCTTCTTCTTGCACGCCGCCGGAATCGGTGAGGATGCCTTCGGCGCGGTCGAGCAGATACATGAAGGAGAGATAGTCGACGGGTGCGATGAGGTGGATGTTCTTGAGGCCGCTCAGGCGTTCGCGCACCACCGTGTCGACGTTCGGATTGAGATGCACCGGATAGACGATTTCGAGATCGCCGCGGGCGCCGAGCCTCGCCAGGGCTTCGCAGATGCGCTCGAAGCCGCCGCCAAAACTTTCGCGGCGATGGCCGGTGACCAAGAGCAGGCGGCGCGAGCGGTCGACGAAATCGAAGGTTTTGTCGAGCCTGGCGCGCAACGCCGTGTCGTTATGGATGCGGTCGATCGTCTGCAGAAGCGCGTCGATCACCGTATTGCCGGTGACGACGATGCGGTCGGACATGAGATGTTCCTGCATGAGGTTGCGGCGCGAGGATTGCGTCGGCGCGTAGAGATGTTTGGCGACGAGATCGATGGCGCGGCGGTTCATCTCTTCAGGGTAAGGCCGCTGCATGTCGTAGGTGCGCAGGCCCGCTTCGACATGACCGACGGCAATGCCTTTGTGGAAGGCGGCAAGCGCCGCTGTCATGGCCGTGGTGGTGTCGCCATGGACGAGCACCACATCGGGCGCCACTTTGTCATAGAGGCCGTCGATCTTTTCGAAGATCAGGGCCGAGAGCGAATTCAGCGTATGGCCGGGGCGCATCAGCTCCAGATCGTAGTCGGGCTTGATGGCGAAAATCTCGAGCACCTGGTCGAGCATCTGGCGGTGCTGGCCGGTGGCGCAGACCACGCCCTCCACGGCGGGTGAGGCCGCCAGGGTCTGGATGACCGGGGCCATTTTGATGGCCTCGGGTCTAGTTCCGATGATCGAGAGAATACGGATTGTCATGGTCGCGCTCATTCCGGGTGGCTTGCCGGGTGGATGGCAGCCCGTAACCCATTGTGATGGCAAAACAGTTAAAGGGACCGCTGAAACACGGCCGTGATCCTGCGGCGCCACAACTTGGCCGACAAGAGCCCATAGGCCTGCTTAAGTCCATTATCCGGCTTGATTTCTTGAGGCTGGCGGGTGATGGACAGACAGAAACATACGCTCCAGATCAACAGGAGCCGCTCCCAGGGAGGATGCAGGACCTATGTCCATGGCCATGGCGACAGCCCAGCCAACCACCGCTGACCCGGTGAAAATTCGGCTGCGCAATCTCACCAAGACGTTCGATACCAAGCGCGGGCCCTTTCTGGCGCTCGACAATCTCACCCTCGATATCCCCACCGGCTGTTTCTTCATGATCGTCGGCCCGTCGGGATGCGGCAAAACCACCTTGCTGCGCATTCTCGCCGGGCTCGAGACCCATTCGACAGGCACTGTGGAGATTTCCCAGCCGGCCGACGACCGCCCGTCGAATTCGATGATTTTCCAGGGCGACTCGCTGTTTCCCTGGATGACGGTCTGGGACAATGCGGCCTATGGCCTGACGATCCGGCGGCTGCCGAAGGCTGAGATCAAGGACCGGGTCGGCCACTATCTCAACCGCACCGGCCTCTCGCGTTTCGCCGATCTCTATCCGCATCAGCTCTCCGGTGGCATGCGCCAGCGCGTCTCGATTTCGCGCGCCTTCGCCAATGATCCCGACATTTTGCTGATGGACGAGCCCTTCTCGGCGCTCGACGAACAGAACAAATTGCTGTTGCAGGAAGAGCTGCTGCGCATCTGGGAGGAGACCCGCAAAACCGTGTTGTTCATCACGCACAGCGTCGATGAGGCGGTGACGCTCGGCGACCGCATCATGGTGATGACCGCCCATCCGGGCCGCGACAAGGCGACCCTCGACGTGCCGTTCGAGCGTCCGCGCAAGGTGTTGGAGCTGCGGGCCCGGCCCGAATATGGCGAATTCGTCTATAATATCTGGAGCTACCTGCGTGAAGAAGTGCATCGCGCCCGCGCGCAGGACGAAGGGAGCAGCTCATGACCGACGTCGTCCAAAAGCCCGCGGCGAAAGCGGCCGGTGGCAGCGGTTTTTCCTTCTCGATCGGCGCCGGCAATGTCGATCGCCTCATGAACATCGCCTCGCCCGTCTTCCTGCTGTTGCTTTGGGAGGTCGCGGCGCGCATGGGCTGGATCGACGTGCGCTTCTTCCCGGCGCCGTCAAAAATCTTCCAGACCATGTTCACGCTGATTGAGAACGGCCAGCTCTGGATCCACCTCAAGGCCAGCATGTATCGCCTGTTCTGGGGCTTCCTGCTGGGCGGCATTCCGGCCCTCGTGCTCGGCATCAGCATGGGCCTGTCGCGCACCTTGCGCGCCATCTGCGATCCTCTGGTCGCCGCCACCTATCCGATCCCGAAAAGCGCCATCCTGCCGCTGATCCTGTTGATCTTCGGTCTGGGCGAAGCCTCGAAGATCGTCATGGTCGGCATTGGCTTGTTTTATCCGATCCTGATCAACACCGTCGCCGGCGTGCTCGAAATTCCGAAAATTCATTTCGACGTGTCGAAGAATTTCGGCGCCAGCAAACTGCAGGTGTTCCGCACCGTCGCTTTGCCCGGCGCGCTGCCTTTGATCATGACCGGCGTTAAACTGGGCGTCGGCATGGGCCTCATCCTGATCTCGCTGTCGGAAATGGTCGGCGCCAAATCCGGTCTCGGCTATATGATGTGGAACGCCTGGGAAATTCTCTCGGTCGAAACCATGTATGTCGGCCTGATCGTGATCGCGGCGCTCGGTGTCTTGTTCTCGCTCATCCTCAACGAGGTCGAGCGTTACCTCGTACCTTGGAAGGCCGCGCGCTGATAACCTGCACCCGTTGACGAAACGGGTGCGGCCCTGATTGATTATCTGACGCGGACCGGATGCAGATGGCTGCCCGGTCCGCGTTTCGATTCTCGGCGCTGGTTTACAGCGCGCTTTTGGGGAGGGGCTCATGTGCCAGGTCTGCAATCTTCGGCGCCGCGACTTCATGAAGGCGGCTCTGGCCGCCGGCGCGCTGGCACCCGCTGCAGCGCGTGCGCAGAGCCCAGCTCCAGCGCCGTCGGCACCAGCCAATCTCAGCGAATACATCATCCGCGGCGGCCATGTGCTGACCATGGACGGCGCGGGGCGAGATCTGGAGACCGGCGATGTCCACGTTCGTGATGGCGTGATCGTCGCCGTCGGCGAAGCGATCGCTGCCCCCGGCATCGCGGTCATCGATGCGCGAGACATGATCGTGCTGCCCGGCTTCGTCGACACCCATTGGCATTTGTGGAGCACGGCGTTGCGCGGCGTCATCCGCGCCGACGATCCGAAGTTCGGCTATTTCCCGACCACCTTGCGCGTCGGGCCGCATTGCAGCGCCAAGGATGCCTATGCCTCCGTGCGCCTCGGCGTCGCGGAAGCGATGCTCTCCGGCATCACCACGGTTCACAACTGGTCGCACAATACGCGCACGCCTGAACATGCCGATGCCGAAATCCAGGCGATGAAGGATACGGGTGTGCGCGGACGCTTTTCCTATGGCTGGGGCCAGGAACTGCCGTTGACCTCGCCGATGAATGTCGAGGATCTCGGCCGCGTGCAGCGTCAATGGGGGCAGGATCGCAAATCGCTGACGATCGGTGCCGCCCTGCGATCCCCGACACCGGGCGCGCGCGGCGCGATCCCGCTCGATGTCCTGAAACAGGAAATCACCGGCATTCGCAAACTTGGCCTGCCGATGACCATGCATGGCGGCGCCAAGGGGCTTGTCGATGCGGTCGCCAGCGTCGATGGCCTTGGCCCCGACATGCTGCTCGTCCATCCGCAAGGCTTGTCGGAACAGGAGCGGCAGCAGGTCGTCAATTCAAAGTCGCCCTATAGCACCTCACCGGTGATCGAGATGTCCTATTCGGCGGTGCGCAGCGGCTATATCCAGTATGAAGAACTCAAACAGCTGAACGTGCCCATGGGCCTGTCGATCGACAGTTCGGGCGCTTCAGCCAATGCCGATTATTTCAACGTCATGCGGGCGCTGCTGTGGTCGGACTGGCAGCGCAGCGGCGCGCCCTTGCGCTTGAAGCCACGCCGGGCCGTCGAACTGGCGACGATCGAAGGCGCCAAGGTTCTGGGCTTCGGCGATGTCACAGGATCGCTGGAAGCCGGAAAACGCGCCGACATTCTTCTGGTGCGCAAGACCGACATCAATATGGCGCCGGTATTCGATCCCTATTATGCGCTGGTCTTTTCGGCACAGCCCTCCAACATCGACACGGTGATCGCCGACGGGCGCATCGTCAGTCGTGGTGGCAAGGCCGTTGGTTTCGATGTCGACAAGATCGTACGGGAGGCAACCACCTCGGCGCTGGAGATTCGTGGCCGCGTCACCTGATACGGCTCCGTGTCATCCCGGACACGCAAAGCGTGATCCGGGAACCAGGGGCGCGTGATGAATCTTGATTGGTTGCAAACACCGCTTCATCGCCGCGGTACAGGCTTTACCGCTTGCCCCTGGCTCCCGGATCGCCTGCGGCGTCCGGGATGACACCAAGGGTTTCGACAACCTGCTAAAGATTGCGGAACGAATCCGTCGCCTCGACCAGCGCGGCCAGAATGCCGGGCTCGCTCGTCGCGTGGCCGGCATCGGGCACGATATGCAACAGCGACTTCGGCCAGGCCTTGTGCAGGTCAAGCGCTGTGCGCGGCGGTGTCACCACGTCGTAACGCCCCTGAACGATGACGCCCGGAATATCGGCGATCTTGCCCATATTGGCGATCAGCTCACTTTCAGCCAAAAAAGCCTTGTGAATGAAATAATGCGCTTCAATGCGCGACAACGCGATTTCGCCGCGTGTCGCAGGGCCGGTGCGGGGCATGCGCGGTTTCAAGGTCAGCAACTCGCTTTCCCAGGAACACCAGGTGCGCGCGGCTTCGAGACGCGCGGCCGTATCGTCGCTCACCAGCCGGCGATGATAGGCGGCGATGATATCGTCGCGCTCCGCTTCCGGGATCGGCGCAATGAAACGCTCCCAGCCCTCCGGGAACATAGAGGAAGCGCCATGCTTATAGAGCCAGTCGAATTCGAGCTGACGCGCCGTGAAGACGCCGCGCAACACCAAGGCCCTGACGCGCTCGCGATGCTGCTGCGCATAGGCCAGCGCCAGAGCGACGCCCCATGAACCGCCGAGGATCAGCCAATTGTCGACCTTGAGCAGCAGACGCAGGCGCTCGATATCGCCGATCAGATGCTGGGTCGTATTGGCCTCAATGCCCGCATGCGGTGTCGAGCGGCCGCAGCCGCGCTGATCGAACAGAACGATCTTGTAGGTTAGCGGATCGAACAGGCGCCGATAGTCCGGATGGCAGCCACCGCCCGGGCCGCCGTGCAGGAACAGGGCCGGCTTGCCATCGGGATTGCCGCAGACTTCCCAATACACGCTGTGGCCATCGCCCACATCGAGCATGCCGCTCTCATAGGGCTGAATCGACGGATAAAAACTGGCCGTGCGATGGCCTATGTGTTCGTCAACGCTCATCTGGACTTTCTGGGACGATCTTTCTCGCCGTCAGACTACGGCCTTCGCCCCGATATTGCCAAGAGATGAGGTGTCGGACGGCGCATTCAAGGGCGCATTGGCCCGGCCCAAAGCGGTTGAGGTCGGGAAAACCAAGGACTTGATGACGACAGGCACGGCGCCCGAGGTTTCCAGCATGGCGCCAATGTCGATGAAATCGAATTCCTTGAGCTGGATGCCATCGATCGACACGACCGCGTTGGCGAGCTTGCTTTCCTCGCGCAGGTGAATGCCGACGAGGCCGCCGATATCCCCCTCCCCGACCAGAATCACCGGATGGCCGTGGCCGGTCACGGCGCCAAGACCGTCGATAACGGCCAGACAGAAATCGTCGAGCCGGCGGAAGGTCGCCGATCCAGCCCAGCGATAGCACAGCGCCACGGCCCGCTCGCCATCGTGCAGATCGAGCCGGCGCAGCGCCGTCTTGATGGCAGCGGCGATCGCCGCGCGATCGAGCTCCTCGTCATCGAGCGGCAGATCGGGCGCGATGACGGGCAGATTGCGCAGAGGCAACGTCTCCATCGGCGCCACGAAGATCGTCGCGCCGCTGACCTGAATGGTATATTGCGACGCGCCGACGACGGTGGCGCGGATGCCCTGCTCCGGGCGCTCGACGGGAATTCCCAAGGCCTCGACACGCCGCAGGATCGCCTGCGCCAGCAATGGCCCGAGATCGCCGAAGGCCGAGGCCTGCGCGCCATAGACATATTCCGACACGCCACCCGAAAACGTGATGCAGGCGGGCGCCACATCGTTGCGTAACGGCTCCAGCCGCAACAGCGCGGCGGTTTCCGGCGACAAGGTGGCCTTGGTCATGGCTTCGAACAGCCGCCCAGCCATGGCTTCGACCATGGCGACGCGCTGCGCTTCCGGCAGAACGGTGCCGATTTCCAAATCGAAACCAACTTCCGTCGCGAACCGCCGCCCGGCTTCTTCGAGGCGAACGACTTTGCCTTGCGCATCGAAAGACACGATGCGCGCGCCCACGTCGATCGCGGTCATAGCGACCACTTCGCCAGCACTGCACACGGCGATCTTCGACGTGCCGCCGCCGATATCGACGTTCATCACCCGCCGGTTTTCGCGGATGGAGCGCGCCGCCGCACCGGAGCCGAAGGCGGCGAGCGTCGTCTCGAGCGCGTCGCCGGCGCTGACGGAGACGAATTTGCCGGCTTGTGCAGCAAACAATTCGCCAATGGCGCGAGCATTGCTGCGGCGCACCGCCACACCGGTCAGGATCAAAGCACCGGTATCGATGGCGGCCGGATCGATCCCTGCCGCCTCATATTGACGATCGATGAAGGCGCCTAGCTTGGCGGCATCGATCGTCATGTCATCGGCATAGGGCGTCAGCAGAACGTCGGACTCGTGAAACACCTCGCGCTTGGAGACGATGTAGCGGTTGTCGAGCCGCTCCAGCACCAGGCGCGAGAAGACGAGATGGGACGTCGAGGACCCAATGTCGACACCGACACTGACGAGACGGATCTCGTCCTCTTCCTCAAGGGATCGGCGGACACTGGAAAAGAAAACCCGACCGCCCTGGGCCTCGTCGCTCTCGCTCATCAGCTTCTGGCTCACTTACACGACGGTGTCGCGCTTCTCGGCGTCGCTCTTGTCAGTGTTCGGCGCCACATACCATTTCGCATCCATGCGGCTCGGCACGCCATTGCTGGCGAGCGTCGCTTCATATTCCTGGCGCAGATACGGATCTTCCTGCCAGTAGGGAATGGCCGTGCCGCCCTTGTCGAGATCGATGGCCGTATAGTCCGTGTGCTTCTCGCCCGGCGCGCCGGGATCGCGGCCCGGATTGTGCGGGCCGAACCAGGCGGTGAGGCGGAAGTCATCCTTGGAGACGCTGAAGTGCTGATGGAACCAGCGCGCGCCACCAGGCGCCGCCGTCACCATGCCGATCGGCTCATAATCAAGACGGCGCACTTCCGCGGCATGGCCATCCTTCCACGGCGTCGGGCCGCAACGCTCCGGCCATGAATAGGTATAGCCCTTGCCCTTGAGGCAGATCAGGATGGCAGCCGAGGTATGGGCATGGGCCTTGGAATAGCGGCCGTTCTCGTGCTGGCCGATCCAGAAATAGAACTGGTTGTTGGTCATGAACGGTTCGACGCGGCGATAGCCGACCGAGCGGCGGTTATCGAGCGGCAGATCGCAATTGATCACGTCGGGAATGAAATTGGTGCGCCGCATGGCGAGGCCACGCACCGGATCGGGCTCGATATCGTCATTGGACTTGAAAAAATCGTCGGCGCCGTTGAAGCGATCGCGAAACACGTATGGATTGTTGAACACCGCGTCGGCATTGTTGAGCATGTTCATGACATTCGGCGCGGTCGTGCCGCCCAGCAGCAGCGCGCCGCCGGAGGTGGCGTTGACGACGCGATACCAGGCATTCATCGGGATCGAGAACATCGAGCCCTTCTGCCATTCGAAGACATGTTTCTTCGTATCGCCTTCCTGCCAGACTTCCGTGGTGCCCCGCCCTTCGACGACGAGGAAGATTTCCTCGTACATATGCTTTTCAGGATTCAGCGCGCCGCCCGGCGGCACTTCCACCACATAGCAGCCCCATTTGGTTTCGGTGCCATAGAGCTGGATGAAATGGCCTTTGCCGCCGCGCCGCTTCCACGGCATCAGCGGCAAGTTCTGCACCTTCGAAATGCCGATATCGCGGAAGACAGGAATTCCTTCCGCTTCCATCCAGGCATCATAGGGGGTCGGTTGTTTCTTGAACTCGCCGAAGCCCGCCTTCTTCACGCCGGAGGGTTCGTGCCAATGAACACCGTCTTTGGAATCGTGGGGCATGAGTTCCTCCTGTGAAGTGGCTTCGGCTCGTTTTATCGGCCAATCTCTGCCGCGCTAGATCGACCATGGGGCGGGTCCTGTCAACACACCGTGATCCGCCGGCAGGCAGTTGACGAAAACATGATAGCGCGCGAGGAAGGCGGTAAGATGAAAACGCGCACAGCAAGCTGAATTATAATGCTTGTGCCGAATGAGGAACGATATGGGAGAGAGCGACAAGAAGCCTGCGCCGCATAGCCTTGCCGAACATGCCATGGGTCAATATTATAATCATGAGCACGACGGCGACGGCGATGCCGATCACGAACACGACGATTTTGAGTTCGACGGGCCCCTGGAAGAAAATCCACTCTGGATTCAGGACAATGTCCATCTCACCAGCGTCGGCATCGATATCGGTTCATCGGGCACGCAGGTCATCTTCTCGCGCATTCATCTGCGCCGCCTCGCCGAAGACCTGACCAGCCGCTATTATGTCGTCTCGCGCGACACGCTCTATCTCTCGCCGGTGGCGTTGACGCCCTATGCCAGCGAAACGCGGATCGACGATGGCAAGCTGCGCGAGATCATCACGCAGGCCTATCAGCAAGCCGGCATCGCCGCCGCCGAGGTGGATACCGGCGCGGTGATCCTCACCGGCGAAGCGCTGCGGCGGGAGAATGCGCAGGCCATCTCAGCCCTGCTGTCACAGCAGGGCGGCGAATTCGTCTGCGCCACCGCCGGCCACCACATGGAATCCATGCTCGCCGCCTATGGCTCCGGCGCCGCGCAGGCTTCGCTCGATCTGCGCAAGCGCGTGCTCAACATCGACATCGGCGGCGGCACGACCAAGATCGGCGTGCTCGAAGGCGGCAAGGTGATTTCGACCGCCGCCGTCCATATCGGCGGCCGTCTGCAAGTCACCGAAGGTGGCCACATCGTGCGGCTCGATCCGGCCGGGCGGACCCATGCGCGCCGTGCCGGTTTCGACTGGGCACTCGGCCAGGCCGTCAGCGAAGCGGACCTCGATCAAGTCGCCGACGGCATGGCCGAGACCCTGCTCCAGGCCCTAGCGACACGGCCGATGCCACATGATGTCGAACATCTCTATCTCACCGACCCGATCGTCGATTTCGGCGATGTGGCCGGCATGATGTTCTCCGGCGGCGTCGGCGAATATGTCTATGATCGCGAGCAGCAGGATTTTCACGACATGGGCCGCCGGCTTGGTGCCGCCATCCGCAAGCGGATCGCGGCCGGGCGATTCCCGTGGCCGCTGCTGCCGGCGCACGAATGCATTCGCGCCACGGCGCTCGGCGCCTCCGAATACAGCGTCCAGCTCTCCGGCAACACCAGCTATATTTCCAACCCGGGCGTGCTGTTGCCAAGGCGCAACCTGCAAGTGGTGCAGCCGCCGTTCGAACTCAGCGAAGAGGTCGATTCCGCTGGGCTCGCCAAGGCGATCACCGCCCATCTCAAAGCCTTCGATCTCGAAGACATCGAGCAGGACGTCGCTTTGGCGCTGCGCTGGACCGGTGCGCCGGCCTATGAGCGTATCCTCGGTTTCGCCAAGGGCATTGCTCTGGCCTTGGCTGATCGGATCGCCGCCGGCAAGCCGCTCTATCTCATGCTCGATGGCGACGTGGCGCAGACGCTCGGCGCGGTTCTGCGCGAGGATTGCGGCATCGCCAGCGAAATCCTCGTCATCGACGGCGTGATGCTGGCCGACTTCGACTATATCGACCTCGGCAAGTTGCGCATCCCCTCTTACACCGTGCCCGTGACCATCAAATCCCTAGTGTTCAGCGAAGACCCGCGCGGCCCGCGCGCGCGAGAGATCATTCATCACCGCGAGCACGAGGCCGGCCACCACCATCACCACGGACATACGCATAACCATTCGCATGGACATTCTCATGACCATGGTCACGCACACGATCACGATCATCACCATGACCACCATCACGACCATCATCATCGCAAGGACTGACCGATACCGGCCAGCTTGCGCGAACCACCTGTCGGGCGCATAAAATCAGGCGAGGAGGAAACGGTGCTCAGCGTCAGACGGCTCAATACGGAGTATAAGACCCCGAAGGGGCCTGCCGTGCGCGCGGCCCAGGACATCTCTTTCGAAGTGCCGAAAGGCAAGTTCTTCACACTCCTTGGCCCCTCTGGCTGCGGCAAGACGACGACCTTGCGCTCGATCGCTGGCCTGGAGCGGCCGACCTCCGGCGAGATCGAAGTGAACGGCAAACTGGTCTATGCCTCGCAAGGCCAGATCTTCATTCCGCCCAACAAACGCAATTTCGGCATGGTGTTTCAGTCCTATGCCATCTGGCCGCATATGAGCGTGTTCGCCAATGCCGCTTTCCCGCTGGAGGTGCGCGCCAACCGCCCGTCGAAGCAGAAGATCCGCGACAAGGTGATGGGCGTGCTGCAGGCGGTGGCGCTCGATCATCTGGCGGAGCGCGACGCCACCAAACTCTCCGGCGGCCAGCAGCAGCGCCTGGCGCTGGCCCGCGCCCTGGTGATGGAACCGGAACTGCTGCTGCTCGATGAGCCGCTGTCCAATCTCGACGCCAAGCTGCGCGACCGCATGCGCTTCGAATTGAAACGCATCCAACGCGACAACGGCCTGACCACCATCTACGTCACCCATGATCAGGGCGAGGCGCTGGCGCTCTCGCACGAGATCGCCGTGATGAACGAAGGGCGGATCGTCCAGATCGGCTCGCCGCACGATATCTACAACCGCCCGCGCACCAAATTCGTCGCCGATTTCATCGGCACGACCAATTTTCTCGAAGGCCGCGTCAAGGGGCTCGATCAAACGAGCCAGCGCTGGCTGGTCGAAACGCCGGCCGGCGACATTCTGGTGAAAAGCGAAACGGGCCTGGAAGCCGGCTCCAAAGCCTCGGTCTCGATCCGTCCGGAAGATATCGAATTGTCGGAGCAGCCGTTCGACGCGGCGGACAGGAACAGGCTTGCCGGGATAGCGGATGCCACGGTGTTTCTCGGCGATTTCCTCGACGTGCAAGTGCGCGTCGGCACCGCCCTGCTGCAATCACGCTCCCACCCCTCACTGCGCGCGCCCGACGGCGCGCCGCTTTATCTGCGCATCGATCCGGAGAAATGCATCGCTATCGCTGACGAATTCAACAGACACGCCTAACGGCGTTCAAACAAGAAGGATGGAGTAGGAAATGGCCAAGGACGCAGTCGTATCCGACGATCTCGCGAAGAAATTCGCTACCGAAAAGGACACGCCTTATTTGAGGTGGGTGCGCGACGAGGGCCTCGACATCATCGGCGCCCATTACGTGCGCAATCTACGTACGGTGGAACTCAAGCCCTGGGCGCGGCGCGGCGGCAAGGGCATTTTCATCAACCACGAGGCGTCGCGTACCTCGAACGACTGCTATGTCTGCGAGATCGCGCCGGGCAAGAAGCTGGAGCCGCAGCGGCAGTTGTTCGAAGAAATGATCCTGGTGCTCGACGGACGCGGCTCAACCAGCGTGTGGAACGATGCCGGCCAGAAGATCACCTTCGAATGGAAGGCCGGCGCACTGTTCGCCATTCCGCTGAATGCCTGGCACCAGCATTTCAATGGCTCGGGCCAGGAGCCGGCGCGGTTCGTCTCGGTGACCAATGCACCGCCGGTGATCAATCTCTATGAGGACATCGATTTCGTCTTCAACACCCAGCACGATTTCAAGAGCCGTTTCGCCGGCGAGCCCGATTATTTCAGCGCCAAGGGCGAACAGAAGGGCCTGTTGCTGGAAACCAATTTCGTGCCCGATGCGGTGAACCTGCCGCTGATTTCGGCCAAGGAGCGCGGCGCCGGCGGCGGCCACATCCGTTTCAACATGGCCAAGGGCTCGATGAACAGCCACATCTCGCAGTTCCCGATCGGCACCTACAAGAAGGGCCACTGCCATGGCCCGGGCGCCCATGTGATCATCCTGTCGGGCGAAGGCTATTCGCTGATGTGGCCGGAAGGCGAAGAGCCGCGCCGCTACGATTGGGAGGTCGGCACCATGATCGTGCCGCCGAACATGTGGTTTCACCAGCATTTCAACACCGGCAATTCGCCGGCGCGCTATCTCGCCTTCAAACACGAGGTGGTGTCGATCCGCAACGGCCAGGGCGTGCCGAAAGCCTGGATCAGCCGCCGTGTCGGAGGCGACCAGATCGACTATGCCGATGAGAAGCCGTTGGTCCGCGACATGTTCTCAGAAGAGCTGTCGAAGAACGGCCTGACGCCACGCATGGACGAGGCCTATAAGACCGAATTGGAGACGCTGCCGCCCAAGGCTGCGTGACGTGAAAAGGCCCGGTTCTCGGAACCGGGCCATTCGCGTCATTGCGAGGAGCGTAGCGACAAAGCAATCCAGAGCGCGTGGTAGAGTTTTACGGAATGCCTGCGGTACAGGCATTTTGTCGATGATCTTCCACTTGCCCCTGGATTGCTTCGCTACGCTCGCAATGACGGCATGTTTTAGATCTTGAAAGCTTCCAGCGTTTCCGGCGCGAACAGCTCTTCCGGCTTCAACAGGCGCGGCGACAGTCCGCATTCGTGGTGATAGCGCAGGAAGGTCTCCAGCACCTTGTAGTTGTTGTCGAAGCCATAGGGCCAGTAATCCTCGCCCATTTCGCGGCGCGCTTCCTCGATATCGTGCGACAGCCACGGCACCATGGCCTTCAGCGCCGCCGTTTCCTGCAGGTCGTGATAGGTGCGCCGCTGCGACTCGACGAAAGCCTTGAACAGCGACTGCGCGATCCAGCGATTGGCCTCATAGACCTCGCGACGGATGGCGACCGTGTGCATGATCGGGAAAATGCGGGTCTTGCGGAAATAGTCGAGTTCGACCGGCCGATAGTCCTCGAACAGGCGCTTGACGTTGACGCCGTCATAGGTCGAGGGCTTGCGTGCCGTGTGGAAGGCATCGATCTCGCCGTCACGCAGCATCTGCGCCAGGGTCTTGTCCTCTGGGATCGGTGTGACCTTGATGTTTTTCGGCAGGTCGAGCTTGATCTTCTCGATGCGGCCCGGCTCTTCCTCGCCACCGGTATGATAGGTGACGCTGTCCATCGGCACGCCGTAATGGTCGGCGAGAATGCCCCGGATCCAGACCGGCGCCGTCATCTGAAACTCCGGCACGCCGATGCGCTTGCCGACCAGATCCTTCGGCTCGCGAATGCCGGACTTGGCGTTGATATAGATCGACGAGTGGCGGAAGAAGCGCGACGGAAACACCGGGATGGCAACGAAGGGTTTCGGGTCGCGGTGACAGGAGACCGTGTAGGAGGACAGCGACATTTCCGAGACGTCGAACTCGCGGTAGCGCGCCATCCGGAAGAAGGTTTCCTCCACCGGCATGTCGAGGAAATTGATGTCGATGCCATCGGGCTGCACCGATCCGTCTTGCAGGCCGCGCGTGCGATCGTAATTCCAGCAGCCCAGGGTCAATTTTAGTTTCGACATGGTTTTCTCCCTGCGCCACGGTCTCTGGCCGCAGCGTCTGATCGATGATTGGACGGTTGGAAGGCGATCAATAGAACTGATCGAAATGGAGCTGGCCGACAGGCACTTTCGCCGTGATGAGCATTTTCATCACCGCCTGTGACATGGCCGGCGGCCCGGCGAAATAAACTTCGAAATTGGGCAGATTGGCGCCAAAGAGCATTTCGGCAATGTCGTGCACGAAGCCGGTGTGGCCGGTCCAGCCTTCGGTGCCTTCCGGCATCGAGATCGCCGGATGGTAATGGATGCGCGAGCCATAGCCCTCAAGCGTGCTGAGAATGCCCTCGCCGCAAATGTCCTTGGGCGAACGGCCGCCATAGATGAATTCGATATTCCGGCCCTGCAGCACCGGACTGGCGGCGGCGCCCCGCGCAATGGAAATCATCGGCGACAGACCGGAACCGCCCGCCAGACAGAGAATGTCACGCGGCGCATCTTCACGCAGATAGGCCATGCCATAGGGACCATCGATGGTGATGGTGTCGCCGAGCTTGATTTTGTCGAACAGATTGGTCGTTGCCTCGCCGCCTGGCACACGCTTGATCTGGAAATGCCATTCGTCACCCAGGTTGGTGACGTTGCTCATCGAATAGGCGCGCGCCCCCTCGACGTCAGGCAGCGACAGCAAAGCATATTGACCGGGCAGGAACAGGTTCGATTTCTTCAGATTGAAACGGAACTCACGAATGTCGTGGGTGAGATCGTCGATGCCCGCCAGCTCCGCCTCGGTTTTGCGCGGCAGATGGTGGCTTTTGTAATTGTCGCGCAGATTGACCTTGATGGTGCAATCGCCTTTCGGTTGCGCCTGGCAGCCGAGATAACGGTTGCGTGCAATATCGCGCTCGTTCAGGCCCGGCGGATTGGCGCGCAGATGAACCACTTCGCCCGATTGCAGTTCGAACCGGCAATTGCCACAGGAGCCGACATTGCATTCATAGGGAAAGCCCAGCCCTTCGCGCAGAGCCGCACGTGCCAAAGTGTCGTCCTCGCAGACATATGCGATATTGGCATTGCTGATAGTAATCTTGGGCATATACCCCCCGTATCCTTGTTATCAGTAGGTCGCTTAATAGATCGCTGGGGCTTTGTATCCCAGACGCGACGAGATCGTGTGCGCCGTATCTAGCAGAAGCGGCAGAAAGCGCGCCAGCACTTCATCGTCCATGCGTTGACGCGGACCGGCGATTCCCACCGCCGCCACAACGCGGTTCTCAGCGTCCCTGACGGGCGCAGCGAGTGAACGCATGCCCGGCTCGCATTGCTCATCCTCGAGCGCATAGCCGATCCGCCGGATCTCGGCCAGCGCGGCACTGAGATGATCGGGATCGACATCGGTTTGCGGCGTGCGCTGCACGAGCCCGGCGGCGATGATGGCTTCGACCTTGTTTTCCGGCGCGAAAGCCAACATGGCGCGCCCTTCCGAAGCGCAGAAAGCCGGCTTGCGCTCACCCAGATTGGCACGCATGCGGATCGCCTGCGTGCTTTCCAGGTCATAGACATAGATAACTTCTGACCCATCGAGCAAAGCCAGATGGACGGTTTCGTTGGTGGCTTCGCGCAAGGCGAAAATATGCTGACGCGCTTCGGTCGAAACGTTCATGCGCTGGCGCACGAGCGCGCCCAGGCCGAAAAGCGCTATCCCCAAGCGATATTTTTCATTCTCGCTGTTTTGTTCCAGCATGCCTTCGGCCACGAGGGTGGAGGCGAGCCGATAAACCGTGCTCTTGGCGACGCCCAGTTTGCGCGACAGAGCCGTAACGCCGATTTCGGATTCGCCTTCGGAAAACGCCTTCAGCAGCCGCATCGACATGGCGACGGAGGACAATCTCTGCGGCTCGCGGCGTCCCGTTTTCGCCAACGGCTCCGATTGCGACAGCTCATGCGATCCCTGGGCAATGCGATCGTCAGCCATGGGCATGTGCTCCAATCGTATTTTCGCTCAATGTCGCGGTCAGGCCGAGATGGCCGAGAAAATCGGCGGCGATGGCGCTGGCCGAGACGCCTTGTGCAATAAATGTCATGCCCACCGGGCGATCCTCGACGCGCGCCGCCAGGGGCAAACGCGCCAGCTCTTCGCCCGGCATGGCCTGGATGATTTCGATGGCGCCATCGGCCGCGCTGCGCGCCGTGCCCTTGACGCGCAGGATCGCTTGCTCGTGACGGACGAGAACCGCCTCCAAAGCTTCGGCCAAAGCCGCATAGGCAATCGGCGCGACCAAAGGCGCAAAGGCGCTCGTCACGTCGCTCGAATGATGGGCGTGATCGTGCGCGTGGTCATGATCGTGGTGATGATGATGCCCATCGTGACAGGCCGGCGTGCAGACATGCGCCTCAGGGCCAGCCTCGTGCAAGGCCGCGACGATGGCGGCGGCTGGCAAAGCAGAGGATGCCGAGGTCATGATCGAAGCGTGCGGCCGCACCGAGCGGATCGCCGCGCGCGCATGATCCATCTCCTGCGCCGTCGCGAGATCGGCCTTGGTGAGAACGATGGCGCTGGCGTGAGCGAGCTGGCTCTCGCATTCGGGATGGCGCAAAAGCTGCGAGGGACCGCGGCGCGTATCGAATGTGGTTACAACGCCGGCCACTTCGTAGCGCTCGCTGATCAGCGCGTGGCCTTGCAGGGACGCGATGATGGGCTGCGGATCGGCGATGCCGGTGGTTTCGATCAGCACCCAGGAGAACGGCGCAATGGTGCGATGCAGACGCCGCCAGAACAGGCGTTCGAGCGTCGCATTGAGATCTTCGCTCGCCGCGCAGCAGGCGCAGCCGTTTTCCAGCAGCAAAGGCGCGTCGCTCGATGTCTCGACGAGACGATCGTCGAGCCCGACTTCGCCGAGTTCGTTGACGATCACCATGGCGCCTGAAAATTCCGGCGCCCGCAGCCATTGCGCCAGCAGGCTGGTTTTGCCGCTGCCGAGGAAGCCGGTGAGGATGAGGATGGGAACCTTGATACGCTGCGCCATCGCCGCTCCAGCTTTCGAGGTTCAGACTTCGATATAGACCGTGTCGCCGTCCACCGCGGTCGGATAGGTCTTGATCGGGATCATGCAGGGCGGCTCGACCACTTCGCCGGTCTTGATGTTGAAGACGCCGTTGTGAAAGTCGCATTCGACCGTATCGCCGACGATCGGCCCTTCGGAGAGCGATCCCGGCCCGTGGGTGCAGGTATCGTCCGTCACGTAGAAAGCGCCATTCAGATTAAACACGGCGACCAGCAAATCGCCGGTCTCGACCCGGATCGCCGACCCCTCGTCGACCTCGGAGGTTTTGCACAAATCGACTCTCGCCATTGCTCCCGACTTTCCTCTCTCGTTATTGACCTTATCAACCCAGCGGGGTATTGGTCTTTATGAAAATGGAACATTGTTCCGCATAAGGGAACATTATTTTTAACAGGGCTCAGCATCCCGGTCAACCGACAAAATGGTTAGAATGACGGGAGGCCGGGCGCGCAGGCGGATCGCCGGCGATAACCAGAAAAAACAGTTCGGAGGAAGCTAACGTGCTGAAAAAGGAACAGAACGACTATCTCTGCCAGACCGGCCCCGGCACGCCCATGGGCAATTTCTTCCGGTGCTACTGGCAGCCCGCGCTCCTCAGCGAAGAGCTCCCGGAGCCCGATTGCCCGCCCGTGCGGGTCAAGCTCCTGGGCGAGCGGCTGCTCGCCTTCCGCGACAGCGAGGGCAAGCTCGGCCTCATCGACGAATTCTGCGCCCACCGCGGCGTCTCGCTGTGGTTTGGCCGCAACGAGGATTGCGGCCTGCGCTGCCCCTATCATGGCTGGAAATACGACGTGACCGGCCAGTGCACCGAAGTGCCGTCCGAGCCGACCGAATCCGGCTACGCCAAGAAGATCAAGCTGAAGTCCTATCCGCTGATCGAACAGGGCGGCGTGCTGTGGACCTATATGGGCCCGCCGGAGAAGCAGCCGCCCCTGCCGCAGTACGAATTCTCCACCGTGCCGCTGAACCAGACGTTCATGACCAAGCGCATTCAGGAGTGCAATTGGCTGCAGGCGATGGAAGGCGGCATCGATTCCAGCCACGTCTCCTTCCTGCATCGCGGCGACCTGCACAACGATCCGCTCTTCAAGGGCGCCGGCGGCAACAAATACAACATGCAGGATCTGTCGCCGGTCTTCGAAGTGGTGGAGAGCGACGGCGGCCTACTCATCGGCGCGCGCCGCAATGCCGAGGACGATCAGTATTACTGGCGCATCACGCCATGGGTGATGCCCAACTACACCGGCGTGCCGCCGCGTGGCGACCATCCGATGCACGGCCATTTCTGGGTGCCGATCGACGATGAGAACTGCTGGGCCTGGTCTTACGACTATCACCCGACCCGCGCCCTCACCGACGGTGAAGTGGCGGCGATGAAGGACGGCAAGGGCGTGCACGTCAAATATGTGCCCGGCACCTATCGTCCGCTCGCCAACAAGGACAACGACTATCTGATGGACCGCGCCGGCCAGAAGGCCGGCCGCACCTTCAGTGGTGTCGAGGGCATCGGCATTCAAGATGCATCCTTGCAGGAAAGCATGGGGCCGATCTGCGATCGCACCAAGGAAAACCTTGTCGGCACCGACAACGGCATCATCATGGCCCGCCATCGCTTGCTGCGCGCCGCGCGCGCCTTCAACGACAAAGGGGTTCAGCCGCCGGGCGTCAATCCGGAGCATCACACGGTGCGCCAGGCCGCGCTGCTGTTGAAGCGCGACGTGCAATACAAGGACGGCGCCAAGGAAGCTTTGAAGGCCAAGAAGGGCGTGCGCCAGACCTCGGTCTGAGTGTTGTGGAGAGTGCCATGCAAAGCGAATCGGCCAAGATGACCACCGCACACGAAGCCGGCTTTCGCGTGCAATATCCCAACTCGAAGCAGAGAGCGGCGAAAGTCATCGCCCTCGATCCGGCGAGCGCCGCCATCGTCGAAGAGATTTCGAAGAAATCCTGGAACGGCGCGGCTTTCTTCACCTCGCTGGCTTTCACCGCCGAGGGCAATCCCGGCGCCGTCGGCGGCGATCTGAAAGCCTGGCTCAAGGATCTCGCCGGCCGCACGATGGATCTTGTCGCCGAAGTCGAGCACAGCGATTTCGTCGTGGTGATCACCACAACCGGCGCCGATGCGCGCGCCGTTTCCGTGATCGCCGATGCCTGCGCCCTGTTCAACAAGTCCCTGGTCGGCCTCATCGTGCCGGGCCAAGACGACAGCGATGCGGCAACGACGGAATCGATGAAATATCTGCGGCCTTATACCCGCATGCTCGTCATCGCCAGCGGCACCGATTACATCGAGGCTATGCTGACGGCGCTGCGGGCGTAAAGCAGGTTGTCCGGAATCCCTGGTGTCATCCCGGACACGCTCCGCGGCTGTCGGGGATGACACCGAGGCCTCTGTTTCGCAAAGCCCGAATATGTATAGATGGCGCATGATCCGCGCGCGCCCTCTCGCTTTCCTCGCCTGTCTATTTTCCAGCTTCCTCACGCCCGCCCTGGCGCAGGACGAAGCCTTTCGCGGCAAGACGGTGACCTACATCGTCGCGACAGGCCCCGGCGGCGGCTACGATTCCCACGGTCGCCTGGTCGCGCGGCTGATGCAGAAATATCTGCCCGGCGCGACAATCGCGGTGAAGAATGTACCGGGTGGCGGCCATCTGATCGGCGCCAATATGCTTTACGCGGCGCGGCCGGACGGGCTCACCATCGGCACGTTCAACATCGGCCTGATCTACGATCAGCTCGTTGGCCGTCCCGAGGTCAAATTCGATCTGGCGCGCTTTTCCTGGATCGGCAATGCGGTGTCCGATCCGCGTGTTGTCGTGCTTGCGGCGCAATCGCCGGTGATGGATTGGAAAGGGCTAGCCGCCCAGCCCCAGCCGGTCACCTTCGGCACAGCCAATATCGGCAGCGCCTCCTATGTGGAGACGAGCCTGCTGACGAGCGCGCTCAATCTGCCGATCCGGTTACGGCCGGGCCTGACAGGCAACGAAGACCAGCAGGCCATGCGACGTGGCGACATCGCCGGCGCGGTCGCGGCACGCGCCGTCTACGAGCCTTTCGTGCGCGATGGTTTCGCCCGCATCGTCGCGCAGATCGGCGGCGGCGAAAAAGATGCGCCGCAACTCGCCACGCTCGTCAGCGAAGCGCGCGGTCGCCACATCGTCGCGCTCATTCAAGCCCAGGCCGATCTGGCGCGGATCACCGCCGCCCCGCCCGGTGTCGCCGCTCCCCTGCTGGACGCCTTGCGTACCGCTTATCGCCGGGCGCTCGACGATGCGGACTTCCGCATTGAGGCAACCAAACTCGGCCGCGCCGTCGAACCGCTGATCGGCGATGATGTTTTGAAGAGCTTGCGCCCGGCGCTCGATCAAACGCCGGAAACATTGGCGCTCATCAAGGACGCATTGGACGGGCGCAAGAGGTGACGTTGCCGTACCGTCATTGCGAGCGAAAGCGAAGCAATCCAGGAGTCGCACGCGAAGCCATCGACGTTTGGCATGCGCCATAGGCTTTGTTGACGTGCGTCCTCGCGCCCTGGATTGCTTCGTCGCTATGCTCCTCGCAATGACGGAAAGCTCTACCCGTGCCGCGCCAAGGTCTCGCGCACGGCGCGCACGAGATCGGCTTCCGCCACCGTCGTCTGCTGCCGCTCTTTCAGCGCCAGATATTCGGCCCGGTCCATGTCCTTGGCGGCATTGGCGACCTGCGCGCCGAGGACGAGATCCTTGACGATGATCTCGCCCTTCTCGCGCTCGTTCGAACCTTGAATGATGGCGCAGACGCTGCGACGACGGTCGGCATATTTGAGCTGCGCGTTCATGCCGGCGGAGCCGAGATAGAGTTCGGCGCGGATGCCCTCGGCGCGCAGCGCCGAAACGAAGCCCTGATAGCGCGCCACCTGATCCTTATCGAGCACCAGCACGACGACCGGGCCACGCTGCGCTTCGCCGGCGACGATCGGCGAATGGATCGCCGTCAGCGCCGCGAGCAGACGCGACACGCCGACGGAGAAACCTGTTGCCGGCACCGGCTCGCCACGGAAGCGCGCGACGAGGCCATCATAACGGCCGCCGCCACCGACCGAGCCGAAGCGCATCGGCCGGCCGTTCTCGTCCTTCACCTCAAAAGTCAGCTCGGCCTCGTAGACGGGGCCGGTGTAATATTCGAGGCCGCGCACGACGGCCGGATCGATCACCACGCGGCCATCGCCATAGCCGGCGGTGCCGAACAGGTCGGCCATGGTGGCAAGTTCCGCCACACCTTCGAGGCCACGGGCGGAATCGCCCACGGTCTTACGCAGCCGCTCCAGGGTGCCGGCATTGTCGCTGGCGCGCGCGGCGGTGAAATCGAGGATGCGCTGGATCGCCGCAGGGGCGAGTTCCGCGCCCTTGGTGAAATCGCCCGACTCATCCTTGCGTCCGGCGCCGAGCAGCAGGCGCACGCCCTCGGGGCCGAGACGATCGAGCTTGTCGATGGCACGCAGCACGATCAATTTTTGGGCATTCTGACCCTCGCCGAGACCCGCGGCCTCGAGCACGCCGTCCAACACCTTGCGATTGTTGACCTTGATCACATAGTCGCCGCGCTTGATGCCGAGCTTTTCGATCGTATCGGCGGCCATCATGCAGATTTCAGCATCGGCGGCGACGGAGGCGGAGCCCACTGTATCGGCATCGAACTGCATGAACTGGCGGAAACGGCCCGGGCCCGGCTTCTCGTTGCGGAACACGAAGCCGGCGCGATAGCTGCGATAGGGTTTCGGCAGCCGGTCGAAATGTTCGGCGACATAGCGGGCCAGCGGCGCGGTCAGGTCATAGCGCAGGCTCAGCCACTGATCGTCATCGTCCTGGAACGAGAAAACCCCCTCGTTCGGCCGGTCGAGATCGGGCAAAAACTTGCCCAACGCCTCGGTATATTCGATGAACGGCGTCTCGACGGCCTCGAACCCATACAATTCATAGATTTCGCGAATCGCCGCCATCATGCGGTTGGTGGCGGCGATATCCGTCGGCGTCCGGTCGGCGAGACCGCGCGGCAGGCGTGCTTTGACGGTGGCGGATTTGGTTTCTGCGTCGTTCATCTGAAAATGGGGCCTGAAATAAGAAGATGACCGGCTTTTAGAGCGGTTTCCGACGAAGGGAAATCGCTTTTCCTGCCGCGCGCTGCTTTCTGCCCCACCCAATAGCTACCCTTGCCGCCTTTGCCTAAAAAGGCCATGTTCGCGGAAGATTCTCCGGGAATTGCTCGGCTTTCGATCCTTGCCGGCAATCATCGCCCCTGACCAAGCAAGAGACGCGCGTGCCCCTTACAGCTCTGTCCGCTCACCGCCGCCCCCTTCGCCGCGCCGCCCTGGCCGGTTTGGCCCTCCTCTGCTTCGCCTCGGCCGGTTCGGCCAGCGTGCGCCCGTCGCGGGCGGTGGCGACCCCGTTCGAAGTCGGCGCCAGTCCGGCCGGCAATTATCTCGCCGCCCTGTCCGCCGCCTCCCAGCGGGATACGCTGGCGGCAGCGACCTATTTCCGCGAAGTGCTGCGCTTCGACCCACGCAATCCGGCGCTGATCGAGCGCGCCTTCATCGCCTCCATCGCCAATGGCGACATGCCGCAAGCGATGACCCTGGCCGAACGGCTGGTGCGCATCGATCCCAAGAACGGCCTCGCCAATCTGGCGCTCGGCGTGCGCGCCATCAAAACCCGGCAGTTCGCCTCGGCGCGCACCTATCTCGCCAAGGGCGGCGGCTTCCGCCAGGGCGAGATCACTTCGATCCTGCTGTCGGCCTGGGCCTTCGCGGGCGCCGGCGAATACGGCCGGGCGCTCGAGACCACCGACAAGCTCACCGATCGCCGCCTGTCGCTGTTTCGCGATTATCACGCCGGTTTGATCGCCGATGTCGGCAAGCGGCCGCAGGAAGCGGCGCGCCGGATGAAGGCGGCCTATGACGTCGAGAACGGCACTTTGCGCCTGGTCGATGCCTATGCGCGCATCGAATCCAAGCAAGGCCGCAAGGACGAAGCGTTGCGCGCCTATCGCGCCTTCGACGAACAACTGCCGCGCCATCCGGTGATCGCCCAGGCGATGCAACAGATCAATGCCGGCAAGACGCTCGACTCGGTCGTTTCCAACGCGACCGAAGGCGCCGCCGAAGTGCTTTACGGACTGGCCTCGGCCGGTGGCGGCCAGGGCGGCGACGAACTCGCCGCCATCATCTATCTGCGCCTGGCGCTGTGGCTCGAACCGAACCATGCGCTGGCGATCATCAGCCTGGGCGATGCCTATGAGCGCATCAAGCAGGACGCGCGCGCCATCGACGTGTTCGAGAGCATGCCGGCCAATTCGCCGCTGCGCTCCAGCGCCGATCTGCAGATCGCCTTCGTGCTCGAAAAGCTCGACCGCAAGGACGAGGCGCTGGAACATCTCAATGCCATCGTCAAGGATCAGCCTAACGATCCCGATGCGCTGATCGCACTCGCCAATCTGCAGCGTTCGCGCAAGCTCTATACGGAAGCGGCGCAATCCTACAGCCGCGCGCTCGATACATCGGCCGAGCGCGGCAAGAGCGACTGGACGATCTACTACTATCGCGCGGTGAGCTATGAGCGTTCGAAGCAATGGCCGCTGGCGGAGGCCGACTTCCGGCGCGCGCTGGAAGCCGTGCCGGAAAACCCGGTGGTGCTGAACTATCTCGGCTATTCCTGGGTCGACCAGGGCACCAATCTCGACGAAGCCTTCCGCATGCTCAAGCGCGCCGTCGAACTGCGGCCGCGCGACGGCTATATCGTCGACAGCCTCGGCTGGGCCTATTACCGCCTCGGCAAATATGACGATGCGGTGCGCGAGCTTGAGCGCGCCATCGAGCTGAAGCCGTCCGATCCGGTGATCAACGACCATCTGGGCGATGCCTATTGGAAGGTCGGCCGCCGGCTCGAAGCGCAGTTCCAGTGGAACCATGCGCGCGACCTGGGGCCAGAACCGGAAGAGATGCCGAAGATCCTGCGCAAGATCGAAAAGGGCATGGACGAGGACAATGCCGCCCCGACGGTCACACCAGCGGTCGGCTCCGACAAGCCGAAGACGGATGGCGGCTAGGTCCAGCCGCCACGCAGCAGATATTGATAGAGGCCTATGACCGCGCTCGTCGAAAAGGCTGCGGCCAAGATCAATCTGACATTGCATGTGCGCGGACGCCGCGCCGATGGCTGGCACGATCTGGAAAGCCTGGTCGCCTTCTCCGGCACCGGAGACAGACTGTCGCTTGAGCCAGGCGATGGCTTGTCGCTGACGACGAGCGGCACCACGGCTGGCGCCGCCGGCCCCGATGACGACAATCTGGTGTTGCGCGCCGCGCGGCACGCGATGACGGCGTTTCCAAATCTGCGCGCCGGCACTTTTCATCTCATCAAGACCTTGCCGGTGGCCGCCGGTCTGGGCGGCGGCTCGTCGGACGCCGCGGCAGCGCTACGCCTGCTGGCGCGCTTAAACGACATTCCGCTTGGTGATCCGCGCTGGCACGGGACCGCGGCCGCCACGGGCTCGGATGTGCCCGTCTGTCTCGCGCAGCACGCGCGCATGATGCTTGGGCGCGGCGACGAACTCGGGCCGGAACTCGCCCTGCCCCGCCTGTTCGCCGTTCTGGTCAATCCGGGCGTTCCCGTCGCGACGCCGGCGGTGTTCTCGGAACTGGGCCTGAAACCCGGTGCGTCCCTCGGCTACGGCGCGCATCCGGCCATCGACACATCCTCCGCCGCGACGCTGCTCGGCCAGTTGCGCAAGGCACGCAACGATCTCGAAGACCCCGCTTGCATGGTGGCACCGCAGATCAGTCATGTGCTGGCGGTCCTGGCGGCGGGGCGCGGCTGCCGGCTGGCGCGCATGTCCGGCTCCGGCGCCACCTGTTTCGGTCTGTTCGAAAATTGCCATGCGGCGGCGCGGGCGGCGGCGGTGATCCGACGCGATCATCCTGGTTGGTGGGTGAAATCGACCGTATTGCGCTGATCTCTGCTGGGACTTGCCTCCCACGCCGATCCGTTGGAAGACACGCGCGCAACGAAGAATTGGGAAGACCATGACGACAGAGATCGCGCGGCGGATCGAAAACCTCATCGCGCAGATGACTCTCAGCGAAAAGCTCGGCCAGCTTACCATGCTGGCGGCGTCGCTGGTCGAAACCGGCCCGCCCGGCCCGCACAATCCCGCCACCATGGTGCGCGAAGGCCGCGCCGGCAGCCTTCTCAACACCTGGGGCGCCAAGGAAATCCGCGAGGCGCAGCGGGTGGCGATGGAAGAGACGCGGCTGAAAATCCCGCTGTTCTTCGCCGTCGACGTGCTGCACGGCCATCGCACCATCTATCCGATCCCCTTGGCGGAAGCCTGCGCCTTCGACCGCGCGCTGTGGCAGCGCACGGCGCAGGAAGCGGCCGAGGAAGCGACGCGCGACGGCATTCAGATGACCTTCGCGCCGATGCTCGACGTCAGCCGCGATCCGCGCTGGGGCCGCATCTGCGAATGCGCCGGCGAGGACGGGTTCATCAACGCCGAATATGCCAAGGCGAAAGTCGTCGGCTTTCAAAACACGCCGCCGCAACCCGAGCGCCGCCTTGCCGCCGTCGCCAAACATTTCGTCGCCTATGGCGCGGTGAATGCCGGGCGCGACTATGCGGAGGTCGATGTTTCGGAGCGCGCGCTGGCGGAAATCTATCTGCCGCCGTTCCAGGCGGCGGTGGAGGCCGGCGTGCTCGGCATCATGCCGTCGTTCACCGATGTGGCCGGCGTGGCGATGACGGCGCACAAGCCGCTGCTCAACGATCTGCTGCGCCAGCACTGGGGTTTCGATGGCGTCGTCATCAGCGACTATAACGCCATCGCCGAACTGATCCCGCATGGCGTCGCCGCCGATCTCACGGAAGCCGCGACCTTGGCGCTGAAGGCCGGTGTCGACATCGACATGATGGCTGGCGCCTATGAGCAAGGCCTGCCCGTCGCGCTCGAACGCGGCGCCGTCAGCATGGACGAGATCGACCGTGCCGTGCGGCGCGTGCTCAAACTGAAATTTGCGCTCGGCCTGTTCGACAATCCGCTGCGCGGCCTCGAAGACATTTCACCGACGCCCGACAGCGATCCCTCGCGCCGTGCCTCGGCGCGCGATGCGGCGCGCCGCTCGATCGTGCTGCTCGAAAACCGCGATCAATTTTTGCCCTGGACGCAAGCGCCGCGGAACATTGCCGTCGTCGGCCCGCTGGCGGATGCACCGAGCGAATTGATGGGCGCCTGGTGCATGGCGGGCGAGATCGACGAAACGGTTGGCATTCTCGCCGGCCTGCGCACGGCCTTCGCCGGCAGTACCATCACCCATGCGGCGGGCGGCGGCATCGAAACCGGCGACGCGCAAGCCGTGGCCGAAGCCGTGAAAGTGACGCAAGCCGCCGATGCGGTGGTGTTGTGCATCGGCGAATCCCGCCACATCTCCGGCGAAGCGGCGAGCCGCACCAGGCCGGCGCCGCCTGACAGCCAACTCAAACTGGCGCGCGACATCGTCGCCACCGGCAAGCCGCTGTTGCTCATATTGGTCGGCGGCCGGCCTTTCGTTCTGCCGCAGTGGCTGGTCGACGGTGCGCAGGCGATCATCGCCGCGTGGTTTCCGGGCACGGAAGCCGGCAATGCCATCGCCGACATCATCAAGGGCGCATGGAATCCCTCAGCCCGGCTCGCCATCTCTTGGCCGGTCGAAGTCGGCCAGATTCCAATCTACTACAGCCTGCGCACCACCGGCCGGCCGAACGATCCGAAGAACGGTTTCTCGACCTGCTTCCTCGACGCGCCGATCACGCCGCGCTGGAGCTTTGGCGAAGGGTTGAGCTTCACGCGCTATGATCTGAGCGAGGCGCAGGTGAGCGCGACGACAATTGAGCGCGATGGTGCGCTCGATGTGTCCATCGATGTCAGCAATGCCGGCAAGATGGATGGTGAGACCACGATCTTTCTGTTCATCCGCGATCCGGTGGCGCAGGTGACGCGGCCGGCCTTGGAGCTGAAGGACTTTCAGACCGTCGCGCTGGCGGCGGGCGAACGCCAGCGCGTCGCTTTCAAACTGCATGCGCATCAGCTCGCCTATCCCGGGCTCGATCTGAAGCCGCGCCTCGACGACGGCCCCATCGAAATCCATATCGGCACGAGCGCGCGACCTTGCGATCTCAAGCGGGTGGATATCGAGGTGCGAGCTTAACAGATCGGTCGACAACCTCCGTGTCATTCCCGACGCGCCAAAGGCGCGAGCGGGAATCCAGGGACGAGCGGTAAAATCTTGCGCAACAACCGCGCATCGCCGTTTCAATCAGCGCTCTACCACGTGCCCCTGGATCCCCGCTCGCAGCTTCGCTGCGTCGGGGATGACACCGAGGGCCCGCGTTTCCGTCAATGCGCGCGACTGACGCAGAAATCGACCACGTCGAACAAAGCCCGCTTCCACTGCGAGGCTGGGAAGAGTTCCAGCGCGTCGCGCGCCATGGCGCCGTAATGGCGGGCGCGCTCGACGGTGTCTTCCAGCGCGCGGTGCTTCTTCATGGTCGCGAGTGCCGTTTCGAGATCGCCATCGGCGATTTCGCCGCGCTCCAGGGTGCGGCGCCAGAAATCGCGCTCGGCTTCCGTGCCGCGGCGGAACGACAGCACCACCGGCAGAGTGATCTTGCCCTCGCGGAAATCGTCGCCGACGTTCTTGCCGAGCTTGGCGGCTGAGCCGCCGTAGTCGAGTGCGTCGTCGATGAGCTGGAAGGCGATGCCGAGATTGGCGCCATAGCCACGACAGGCCTCGACATCAGCCTTGGCGCGGCCGGCGAGAATGGGACCGACTTCGCAGGCAGCGGCGAACAGCGCCGCCGTCTTGGCGCGGATCACTTCGAGATAGGCGTCTTCCGAGGTCTGGGTGTCCTTGGCAGCGGAGAGCTGCATCACCTCGCCCTCGGCGATGACGGCGGCGGCGCTCGACAGCACGTCGAGGCATTGCAGCGAACCGACCTCGACCATCATTTTGAACGCCTGGCCGAGCAGGAAGTCGCCGACCAGAACCGAGGCTTCGTTGCCCCACAGCATGCGGGCGGCGAGCTTGCCCCGGCGCATGTCGCTCTCGTCGACCACGTCGTCGTGCAGCAGCGTCGCCGTGTGCATGAATTCGACGGAGGCGGCGAGCTTGATATGGCCTTCGCCGGTGTAGCCGCACAGCCCCGCCGTGGCGAGGGTCAGCATCGGGCGCAGGCGCTTGCCGCCGGAGGAAATCAGATGGTTGGCGACTTCTGGAATCATCGCCACGTCGGAGCCGGTGCGCGCCAGAATGGTCTTGTTGACCCCGGCCATGGCCTCGGCCACCAGGCCATTGAGACGCTCGATACCGGTGGACTTTTCTTCCAGGGGAACGACGACACCCACAGCATTCACTCCGATCAACCCGCAGATCCAATTCACCGGCCAAATCCACTGGGCAGCGCTTGCGGCGCCACAACCCACGTGCGAGGCTCGCGCACTTTTCGCACGGGCAAAGGGTCGTGTGCAACGCGCCAAATGCGCCCAAACGGAGCGGAACCGCCGGAGCGGCGGTCCGGCTGACAAAGACGTGATCGAGCTTATGCGCACCAACGACATGGTGCTGATTTCAGCCATCGAAGCGCTTTTGAACGCCGCTGATATCAATCACTTCGTTGCGGACGGCCATATGAGCGTGCTGGAGGGGTCGATCGGCTTCCTGCCGCGCCGGATTCTCGTGCCCCGCGACGAGGCCGAGCGGGCCCGCCGCCTCCTGACCGAGGCCGGATATGGCGGAGAGCTCAAACATGGCTGAAACGGAAGATGCGCTTCTTGGCGGCCGGCTGCGGTTGCTGCAGCCCGCCACCGGCCATCGCGCGGGAACCGATGCCATTCTGCTGGCCGCCGCCTGTGAGCCCGTCGGCCGGAAGCTTGGCGATCTGGGCTCCGGCATAGGCACGGCCGGCCTCGCCGCCGCGCTGCGCCTGCATCCCGAAGCGCTCGTGCTGGTCGAGCAGGATGCCGAGATCGCGGCGCTGGCCCAACGGAACGCCGCCGCGAATGTGACGATGGCGACGCAGGTGGTGGTTTGCGATCTTTTGAGCGCCCGCGCCCGGCATGCCGCCGGCCTCTCCGACAACAGCCTCGACGACGTGATCTGCAATCCGCCCTGGTACGACGGGCGCAGCCATCGCGTCTCTCCGCACGCCAAGAAGGCGGCCGCTCATGCAGTCGAAGCTGGCGGCGACATCGTGACTCCCTGGCTGCGCGCGGCGAGCGCGGTGCTGCGGCCGGACGGCTCCTTCACGATGATCCATCGCGTCGAGCGTCTCGGCGATATTTTATCGGCTAGCGAAGGACGCTTCGGCGCGATCACGATCATGCCGGTACACGCGCGGCCGGATGCACCGGCGATCCGCATTCTGATGCGCGGCATCAAGGGCAACCGCGCGCCCATGCGGCTGGCGCCGCCTTTGGTCCTGCATGATGCGAGCGGCACATTCACCGAACGCGCCGAGGCCATCCATCGCGGCGAGGCCGCCATCGGATGGCCTTAGCTTTTCACAGCGTTTCAAAGTTCGGGCGTTTCACAGTTCGGCGGACTCGCCGAACGCCATGAAGACGCGTCGATCTCAGCAAACGCGACGGTTCACCCACTGCCAACCCCAAGGGGTTGGCGCCCAGACCCGGCGAATGCAGCTGTAGCCATAGACTGGACCGTAGAAGCCGTAGCCGCCGCCGTAGAAACGGGGACCGGGGCGATAGAACCCGCCACCACGCCAACCGCCACCGCGGAAGCCTCCACCGCCATGCCAGCCGCCACCGCCATGGAAGCCCCCGCCACCGTGAAAGCCGCCGCCACCATGACCGCCGTGCGCAGCGGACGCCGTTTCGGAGAAGCTCACCGCGCCCAAGGCGACGATGGCAGCGATCGCACCGGCCCGTGCGATACGATTGATTGCAACGCGATTGATGAGAGACATGACAACCTCCATCCCTGGAGTGTTCGCTGGGCATTCAGCCCATGCGACAACCCTGAGCCATCGTACCTGAATAACTACTTATGTAATTGTTCATATGGCATTCATATGGCCGGTTCCGGTGTCGTTTGACCGTGAGGGCATCGCCGACTAGTTTGCGCGCGATTTTCGTCGCTTCGCCGCATTTTCTTCACGCGAACCGGTCTCCCCTTCGCCTGAAAATGCTTTCATAGGGTCCCCATGTCCGCCTCTCTCGATCCGTCCAAGTCCTTCCAAGGGCTCATTTTGACCTTGCAGACCTTCTGGGCGGAACAGGGCTGCGTCATCCTGCAACCCTATGACATGGAAGTGGGCGCCGGAACGTTCCATCCGGCGACGACCTTGCGGTCGCTTGGCCCGAAATCCTGGAAAGCCGCCTATGTGCAGCCCTCGCGCCGGCCGAAGGACGGCCGCTATGGCGAGAACCCGAACCGGCTGCAGCACTACTATCAATTTCAGGTGATCCTGAAGCCATCGCCGCCGGATTTGCAGGATCTCTACCTGCGCTCGCTCGCCGCCATCGGCGTCGACGCCAAAGTGCATGACATCCGCTTCGTCGAGGACGACTGGGAAAGCCCGACCTTGGGCGCCTGGGGCCTGGGCTGGGAATGCTGGTGCGACGGCATGGAAGTGAGCCAGTTCACCTATTTTCAGCAGGTGGCGGGCTTCGAATGCGCGCCGGTCTCCGGCGAATTGACCTATGGTCTCGAACGGCTCGCCATGTATGTGCAGGGCGTCGAGAACGTCTACGACCTGAATTTCAACGGCGGCGAAGGCGACGCGAAAGTCACCTATGGCGACGTTTTCCTGCAAGCCGAGCAGGAATATTCGCGGCACAATTTCGAATATGCCGACACGGCGCTGCTGTTTCAGCACTTCCGCGACGCCGAGACCGAGTGCAAGGCGCTTTTGGAAAAGGGCGACAAGGGCAATCGGCACGAACTGGTGCTGCCGGCCTATGACCAGTGCATCAAGGCCTCGCACCGCTTCAACCTGCTCGACGCACGCGGCGTGATCTCGGTAACGGAACGGCAGAGCTACATCCTGCGCGTGCGCGAACTGGCCAAGGCCTGCGGCGCGGCCTGGCTGAAGACCGACGGCGGCGGCGCTTAGAGGGAATCGCTTTTTGCACAACCTCAGTGTCATCCCGGACACGCGAAGCGTGATCCGGGAACCAGGGGCGCGTGACGAAATCTTGGTTGATCGCGAGCGCCGCTTCACCGCTGGGGATTGCAGACTCTACCGCTCGCCCCTGGTTCCCGGATCGCGCCGTCGGCGCGTTCGGGATGACACCAAGGCTCCGGCACATTGTCTTCAGGGATCATCGGTAAGAACAAATCAAGAACATAATTCCGCCGCCGGCTCATCGTATTTTTGCGCCGGTCGTCATCGAGGCGGACGTCGCGGCACAGGGGCTTTGGTGGGCGCAGCGAAGCCATCCGGGAGGGGGTATCGCGCGATTCTGAGGAACAACCCCATGCAAGGGCATTTTCCTCCTCTTTTTCGACAGGCTGCGCACGCACTTGACCCGGCGGCGCGCGTTTGCGAACAGCAGCGCAGCACTCGGTCGGCACGTCCGGCCGTCATTTTTCTGAAAGGGGCGGTCTCGCGGTCCGCCGCGTCCAATGCCCGATCTGCTTCTTGAACTGTTCAGCGAAGAAATTCCGGCCCGCATGCAAAAGCAGGCGTCGGACGACCTCAAGCGCCTCGTCACCAATGCGCTGGTCGAGCGCGGCCTGACCTATGAGGGTGCCGTCGCCTTCGCGACGCCGCGCCGTCTCGCCTTGCATATCGCCGGCCTGCCGGCGCGCCAGCCCGACACCCGCGAGGAAAAGAAGGGGCCGCGCGTCGGCGCGCCTGACGCCGCCGTCCAGGGCTTTCTCAAAAGCGCCGGCCTCGCCTCGCTCGATCAAGCCAAGATCGAGAAGGACCCGAAGGGCAAGGGCGAATTCTACGTGGCGGTGATCGAGCGCAGCGGCGGCGCGACCATCGATGTGCTCGCCGACATCCTGCCCGGCATCATCAAAACCTTCCCCTGGCCGAAATCGATGCGCTGGGGCGCCGCCTCCGTGCGCAGCGATGCGCTGCGCTGGGTGCGGCCCTTGCATTCGATCCTCGCCACATTCGGATTGGAAACCGAAGAGCCGGAGATCGTTCCCTTCGAAGTCGACGGCATTCGCGCGGGCAATGTGACGAAGGGCCATCGCTTCCTCGCGCCGGGCGACATCAAGGTACGGCGCTTCGACGATTACGTGCCGGCACTTGAAAAAGCCAAGGTCGTTCTCGACGCGGAGCGGCGCAAGCAAATCATTCTCAACGATGCGAAGGAACTCGCCTTCGCGCAAGGACTCGAACTCGTCGAGGACGAAAGCCTGCTTGAGGAAGTCGCCGGCCTCGTCGAATGGCCCGTGGTGCTGATGGGCACGTTCGAAGAAGCCTTCCTCGACATTCCCGGCGAAGTGATCCGCGCGACGATCCGCGCCAATCAGAAATGTTTCGTGCTGCGTAAGCCGGACGGCAAGCTCGCCAATAAATTCCTTTTGACCTCGAACATCGAGGCAACGGATGGCGGCACCAAGATCGCTGCCGGCAATGGCCGCGTGGTACGCGCGCGCCTGTCCGATGCCCTGTATTTCTGGGAGACGGACCGCAAGCCCCTGCCCGACGCGAAGGATTATGCTGATAACGCGCAGACGCTCGGCCTCGATCTCGACAAGCCGCTCGACCAGCGCATGGGCAAGCTCGCCCATCTCAACGTCGTGTTCCACGAGAAGCTCGGCACGCAGGGTGCGCGTGTGGAACGCATCAAGGCGCTGGCCGGCAAACTGGCGCCGCTCGTCGGTGCTGATGTCGCGCGTGTCCAACGCGCCGCAGCGTTATGCAAAGCCGATTTGATGACCGAAGTGGTCGGCGAATTTCCCGAGACGCAAGGCCTGATGGGCCGCCGCTATGGGGAGCTGCAAGGCGAAGCCGCTGATGTCTGCGCGGCGCTCGAGGAACACTATAAGCCGCAAGGCCCCACCGATCGCGTGCCGAACACGCCGACCAGCATCGCCGTGGCACTCGCCGACAAACTCGATACGCTCATCGGCTTCTGGGCCATCGACGAAAAGCCGACCGGCAGCAAGGATCCTTATGCGCTGCGCCGCGCGGCGCTGGGCGTGATCCGGCTCGTGCTCGAAAACAACGTGCGCTTGAAACTGCTGCCGGCTTTCGCCGATGCGGCTTCCCATCTTTCCGTCGGCAATGCCGGAGCGGAGAAGACCCATGCCGATCTCCTCGCCTTCTTCCACGATCGCCTGAAAGTCTATCTGCGCGACAAGGGCGCGCGGCACGATCTTATCGACGCTGTGTTGGCGATGGGCGACGGCTCGGCCAATGACGATCTGCTGACGATCGTGCGTCGCGTGGATGCGCTCGGCTCCTTCCTCGATACGGAAGACGGCAAGAACCTGCTGGCCGGCTACAAGCGCGCCGCCAATATCATTCGCGCCGAGGAGAAGAAGGAAAAGGACGCAAGCGCGTTCGAAGGCGCCTATGCCGCCGATGCCTCCGCGAGCGCGCCGGAAGCGGCGCTGGCTGGCGGCATCGATGTCGCCGCGAAGGAAGCGACGCAAGCCATCGCGCAGGAAAATTACGCCGGCGCCATGGGCGCGCTGTCGAAACTGCGCGCCCCGGTCGATGCCTTCTTCACCGACGTGACCGTCAACGATCCCGATCCAGCGAAACGCCTCAACCGTCTGCGCCTGCTCAACGCGTTGCGGCGCGCCGTGCATGGCGTGGCGGATTTCTCGAAGATCGCGGGATAACGGCGCGCCGAAGCCTCTGTGTCATACCGGACGCCGCAGGCGCTCCGGTATCCAGGGGCCAAACGGTAGAATCTTCACCGTCATTGCGAGCGAAGCGAAGCAATCCAGGCGCCTTACCACACGCCCCTAGATTGCTTCGTCGCTACGCTTCTCGCAATGACGGTGTGGTGTTCATCGCTCGCCCTGGTTTCCGGATCGCCTGCGGCGTCCGGGATGACACGAAGATGCAGGCCTTATCCCAGCTTGCGCCGATGCTGCGCCACCGGAATCATCGCGCGCACTTTCTTCACGCGCTCCACATCGATGCGCGTCGCCACATAACCAACGCCATCGGACGCCTTGGCGACCACATGGCCCCACGGATCGGCGACGAGCGAATGGCCGTAGGTCATGCGCGGTTCGTTGCCCTGCATATGCGTGCCGGTCTGGCCCGCAGCGCAAAAGTAAGTTTCCGTCTCGATGGCGCGCGCCCGGCACAGCACGTCCCAATGATCCTTGCCGGTCTGCAAGGTGAAAGCCGCCGGCAGCGCGATCACCTCGGCGCCCTTCTCGGCCAAGGCCTGGAAGAGATAGGGAAAGCGCAGATCGTAGCAGATGGCGCAGCCGATCGTGACGCCTTCGCACTCATAGGTGACGACCGCATCGCCGGGACGGAAAGCCGCGCTCTCGTTATATTGCTGGCCGTCCGGCGCGGTGATGTCGAACATATGGATCTTGCGATAGCGCGCCAGTTCGCGCCCCTCGCGATCGAAAGCGACCGTCGTATTGCCGATCCGCTCCTCACCGTCGATCGCTTCGAGGATCGAGCCGCCATGGATGAACACGCCATGGGTTTTGGCCATGGTCTGCAACATCGTATAGGCAGGACCGCCAGGCAGCTTTTCCGCCGCCTCGCGCTTCTGCGCCCGTGAACCGCCCATGAAGTCGAAGACTTCAGGCAGGCAAATCCAATCGGGCTTTTCCTCGGCGACGGCCTGCGCGATGAGTTTCTGCGCCTGCGCCAAATTGGCCGCCTTGTCCGAACCGGAATTCATCTGGATGAGCGCGACCTTCATGGCACGATCCTCAGTTCAAATCAGTTGACGCTTTCGAGGCCGAGCGAAATGCCCTGGCCGACGCCGATGCACATAGTGGCGAGCGCGCGCTTGGCCTTGCGATCGTTCATTTCGATGGCGGCCGACAGCGCGATACGCACGCCCGACATGCCCAGCGGATGACCGATGGCGATGGCGCCGCCGTTCGGATTGATGTGTTCGGCGTCATCAGGCAGGCCGAGATCGCGGGTGACGGCGAGCGCCTGCGCGGCGAAAGCTTCGTTGAGTTCGATGACATCGAAATCGGAAATCTTCAGGCCGAGCCGCTCCATCAGCTTGCGCGTCGCGGGTGCCGGACCAATACCCATGATGCGCGGCGGCACGCCGGCCGTGGCGAGGCCTGTGATCTTGGCGAGCGGCTGCAGACCATATTTCTGCACCGCCTTGCCCGACGCGATCAGCACGGCGGCCGCGCCGTCGTTGACGCCAGAGGCATTGCCTGCGGTCACCGAACCATCCTTGCGGAAGATCGCCTTCAAGGCCGCGAGCTTTTCCAGCGTGGTGGCGCGCGGATGTTCGTCGCGGTCGACCACGGTCACATTGCCCTTGCGGTCCTTGATCTCGACGGCGACGATCTCGCGGCCAAGACGACCGTTCTCGATTGCCTTGGCGGCGCGGTTCTGGCTGCGTAACGCGAAGGCATCCTGATCTTCACGGGATATCTGCCGCTCGGCGGCGAGATTTTCCGCCGTCTCGCCCATGGCATCGACGCCATATTGCGCGCGCATCTGCGGATTGATGAAACGCCAGCCGATGGTCGTGTCTTCCACCGACGCCTGACGTGAGAAGGCTTCCGTCGCCTTGCCCATCACGAAGGGCGCGCGCGACATGCTCTCGACACCGCTGGCGATGGCGACTTCCATTTCGCCCGCGCGAATGGCGCGCGCCGCCGAACCCACGGCATCAAGGCCCGAGCCGCACAGCCGGTTCAAGGTAACGCCCGGCACGTCAAGCGGAATGCCGGCGAGCAGAAGGCCCATGCGGGCGACGTTGCGGTTGTCCTCGCCCGCCTGATTGGCGCAGCCGGCGAACACTTCTTCGATGGCTGAGACCGGCACCTGCGGCACTTTCGCCACCAGGGTCTTGAGCACATGTGCCAACAGATCGTCCGGCCGAACGGAAGAGAGCGAACCGCCATAACGGCCGACAGGCGTGCGGACACCCGCGCACAGGAAAACGTCATTCATCGACCCGCTCCATTTCTGCCGGCCACAGCTCACATTGCCGGGCCACCGACATTCTGGGTGCCTTTTACGGGGCCACCCCGCCGATGACCAGTCCTTTGCCTTGAGGGTAGCCTAAGCAGAGGTTCGGGCAGCGGCAGGCCCTCATTGAGAATATTTCCAATGTCAGCCAGACTGAACGACATCCTGCCCGCGATCCGCTAAAGTTGACGGCGCCGCGGATTTGGCCATTGTTGCCCCAACGGCGGCCGGATCGGCCGGAGATGGATATGGCTTTGAAGGGTATGGTATTGAAAGGAAAGCCGCAGCCTGCGGCGGCGCCGGTTGCCATGCCCGCCGAGACAACCCAGGCGAGTCGATTCGGCAAAACGCGGACGGCCCAGTCGACCGCGCTGATGGAAGACTATGTCGAGCTGATCGCCGATCTTCTCGCCAACCAGGGCGAAGCACGGCCGACCGACGTGGCGCGCCGGCTCGGCGTCTCCCACGCAACCGCCATCAAGTCGATCTCGCGCCTGAAGCGCGAAGGGCTGGCGACATCCAAGCCGTATCGTGGCGTCTTCCTGACCGACGCGGGCCATCAGCTCGCCGACCGCGTGCGCGCGCGCCATCGCCTGGTGGTCGATGTGCTTGTCGCCATCGGCGTTCCCCTCGAGGCGGCGGAAGCCGATGCCGAGGGCATCGAACATCATGTATCCGACGTATCGCTCGCCGCTTTTTCTAAATTTTTAAAAGAGCATGGCAACTAATCGGGCCTTCCCGACGTTGTGAACACACTCTTTTGCCAAACGCGCGGCGGGTGTAATTTACATGTGCTGTCCCGGTGAAGGGGCCGACGGCAGTGGACGTTGGAAGGGGATACAATGAAAAACATTCTGGTGCCTATCGAGATGCACTCGACGGTCGATTCTGTTCTGCAGACCGCTCTGGTGCTGGCGCGCAAATTCGACAGCTATATCGAAGGCACGCCATTGGGGCCCGATCTTCCCGACCTCGTGGCTTTCGACATGCCCGTGAGCTGGACGATCAACGACCAGAACTCTTGGAAGGAGCTGGCCGAGGAAGCGCATCGCAAGTTCGACACGACCATGTCGGCCGCCGGCATCGGCGGTAAATCGCCCGATGGCAGCGGCCCCTCCCAGGCCTGGTCCGGCGATCATTCCCTTGGCGACAGCCAGGTGGCGAGCCTCGCGCGCGTCTTCGACATCACCGTCTTGGGCCGTCCTGGCTCTGAGCGTGGCGACCCTCGCATGGCCACAGCCGAAGCGGCGCTGTTCGAAAGCGGCCGGCCGATCATGCTGGCGCCGCCGAAGACGCCGGCGAGCTTCGGTGACACGATCGTCATCTCGTGGAATCAGAGCACGGAAACGGCGCGCGCCACGGCTTTCGCGATGCCTTTGCTCAAGAAAGCCAAGAAAGTGATCGTGCTGACGGTCGAGAATTTTGTCGTCGACGGCCCCACCGGCGCGCAATGCGCCGAAATGCTGGCCCGCCACGGCATCGCCGTCGAAGCGGTAAGCCATCCCGGCGGCAAGAGTTCCGGCGAAGACATCCTCGATCAGACGGAAAAGCTTGGCGGCGATCTCTTGATCAAGGGCGCTTACACGCAGAGCCGCCTGCGGCAGATGATTTTTGGCGGCGCGACCGCGCATATTCTGGCGAAGGCGAAAATGCCGGTGTTCATGGCCAACTAAGCCGACTCGCAAACGCTCTTTCAAATATCAAGCCCGGTTCTGATCGCCAGAGCCGGGCTTTTCATATTCCTAAACGCGCCGCGACGGATTGAACCAAGCCAGCACCGCGCCGCAGCCGCTGAGAATGGCCAGCAGCAAATAAGCGTTGCGGAAGGCAGCGCCGATCTCGCCCATGACGATCGCGCGCCGTTCGCTAGCCAAGGTCTGTAAAGCTTCGGGGCCATGATTGAGGATGCCAGCGAACATCTGCGCCGCGTCCGCATCGGACAAGGCCAGGGATGCAAAGAGCACGGTGGCGAACAAAGTGGTGCCGAGCGCCGCACCGACCGTACGCGCAAGCTGGATCGATCCCGAAGCCGCACCCAGCCGGCGACGACCGGCAAGCGTCTGGATCGTCACCTGCACGACGCTCATCACCGTGCCCATGCCAAGCGCGGCGATACAAACGGCGATCGCCACCTGCAAGAACGACATATGCGCCGCGTTAAAAGCGAAATTGATCATGCTGAGGCACGCAACGATCAGCCCCACCGACGGGGCGATCATGGTCATGCCGGTGCGGGTGATGAAACGGCCCGTCAACATCGAGGCCGTGGCGATCGACGCCGTCGAGGTCAGCAGGATCCAGCCGACCTGCTGCAGCGGCGCGATATTCATGATGTGCAGATAGAGCGGCATGAAGGCGATAAAAGCGGTCAATGTCGCACCGTGGGCGACGGCGACGAGTTGCGTCATCCACACACCGCGCTGGCGCATGAGATCGATCGGCAACAGCGGCGAGGGCGTGCTCCTCTCCTGCCGCAGCAGGAAAAACAGCGCCGCAGCCGCGAAAGCGAACAGACCGAAGATCAGCGGCAGTGCCGAAACCTCGAACGTGCGAGCGTTCTGCAAAGCGAGCAAGGTCGGGATGACGACGCAGGTAAACAATATCAGGCCGAGGAAATCGAAATTCCATTCGCCCTTGTTGCCAGGGCGCGCCCGCAACCGCATGGTCAGCACAATGGCGATGAGGGCGGCCGGGATGTTCATGAAGAACACCGAGCGCCAGCCGAACGTCAGCGTAAGGTAGGCACCGAGCAGCGGGCCGATGGCGGTGGCGCTGACGGAAATGGCGGCGAGATAGCCTTGATATTTGCCGCGCTGGCGCGGCGGCACCACTTCGCCGATCAGCGCCTGCGACATACTCATCAAGCCGCCGCCGCCCAAGCCTTGCACGAAACGAGTGATCGCCAAAACCATGACGGATGGCGCCAGCGAATTGAGAACGGCGCCCAGCATATAAATGCCCAGCGCCACGAACATCAGCCGGCGGCGGCCGAAGCGATCGCCGAGATAGCCATAGAGCGGCGCGGCGATGGTCGAGGCGATCAGATAGCTGACGATGATCCAGGAAATATGTTCGATATCGCCGAGCGAGGCGGCGATCGCCGGCAAGGCGGTCGCGACGATCGTCTGGTCGGCGATTGCCAGAAACATCGGCAGCATGATCGAGGGGAAGACACGCAGAAACATGCCGCGCGTGTCGGCTGGAAAAGCTCCTGAGGTTTCCTCTGGCGGCAGCGTTGTCGAAGTCAAATTCTCGTCCCGAGGCCGCGTCGGCGGCGCATCACCTTTCGTACCGGCCTGATAGACTGTTCCGCCGCGCCCGCCAACGCCATAAAGCGTCAAGCTTGCGCTGAACCCTGCGCGCAACTGTCTCTTGCTCCGTTATATCCTTTGATATACAGCGCTATAGATCGGAGATAGAAGCCTTTCCCTGTGTTTCAGCTTTCAGACGTCGAAACCACCGCCATCGTCCTGAGCCTGAAGGTCGCCCTTGTGGCGACCTTGGCGAGTTTGCCGCTGGCCATCGTGGTCGCCTGGCTGCTCGCGCGCTGCCGCTTTCCTGGCAAAGGGCTGTTGAACGTGCTGGTGCATCTGCCCCTGGTGATGCCGCCTGTCGTCACCGGCTACCTGCTGCTCATCACCTTCGGTCGACGCGCGCCGGCGGGCGAATTCCTCGAATCCTGGCTCGGCCTGGTTCTCGCCTTTCGCTGGACCGGCGCGGCGCTGGCCGCCGCCGTCATGGCCTTTCCGCTGACGGTGCGTGCCATCCGCCTGTCCCTGGAAGCGGTCGATTCAAAGCTCGAGGATGCGGCCGGCACGCTGGGCGCCGGCCCTCTGCTCGTGTTTCTGACGGTCACTCTGCCGCTGGCCCTGCCCGGCCTTCTCGCCGGCACGGTGCTTGGCTTCGCCAAGGCGCTCGGCGAATTCGGCGCGACGATCACCTTCGTTTCCAACATTCCTGGCGAAACGCAAACGATCGCTTCCGCCATCTATACGACGACGCAGACGCCGGGCGCCGAAGCAGCGACGCTGCGGCTGACCATCATCTCCATCATCATCGCCGCCGCGGCGCTCGGCCTGTCGGAAGTTCTGGCGCGCCGCACCCAGAGCGAAAGCCGCCGATGAGCCGCATTGCTTTCGACATCGATCATCGACAGGGCGAATTCTCGCTGATCGCCAAGGGCGAGCTGGATGGCCCGGTGAGCGTACTCTCGGGCCCCTCCGGATCGGGCAAAACCACCCTGCTCAACATCATCGCCGGACTCGTGCGGCCGCAGTCTGGCCAATTGAGCTTTGACGGCACGGTCTGGTTCGATGCCGCTCAGAAAATCTTCGTGCCGCCGCATCGCCGCCGCATCGGCTATGTGTTCCAGGAAGGACGATTGCTGCCGCACTTGTCGGTGCGCCACAACCTCACCTTCAGCCATTGGTTTCGCAAGCCGAACGGCCGATCGCCGGCACTCACCGACGTCACGGATCTCCTTGGCATCACGCCGCTGCTCGATCGCGGTCCGCGCAATCTATCAGGCGGCGAACGGCAGCGGGTGGCGCTGGCGCGCGCCCTGCTCGCCTCACCGGATTTGCTGCTTATGGACGAACCGCTGGCTTCGCTCGACGAAGCGCGGCGCGCCGAAGTGCTGCCTTATATCGAAAACGTGCGCGACCGCTATAAAGTGCCGATTGTCTATGTCACCCATTCCGCCGACGAGGCGGAACGGCTTGGCGATGAAATCGTCAAACTACGCGACGGCAAGATTCAGGAGATAGAGCGGCGGCGCGATGGGACAATATCAGTCGCTCTCGACGGGTAGCGGGCGCAGCTTCGCCGTGAGATCGGCAATCTCATCGCTGAACCGCCGGCTCGTGTCGCGTTCCATTTCGCGATAGAGGGCCACGAGCTTGTGGCCGAACTCGGTCAGCCTCGCATGGCCGCCACCCTTGCCGCCAAGCTGCGTCTCCAGAACCGACATTTCGAACATGCTGTTGACCTCGTCCATCAACAGCCAGGCGCGCCGATAGGACATGCCCAGCGCGCGCGCCGCCGACGAGATCGACCCATGCGTGTCGATCATTTCAAGCAGTTTGACCTTGCCGTGACCGAGCTGCTGCTGCGGACTGAAATCGATCCTGATCGTCACCCGCGGCGTCACGCTTCCCCCACCTTTTTCTGAGTTTGCCCAGCCTCTTGTCCAAGCCAATGCGGACACGTGTCCGGCTTGATATCGATGAGCGGCGTGCCGTCGATACAATCGAGGCCACGCACGGTGAGCACATTGCCCTCGACTTTCTTCAGCACGACCAGCGAGGAAGCAATCGGATTGGGGCGGTTGGGCGAACGCAACGCGAAAGTGCCGGTTGCCTGACCGTTCGAGCGCGGCGATTGCTGCAGCAGGTCGCGACGCGCCTCATGCATCCAATAGAGAATCTGCAAATATTCGTGGCCGGCGATATCGGCCAGGGCCTCCAGCCAACGCGGATCGACTACAATCTGGCAGGGCGGCCCGTCCAAATCGCCCTTGCGCGGACAATCCCGGCGACTCGGCCAGGGTGTGCGGATGGTGCCGATGAAAAACAAGGTTTCATCGCCCCTATCCGGCAATTGTCCCAGGCGCTCGCCGGCGCGTATCTCCGTCGTCGTCGGCACTGAACCGGCTTCTCCTTGTTTGGAAGCGATTTAGCCTATTTCGGCCGCCCTGCCCACCGGCACGCCATCTGCCACCATGGAGAACCTGAATTACCCCCAAATTGGCTTGACGATGACCAGCGAACGGTCCATTCCTGGCCCGACGCGGGGCTCCCCGCGCCTGCACCCGTAGCTCAGCTGGATAGAGCGCTGCCCTCCGAAGGCAGAGGCCAGGGGTTCGAATCCCTTCGGGTGCGCCATTTCCCTGTTTATATCAATAGCTTATATCGACGAAAGCTCTTCATCTATTGAAGCCATTTTTGCCGCGTAAGCATTACGTAAGCAGTAGACACGATTAAGAACGTGCACTGTCTCATTTCTCAGAGATTTGAGAGAGTTCTACAGCCATTCTGGCGCATGAATTTCGGCGCGCAACGACCTCCGCACCGGCTGCATTTTACAGGCGCCCCGCGCTCCTGCGCATCGATGATATGCCGAGGCGGCCGAGCGGCTTCTAGTCCGATTGATATCCTCGAATTTAAAGGACTATAGCGTGGACGTAGCGGTCATCTTCATCCGATGCGGCGCGCCATTTCAGTACAGAACGATGAACCCCGAAAACCGCCGCCCACCAACAACACCGATCGCCCCACGCTGAGCAATAAGCGGATCGAACTTCAGAGCCGGGTCAGCCGGTTGACGAGCGAACATTCGAGGAAAAGTCTATGGATCAGAAAGCCGCCTTTAGAATCCAGGAAGCGACAATTGCCGGCATCCATGAGGCCTACCGAAATGAAACGTTGAGCGCCCGACAGCTGGTGCAGACTTACCTCGACCGCATCGAAGCCTATGATCAGAAGGGCCCATGCATCAATTCGGTTATCACACTGAATGCGCGCGCACTCGAAGATGCCGACCGACTTGATGCCGCATTCAGGACCTCGGGTTTCGTTGGTCCGCTCCACGGCATCCCGATTCTGGTCAAGGATCAGATCGACATTGACGGCCTGCCGACGACACTTGGATCTTTACTTTTTAGGGATTATCGGCCGGGCCCCGAAGGGTTCGTCGTTAAGCAGTTGCGCAAAGCCGGCGCGATCTTTCTTGGCAAGGTCACGCTGGGTGAACTAGGTGGTGGCGATACTCACGGCTCCCTGTTCGGCTCGACGCGCAATGTCTACGATCTTGACCGAACGGCTGGTGGTTCTTCGGGCGGCTCCGGCGCCAGCGTTTCAGCCAATTTTTGCACCGTCGCAATCGGGCAAGAGGGCTTTTCTTCCATCCGCCGCCCATCGATCTGGAACGGCGTCACAGGGATGCGTCCTACGATCGGTCTCGTCAGCCGTTCTGGCATCTACGGTGGCTGGCCAACCATGAATGGCTCCCTGGGCCCAATGGCCCGGAGCGTGAGCGACCTCGCCGCCTTGCTCGATGTCATGGTCGGTTATGATCCAGCAGATCCCTCCACAGCATATGGCGTCGGCCACGCAGCGAAGAGCTATACCGAAGGCCTTGATCCAACGGCGCTGAAAGGGGCGCGACTTGGTATTCTGCGAGAATCAGTAGGTTATGATTCCGAGCCGGATTCAGATGATTTCAAGAAGGTGGATGAAGTGTTCAGCCGCGCCATCGGTGAGCTGCGCTCTGCCGGCGCCGAGATTATTGATCCGATCGTCATTCCCGATCTACGCAGCCTTCTCGCGCAGAGAGCTCGTAGCGCTGTGATCGATGATGCGATGTTCGAAGGCTATTTGAAAGAGGGATCCGGTCCACTCCGGACGCGTCAGGACGTGATCAACTCACCACTCTTCAAGCAGGTCGTTCCCGGCTCCCAGCGGCGCATCGCGCACGATGACACACCCGAACGACATTATGCGTATATGATGGCGCGCGAAACGTTGATGACAAACATGTTGAAAGTCATGGCCGATCGCCGTCTCGACGCAATCATTCACAAGGCCGTCGAGCATCAGCCCACCTTAATCAAAGATGGTGTGAACGCACCCTTCGTCGACCAAAAGGGGGCGCCTCACATCAACACTTACTTGATGTTTGTACCGTCGATCGTCGTTCCAGCCGGCTTCACGCGCGATAATCTGCCGGCCGGCATTACTTTTCTCGGAAGACCTTATGACGACGCCAAGATGATCCGCCTGGCCTACGCCTACGAACAGGCGACCCATTATCGGCGTGCGCCAAACACGACGCCTTAGGCCAGTGGGCCGCGGCCATGCCCGTATCCGTGGTACACCTGAGCTTGCGCCCGACCGAGCCATGCTTGTCGATTGGAAATCCCATCTATAGTGTGGGCAGCGTTCGCAGAATGCGAATTGCAGGGAGCATTTCGCCAATCGAAATGCCGGGCGGTTCGCGCCTACAAAGACATGAGTCTCATGACACCGATCGACCGTCTCATCGCCGAACAGGACATCACCCGCCTCATCACGCAGTTTGGGTTGCTCAACGATTCAGCCGACTGGGCTGGTGTCAGCGCCATGTTTACCGACGACGCACGGTTCGTGCGTCCCGCCGGCGGCGATCCTGTGGTGGGGCACGACGCGATCCGCGCTTCGTTCGAAAGTCGTCCGCCGCGCAAATCCTGTCACCTCATCACCAACATCGTCGTCGACGTGATCTCGACGAACGAAGCCTCGGCCCGCTCAACGCTCGTACTCTATGCCGCGCCCGCCGGCGCGTCCGAGGCTGGATCTCCTGCGCTCATCGGGGGCTTCCGCGACCGGCTCGTACGTACGTCCGAGGGCTGGAAATTCGCGGAACGCACGGGCTTTCTCGATCTCAAGGTTTCCTTCGCATGACGTTCATCGACACCACCCATGTCGGCAGCCTGCCGCGTTCCGCCGAGCTGACGACCGCGCTCATCAGGCGCGATCACGGCGACGCCGTCGACGAAGCCGCCTTCGATGCGCTGGTCACGAAAGAGATTGAAGGGGCCGTGCGTGCGCAGATCGAGGCTGGCGTGACCATCGTCAGCGACGGAGAACTCGGCAAGGTTGGCTATTCAACCTATATCACGCGGCGCCTCTCCGGTTTCGGTGGCCATGTCGACCGTATCCCCGCCAAGGATCTCGCCGATCTGCCTGATCTGCGCCAGAAGCTCGCGGCCATCATGGGCACGCAGGCCTTCACCCGCGCGGCCTGCATAGGCCCCGTGCGGCTTGTCGATTTTAAGCCGGCGGAAGACGATATTCGCCGTTTCAAGACCGCCATGAGCCAAAGCGCAAATGTTCGCGGGTTTTTGAACGCGGCTTCACCGGGTCTCATCACCGCTTTTCAGCCCAACAAGTTCTATCCGACGCACGAAGCCTATCTCGTCGATCTCGTCGAGGCGATGCGGCCGGAATATGAAGCGATCATCGCGGCGGGGTTCGACCTGCAGCTCGATGCGCCCGATCTCGCGATGGCCGCCCATACCGGCTTCCAGAATCTCAGCGAAGAAGAGTTCCTGCAACGCGCCGAACAGAATGTCGAAGCGCTCAACGCAGCAACGGCGAATATTCCGGCCGAGCGTATGCGCCTGCATATTTGCTGGGGCAATTACGAAGGCCCGCACGATTTCGACATTCCACTCGAGAAAATCATGTCGATCGTGCTGAAAGCGCGGCCGGCGCAGCTTCTCTTCGAAGCCGCCAATCCACGCCACGAGCACGAATGGATCGTCTGGCGCGACGCGAAACTATCGGCGGACAAGGTTCTTGTTCCAGGTCTTATCGACACATGCTCGAACTATATCGAGCACCCCGAACTGATCGCGCAGCGCATCGAACGCTTCGTCAAACTCGTAGGCCCTGAACGCGTGATCGCGGGCACCGACTGCGGCTTTGGTACGTTCGCTGGCTACGGCAAGATCGATCCCGCCGTGACATGGAAAAAGCTGCGGGCGCTCCGTGAAGGTGCCGACATCGCGGCGGCGAGGTTGTGAGCTCCTAATCGGCCTTGAGAGCGCCTTCGGCGATCCTCACGAACAGGCTCGCGCCGGTGGCGATGATGGCATCGTTAAAATCATACTCGGGATGATGCACCATGGGGCTATCCGGCCCCGTGCCCTGCCCCACCAGAATGTAGGCGCCAGGCCGCTTTTGCAACATGAAGGCGAAATCCTCGGCCGCCATCAGGGGTGGAAAGGTCTTCGCCAGACCGTCTGATCCCAGGACATCGGCGATCGCCGACATCGCACGCTCGACCGCCCCGCCGTCGTTCACCAAAACGGGGAATTCGCGCGCATATTCGATGCGGACTGACGCACCATAGGCTTCCACGACATGGGTGACGGTGCGATGGAAGCCGGCTTCGATTCGTGCCCGCGCCGCTTCGTTCAAGGCCCGCACAGTGCCAGCGATGCGGCCTTCCGAGGCGATCACATTGTGAGTGGTACCGACGTGCATTTCGGTGACGCTGAGAACCGCCGATTCCATCGGATCGGTTTCGCGTGAGATCAGCGCCTGCAAGGCGAGCACCGTTTGCGACATGACGATCGCCGGATCGATGGTCTTGTGCGGCATGGCCGCATGCCCCCCGCGCCCGGTGATCGTCACGTCGAAACGATCGAAAGCGGCGAGCGCCGCCCCCGGACGCACCGCTGCCTGCCCCACCGGCAGCAACGGCATGTTATGCAGCGCATAGATTTCGTCGCAGGGAAAGCGATCGAAGAGACCTTCCTCGACCATCACCCGGCCACCGCCCAGCCCTTCCTCCGCCGGCTGGAAGATGAGCACGACCGTGCCGGCAAAAGCGCGCGTGCGCGCCAGATATTCGGCAGCGGCCAGCAGCATCACCGTATGGCCATCGTGGCCACAGCCATGGAAGCGGCCCGGATTTTTCGACTTCCATGCCGGCTTGCCAAGCTCCTCCATCGGCAGCGCGTCCATATCGGCGCGCAGGCCAATCCGCCTGTTCCCCGGGCGTCCTTCTATGATGCCGACGACGCCGGTGCGGGCCATGCCGGTATGCGCCTCGATCCCCATGGCTTGCAGGCGGTCGACGACGAAAGCCGCCGTCTTTTCCTCCTCGAAGCCGAGTTCCGGGATGGTGTGCAGCATGCGGCGCCATTCGGCGAGAATGGGTTGGCGACTGGCGATTTCCGCAATAACCGGCATAGCGGCTCCTATCGTTTGGCGTGTTCGCCGCCGCCCTCGATGGCCTTGAAGACGGCGGACATGCTGAACGTGCCACGGCCGACGGCATAGACCTCGCCTTTATCGTCGGTGATCTCGACGTCGGCGACCGAAACCGATTTCCCAGCGCGCACCACTTTGCCGGTCGCGAGCAGATCGATCTTGGCCGGCGACTTCAGGAAGTCGACACGAAAATTCGCCGTCGGCGTCGGCCGCCCCACCTGCAAGCCGCAGGCAACCGCACCGGCCACATCGATCAGCGAAGCGATGACGCCGCCATGATAGACGCCGGCCTCGGGGAAAATGCTCAGGCGGGGATCATAGGGCTGGCGCAATACCGCAATGCCAGCTTCCACATCGGCGCGTTCCAGTTTCAGACCGATCAACTGATGAAAGGCCGCAGTTTCGACGATGCGCTTGAAGGCTTCGACATCGAGCATGATTGATCCTTAATCCTTATGGCGCGACGATGATTTTGCCGAAAAAGTCGCGCTTTTCGAACGCCGCGCAGGCATCAATGGCGCCAGGCAGGGGCACGACCCGATCGATGACTGGCTTGAGACGGCCACTGGCCACCAGATCAATGCAGGCCTTCTGATCCTCCATCGTCCAGCCCGTTGAGCCGATGATGCTCATTTCCGACATGAAGAGATAGGGAATGTCCGTGACGGCCTGATAGCCCCCGGTGCCGCCGCAACAGAGCAGCTTGCCGAAACGCTTGACGCAGCGCATGGACGGCATCCATGTATCGCCCGCCGTGAAATTCACAACAACGTCCATCCCGCCGCCGCGCAGCAGAGAGCCGGTCTTTTTCTTGACCCACCCGTCGATCGCCGTGGTCGAGTAGTTGATGGCTTCGTCGGCACCCAAAGCAAGGAGACGCTGACATTTTGCATCGTCACCAGCCGCGGCGACGACATGAAGACCGGCTGCTTTCGCCAATTGCACGCAGGCATTGCCCACGCCGCCCGATGCACCGAGGATGAGAATGGACTGGCCAGCCTGAATCTGACCGCGTGTATGCAACATGCGATAGGCCGTGCCATAAGCGCAAGGCAGGCAGGCCGCATCCTCATACGACACGTTGTCTGGCAGTTTGATGAGCTGGCTGGCGCGCACGACGCAATATTCCGCCATGGCGCCGTTGCGATTTTCGCCGAGCATGTCGAACTTGCCGTTGTCCCAATCGACATGATGCGAAATGGGCAATACGCGATCTCCGACCCCCCAGCCGTTTACGCCAGCTCCCAGCGCATCAATGTCGCCGGCACAATCCATGCCGGTGATCCCGGGCAATTCGACCTTGATCCCCGGCATGCCGCGTCTGGCAAAGAGATCAGCATGGTTGAAACTCGTCGCACGAACGCGAATGCGCACCCATCCATCGGCCACGTCCGGCATCGGCCGATCACCGTAGCGAAGGACAGAAAGATCGCCGTGTTCCTCGAAATAGACAGCTTTCATGAAACGTTCCTCGCTTTGAAACCGATCGTCCGGCATGGTTCACCTTTCAGTTATCGACATAACGTTTGAGCGGAAGGCGAAAGCCGACAATTGCTCCCGCACGGCTGCTACGGCCGCGGCCGGCACTTCCACATGCACTTCAAGCCCATGCAGCGCATGCGGCTGCACCTCGACGCGCGCCTCCGAGGGGGCGACGATCTGGGCGATAACGGCCTGCGCCACCCGCTGGGTGATATCGAATTTGAGCGTCTGCTTGTGAACCTTGCCGATCGCAGTCACCGGCAGCTTCTCAAGGATGATAATTTCCTTCGGCATGGCGGCCCGCTCGGGAATGCGCGTCCGCACGAAGTCGAGCAGCCCCTCGGCGGTCACCTGAGCGCCCGGCTGAAGCTGGATATAGGCCATGGGCAATTCGCCGGCATAGGCATCGGGCTTGCCGATCGCCGCAGCCAGGGCCACGCCGGGATGAGCGTTCAGCGCATCCTCGATCATCGACGGGTCGATGCCGTGACCGCCGCGCTTGATCAATTCCTTCGCGCGGCCTGTCACCCAAACGAAGCCATCGGCATCGACGCGGCCGAGATCGCCGGTGTCGAGCCAACCATCGTCGAAAAAGGGTTGCTGGGCACGCGTGCGATTGAGATAGCCATCGAAGACCATCGGACCATGGATAGCCAGAACGCCGATCTCATCGATCGCGCAATCGCCGATGCGATGGCCTGAAACGTCGACGCGCACAGCCTTGACGGCGCAATAAGGCAGCGGCAGACCGACCGAACCCTGTCGATGGACGCCGTCTCGCGGCCCAGAGGTCACGGCCAGAGTGGATTCAGTCAACCCCCAAGGTTCGACCACTCTGATGCCAGTCGCGCCACTTAAACGTTCGCCCACAACGCGCGGCAAAGCCGCGGCGCCATTGACGAACAGGCGCAGATGCTGGGCGCGCTGCCGATCCGGCGGCCGCGTGGCCAATTGCGCCATGATGGTCGGCGGCCCGACGACGACGCTGAGATCGAGTTTCTCGATGGTCGAAGGCAGCGCGTCCACCACGCCCTTGCCGCGATAACCAAGGGGCCCGAGCACGACGACTTCGCTACCGCTGACCAGGGGAATGAACGAACAGGCGAAGAGACCGCCGACATGAAACATCGGCATGGCGCAGAGCACCCGATCGTCCGTGCCGTAGCCATAGCCGAAACGCGAGATGACAGCCGTTGCCGCTAGATGGCGCGCGGTTAGTGGCACAAATTTTGGCAGACCGGTCGTGCCGCCTGTGTGAAACAGCGCGACAACATCCGACAGATCGCGAGAAGGCGGATCGCCGCGGACTCCAGCCGGCAATGTCTCCGTATCGACGACAATCACCTTTGGGCCATTCGCCTTGGCGGCTACCGCGCTCAAAACATCGGCGAGGACGGGAGGCGCTTCCTTCGGCAGCAAAACCGCTTTGGCTTCGCATTCGTGCAACAATTTCTCAATCTGGTCCGGTTCGAGAAAGAGATTGATCGGTGCCAGACGCGCCACGGCCATCACCGCGAGAGACGCGGCCAGAGTGCCGGGACCATTCGGCAGCAACACGGCCACCGTATCGGTCGGTCCCAGCCCATGTTCGACAAGTTGCGTCGCGAGAGCCGCCACGCCATCGAGCAATTGCCGCCTTGAGAAGGTGATGCCCTCATCGTCAGCAAGCCCACGGGGCAAATAATGGATGGCGGCTGCATCACCATCTTGTCGGGCCTGAGCCTTCAGCATGGCGAGAATGTCGGCCCCGGCTAGGCGCTTCTCCAGCGGTGTCGCCGCGAAGGCAGCAATATCGTGCGCATCGGCGAAGCGCGGTGCGCGACACTCCAGCGTCATGGCTTCACGACACTTCTGACCGCGCCCAACAGGTTGATCGAACCGGCACAATCCGCAGCGGCGGCGCCAGTAAGCTCGACTGTAACGCTGGGCGTACCGCGGCAGGATTCGCGGAAGAAGACTGCCCTCATGCTGTCCTCGATGCTCAAATTATTGTCTTGCATATTCTGCATATCCTTGCAGAATGTGCAATAGCACATAATTAAAGGAGGGCACGATGTTGAAGGGAATTGCTTTCGCTGTCGCATTCGCACTGGCCGCAACGTCAGCGGCATCGGCGCAAACGAAACGCATCGCCATTGCCGGCTGGGGACCGCATCCGACGCTCGATGAAGCCATTGCCGGATTCAAGAAAGGCCTGGCGGACGAGGGTTTCACGGCAGACAAAGTGACCTTCGACGAAAGCAATGTGAATTTCGACGCCGCACTCGTTCCACAAATGCTGACACGCCTCGCCGGCGCGAAGCCTGATCTGATGGCAACCATCGCCACGCCCGTTTCGGTGGCTGCGCGCAATCAGTTGCGCACCCGCACCTTCCCGCTGGTCTTCCTGCCGATCGCCGATCCGGTGCATACCGGCCTCGTACCTTCATGGGACAAAGGCGACCGGCTCATCACCGGCTCTTCCGTGGCGCTCGACTATCCGGCCGTGCTCGACTTCTTCAAGAAGCTGCTGCCGAACATGAAGCGTGTCGGCCTACTCTATGATACCGGCGACGACAGTTCGAAGGCTGCGGTCGATGGCATGGAAGCCGATGCTGCCAAGAGCGGTCTCACTTTCGTGCGCATCGGCGTCGACAATCCCAACGAGCTGGCGCAGCGCGTGCAATCCGCCGTCGGCCGTGTCGATGCGCTCTTCACCGTTGCTTCAGGCCGCATCCAGCAGGGCATGGCCGCTGTTTCCGCCACGGCCGATCGCGCCAAACTGCCGGTCATCACCTCGGTTCCACAGGCGGTGCAGCAGAATTATGCGTTGGCTGCCTTCGCTGTTTCCTTCGGCCAGTCGGGCGAGGCGGCGGGACGGATCGCCGGACGCATTCTCAAAGGCGAAGATCCGGCCAAAATCCCGCCCTATCGGGCGAGCGCCGCCGAACACAAGCCGATGATCAACGGCGCCAAGCTCAAGGCCCTCGGCCTGACCGTGCCGCCGGCTTTGGCCGACTGCAAATGCGTGAGCGATTGAACCACCGATGATCGTTGCGACTGGTCTTCATAAAGTATTCAACGCCGGCACCGCTTCCGAGAAGATTGCCATCGCCGGGCTCGACCTGAAGGTCGACACGGGCCAATTCGTCGCCATCATCGGCGGCAATGGCGCGGGCAAGAGCACGCTGCTCAATCTGCTCGGCGGAGCCTTCCTGCCCGATCGCGGCCGTATCGACATCGATGCCGTTGACGTGACGCAGATGCGCGAACATGCGCGCGCCGCTCTGGTGGCGCGCGTCTTCCAGGATCCTATGGTCGGCACCGCCCCGACCCTCACCGTTCAGGAGAACATGACGCTCGCCTTGATGCGATCGGAAGGCCGGCGGCTGCGCCCGGCCCTCACGGCCGCCAGACGCGAGCGGTTCAAACAGGCACTCTCGGTGCTGCGCCTCGGCCTCGAAAACCGGCTCGACACCCGCGCCGGCGAATTATCGGGCGGCCAGCGACAAGCCCTGTCGCTCGCCATGGCGACGCTTTGTCCGCCGAAACTGCTGCTGCTCGACGAACATACGGCGGCGCTCGATCCGCGCACGTCCGAATATGTGATGGAAGCGACCGTATCAATGGTCACACATGGCAAGCTGACCACGATGATGGTCACTCACAATATGCAGCACGCGCTGTCCTATGCCTCGCGCATCATCATGATGGATGCCGGCCGCATCGTCGCTGACATCGGATCGGACGAGATTGGCGGATTGACCGTCGGCGATCTTGTCGCCCGCTTCCGCATCAAAGATGACAGAATGGTGCTCAGCACATGATCCAGGCTTTTATCAACCTCATTCCGATCACGCTGGCCCAGAGCCTGATCTATTCCTTCGTGGCTTTGGCAATCATGGTGCCGTTTCGCACCCTGTCCCTGCCCGATCTTACGACGGAAGGCAGTTTTCCCCTCGGCGGCTGTCTGGCGGCTGCGGTTCTCACCGCCGGCCTCGACCCGTGGAGCAGCATGGCGCTTGCGATCGCCGGCGGCTTCCTTGCTGGCATTTCCACGGCGCTCATCCACCAATATTTCAAGATCAATTCGCTGCTGGCCGGCATTCTGGTGGCGACGATGATCTGGAGCGTCAATCTGCGCGTCATGGGCATGCCGAACAAATCGGTACGCCCGGAACTGACCGCCTTCGATGCCATTTCGCCCGAAATTCTGCTCGGCATCTGGTCACAGATCGCCCTGCTCGCGGCGCTCGTCGGTCTGGTCGTGCTTGGCCTGATTGCTTTCTACAAAAGCGAGGTCGGATTGGCTCTGCGCTGCGTCGGTGCGAATGCGCGCCTGTCTCCGGCCATCGGCATCAATGCCAGGCTCTATACCACGGTCGGTTTTGGCCTCGCCAATGGGCTGGCGGCGCTCGGCGGAGCCATCGTCGTGCAGCAGCAAGGCTATGCGGACGTGACGATGGGCTTCGGCATTCTCGTCAATGGCCTTGCCGCGCTCATCATCGGCGAAGCCATCATCGGCCGCTCGACCATTCAGCGCCAAGTCATCGCACCGATCGTCGGCTCGATCGTCTACTACCAACTCATTTCCCTTGGCCTCTCCACGGGCCTGCATCCCTCCGATCTGAAGCTGCTGACCGGTGCGTTCGTACTGATCACGCTGGGCCTGCCGCTTTTAACCAAAGGGCGAGCGGCCGTTTCGGCTGGCGCGTGATGTCCATGCTTGATCCTCTCGATCAACAACGCCGCCGGGTCGGCCTGATCGGCGGCATGAGCTGGCATTCGACAGCGCTCTACTACGAGCGGCTGAACAAGGCCATGGAGACCGCCCTCGGCGCTCACCACAGTTTCTCGGGCGTCGTGTGGAACCTGAATTACGCGGAACTGCTGTCGCATGCTTCGGCCGGCGACATGGCGGCCGTGGAACGCATTCTTGTCGAAGCTGCACGCGGCCTCGAAGCCAGCGGCTGTGACGTCGTCGTTCTGACGGCTGTCACGGCTCATCTCTGGCATGAAGCCGTATGCAACAGTATGAGTGCCGATATTCCGCATGTTTTGGCGGGAGTCGCGCAAGAGCTCGACAGAAGAGCAGTCGGAAACGTGGGTGTGCTCGGCACCAGCCTGACCTGCGAATCCGACTTTCTTCCGAACCGTCTCGCACGTTTTTCCTCAAACGGCGCGCCCCGCCGGCTAACCTTGCTCGACGGCCACGACCAACGGGAGATCGATGCGCTTATCCAGGACATCCTCACCGCCGGGCGCCCCATCGCGGAAGGCCGCGCGGTTCTGGAGCGGGCGGTGAAGAAGCTCCAGGCGCAGGGTGCGGAGGCGATTGTCCTGGCCTGCACCGAGCTTCCCCTGCTGCTGCCTCTGCCCGGTGCGCCCATTCCGCTTCTCGACAGCGTCCAGATTCACGTCAACGCAATCTGCAAACTTCTTTTGAGCGAAAACCATGTCTAAGCCGATTGAACTCATCGACCATCTTCTGACCTATGTTCACGATCTCAATGCGGCCGCCTCGCTGTTCCGCCGCATGGGCTTCACCTTGTCGCCGATCAGCAATATCGAATCGATGGGCATTTCGAACCATCTAGTGCTGATGCCTTCGATCAAGCCCGGCTTCGCCAATTATATCGAACTGATGGCTGCGCGAGACCGCGCACTGCTACCACCGCCGATGGCAGACATTTTGACCGACCATGAAGGCATCAAGTCGATGGTCCTGGGGGGCTCCGATGCCCACGCGGCGCATGCCGCCATGGTAGCGCAAGGTTTTGCCGCGCCGCCGCCGGTGCATGTGAAACGCGAATGGGTGGTCGCGCCGGGGCAATCCGTGTTCCCGGAATTCGACGTCATCCTGCCTTTCCCCGCACCCCTGACGTTCAACGGCTGCCGCTATTTCAATGTCGACCTCTACCTGCGACCGGACTGGACCGAACATGCCAATAGCGCCTGGCGCATTTCGAGCGTGTTTGCCGTCACCGACACGCCAGATGCACTGGCGGACACGTTTTCCCGGCTTTTCGAACAGCCCAAGATCCGTGAGGAGCAGTCCACGAGGGTGCATGCCGGCATGGATCTGATCGCCCTCGCGCCGGCCGCCGCGAAAGCGCAATATGGCATCGAAACACGGACGCCGCTCGATGGCGCCGCCTATCTGGGCTATAGCATCGACGTCGATTCCCTGGACCGGCTGAAAGCCGCCCTGCGCGACGGCGGCGTCGAACATCGCGTCGAAGGCGAGGCGGTTTTCGTCGATCCGGCCGTCGCGTTCGGTAATCTCATCGTGTTCAGACAAGTCACGAGGCCCTGACATGGCGAAAGCCAAGGCCGCCCGCGAGGCGCGGTCCGCGAAAGATAAAAGCGACGTTGCGGTCGCCAGCGAGTTGCAAGGCATACAGTCCGTCGAGACGGGCTTTGCCGTGCTCGACGCGCTCGCCAATGGCGAGGGCCCGCTGAGCTTGGGCGAGGTGGCACGAAACAGCGACCTGTCGCCGAGCCAGGCGCGACGCTACCTCGTCAGCCTGGTGCGCTGTGGCCTCGCCACGCAGGATACGGCCACCGGCCGTTATGATCTCGGATCGCGTTCGCTGCGCATCGGCCTCGCCGCTTTGGCGCGGGTCGATGCGATCGATCTGGCCAGTTCCGCGCTGAAGGACATGGTCGCCAAAATTCACGAGGCCGGCACGCTGTCTGTGTGGGGCGATGAAGGCCCGACCGTGATCCGCTGGCTGCGCGGTGGCGGCATCGGCGTGACCTCACTTGGGCTCGGCACGATCTTTCCGCTTCTTTCGTCGGCGACGGGACATGTCTTTCTCGCGCATCTGCCAAGCGACATGACGCGCGACAAACTGCGTCGTGAAGTCAGTGGTCCCGCCCTTTCATCCGTCGAGCTGCGCGAGCGGTTGGAAACGATCAAAAATGGTGTTCTGCAATCCGGCTATGGTTGGCTGAAAGGCCATTTCGTCGACAATATTCGTGGCGCTGGCGCACCTATTTTCGATTCCCAGGGCGAGCTGGTGGCGGTTCTCGCCATCGCCGGGCCGGATCGACGCGACGCCAAGGGCCACGACTCCTCCGTCGAGACACTGGTTCAGGCCGCTGCGCAAGTCTCGGAACAGTTGTGCTATCGCCCGGCTACGCAACCGCAATTCCTGACCGCCAACGGCAAATCCAGTGGCAAGAAAAACGGACGCTCCGCATAAATCAGGAGGAAGGGTCTCCCCGGCCTGATGCCAACATCTTCATCGCGCCGGGCGCGGTATCGGCGGGGCTGTTGAACCAGCGCCCAGCGAGCGCTGCACCATGACGCTGTCGGCCCAGCGACCATATCGATAGGCGATGCCGCGCAGCAGACCAACCCTGTCGAACCCGAACCGCTCGTGAAGACCCAACGAAGCCGTATTATCGGCGTCGATATAGCCGATCATTTGGTGGAAGCCGGCGGCGGCGCAGGCATCGATGAGTTCCTGCATCAAAAGCCGTCCTATCCCCCGGCCCTGATGCTCATGATGCACATAGATCGAATGTTTGGCCGCGTAGCGATAGGCCGGGCGTTTGCGGAACGGCACGACATAAGCGTAGCCAACCACCTCGCCGCCGGACGTCGCGACCAGGTGCGGCAGGCGGTGGCTGCGCAGGTTCTTGCGCCGGTCCTTCAGATCGTCCGGCTCCGGCAGCCCGCTTTCCTCCACACCCTCCTCGACGCCCCGGCGGATGTGGCGACGGTAAATCGCCAGCATCGGCTCGACATCGCCGTCGCGGGAGGGACGGATGATAATCGACGAATCGTTTTCCATGAGCGCTATCGGCCTAGCGTGATGTCCTGCCGATTGCTTTATTCGGAGACGACGTAGGTATGCAAGCGGATGCGGCCCGACGCTTCGACCTCGCGATAGACGCCCTGGATTTCCACCTCGAAACCCGGGAAAGCGTTGAAACTGGCCTCGAACATCTTCAGATAGTCGATCATCGGCTGCGCCCGCTCGGTGAGCCGCTCGCCCGGCACGATCGTAGCGATACCCGGGGGGTAAACGACGAAGGGGGTCGTCGCGATACGTCCAGCTATGGCATCGATGGGCAGGTAGTCCACGTCGTTGCGCACAAGGCAACGTGCCGCGTCGCGGGGCGACAGAACGATTTCGGGCAGATGATCGGCAGAGAACTGCTTCGCCTGAAGGGCGCTGACACCGGCGGCGCGGAAGAAGCGATGCATCTCGCCGCACAGATCGCGCAAACGCACGCCCGCATAGCGCGCAGACCTGCGCCTGTAGAATTCGGGGATGGCCTCTTCCAGAAGCGCATTGTCGTCGTGCAGCTTTTTGAAAGCAACGAGCCCGCTCACCAGGGTGCCGGCTTTGCTTGCTTCGATACCCGGGGTCAGCAAGAAGAGCAGAGAATTGAGATCGTTCTTCTCGGCGACAATCCGGTTCTCGCGCAGATATTGCGCGACGATAGGGGCCGGGATGCCATGTTCGGCGTAACTGCCGGTCGCGCGGTCGAAGCCCGGCGTCAGCAGTGTCAGCTTGTTCGGGTCCGTCATCGCGAAGCCCGCCGCCATATCGGGAAAGCCGTGCCAGGCCTCGCCAGGCGCGAGCTGCCAATAGGCCGGATTGCTGGCCAGTTGATCGGTACTGATCGTCTCCCAGGCGACATTGTGACTGCCGCCTTCGCGCGACACGTCAGGAATGGCGACGCGATCGGGCACGAAGGGTTCGAAGAACCAGCGGCGCTCCGGTCGCGCCTCCTTCTCTTCGAACTCACGACGCACCGCGCGGATTTTCTTACGTAGTTCAATGCCGAGCCGGATCGTGTCGTCCCACAGCACTTCGCCGGAACGGCCCTTCATCATCTGCGCGCCGACATCGAGCGAGGCGAAGAGCGGATAGAAAGGCGAAGTCGAGGCATATTGCATGAAGCTTTCATTGAAGCGTCGGTGCTCGACGCGCCGCTTTTGGCCGTGGATATGCCGGTCTTTCAGATGAATTTGCGATGCCTGCGAGAAGCTCGCGAGCTGCTTATGGGTCGATTGCGTGGCGATAATGCCCGGCGCATCGGGACCCAGGTTCGTGAGCCCCATGGCAAAACGGCCGGCATAGAGCGGATGGAATTTCATGAAGCCCGCCCAGGCCTCGTCGAACAAGATATATTCGCAGAGGTGCCCGATGCGCTCCAGGATCATCTGCGCATTATGGATCGTGCCGTCATACGTACATTGCTCGACGACCGCGACACGGAAGGGGCGCGGCTTGCGCCACGCCTCCGGGTCCTTGACCAGAGGATGATTGCGGATGCGCTGACGCAATGTGTCTTCGTCGAACGCGTCCCACGCCATGGGACCGATCAGCCCCCAGGCGTTGCGAACCGTCGGAACATAGACCGGGATGCCGCCGCTGATCATCAGCGCGCCGTGATGGGCGGCCTTGTGGTTGTTGCGATCAAACAGCACGAGATCGCCATCGGTCACCAAGGCCGCGAGCGCGACCTTGTTGGAGGTCGACGTACCATTGAGGACGAAATAGGTTTTTTCCGCCCCGAAAATCTTTGCCGCTTCTTTCTGCGCCTGAAGCGCCGGCCCCTCATGGGTCAGCAGGTCGCCGAGATCCAGCACGGAATTGTCGAGATCGTCCCGGAAGACGGCTTCTCCGAGATGTTCCATGAACACGCGGCCGATCGGGCTGCGGCTATAAAACATGCCGCCATTGTGGCCGGGACAGGTCCAGAGCTGGTTGCCCTCTTCCGCATAGTCGACAAGCGTGCCGAAGAACGGCGTCTTCAATGTCTCGGCATATTGCTTCAGACGACTGATGAGGTTCTTGGCGATGAAGGGCGGCGTCTCCTCCGAAAGGAACACATAGCCGTCGATGAAATCGAGCACTTCGACGGGCACGTCCTCGAACCGTTTGCGGCGGATCAGCAATATGATCGGAAAATCGAGGCCGCGACGGCGCATCAGGTTAATGAGCGCCGCTGTCTTGCCCTCCAGGCCTTTCTTGCCCCAGTCGACGACCATGCAGCCAATCGCGGCGTCGGTCTGTACCGCGATTTCGGCATCCTCGAGTTTGCGCGCCTTGACGACTTCGAAGCCGGAGCGCTCGATTTCGGTGACGATCTGATTGACCCGGACGCCCTCGAGATCATCCGCTTCAAAGATGGGCGTCGAGAAGAGGAACGTGAAACGTCTGAAATAGTCCATATCTGCCCCGATCGAATGAATATCGATCTGTCGCCGCCTTAGATGACAGTATGGTGACTATAGGATATCGCCGCGGCAGGCCCTAGCATTGCCTGAGGCGGCTCGGCTTGCCAGGAACGCCGGGCTGGCACGTCGCCTTCCCGGCATCGTGCCTATCTGACGTAACTGATGGGCAGGCCCGAGACCGGATGGGGCATGATGTCCATGGCGACGCCGTAGATGGACTGCAAAGCAGCCGGCGTCATGATCTCGGCAGGCGCACCGCGCGCGATCAGTTTGCCGCTGTGCAGCGCGATGATCTCGTCGCAGAAACGCGCCGCCATGTTGACGTCGTGCAGCACGACGACGACGCCGAGACCGCGCTCGCGCGCCAGACGTTGGACGAGCGCCAGCACTTCGATCTGATGGGCGACATCGAGCGCCGATATCGGTTCATCGAGCAACAGACATTCGGCATCTTGCGCCACCAGCATGGCGAGCCACACGCGCTGGCGTTCGCCGCCTGAAAGCGTATCGACCAGACGATCGGCGAAAGGCTCGACATCGGTCAACTTCATCGCTTCCGCCACCTTGTCGCGATCGGTCTGGCCGAAACGACCCAGCGCGCCATGCCAGGGATAGCGGCCCAGCGCCACAAGCTCCTTGACCAGCATGCCCGAGGCCGGCGGCGTCTGTTGCGGCAGATAGGCGACCTTGCGGGCGAACGGCCGGTCGCCCCAGTCCCTCAACGCTCTACCTTCGAAACGAACCGTGCCGCTCGAGACCGGCTGCTGGCGCGCCAGCAGTTTGAGCAGGGTCGACTTGCCCGAACCATTATGACCGATAAGGCCGACGACACGGCGCGCCGGCAAGGTCATGGTCAGCGGCTCCAGCAGCCGCCGTTCGGGGATGGCGAACGTGACATCGTCGAGTTGGAAGAGTGGTTCGCTCATGACGGTTTCGGACATGGGTGAGGTGCGGTCGAGTAAGCCGATATCTGTCATCTGTTGAACCTGATGGGGACGGCAAGGGTAATGGCGCCCCCGCCGATATTGGCAGGCGGCGCGGGAACGGGGCTGGCGCGGCGCGGCAGCGAAACCGCCTCGGCATCGAGCGCGGAATCACCGGAGCCCGCCACGAGACGCGCCCCGACGACGGCGCCGGAACGATTGATGGTGAAAGCGATGGTCACCGTACCAGCGCCGGCCGCACCGGCCGGAAAGCGCTTGTAACGGTTGAGATGGGCAACCAGGCTGCTGCGCCAGGTCGCGGGAGAAACGGACGAGGCCCCCGAGGCGCCGGCCGCCGGAGCGGCCGCGGTCTGCGCGCGTTGCGCCTGACTCGCCGGCGGTGCCGTGGTCTGGCGCCTCGGCGGACGGTCGGGATGAATCGGCCGGCGCCGTTCCACCTCTTGCACTTTCGGCGGCGGCTTGCGGGGCCGTGGCTTTGGCCTTGGCGGCGGTGCGGCGATGAGGGCTTCCGCCTCATCGTTCTTGGGCAGATCGGGAGGCTTGATCTCCGCCACCGGCGCCGGCGGCGTGATTTCTTCCGGCTTCTCTTCTTCCGGTTCCGGCGGCTCCGGCTCCACCGGCTCAGGCTGGGCTTCGGTCATCTGAGGCCCAGGCGCGATGTCTTGCGGCTCCTCCTCTGGCGCGACCGCGACGGGCGCCAGTTCGATCATAATGGCGGGGGGCGGCTCGGCCGAGGCGGAGGATTCCGGCTGCGCCGCCAAAGCCAGCCATACGGCACCGCCATGGATGACCACCGCCGCCGCAGCGGCAAGGCTCCACCGCACAAACATCTGTCCGGGCTGATCGTCGTCAGGCCGCGTGAGTTCGCGCATCCCCCCACTCACGCCTGCTCTCCCCCAGCGGCCATGGCGACGCGCGCGACATGCTCGTCGGCAACGATCCGACCCGCTTGCAAGCGCACGATGCGATCGGCGATGCCGAAATAGCGATCGTCATGCGAGATGACGATCAGCGTCTTTCCCTGCCGTTTGAGATCGGGCAGCAGCTCCTCATAGAAGACGCGCCGGAAGGTCGGATCTTGATCGGCCGCCCATTCGTCGAAAACGATGACGGGGCGCTCCTCGAGCCAGACATGGATCAGAGCTAGACGCTTGCGCTGCCCGGTTGACAGCGCGGTGGTGGTAAAGCGATCGCCTTCGACCGAGACTTTGTCGGCCAGTTCGAGCTTTTCCAGATAGCCGTGGATCTCGGCCGGGACGAAACGCGACGGGGTCTGCACCGTTTCGAACAGATGGAAATCCGACAGAACGATGGAAAACATCTGGCGGTAATCGTCGCGCGTGGCGGACGTGACGGCTTTGCCATTGACGACGATCGCGCCTTCCTGGGGCACATAGAGACCCAGCAGCAGTTTGATCAGCGTGGTCTTGCCCGAGCCGTTGTCGCCAACGATGAAGGTGATCTTGCCCGGCTGAAGCGTCAGATCGATCGGCCCCAAGGCGAAGGATTTCGCGCCTTCGGGTGCCGGGAAGGCATAGGCGACGCGTTCCAGTTCGATGCGTACCGAAACCTCGCGATCGGATACGCGGTTCGCAGCATCGACCTCATCGTCCCAGACATCCGGCTCAGAGGTGGCGAGATAAGTCGACAGATCCGCGACCCGCCGCAGGGCGATCTGTGCCTTGCCGATGGTCGGCAGCATGTTCATCAGCTGATCGATCGGTCCTTTGAGAAAAAGCAAGACCAGGACGAAGCCGGAGAGAACCCGCAGTTCCATCGGTTGCAAGCCGTGCCAGATCAAGGCCAGCGCGATGACCAGGAAGAACAGCGCCGAACCAAAAGCATTGGCGACGACGAAAATATTGATAGCCCGGGCATTGATGGCGCGAATGGCGGCGATGGGCGCCGCTATTTCGTCCTGCAAGACCTTGCGCCGACGCGCGCGGCTGACCTTCAGCTCTTTCGCGCCTTCCGAAATCGTACGGTAGGCCCGATGCAGATCGTCCTCGCAGCCACGCGCCGCCTCGAAGCCTTTGATGCCGATCAACCGGGCACGATATTGAACCCACATGCCCACGCCCAGAACCACGAGCACGATCAGAAACAGCGGCCACGACAACCAGGCGAGATAAGCGAAACAACCGGTCACGATGACGAGTGAGATGGCGAGCGGCGTCGCCATGAAGGCGGCATCGCTGATCATGTCGACATCATGCGTCAGCACCGGCAGGATTTTGTGGGCCTTGTAGCGCTCCAGCGCCTCGACCGGCGCGCTGAGGATTTTGCGACCGAGCCAGGTACGGACTTCGGCAACGAGCTTCTGGCCGATGAGATTGGTGGCGATATCCGATCCGGCACGGGTGAGCAACGTTACGGCGCAGAGACCGGCGAAGGCCAGCAGGAGACCGCCGGCCAGGCCGGCCTCACCCACCAATGCCTGATTGATCAATGACAACAGGTAGACGGTGCCAAGCCCCGACACCAAGCCCATGACGACCGAAGCGCCAATAAGGGCCGAAAACGGCCTGAGACGGTGTCGAAACCAACCCTGTGTCGCAAAAACCTTCAAACTGAACATAGACGGTTGCTTTGACTCACACTTTGAGGGGCAAACCACCCCCTTACTTGTTAGACGTATGAGGGCCGGAAAATCTGACCCCGGATCGCAACTTTTAATAAGAAAAGGCCAGCGCCGTTCGGAGCTGCGCCTTAACTGACTGATGATGTTTGCGAAAATCTCCCCTCGGCCCGCCAGTAGGGAACGCACAGAGATCGTTTGGCGTGAGAACGCTTGAGGGGCGTGCGCAAAGGCATGACCGCGCTGTATTCCCCGGCAATCCAAACGAAGGAATCGCGGCGGCTTTCGACTTCCGCCAGAGCTTGCGCCAGGTTTTTGGTGAAAAGCCCCTGTTCCTCGACGGCTGTTTCGCCGCGATAGAGCCAAGACACCGCGATACCGGCCGGATGCCGGAAGTCGATTTGATCCTCGCGCCCGCCGATTTCGAGAATGATTTTCCCCCGTGCCTGCACGGGGAGCGTTTCGGCAATGCGAGCGATGGCGGGCAGCGCGGTTTCATCGCCCGCGAGAAGGTAGAACGGCGCCGGTTTGGCGCCTAGCCCGCAGGGCCCGGACATGCCGCAGATATCACCGACCTTGGCCAGCCGGGCGAAGTCGCCGCCGGGCCCCGGTGCCTCATGCAACACAAAATCGATATCAACCCAGCCCGCCGCCGTGTCGATGTGCCGGATCGTATAATAGCGCGTCACGACAGCGGCCGTGGCGGGTGAAGCCGGCAGATGCAAGCGGACATGCAGATTGGCGGTAGTGTCGAAACGCTCCAGCGCCTCGCCCTCCAGGCGCAGACGCTGCATCCGTGGCGCGATGCGGGTCGAAGCGGAAACGCGCATCATGCGCAAACCATCGTCTGGCGCCGTCATCGCCCCCTCCCGATGAGCACGAGTAGAAACAGTCCGCCGACGATCGTCGCGAACAGACCGGCCGGCACTTGGAACGGGAAGATCAGATTGCGCCCGAGCCAATCCGCGACAAGCAGCACCAGCCCGCCACAGAGCGCGGAAGCCGTCAGATGCATGCTGGCTCTTTCAAAGCCGGCGAGCCGCGCCAGATGCGGACCCATCAACCCGGCGAAGCTGAGGGGACCGACGACAATGGTCGCTCCCGCCGTCAACACCGCGGACAGTGCGTAGAGAACGCCCCGTGACAATTCCGCCGGCACTCCAACCGCCTTTGCAACCGGCTCGCCCAAGGGCATGAGATCAAGCCAGCGTCGCAATGCGGGCACCGACAACAAAGTGATGCCGGCGAGAAGCGCGCCACTGATGGCTTCGACCGGGCGCACCGCATAGGTTGAGCCCGACATCCAGGCCAGCACCTGCCCCAGTCGCGGATCCTGCGCCGTCATCAGCACGGCCATCACGAAACCGGAGACGGAGGTGAGCGTGATGCCGATCAGCAGCAGCCTTTCGCCGGAAAAGCCTGGCCAGCGCGAGAGTGCGAGCATCAGGAGCAGTACCGCCATGGCGCCACCGGAACCGGCCAGAATCTGGCCCCAACGTGTTGGCGCCGGATCGACCAGGAGCAGCGCAACGACGGCCAGGACCGCACCCGAAGAAACGCCAAGCACTTCGGGAGACGCCATGGGATTGCCGGTCATCCGCTGCATGATCGCACCGGCCAGCGCCAACATGGCCCCGCTGGAGAAAGCGGCGATCGCGCGCGGCCAGCGCCAGCTCAAGAGATGGACGTATTCGTTTCCCTGCGCGAGGGACCAGCCGCGCGAACTTTCGCCAAGCGCGGTCACCACCCACAGCGCGAATGGCACGAGCAGCGCCAATAGAATGAGCGCCGTCACGGGACGCGATAGCCGGAAGGTGGGCGCGGCCGACGCCAGATGGGGGGGCGCGAGCAGTTTCAGTCTGCGGATCAGCAGAAAAAGCAACGGCGCGCCGAGCAGCGCCGTCACGGCACCGGTCGGAAATACGCGATAGGTCGTGGGCAGGCCGAGCACCAACTGGTCGGTGGCGAGAAGCAGTAAGGCGCCGAGCACGCCGGACCACAGAAGAAGGGCACCCGAACGCCTGACGCCGCAGGCCCGTGCCAGGGTGGGCGCGGCAAGACCGATGAAACCAATCACGCCGACCGCGGCGGTGACGATCGCCGCCAGCGCAGCCGCGGCCGTCAAAGCGACGAGCCGCCAGGCAACCAGCGACAGTCCCAGGCTGCGCGCATGTGCGTCATCCAGCGCGAGCAATGTCAAAGGACGCAGCATCAGCAGCGTCACGGCCCCGACGACGAGCAGACGCGGCGCGAGAAAGATCGCTTCGCGCCAATCTTGCTGATCAAGATGTCCGGCGCCCCACAGGAAAAGTCCGACGAGAAAATCATGATTGAACAGCGTCAGCACCGCGCTGACGGCACCGCAATAAAGACTGACGATCATGCCGGCGAGAATCACCGTGACAGGCGAAAGTCCGCGCCGCCAGGACAAGGCAAGGATCGCCGCCAATGCCGCAGCCGCGCCAGCGAAGGCGACCCAGTCGCGATAGGCCAATGCGGCGGGGAAGAACAGCGTCGCGATCGCCATGGCGAGATAGGCGCCTGAAGCAATACCAAGCGTAGCGGGTTCGGCCAGAGGATTGCGGAGGATCCGTTGCAAAATCGTGCCGGACAATCCGAGCGCCGCGCCCGCCATCAGCGCAACTACGATGCGCGGTAACACGGTGTAGTGCAACAGCATCTGGGACGGGAGGGAGGGATCTGGCATGAAAAGCGTGCCGATGCCGACGCCCTCGGGTAACAGCGTCGCGATGTTGCGGGCGATCGTCAGCAGAGCAAGGGCGGCCAACGTCAGCACCGGCCATAGCGGCGTGGCGAACCACATTACCCGACCCTCTGCGCTAAAGCCGCGGAGGCGAGTTCAACGAAACGGATGGCGGACGGCAGGCCGCCGTAAAACAGAACATCGGGGATCAAGGCGATCCGTCCCGCGCCGACGAAAGGCAGGCTCGCGACGACGGGCGAAGCGAGCAGCGTCGCGATCGAAGCGCGACTGCTGTCGCCAATGCACAGAAGGCGCGCTTCGGGGCGTTGTGACAGTCGGTCGACCGTCAGCGTCACGTGGCCGAAGCGAGACGTCATTCCGGTCCAGGCGTTTTCGATACCCAAGCGGTCGAGCACGGTCTGGAAGAGGCTGCCACGACCGAAGACGAGCATGCGCCGGCCGTCGATGATCGTCGCCAGATAGAGAGGGCGCCCATCGTAATCGCGCAACCGTTGGGCGGCTTCGCGGAAGCGCATTTCCAGGCGGCGGGCCAAATCTTCATAGGCCTGAACGGCATCGAGCCGCGCCGCGAGCGCCTGCAAAGCCCGCGCGCCGTGGCTCAGCGGATCGGTTTCACCAAATCCATTAGGATCGAAAACCATCGCCGGTGCGATGCGATCGATCTGAGCGCGCACAGGCTCCAATTGTGGCGGCAACACAATGAGATCGGGCGCGAGCTGATCGACGAATTCGAGATTGGGTTCCGAGCGCAAGCCAAGCTCGCGCACGCTCGCAGGTGCCGCCGGCTCGACGACGAGCCGCGCATAACGCTCAAGCTCGGGCATAGCGAGCGGCACGATGCCAAGTGCGAGCAGACTCTGCCCGCTCACCCAGTCGAGGGCGACAATGCGGCCAGCCGGTCGCGGTTGCGACAGCGCTGGTCCGCAAACACAGGCCGAAGCGGCGAGGAAGGCTCGCCGACTCAGCTCATTCGCACGCCACATCAAAACTTCATCTGCGCCGACAAGGCGATGGTTCTGGGCGCGCCGAGATAATAGCTGTTCTGGAAATAGCTCTTATCGGTCACGTTGTTGACGTTGAGACGCAGGGTCAACGGCTTACCCGAAATCTCGGTGGTGTAGCGCAAGCCGAGATCCAAGGTCGTGTAGGCGGGGAGACGATCCCTGTTGACCGCGTTCGCCCATTGCTGGCCGGTGTGATAGACGCCGCCGGTAAGGACCAGGCCGGGTACCGCTCCAACCTCATATTCCGCATAAAGCTTCGCCAAGACTTTGGCGACGTTCATCGGATTCAGACCGTCGTAGGCACCGCCCTTGATCTTGGTATCGAGCAGGGTAACGCCGCCGATGACGGTCAAAGCTTCCGTTACCTTGCCCGTCGCCGTGAATTCGACACCGCGATGTCTCTGAATGCCGTCCTGAACATAGATGTTGGCGGCATTGGTCAGTTCATAGGCCTTTTCGATTTCAAACAACGCGCCCGTCAGCAGAACGCCACCAACCTGCGCCTTGACGCCGACTTCCTTCTGCTTGCTGACCATCGGCTTCATCACGGTGCCGTAGTTGAGTGCCGTGGCTGGAGCGATGCCGCCCTGTTCAAGGCCCTCGACATAGGTGCCGTAGAGCGTCAGCCAGGAGAGCGGCTTATAGAGCAAGGAGGCCGATGGCGAGACCCGCGCTTCATTATATCTGGGTTGCGTGAGAAGACCGGTGGAATCGACGTCCTCGCTGAGGATGCGGCTATAGTTGAGACCGACCAATGCCGACCATTGGTCGGTAAAATCGATCTGATCACCGATGACAAAATTATGGTTCTGCGATCCGCCGCCATAATAGGACGACATCAAATTCGCGGGGACCTTGGGAACCGGGAGCCGAACTGGATAGGCCATCGAGAAGGGGCCGAGCCAGCCAGAGTTCGGGCTATAGTCGCTCGTCCAGTTGCGGTCGGCATGCATGTAATAGCCGAAAGTGACCTTGTGCTTGATCGCACCGGTATCAAAAGACGCATCGAACAAAGCTTGAGCAGCATCATAGCGCGCGCGCGAGGGGCCGGAATGGATGGAGATCTGGCGATAGACACCGGGCGCCGGAACACTGTTCATCGTGTGATCTTGCGTGGGGCGCCGATAGTCCTCGAAGGAATAGCCGCCGCGGAATTTGAAATTGTCGGTGATGTCGTAGAGCACGCGAGCGGCAAGTCGGGTCTTCTCAAACTGATCGCGAATCCAGGGCTGCGACCAATTCTTGCTCGCGTCCGGCACAGGCGAGCGCGGCACGCCAGCCGCATAGCTCCAATAGGCGGATGGCGCCTCCAGACGATAACGGTTGTAAGTTGCGTTCAATTCCAACTTCAGGCGATCGGTGATCTGCCAGTCGAAAGCGCCGCTGATCAGGCCGCGCTCGATCGCCTGATCGTCGATCGAAGTGTTGCCTGACTGCCTCACGACATTGAGGCGGTAGCCCATACGGCCGGCTTCATCGATCCGGCCGCCGAAATCGCCGTGAACATATTTCTGCGCGCCGCCATAGGTGCCGATGGTGATGCTGTTCAGACGTTCGAAAGTCGGCCGCTTGTAGACATAATTGACCATGCCCGCAGGAGAAGCGGCGCCATAGAGAAAGCCGGAGAGGCCGCTGAGAATTTCAACACGTTCCTTGTCTTCCAGAACGGTCGCGAAACTGTTGGCGCGACGCAGACCGTCCTCGGCGGTGTCATAGGTCTGGAAGCCGCGAATGCTGATCATCGGCGCCCAGCCGCTTCCCTGGGGAGTTGCCGATCGCGTAGTAGGATTGATTTTCAGAACGTCTTCGGGCGCCTGCGCCTGAATGTTCTGCAACAGTTCGCGCGGAATCACGCTGATCGAGTAAGGCGTGTCCTTGAGCGCCATGGAGCCGAGCGGGCCGACCGACGAGAGTGTGCTGACACGATAACCGTCGCGCGCCAAGCCGTCGTTCTGCAAGGTCGCGGCGAGCCCCTGCCCTTGCACGTCGATGGTGTCGAGGCGGATCGCATCCTCGGGCAGCGCGGCATTGGCGGCGCTCGCTGCGCCTGAACGCACGATCGATACAGTCGAGGCATTGGCGAAACGATAGCTCAAGGGCGTTCCCGCCAGGAGCTGCCGAAGCGCCTGCTCCGGCGCATAAGAACCGGACACACCGGCGGTGCGCAAACCGCGAAGCACCTCTGACGGCGCCAGCAAGCGCAGCTTTGCCGTGTCAGCCCACAGGGTGAGCGCCGAACCAAGCGGCCCGGCAGGGATGTTGAACGCAACGACAGCAGATCTGCGGGACGGCGCTTCCTGCAGCGTCTGCGCTGCGACGGGATTACTCAGGGGCAGGCCGAAGAGCGCCGTTGAACACAGCAAGACGGCCAGCTGCGTCCGGCCAGCCGACATCGTCACAGATCGATCCATCACACCCATTGCAAGTCCCAGCCTTATCCTTGAAGTGGCCAGCCTACGCTTGGCCTTACAGGGAAAGACGACGGACGTTCGCAACATGACAACGGCGGATGAAAGATAAGAATTGTTCTAGTTCTTATGTTGAAACGGCTCGATCGGACGGCTCGGGTCTCTTTGGATCAAGGTCAGCCAAGGCAATCGGGTGACGCGTACCGGCAGGCTTTGCGTTACCGCGTCGAGCAGCGCATCGGCGTCGTTGGAATTGAAGATACCCGTGACGGGCAAATCATTGAGCGCGTTGTCGGTGATGACGATCCGCCCGTGCCTGTAGCGTGCCATTTCAGCAACAACATGACCGAGCGAGAGGCCGTCGAAAATCATCTGCCCGCGCCGCCAGGCCGTGGCACTGCGCACATCAGCCTGTTGCACCGGTCCTAAACCGGCTGACGTATAGGCGACCTGTTCGCCTGCCCGGAGGTCCACCGTGGCTTCGTCGGCCTCGACCTTGTAGGAGACCCGCACCGCGTGTTCCGTGACAAGCACGCGCGCACCCTCATCCATCAGGCGAACATCGAACGCCGTGCCCAGCGCTCGCGTGTCGCCGCCCGCCGCCGAGACGGTGAATGGCCGTGCGGGATCGGACCGGACCGAGACATAGATCTGTCCCGTATAGAGCACGAGACGTCTGCGCGAGCTGGTAAAGTCCACATCGAAACTCGTCCCCGAATCGAGTTCCACGACACTGCCATCACTGAGTACGACCGAACGTCGCTCCCCCAACGATGTGCGCTCGTCGGCGAAATAGGCTTGCGGAGGCCCGAAAATGTTCGTCGCGATGCTCAAGCCCGCCAGTCCGACAACGAGGATCAGCGCTGCCACGATCCCCCCGCCTTTGCGGGAACGCGTTGGTTTGAGGGCGGGCCCTAACCGTTGCCACAGACGCTCGGCGCGCTCCGCCGCGCCGCGTTGCGCCTCGCTCGCCGCTTTCCATTCATGATAGTCGGACCAGTCGCGCTCGGCCGCCTCGCCCGAATGCAGCCGAACGAGCCAAGCCAGCGCTTCTTCCGTCAGCGGATCGAGTGGTTGATTTGCGATGGCCCGGTCTCCTGCGGACGCCCTCGTCGCGTAGAGCGACGCGACGGTCCTACCCATGAAGACGTATGAAAAGCGGCGAATGACAGTCTGCGGTCGGGACAAACATCATTTTTCGTGCCGCCTCAGCCGGCCACCGCTTCCAGCCGGGTCGCGCAATGGCAGAGCGCGCGCATGATATGCTTGCAAACCATGCTGCTGGAGATGCCCAGGCGCGCAGCGATCTCGGCATGGGTCAGGCCTTCCAGCCGGTTCAGGAGCAGTGCGGCTCTTGTCTTGGCGGGAAGCTCATCGAGAGCGGCCTTGAGGAGCAAAAACTCCTGGCGCGCCGCCAGGCGATGCTCGGCGGTCGGCGCCGGATCGGCCATGTCCTGGGCGATGCTCTCGATTGGCGCGATCACTCCGCGGCGGCGATCACGCCGGACCAAATCGATGATCAGATTGCTGGCGATGCGCCACAGAAAGAACTTGGGCGTCGTCGGCGCGGTGTCGGCGTTGTTGCCCTGATCATGGGCAAGATAGCGCAGGAACGCGTCCTGCACGATATCCGACGCCACTTCGCGATCGCGCAGCTTGCCATAGGCAAAGCGATGCAGTTCCCGGTGATAGCGCCGGAATAGATCGTCCAGATCCGTGGAACTTTGGATGATCGCGGACATCAGTACGCTCAAACAGAACGAGAACCCGAATGAGGACCGCCCACAATCCCTTGGCGCCTCGGCTTCAACAGCCCTGTAGCGAACCGGGAAAACAAAAGCAAACTCAATGATTTATATACATTCCAAGGAATACGTCTCGATAAAATCAAGTGTTTGAAGACGCTCGTACTTTTCCCACCTCGTCACGCGCCGGGCTCATCTGCTTTTGCAAATCGACGATCCACCCGCGCAGATCGTCCCATTTGAGCTTGAGACAGGCCAGTCGCCCGCGCATGTCGGGGTCATCGGCGTCGATCAAACCTTTTTCCAACAGATCAACCAGGTGCAGCAGACCTGCCTTGGCATCGGTATGGGCCTGACAGAGATGGATCAAGCGCTCCGTTGCCTGTCCTTGGCATCCGGCGGCAGACTTCAGATAGTCCTTCAGCATAGCTCGCACGCGATCTGTTTTCGGCCTCGTGGATGGGAAGGGCTCACCCCTCCCATCCGGTATCGATCAACGCGACAACGTGCCCACCCGATCCAACGCGGTGCCAAAGCCCTGCAGTGAGATCGAGAACGGAGCGATGGCGCCGCCATCGGCCGTCGCCTTCACTTTCAATGCTGAGCCCGCGCGCAGAGCCGCGAGCGTCGGCGCATCGAAATTGACGGTAACAAGACAGCCGCCGGGCATGCAGGTGCGGAAGCGTATCGGCTGCATGGCCGGCTTCTCGTCGATCTGGAAGGTCACGCCGGAATCAAGCGCAAGCCCGAATGGCAGGACAAGCGCACCGGAAACCGCATTGCTGCTGGGCGCATTCAGTTCGATCGCCAAGACGCGCTGACCGTTCTGCTGCGACTGGATCTGCGACAGCACGCATTGTTTCTGCGTGCCCTGCTGAGCGCAGGCCACGCGCCAATCCCTGTAAGTTTCATTGAGCGAGGAAGCGCCGCCCGGAAGGGTGGACGCCGCGCTCGCGGTCTGGCTCCCCGATTGAGCCTGCGCCGCCCCGATGCCCGGCACCAGGGAGATCATCGCACCCGCAGCGATCGTGAAGGCCGCGGCCATGGAACGGCCAGGAACGCGGTTCGTCTTACTCATGAGAACACCTTTCTTTCATTCGCGCATTGCGCATTGGATCAACAAAACTCCGCAAATTCATCCGCACAGGTCCTGCGTCGCGCGATGAATGGCGAAATGGTTATGGCCTGGCCTGCGAGAGGAGTGGGCGACACCCGGCCTGGCCCTCGAGACAGATCAGTGTTCCATCGAAACGCGGATCGGCGATGCGAAGCTGGTTGCCTTCTCCACCCTCGGCAAAGACAGGCTGGATGGGCGCGGAACGACCTGCATCGAACGCGGCGACGATCGATCCCGCCAATGTACCAGGATCGGGACTTAGCGATCCTTTCACGGTCAGCACACCGGGAATGAAACTCATGCGATAGTTCGCCGATGCAGCCAACGTTCCCTGTGCGATCGCATATTCGCCCGGCTCGCTGAAGCTGGTCGCCGATGTCGCGAGACTTCCAAACAATGTATCGCCGTTGACCAGGCCTGCCCCACCAACCGTATAGGTGAGAGCCGGATTGGCGGCACCGGCGGTGCGGCTGGCGGAGTTCGCGATAACGATGATGTCGCGCGGATTCACCGTGAGATTCGCACCCGTATAGGTGATCGCATAATTGGCGTTGGCGAGCGTGCCCTGGTTGATCGCATAGGTGCCGACACCCGAGAACTGGCCTGCGCTCGTCGACAGCGTGCCGGAGAGTGTGTCGTTATTGACAAGACCTGTCGCCGTATAGGTCAGCGACGGATTGGTTTCGCCGTAGATCTTGCTTTGGGCATCCGCCACGACCGTGATCGGCTTCGGCGTGACCGACAGGTCTGCACCCGTATAGGTGATCGTATAATTCGCGTTGGCGAGCGTGCCCTGATTGATGACGTAAGCGCCAACACCTGAGAACTGGCCTGCGCTCGTCGACAGCGCACCCGAGAGCGTGTCGTTGTTGACCAGCCCGGTGGCCGTATAGGTCAAGGACGGGTTGACGTCGCCGTAGACCTTGCTCTGCGCATCGGCCGCCACTGTGATCGCCTTCGGCGTGATCGACAAATCGGCGCCCGTATAGGTGACCGTGTAATTGCTTGAAGCGGAGAGCGAACCCTGGTTGATGGCGTAGGTGCCGACACCTGAGAACTGGCCGGCGGATGTCGATAGTGCCCCCGTCAACGTATCGTTGTTGACCAGGCCCGTCGCCACATAGGTCAGGGACGGGTTGACGTCGCCATAGACCTTGCTCTGTGCATCGGCGGCCACCGTGATCGCCTTCGGCGTGATCGACAGATCGGCGCCCGTGTAAGTGATCGAATAGTTGGCGTTCGCCAGGGTTCCCTGATTGATGGCATAGGTGCCGACATTGGAGAACTGACCAGCGGAAGTCGACAGCGCACCTGTCAACGTATCGTTGTTGACCAGGCCCGTGGCCATATAGGTCAGCGACGGATTGAGATCGCCGTAGACTTTACTCTGCGCATCGGCCGCAACCGTGATCGCCTTCGGCGTGATCGACAGGTCGGCGCCGGTATAGGTGATCGAGTAGTTGGCGTTGGCCAGGGTTCCCTGGTTGATGCCGTAGGTACCCACACCCGAGAACTGCGCCGCATTCGTCGACAGCGCGCCGGAGAGCGTGTCGTTATTGACCAGGCCAGTCGCCACATAGGTCAGGGACGGATTGACGTCGCCATAGACCTTACTCTGCGCATCGGCCGCAACCGTGATCGCCTTCGGCGTGATCGAGAGATCGGCACCCGTGTAGGTGATCGAATAGTTGGCATTGGCCAACGTATCCTGGTTGATGCCGTAGGTACCGACACCCGAGAACTGGCCCGCCGAGGTCGACAACGCGCCGGAGAGCGTGTCGTTATTGACCAGGCCCGTCGCCACATAGGTCAGGGACGGGTTGACGTCGCCATAGACCTTGCTCTGTGCATCGGCGGCCACCGTGATCGCCTTCGGCGTGATCGACAGATCGGCGCCCGTGTAGGTGATCGAATAATTGGCGTTCACCAAAGTCCCTTGGTTGATGGCATAGGCGCCAACGCCCGAGAACTGACCGGCGCTCGTCGATAGCGCGCCGGAAAGTGTGTCGTTGTTGACCAAGCCCGTGGCCACGTAGGTCAAGGACGGATTGAGATCGCCATAGATCTTCGTTTGCGCATCCGCTGCCACCGTGATCGCCTTCGGCGTGATCGACAGGTCGGCGCCCGTATAGGTGATCGTATAGTTAGCGTTCGCCAAAGTCCCTTGGTTGATGGCGTAGGTCCCGACACCCGAGAACTGAGCCGCATTCGTCGAAAGTGCGCCGGAGAGCGTGTCATTGTTGACGAGACCCGACGCCGTATAAGTCAGCGACGGATTGAGATCGCCATAGACCTTGCTCTGCGCGTCGGCCGCCACTGTGATCGCCTTCGGCGTGATCGACAGGTCGGCGCCGGTGTAGGTGATCGTGTAGTTGGCATTGGCGAGCGTGCCTTGGTTGATGCCATAAGTGCCCACGCCCGAGAACTGGCCGGCGGAAGTCGACAGCGCGCCGGAGAGCGTATCGTTGTTCACCAGGCCCGTGGCCACATAGGTCAAGGCCGGATTGACGTCGCCATAGACCCTGCTCTGGGTGTCCGCCGCCACCGTGATCGCCTTCGGCGTGACCGACAAGTCGGCACCTGTATAGGTGATTGTGTAGTTCGCGTTCGCCAAAGTTCCCTGGTTGATGGCATAAGTGCCGACACCCGAGAACTGCACAGCATTCGTCGACAGCGCGCCGGAGAGCGTGTCGTTGTTGACCAGGCCGGTGGCCAGATAGGTCAGCGACGGATTGATGTCGCCATAGACTTTGCTCTGCGCATCCGCTGCCACCGTGATCGCCTTCGGCGTGACCGACAGGTCGGCGCCCGTGTAAGTGATCGAATAGTTGGCGTTAGCGAGTGTGCCTTGGTTGATGGCGTAGGTACCAACATTGGAGAACTGACCAGCGGAGGTCGAAAGTGCACCCGTTAACGTGTCGTTGTTAATCAGGCCCGTAGCCGTATAGGTCAGCGACGGATTGAGATCGCCATAGACCTTGCTCTGGGCATCCGCCGCCACCGTGATCGCCTTCGGAGTGATCGAAAGATCGGCGCCGGTATAGGTGATCGTGTAATTGGCGTTCGCCAGAGTTCCCTGGTTGATGGCGTAAGCCCCGACACTCGAGAACTGGCTCGCCGAGGTCGACAGCGCACCGGAGAGCGTGTCGTTATTGACCAGGCCCGTCGCCACGTAGGTCAAGGAGGGGTTGACGTCGCCATAGACCTTGCTCAGGGCATCGGCCGCCACCGTGATCGCCTTCGGTGTGATCGAAAGATCGGCGCCGGTGTAGGTGATCGTATAGTTCGCGTTGTCCAGACTGCCCCGATTAATGGCATAGGTACCGACACCGGAGAACTGGCCGGCCGAAGTCGACAACGCGCCGGAAAGGGTGTCGTTGTTGACCAGCCCCGTCGCTACATAGGTCAGGCTCGGATTGACGTCGCCGTAGACCTTGCTCTGCGCATCGGCCGCCACCGTGATCGCTTTTGGCGTAATCGACAGATCGGCGCCGGTATAGGTGATCGAATAGTTGGCGTTGTCCAGACTGCCCCGATTGATGGCGTAGGTCCCGACACCCGAGAATTGACCGGCGCTCGTCGATAGCGCGCCGGAAAGCGTGTCGTTGTTGACCAAGCCCGTGGCCACGTAGGTCAAGGACGGATTGAGACCGCCATAGATCTTCGTTTGCGCATCCGCTGTCACCGTGATCGCCTTCGGCGTGATCGACAGGTCGGCGCCGGTGTAGGTGATCGTGTAGTTGGCGTTGTCCAGACTGCCCCGATTGATGGCGTAGGTCCCGACACCCGAGAACTGGCTGGCGGAGGTCGAGAGCGAACCGCTTAGCGTGTCGTTGTTGACCAGCCCCGTCGCTACATAGGCCAGGCTCGGATTGAGGTCGCCATAGACCTTGCTCTGCGCATCTGCCGCCACCGTGATCGCCTTCGGCGTGATCGATAGATCGGCGCCCGTATAGGTGATCGTGTAATTGGCGTTCGCCAGAGTTCCCTGGTTGATGGCGTAAGCGCCGACACCCGAGAACTGGCCCGCCGAGGTCGACAGCGCACCGGAGAGCGTGTCGTTATTGACCAAGCCCGTGGCGATATAGGTCAAGGACGGGTTGAAATCGCCATAGATCTTCGTTTGCGCATCGGCTGCCACCGTGATCGCCTTCGGCGTGATCGACAGATCGGCGCCTGTATAGGTGATCGTATAGTTCGCGTTGTCCAGACTACCCCGATTGATGGCGTAAACCCCGACACCGGAGAACTGACCGGCCGAGGTCGACAGCGAACCGCTCAAGGTGTCGTTGTTGACCAGCCCCGTCGCCACATAGGTCAGCGACGGATTGACGTCGCCATAGACCTTGCTCTGCGCATCGGCTGCCACCGTGATCGCCTTTGGCGTGATCGAAAGATCGGCGCCAGTGTAGGTGATCGTGTAGTTACTGGAGGCCGATAGGGAACCCTGGTTGATGGCATAAGCGCCAACACCGGAGAACTGACCGGCCGAGGTCGACAGCGAACCGCTCAGCGTGTCGTTGGCGACGAGACCGGTAGCCGTATAGGTCAGCGAGGGGTTGACGTCGCCATAGACTTTGCTCTGGGCGTCGGCCGTCACCGTGAGGGTGCGCGGCGTGATCGAAAGATCGGCGCCAGTGTAGACAATATTGTAATTCGCATTGCCCAACGACCCGATGTTGATGGCATAGTTGCCGACATTGGTGAACTGCACCGCCCCTGTCTCCAGCGAGCCACTCAGCGTGTCGTTGTTGACGAGGCCCGTCGCCGTATAGGTCAGCGACGGATTGACGTCGCCATAGGCCCTGCTCTTGGCATCGGCCACCACCGTGATGGTGCGCGGCGTGATCAACAGATTGTTGCTGAGATAGACGATGTTGTAGTTGGCGTTCGCCAAGCTACCCCGCTCGATAATATAGCTGCCGACACCCGAGAACTGGCCCGCCGAGGTCTCCAGCGAACCGGAAAGGGTATCGTTGTTGACAAGGCCCGTGGCTACATAGGTCAGGCTCGGATTGACATCACCATAGGCTTTGCTTTGGGCATCCGCCGCCACTATGATCGTCTTCGGAGTGACCGACAGGTTCGCACCCGTGTAGGTGATCACGTAATTGGCGTTGGCCAGAGTGCCCTGGTTGATGGCGTAGGCGCCGACATTGGAGAACTGGCCTGCCGAGGTCTCCAGGCCGCCCGAGAGCGTATCGTTGTTGACGAGGCCCGTCGCCGTATAAGTCAAGGATGGGTTGAAATCACCATAGGTTTTGCTTTGGGCATCGGCTGCCACCGTGATCGCCTTCGGTGTGATCGACAGATCGGCGCCCGTATAGGTGATCGAGTAGTTCGCATTGGCGAGCGAACCTTGATTGATGGCATAGGCGCCGACGCCCGAGAACTGGCCCGCGGAGGTCGAGAGCGAGCCGGAAAGCGTGTCGTTGTTAACCAGGCCCGAAGCCGTATAGGTCAGCGACGGATTGAGATCGCCATAAACCTTGCTCTGCGCATCGGCCGCCACCGTGATCGCCTTCGGCGTGACCGACAAATCGGCACCAGTATAAGTAATCGAATAATTGGCGTTCGCCAAGCTTCCCTGGTTGATGGCGTAGGCGCCAACACTCGAGAACTGGCCGGCGCTCGTCGAAAGCGCACCGGAGAGCGTGTCGTTATTGACCAGGCCCGTGGCGATATAGGTCAAGGACGGATTGGCGTCACCATAAACCTTGCTCTGCGCATCCGCCGCCACCGTGATCGCCTTCGGCGTGACCGACAAATCGGCACCCGTATAAGTGATCGTATAGTTCGCGTTCACCAAGCTTCCCTGGTTGATGGCGTAGGTGCCGACACCCGAGAACTGACCGGCTGAGGTGGAGAGCGCACCTGTCAAGGTATCGTTGTTGACCAAGCCCGTGGCGGTATAGGTCAACGACGGATTGAGATCGCCGTAGACCTTCGTCTGCGCATCGGCCGCCACCGTGATCGCCTTCGGCGTGATCGACAGATCGGCGCCCGTATAGGTGATCGTATAGTTGGCGTTCGCCAAAGTCCCTTGGTTGATGACGTAGGCGCCAACACCCGAGAACTGCGCCGCATTCGTCGACAGTGCGCCGGAGAGCGTATCGTTATTGACCAGCCCTGCCGCCACATAGGTCAGCGACGGGTTGACGTCGCCATAAACCTTGCTCTGCGCATCCGCTGCCACCGTGATCGCCTTCGGCGTCACCGACAGGTCAGCGCCTGTATAGGTGATCGTGTAATTCGCGTTGTCCAGACTGCCCCGATTGATGGCGTAGGTCCCGACACCCGAGAACTGCGCCGCATTTGTCGATAGCGAACCGGAAAGCGTGTCGTTGTTGACCAGCCCCGTCGCCACATAGGTCAGCGACGGGTTGACGTCGCCATAGACCTTGCTCTGCGCATCCGCTGACACCGTGATCGCCTTCGGCGTGATCGAAAGATCGGCACCCGTATAGGTGATCGTATAGTTAGCGTTGTCCAAACTACCCTGATTGATGGCGTAGGTCCCGACACCCGAAAATTGAGCCGCATTCGTCGAAAGCGCGCCGCTCAGCGTGTCGTTATTGACAAGGCCGGTCGCCGTATAGGTCAGTGGCGGATTGACGTCGCCATAAACCTTGCTCTGGCCATCCGCCACCACGGTAATCGCTTTCGGCGTGATCGACAGATCGGCACCTGTATAGGCGATTGTATAGTTGCTCGAGGCTGACAAATTGCCCTGGTTGATGGCGTAGGCGCCAACACCAGAGAACTGGCCGGCGCTCGTCGATAGGGCGCCGGAGAGCGTGTCGTTATTGACAAGACCGGTCGCCGTATAAGTCAGCGACGGGTTGAGATCACCATAGACCTTGCTCTGAGCATCCGCCGTCACCGTGATGGTACGTGGGGTGACCGACAGATCGGCACCCGTGTAGGCAATCGTATAATTGCTCGAGGCGGACAAGCTGCCCTGGTCGATGGCATAGGTGCCGACACTCGAGAACTGCGCCGCGTTCGTCGAGAGCGCGCCGCTCAGCGTGTCGTTATTGACCAGGCCGGTCGCCGTATAGGTCAATGACGGATTGAGATCGCCATAAACTTTGCTCTGGCCATCCGCCGTCACCGTGATCACCTTCGGCGTCACCGACAAGTCAGCACCGGTATAGTTGAGAATGTAGTTGTTCGAGGCGGACAGACTGCCCTGGTTGATGGCATAGGTGCCGACGCCCGAGAACTGGCCGGCGGATGTCGACAGACCGCCGGAGAGCGTGTCGTTGTTGACGAGGCCTGTGGCCGTATAAGTCAGAGACGGATTGGCATCGCCGTAGCTCTTGCTTTGCGCATCCGCCGCCACCGTGATGGTACGCGGGGTGACCGTCAGAGCGCCGGTGCCGTAAGTAATATAATAGTCGCTGGCCGAGCCCTTGGCATAAGCGAACGACAGAACGTTCGCGCCATTCCAGGCATAGGTCCCCACATTCGTGGAACCTCCGATAGCGCTACCCCAGTTGACGATGAGATTATTTACGCCGGCACCCTGAAGCGAAATGCCGTTCGGTGACGCGACATCGCCGTAAGTGGTGGAGAGATTTCCGCTAAGACGCGCGTAATAGCTGTAGATCGGCGCGGCGGTCAGGCTGCGCAGAACCGGAGCCCCCCCTGCCTTCGGCGTGGCCCAGACCGAGGCGAAATCCCAGCCCGCATCGATGAAAGTGAAGGGATCTCTCATCTGGGTGGTGGTGAGGCCGGTGGCCGTACAACTGCTATTGTTGACGCCGCAAGCATTGCTTCGGCCGCTCGTCTGGATGTTCCAGAAGCTATTGGCGAAAGAGCCGGTGCCAATGGCCATCCCAGCCAAGCCACCACCATTGGTCCCCGTGACGAGGCCGCTCGCATAAGCGTTTCCCACCGTCGCCTGGTTTTGCCCGATCAGTCCGCCGACATATTGGCTGCCGGAGACGTTGCCGGTCGCATAGACATTCGTAATCGAATTATAAGCTATTCCGATCAGCCCGCCGATGAATTGGTTACCGGAGACATTGCCCGTCGCATAGGCGCCATTGATCGCGGAGTTGCTGATGCCCAGCAGACCGCCGACGTTGTTGTTCCCGCTGACCGTCACATTCGCCGCATAGACGTTCTGGAACGAACCGTTGTTCGCATTGCCGACCAGGGCGCCGACGGCATTGTTGCCGGTGACCGAGCCACCGACGAGGCCGACATTGCGGATTGTGCCGTAGTAGGTCGTGCCAAACAGGCCAACGCCGTCCATGCCCGGCCGATTGATCGACAGATTGGCGATCGTGTGGTTCTGGCCGTCGAACGTGCCCGTGAACATTCCGCTCACGATATCCCCGACCGGTAGCCAGCCGCTCGTCGACCAGATGCCGGCAGCATTGCTGCCTGCCGTAGCGCTGGCATTGATGTCGGCGACCAGCTTGTACTGGCCGCCGACGTTGGCACCCATCAGAGCGAGCTGATGCAGATTGGAAATGGCGACATAACCGTCGGCATCGGCGCTCGCGGCTTCCGAGCGCAGGATGGGGCGCATATCGCCGGTTTGATACCAGACAGAATTGAAATCCCAGCCGGCATAGCTGGACTTAACGCGTGCTTGTGCCGTGTTCAGCCCGACAACATTCGTGACCGTTGAAATGACGTTGTAGCTAACCTCATTGCTTCGACCGGTCGTATTGACGTCGAAGTAGCTGTTTTGAGCCACACTGCTGAAGCCGATGTAACCGACAAGGCCGCCGGATCCGTTACCTCCGTTGACGTAGCCTGTCGCATAGGATTCGTTGACCACGCCATTCGTAATGAGGTAGCCGACCAAACCCGCGGCAAAACCATTGGCAGAGTATGCCGATCCCGTTGCATAAGACCGATTGACCGTCGAGCTTTGCGCACGGCCGACAAGGCCGCCAGAGTTGGACAATGCCCCCGTAGCCGTGCTCGAGACGTTTCCGGTCGCATAAGATTGATTGACGGTCGCAGAGATCATGCGGCCGACCAATCCGCCGGCCTGGGTGCCAGCCGCTCCGCCCGACGCTGTGACGTTACCCGTCGCGTAGGAGGTGTTGACCTCAGCCGGGCGCCCATTTGATTGCATGAACCCGACCAGACCGCCGACACCGCCGTCGGTTGCTGAGGAGATAGCGGTGACCGCGCCGGTCGCGTAGGAGCGCGCGATGACACCTTGATTGAGACCGACGAGGCCACCGATATCCGAAGCGCCTGTATTGCCGGTCACGGTTCCTGAGGCGTAAGAATTGCTGATGGTCGTCCAATAGTTGAAGCCGACAAGACCGCCGATCGACGAGCCATTGCCCGTCACGTTCGCGCTCGACCAGGCGTTGGTGATCGTCGCCGTATCGCTGACACCGACCAGAGCGCCGACATTCGAGCGGCCGGTGATGCTGCCGCCGACAAGGCCAATGTTTCGGATGATGCCGGGATAAGGCGTATTCCAGCCGGCAATGCCGGAGAACAGGCCGACATTATCCGTACTTGGCCGATTGATGTACAGGTTGCTGATCGTATGGTTCTGCCCGTCGAGCAGCCCATAATAGCCTGCGATCGGCACCCAACCGCTGGTCGACCAGATGCCCGCCGCATAGCCTCCCGCCGTGGCGCTGGCGTCGAGGTCGGTGGTCAGTTTGTAGTTGGCCGTCTGATTGGCGCCCATCAAGGCGAGCTGATGCAGATTGGAGATGGGGATATAGCCATCGCTGCCGGCGTTTGCGGCTTCCGAGCGCAGGATGGGGCGCATGTCGCCGCTCTGATACCAGACCGAGTTGAAATCCCAGCCCGCATAGCTGGACTGGGTGCGCGCCTGCGCGGTGGTCAGTCCGACGACGTTCGTGACAGTCATCGGGCCGAAGGATTGGTTCAGCCCAATGGCTGCATTTCGGCCTGTCGTCCCGATATCGAAATAGCTATTCGAAAGCGTGCCTGCGTAGGCTTGACCGATAAGGCCGCCGGCAGAGCCGTTGGGAGCCGACACCGCACCAGTCGCGTAGGATGTATCGACGGTGCTCATGATGGTCGACCCGATCAAGCCACCCGCGTAACCAAAGCTACCATAGGCTAAAGCCGAACCCGTCGCGTAGGACTGGCTGATGGACGTGGACTGGGCTTGGCTGACCAGACCGCCAGCCGAAACGCTTGCGGACACCGACCCGGTTGCATAGGACTGATTGATATTTGCGTTCGTGGCGAGGCCAACGAGACCGCCGGCATACCCGGCGGTAACCGCTCCCGTCGCATAAGACCGGGATATGATAGTGCTTGCGGCTGAGCCAACGAGACCACCCGCATTTCCCGAGGAGGAAACCGTTCCGGTTGCGTAGGACTGAGTGATCGATCCGCTATTAGACTGGCCGATCAGACCACCGGCATAAGTACCGCCGATCACCGTCCCCGTCGCATAAGAAGAAGAGACGTTCGTCTCGCCGTCGGTATAGCCGATGAGACCGCCGACCGCTCCAGTGCTGCCACCGGTCACATTCGCGCTCGACCAGGCGTTCGAGACTTGCCCCCAAATGATGTAGCCGACCAGACCGCCCACCCGATCGCCGCCTGTGATGCTGCCGCCTGAGAGGCCGATATTGGCGAGGGCCCCCGGCATAGGATAGCCATCGATCTGAGCGAAGAGGCCCACGTTAGCCTGGCTCGGTCGATTGATTGTCAGATTGGAGATGACATGCCCCCCGCCATCGAGACTGCCTTGGAAAGGCAATCCGCCGCCGATGGGGTTGAAGCCGGCGCCGGCGTTCCACCCCACCGTGCCGGAGGCGTCGATATCGTTGGCGAGCGTCCAGTACCCCTGAAGGTAGCTTGAGGACGAACCGACGCCCTGGAGGCCATAGATGTCGGTAAGCTGGTAGGGGTTAGCACTGGTGCCGTAACCACCCGTGACACGCAGGAAGGAGCCGCCGTTGATCTGGAAGTCCTTGGCGTAGAAGCTGGGAAGCGTGCCGTTGTTCTGCACCCAATCGCCGGCATTGAGCACGAAGGTGCCGACATTGACGCCGGCGGTAGCCGAAATGGTACCGCCTGAGGTGAGCGAGAGACCGCCGCTGGGCGCGTTGATCGCCGCGTTGATGTTGATGTCGGACGCTGCGTTCAACGTCAGCGTCCCGGCGGAGGCCCAGGAAAGCGGATCGGCAACGGTGATGGTGCCGGCCTGGGTGCCGGATGAACCGGTGGACACGGTGACATTCGCCGCCGACAGCGCGGTGATCAGCGTGTTGACGTTGATAACGCTATCGTCGCCGCTGGCAGTGAAGCCCGACGTATCGGTGCCGTTGGAAATGACGACGTTATAGGGATCGAGCAGCAGATTGCCGAGCGAGCCTTTCGGGGCCGACAGATCGGTGAAGCCGTTGTAGACGAGCTTCTCCTTACCGGAGACTTCGACCTCGCCGCCATTGCCGCCGTCGGCACCGCCGCGCGCGGTGATCGTGCCGGCGAAATTCGTCAGATTGTCCGACCACAAAACGATGTTGCCGCCGTTGCCTCTCTTGATGGCATCGGCCTTGATCACCGTATTGGCATCGACGCTCAGGGTTTCGGCGCGCTTCAGCGTGCCCTTGCCCTGGCGCTCGCCGCCGATGTTGATTGTACCGCCGCCGGTGCGGCCCGAAGCGTCGATCTTGGCGCCGGCAAGCGTTATCTTGCGGCCGGTGACCGTGATCTTACCGCCCGTGCCCTTGGTGTTGCGCGCATTGAGCCGGCCCGACACGGCGACTTCGCCATCGCCGCCAAACAACGTGATGTCGCCGCTCTTGCCGGCGACCCCCCGGGCCTCGATCGTGCCCGACATGTTGATGGCCTGGCGGGCCATGTCGCGCGCGGCGGCCGCCGAGAGCTGCACCGTGCCGCCCCGCGCCGAAATCCTGCCGCTGTTGCTGACAAGCGGATTGGTGCCCTCGGCCTTGGTGGGGATCGCTACCTGCAGGAAGCCGTCGCCTGAAATGTCCAGCGTCGCCTGCTCGCCGGAGCCGAGCGCCACCTTGCCCATCGGCACGTTGATGACACCCGAATTGGCGACCGTGCCGCCGATCAGCGCCATGTAACCGCCGCGGTTGATGGTGATCGTGCCCGCATTGGTCACCGGTGCCGAGGCCCCGTTGCCGGTGAAGGTGCGCTTGCCCGACATGAAGTCTTCGTCGGATATCCCCAGGGTCGAAGCGACGAAAGCGCCGGTATTGATCGTACCCGTCGATGTGATGGCGATGCCATTGGGATTGACGAGATAGACCTGACCATTGGCATTCAGTGCGCCGGCAATGGTCGTGGATGTGGAACCGGTGACGCGATTGAGAATGGCGGAGGAAGCGTCCGGCTGAATGAAGGTGACGCTATTGCTCTGGCCGATATTGAAACTCTGCCAGTTGATGATCGCGCTGTTGCTGTTCTGATTGATCGTCATGGCGCCGTTGGAAGGCGCGTTGATCGTCGCGCTGCCGGCCGCGACTTGGCCGCCCGTCGGCAAGGCCTGTCCGAGAACGACATTGGCAAAGATGGAATTGCTGATCAGTGCCGTCGAGGCCAGAAAGGCCGCGAAGCGGGACTTGTGCGAGTAGGAACGGCGATCAGAAGAACGGAACATGGAGATGGCTCTAAAACTGAAACGCTGCGGAGAGCGTGAAACGATTGCCGTTGGCGCCTTTGCCGAAGCGTTCGACGCGGCCGTATTCGAGGCTGAGGTTCATGTTGCTGAAGCTGGACTGCGCTGCACCGCCGAACCGCACGCCGACCCCATAGGCCGCGCCACGCAGGTAAGCGGCTTCGAGCACCGTCGGAGCGTAGCGTTTGACGCCGCCATAGGCGCCGAACAGATAGGGCGAGATAAGGACCATGCCGCTCGTCTCGCTTGCCGAGGGCAAGCCGGTACCTTGTTGCGCCGGAAACTCCGGCAGGCCGAATGGCAACGTGAAAGCGGTGCTGAAGGGGAACTGCGCCTCACCACGCACGACAAAGCCCGAATCGCCCTGCACCGAACCCAGGGCGAAACTGGACAAGCCGCTGGGCGAGACGAGACCGATCTGTTCGGAGTTGAGAAGCGGCTGGCCAAACGAAGTTTGCGCCCTGGCCCGCAGATCGAAGGTCAGATGTTCGAGAACCGGCTGACGGTAGCCGAGAGTAACGTCGATCTTCTGAAAATCGGCATCGGCACCCTGGCGCGACAGCGGCGTGCCGCTGATCGCCGCTTTGGCGGCGCTACGCGCGCCAAGACCGTTGATGCCGAAAGAAGCGGTGAAGCCCGCCGTCAGGAGGCTGTCGCCGGTCACGTACCAGAAGAGATTGCTGCCCGCGCGCAAGATGCGCAGGCGATCCTGCGAAATCGTGAAGCCGCCGCCATTCAAGAGTGTCAGCGTCTCGTCCTGCGCATCGAAGGCGCCGCTCACGTTCACCGTCAGGTTGCGCGAGCGGATCACCGGATAGGCGAGGCGCGCCGAATAGCGCGTGAAATCGGACATGAAGTAGAGACCGGTCGACGAATCCGGCAGCGTACGCGAGACCGTACCTTCAAAGTTGAACGTCAGACCGTCGATACCAAGCGGCACGACGACGCCACCGGCGAGCGTGCGATTGCGCGGATGGTTCGAGAAGAACCCATTGTAGGAATCGAAACGCGGCGCGCCAGAAGCGCGCACGTAAATCAGTTCGCCGAAACTGAAGACAGAGTTCAGTTCGGCGCCGATGCCGAGATTGTAGGTGCCGAGCTGTTTCGACATGGTGTTGTCGAAGGACAGCGATCCCGTCGCGGGCTTGTAGCGCGCTTCGATGGTCAAAATGCTGGCGCCCGACTGCTTGCCGGGCGAGAGCGTCGAGCGCAGCACGGTGCCGGGCATATCGCCTGCCAGCAACAACCGGCGTTCGATCACGCCATTGGTGAGCCCTCTCTGCCCAACGAGCGGTGCCAGCACACTCTCGATCCGACCGCGGATATTAGCCGGCAGATGCGACGTATCGATCTTCTCGACGAAACCGTCGATAACGACCATGCGCAAGGTCGCCCCGTCGGTCAGGCGCTGCGCCGGCAGAACAACGCGGATCAACCCATAGCCGCTGGCGGCATAGGCCTGTTCCAAGCGACGGGCGGCGGCGAACAGATCGGCGGCGGTCACGGTCTTGGCCGATAGACTAGCCTTCACCTTGGCTGCCTCGTCGGCCAGTGCTGGCAGGCCACCCTCAATGGTTACGCCCGCAATGCGCACGTGCAGTTTTTCCGCACCTGCCGGTGCGGTCGGCCCCATGCCTTCGGGAATAATGATACCGCTCGTGCGCTTCTGGAGCTGCGGTTCGAATGTCTGCGGCGTTACCTGCGAGGCGGTTTGCGCCAGCACTGGCCCAACCGCAATGAAGGCAACCGCCGTTCCTGCGAACAGCCCGATCCGCCACGCACGCCCAATTACCTGACGCAAAGTCCAACCCCTGCCCTAGCCGCACAGTAACCTTACGCAATGCACATGCGGCACGCTTCTCACTGAGCGCAGGGGCATTCGGAATCCCCCTCCGCAAAATGCGGCTTCTGCTTGCGATTGCATGATTATGGCGCCCCCCAGGCGCCTTTCAGGGCTAAAAGCTAAGGACAGGCCGCATCACGGTCTGCGTCCATTTTTGACAATGGCCAAGGTCTTGAAGGAATCCGCGCTCTGCTAGGCGTCCGCAATGGCAGGCTTATCGGGCAACGACCCAATCACCGCGACCGCTTTGGCGAGTGCGCGGTCGATAAGGAGCAGTTTGCGCTCCTGCACGCCGGCATATTCCTCATAAAAGCCCACTGAAATCCAAAGGCGTGACCGACCCCGCTGTCCGCTCCAGCCCAGTCCGCCGATCGATTCGGCTGCTGCAAGCTTGCGGCTGGTATGGGCGCGAGACAGACCGAAAGCCTGTGCCAGAGAAGAAATCGACGTCACATCGGTGAGAAGCTGGCCCTGCTCGGCGCTCGCTTCCCAGTCGATCCCGGAAATGAGCCGGTCCACCAACAGGCCGCCCGCATCGGCCCAGGTGAAGATCGTATAGAGCGGCCCCGCGCCGCGCACTTCGGGCGTCGCCAGCAAGGCCTGCGCGGCAAACGGTGCGACCACAGGCAACAGAGTGTCCAGGCGAGACTGAAAGCGGAGAGCCCTGTCTGCGCCATCGATGCGGTCGAGCGTCTGAAAGTGGAGGCTATACCAATGGGCCAACCAGGCCAGAATCGATGGCGCCAGCACAACGGGGTCTGTTCGGGCTTCGCCCGAACCGTCGGCCAAGCGGATGACGTCGTATTTCAGCGCTTCGTCGAAGAAGGCGTAGGCCGTATTGCGACTGGAGAGCCCATGCCGCAGTGCCAGATGGCCCATGGCGCTGCGGGTCAAACCGGGCTGGCCGGTCTGAAGCGCCCGAAAATAATGGTCCAAACCCGCATGGCACAGAAGCCAACGCTGTTGCGTGGCAAACAGCGCGGCAACACGCGGGGACGCCTCGTGAACGGCGATGAAGCTGCGCGCCAGGAACAGGATCGCATCGCGGAACGCCTCCCTCCCGATCAGCTTCTCCATCTCACCCTCGGAAATGAGCGTCACGGGCGTCTCCGGGCGACATCCCGTAAGTGCCGTTGAAGACGCGATAGAAGGTGGCGAGACTGTCGAAGCCGCAGGCATAGGCCACTTGAATCACCGGTAGAGCAGGAAATTCAAGCAGCAGCCGTTTGGCTTCCTCAACCCGCATCAGAGCCAGGGTGCGCGAAAACGTCAGTTCCGCGCTTTCGAAAACCACGTGCAGTTGGCGCACGGAAATGCCCAGTGCAAGCGCGACCGCGGCCGGCGTCAGCTTCTGCTGATGCTTGCGCTGCGTCATGATTTCCTGTGCCGCATAGCAGAGGCCGGAACGCAGTGCCGCGCGCACTTCGGGCATGCCCGGCGACAATCGCCCGCGTGCCATCATGGCGAGCCGGGCCATATGGGTCACGTCGCGGACGGGATCAATCAGCTTGCCCTGTTCGGCGTTGAGCGCGTTGAACAGCGCCCGGAAGGGCCGGGAGAACGTGGTCTCATCCATATAGCGGGTGGCAAACAGATCATGCGCCGGCTGGCCGAGCATCAGCTCGTCATCGACCGGAATTTTGAGCATCTGGTAATGGAAATCGTCACTGCTATCCGGCACCCCCGCATAGGGAAGATCGGAATGGCAGATCACAATGTCGCCGTTTCGCACCGCCTGCATGCGGCCGCCGCCGGTATCAAGCATCCCTGGGCCCTTCACCTGATGGGAGATGCACAGGCTGTGGCCGGCGATGCGGGCGATATCGGCTGTCGTGCGGCTCACCCGATAGGCGGAGGCCTGCATTTCGGACGCCACGGCCCCACCCACGGCCTGCGCCCGAAACGAGCCTTTGAAAGTGTGCCGGCGGTCGGGAGGCAGTTCGATCGTCACGCCGAACAGGCTCTTGCCGCGCACCTCGCGCCACTGGTCGAAGCGGTCTTCGGGGGGAATGTCGTCGGTCGAAAAACGGATCATGCCCCGACATGTCCCCCAAGGTGTCCGCCCAATGGGCGACTAACGACCAGCGTCATTCGGTCGGCGTATCTACAGGAATGGTAAATCCCGGCAAGATAGATTTTTATATATTTTTGATCAGGTTGCACCCGGTCCGCCCGAACGGTGGGTACTATCCAGTGCCGAAACAGCAAAAAGCGGGGTCCGGAAACCCGGCCCCGCCCCCTTTGGCTGGTTCTTTTGAGAGGCGTTTAATCGATGCGGATATTGGCTTCGCGCAGAACGCGGCCCCACTTGTCGCGCTCGACGGTGATGAAGCTCTCGATCTCGGTGAGCGACATCGGCCGCCCGGTAAAGCCCAGCGACAGCAGGCTGGCCTGAACCTTCTTCTCGCTCATCATCTGGCTGACGGTCGTGTTGAGCTTGTTGACGATCTCCGCCGGCGTGCTGGCCGGCAGCACAAGGAGGTTCCAGATGTCGGCCTCATAAGTCGGCAAGCCGGCGGCCTCCGCGACAGTCGGCAGATTGGGCAAGGTCGGCAGCCGCTCGCGCGACGTCAAACCAAGGCCCAGGACATCGCCATTCTCCAGCATGGGAAACACGCTGGCGATGCCGACCGAGGCGATATCGAGCCGGCCCGACATCAGATCGACCATCAGCGCCGAGTCGCCGGCATAAGGCACATGGGTCATCTTGATCGACGCCATGCTGCTCAAATATTCGGCGGCAAGATGCCCCGGCGATGTAACGCCGGCCGAGCCAAAGGTAATGGCACCGCTCTTGGCTTTCGCCGCATCGATCACCTGGCGTAGCGTTTTAAAATTCGAGTCCTTGCGGGTGATGAACACCATGCCCGAAGAACCGAGATAGCCGACGGCCTTGAGATCCTTCAACGGATCATAAGGCAGATTGCGCCCCAGCAAATGTTGCAGCATCGTCGGCGACACGCCCGAGACCGCCATGGAATAGCCATCGGGTGGCGAACGCAAAGCCTGCCCGACGCCAAGCGATCCGGAAGCGCCGACCCTGTTCTCGACCACGACGCTTTGGCCCAGGCGCTCACCTAGCTCCTTGGCGACGATGCGTCCGGCGAGATCGGTCGTTCCGCCGGCCGCATAAGGCACGATCATTTGAATGGTGCGGTCCGGATAGCGAGCCTGCGCATGAGCGGAAGCAGCCATCATGTGCAGTCCCAGCGCAGCCAACATACCGACGGCCCAGCGGCCATACCCACTCGATTGCATGGATCCTCCCTCCCCTAGAAGCCGTGTCGTTCAGCAAGATGTGGATCGACCAAGGATGGACGAGCCTGAACGCTGAGACGCGTGGTCGATCAGCTATAGAGTCGAGGCCAACGTGGCACACCTTCCAAGGAGTCACGCTGACCTAACTTTAGGTTACAGTTCTCGTGTGGTTCAGCTCAGGCCATCATCGAGAGGCCGCCGCTCACTTCGATGACTTCGCCAGTGATGTAATCGGCGAGCGGTGAAGCAAGAAACAGCACTGGCCCAGCGATATCGCTCGGGGCGCCAACGCGGCCGGCAGGAATGCCTTTGATACGCTCGGCGTATTTGTCGGCCACGTTGACGTTGCCGTAGAAGGCCGTGTCGATCAAACCCGGCGCAACCGCATTGACGTGAATCCCCTTGCTGCAAAAATCCTTGGCGAAAGCCTTCGTCAGCGACGACACGGCGCCCTTGGCCGCCGAATAGGCGCTGCCGCCAGGCGCGCCACCATTACGCGCCGCTGTCGAGCTGATGTTGATGATGCGACCTTTTCCCGCTTGTTCAAGCAGCGACAGGCAAGCCTGCGTCACTAAAAATACGGAGCGCAGATTGATATTGATCACCTTGTCCCAGACATTGGCCGGCAAATCCTGGAACGGCATTTTATTGGGCGAGGCACCGGCATTGTTGACGAGCACGTCGAGCTTACCGAACTTGGCTTTGATCTCGCCAGCGATACGCGTCACTGTGGCTTCGTCGGTAAGGTCGCCGTCGACGAGCAAAGTCTTCGCACCGAGTTCTTTCACCAAAGCTTTTGCCGCATCGGGCAGACCGAAGTCATGGACGACGACGGTGGCGCCGCAACGAGCGAAATCGCGCGCGATCTGACTGCCGATCCCACCGCTCGCGCCGGTGACCAGAACGACCTTTCCCGAAAAATCCAACATTCCTGTCCTCTATCCTCTTTGCTGTCGCGCCATTAGGCGTGAGCGATGAGATAAGCCTTCTTGCGCGTGAAGCGCGTGATCGAGTCATATCCCAGCCTCGATCCGGATAGCCCCGAGCGCTTGAAGGCATTCTTCTCGTGGAAGTCGCCTTCCCCGATCGCCGCTGTTCCCAGCCCCGTGCTGTTAATGCTGACGGCGCCGACTTGCACGCGTTTTGCGATCGCCAGAGCTTCATCGGTCGAGCCCGCAAACACCGCAGCACTCAGACCATAACTACTGTCGTTGGCGAGCTTGATGGCATCGTCGACATGGGTGAAGGCCATAATCGGCATGATCGGACCGAAGGTCTCGTCGGTCATCAGCTCCATCGAATGATCGACACCGGTGATGACGGTCGGCTCGGCCCACCAGCCGCCTGCACGCTCCGTCACTTCGCCGCCGCACCGGATCGCGGCGCCCTTTTGCACGGCATCGCGCAAATGCCGGTTGATGATATGCGCCTGGCTCTCGGTGATGATCGGCCCGAGCGTACCGTCCTTCACGGTCGGATAAGCGATCTTGACCTGGCGGGCTTTGTCGACGAGCCGGTCGACGAAAGCATCGGCGACATCTTGCGCCACATAGATACGTTCTATCGACACGCAGACCTGGCCGGCATTGGCGACCGAACCCGCCAGCAGAGACGCTGCCGCTTTGTCGAGATCGGCGCTGGCGGTGACGATGGCCGGATCCTTGCCGCCCAATTCCAGGAAAGCCGGAATGAAGGCCTTGCCGGCTGCTTCGGCGACCTTCTGTCCGGTCGCAGCGCTGCCGGTGAAGCAGACCGCATCCACCGTGTTGATCAGCGCTTCGCCGACCTCCCGGCCGCCGGAAACATAGTGAAGCACGGCTTCGATCTCGGGAATTTTGCGAATCGTGTCGACCAACGGCTGAACGAAACGCGGCGTGACCTCGCTCGGCTTGACGATCGCCGTACAGCCGGCAACCAAAGCTGGAATGGTGTCGAGCAAAGAACTCGACAACGGGAAATTCCATGGGCTGATGACGCCGACCAAGGGAAACGCACTGAGGCCGCCCTGGACTTCCACGTTCTTCATCGAGCGTAATGTGGCTTTGCGACCCGCGAAGACTTCCCGCGCCATGATGGCCAGTTTGTCGATGGAGCTTGGAAGCCGCAGCATCTCCTTTTCGGATTCGACGACACGGCCGGTGTCTTCGATGAGCGCCGCCAAAATCGCATCGTGTTTCTTCGCCACTTCCTGGCGCCAGGCATTGAGCACGTCCAGCCGGCCTTCCAGGCCGAGTTGCTCCCAACGCTCCTGGTTCTTGCGGAGCCTTTCCGCGATGGCCGGCAAGTCGGCCGGGTCCGTCAATTCCAGATTGAAATCATACTTCCCCGTGCGCGGATTTCTGACCGGTAGTGTCTTGCTCACTTCAGACGTTTCCATTTTCTCGCGCGTCCGCGAGGCGCTGGGCGGACCCGGCACCGATCATGCGGTTCGCCACATCGATAAGTGGCGCGATCCTAGTATGGGCTGAGGGCGGTGGCGCTTTCCGAAACGGCGGGTCACTTGAGTTTTTGTCATGGCTCGATCAGAATGGAATCGGGCGCTCGATTGGCGATGCCCCCAAAACTCATGGATTGAGGGCCAATTTTGGGACAAAGACCACCCTTTTTCGCTGTAGATGCCGGCATTGCCCGGCTTCGCCTCAGCTCTTAGTGTCCCATGAGTTTTCCTCAGGTCACCCTCACCATCGATGAATTCGAAGGACCTCCCGCCACTCAATCCGCTGCACGTCTTCGACGTCGCGGCCCGTGTCGGTAGCTTTGCGCAAGCCGCCGTGGAGTTGAACGTGACGCAATCGGCGGTGAGCCGGCAAATCGCCACCCTCGAGGGCAGCCTGGGCATTCGCCTTTTCGAACGTGGCCGCCGGGGCCTCACCTTGACGCATGCCGGCAATGCCTATTGGCGGGAAGTGGCGCCGGCTTTCGCCATGATCGCGGCGGCGACCCAACGCGTCAAACGGGACGTCCGGTTGGAGCCGCTGCGCATCCGCATCTATGCGACCTTCGCCATGAAATGGCTGATCAAGCGGCTGCCGGATTTCGAAGCGCAGTTTCCCGGCATCACCGTGCAGATGAGCACCATCGTTACGCCCGTGAACTTTGCCCGCGAGAATGTGGATCTCGCCATCCAGCTCGGCCGCGCCGATGGACAGAAGGCGGAGTTGATCGAACTTTTCCCGGACATCATACAGCCAGTCTGCTCGCCGAAATTGTTGAAGAAGAAGCCGATCGCCACGCTCGACGATCTCCGTCATCACCGTTTGCTGCACTCGCACTATCGCCGCAACGACTGGTCGGATTGGCTGTCCGCAGCGGGGCGCAAGGATCTCCTGAAGGATCAGGACAATTACTATCCCAACTCGCTGTTGGCCTATGAAGCCGCTGCCAAGGGCATCGGCGTGGCGATTGGCCAGGTTCAGCTCTTGGGCGACGATTTCGCTGATGGCACCTTGGTGCCCCTCTTCGATCGTCCGATTGATCGTGGCCTCGCTTATTACGCCGCCTGGTCCAAGGATCGCGAGCCCGACCGCAAGGTGCGCGTCTTCGTCTCCTGGTTGCGCCGTAACATCAGCGAGAGCATCACGGGCAACTAACTGCCTTTGAATCGCGCGGCAGACAGCGGCGCGATATCGACGTGGGGTGTTTTGCCACCGATCAAATCGGCGACAATGCGCGCCGTGGCCGGCCCCGTCGCCAATCCGACATGCCCATGACCGAAAGCATGGATGACATCGGCGCATCCGCTCGCCGGACCGATGACGGGCAATCCATCGGCCATTGAGGGACGATGGCCCATCCAGCGATCGATGCGGCTTTCGTCGAACGATCTCGACAGCTTGCCATAGGCGCGTTTCGCGTGACCGAGCAGAATATCGGCACGCTTCCAATCGGGCACAGCATCGACGTCGGCAAGCTCCACTTGGCCGGCGATGCGCAAACCGGCGCGCGTCGGATTGTTCCCCATCTTGCCGTCGCCCGGCATGATCGGCATGGCGCCGCGGGCGATGTCCGGCGGGATGACGACGTGATAACCGCGCTCGCTTTGCAGCGGCACAGTGTCTCCGACCGCCGTCGCCAGGCTTTTGGCACGAATGCCGGCGGCGATGACTGCTTTGTCACAAGCCAACGAAGCCTTCTCTGTACGGACGGCACGCAACTGGCCGCCTGTGAGATCAAAGCCGGTGACCCGGCCCGTCACGCGCTTGGCGCCTTTGGCAATCGCATGCGCCGCGATCGCGCCGACATAGCCGCCGGGATCGACGCAATGGCCGCCCTTTTCGACCAGGATCGCGAAAGTGTAACGCGCTGACAGATCGGGTTCGAGAGCTGCCACCTCCTGGCGAGACAATTCGCGAAAGGCCACACCATTGTCGGCTCTCAACCGCCAGGCCAATGCCTCTTGCTGAAAGGCTGCGCGATCGGTGTAGACGTAGACCAAACCTTCTCTGAGAATGAGATCGGGCCGGCCGATTTCTTCAGCCAGGGCCGCATGCCGCTGCGGACAATCATGAAGCAGGCTCGACAGAATGGCCGCCGTGCGTTCGACTTTCGCCACCGTCGAACCAGCGGTGACAAAACGCAGAAGCCAGGGCGCCAAGCCCAAAAGGTAACGCCAGCGAATGGCGAGCGGGCCCGTGGGATCGGCAATATAGCCCGGAACCTTTTTCCAGAGTCCGGGCATCGACATCGGCACGACCGAAGCCGGACTGAGCCATCCGCTATTGCCATAGCTTGCCGCCTGCCGGCCGCCCGGCGTCTCGGGTTCGACGATGGTGACGTCATGCCCGTCGCGCAGCAGTTCCACGGCCGTCGATGCGCCGACAATGCCCGCGCCTATCACGACTACGCGCATCGCGGACCCCGCCTTAAGATACTAAACGGATGCCTCATTCCTGAAACGCTTCCTCGCGCGTGGCGCGGAAACGCGGCATGATGACGAGGATGAGAACGAGAACGGCAACAATCAGCAGCCCTGCGGAAATCGGCCGATCGACGAAAATGCTCACCTTGCCACGCGACAGGAACATGGCGCGGCGGAAGTTCTCTTCCATCATCGGCCCGAGCAACAGGCCCATGACCAGAGGCGCGGCATCGCAATCGAGCTTGACGAAGATATAGCCGGCGATGCTGAACGCGGCCAGGAGCCAAAGATCGAAAACGGAATTGTTGAGCGACAATGTGCCGATGGCACAGAAGATCAGAATGGCCGGATAGAGATACCTGAAGGGCAGCGTCAACAGCTTCGTCCAAATGCCGATCAGCGGCAGGTTGAGAACGAGCAGCATCAGATTACCGACCCACATGGAAACGATCACGCCCCAGAACACTTTGGGATGATCGCTGATCAGCGTCGGCCCTGGCGCGATGCCCTGCATGATGAGCGCACCGAACATCAAAGCCATCACTGCATTGGCCGGCAGGCCGAGCGTCAGCAGCGGCACGAAGGAGGTCTGCGCGCCGGCATTGTTGGCGCTCTCAGGCGCGGCAACGCCCTCAATAGCGCCATTGCCAAAGCCCTCTTTCGGCTTGGCGACACGCTTCTCGATCGCATAGGCGGCGAAGGCCGCCAGCAAAGCACCGCCACCGGGCAGAAGCCCGAGGACGGTGCCGATGCCGGTGCCGCGCAGGATGGACGGCACCATGCGACGCCAATCTTCGCGGCTCGGGAACATCGACAGGAAGGGTGCCGAAATCGCCGAGCGGCTTTCGGCATGTTCGAGATCCTTCACCACTTCGCCGATGCCGAACAACCCCATGGCCACCACCACGAAGTTGATGCCACCCGTCATTTCATCGAGGCCCAAGGTGAAGCGCGGCTCGGCTGTCTGCACATCCTGCCCAACCAGGCCGATAAGAATGCCGACGAAAACCATGGCCAGTGCCTTGGGCAGCGAACCGCGCGCCAGAACGACAGAGGCGAGGAGGCCCAGCACCATCAGTGAAAAGTTTTCGGCCGGACCGAATTTCAGGCCGACTTCGGCGAGCGAGGGCGCAAACAGCGCCAGCAACAGTGTGGCGACGGTGCCGGCGAAGAACGAACCAATGGCGGCGGTGGCAAGCGCCACGCCGGCGCGACCCTTGCGCGCCATCTTGTAGCCGTCGATCGCCGTCACGACCGAGGAGGTTTCGCCAGGAAGATTAAGCAGGATCGCAGTCGTTGAGCCGCCATATTGCGCGCCGTAATAGATGCCGGCGAGCATGATCAAAGCGGTGACCGGTTGCAGGCCCATGGTGAAGGGCAGCAGGATCGCCATGGTCGCAGCCGGCCCAAGGCCCGGCAGAACGCCGACAAGCGTTCCCAGCAACACGCCAACGAAACACCAGAGCAGATTGACCGGCATGACGGCCTGATCGAGACCGAGCAGCAGAGCACTGAAGATTTCCATCGCGCTCGCTCCTCAGACGCCGAACCAAGGACCGATGATCGCCACGGGCATGCCAAGCCCTTTGACGAACACAAGACTGCAAGCCGCGCCCATGAACAGCCCATAGGCGATCATGATCAGGGGACGGAAAGGTTTTGAGGCCAGCGCGGACACGAGGGAGCAGGCAAGAACAGCGGGCAGCAGACCGGCGCCGCGCACCGTGAGACCGAACACCACGATCGAGGCGACGATGACGGCGATATTGCCAAATTGAAACGAAAGCGGTTCTCCGCCGTTGGTCCGCAAGGATTTGATGGCGACGAACAAGCCCATGCCGATCAGCGCGACCGACACCATCGCGGGAAAGCCACCGGGACCGATTTTGCGCCAGGTGCCAAAGGACAGACCATAACTGCCGATGAGAAAGGCCGCGCCGATCAGAACGAACAACAGCCCGGCGATGGTTTCGCTGTTAAGCCGCGAATTCATTCTTATTCCCCTTCGTTATTGTTTTGCGTCCATCCGCCACAAACTCCGGCGGCTGGTAGGCCCTGACCTGCGGTGCTTCGCCGGCGTATCGCGTGATCTCGACGAGGCAGGCATTGGGGCTCGGTCCTTGCGACAGACGTGAAGTGCCATGGTCGGGCGTGAGCACGTTCGGATTGCCGTTCAGCTCGATCGCCTCCGGCGTGCCAGACTTCCAGGGATCGAACCAGGCACCGGTGGCGAGCTGGACGACGCCCGGCATCACGGCCTCGGTCAAAGCGGCGATGGCAAGGCACGCCCCTCGATCATTGCTGACCTTCACCAGATCGCCCTCGGCGAGCCCGCGCGCGGCGGCATCGCGCGGATGCATGCGCACCGGCTGGCGGCCACCGTGCTTGGTCTTGCGCGAGGGCGCCGCATGATCCCACTGGCTGTGCAGCTTGTCGTGTGGCTGGCAGGAGAGCAGATGCAACGGAAAGCGTTGTGCGCTCTTGGCGCCCAGCCATTCCGCCGGCTCCAACCAGGCGGCATGGCCGGGGCAGTCGTCGTAGCCGTAGCTGGCGATCCGCTCGGAGAAGAGTTCGATGCGGCCCGATGGGGTGCGCAGCGGATGGGCCTGCGGATCGGCACGAAACGGCGCGAGGAAGGGGCGCGAGGTCGCACGCTCGACGAGATCGATCAGCCCGGCGGCACGAAAATCCGCGACGTCCGGCAGTTCGATGCCACGGCCGGCGGCATCGTTGCGCGCTTCCCCATAAAGCCGTTCAAGCCACTGGGCTTCGCTCAGACCTTCGGTGAAAGCTTCCTCAGCACCGAGGCGCGCGGACAGTCGACGCAAAATCTCATGATCGGTCGGCACCTGTTGAGGGGCTTCGGCGACGCGCGAGGAATAAGCGATGAAACTATCGCGGCCGCTGGCCACCACATCGTCGCGTTCGAGAAAGGTCGAGGCCGGCAATACGATGTCGGCATGACGGGCGAGCGGATTCCACCAGTGTTCGTGCACGACCACGGTTTCGGGGCGCTGCCAGGCATCCGTCAGCCGATTAAGGTCTTGATGATGGTGGAAGGGATTGCCCCCGGCCCAATAGATGAACTTGATATCGGGATAGATGCGCTTCGCGCCGTTGTATTCATATTCACAGCCGGGCGAGAGCAGCATGTCGGCGATGCGCGCCACCGGAATGATCTCGCGCTCGGGATTTCGCCCCTGCGGCAGAGACGGCCACCGCACGGGAGACGAAGGCTGACCGATGCTGCCGACCGAGGCATAGCCAAAGCCGAAGCCTTCACCTGGAAGACCGATACCGCCGAGCAGAGCAGCCAGCGCGACCAGCGCCCAATAAGGTTGCTCGCCATGATCGGCCCGCTGCAAGGACCATGACATCATCAGGAAGGTCTTGCGCGAGGACATGTCTGCCGCGAGATCGCGAATGGCGTCCGCATCCAGTCCGGTGATCGCGGACGCCCATGTGGCATCCTTGACGATGCCGTCCGTTTCGCCCGTCAGATAAGCCCGCACCTGATCGAAGCCAACCGTATAGCGATCGACGAACGCCTTGTCGTATCGCTCAGTTGCAATGAGCGTGTGCGCCAAGGCGAGCAGCAGCGCGGTGTCGGTGCAGGGCCGCAGCGCCAGCCATTCCGCACCTAATTCGTCGGCGGTATCGTCGCGCACGGGCGTGACATTGACCAGACGCGCGCCGGCATCGCGGCAGGCGAGCAGAGCCGAGCGCGCTGTGTGATGGGCGATGCCACCGGAATTGACCTGTGCATTGCGCAAAGGCGTGCCGCCAAACATGACGATCAATTCGGCATGTCCCGCGATCAGCGACCATGGCGTATGGCCCGTGGTCATGCTCTCGGTCGTGCCGATCACATGCGGCAACACCACTTCGCCGGCAGCATAGCTGTAGGTCTGAACAGAGCGGACGGAGCCGCCGACCATGTTAAAAAAACGCTTGAGCTGGCTTTGCGCATGATGGAAGCGCCCGGCGCTCGACCAACCGTAACAACCTGAAAAGATCGCCTTGCTACCGTGGGTGTCGCGCACCCGGGCGATTTCACTGGCGACGAGATCGAGCGCCTCGTCCCAGGAAACTTCGACGAACGGCTCGGCGCCTCGGCGGCCTTTGGCTGTTCCTGGCCCGTGTTCGAGGAAGGAGCGCCGCACGGCGGGCTTGAGGATCCGGCATGGCGCGAGCCGGTCGCCGGTCATACCGGCGGCAAAAGCCGCCGGATCATCGTCCTTTGAAAACGGACGCAGTGTTTCGGGGGTGCCTCGATGCTCGTAGAAGCCCCAATGCGAACCGATCAGTCTGGAAGACGAAGGCTCCGGGCGATCCTTCTGGTGCGTGGACATGTCCGGAGACTTCGACATCGTCACTCGACCTTCAGATTTCCGGCTTTGATGATATCAGCATAGCGCTTGCTTTCATCGACGACGAAAGCCTGCAGCTCCGTGCTGTTCTTGTACATCGGTTCGAAGCCGAAGACGGTGAGCTTATCCTTGAACTTGTCGGACTTCACCACCTTGGCGATGGCATCGCTCAGGTAAGCGGCGGCCTTCGGATCGAGATTCTTCGGCCCCCACACCGCGTACCAGGACAGCATTTCCAGCGCCGGCATGCCGCTTTCGGCAACGGTCGGCACATTGGGCGCCAGCGGCGAACGGGTGGCGCTGGTGACGGCGAGAGCCTTCAAACGGCCGGACTTCACATGCGGCAGCGAGGACATCATCGGGTCGGCCATGAGCTGCACCTGACCACCCATCAGATCGGACAGAGCGGGGCCCGCGCCTTTGTAGGACACGACGTCCGTGTCGATGCCCGCCTGCGCCTTCAAGGACTCAATCGCCAGATGGCCGGCAGAGCCATAGCCCGACGTGGCGAAATTGAACGAGTCCGGATCGGCTTTCACCGCGGCGAAGAATTCCTTGAGCGTATTCGCCTTCGTGCTCGGCGGCGTGCTGATGATCAACGGACCGGCGGCGACGCCAGCGATGCTCGTGAAATCGTTGATGACGTCGAAAGGCACCTTCTTGTTGAGAAGCGGCGTCACGACATGGATCGAGGCATTGAACAACAGCGTATAGCCATCGGGCGTCGACTTCACGACTTCGTTAGCACCGACAACGCCGTTGCCACCGCCTGCACGATTGTCGACCACGAAGACCTTGCCCGTCGTCTCCGCCAGTTCCGCAGCGAGAACGCGCGCCACGCTGTCGACCGAACCGCCCGGCGGAAACGGAACGACGATGCTGACCGGACGAGACGGAAACTCCTGTGCCAAGGCAGTGCTTGCCACCGGTGCCGCAAGCAGCAGCGAAAGCAATAATGGTCCGACGCGCTTCATGAATGGCTCCTGTTCCATCTTTGATTATATATGGTTCTGCCGCGCCCGCACGGGGCAACGGTTCGCGCCGGCCTCAAACCGCCGCCAAATGACGATCGATCCCGTCAGAACGTGCCCGGATACTGACCTCCGTCCACGAGCAGGTTCTGTGCCGTCACAAAGCCAGCCTGCTTGGAACAAAGGAAAGCGATATAGGCGCCGATCTCGTCGGGAGAACCGTAACGACCCGCCGGGTTCTGGGACGCCCGCTCGCGCCAGATGTCCTCGAAGGGCCGCCCCGTGGTCTGCGCCAGACTTTCGACATGCTGACGTTGTCCGTCGGAGGCGACAATACCGGGGAGAAGATTGTTGATGGTCACGTTATGCGCTATCGTCTGGCGCGCGATGCCGGCGACGAAGCCGACGAGGCCGGAACGGGCGGCATTCGACATGCCGAGCTCCGGCTGAGCGATCTTGACGCTGCGCGAGACGATGTTGACGACGCGGCCGAAGCCCCGCGCCATCATGCCATCGAGCGTCAAGCGGATCATTTCGATCGGCGTCAGCATCATGCGATCGACGCCGCGAATCCAGTCTTCGCGGCTCCAATTGCGGAAATCGCCTGGCAGTTCGCCATCGGCATTGTTGACGAGAATGTCCGGCTCCGGGCAGGCCGCCAAGGCCGCCTGCTTGCCGGCCGGCGTCGTGATATCACCAGCGACGGCTTTCACTTCAACGCCTGTTGCCGCACGAATATCGGCGGCGGCTTTCTCAAGCGTTTCCGGCGTGCGCGCCAGAATCGTCAATGCCACGCCTTCGTGCGCGAGTGCCAAGGCTGCCGCCTTGCCCATGCCCCGGCTCGCGCCGGTGACAAGGGCTTTTTTGCCGGAAATGCCGAAATCCATCAGACGCGCCCTTACGCCGCGGCGGCCAGAGCGCGCTTGAGATTCCAGCCGTAGACTTTGTCGAGGCCGAGTTCCTGCACGATGCGAACACCGCGCGCCAGCGCCTCGCCTTCCAATCCAGTCAGCGGACGGCGCAGTTCGCCGGCCGGCAGGCCGACGGCCTTCATCAGCGACTTGATGGCGACCGGATTGATCGCCGAATAGTTGAAATGCAACAGCGGCAGCAGGCGCAGATAGGTTTCCTTGAAGCCTTCCGCTTCGGCATAGGACGTCCAGGGCTTCGAAATGGTCGCGACTTCCGCCGGCGCGATATTGCCGCCCATGTTGGCCGTGCCGTGGCCGCCAAGGCTCATGGTGGGAACGACGAGGCCGAGATTGGGGCTGTCGCAGCACATCACCGATACATCGGGCTTGGCCGCCAGAATCTGCGCCACCTGGCCGACGCGCGTGGTCGACTCTTTGTGAATGACGTAGTTCGGATGTTTGAAGATACGCAGCAGGTGATCCCAGTGCAGATCGCTCTTCACGCGGGGCGGATTGTTGTAGATGCCGAGCGGCAGATCGGTGGCATCGGCGATTTCGAGGAAATAGCTTTCGATGTCGGCTTCCGGCGCGCAGATATAGGCCGGCGCGGCGAGGATGGCGCCATCGGCACCGTTGGCGCGCGCGAAGCGAACGTTTTCGATGGTGGTGTCGGTGTTGTTGCCGGTGCAGCCGAAGAACAGTGGCATTTTGGCCGATTTCATCTTCGCGGTTTCGACGATGATCTTCTTCTTCTCGTCGGGCGACAGCATCGAGACTTCACCGGTCGAGCCCATGATCAGGATCGCGGAAGTGCCATGCGTCTCGTGGAATTGCAGCAGCTCACGGAAAGCGCCAAAATCCACGCCGCCCGAGCGGTCGAAGGGGGTGATCAGGGCAACGAAAGAACCGGTGATTTTCGGGATCGCAGCAGACATCGGGACGCTCCGTGACGGATTTAAAACAGTTTTTCAAACGTAGTTTAAATTCGGCCGTCGTCAACGTCTTTCTCGAAGCATTACGCCCGTAAATCGGGCAGGAATGCTCGATTTACGGGCCAATTAATGCTTCTCTTCGGGTTATTGAGCCTCCGGCCTGGTCAAGCTTGATGCAGCCAGGCCTAATGGTCGTTCAGCGGAACAACTTGGCTGTCGGATCGGCGGCGGGGCTGGCAAAGCCCGCGCACACGAAGCTGACGAGCTGGGCGATGATCTGTTCGTCGTCTGTCGTATCGCACAGCCCACCCGAGAGTTGTTTCAGACGCGAAGTCGACGGCTCGGAATCGATCAGCACCTGCATGATCGCGCCGATGGCGAAATTATATCGCCAGAAGATATCGCGGCGGCCGAGCGACGGCAGCGCGCGGGCAAAGGCATCGATGAAACGAAACACGACGGGATCGACGCGGCGAATGAAGAAACGCGTCGTCATCTCGCGCGGGCGCGAACGCACCTGGAGGAGAAACCGCGTCAGCGGACGCGCGCCGGTTTCATCCCGGCTGAGCCGAACCATCGGGCGCACGAGTGCTTCCACGACGGCAGCCACGCTCGGCCCGTCCTGATCGGCCGCAGCCTCGCAGGCTTCCAGCGACCTCAGACGCGCGTTGGTGTAAGGCTCCATCATGAGATTGAGAACTTCGCTGATCAGCTCGTCCTTGGAGCCGAAATAGTAGTTCACCGCCGCCAGATTGACGTCGGCGCGCAAGGTAATCTCGCGCACGGTCGCCAGATCGAAGCTCTGCTCGATGAAAACCTCCCGCGCGGCGGCAATGATGCGCGCGCGCGGATCGTCCAACTTCTCCGAGGCACTATCGGTTTCAGCCAAGCGAGCTTTTTTGACCATTCGCGTCTATCTATGTCCTTCGCTACGTCACGCGCTTTTCCGTCTTGATGCCGGCACCCTTTGGCGCTGGCCTCGGAAAATTCGCGACGTCCTTCCTGCGTTTTGATTGATGATTTTGCGGCCGTTGTAAACTTGCCATTGGCAAGACGCCGATACGGCACATGCCTCCAGAGACTTCCCACACAGTTTCGAATCATTCAAATTATTAAATGGAAACAACGGATTGCGAGGAAATTCCGGTTCATGTTACGGACCTGTGTCGATCCGCGCGGCGGGCTCCGACGTGAGTGACCTGTATGAGTGTGCGCGCCATCGACATCGCCTATCTGTATGCGTCCGAACGCGGGCGATTGCGACAACTGGTCCGTCGCTTCGTCGACAACAGAGCCACCGCCGACGATCTGGTGCAGCAGGCGTTCGAAAAACTGCTGCGGGTCGCCGATGCACGTTCTATCGACAACTGCCCGGCTTATCTCACCTGCACCGTCCGCAATCTCGCGCTCAATCATTTGCGCGACCAGGCCCGGCATGCCGAAGTCGTCGTCGCCGATATCGAGCTGCATGGCATGGCGGATGCCAGTCCGTCGCCAGAAACCACGGCTATCTATCGCTGCGAACTGCGCCGGGTTCTTGCTGCGGTGGCCGCCCTGCCACCGCGCCGCCGGGAAGCCTTTGTCCTGAATAAGTTCGAAGGGATGAGTTACGATGAAATCGCTGCGCGGCTGGGTATCTCGCGCAATACGGTGATTTCGCATATCGTCATCGCGCTTGCGGACCTCGATCGCCAGCTCGGATAGAATGGCCCGTATCAGGGATCGCGCCGGTCACGATATGAAAGAAGAAGCCACAGATCCCGTCGTCATGGAGGCGCTGGAATGGTTCGTGCGAATGCGCGACGACAAAGTCAGCGCCGCCGACCAACAGGCTTTTGACGCCTGGCTTGCCGCCGACGAAGCCCACGCCGCCGCCTGGCAGCACGCCGAAGCCCTGTGGAAACGCTTTGACATTGCACAGCCGGAATTCGATCGGGCGCGGGATGCGCGCAGCCTGTCGCGCCGCAAGATTCTATTTGGCTCGATCGTCGCGGTCGCTGGCGGCAGTGTCTATATATTGAGCAGTTCCGATCTGTCGGCGGATTGCGTCACGGGCGTGGGCGAACGCAAGACATTCCCCCTCGCGGATGGCAGTACGGTCGAATTGGGCAGTTCCTCGGCGCTCTCGATCAAGTACAGCGACAGCGCCCGGCGGCTCGTGCTGCATCACGGCGAGGGTTTCTTCGATGTGGCCGCGGATAGCCGGCGGCCCTTCGTCGTCGAAGCCGCCGATGGCTCCGCGACGGCGCGGGGGACACGCTTCAATTTGAAATATGTCGACGGCATCGCGACGGTGGCCGTCAATCAACATGCCGTGCTCGTCCAGGCCGGATCGAGGCCGGGCGTGCAGGTCGATACCGGCTGGCAGGTGAGCTATGGCAGCGATGGCCTCGGCCTACCTTCCCCCGCCAATTTAGAGACAGTCGAAGCGTGGCGGCGGGACCGGCTGGTTTTTCAGGATGTGCCGCTGGGACGTGTCCTCGGCGAGCTCGGCCGCTATCGCCGCGGCCGTATCGTCCTGATGGACAAGCAGGTCGGCACCATACCGGTGACGGCCATTTTCGATACGAAACAAGCCGACAGCGCCCTGCGCACGATCGCCGACACCCTGCCGATCCGCGTTTTCTACGCCACCAATTATCTGGCTTTCATATCTGCCAGCCCATAAATGCCCTCTCCCGCAAAAAAAAATTCAAAAGGCGTTCATTAGCTGGGCGTGCCCCGGTGTCGTACCTTATGGGGGCCGTCGATCAGATCGCCCTCTTGGTTAGCACTCCCGCCCAACGCGGGTCAGCGCGCAGGCAGGGCAATGCACTCTTTCTCTCAGAATGATGTTTCACGGTTCCAGGACCAGCCTCTCAAGCGGTTGAGGAAGCGGTCTCTTTTTCTCGCTCTCTCGGTCACGACGGCGCTCGTCGCGGTTGCCGCGATCCCTGCCTCGGCAGTTGCGCAGACAGCGAACACGGCGACGAAGACCAATTTCAATATCCGCCCCCAGCCCCTGTCCCAAGCCCTGGTGCAATTCTCTAACGCTACCGGCCTGCAACTCTTCTTCAATATGGATCTCGCCCGAGGCCTCCAGTCGCCCGGCGCCCAGGGGCCGCTCAGCCGAACGGAAGCGCTGAACCGCATCCTGTCCGGGTCCGGTCTGCAATATTCCTTCACCAATGCCAGCACGGTGACCATACGGCGTAGCGAACAGCGCTCACAGAATTCCGGCACTCCGCCCGTTGAAGGCGGCATCATGCTCGACGAAATTCAGGTCGATGGCGGCAGCGGCGGCGTCATCACCGCAAGCGGCTATGTCGGCCGCAGTAGCGCGACGGGCACGAAGACCGACACACCCTTCGTCGAAACGCCGCAGTCCATCTCTTCCGTCACCGAAAAACAGCTCGAGGATCGCAAGCCACAATCGCTGCTCGATGCGATCTCCTACACGCCAGGCGTCCGCGTGAATGCCTATGGCACCGATCCACGCTACGATTCCTTCTTCGTGCGTGGGTTCAATATCACCAACACGGGTGTTTTCCGCGACAATCTGCGCCAGCCCACTGCCGGCTATGGCATCTTCATGACCGAGCCCTATGGCATCGAAGGCATTTCGATTCTGCGCGGTCCGTCTTCGGCGCTCTATGGCGCCACAGGCGCTGGCGGTCTCTACAATGTCATCACCAAACGGCCGACCATGACGCCATTGCGCGAAATCGGCATCCAATACGGCACCTATGATCGGCGGCAGGCGCAATTTGATCTCTCCGGCCCGGTCGAGGGTGTCGACACGCTCTACTATCGCCTGACCGGTGTCGGTCGCGTGGCCGGTACGGAATTCAAATCGGTGCCCGACGATCGCGTCTATATCGCGCCGGCGCTGACCTGGAAGCCCAATGAAGACACCAAGCTGACGATCCTGGGCGAATATTCACGCGCAAAAACCGGCGGCAGCCCAGGCTATTACAACGACTATTACGGTCACGTCACCCGCATTGAATCCGGTGATCCGGCTTACGGTGGCATGACTCATGAGCAGGCGCGGATCGGTTGGGAATTCGAACACCGGATCAACGAGACTTTCACGTTCCGGCAGAACGCGCGCTATTCGACCCAGGATATCGACGCCAAATATGTCTATACCTACAATGGCGCGGCCCATGCGCTCGATCCGACGCTGATCGACCGCGGCTCCGGACGCGACGTGCAGAGGCTCGATGCCTTCGTTATCGACAATCAGCTGCAAACCAAGATTGCGACGGGGCCGCTCGATCACACGATCCTGACCGGCGTCGATATTACCTGGACACGTTTCCGCGCCTCTTCGGGAACGGGCGCGGCGCCGCCGTTGAACATGCTGGTCCCCAACTATGGAGGCTATATCGCACCGGTCGCGCTCACATCGCTCGCCAGCCAGCGGCAGATGCAAACCGGCGTCTACGTACAGGACCAGATTCGCCTCGGCGGCTGGACCCTGACGATCGGCGGACGGCACGATTGGGTGTCGACGAAAACGGACACGACCGACCTGACGACGGCCACGCTAACCTCAGCGCAACAGGACGACCGGGCGTTCTCCGGCCGTGTTGGCCTCTCCTATAAAACGCCGTTCGGTCTCGTTCCTTACGTCAGTTTCTCGACCGCCTTCTCGCCCAACATCGGTTGGAACAAAACGACCCAATCCACATTCAAGTCGACGACCAGCGTCCAGCAGGAGATCGGCGTCAAATATCTTCTGCCCGACACCAACATCATGCTGTCGGCTGCTCTGTTCAACGTCGATCAGAAGAACGGCATATTCTATGAGGTGATCAACGGCATCAATATGCAGGTGCAGCGCGGCAAACTTCGCTCCCGGGGCGTCGAATTGGAAGCCGTCGCCAGCCTCGACAATGGCCTCTCCTTCGCCGCGTCCTATACCTATACCGAGCTTAAAGTTCTCGAAGGACCATCGAGTACGCTCGGCAAATATGTGTCGAGCGTTCCTTTGCACACGGCGTCGCTCTGGACGAACTACAAGCTGCCGACGGATAGCGTCCTCTATGGGCTCAGCGGTGGCGTTGGTGCCCGCCTCACCAGCTCCAGCTATGGTGACGACAAGAACAGCCTGAAGAACAGCGCCCGCGCCGTTTTCGATGCGTCCCTGCGCTTCGACTTCGAGGCCGTGAGTCCGCAGCTCAAGGGCGTGAGCCTCCAGGTGAACGCCACCAATCTCTTCAATCGACGCGATACGACCTGCACGTCTGGCTATTGCTATCCAGACCCAGGCCGGACGGTGCTCGGAAGCCTGAAATACACTTGGTAAGCCCAGGGCTCGGCAAGCGATGCGCGCTTGCCAAGCCCTGACATTCTTATTCAGCGAAAATTCCCAGGAGAAAAACGTGCGCGCGCTCTTCACGCTCATTCATCGCTGGATAGGGCTGTCGATCGCCTCGTTCATCGTCGTCAGCGGCTTGACCGGTGCGATCATCTCCTGGGATCATGAACTCGACGATCTCATTAATCCACATCTCATGTACAGCGCCCAACAGGGCGAGCGACTGCCGCCACTCGAGATTATCAGGCGCGTGCAGGCAGCCGAACCTCGCGTCTTCATCACTTATATGGCGTTGAATCCGGAAGCCGGGAAAACCTATGAGCTCGTCGTCGAGCCCAAGACCGATCCGGTAACGGGCAGACTCTACGATCTCGATTTCAACCGGCTCTACTACGATCCGGTCACGGGCGCGGAAGTCGGCCGGCGCAATTGGGGCGCCGCGTGGCCCGTCACGCGCGAAACGGTCATCTCGTTTCTCTACAAACTGCATTACATGTACCACATCCCGGCCATGTGGGGCACTGACCGGTGGGGCTATTGGCTTCTCGGCATCGTCGCTCTGGTCTGGACGATCGACTGTTTCATCGGCTTTTATCTGACGCTGCCTCTGCGACAGGCGAAGCGAAAGCATCGCGCGGCGGAGACCGAACGCCAATCCGGCAAAAGCTATTGGGAGCGCTGGAAGCCTGCCTGGAAGATCAAGACGAATGGCAGCGCCTATCGCATCAACTTCGACATTCACCGCGCCTTCGGGCTGTGGTTCTGGCTGGTTCTCTTCGTCGTCGCTTTCACCGGCTTTTCGCTGAACCTCTATCGCGAAGTGTTTTATCCAGTGATGTCGATGGTCTCGAAAGTCACGCCGGATATTTTTGCGACACGGCCGCCGACGCCCATCGATCAACCGATTGTTCCAAAGCTGACTTTCTCCGAGATTTTGCGGAAGGGCGAAGCCGAAGCCAAGGCGCTCGGCATTAAGGAACCGCCGGGCGCGCTGTTTTATGCGCCTCGCTGGGGCGTCTATGGCGTGAGCCTGTTCGAGCCGGGCGAAGGCCATGGCACCGGCGGCGTCGGTCCGGAATTTCTCACCTTCGATCAGGGCGACGGCCGCTCCCTGGGCCGCCGAACACCCTGGAAGGGAACGGCCGCCGACATCTTCGTGCAAGCGCAATTCCCTCTGCATTCAGGACGCATCCTGGGCATACCCGGCCGCATCCTGATTTCCCTGGCCGGGCTCGTCTGCGTCGCCCTGGCGATCACCGGCGTCGTGATCTGGTATCGCAAGCGGCGCGCGCGGGTGCGGGTCCGCGTGGCCGAACTCGATCGTTCTGCGCCAATGCTGCAGCCCGTAGCCATTCGCGCCAAACGCTGAGATGGTGCTCTTAAAGTCCGTCGACTGCGCGCCACCGGTGAGATGGCTTAGCTCAGGCGCAGGCAAAGCGGCTTGTGGATGATTCATTTCGCATCGATAGAAGACTTTCTCGCACGTCTTCCATCAGGCGCTGTCTTTCGTCCTCGGAAAGCCTGTTCCCGATCTTGCGCAACCAACCGACGAAGTCGCCATCCGAAGCTTCCAGCCGGTCGGCAAGAATAAGGCTGATCTGCGATCCTTCCGATTGATACTTTTGTGTGAGATAGCCGATCAATCCCTGTTCGATAATCACGGCATCCGGCGCGATATCTCCAGGGCTCAGACAGGTGCAGAACGGCGAATGGATTGGATCAGAGACAACCTGATCCCATAGCTCCGCAACGGATCGCCATGGATCGGTTCGGTCATATCGCAATCCCAATTTCACCGTTCTGCACCCTGATCTCCGCTCGCCGTTTAGGGCGAGATTTCCTCCAGTACTTTCCCCGATGTCTCCTCAGCGAAAAGCGCACATATGATGCCGCCCGCTAGCGACACTAGGCCGACGAAGAGAAACACGCCTGCGGTGCCACCAATCGGCAGAATCCAGCCGACAATCAGCGGACCGAAGATCGATGCCACGCGCAGCCAGAACGTCGACCAGGCCGTGCCGAGCGCCCGCATGCGTGTCGGATAAAGTTCCGGCACATAGAGATAAAGCGCGCCCGAACAGATCGAGACGAACAGCATGCTGATGGCCGCCATGATGCGCACGCTATCGGCCGTACCACCTTGCAAGTACCATAGTACGAAGAGAGGCAGCGATCCGACAATGAAGCAGAACGCGAACATGCGCTTGCGGCCCGTCCAATCGATGATCATCGCCGCGACCACGAAGGCGATCATGCTCATGACCTGCTGCAGCAGAGCATAGTTGATCGAATCCTGCACCGACAGATTGTAGACGGTTCGATAGATCGTCGGCAGCCAGACGATGAGCCCATAGGTGACCATATAGGCGCAGATCCAAAGCGTACTGACGACGATCGTGCGGATCAGATAGATACCCTGGAACAGCTCCATGATGCCAAGGGAAGCCTTGGCCGGTGGCACCGGCAGATCGGGAACCGGTGGCAATGGGCGCGCGCCATTGGCGGATACCGCCGCTTCGATTTTCGCCATCGACGCTTCGGCTTCGGCCTGGCGACCGCGCGAGGCGAGCCAACGCGGCGATTCCGGGCACCACATACGCATGGCGATGACGATGAAGGCCGGAATGGCGCCAATATAGAACATCCAGCGCCAGCCATAGGTCGGCACGATCCAGGAGGCCAGCAAAGCGACCGCCAACAGGCCGGCCGGAAAGACGGCTTCGTAGAACAGGAAGAAGCGCCCGCGCCCTTTGGCTTTGGCAATCTCGTTGATATAGGCGGCTGCGAGCGGCACCTCGCCGCCAAGGCCAATGCCCTGCACGAAGCGGCACCAGAACAATTGCTCGTAGTTCTGCGCGTGGGCCGCTACCAGGCTCATGATCGCGAAGATCAGCACGGTGACCATGGTCATGCGCACACGCCCATAGCGCTCGCCGAGCCAGCCAAACAGCAGAGCGCCTATAGCCTGGCCGGCAAAGCCGATGGAGAACAACGGCCCGATCTGCGCCGGCGAGAATTTCCACTCCCCCAGCAGTTGCGGCACGATATAGGCGATCGCCAACGCGTCGAAGGCGTCGAAGAATGTCGCCACGCCTAGAATGACACGCATCCGTACATGCCATGGCGAATATGGCAGGCGCTCGATGCGCGCGGCGATTTTGATTTCATCCTGCGCGGTTGCGCCGGTCACCAAAGTCATCACTTCCCTCCCCTTGTCATCTTCCCTCCGCCCTCCGGCTTTTTCAGCCGGTGGGCGCCACGAGTGCCTCCGCCTCCTGAGCCGTTCGGCGTGCGCGCAGAGCGCGTGTCTGCTCCCGATCGACCTGACCGCTCGGGTCAACCACCACGCCATAGATCGAAGCAGCGGCTTCGCGGCTGACATAGCCTTCGACCACATCGCGGGCGACCGCATCGGCGGAGCGTTCATGAGGATCGCCAAAGCCACCGCCACCACCGGAGTTGATGCGATAGGCATCGCCGGCCCTGAGGCGATGCGCGGCGATCTTGGCGTTGGGCAAATCCTCCTGCCACACACCATTGGTGCGCAAGGCAATGCCATTGCCGGCGCCTTCCAAGCCGCCATGCAATCCCCACGGACGGCAATGCGCCCGTTCGATGGTGGAATTGACCGACATGGGCGCCAGCGCCTGCACGATAATTTCCGCACCCAAGCCGCCGCGCTGCCGACCCGGCCCACCGGAATCCTGACGCAACTCGTACTTCTCGATCATCAGCGGATATTTGCTCTCGACCTGTTCGGTGGGGCTGTTGTGCGTATCGCCATCGTTGATGCACACCGTCACCGAGACACCGTCTTCCGAAGACTTGGCGCCCCAACCCCCGCCGACCGGACCAATGGCGGCGATGTAGAAGCGGCCGTCAGCCGGCGAGACACCGTGCAAGGTCGACGTCACCAGATCGGCATGATGGCCGGCGATGACACGCTCGGGGATGGCGCCGGAGAGCGCCTTGAAAATGGTATCGACGACGGTCATCGGAAACGTCATCCACCAGCGCATAGGCGCCGGGCGCTGGGCACTGATGACGCGCCCCTCGGGCATCACCACTTTCAGAGAACGGAAACTGCCATCGTTCACCGGATGATCGGTCGGCGTCGTCAGGCATTTATAGGCGACCTGGGCGCAGGCATAGCCGGTGGTGATGCCGGAGTTGTAATATCCACGCACCTGCCGCGCCACTTCGCTGAGGTCGATGGTCATTTCATCGCCAGAGACTTCGACACGCACTTTGATCGGTACACGCTTGCCGATGTCGATGCCGTCGTCGTCCATGAAGGATTCAGCTTCATAGACGCCATCGGGAATGGTCAACGTATTGGCGCGCGCCGCGGCCTCGGTGTGATCCATGATGATACGAATGGCATTGAGAACCGGGCCGCGACCATAACGGTTCACCAGTTCAAGGAAACGGCGCTCGCCGGTGGTCACCGCCGTCACCTGCGCCCTGAGATCGCCCAAGCCCAATTCGGGCAAGCGGACGTTCATGGCGATGAGATCGAGCAAGTCCTGATTGACCACGCCCGCTTTCTGATACTTCAGAATGGGGATTTGCAGGCCTTCCGAATAAATATCGGTGGTGACCACGCCGATGGCGCCGCCGATATCGATCCAGTGCGCCATGCAGCAGGTGAACGCGATCAACTCGCCTTCATGGAAGATCGGCAGCGTGAAGGTTACGTGGTTTAGATGGCTGCCGGTGATATAGGCATCGTTGGTGACCAGAATGTCGCCCGGCTGGATGCCGCCGCGCGTCTCGAAATGACGGAGTTTGGCCTTCACCGTCTCCGACATGCCGCGGATGAACATCGGCAGGCCGAGCCCGATCGAGATCGTCTCACCGGTGGCGGTGAACAGACCGACCGTGAAATCAAGCGCTTCATAGATGATCATATTATAAGCGGTGCGCATCAGATTGGTCTTCATCTCTTCGGTGACGGCGATCACGCCGTTACGAACGATTTCAACCGTGATGGGATCCACACCCGCCGTATCGAGAGCGGCGGAGACCGAACGCACAGTCATGACAAAGTTCCAATCGCGATGTTGAGATTGCCGAAACGGTCGACCGAGAGCTTGTCGCCGGGTGCAACGACCGTCGTGGAGGCATGTTCTTCGATGAGGGCTGGGCCCGAGATGCGGTTTCCAGCCAGGAGCTTCGTGCGCCCATAGATGGGCGTCGAGACCCAGCCATCCGCTTCGCGGAAATAAACATCCTTATGAGAGCGTAGCGCTTCGGCCGGAGGTACGTCCGTCCCTTCCAGCACTTCGCTGCGCGGCGGCTTCGGCACCGTGCCGATCACCGTGACGCGGACGCTGACGAGATCGGCCGGCTCATTGGGCGCGGATGTGCCATATCTTTGCAGATGCACGGCATCAAAGAGCTTCTTGATGCCATCGCGATTCTGGTGCTCGAACAGTTCGCTCGGCACTTCGACGGTGACCGCATGTTCCTGGCCGACATAACGCATGTCGGCATAGCGCGTGATAAGGACAGCTTCCGGACGCACGGCGGAGCCGGCGATCGCATCGCGCCCCTGCTCTTCCATGTCGCGATAGAGCCCTTCGATCGCGTCGAAGGGCGCTGTCGCCAGCTTTTGAAAGCAGGACCGCACATAGTCATAACGCAGATCGCTGAACAGCATGCCGTAAGCCGAGAAATGCCCTGGCGAGAAGGGAATCAGTACGCGCGTGATGCCGATTTCGCGCGCGATGGCCGACGCATGCAGCGGCCCCGCACCGCCATAAACCACCATGGCGAAACCGCCAGCATCGAGACCGCGCTCGGTGGTGACGCCCTTGACCGCATAGGACATGGCCGTCACGGCAATGCGGATGATCCCTTCGGCCGCCTGATCGATGTCGAGCCCGAGCGGATCGGCCACCCGTTCCTTAATGGCGCGCCGCGCCGCTTCGAGGTCCAAAGCCATTTCGCCGCCCAGAAAATGCCCGGCATCCAGACGGCCGAGCACCAGATTGGCATCGGTCACCGTCGGATCCTGTCCACCGCGCCCATAGCACGCGGGGCCTGGCATGGAGCCTGCGCTTTGCGGGCCGACGCGCAGCGCATTGCCTTCGGCAAGCCGAGCGATCGAACCACCGCCCGTCCCCACTTCGAAGATGTCGATCATGGGAATCTGGATCGGCAGCGCGCGTTCATAGCCACCGATCAAGGCGCTGCCCGTCGTCAGTGGCTGGTTGTCCTTAATTACGCCCGCCTTCGCCGTCGTCCCGCCCATGTCGAAGGCGATGGCATCGGAGAGACCGAGCTGGGCACAGATCGCCTGCGTGCCAATGACGCCGGCGGCCGGGCCTGATTCAAGCATGCGCACGCAATCACGTCGCGCATGGGCGACCGGAAACAGGCCGCCCGTCGACTGAACGGCGAAGAAATCGCCCGGAAATTTTTTTGCTTCAAGGTGGCGCTCGAGCTCGCCGAGATAAGTGCCGACGCGCGGCCCGACATAAGCATTGGCGACGACGGTCGAAGTCCGCTCAAACTCGCGATATTCCTGCGACAATTCATGGGAGGCGCTGACAAAGACATCCGGAATCTCTTCCTGGATGATCTCTTTCACCCGCTGCTCATGCTGCGCATTGCGATAGGAGTGCAGCAACAAAACGGCGACGGCTTCCACGCCGCGCTCGCGCAGCTCGCGCGCCACGGTGCGCACGCGCTCTTCATCCAGCACTTTGTGGACGGCGCCATCGGCGCGCAGACGCTCGCTGACTTCATAGCGCCAGGAGCGATTCACCAGCGGATCATGCTTTTGAAAGAAGAGGTTATAGGCGTCCGGCCGATTGATGCGGCCGATCTCGTAGATATCGCGGAAGCCTTCGGTGATCAGCAGCGCCGTCTGGGCACCGTTGCGCTCCAGCAACGTGTTGATGGCGATGGTTGAACCGTGGAGGAACAGATAGGCGTTTTCGAATGAAACGTCGGCGCCTTCCACCGTCTGCTGAATGCCGTCGACCAAAGCCCCGTGCGTCGACAGCGCCTTGCCGAAGGACAGCATCCGGCCGCGCTCATCAAAGGCTGCAAGGTCTGTGAACGTCCCCCCGATATCGACCGCGATCCGCAAACTGGGCTGCGCAGGCTCCCTCCCCGCATTCAACATCAATCGTTCCTCACTCAAGTCACGCGCATCCAAATCGGCTACGAGCGGCGTTTCCTATTTTCATCTATGATGAAATCATTCACTATAGATGCATAACCACCGCGGAGGCGTCAAGCCTTTCGACTTGTCTTTTGACTTGCCCCGGCAACTCAGCTTTTTAGGCCCCGCTTGATCGCATCGTGATGCATCCGCCGCGCCTGGCCCGCATGGTGGACATGGAGATTTCGGAGACCGCATGCCCGCCAAAGGGATCAAAACCGCCAAACCCACCAGCAAACGCGATCCGTCAGGCATTCAATCGGTAGAAATCGCTTTGCGCGTACTGCAAACGCTGATGCGGCAGAACGGCGCCACCAGCCTCGGCGATCTCTCGCGCGCCACGGGTCTGCAGCCGAGCAAGCTGCATCGCTATCTCGTCAGCCTGGTGCGATCGGGCATGGCGGGAAAATCAGTGACCACGGGCCTCTACGATCTTGGCCCCGCAGCACGACAGCTCGGCGTCGCCGCCTTCAGCCGTTTCGACAGTTTCGGAATCGCGCAGGAGCGCCTCGTCGAACTCGTCAATGAAACCGGACACGATGCGCTGCTCTACATCTGGTCCGAACATGGCGCGACGCTCATCGGCCAGCAGACCGGTGTGCATCCGATGCCGATGATGCTGCGGTTGGGATCGACCGTTCCGCTCCGCCGCTCCGCCGTCGGCCATGTCTTTCTCGCTTATCTTGCCGAGACCCACACTATGCCGCTGGTGTTGGAGCAGAAGGGGGATGAAATCGAGGCGGAAGACGATAAAGCCGTGCAGCAGCGGCTCGAACAAATCCGCAAGGATCGATACTATTGGTCGAGCCAGACCATTCTTCCCGGTGGCGTCGTTCTGGCCGTGCCTGTCTTTGGAACGCAGCAGCAACTGCACAGCGTGCTGGCGATCGCGCTGCCGCTGCGCGCGGCGACGCAGCAGCGCAAAACGGTTCTCATCAAGAAAGTGGTCGAGATCGCCGCCGCTCTCACCCAAGAGCTGGGCGGCGCGGACAGCCCCTAGTGCGAGACCGCCATCATCCGGTGTCGCCGAGATGACGGCGGTCTGATCTGACCTTACGCCGGCACCAGAGCCAGCACGCGCAAGGGGCTGCCCGAGCCCTTTTCGATCTTGAGCGGCGCGGTGATCAGGACAGCGCCGGTCGGCGGCAGTTTGTCGAGATTGCACAGGCTCGCCAGCCCGAGCTTGTTGGCGCCATGCATGAGATGATGCGCCGGGAAAGCCGGCTCGAAAGCAAATGCCTGCCCCGCATCGGTGCCCACCGCTTCCACGCCCCAGCCGTTGACGTTGCGCTGCTCGACGAGGAATTTCACCGCCGCGGCCGACGGACCCGGCACATGCGGACCATCCTCTTTCATATTGAGGAAGGCGGACGGATCCTCGCGCTTCGACCAATCGGTACGCATCAACACCCAGGAACCATCGGGAATGCGGCCATGGCGCGCTTCCCACGCTTCGATGCCGGCCGGCTCGAGCAGAAACTTTTCATCGGTCGCCGCTTCCTTCGAACAATCGATGACACAGGCGGGCGCGATGAAGCGATCGATCGGGATCGTGTCGGTATAGCCATTCGCATTGTGCTGGCCGGTGACCCAATGGCAGGGCGCATCGAGATGCGTGCCGGTATGTTCGCCGCAGGCAATGTTGTTCCAATACCAGGCGGGGCCACGCTCATCGTAACGGGAAATTTCAGACGTGCTGAACGGATCGGACTGCGCGAAGGGCGGCGGCAATTGAATGACCGGCGTCGACGGCCGCAAGGTCTGCGTCAGATCGACCATGCGGATCTGCCCGCTCGATATGACCGAGACGAGCTGTGTGAGAAGCGCTGCTGACATATCCTTGCTCTCCTTCGACTGACCGTAACCGGACTGAACCTTCGTGGAGCGACCCGAAAACTGCTTCATCGCCGCCGCGAAACCACCACTCACAATATCGATGTCGTTGGCAACGACCACGATATCGAATCCCTGTTGCCGCCGTTTCAGGGCGGCTTCCGCCTGCCCGGTGAAAATGCCGCATGGCACGCCGGCTTTCCGGCACGCCGCGAGCACTTTAAGGCATGCGTCTTCGTGGCGATCATCGATTTCGGGGAAACAGCCCAGAGAAATCGCCAGATCGCCGGTTCCGATAAAAACAAAATCGATGCTAGGCGTGCGCGCGATGGCTTCGGCCTGTTGCACGCCCTGCGCGGTTTCGATCATGACGGCAACGACCGTCCGCTCCACCGCCGCCTGATAATAAGCCGCGAAATTACGGCCCAAAGGACGCACGCCCCCGCCCGAACGGCTGCCTTGCGGCGGAAAGCGCGCGGCTGACACCACGGCCGCCGCTTCCGCTGCCGTCTCGATCAACGGAACGATGACACCTTCGGCGCCGGCATCCAGCGCCTGACCGATGGCCAGTGCGGAATTTTCAGCTACGCGCACCAGAACGGGAGCGCGCGTGCCGACCGTGCCGATCGCTTCTTCAATGGTGCGGCGTTCCCACAGCCCGTGTTGCGCGTCGATGACCACAGCGTCAGGCTGGGATTCGAGCGCCAATTCGACGATCGTCGGCGTGCCCATCGACATCCAGAAAAGACCGACGGACGCATTGCGACCAATCTGGCGCCGCAGATATGCCTTCTCCGCACCGGTCATTCCTATCTCCTGCGCCCGATCATCTTCAGCATAGCGCGGTTGAAGCGCAACAGGCGAATGTTATCTGGCGCGGCCACCGCGCACCGAAAGGGTGTGAAACGGATAATGTGCTGCTTCACCCGTGAACGGCGGAAAACTATGAAAATCCTGCCGAAGCGCATCGCGGACAGGCGACAGCATCGCGGCATTCATGGCATCCGCGCTATCGAACACAGTCTTGTTTCGCTGCATGGAAGTGCGGAACGGGAATGGCAGGCCGGAGATGACGACGGCCGGCGTATAAATTTCAATGCCGCGAATGCCGGGAAATTTCGACAACAGATGCGGATGTTTGCCGACATAGAAGCGATGCCAGGCCTGTTCGTCCTCCGCCGGGCCGGCATATTCGACGAGATAGCTGAGCAAACCTTCAGGCGCTGCGGCGACGGGCTGCGGCTCGGCGACGGGATAGCGACGGGTGAGCATGGCTTGGTGCGAGGCTACCGCCCCTGTGATGCTCGGCAGGAAATGCGGGTCGGCTAGGCAAGACAGATAGCCGCCGGCTTGCAGGCCATTTTCAAGATCGGCGATCTCGGCGAATTCAAGTTGCAAAACGAGAGCCGGCGCTCCCCCGAGATCGGCGTAATGGGGATCGTGAGCCTGCGCCGGCGAAAAGACGTGACCTTCGATCAGGCCTGGGCATCCACGCAGGAGCGCGACCAAAGCCTGCCGATCATAGGGATCGAGGGCGGGACTGGTCTCTTTCGAGCGATCCCATTGACAGAACCAAGAAATCGTCATGCGCCTGCCCCACCGTCGTTCTTGTTTGCTGTGAACCGAAAGCTTAGCGCTTCAGTTCTATACCGGCTTTTACGAGATCCCATGTCGCTGACGAGCGTCCCTGCTCGCGCAATTTGAATTTCTGGATTTTGCCGCTTTCGGTGCGCGGCAGACCGTCCAGGAATTCGATGAAACGTGGAATGGCGAAGTAAGAGAGCTTGCCCTCGCAGAAGCGCACGAGATCGGCGGGGTCCACCTTGCCGCCCTGCTTCAGAACGATCGCCGCCATCACTTCATCTTCGGCGAGATCGGATGGCACGGGAAAGACGGCCGCGACTTCGACCGCCGGATGCGATGACAGCACCTGCTCGACCTCGAAGGAGGAAACGTTCTCGCCGCGCCGGCGGATCGTATCCTTCATCCGATCGACGAATTTGAAATAGCCCTGGCTATCGCGGATCACCCGGTCGCCCGTGTGGAGCCACAGATTGCGCCAGGCTTCGACGGTCTTCTCGGGCATGCCGAAATAGCCCGCGGCCATGGCGAATGGCTCGTTAGCACGCAGCAGCAATTCGCCCGCTTCGCCATCGGGCAGCGGATTGTCTTCTTCATCGACAACCCTGGCCTCAAATCCATCCGCCAGCCGCCCCATCCGGCCCGGCCGCAGTGTGTCGACGGTTGTGCCTATCACCGCATTGCTTTCGGTTGCGCCATAGCCATCCAGCAGAAGAATGCCGCTGCGCTCAGTGAACACCTCGTGGAAATGTTCGGGAACGCCGGGCGCCAGAGCCACACGGACGCGATGGCGCTTCTCGTCTTCGCTGTGCGGACGCGAGAGCAACATCGGCACCATGGCGCCCAAGACATAGGTGACCGTGGCGCCCGATGCGACAAGACGGGACCAGAATTGCGAGACGGAGAACCGCCGCTCCACCACCTGCGTGCCGCCGTGCAGCAGGGCCTGGAAGAAGCAATTCAGCGCGTTGGTGTGGAATAAAGGCAACGTCGTGTGCAGCACATCGCCTTCCATCACCCCCAATTGACGGCCGGTATAGAACGCCCACCAAAAATATTGCGCGTGCGGACAGCAGACGCCCTTCGAGGGTCCCGTGGTCCCCGACGTGAACAGAATGGTCAGAAGATCATGGGGCTGGAGCTTCGCCGGCTCGATCGGCGTGCCCTTGCGCGGCCAAGACGCGACAGTGATTCCGTCAAAGCGGGGCACGTCCGCTACATCAAGCGCGTGATCGATGATCCAAATCGTCCGCACACCGGCGGAGAGCAGATCGATCCCCTCAAGCGCTGGCAACAGCTCCCGCTCGACGGCGATCAGACGACTGCCGCTGACATTGAGGATGTGCTGGAGTTGAAAGCCGCGCGCCGCCGTGTTGATCGGAACGGACACCGCGCCGAGCCAGGCGCAGCCTAAAAACAATTCGAGGAATTCGGAGCGGTTGTTGCACAGGAGAGCGACCCGATCGCCGACACCAATCCCTGCCGATTTGAGTGCCCCCGCGCAGCGCGCCGCGATGTCGGGCGCATCGGCGAACGACCATGTGTCTTCGCCGCAAACAAAAAGCTGACGCGCGCCGTGATGCTGCGCTTGACGGCGCAACATCTCCGGCACCACGCGTGTAGCGGCAGGAAATGCCGACGGCAGGTCGATCGTTTCAGTCACGACGGGCGAAGCCCTGCCTCCTTCAGGAGCGGCATCACCTCCTGACAGAAGTAAGGCAGCTCATCCTTATAGTTGACGAAGGACAGCGCCGCGCCGCTATAGCCGACCTCCGCGAACTTGGCCAAATCTTCCGCAATTTTCCGGGGCGTTCCGACAAGCGGATAGCTGCCGGTGCCGGCAGCGAAGCGCTGCTTATAGAGGCGGAAGGCTTCATCCTCGTGGCTGCGGCTGAAATTCTTCTTCTGCTGCATGTGATAATCGACGGCCAGCTCATCGATCATGTCGCGCGAATAATAATCGTAATAATCCTCGGCTTCTGCCTGGCTCGCCCGGCAGACCACGTGGCCGATCGTGTAGACACCGACCGAACGACCGAATTTCTGAGCGCGGGTACGGATATCGGTGACGTGTTCTTTGCCGGTTTCCAGGTCAGTGAAGCTGGTGAAGAGGTGGTCGCAATTCTCTGCCGCGAAATCCCGGCCCGTTGGGCCGAACGCCGCGTTCATCGTCACGGGGCGCGGCTTCTGCAAGGACGCCGGGCGGCTGACGGCGCCTTTGAGCTTATAGATCGCGCCATCGAAATCGATGGGTTTGTCGCTGTTGTAGGTCTTGACGATGATGTCGAGCCATTCCTTAGCTTGCGCGTAAGGCTCCTTTTGCAGGGTCACGCCGAACATATCGAATTCGTCCGGATTCCAGCCACAGACGATGTTCAGACCGGCGCGGCCGTGGCTGATATGATCGACGGTCGCCAGCGCCTTGGCGGCATAGAGCGGATGCAGCAGCGGCACGTGCACCGTCATGAACAAAGCGATGCGCTCGGTGATCGAGGCCAGACCGGCGGCGAAGGTGAACGTCTCGAACGACCATTCCCGCACGTTGGTCGATCCGCCATAGCCGCGCCAGCGCGCGATCGGCAGAAAGAAATCCATGCCAGCCCGATCGGCGATCTGCGCCGTGGCGGCCACGTCATCCCATTCCGCTTTCCAGGCTTCGGGCACGACCGAAAAGCTCAGCCCGCGATCCGCATTGGCGGAAAAGACGCCGAGCTTGAAGCCTTTTTGGTCGGGATCAGACATTGGGTTGGAGATCGGCACCATAGTCTCCCGTGTCAAACAATATACTGTATATTAAATGCCCGCCCGCAAACCTTGTCAAGGCACGCCGCAGCCGGCGCGCTCGGAAAACCGAAGATCAGTCCTCGCCTTCCGCTTGAAAGGCTTCGACGGCCGCATCCACGTGTTTGATAAAGAGCGCGGCCGCATCAGGCCCCTTGCCACTGCGAAAGGCTTTGTAGATCGCCCGCAAACGTTGCAGCACATCCTGGCGGACGCTTTTCCGCGACAGCGTCTTGAGACGCACGGCCTGAACGTGATCGATGTAACGGGCGATCGCCCGCGCCAAGCTGACATTTGGCACTTGCGCCAACCAGGCACCGCGAAAGGCCGCGTTGGACAGAATGAAAGCCGTCGTGTCGCCGGCATCGCTCGCCCGCGCGCAATCATTGATCGCCGCTTCCAGCTTCTGCAAGACGGCTGGCGTCATACGTGCGGCCGCACTGGCCGCGGCCGCCGGTTCGAGCAACCGCCTGATCTCGAAAATATCTTCCATTTCCTGGCGGCTGATCCGGCGCAGCACGAAACCGCGTGAGGTGCTTTCCAGCATGCCCTCATGCACGAGCTGCATCAGCGCTTCGCGAACCGGCATGCGCGAGATGTTCAGGTCCGCGGCGATGTCCAGATCGACGAGACGTTCATCGAAGGTCAATTGCCCTTGGGCGATGCGCTCGCGCATCAGGTCGTAAACCTGCTCGCGCAGGTTCTTGGGCTTCGTCACCATGGGGCCGCGCGGAGCCTTACGCCCCCGGGCGAGACCTTTCTTCGCGGCCGTCAGGTCCGCACGCTTATCCGGCCGAGCTCCCAAGCCAACCTCCACCTTTCGTTTCCGGCGGCACCGATTCCATCAAAAGCTTGGTATAAGGATGTTTCGGCTTGGCGAATACCTCTTCGGTCTCGCCTTCCTCGACGATTTCGCCGCGATACATCATGAGAATGCGGCTGCAGAGATAGCGCACCACCGCCAGATCGTGGCTGATGAAGACCATGGTCAGATTCTTCTGGCGATTGAGCTCCAGCAGGCAGTTCAAGATATGAGCCTGCACGGAGACGTCGAGACCCGAGACGATTTCGTCGGCCACCACGAGTTTCGGCTCAAGGCAGAGAGCGCGGCCGATGTTGACCCGCTGCCGCTGTCCGCCCGACAATTGCGACGGAAAGCGGCTGAGGCAATCCGCCGGAAGGCCAATATCTTGCAGAATATTGCCGGCGGCGGCCTGCCGCTGCGGCGGGGACAACCCGTTCGGCCCGACCTCCAGCCCCTGGGTCAGCAGTTGCAGAACGCTGCGACGCGGATTGAGTGCCGATTGCGGATCCTGGAAAATCAACTGGGTATCGCGGCGGGTCAGATGCAGCGTGCTGCCGCGAGCGCCCCGTTCCTCGCCCGCGATCCGGATCGTCCCTTCGGTGGATTGTTCGAGACCGACGATCAGGCGGCCAACGGAACTTTTGCCGCTGCCGCTTTCGCCGACAATGCCCAAAATCTCGCCGGGCCGGACGGCGAAACTCGCCGAGCGCACCGCATCGAAAGAACTCTTGCGCAGCCCCAGGAAGCCGCGCCGCGCCTTGTATTGTAGGCGAACGTTCTTGAATTCGACGGCCGGCGCCTCCCGTTCGTCGATGCCAACCGTCTCGATCAGCAAGGGCTCGCCGCTGGCGAACTCGAAACCGCCGCAGGCATCGCCGCAGCGGGTCCAATGCCCTTCTTCCACGAAGCGGCGCTGCAATGTGGCGCTGACGCAAGACGGGTCTTTCGCCGGACAGCGCAGAGCGAAGCGGCATCCGGCGAGACTGGCGAAGGTTTTGACGCCCGGCATCTGCTCGGACAGTGTCGGCAGCATGCGCCGTTCGCCCGTCATGCGCGGAATCGCCGCCAGCAGGCTCTTGGTATAGGGATGCGAGGGCGATTGCAGAACCGCCGCCGCCGGTCCGTATTCCACCATATCGCCGGCATACATCACACCGACGCTTTTGCAGACATTGGCCGCCAGTCTCAGATCATGGGTGATGAACAGAACGGCGGTGCCATGCTGGGCCTGTTGAGCCGCGATCAGCCGCATGATCTGCGCCTGCGTCACCACGTCGAGCGCGGTCGTCGGTTCATCAGCCACGACCAAAGCCGGCTCGCCGCTGAAAGCCATGGCGATCAGGACACGCTGGCACTGGCCACCCGAAAGCTCATGCGGATAGCGCAGGAGAATTTCCTCGGCATTGGCCAGGCCGACCTGCTGCAGGCGCTCGGTCATCAAGGGGCGAATGGCCTCCTTGGCAATGCCGAGATGCTTTAAATGCTCCCGGAACTGGTCGCCGATCGTGCGTACGGGATTGAGAGCGCTGAGCGGCTCTTGCGGAATGAAGGCGATGCGACGGCCGAGCAGATCGCGCCGCGCCGCCTTGTTCAGGGTCAGAAGATTCAGCCCCTCGAACCTCACCTCTCCCGACGAGACGCTGAAATTGTCCGGCAGGAGGCCCGAGATAACGCGCCCAATCATGCTCTTGCCCGCGCCGGACTCACCGACGAGGCCGATCACCTCGCCTTTCTCCAAGGCAAAGGAAATGTCGCGCAGCAGTTCGACATTCTCCGTCTTCAGATGAGCGGTGACGGTGACGGATTCAAACGACAGAACGGCCATGTCAGCTGGTCCTCCGCCGGAAGCGCGGATCCAGCGTCACACGCAGCCCTTCACCCAACAGATTGAAGCCGAGAACCGTCACGAACATGGCGAGGATCGGCAGCAGAATGCCCCAAGGCGCCTGATACATATAGCTGCGCGCGCTGGCGATCATCATGCCCCAGGCCGGCACATCGGCCGGAACGCTTAAACCCACGAAGCTAAGAATGGCTTCGACGATGACGCCGATGCCGACCTGCAGACTGAACAGCGTGATCACCAGCGGCGCGACGCTCGGCAGGATTTCACGCAGAATGATCCGCGCGTGGCTGAAGCCGAGAAGCTGCGCCGCCGATACGAAATCCTTGCGGCGCACCACCAGCACTTCTGAGCGAACGACACGGCAGAAGCGCGTCCAATCGACCAGGACGATGGACAAAATGACATTGCCAACGCCCGTGCCGAAGCCGACCATCAAGGTCAACGACAGAACGACCGGCGGCAGCGACATCCATAGATCGACGAAATAGCCGATCAGACGATCGACCCAGCCGCCGAAATAACCGGCGATCAGGGCCAATGTGGTGCCAAACAGCATGGCGCCGATCGCGGCCAGGAAGCCGACCATCAGCGCGACGCGGGCGCCATAGATCATTTGCGACAGGATGCAACGGCCGAGACTGTCCGTACCGAACGGATAGTCGGATATACCACCTTGCGCCCACATGGGCGGCAGCAGCATATTCGCGAGATCCTGATTAGCAGGGTCATTCGGCGCAATTAGCGGCGCGAAAATGGCCAGGACGATCATCGTGATCACAATCAACGCGCCGACAATGGTTTTCGGCGAACGGATCGACTGATACCAGGCCTCGGCGGCGAAGGACCTCTCTTCGGCACTCATTGCGCGCGCCTCAGCTTGGGATTGAGAACGACATAGAGAACATCGACCACCGTATTGATCAGCAGCGTCATGACGCAGAAGACGAGCGCGATACCCTGGATGAGCGGCAGATCGTGATTGCGTACCGCCTGGACCATCAGATTGCCAAGGCCCGGCAGCGAAAAGATCGATTCAACCAGCAGCGTGCCGCCGAAGAGAAAGCCGAATTGCGCGCCGATCAGCGTGATGGTTGGCAGGGCCGAATTCTTCAGCATGTGCGAAATGATGATCTTGCGCTCGGACAGGCCGCGCTGGCGCGCCGCCATGACATATTGCTCTTCGGAGGATTCGAGCAGGGAGGATCGCAGCACCCGGATCACCAAAGGACTGAATCCCAGCGCCAGCGCGGACGCCGGCAGCAACAGGTGCGACCAGGCATTCAGCCAGCTCCGCCATTGCCCGGTGATCAGATAGTCGATCAGCAGGAAGCCCGTTCCACCGGGAATGGCCATGCCGGAATCGACGCGCCCGGCGATCGGCAACCAGCCTAAGGCGACGCCAAAACCCAGCATCAGGAAAATCGCCCAGAGGAAGGCTGGGATGCACAGCATGCAGATGACGGCGATTTCGAGCGGCGGCTCTCCCAGCGTGCCGCGCGCGGCATAGAGCAGGAGCCCACCGGGAATGCTGATCAGCAAGGCAAACAGTAGGCCGATGAAGGAAAGCTCCAGCGTAGCCGGCAGGGTGTTGGCGATCAGCCGCGTCACGGGCTCGCGGAAGGAAATCGAACTGCCGAGATCACCATGCAAGGCATTCTTCAGCCAGATGGCATACTGCACGGGAATGGACTGATCGAGACCCAACGCCTTCCGCACCACATCGGCATCGGCCTGCGTCGCATTGGGCGGCAGCAGCAGAGCCAAAGGATCGGCCGGCAGCGCCCGCAGAACGACAAAGACGATCATGGACAGAAGAAGCATTGTCGGGATGGCCCCTACCAATCGCTTCAAGGCAACATTCAGCAAAGCCTGAAACATAGATACCGTCGCACCACTTCCAAGACGGCCATCCGCCGAACGGATGGCCGTTTCACATCCAGGATCGATCAGGCTTTGCGCGTCGCTTCGGCCGGCAGAACGTAACCCGGCGTATAGGTCGGGATTTCAACCGTCTTCTTGGTCACGATATTGCCGACCGTTTGCAGCAGCGGAATCGACCAGGAATTGTCGGAGGCATCCTTCATCAGCGCGCGATAGGCATCGAGCCGTTCTTCCGACAGTTTCATGGCGAAGAGTTTGTCGATTCTCTCGACGAGGCTCGGTTCCTTCCACGCCGAGAAGCGCAGGTTCGGATTGAGAATGCGGCCGGCATAGTTTTCCGGATCGCCGGTGGCATTGGCCCAGCTGTAGAACATGATGCCCGGCAGTTTGGCCGCATGATTGAGCTCGAGATATTTGGCGATCGTGGTCTCTTCCAGCTTCACGTCGACGCCGATTTGACGCCACATCGCCGCAATGGCCTGGGAGATTTCATAATCGTTCGGGAACGAGCCGTTCGGGCACAGGAAGGTGAGGCGCAACGGCTTCGCTTGGCTGTACCCGGCTTTCTTCAACAGTTCGGCGGCCTGCGCCCGATTGAATGGGAAGCTATAGCCAGGAATATCGGCGCTCGATCCTGGCGTCGTCAGGATGGACAAGGGTTTTGCCGTGCCGGCGAAAAAGCCCTTCGACAAAGCCTGCTTATCGATGGCCATGTGCAGCGCGGTGCGCACGTCCTTGTTCTGCAGAACCTCTACATAGCTTGGAACCTGCAGCATGTAGATTTCGGCCTGCGGGTAGATTTTAACCGTCAGGTCCGGCTTGCTTTGCAGGCGGATGGCTTCGCGGAACGGCAGCTGCACGGCAATATCGACCTGGCCGGATTCAATCGCCGCGACGCGGGTCGAGGCTTCCGTCAAGGCCTGGAAAGTGACGTTCTTGATCGGCGGGACGCCGCCCCAATATTTGTCGAAGGCTTCCAGGACGATGCGCGAACCGCGCTGATAGTCGACCAATTTATAGGGACCTGCACCGATCGGCTTGGCGAGGAAGCCATCGTCACCGACACTCTGATGATAAGCCTTCGGCAGGATGTAACAGCATAGGAAGCCGAGATAAAACTCGACCGATGGCGAGGGTTTGGAGAACACCATGACGCCTGTTGTCGGCGATTGGATTTCGATATCCTTGAGATCTTGCAAAAGCCCGGCAACAGCCAGTTTCTTGTCCTTCTGCGGACGATCGACCAGGCTGTATTTCACATCCTCCGTCGTCAACTTGGTGCCGTCGTGGAACAGGATGTTGTCCTGCAGCGTGAACTCCAGCCGAGTCCGCTCGTCGTCAAGCCATTTCCGCTCCTTGATCTGACGCGGCAACAGCTTCTGATCCGGCGAGTAGTGAAGCGGCGAGTCGAACACGCTCTTATAGATGGATTGCCCGAGCGGAAAGGTCACCGCCGTGGGGTCCCAGCTCTGCACGTCGACAGGGAAAGCGATGTTGAGCGCTGCGGCTGTTTGCGCGCTCGAAAACTCCGGCAGAAGCGCCGTCGCCGGAAGCCCCAACATCAATGAAACGAATTCCCGCTTTGAAAGCTGATCTATCCCGCTCATCAGACACCTCATCGAACGAAAGCTGTGTTGCGCCGACTCAATCTTCTCGGATTCACCCACGAACGCACCTTGCAAGGTTCGCGCCGTGTGGCGTGTCATCATTTCTTTTGTGCTGTGAGCCTTCCCCTCCCAAACGAGCGCGCCGCCATTCTTCCGCGCAAGCGGTTTGCGAACGAAACGGTCAAGCTATCCCCTCTCCGTAACAATATACTGTATGTTTTTTGAAATGCTATTATGCTCCAATCTGGCAAGTCAAGCGCCGAACGCGAAAAGATGATGGTCCGCGTGCGAATGCGGATCGAGCAGATGAACGATTGGTCAGACGCCTTATTTAGGAGCAGTCCCCTGATGCTTGCTGTGCAATTCGCTGAATACGGTGGCCCCGACGTCCTCGCGTTGCGGGAAATCGATGTCGCTCAACCCACTCCCCATGAAGTTCTGATCGACGTTCATGCGGCTAGTCTTAATCCGATCGATTGGAAGATTCGCGCCGGCCTGCTGCGCGCCGTCATTCCCCTCACCCTGCCAGCGACGGTCGGGCGCGATGGCGCCGGCATCGTCAGCGCCATCGGCTCCGGCGTCGATCCAGCGCTGTTGAACACCCGCATTTGCTTTTTCGCTCCACGCGGTGTCGGCACATGGGCGCAGCAGATCGTACTGCCCAGCTCATGTGTCGCCCCTCTCCCCGATACGGTTTCCATGCAGGACGGCGCGGCGCTGCCGCTGGCTGGCCTCAGCGCGTGGATCGCGTTGGTCGAGACGGCGCATATTACGCCTGGCATGCGTGTTCTCATTCATGCCGGGGCCGGTGGCGTCGGTTCCTTCGCCATTCAGATCGCCCGCGCGCGCGGTGCTCATGTCATCACCACCTGTTCGGCGCGTAACCGCGATTTCGTCACCGGCCTGGGCGCTAATGAGGTGATCGCCTACGACCAGGCGCCGTTTGAATCGCAGTTGCGCGACATCGACGTCGTCTTCGACTTGCTGGGCGGCGATGTGCACAAGCGCAGCTATGCCGTTCTCAAGCGCGGCGGCACCATGGTTTGCCTGGTGGCCGCGCCTTTCGAAGACCGAAGTGCTGAATTTGGCGTCAAAGTGATGGTCGCGCAGATCGTGCCCAAGAAGGAAAGCCTCGTAGCTCTGGTCGAGCTGGCGGCGTCCGGCGCCCTGCGGGTTCCCGTGGAAGAGCAGCTCCCTCTCGCCGATTTCAAAACGGCGCATGAGCAATCGCAGACCGGGCATATGCGTGGGAAATTGATCATGCTCATGCCGGATCGAACCGCGCCCTAGCGCTCTGACCTTGATCCCTGCGGATACCGAGCGTGGTTGGAGGGACGGCGCGGGCGCCGTCCCTCGGTTTCGCCATGCCGTTTATTCCGCCGGCGCGGCAAATCCTTCGACATTCTGGGCCACCACGGTGCGTTGAGAGAACCGCTCGATCAGCACCGGGAAGACGATCAGGATGAAGAGCGGCGCGATCATGATGCCGCCGACGATCACGATCGCCAGCGGACGCTGCACCTGCGCACCGATCGCCGTCGAAAATGCGGCGGGCAGAAGACCGACGCCAGCCGCCATGCAAGTCATCATGACAGGCCGGAAGCGCACCTCACACGCTTCATAGATGGCAACCGAGCGTTCGACGCCGCGATGAATCAACTGGTTATACTGGGTGAGAAGAATGATGCCTTCCATCACCGAGATACCGAAGAGCGCGATGAAGCCAACGGCCGCCGAAACGCTGAATGGAATACCGGTGGCGAACAAGGCAAGGATACCGCCGATCATCGCCATCGGTATCACACTCAAGCCGAGCAGCGTATCCGTTAGGGAAGAGAAGTTGACAAACAGCAGAACCGCCATGAACAGGACGGTAATCGGCACGATGACCTGAAGACGCTTGATCGCATCTTGCAGATTGCCGAACTGGCCGGCCCATTCGAGGCGATATCCCGCCGGGATATTCAACTCTGCCACCCGCTGCTGCGCTTCTCGGATCGCGCTACCCAGATCCCGGTCGCGGACGCTGAACTTGATTGGGATGTAACGCTGCTGTTGTTCGCGATAGATGAAAGATGGGCCCGAGACCAAGCTGATCTTCGCCACCGCCTGCAAGGGAATTTGCGAAATCTGGTCTGTATCGCCGTTCTTTACGCCAATCGTCAGTTGATTCAGAGATTCGATGCTCTTGCGATATTCCGGCGCGAGACGAACCATGATCGGGAAGAAACGATCGCTCGTCGGCTCGTAGAGATTGCCGGCTTCCTCGCCGCCAATCGCCGTCTGGATCGCCGTATTGATATCTCCGGGCGCCAAGCCATAGCGCCCCGCGGCAAAGCGATCGATATCGATCTTCACCGTTGGCTGGCCCAGCAAAGTATAGACGCTGAGATCGGTGATACCGGGAACAGTGCTCATGACGGCTTTGATCTTCTCGGCCGTATCCCTCAGCATATTCAGATCGTGACCAAAAACCTTGACCGTATTGTCACCCTTCACGCCGGAAATCGCCTCGGCGACATTGTCTTGAAGGTATTGGGAGAAGTTGAACTCGATACCGGGATATTGCGCGCCGAGGGTCTCACCGATCTCCTTGATGAGGGTCGGCTTGTCCATGCCGGAGCGCCATTTTGACTTCGGTGCCAGGGGCACGTTGAATTCGGCGTTGAAGAAGCCATTGGAATCGGTCCCGTCATCCGTGCGACCCTGCTGGGAAACGACGGTATCCACCTCCGGCAATTGCATCAGATAATGGCGAATGCGGTTCGTCGTGTCGTTGCCGGCCTCAAGAGAGATGGATGACGGCATCGTGGCACGCAGCCAGAGATTTCCCTCCTCCAAGGTGGGAAGGAATTCGAGCCCCAGCGATCGCCCCGCGATGATCGAGACCGCGCCCATGAGCAGAGCAAATACGACCGTTCGCATCTTGTTGCGCAGCGCCGCACGCAGGACCGGCAGATAGGCTCCGCGCAATATCCGAACAAAAAACGTATCGTCGTGGCTCACCCGATCCGACAGCAGGAAAGCGCTCAAGGCCGGCGCCACCGTGAACGTCGCCAAGAGACCGCCGGCTAATGCATAGGCATAGGTCTTGGCCATCGGTCCAAAGATATGGCCTTCGACGCCGCTCAACGTGAACAGCGGTAGGAAGCCGGCAAGGATGATCGCCGCGGAGAAGAAGATCGGCCGGCTGACTTCCATTGCCGCCCCATAGATGATGGCAAGCTTGGACCGCGAGGGCTCACCCGTTGCCTCCCCGGCCCTACGCAATCCCACGGCATGCGAGAGATGTCGGAAGATATTTTCGACCATGATGACGGTCGCATCGATGATCAACCCGAAATCGATTGCACCGATCGAGAGGAGATTCGCCGATTCTCCACGTATGACCATGATGATGATGGCGAAGAAAAAAGCGAATGGAATGGCCGACGCTACCACGATAGCGCTGCGTAGATCCCCCAAAAAGAGCCATTGAACCAGAAAGACCAGCACGATCCCGAAGAGGACGTTGAACAATACCGTATGGGTGGTGACACCGATCAGCTCACTGCGATCGTAAATGCGAACGATCTGAACGCCTGGCGGCAGAAGATCGGAACTGTTGATCTTCTCGATCTCAGCTTTCACGCGCTCGATGACCGGCGTGCTCTGTTCGCCACGCCGCATCAGCACGGTGCCTTGAACGATATCGTCAACCGCATCGCGGCCGGCGATGCCCAGACGCGGCAGATGGCTTACCTGCACATCGGCGATATCGCGAATGCGCACGGGGTTAGCACCCGACTGAGACAACATCGTATCGCGGATATCGTCAATGGTCTGAATGAGGCCTACACCGCGCACGACAGCCGATTGCATGCCAACGTTCATCGTTTGACCGCCAACATTGACGTTGCTCTTCTTGAGCGTCTCGACCACCTCGGCCAGCGTCAGGCCGTGAGCCGTCAGCTTATTCAAGTCGATTTGCGCTTCGAATGTCTTGGTTTTGCCGCCCCAGCTCGAGACATCGAGGACGCCGGGAACGGCGCGAAACCGACGGGCGACGACCCAGTCCTGCAACGTCCGCAGATCCATCACACTGAAGTTCGACGGTCCCACCAGCTGGTAACGATAGATCTCGCCGATCGGGCTCCAAGGCGATATGTCGGGTTGCGCGCCGTTCTGAAGAGGCGGGAGCTGTCCGAGCAGATTGAGGACACGCTGCAACGCTTCATCATAAGTAAAATCATAGGTGAATTGCAGCCGGATATCGGACAACCCGAACAGGGAAATCGAGCGGACCGATGTCAGATGCTGAGCCGTCGTCAACCCGGTTTCGATCGGAATCGTAATGTAGCGCTCGATATCCTCGGCCGATTGTCCTGGATTTTGCGTGATCACCTGGACAAGGGGTGGAACCGGGTCCGGATATGCCTCGATGTTCAACCGGCTAAACGTGATTCCACCGATCACCAGGAGCAAGGCGAACAAGACGAGCACCAGCGTTCGCAGCCGCAGCACGGACTCAATAATGGTATGCATCGTTCAGGAACTTTCTGGCAGCAGCACAAACGCGAGGTCGACTAACTTCCGAGAGAAGCGGCGCGGTCGATAAACAGGCTTCCTCTCGTGATCACCTTCTCATCGACAGCGATTCCGTTCGTCACCTGAATAAGATCGCCGTTGGCCAGCCCCAGTTTGACGTGACGCAATTCAATGGCGCCATCGTTCCTTGCGACCCATATGCGCGCCGCGTCACCTTCGTAGATCACCGCGTCGCGTGGCACCGCTGGAGAATTCCCCGTTTCGTCCGTGACGATGCGCGCATGCGCGAACATCTCCGGCTTCAGTCGGCCATGGGGGTTGTCGACCGAAGCTCGAACCAAGAGACGCCGACTCGTCGGATCGAGCGAGGAAGCGACATAGCTGACCCGCGCGTCGAACGTTTCGTTTGGCAGAGTCAGAACCGTGAAGGAAAGAGGCTGATTGACACGAACGCGATCGGCATCCGCTTCTCGCACATAAGCCACCAACCAAACCTTGGAGACATCGCCGATCAGAAAGGCGGGTTCGGCACTGCTCGCGCCCGCATCGATATATTGGCCCGGTCCAATGTGACGCTGGAGAACCGTACCCATGATCGGCGAATAGACGGGCGCCGCCGGCGTGATGGTTCCCGTATTCTCGAAGGCGTGGATTTCCTCATCGGTTTTGCCGAGCAGCCGCAGACGGTTGCGCACCGCTTGTAGCGCGATTTCCGCCGTCCTGACGTCGTTTTGCGCTGCGGTTAGATTGGCTTGCGCCTCTTCGAGATCCTTAAGCGCCATCGCCTTGTCCCGATACAACCGGTTCAAGCGACGCTCGGCGATGGTCATCAGATTGACCTGAGAGCGGGCTTTGTTGAGATCTCCCAGCGCGGATACGAAATCTTTCTGGGTTTCGATCGAGTCCGCCGCCTCGATGGTGAGCAGCAGCTGTCCCTTCCGAACCTTGTCGCCTGTTCCCACGGCAAGCTGCAGAACCCGCCCGCCGTATTGGGAATAGATGCGCGTAGCCCGGTCTTCATCGATCGCGATTTTTCCTTCGGTCGAGAACTCCGAGCGAAAAGATACGGCTTTAACCGGCTCAACCGATAAGGCGGCCCATTGCGCCTGCGTCGGCTGGAACAAACCGTTCTCATTCTTTGAGTTGCCGACAGCAGCAGACGCGCGCTGAACCCCGCTGACACGCCAAGAGAAGAGAGCCGTGGTGGAGACCAAGCAAACAGCGGCAATCGCGATCACCATTTGAGGGCGACCGAGCCGACCGCGCAACTTAGAGAAATGCACCATCTTCAACTCCATGCGCCGCCTATCGGCCGATTCTTTTCGTTTTGCGACGGCGCAGCCGCTCGGTTTCGGTGCGATGACCGCGCCGATGCAACTCGCTTGCGTCTCATGCCATCCCATATGCGCGGACAACCGCTTCCGAGGAGCTCGAGCGCTTTTTGCAAAGCTTGGTTCCGCGGCAATATCTCGCGACCCGACTATAGACCGCACGGATTACAGCCACCTTACGCGCGCGGCTTTGCCTTAAAACTTACACCAAACTGACTGGAGATGTTGCGCATGGAATTATGTCGGAACACGTGACATCCAAGGCGTCCTTTTGCTATGCCAGTAAGCGCAAAGGAGAGTTTGGATATGAGGGTGCTCGTCGTAGAGGACAGCCCAGAACTCGCTCAGCTCGTGAAGAACGGTTTGAAACTCGCAGGCTTCGACAGTGATCATCTCGCCAGTGCGATAGCTGCCCGCGAAGCGCTGCGCAATTCGCGCTATGCGGCCTTGATCCTCGATCTGGGTTTGCCTGACGGTGACGGCCTTAGCATTCTGCGCGAGCTGCGACAGCGCAAGGATTCAGTGCCGGTCTTGATTTTAACCGCGCGTGGAAGTGTGAATGATCGAATCCACGGACTGCGCGTCGGCGCCGACGACTATCTTGTGAAGCCGTTTGAGTTTGGAGAGTTGGTGGCGCGCCTTGAAGCGCTTCTCCGGCGTCCGGGCCAGATCTTGGGACGTTCCCTGCAACTATCGAACGTCACGTTCGACACCGAGGATCGACAGGTTCTGATCGACGACAAGTTGCAACTTCTTTCCGCGCGCGAGCTCGCGATTTTAGAATTGCTGCTGCGACGCAAGGGAAACGTAGTCTCCAAAAAGCATTTGGAAGATCAGCTCTTCGGCCTGGCCGGCGAGGTCGGCTCCAATGCCGTGGAGGTTTACGTCCATCGCTTGAGAAAGCAGCTCACCAATCTCGGCGCGCAAGTGAAAATCAACACTGTGCGGGGCGTCGGTTATATGATGTCGGCGAGCGAGGGATAGACCCTCTCAGCCTGCCGACTGCTTGATCCGACGAATGGTGGAAAGCAAAGCTTCACCAGCCGTTTCGAGGTCGCCGCTATTGTCGATCTCGATCCACGTACCGTTCTTTTCCATTTCCGGCAGGTTGCGGCGCAGCCGCGCTTCGATGCTCTGTGCATCCTCACGGCCGCGTCCAGCCAACCGGCGCGCGAGAACGTCTGGTCGCGCCGTGACATGCACGACAGCAATCTGATAGAATGCGTTCGAGATCGCCGGCAAAGCCGCGCGCGAACCATTGGCGATGGCTACGCCCCCCGCCTTCACATGATCAGCCGCACTCGCAGGAATGCCGTAGTATAAACCGTGGGCTTCCCAGGTGACGGCGAACTGCCCTTGGGATGTCGCGGCAGCAAAAGCGTCCGGCGTCAGAGTGTCATGATCTTCGGTCGCGCCATCGGTCGGGCGTGTCACGATGCGCCGCACGAACAGAAAGACCGGATCGGCGCCAAGCCGTTGCCGCACGAAGCCGATCAAACTATCCTTGCCGGCCCCGCTGGGACCGACGACAACAATCAATACGCCATGCGGTTTGCTCTTGGCCTGCGCGTCGCTGAGGTCGGCGGCAATGTCAAGCAACGCGCTGCCCCTCGCGCCATACCGAGCGCACGACCGGGACGCCGGAAACGCGCTTCACGCGCACGAGATCGCCGCGCAGGCCCGCCGCGATCCGGCCACGATCATCAAGACCAACAGCGCGGGCCGGCGTCGCCGTCACCATCCGGATCGTCTTGGCCAGCGGCATGGCATTCTCGCCATCGGACAAGACGAAAGGCGCGTGGATCAGACTGAAGGGCACGTAATCCGACGACAGGACGTCGAGCACACCAATGCCCGCCAATTCCCGCGCCGAAATATTGCCGGAATGAGATTTGCCGCGCACGATGTTCGGGGCGCCCATGAGCACCGACATGCCGGCCTCGTGCGAGGCCTGCGCTGCTTCGACACTGGTAGGAAATTCCGCGACCTGAACGCCGAAAGCCTTTGATTCGGCCACATGCTCCAGCGTCGCGTCGTCATGGCTCGCGGTGGCGATGCCGCAGTCGTTGCAATATTCGGCGATGGTGCGCCGATGCCGCGCCGAATAAAGGTCGGAGGCGGCGCGGCGCCGGTCGGCGAAAGCCGTGAAGGCTTCATCGCTCAATCCACGCTTTTTCTTATAGTAGAGCGCATATTGCTCGAATGTCTGGAACTGCCGTTGGCCGGGCGCATGGTCCATGAGCGATGCCAGACGGACGTTGCGATCGGTCTTGAAGTCCTCGAACTGCTCCAGCACGTCTTCGGACGAAACTTCGCAACGCAGATGGATCAAGTGATCCGCGCGCAAACGCCGTTCGTCGCGCGCGGTCTCCAACGCATCGGCGACCTCTCGCATTTCGCCGCGGCGAAAGCCACCTTCCTCGTCAGAACCGAGCCGCAGGCAATCAAGCACTGTCGTGATTCCGGACGCCGCGACTTGTGCATCATGGGCTTGGATCGCGGCGAGGCTGTCCCAGCGCACGCCGGGACGCGGCGAATAATGCGATTCCAGATGATCGGTGTGCAGTTCGACGAGACCGGGCATGACATAGTCGCCCTCCATATCCTCGCCAGTATTGCTCGCGCCCCGGTCGACCGCGGCAATCACGTCATCGCGCAGCAGGATCGATCCGGTGACGATTTCGTCTTCCAGGACGAGCCGCGCATTTCTGAAAACAGTTTCGATGGGCATTTCAGGATAACCTTCCGGCTTCGACAGTTTCGAAGCGATGCATGCTGTGAACGGTGAAGGGAGCGCCCCGCTCGGGCTCGACGAACAAAGTGATGCTGTCGACGCAGACCGGTGCGGTGATGATCGGCGTGAAATGGTCGGTGAGCGCGGCTTCGATTCCGTCGGGCGCATCGCTGACCGAACCCGTCAGGGTCATATGAAAGCGAAACTCGTCGCGTACATAGGGATAGCCGTAGCGCACCAGATAGTTGAACTGGCGCAGCGAAAGGCCGACGGAGCTGCGGCGCTGGATTTCGCCTTCGCTCAGCGGCGCGCGCAAACCGTTGAAATGATCGACCGCGGACCAAGCCAGAGAATCGAGCGACTGGCAGGGTTCCGCCGGCGTCAAAGCGTAGAAATTACCGAGACGCTTCACTTCAAGCCGTGGAATATGAAACGGCCGGCACGTGCTTGCGAAGGCGGCGATGGAGCGCAGCAGATCCTGCTCCGAAACATTGGGCGACAGGTGAAACGGCGCAACCAGTGTCGCATGGAAGCCGTAGCGGCGCGGTTCGGCCGTATGATGCCACAAATCTCGGGCCGGCAGCCTGTTGTGATCGCTCGCGGGTATGGCCTCGCCGCTGAAAGCGTCACGGCCGAGCCAGTTTTGCGCGGCAATCGTCAGGGGATCGGATTTTTCCGGCGTGAAATACACCGCGTAACGCATCAGATGAACACCTTCCGCAGTTGTTGCGACAGAACGTCGATGACCGAGACGGTCATCAGCATGATGATCAACATGGCCGAGGCTTCCGGATAGTAGAAACCACGAATGTTTTCGAACAACACCTGGCCAATGCCACCAGCGCCGATCACGCCCAGCACGGTGGCGGCGCGAACGTTGGATTCAAAACGATAAAGCGCATAGGACATCCACAAGGGGAGGACTTGCGGAATGACGCCGAAGATCACTTCCTGAAGATGCGAAGCGCCCGTTGCGCGGATCGCTTCGACGGGACGAGGATCGATCGCCTCGACCGCTTCGGAGAACAGTTTGGCGAGAATGCCCGTGGTGTGCACGAAGAGCGCCATGACGCCAGCGAAGGGGCCAAGGCCGACCGCGACGACGAAGAGCACGGCGAACACCAGTTCGTGAATCGCCCGACAGGCATCCATCAAGCGGCGAACCGGCTGAACGATATACCAAGGCGTGATATTGCGCGCCGAGAGAATGCCGAAGGGAACGGCGAGCACTGTCGCCAAGAACGTGCCCCAGAGCGCGATCTGAATGGTCACGCCCATTTCGTGAAGGTAATAGCGCCACTCGGCGAAATTGGGATGGCTGAAGCCGCGCGCATATTGCGCCATATTGCTGGCATCGGTGAACAGAAAGGTCCACCGCGACATTTCCACCGGTCCCCAGCTCCAAACGAGCAGGATGGCCAGAACGGCCCAGGTCGCGGCGTTCCAAATCGTGCGCGTCCAATCCCGTGCAACTTCGACACGGGGCTGACCGGCTGCGGTGAGATTGGCGAGCTGGCTCATCGTGAGGTTCTCATGGACATGCGGCCTGCCGACCACCACAACGGGTGGCCGGCATTGCCTCAACAATGCTTAGCTCTGCGAGCTCTTGATCCGCGCTTCGTAATCGGCCTTCTCAGTCCGCAGCTTGTCGAGCTGGGTCTTCTTTTCTTCGGCCGAGAGTTTGCTGTCGGCTTCGATCTTGGCGATGGTCCGGGTCAGTTCCATCACGCGGATCGGCAGCAGTTGATCATTCGTCGACGCCTTGAACGGCGCCCATTGCAGAGCCGCGAGGACTTCCCGCTCCTTGGCCGCATTGCCCTTCGACTTGTCGGTGCCGTAGGTCAGGAAGAAATTGCGGATCTTCTCCTTGGTCGTTTCCGGCAGATTCTTGCGCCAGACGATCGGATCGGAGGGGATCAGGGGCGACTTCCAGAGGATGCGCAGCTTGGCGAAAGCGGCAGGATTGTTCTTTTCGATCAGCGCCAGATTTTCCGTATTGTTGGCGGCCGCGTTCACCTGGCCATTGGCCACTGCCATGGCATTGGTCTCGTGGTTGGCGTTGGTGACATTCTTGAAGCACTGCTTCGGGTCGATCCCCTTGGCGGAGAACACGAACGTGGTCGGGACCAGATAGCCTGAGGTGGAATTCACATCGCCCAGACCGAAGTTCAGGGTCTTGTCGCACTTCAACAGATCATCGAGCGTGGCGAGCTTGCTGTCCTTGGGCACCAGGATCAGCGACCAATAGCCGGGGCTGCCGTCGGAGCTGACGCTCTGGACGAAAATCTCGCCATCGGCACGGTCGACTGCTTCCATGGCCGACTTGTTGCCGTACCATGCCATCTGCACTTTGCCGAAGCGCATGCCTTCGATCACGCCGGCATAATCGGACGCGAAGAAGGGTTTTACGTCGAGGCCGGTCTCGCGCTTCATATCGGCGAGGAAGGGCTCCCACTTCGGCCGCAGGTTCTGCTGCGATTCCGTCGAGATGATGCCGAAGTTGATGTCCTCGGCCTGAACATAGGCCGTGGTGGTGAGCGTCAAAGCGACGGATAGCGCCGCGATAGTCTTGAACGAAAACGTCATGGCTTGGCTTCCCTGTTTTTGATTGACAACAGACTATGCGGTGGCAAACGCGCCGGTTGGAATCAGCGGTTGGCCGAACGGGTTGGACGGAGCTGCGGGCGCTGGCATTTCCGGCAGGATGAGTTCCTCGGAATTGGCGCCGTAGAGTTCCATCAAGGATTGATTGGTCAGCTCGCAGGAGGGACCGTCGAAAACGATGCGGCCGTCGCGCAAGGCAATCGTGCGCGGGCAATAGCGGCGGGCATATTCGACCTGATGCAAAGAGACGATGCAGGTGATCTGCGCTTCGCGATTGATCGTCGCCAGAACCTCCATCACGCGTCGGGCCGACGAGGGGTCGAGCGAAGCGATCGGCTCATCGGCGATCAGAATATTCGAGCGCTGCACCAGCGTGCGGGCGATGGCGGCGCGTTGCTGTTGACCGCCGGAGAGAGTCGAAGCGCGTTGCCAGGCCACTTCGGCGATGCCGACGCGGGCGAGAGCCTCGCGCGCCAAGCGCTTCTCCTCCGCGGTGAACAGGCCGAGCGTGCCGCGCCACATGGGAATGCGGCCGAGGTTGCCCAAGAGGACGTTGGAGAGAACCGACAGTCGGCCCACCAGGTTGAACTGCTGGAAGACGACGCCGATGTTGCGGCGCATTTCGCGCGCCCGCGCCACCAGACGGCCGCCGCGCTGCATCGGACTGCCGAGGATTTCGATGGTGCTCTGGCCGGCTTGCGCGGTTTCGAGGCCACAGATGTGACGGATGAGTGTGCTCTTGCCGGAGCCCGACGCGCCGATCAGCGCGACCATCTCACCCTTCTTGATGTCCAGGCTGATGTCGTCCAGCGCGCGTTTCTTGCCAAATGTTTTTGAAAGATGACGAATGGAAATGGCGTCCATGAAGTCGCTCCTAAGCTTGGGTCCGAAGACGACGGAGTGTTCTGGGCGATGTGGGTTTATCGACTACGGTCATCACCATTTGGGAGACCTGAATTCCGGCCATTCAAGCCGAGCCTCTATTCGGCTAAGCGCGCGACATGACGGGCGGTTGTCGCTGTTATGTCAGTTTGATGATCGTTCACAGAAGGCTGATTTGATGCACTGTTTTCGTATCTTTCGAGGAATTCATCGGCAGTTAAATCACGGAAGTCATCGAGGGTGGCGCGCAGGCGGTCATGCGGCCAATCCCACCAGGCGAGCGCCTCCATGCGCTCGGCAATCCGGTCGGAAAAACGCTGACGGATGATCTTGGCCGGTACGCCGCCAACGATCGTGTAGGGCGGGACATCCTTGGTGACCACGGCCCCGGCACCTACCACCGCACCATTACCGATGGTGACGCCGGGCAGAACGGTCGCACCATGGCCGATCCATGTATCGTGGCCGATGGTGATGCGCTTGGCGCGCCGGGCTGCGAAGAAATCTTCTTCGTATTCGGCATCATCGAAATAGTCGGAAGCGCGATAGGTGAAATGGTGCAACGTCGCGCGCGACATCGGATGATGGGTCGCATTGAGACGGACCGATGCCGCGATATTGGCGAATTTGCCAATGGTGACGCACCAGCTCTGGCAATTCTCCATGACATAGGAATAGTCGCTCAGCACGGTTTCAGTCAGACGGCCACCTTCCGCCACCTCGGTGTAGCGGCCGAGCTGGCAGTTCTCGAGACGAGCGGTCGGATGGATCAAGGGCGTTACGGAGAGGCGCGGCATATCAGGCGGCCTTTTTGTCGGGGGAAAAACGGGTGACGTCGATGACGACGTCGGCCACGGCCGTGCGCACGTCGGCATCGTGGAAGATGCCGAGCAAGGCGGTGCCGCCAGTCTTTTTCTCAGCGATCATATCGACGACCACGGCCCGGTTGACAGCATCGAGAGAGGCGGTTGGCTCGTCGAGCAACAGGATCGGATGGTCGGTGATGAAGCCACGCGCGATGTTGATGCGTTGCTGCTCGCCGCCGGAAAAGGTCGCCGGCGGCAAATGCCAGAGGCGCTCGGGCAGATTGAGGCGATGCAGGAGATCGGCGGCACGTCGCGCGGCTTTCTCGCGATCGACACCGCGATGGACCAGCGGCTCGGTGACGATGTCGAGGGCACTGACGCGCGGCATGGCACGCAAGAATTGGCTGACATAGCCGATGGTGTCGCGCCGAATTTCGAGAATCTTGCGCGGGCCAGCACTCGCCAGATCGATCTCCTCGCCATGATGGCGAACGAGAATGCTGCCCGCATTCACCGCATAATTGCCGTAGAGCATTTTGAGGATCGAACTTTTGCCGGCACCAGACGGCCCGCCAAGAACCGCGCATTGCCCCGCGATGAGCGTGAAGGCCGCGTCGGTGACGACGGGCAATTCGATGCCGCCGCGCAGATGCATGGTGAAGGTTTTGACGATGCCCGTGGCAACGAGAGCATGAGACATGGCTCAGACCTGCAAAATGGAGGAGACGAGGAGCTGCGTATAGGGCGCCTGCGGATCGTCCAGCAGCCGGTCCGTCAGCCCCTGTTCGACCACGCGCCCTTCCTTCATGACGATCATGCGATGCGACAGAAGCCGGGCAACGGCGAGGTCGTGGGTGACGATGATAACCGCCAGATTGAGGTCATTGACCAATCCACGAAGCAGATCGAGCAGGCGCGCCTGCACGGACACGTCGAGACCGCCGGTCGGTTCGTCCATGAAGACCAACCGCGGCGCGGTGACGAGATTGCGGGCGATTTGCAAGCGCTGCCGCATGCCGCCGGAAAAGGAACGCGGCTGATCGTCTATGCGATCGGCGCTGATCTCGACCCGGTCGAGCCAGTTGATCGCCGTTTCGCGAATGCGGCCATAGTGACGACCACCGACAGCCATCAACCGTTCGCCGACATTGGCGCCGGCCGACGTGCTCATCCGCAGGCCATCGGCCGGGTTTTGATGCACGAATCCCCAATCGGTGCGCAGCAGATAGCGGCGCTCGGCTTCGCTGAGCGCATAAAGATCAGGCATGGCGCCATCGCGCCGGCGATAGGTCACCGACCCGGATGAAGGTTCCAGGCGCGTCGAAATGCAGTTGAGCAAAGTGGTCTTGCCGGATCCGGACTCGCCGACGATCGCCAGCACCTCGCCCGGCCAGACATCGAAGGAAATATCGGCGCAGCCCATGCGCGCGCCGTAATATTTGCTGAGATCGCGCACCGACAAGAGCGGCTGTTCGGCACTGCGATCCTGAAGATGACGCACTTGAGAGACGGCGATGTTCATCAGATCGTCTCCTGCACCACAGCGCCGGTATGGCCATCCGCCCGACGGCTTTCGCAATGATCCGTGTCGGAACACACGAACATGCGATTACCGCGATCGTCCAGAATCACTTCGTCGAGAAAGACCTGTTCGGCGCCGCAAAGCGCGCAGGGCTTGTCGAACTTCTGGATCTCGAAGGGGTGATCCTCGAAATCGAGGCTGACGACCTCGGTGTGCGGCGGCAGCGCGTAGATACGCTTTTCGCGGCCGGCACCGAAGAGCTGCAAAGCCTCCGACATGTGCATTTTCGGGTTGTCGAATTTCGGGATCGGCGACGGGTCCATCACGTAGCGCCCCTCGACCTTCACCGGATAAGCATAGGTGGTGGCGATATGACCGTTGCGGGCGATGTCCTCATACAGTTTCACATGCATGAGGCCGTATTCTTCGAGCGCATGCATCTTGCGCGTTTCGGTTTCGCGCGGTTCGAGGAAACGCAGCGGTTCGGGGATCGGCACTTGATAGACCAGCACCTGCCCTTCCGTCATCGCTTCCTCTGGAATGCGATGGCGCGTCTGAATGATGGAGGCTTCCGCTGTCTTCGTCGTGGTCTCGACGCCGGCAACGCGCTCAAAGAATTTTCGGATGGACACCGCATTGGTGGTGTCGTCGGCGCCCTGATCGATCACTTTGAGGACATCGTCCGGTCCCAGGATCGACGCCGTCACCTGTACGCCGCCGGTGCCCCAACCATAGGGCATCGGCATTTCGCGGCTGGCGAAGGGAACCTGATAGCCGGGGATCGCGATCGCCTTCAGAATGGCGCGGCGGATCATCCGTTTGGTCTGTTCGTCGAGATAGGCGAAATTGTAATTGGCCGCTCGGTGATGCTGGTTCATTCCGCCGCCTCCTTGGCTTCGAAAGCAACATCGTTCGCGACTTGATCGTGCTCGGCCCGCATGGTGCGCACCAAACCGAGCTCCGACTGGAAGTCGACGTAATGCGGCAACTTCAAATGTTCGACGAAGCCTGTCGCTTGCACGTTGTCACAATGGGACAGTACGAATTCCTGATCCTGTGCCGGCGCGACAATGTCTTCGCCCAGTTCCTCGGCCCGCAGCGCACGGTCACACAGAGCCATCGCCATCACCTTGCGCTCGGACTGGCCGAACACCAGGCCATAGCCGCGGGTGAACTGCGGCGGTGCCTTGGCCGAACCCTTGAACTGATTGACCATCTGGCATTCGGTCAGTTGCACGCGGCCGACGGGAACGGCAAATCCCAGCTCCGGCATGAAGATTTCGACCTCGACTTCGCCGATGCGGATTTCGCCGGCGAAAGGATGAGAGCGGGCATAGCCGCGCTGGGTCGAATAGCCGAGGGCCAATAAAAAGCCTTCGTCGCCGCGCGACAGGGATTGCAGGCGCATGGCGCGCGACAGCGGAAATTCGACCGGCGTCTGCGTGATGTCGCCCGGCTCGCCAAAGGCGGTCTCATCTTCCTCGATCAGCCCTTCGGCGCCGAGAATATCGGCGATGCGCGTGACCGGCTCCTGCGGATCGGTGCGCTTGTCGCCGGCCTCGATTGTCGGATCGCCATCGAGCTCTTCGTCCAGCAGGCGATGGGTGTAATCGAACGTCGGGCCGAGAAGCTGACCGCCCGGCAAATCCTTGTAGCAGGCGGAAATGCGGCGCTCGACCAGCATGGCGCCCGTATCGATCGGCTCGCTATGGCCGAAGCGCGGCAGCGTGGTGCGATAAGCGCGCAGCAAAAAGATCGCCTCGATCATATCGCCGCGTGCCTGCTTGATCGCCAGCGCCGCCAAGCGCCGATCATAGAGCGAGCCTTCGCTCATCACCCGATCGACACCCAACGCCAATTGCCCGGCGATCTGCTCAAGGGTAAGGGCTGGCACCGAACGGTCGCCGCGCCGGCGATCGGCGAGGAGCCGATGGGCATTGTCGATCGCGGCCTCGCCGCCTTTAACAGCAACATACATGGCTCAGCTCTCCGTTTCGACAAGACGAGCGGTGCGCGGCAAGCAAGCGATCGCATCGGCGCTCGTCAGAATGAGATCGACGCCGCAGGGAAAGCGCTTGCCGTTGTCGTGCCATTGCGCGGTGAAACCCGCCGGCAGACCTTGCGGGGCGATGGTCTTGCGGCCCTTGATGCCGGGTCCCGCGAAGGTCAGCGGTACGCCGCCATCTAGACTGCCCACCTGCAGGATCAGCGTCGTCGATTGATCGGGATAATTGTGCGAACCCAAAGCGAAGCGCTCGAGCGACGGCATGGATGTGGGATCGCCGACAAGAGCGAAATGCGCTTCGACGGGCGTTGCCGCCGCACGGGCGCCGGTGTGGAAGGTGAGCCAGGCTTGCAGCGCCGGATTGGCCGCCAAGGCCTGATCGAGCCAGAACGGCGTATCGACATCGAGCAAGGTGCAGGCAACCGTGCCGGCGATCGCACTCAGGGGCACCGGCGGCGTGGCGTATGCGGGGATGGCGAGCACATGCCCAGGCCGCGCCATCGCGTCCATGATGATGCGAAACGCCGATTGCGCGTTGAAAACGGGATCGGCGAATCCGCCGTCGAGAGTCACGGCCTGATCCATCATTGATCCTCTCCGCGAACCATCGTGAAAAAGTCGACGCGCGTCGCCGCCGTTTCCTGGCGACGCTCTTCATCGGCGGCATCGAGTTCGGATTTGATCGGCGCGATCAAAGCGGCATCGATCCGAGCCGCCATCGCCGTGTCCTGACAGAGCGCATCGATGACGGCCGACAGGCGCGCCTTCTCGACATCGCGGCCGAGCGCCATGGCATGGCCGATGGAGCCGTCTTCCAGCTTGATGCTGGCGCGGGTGATCGTGGCTTCACCGACATTGAACGCCTCGCCCGTGCCGCCAACGCGGCCCCGCAGCATGACGAGGCCGGACTCAGGGCCACGTACGGATTTGTAGGCGGGGTCGAGGCCCAGCGTTGACCAAAGATCGCGCAGCCTGCCGCCGTTGCTGCGCGCCAGGATCGCCATGCGATCCCTGCGCGGGAGGGGGATGATGTCCAGGCTCATGTAGGCTCCAAAATTTGTCTATTGATATAGACAAATAGACAAGATATCTTTTCGTACCGAGTCTTGATGACGACGGCGTGACAGCGCGTCGAAAGGGAGTTGAAAAAGTGCAGAGAGCCGGTTTGCAGCGCGGCGTCGGCGTCGCACTTTGGCGACAGATCGCCGATGGAATCCGCTCGGGCCTGACCAATGGCCTGGTTGACGACAACGGCCGGCTGCCACCGGAAAGCGAGCTGGCCGAACGCTTTGGCGTCAATCGCCACACGGTGCGCGCGGCGATTTCGGCCTTGGCGCATGAAGGCGTGCTGCACTCCGTGCAAGGCAGCGGCACATTCGTGCGGCGCCGCAAGCGCCTGGTCTATCCGATCGGCGCCCGCACGCGCTTTTCCTCAGGCTTTGGCCGACAGACGCGCGATCGACAAACGGAACTTCTCGATCATGCGCGCGAAGCAGCGGCGTCCGAAGTGGCGGAAGCACTTGGAATCAAAGCAGGCGAAGAGGTGTTGCGTCTGGAAATGCGTGGCATCGCCGACGGCCTGCCCGTTTCGCGCGCCACATCCTGGTTCAGCGCGGAACGCTTTCCAAAAATCGTCGATCTTTATCTCGAAACGAAATCGATCACAGCGTCGCTCGCCCGCTTGGGCATCGAAGATTATCTGCGTGCGTCGACCGGCGTTGAGGCGCGCCATGCCGATGAAGCGGACACAGATGAGTTGCAACTTTCTCCCGGCGCCATCGTCATCGTCACGCGGGCGCTCAACGTCGATCCGGATGGCGTTCCCATCCAGTTTTCCTTTACCCGTTTTCCCGCTGATCGCGTGGAACTCACCATCGAGACGGCACGGCCAACACGATGATGTTTGTGGGGAATACTATGGCCAAGTGGCTTTGATGATCGCCGGCAACTCGCTGACGACGAACGCATCGATGGAGCCATCGGGCGCCAGAGCGGCAAATTTGCCGTCCAATGTCAGCTGCAGAAAGCCATGCACCATGGACCATATCGCCAGGCAAAGCCGCATGACTTCGGCGTCGTCAGCGGGACGCCCCTGCGCCGTCCTGTAGAGGCGAACCGTTTCTTCCAATTCCTTCATCGCCGTTTTGCCGGCCGCATGCAGGCGGTCATTGTCGGGCAACAAGAGATCGTGGCGAAACATCAGTTGGAAGCGGCCTGGCTGCTTGAGGCCGAAGCGAACATAGGCAATGCCCTGCGCTTGCAGCCGCTCGGCCGGCGGCAGATCGGTTTCAGCGATCCGTTGCAGATCGGCGGCGAGCTGGTCGAAGCCTGAAATGGCGATTTCGGTGAGAAGCCCCGCCGCGCTGCTGAAATGATGGGCCGGCGCGCCGGGCGAAACACCGGCACGGCGCGCCACTTCACGCAAGGAAAAGCCTTCGGCGCCGCGCTCGGCCAGCAAATCCTCGGCCGCGTGGATCAGCGCCGTGCGCAGGTCGCCATGGTGATAGCCCTTGCGCTCCCCGGCCTGCTTTCCAGGCCGGGCTGTTTTTTTCAGCGCCGCAATGATGCCATCTATACAGTGTTTAGATTCCATGTCATGACAATCTTATCAGTGTTCAGATCGATCTGGAAGAGACGCGATGAGCAAATGGACAGAACAGGCCATGCCCGACCAGAGCGGGCGCACCATTCTGGTGACCGGGGCTAACAGCGGGCTGGGTTTCGTGACCAGCCGGGAGCTGGCGCGCAAAGGCGCCCATGTCTTGATGGCGGTTCGCGACCCCGCCAGAGGCGAAGATGCCCTCGCCCGCATCCGCGCCGCCGTGCCCAAGGCTTCGATCGAGCTGAGACGGCTCGACCTCGCCGATCTCGATCAGGTGAAAAGTTTCGCCCGACAGCTCATCGACGACAAGGTTCCGCTCGACATCCTCATCAACAATGCCGGGGTGATGATGCCGCCGCGCACGCTCACCGGCCAAGGCTTCGAGCTGCAATTTGGCGTCAATCACCTGGCGCATTTCGCGCTGACCGGCCTGCTTCTTGAAACGCTGGCCAAGAGACAAGAGAGCCGCGTCGTCACCGTATCGTCGGATCTGCATCGACGCGGACATATTCACTTCGACGATCTCGACGGCGCGAAGAACTACGGCCGCATCGCCTTTTATGCGCAATCGAAATTCGCCAATGTGCTGTTTGCGCTGGAACTCGACCGGCGTCTGCGCGCGGCGAGCCTGCCCGTCCGCAGTCTCCTGGCTCATCCAGGCTATGCGGCGACCAATCTGCAAACAAGCGGCCCCACAGGCCTGCTCAACCTATTCATGCGCATCGGCAACCGTTTCATGGCGCAAAGCATGGAAATGGGCGCCTTGCCGCAACTCTACGCGGCCACTGCGCCGCAGGCGGAAAGCGGCCAGTTCATCGGGCCAGATGGCCGCACCGAGATGAAAGGCTATCCGACCGTGGTGCAGCCGATCGCATCTGCCCGCGACCCCGATGTCGCCGCGAAGTTCTGGGCGCTTTCGGAACAGCTCACCGGCATCAAACCATCTTTTGCAACGGAGACTTCGATATGAGTGCGAGCGACATCCTGCCATTCTTCCACGCCTGGTTGTCGGCCCCTCTGCGCGTCGCATCGATCACGCCGTCAGGACAGGCGCTGGCCGATCTCATCACGTCGGAAATCTCAGCGACGACTGGACCCGTACTCGAATTGGGCGTCGGCACAGGCGTGTTCACCCGTGCCCTTTTGGCGCGCGGCGTTCTTGAAAGCGATCTGACCCTTGTCGAGAACGGGCCGGAGTTCGCCCTTCTGCTGGATCAGCGCTTCCCAAAAGCTCGCGTTCTGACCATGGATGCGGCACGGCTGAGACGCTGCGATCAGCTCCAGGACACATCGCTGGGCGCCGTCGTCAGCGGCTTGCCTTTGCTGTCGATGCGCTCGCGTAAGGTTATCGCGATCCTTGCCGGCGCCTTCACGCATCTGAAGCCGGGCGGGTCATTCTATCAATTCACTTATGGTCCGCGCTGCCCGGTGCCGCGCCCGCTGCTCGACCGGCTCGATCTGAAAGCCGTGCGCATCGGCGGCACTTATTGCAACCTGCCGCCGGCGGCGGTGTACCGGATTTCGCGACGGGCGCCCTTTTTCTCAGCAGGCAACCCATAAACGTAAGGGGACCGTTATAAGCAAAATCGCGTTTCTATCGAAACGCGATTCGCTTGAGACGATCCCCTCCGATTACTCGGCCGTTGCTGCCGCCGCTTCCGCAGCCTGCTGCTCTTTGAATGCCGCCATTTCGTTGCGACCGCGGCGCGTCAACCACGCCTGGATGAAGACGAACAGGATCGGCACGAACAGCAGCGCCAGGATCACCACCGAAATCATGCCGCCGATCACGCCGGTGCCGAGAGCCTGCTGGCTCTTGGAGGAGGCGCCCGTCGCGATCACCATCGGCGCGACACCGAAGATGAAGGCGAAGCCGGTCATCAGAATCGGGCGGAAGCGCAAGAAGCAGGCCTCCACCGTCGCCTCGACCAGTGCCTTGCCCTGGGCGCGCAGATCCTTGGCGAATTCGATGATCAGAATCGCGTCCTTCGCCGCTAGCCCGATGATGGTGATCAGACCGATGGTGAAGTAGACGTCGTTAGGCATGCTGCGCGTCGTCACAGCCAGCACGGCGCCCAACATACCAAGCGGCACGACGAGCAGAACCGAGATCGGGATGGTCCAGCTTTCGTAGAGCGCCGCGAGGATGAGGAAGACCACCAGCGCCGACAGCGCGAGCAGTAGCGGCGCCTGCGCACCGGCCAGCTTTTCCTGCAACGACTGGCCGGTCCATTCGAAGCCGAAACCACGCGGCAAGGTGCCGGCGATGCGCTCCATCTCGCGGATGGCGTCGCCGCTGGTAAAGCCCGCCTGCGCCGTGCCGCTCATGCGCACGGAAGGATAATAGTTGAAGCCGACGAGCTGCGTCGGGCCGGTCAGCCACTTCACCGAAGCGAAGGAGGAGAACGGCACCAGCTTGCCCTGGGCATTGCGGACGTTGAAGCCCAGAATGTCGTTGGCTTGCATGCGGCCTTCCACATCGGCCTGCACGATGACGCGCTGCATGCGACCCCGGTTGGGGAAGTCGTTGATATAGGCCGAGCCGAGATTGGTCGAGATGGCGTCGTTGATATCCTGGAACGTGATACCCAGGGCGCCGGCATTCTCACGATCGATCACGAGTTCGAGCTGCGGCGCGGGCGGCAGGCCTTCGACGAAGACATCGCGAACGATGCGGCTCTTCTTCGATTCTTCCAATACCTGATCCTTGGCCTGCATCAGCGCCGTATAGCCGCGCTGGCCGCGATCCTGCAGACGGAAGCTGAAACCTGAGGAATTGCCCAAGTTGTCGATCGGTGGCGGCTGCTGGGCGTTGATCTTCGCGTCCTTGATCGAGCCGAGATCGCGATTGATGCGATTGACCACGGCTTCGGCCGATTGGTCGGGCGGCCGTTGCGACCAGTCCTTCAAGGTGATGAAGGCCTGCGCCGTGTTCATGCCCTGACCGAGGAAGCTGAAGCCGGTGAGGAAGGTGACGTTATCGACCGCCGGCTGCTGCTTCAGATAGGCCTCGACCGTTTGGATGACATCACGCGTGCGGCCAAAGGCCGAATCGGATGGCGTCTGCACGTCGGTGGTGATGAAGCCCTGATCGTCCACCGGCAAGAAGCCGGCGGGCAGACGCATGAAGCCCCAAGCCATGGCCACCGTCAGCGCCAGATAGATTATCATCAGGCGGCCGGTGCGCGCCAAGCCCCAACGCACATAGGAGGAATAGCGTGTCTTGGCGCCATCGACCGTGCGGTTGAAGAAGCCAAAGACGCCGCCACGATGATGATGACCGGCGGCCACGGGCTTCAACAGCGTGCCGCATAGCGCCGGCGTCAGCGACAAGGCCATCAAAGCCGAGAAGCCGATGGCGGCCACCATGGTTACCGAGAACTGGCGGTAGATGATGCCGACGGAGCCGGGGAAGAAGGCCATCGGAATGAACACGCCGATCAGCACCAAAGTGATGCCGACGATGGCGCCGGTGATCTGCCCCATGGCTTTGCGTGTCGCCTCCTTGGGCGGCAAGCCTTCTTCCGACATGATGCGTTCGACGTTTTCGACGACGACGATAGCGTCGTCGACGAGAATACCGATCGCCAACACCATGGCGAAGAGCGTCAAGACGTTGATCGAAAAGCCGGCGAGCAAGAGCACCATACACGTGCCGAGCAGCGCCACCGGCACCACGAGGGTCGGAATGATGGTGTAGCGGATGTTCTGCAGGAAGATGAACATCACGGCGAAGACGAGCACCATGGCTTCGGCGAGAGTCATCAAAACCTTCTTGATCGAGGCGTCGATGACCGGCGTGATGTTATAGGGAATGTCGTATTTGATGTTGTCAGGGAAGAAACGGGACAGCTCTTCCATCTTCGTCTTCACCGCATTGGCGGTGGCGAGCGCATTGCCCGTCGGCGACATCAACACCGACAGACCGGCGCTTTGCTCGCCGTTCAGCCGGGTGGTGAACTGATAGCCCATGCCGCCCACTTCGATGCGCGCGACGTCGCGCAGACGCACGGTCGAGCCATCGGCATTGGCACGCAGCACGATGGAGCCGAACTCCTGCGGCGAGGACAACTGGCCTTTGACGACGACGAGGGCTGAGATCTGCTGCGAATCGCGGCTGGGCTCGGCGCCAACGCTGCCCGAGGCGACCTGCGCGTTCTGCGCCTCGATGGCGCGGGTGACATCGGCCGAAGTCAGATTGTAGCCGATCAGCTTTTCCGTATCGACCCAGATGCGCAGCGAGCGCTCGGTGGAGAACAGGGTTGCGCGGCCGACGCCGGGAATACGACGGATTTCACCGATGACGTTACGCACCATGAAATCACCGAGGCCGACTTCATCGAGGCTACCGTCGGTGGATCGCAGGGTGATGATCTGTAGCACGGCGCTGGAAGCTTCCTCGACGAGGATGCCCTGCTGGATGACGGCGCGCGGCAAGCGCGCTTCGACGCGCTTGATGCGGTTCTGCACTTCCACCGCCGCCATGCTGGAATCGGTGCCCGGCACGAAGTTGGCGATGATTTCGACCTGACCCAGGGAATCACTGGTCGATTCAAAGTTCAGAATGCCGTTGGCGCCGTTCAGCTCCTCTTCAATCAAGCGGGTGACGCTGTTGTAGAGATTTTCCGGCGTCGCGCCCGGATAGCTGGTGCTGATGGAAATCGACGGCGGCGCGATGATGGGATATTGCGCCACCCCCAGAAACGGCAAGGAGAGAAGGCCGCCCAGACAAATGAACAGGGCGACGACAGCCGCGAAGATCGGCCGATCGATAAAGAAGCGTGCCATGGATGTGCTCGGCTACCGTACGGCGCCGGTCGTGGAAACGGTCGTGGGTTGCTGGCCAGTATTGGTGGCGCGGGCAAGCCGCGATTGCCAAGGGCTGGCATCGACCGCGTCGCCGACCACGAATTTCTGGAAGCCTTCCGCCACCACCTGATCGCCGGGCTTCAACCCGTCCATGATCAGCCAGCTATCCTCGAAGGCCGAACCAACCTGGACCGGCTGAATGCGGACACGCTTCTCGGAATTGACGACGAAGACATAGGCGTTGCCGACATCGTCACGTTGCACGGCCTGCTGCGGCACGGCGATCGAGTCATGGTCGATGCCCTGCTCGATCTGCACGCGCACATACATGCCCGGCAGCAGATCGCGCTTCGGATTGGGGAATTCGCCACGCAAGGTGACTTGGCCGGTGGTCGGATCAACCGTCACGCCGGAGAACAGCAGTTTGCCGTGATGTTCGTAGGCCGTGCCATCGCTGAATTCGAGGCGCACCTTGGCGGTGTCGGCGGCGACCTTTTCCAAGGTGCCGTCGGCCAGGTCGCGACGCAGCTGCTGCAATTCCGTGACTGACTGGGTGAAGTCGGCATAGATCGGATCGAGCTGCTGAATGGTGGCGAGGCGTGTCGCCTCACCCTGGCCGACCAGCGCGCCTTCCGTCACCAGAGCGGCATCGACGCGGCCCTTAATGGGCGCCCGCACGGTCGTATATTCGAGATTGAGCTTGGCACGCGCCACATCGGCGCGGCGCGCGGCCACGTCGGCTTCCGCCTGTTTCCAGGTGGCGACGGCGGTCTCTTGCTGAACGGTCGAGGCTGCGCTGGTGGCGACCAGCTTGTTGACGCGGCCGACCTGCGCTTCGGCCTGCTGCCGGGCGGCTTCAGCCTTGGCGAGAGCGGCATTGGCCGCCGACAGTTCGACCTCGAACGGCGCCGGATCGATCCGGAAGAGAACTTCGCCCGCTTCGACGTCAGCGCCCTGGGTAAAGGTGCGCGCCACGACGATGCCGGCGACGCGCGCCCTCACATCTGCGATACGGGCCGGAGTGACCCGGCCCGGCAGTTCGCGCACGAAGGAACGTGCCGATGGCTCCACGGTGACAACAGCGACCTGCGGCACTGCCTTGACTTCGGCCGTTTGAGCCGGCTGCGGCTCATTGCACCCGGCGAGGGCGAGAGCCGACAGAGAAACGGCCACAAGAAAGAATGCACGACAGCGGGCTGTCATCTAAAAGCTCCTAATGTCCCCAATTGCATCGCAACACGACACGCCTACCGGCGGGATAGGGCAACAGTTTGGCGCGCCAAATATTTTCTCGGCGATGTCGGCTCACTGCACTGCGGCCGATCTATATTGCGATGCACACATTCATATCGCATTGCACAATTCGTAACATGGCCCGGCCTGCGAAGAAAATCACAAATATGTAATCCAAGCCTTAAGCGTATTAAATCTCCGCAATATCTGTATATTCATCACTGTAAATATACCTATAACGCGAGATTTCCGAAGCCTAAACTGATCTCACGCGCGCGCCAATCGGCAGAAATACCTGCGCAAAACAAGCCGCATATTCTTAAATTACTTTTATTATTTAATTCTACTGCGATCGATGCGAAAACTATTGCGACATCAGCCTCTTATTGCTTGGAGGCTGCCTCGTCGAACTCCATCCGCAGGGCGTGATCGTCCTGACCCAGCGCTGGCGTCGCACCGGCATAAAGCGGCTCGCCATCATGCAAGGCGCCCGGCGCGATCATGCGAATCACGCCCGCCGGCGTCTTCACAACGATCAGCCTGTTCTGCGGATGGGCCGCCAGATCCTCCATGGTGCTGACGCGGCCATAGGCGATCTTGGCCTTTTGCAGCCGTTCGACCACCCCTTCGCGGGGGTGTGCTTTAAAAACCCGATCGATGATCGCGTCGAGTTCAACGCGATGCGCCACCCGCGCCGGATTGGAATTGAAGCGCGCATCGACCGCCACATCCGGTTGCCCGAGCGTCGTTTCGCAGAAAGACGCCCATTCGCGTTCGTTCTGGATGGAGAAAAGCACGGCCTTGCCATCGCCGCAGATATAAGCGCCATAGGGCGCGATGGTCGGATGATTGAGGCCGGACCGCGCCGGTGTGTAGCCGCCATAGGTGAATTGCAGGAATGGCACGTTCATCCAGTCGGCCAACGCGTGAAACAGGGAGACGGCGATATGCCGGCCCTGGCCGGTGCGCTCACGCGCATAAAGCGCCGTGAGAATGGCTTGCACCGCCGTCATGCCGGCGCTGATATCGCACACGGAAACGCCGACCCGGGCTTGGCCCGCGGTATTGCCGGTGATCTCCGACAGACCGCTCTCCGCCTGCACCAACAGGTCATAGGCCTTCATGTCGCGGAACGGTCCTGCCTCGCCATAGCCCGAGATCGAACAGGTGATGAGGCGCGGATAAGCCTGGCGCAAATCCTCCGGTGCGAAGCCGAGGCGCGCGATGGCGCCGGGCGCCAAATTCTGAATGAAGACATCGGCCTTGGCGATCATGCGGCGCAGGATGGCCTTGTCGCGCTCTTGCGACAGATCGAGACGGATCGACTGCTTGCCGCGATTGAGCCAGACGAAATAAGCGCTCTCTCCGTTGACGTAGTGATCGTAGCCACGGGCGAAATCACCCTCAGGCCGTTCCACCTTGATCACCCGCGCGCCGGCATCTGCCAGTTTTTCCGATGCATAGGGCGCCGCCACCGCCTGTTCAATGGACACCACCAGAATGCCGTCGAGATCCCCTGCCGCTCGCTTTGCTATGTCCTTGGCCATGTCCGCTCCCTGCTCCCGTCCTTTTTCTATGAGCGGAGACACAGGCGCAAGCAGGCTGGCCTGCGCAACTTTATGGGCCGCGCCCCCTCAGCTGCGCCCAAAGACCGGCGAAGGGGCGAAACACGAAGCGCACCTGGTGCTGGCCGGGCGGCAGTTCGACGACACGAAAGATCACGTCGGCACGTAGCAGTGTCGCTGGCACGCCATCGACCTCGACCTGCCACCAGGGATGCCAGACATCGTTGAGCACCAGCCAGCCGCCTTCCGGCGAGGACGCCTCGATGACGACCTCGGTGTTGCGATAGCTGATGATGCGGGCCGAGCCCGGCGCCTTGGCCATCACGGCTTCAGGCGGGTTTTCCAGCAGAACGGTCGAACGATAATCGACGTCGGGCCATTGCCCGCTCTCGATCATCGCGGCGAAATCGGCCTTGCGCGCCGTGGTGGCGAAGAGCACCCGCGGCAAGGCCCTGGGATTTTCGTAGATGTAGGCGTTCTTGGTGCGCGTCAGCGGGATCAGATCGCCAGGCTTTAGATTTTTGTCGAGTTGCTCGGCTGGCACGCCCGTGGCGATGTAGCGAAGACCGAGCAGATCGGCCATAGGCGAACGATAGGAGGCAAACAAAGGCGCGAACTGGCGCTGATCGGGAATGGCGACATGATCGATAGCGCCGGTGGCATCGGCGAACCATTTCAAGCGCACCGGATTGTAGCCGAGCCAATGATCGATGTTCTGCGACAGCGACGCATTGGGCCAATGGAAATCGATGGCGGCGAGTTCGACACGATCGCGCCGATCGGGCGCCTGGTTCTCCGCCAGCTTTTGCCGCAGAAAGGTCAGTGTCGGATCGTTGCTGCCAGGAATGAGTGCGTCAAAATTCTGCGACGGTAGAGCTGTCGATTCATTTGGCCCGTTGTTGAGGCGCAGATCGGCCGTCATGAACACGGCGACGAGAACGATACAGGCAAAGGTATTGCGCGCCAGTGGTCGCATGACGACGGCCAATATGATGGCGCCGACCAGGCAGAGCGCGGTCAATGTCAAAGTCTGTGTGGCTTGCGCCAAGCGGCCTTTGTCGAAAGCGATGCCGACGCAAGCGAGGAAGCCCACGGCGACAAGCGCCGCGCCCATGGCGATAGCACGCCGGGACAGGCCCTGTTCCGCCGTCGCCAGGCGATGCACCAGATAGCCGCCGACGATGGCGAGCATGGCTCCCAAGGGGAAAGTCGCGTCGGCCGGACGGCGGAATAAATCGGAGCCTGGAATTTTGAACAGCAGTTCGAACATCGGCGTATAGCCGCCGAGCGCGTAAAGCGTCATCAAAACGGAGGCGGCCGTGAACATGCGAATGTCGCGCGCAAAGATGCCGCCACGGACGAGGCCGAAGGTCAGGATAGCGACGACCGGCAAAGCGCCGAGATAGATGTCAGCCATGTTGCGGGCGAGCGCCAGATCGTTCGCGCCCCAGACCTCCGCCACCGGCGGCCCCCAATAAGCGTCCAATGGTCCGTCGGTGCCAAACAGATTGGCGCTGATCAGAGTGAAGAAGGAGGCCGGCGGCAGGGAACCACGCACGGCGCCGGCGAAATCGATCACCGCGCGGTTCGACTGTTCGGCCAAGGCCAGAGTGAAGGCGATCGGCACGGCGATGACGACTACGCCGGTGATCGCGCCCGCCAACAGCGCGGGCAAAGCTGTGCGCAGGCGGCGGCCGAAACTTTCGCCGTCATTTTCGATCAGCCGCCAGGCGGCGAATATGGCGAGCAGCAAGGCGCAGAGCAGAGCGACCTGATCGCGATCGATGATCATGAGACCGGCAGCCAGTCCCGCCAGCGCGCCATAGAAGGCCGAGCGGCGACGCAAGGCGCGCAACAGCAGCCAGAGCGCGATGGCGAACCAAGCCATGGAGAGCACTTGGCCGACATGCTGGATGCGCCAGGCGTTGGACGCCCCGAAAGCAAAAGCGAAAGCCGCGACGGTAGCGCCGGCCGGATGCCAATACTCGTCCTTGAACAGCAGGATGATGGCGACGCCGCCGGCAAACAGCATGAAGAAGAGCACGCCGTCGAAAGCGGCGAAGCTCGGCGTCGGCGACAGAAGCGCCAACAACAGATAGGGCGGCGAGAAGATCAGCGATTGCGGATCGGCGATCTGCGGATGCCCACCGAAAACATTCGGCGTCCAGAATGGCAGTTGCCCTTCATGGATCGAACGGGCGAGGAAAGCGAGCTGCGGATAGAAATGCGCCTTGGCATCCCAGGGGATCGTCAGGCCACCGAACAGCCAGGGCCAGGCGAAGACCAGCGAGCCAATGGCAAAAGCCAGGATCGCCAGCCCATAGTGCCGAGCGGGATAGAGCGGCTGCGATGCCGGACGTTTGGACACACTCATGCGCGGAAACTCTTGGGGTCAGTCTTTGCTGACACCATGGACCGTGGGTTGGGTCGTGAGCTGATCCGCATCGATCAAATGGCCGGCGCGGTCACGCTTGGACGTGAGATAGCGGACGTTGTGATCGTTCATGCGACCGATGATGCGCTCGTCGGCGGCGACTTCAAGGCCAGCCTCTTCCAGCGCGGCGATCTTGACCGGATTGTTGGTCATGATGCGCACCGATTTGATGCCAAGCTGTTTCAGCATGTCGGCAGCGAAATCGAAGCGGCGCTGATCATGGCCGAAGCCCAAGGCTTCGTCGGCATCATAGGTGTCGAAACCATGCGCCTGCAGATGATAGGCCTTCATCTTGTTGGAGAAGCCGTTGCCGCGCCCTTCCTGATCGAGATAGAGCAGGATGCCGCCGCCATTCTCCGCCATCGCCCGCGCGGTGTAGCGCAGTTGATCGCCGCAATCGCATTTCAGGCTGCCGAACAGATCGCCCGTCAGACAGGCCGAGTGCAGACGCACCGCCACCGGCTTCGACAAATCGGGCCTGCCGATGATGACGGCGACCTGGTCGCGCAGACCCTCGCCGCCGCGGAAGACAACGAATTCGGTCTCCGGCGCACCTTCCAGCGGCACGGGGGCGCGGCTGACAATCGACAGTTCGGTGACCTGATGGGCGCGATAGGTTTCGATGGCGCTGGCGTCGACGGTGGCGAGCATGGTGCCGGCGATCGACTTCGCCGCCACCGGCACGACGATCACGGCAGGCGCCACCAGCGACAGGCGCACGAGTTCCATCGCCGCCTTGTCGAGCTTGGACAGATGGGCAGCCGGCGCGTCGTAGCGAGCGCCAATATCCATGGCGAGCGTCTGGATGCGTTTGACGTCGATCAGCGGCAGAGCGATCACGCCGGGGCCGCTGCGATCGAAGCCGAGCTTCTTCAAGCGTGGCGCCGTCAGCGCCAGCCGCGCCCGGCCACGCGCCAGGCTTTCGAGCAGATATGCGGCGCCATCATCCAGCCCTTCGACGCCGACGGCGATCGCCAGCGATCGCCCGGCGCGGATCAGCACCGGTCGGCCAGAGCGAATTTCCGAAATAGCCCGCTCGACGGCGATCGAGGCGAAATCCCGGTCCGGTCGGAGAAGGCTCTTAATGTCAGACACGCGCATCCTCGTTACGTATAAACTCGCGGCACTTTCAAACGCGCTGGCCATGAACTAGTTGCGCAAGTTGACATTTCAATAGCTTATATAGCGAGGATTCTCCAGAAAATCCCTGAACAGCCAATGAATGCGATCACGATCCGGGTAGGGACCGGCCAGGGACTTGAGCAAGAACTTGGACAAGAACCTGGAAAGAAGGGACTGGTTCTCGAAGAATGACCGACCATGACTACGAACAGATTCTGGCGGCCGTTGGGCGAGCCGACCGGATCGTTTTAGGCCAGATCGGCCAATCGCTTGACGGCCGCATCGCGACCGCCAGCGGCGAATCCAAATATATCAATGGCCAAGCCGCTTTGGCCCACCTGCACCGGCTGCGCGCCAGCGTCGATGCGGTGCTGATCGGGGCCGGCACCTTGGTGGCCGACGACCCGCAGCTCACGGTCCGCTTCTGTGATGGTAAAAATCCGGCCCGGATCGTCATCGATCCTTCGGGACGCGGCATTCCGGGTGGCCGCTGGCTGGCGCCGGACGGTGCCCTGCGCCTGGCGCTGAGCCCGACCGGCAAGGCGCCGGTAGAATGCGACGAGGTGCTGGCTTTCGAGCCGCCAGGCGATGCCCCCTTCGATCCGCGACAGATCGTCCAACTGCTCGCCGAACGGGGGCTGCGGCGCGTCCTGGTGGAAGGCGGGTCCCGGCTTTTGTCAGCCTTTTTGGACGCGGACGCGCTCGACCGGTTGCATGTGATGATCGCGCCCGTGATCATCGGATCGGGCCGGATCGGGCTCGACCTCGCGCCCTTGGCCCGGCTCGCCGATGCGCGCCGCCCCCGCGTCCAAACCTTCGCCTTTGGTGACGGCGACATTCTGTTCGATTGTGATCTACGATCAAACGCCGCGCAGACCGATCAATCCACTGAGCCAGGAGCAAAGCCATGAGTGTGACTGGAAGCCAGCCCACCCGTTATGCCCCCACGGCGAAATGGCTGCATTGGATCATCGCCGCCTGCATCCTCTTCGTCATTCCAGCCGGCATCGTCATGGGGCGCCTGCCGGAAGGCGCGTTGCAGAACCAGCTTTTCGATCTGCATCGCTCGTTCGGCGTCTTGATCTTCGCGCTGGCGGTCTGGCGCGTCTACGTGCGGCAAAGCCGCGGCGCGCCACCGCCCTATCCCGAGCTTTCGCGGCTGGAACGGATTGCCTCCACCGCCGTGCATCACACTCTTTATATCTTGATCATCGTCATGCCGATCCTCGGCTGGCTGATGACCTCGGCCTATCGGGTCGATGTTTCGGTGTTCGGGCTATTCACCCTGCCGCATCTGATGCCGCAGAACGACAAGACTTACGAAGTCCTGTCGACCATTCATAAGATGGGCGGCATCCTGATGACGCTGCTCGTCCTGGCCCATATCGCGGGCGCGCTGAAACACACGATCATCGATCGCAACGATCTCATCTGGCGCATGCTGCCGCAGCGGCGCTCGGACTAGTTCTTCCGATCACCGCTGGCAGAGATGCAAGGTGGATCAAGACGTTGCATGCGCCCTGGCGCACTGCCTGTGCTTTCTTTGAATAATTCTAAACTATTGATATTGCAAGCAATTACGCTGGTGGCTATAGGACAGCATGCGCGGCTCGCCGCTCCTGGGTGCCATGTCCGATACGTTTTCCCTCACGCCCTCGAGGATCATCGAGGCCCACTATGACGAGTTGCGGCGCTTCACGCGCCGGCGGCTTCATGGCGCGCCGGCGGCGGAGGATCTCGTGCAGGAAGCCTGCCTGCGCTTCACCCGCGTTGAGACGGCAACGCTCGCCAATCCACGGGCCTTTCTCTATCGCATCCTCTCCAATCTCGTTGTCGACCATCAGCGCCAGCAACAACGCGAACGCGCGATTGCCATCGAAACCGAAGCCGATCTCGTCGACGAAACGGCGGATGCGGAACGCGCCATCATTTCGCGTGAGCGGTTGCTTCTGCTGACGCGTGCGGTGGAGGAATTGCCGCCACGGTGTCGCGAGTGCTTCGTGCTGCGCCGCTTCGACGACCTCTCCCAGGAGGAGATTGCCCAGCGCATGGGGATCTCGCGCAACATGGTCGAGAAACATCTGCGTGCGGCCGCCCTGCATTGCATGAAGCGCCTGAGCGAAAACGGCTGATCCTTTCAAATTTTTCCGGCGAGAAGCTCCTGTTCCAAGCGCTTGAAGCGTCACAGCATTGAGCCCGTGCTATAGGAGCAGACGGATTCGGTTCTCGCGGGACGCCCCGGCGATGGTGGAAAACAAAGAAGTGGCACGGCAGGAAGCAGCGGAGTGGTATTTTCGCCGTGACGCTGGCGCACTGAGCACGGAAGAAGACGCTCAATTCCAGCTCTGGCTCACCCTACCCGCGCATCGCCGCGCCTATGAGGAGTTGGCCGCGACCTGGACGGCGCTCGGCGCGATCCCGCGTCCGGCCACTGCCGCCGTCCCGAAGCGCCCGCCGGTTTGGCGCGGCCGCACCGGCCTGGCCGGCGCGGCGCTTGCGGCAGCGATCGCGCTGGCGCTGATCATCCCTCAAACTGGCTGGCTTTTGCTCTGGCAGGCGGATGCCACGACCGCTGTCGGCGAAACCCGCGAAGTGTCCCTGGCGGACGGTTCCATCGTCACGCTCAATACCGACAGTGCCATCGCCATCGCTTACGATACCGGCGAGCGGCGTATCCGGCTGTTGCGGGGCGAAGCCCTGTTCACGGTGGCCAAGGACGCCGGACGTCCCTTCACGGTGGAGACGCAAGGCGGCACGGCAGAAGCTTTGGGAACCGCCTTCACGGTTCGCGATGACGATGACGGTGCGACCGTCGCCGTCGTCGAAAGCCGCGTCGCGGTTCGTTATCCCGCGGACGCCGCAGGAGCTGTCACCGTCTCTCCTGGCGAGGCCGTCAGCTACGCGCATGGCCGCCTCGGGCCCGTGGAATCCGTCGACATCGACGAACGGACCGCCTGGCGGCGCGGCAAGCTGATCTTCGTCGACCGCCCCCTTGGAGACGTCATCGACGAACTCAATCGCTACCATCGCGGGCGCTTGCAGATCATCGACCCCGCCATTCGCTCGCATCGCGTCAGCGGCGTCTTCTCGACGGGGGATCCGCTTGCCGTGGTCGATGCGCTCGAAGCTTCGCTCGGCCTGCACTCGACACGGCTCACGCGCTATCTCGTGCTTCTGCATCGTTGATTTTTTTCGATCCGCGACCTCCTGTTTCGCATCCCCCCTTCGTCACAGCCATAACGGGCCTGTCTCAAGGTCCTGGACTGACCGGAGATGGGGATGCATATCTTGAACGAAGGGCGGCGCTTGCCGTTGATGCTGGCTCTGAGCGCGACGACGATGCTCGTCGGTCTGGCCTTACCCAAAGCAACCTTCGCTCAGGCACCGCAACCAGCTGCTAACGCGCTGCAAGGTTTCGCGATTCCGGCGGGCCCGCTGGCGCAAGCTCTCAACCGCTTCGCCGATGCCGCGCGGCTCCAGCTCGTCTACAGCGGCGTCACAACGCGTGGCCTGCGCAGCCCCGGCCTCAGCGGAAACTTCTCGCCGCAACAGGGCTTGGCGCGTCTCCTGGCGGGAACCGGATTGAGCTACCGCATGACCGGGCCACGCACGGTGACGATCACCTCCGCCAGTGCGTCCACACCGGGCGTGAACGGCGCGATCCCATCGGATGCGATGACGCTCGACATCATCGACGTCACGGGTCGCGGCGAGACAATGGGTTATGTCGCGCGCAACAGCGCGTCCGGATCGAAAACCAATACGCCACTGATCGAAACACCACGTTCGATCAGTGTGATCACCCGGCAGGAACTCGACGACCGCGTCGTCACCAATATGGCCGATGCGGTGCGCTATTCGGCCGGCACGACCACGGGTGGTTACGGCTTCGACCCGCGCTTCGACCAGATTTACATTCGCGGCTTCCCGACCACGACGCTCGGCGATTTCCGCGACGGGCTCAAGCAGTTCCCGGCGGGCTTCACCACGTTCCGCACCGAGCCTTACGGGCTTGAAAGCGTCGAGATCATCAAGGGGCCGGCGTCCGTACTCTACGGCCAGGGTGTGCCCGGTGGTCTCATCGATCGCCGCTCCAAACTGCCGACCGACACGCCCATTCGCGAAATCTCATTACAAGGCGGCACCTTTGGCCGGCTGCAGGGCGCCTTCGATATCGGCGGACCGATCGACCCCGAGAAGACCATGCTTTACCGCGTCGTCGGACTGGGACGCGATGGCAACACAAATTTCAACATCGCCGACAAACGCATGATGATCGCGCCGTCCTTCACCTGGCGGCCGACGGCGGCAACGTCGCTGACGATCTACGCGCTCTACCAGCAAGACGAAACGGATTCGAGCGCGGCTGCGCTCAACTGGAATGGCCGTGTTCTCAAAATGCGCGCCAGCGATCCGAACTACGACTATCTCAAGCAGAAGCAGGGACAGATCGGCTACAGCCTCGAGCATAAATTCAACGAGGTTTTCACTTTCCGCCAGAAAGTGCGTTACAGCGCGATCGAAGCCGAATCGCGCTACCTGACCGGCAGCTTCGCCAGCGCCAACTCGACCATCTACAATCGCGGCGCCGCGGCGGTGGGCGACCGGCTCACCAGCTTTCAGGTCGACAACAATCTCGAAGCCAAATTCAACACCGGTCCCCTCGCCCACAAGGTGCTGTTGGGCCTGAACTACGACTACAATCTCTGGCGCTTCGCCTATGGTTATAGCGGGGTGGTCCCAGCTTACGCGCTGAACATCCTCAACCCAGTCTACGGCGTGATGGGGCCGACGCCGGCTTACACGACCCGCTCGCGCTCGCGGCAGGAACAGGTCGGTGTCTATGTCCAGGATCAGATCAGCTTCGGCAACTGGCGCCTGGCGTTGAGCGGCCGCCAGGATTGGACGGATCGCACGCAGAACAATCAGATCACCGGCGCGGTGACAGGCGCGCGCAAAGACAATGCTTTCACCTATAGCGCGGGCCTGCTGTATCTCTTCGACAATGGCATCGCCCCCTATGCGAGCTACTCCACCTCCTTCCAGCCGGTGACGAGCCAGGGCTTTGGCGGTGCGATCCTCGCGCCCTCGAAAGGCGAACAGGTCGAAGCCGGCGTGAAGTATCAGCCTGGCGATGGGCGGATGCTGCTGACGCTCTCCGCTTACCAACTCAAGGAGAAGAACGCCCCGAAACTCGGCGGCTATGTCAACGGATTGCCTTATTACGTCTCCGTCGGCGAAGTGACGGTGCGCGGCATCGAACTCGAAGCGCGCGCGCGATTGACCGATTCCTTCGATACGGTCGCGGCCTATACTTTCTCCGATGCCAAGATCACGAACACCACGGTGGCCAGCGAATACGGCAAGATTCCCGCAGTGACGCCGCGCCATGTCGCCTCGCTCTGGTTGAACTACAATGTTCAAACCGGACCGTTCGCGGGTTTCGGCGCGGGCTTTGGCGTCCGCTATGTCGGCGATACCTGGACCTCCAACGCCAACACCGCCAAGAACAATGCCTATACGTTGTTCGACGCGGTGCTGCGCTACGATTTCGGCAAGGCGAGCCCGCAGCTCGCTGGCCTGAGCGCCTCGGTCGCCGCCAACAACATTGCCGACAAACAGGCCAGTGTCTGCAACGCGGGCTATTGCTATCTCGGCCAGGGCCGAACCGTGATCGGCACGCTGACCTACAAGTGGTGAACATCCACTTGAAAGGAATGACGCGGCGGCAGCTCGCCGCGTCATTGGCCTGCACCGCGCTCATGCCACGGGCGGCGCGGGCCAAGCCGCTGCGCCGCTTCGCTTCGATGGATTACGGACTGGCCGAGACACTCATCTGTCTTGGCTGTCCGCCGATCGCACTCGTCGCAGCCCAAGATTGGGGACGCTGGGTCGTCGAGCCGCCGCTTCCCGAAAGCGTGGTCAATCTCGGCACGAGCCGCGAGCCAAACCTCGAACTACTGCAAGCACTGAAGCCCGACGCCATTTTGAGCACGCCTTATCTGGCCGGCATCCATCACAGGCTGGAAGCCATCGCGCCCGTGGTGTCGCTGCCGCTCTATGTGCCCGAAGGAACGCCCCTCGCGCTGGCCGAGGAAGCCGCCCGCAAGCTTGCCCTCATGATCGGTGCACCGGAAGCGGGCGAAGCACTGCGCGTGCAAGAACAAGCCTGTTTCGACGAGGCACGCGCGCAATTGGCCGGACGCGCCCACATGCCGGTCTTCCTCGTCAACCTCATGGATGAGCGCCATGTTCGCATCTACGGTGCCAAGGGCCTCTTTCAAGACGTGCTCGACCGGATCGGCTTGCGCAATGCCTGGACGGGCGCGACCAATTACTGGGGCTTTGCCACGGTCGGTATCGAAGCGTTGCAACACGACGGCGAAGCGCAGCTCGTCTATCTCGATCCGGTTCCGCCCGGTGTGCTCACCTCGCTCGCGCGCAATCCGATCTGGAACGCCTTGTCCTTCGTGAAGGCCGGCCATGTTTGCGGCCTACCGCCGGCCCTGATGTTTGGCTGCGTTCCCTCGGCCATGCGGTTCGCACGGCTGATGGCCGAGCGGTTGCCAAAGCTCAAGGAGCCGGGATGACCATGCCTCTCGCCTCGCGCGCGCCGAGGCCCTGGCCCTTGGCCGCGATTCTGGCTGGACTGGCATTGACGGCGACGGTCTGGAGCCTGTCGCGGATGCTGCCGCTCTCGGACTGGCGCACCCTGCTGTCGGCGACAGATATCACCGACATGCGTTTCCTCATCGCCACGCAATCTTTTCTGCCGCGCGTTGCGGCGAGCCTGCTGTGCGGTGCTGCTCTCGCTCTAGCCGGCGCGATCTTTCAGCAGGTTTTGCGCAATCCGCTCGCCGCCCCAACCACGCTTGGCATTGCCGCCGGTGCCAAGCTGGCGCTCGGTCTTGCCACGCTTTGGGGGGCGCCAGCGCTGTTGAGCCTCGGGCGCGACGGCGTCGCCATGATTGGCGGTGTCATCGCCATGGCCGCGACGATGGCGCTCGCCTGGCGGCGGGGACTTTCGCCCCTGGCGGTCGTGCTGGCGGGCATGATCCTGGGTCTCTATTGCGGGGCGCTGTCGGTCATCCTGCTGCTGTTCAAGGAACACTACCTGACGGGACTTTTCATCTGGGGCAGCGGTTCGCTGAGCCAGCAGGGTTGGGATGTCGTGCAGGGCCTCGGTTGGCGGATCGCCGTTCTCGCGGTCTGTGCGGGATTGCTGCTGCGGCCGTTGACGCTGCTCACGCTGGATGACGCGGGCGCACGCAGCCTTGGCCTCTCGCTGCAACTCATGCGCGTGGCCGCGCTTGCCGTCGCGGTCGGACTGACGGCCGTCGTCGTCAGCCTTGTCGGCGTCATCGGTTTCATCGGACTTGTGGCACCGGCGGTGGCGCGGTTCGCCGGTGCACGACGCCTCGGCGCTCAACTGTTTTGGGCACCGCTCTTCGGCGCGGCCCTGCTATGGCTCACCGACCAGAGCGTGCAGATCTTCGGCGGCCCCGCGGGCAGCCTGTTGCCAACCGGCACGGTGACCGCGCTCTTTGGCGCCCCCATGATCCTGTGGCTGATGCGGCAACGCATCGCGGCAAGCTTCGGGGCGGCCGAGGCGCGCGCCGAGCGGCGAATCCGCCGCTCCGGTTTGCTGCTTGGCGCGCTGGCGCTCGGGCTGGCCGCCATCCTCACGCTCGCATTGACGCTGGGGCGCGGCCCCGATGGCGGCTGGTCCTTCGCGGTCGGTACGGCCTTCGCCGATCTGTCGCCCTGGCGCGTGCCGCGCACGCTCGCCTCGCTTTGCGCCGGCGCCATGCTCGGCGCGGCCGGCACGATCCTGCAACGGCTGATGCGCAATCCGATGGCGAGCCCCGAGGTGCTTGGCATCAGCGCCGGCGCGTCATTTGGATTGTTGGCGGTGCTGTTCCTGACCAGCGTCGCCAGCCGCGACCTGCAAATCCTCGGTGCCACGCTGGGGGCCGGCGCGGTGTTGGTTGCGATGCTGCTGCTGGGGCGCAGTTCCAGTTTCTCTCCCGAGCGCATGTTGCTCACCGGCATCGCGCTTGGCGCGCTTCTCGACGCTCTCGTCGGTGCGCTCGCGGCCAGCGGCGATCCGCGCGCCATGCTGCTGATGACGTGGATGACGGGCTCGACCTATGGCGTCGACTGGACGCAGATGTTTTGGGCGGCGGGCGCCGCCGCCGTGCTTCTCGGTCTGGCGCCGCTCGCCTTGCGTTGGCTCGATCTGATCGCGCTGGGAGACGCCGCCAGCGTCGCGCTCGGTCTGCGACTGTCACTCGTCCGGCTTCTGCTGCTCCTCCTGACCGCCGGATTGACGGCGGCGGGAACGCTTGTCGTCGGCCCTCTGACGTTCGTTGGCTTGATGACCCCGCACCTGGCGCGGCTTCTCGGCTTGCAGCGGGCGGCACCGCAGCTGGCCGGAGCGGTGCTGCTCGGCGCCCTGGTGATGGTGAGCGCCGACTGGCTCGGCCGCATCGTCGCCTTTCCCTGGCAAATGCCGGCCGGGCTGATCGCCACGCTCATCGGCGGCCCTGTGCTCATGACACTGCTCGCACGGAGATGACCATGGATCAGACAAGCCCGATCCCCGACACCGTTCACTTCGATCTCGCGCCTGACGGCGGCGGCCCGGCCTATCGCATTTTCCTGCGCCTGCCGGCCGGACCACCGCCGGAGGACGGATGGCCTTCGCTCTATCTGCTCGATGCCAATGCGGTGATCGCCACGACCGTCGAAGCTTTACGCGTGCAGGCGGCCTATCCGTTGGGCACCGGCGTCCGCGACGCGGTTGTCGTCGGCATCGGATATCCGACAGATGCTGCCTATGACAGCGTGCGCCGCTCCTGGGATTATGGCCCGCCGCCGGGCGAAACTTATCCGCCGCACAGCGTCGGCGGTCCTGACGTGCGCACCGGCGGCGCCGCACTTTTTCTGGATTTTATCGAGAACCGTCTCAAGCCGGAGATCAGACGTCGCGCGTCGCTCGATCCAAACCGCCAAGCGTTGTTCGGTCATTCTTTCGGCGGGCTCTTCGCGCTTTTCGCGCTCTTTACCCAGCCCAAAGCTTTCAGCGATTGGATCGCGATCAGTCCGGCGATCTGGTGGGAACAGCACAATCTCCTGCGCTTTGCCACGCCGCGCGACTTACACGACGACCCGGCGCCTCGCGTCCTGCTCGGCGCCGGCGAATACGAACAGCAACTCGCGCCCTTTCAAGTCGGTGCAACCGATGAAGCGCAGCGCCGCAAGCGCCAGGACGAGGCAAAGACCATGGACGAAACACGCGCCATGGCCGAGCGCCTGGAACGGCAATTCCGCTGTTACACGGAATTTGCCGTCTTTGCGGGCGAGACACATATGTCGCTGCTGCCGGTGGCGATCAATCGCGCCATCCGCTTCGCGCTGGGACCGCGACAGAGTGCCTAACTGATTCAGGCTTTCAGGGCCTGAGCATTATCCTTGGCATAGGTTTCCAATGAACGCGGCGCCTTGCCCGTCAGCGTCTCGACATCGCCGGTGACGGCGGCCGTCCAGCCTTCGCGCACCGGATAGAAGATCGACGCCAGGAAGGTTGCGTAGTCGTTGGGCACGCCAGCGCCGGTGAGAATGCCGATGAAGGCTTCGTCGCTGATGGCCGTGTACGCGACCGGCTTGCCAATTACATCGGAGAGAATTTTGGCGGCTTCGCCGTAGCTCAAGGCCTTGGGACCGGTGAGATTGAAAGCCTTGCCGTCGAAGCGATCGGAGGTGAGCGCGGCAGCGGCGCTCGCGGCGATGTCGCGCACATCGATGAAGCTGGATTTGCCTTCGCCGGCGGGCACCGCGATCTGGCCGTGATCGATGCCGGCTTTCCAATAGGTCTGGAAATTGTCGGAGAACCAATTCGGCCGCAAAATGACATAGGGCAGACCGGATTTTTCCAGCGCAATCTCGACCTGACGATAGGGAATGGAATCGTCGGCATCGACGCCGAAGACGCTCTGGAACACCACTTTGACCTGGCGCGCTTTGGCCGCCTCGATCACCGGCAGCAGCAGTTCCTTGGCGTTCACATAGCCCGACGGCAGCATGACATAGGCACGGTCGACGCCCTCGAAAGCCGGGCCGAAGGTCGAGGGATCGGCGTAATCGAACACCACGCCCTCGGCGCCCTCCACCGGCTTGCCGGAGCGCGAGGCCGCCTTCACCGCTTGCCCCTGGGTCCGCAGGGCTTTGACGAGCGGCGTACCGACATTGCCGGTGGCGCCCAGAACGAGAATTTTGCCAACCATCGTGATCTCCTATAGTATCTACTTGAAACCATGTTTCTGGTGGATAGATACACGCGATCCCGGAAGGGCAAAAGAGAGCACTTTTGGCTCACATAGTTTCCGCGAGGAAACCGATCGATACGGACAGGCCCATGATGACCATGCTTCAGGCTTACAACGTCTATGAGGACCGGTGCCCAACGCGCCTGGTCCTGGATCGGCTCGCGGACAAATGGGCGCTACTCATTCTCGACCGGCTTGAAAGCGGCCCAGTGCGTTTCAATCATCTGCGCCGCGACATCAAAGGTATCTCGCAAAAGGTGCTGTCGCAGACATTGAAGAAGCTCGAGCGCGATGGACTGCTGTCGCGTGCCGTTTTTGCGACCGTGCCCGTCACCGTGGAATATACGCTGACGCCACTCGGTCGCACGTTGACGCAAACCGTCGCCGCGCTGGCCCACTGGGCGGAACACAACATGGATGCGGTGCTTGCCGCGCAAGAAGCTTATGACACCGCGCCCAGCGCACGTTGATCGATGACATGTGCCTGACACATCTTGTCGCAAGGCTGCTCGGAAAAAAGGAGGACTTCCGCAGCCCGACAAAGACGCGTACATCTGACTCTACTCAACAGGGAGGCTGACATCGATGACGGCGATCGTGTCCGATGGCGCGCAGTTCGATTATATTATCTGCGGTGCCGGCTCGGCTGGATGCGTTCTGGCGAACCGATTGTCGGCTGATCCGAAGAATCGCGTGCTGCTGCTGGAAGCTGGCGGCAACGACAATTGGATCTGGTTTCACATTCCCGTCGGCTATCTCTTCGCCATCGGCAATCCGCGCGCCGACTGGATGTTTCGCACCGAGAAAGAGCCGGGCCTCAACGGCCGCGACCTCGCCTATCCGCGCGGCAAGGTGATCGGCGGCTGCTCGGCCATCAACGGCATGATCTACATGCGCGGACAGGCGGCCGATTATGATGGCTGGCGCCAGATGGGCCTGAACGGCTGGGGCTGGGACGATGTACTGCCGCTCTTCCGTAAACAGGAAGATCACTATGCTGGCGAAACGCCCATGCATGGCGCGGGCGGCGAATGGCGCATCGAGGAACCGCGCATTCGCTGGCAATTGCTCGACGCGGTGCGCGAAGCGGCCGCCGAAGTCGGCATTCCCGAGGTCGACGACTTCAACACCGGCGACAATTTCGGTTCCTCCTATTTTCAGGTGAACCACAAACGCGGGCGACGCTGGAGCGCGGCGCGCGGATTTCTCAAGCCCGTTCTCAACCGGCCGAACCTGACCTTGCTCAGCAACGTGCATGTGTCGGAGATTCTCTTCGAGGGCAAACGCTCGACCGGCGTGCGCTACAAGATCGGCAACGAGACGCGCACCGCGCGTGCGGCCGGCGAAGTGGTGCTGAGCAGCGGCGCCATCGGCACGCCGCAGATTCTCGAACTGTCAGGCATCGGCAGCGGCGAACGCTTGCAGCAGCTCGGCGTCACGCCGGTGCATCATCTGCCGGGTGTCGGCGAAAACCTGCAGGACCATCTGCAATTGCGGGTGATCTATAAAGTCTCGCGCGGGCGTACGCTCAATGTCGATTATCAATCCTTGATCAAACGCGGCTGGATGGGTGTGGAATATGCCTTCTTGCGGCGCGGCCCGATGACCATGGCGCCGTCGCAGCTCGGCATTTTCGCCCGCTCGGCCCCGCAGTACGCTACGCCCAACGTGCAATTCCACGTGCAACCGCTGTCGTTAGATAAATTCGGCGACCCGCTGCACAGCTTTCCCGCCATCACCATGAGCGTCTGCAATCTGCGGCCGACGAGCCGTGGCAGCGTGCATGCGGTTTCGCGCGACGCGCAGACGCATCCGTCGATCAAGCCGAATTATCTATCAACCGATGCCGACCGGCAGGTGGCCATCGATTCCATCAAACTGGCACGTCAGATCGCCGCCGCGCCGGCATTGCGCGGCTACGAACCGCAGGAATATCTGCCGGGCGCGAACATTCAATCGGACGAAGATCTCGCCAAGGCGGCCGGCGCCGTCGGCACCACCATTTTCCATCCGGTGAGCACGGCGAAAATGGGCATCGACAGCGATCCGATGGCGGTGGTCGACGAGCGCTTGCGCGTGCGCGGCGTTCAGGGCCTGCGCGTCGCCGATGCCTCGGTGATGCCGACGATCACCTCCGGCAACACCAATTCGCCGACCATGATGATCGCCGAGAAGGCGGCGATGATGATGCTGCAAGACGCGCGTTAAATCGCTCTACATGACGACGTAGTGCAGCGGCTCGCCGCGCAGGAACCGTTCCGCATTGGCGCAGGCTTTCTCGGCGATGCGCCGATAGAGCAACGGGCCGCAGGCGGCCGCCACATGCGGCGTGATCAACAGATTGGGCGCGCGCCAAAGCCTGTGGCCATCGGGCAAGGGCTCGGGATCGGTGACATCGAGCCCGGCACCGCCGATGACGCCGCCTTCCAGCGCATCGGCCAGTGCTTCCGTATCGATGATGCCGCCGCGTGCGATGTTGACGATCAAAGCCGTCTTCTTGCACAGCGCCAATTGCGACCGGCCGATGAGGCCGCGCGTCTTCGCATCGAGCGGTGCCGCGACCATGATCGTATCGGCCTGGGGCAAAAACTCATCCAGACGATCGATCGTTGCCGTTTCGGCAAAGGCGCTGGGCCGGGCCGTGCGCGACAGGCCGACGATGCGAGCGCCGAAGGCGTGCATCAGGCGGCCGATCTCCTGGCCGATACTGCCGAAACCGATGATCAGGCATGTGGATTCCGCAGGGGTCACCAAGCGCGCACCGGCGCCCTTGCGCCATTGACCCAGATCCTGCGCCCGCACCATGGCCGGCACATCGCGTTGCAGGGCCAGCGCCAGGGATACGGCATGGGTGGCGACGGAGGGGGTCAGCGCATCGCCGGCATTGGTCACCTGCACGCCTTGGCGCACGCCATGCCTTTCCACGCGATCGAAGCCGGCAGAGAGAAGCTGCACCCACCGCAAGGTCTGGGATTGCGTGGCCGCGCGGCCGATGGCTTCGGAATAATCGAAGACGGTGATGATCAGAGCATCCGCGTCCGCCAGTTCAGCACAGACCGCGGCGTCGTCTGCCGCCACGACGGCGTCCGCACCCAGCATATCGGTCAAGCGCCGCCGGATAATATCGTTGGGCGTGAAAACGACAATTTTCATGAAAACTCCCCAGACCTTTCGCAGGACTTTTAGCAAGACCCTTGGCAATATCTTTGGAAGGAGCAATGCCAGCCTTGCGGCCGACTGTCCATGCCCTTTCAACCTACCCTGGAACCCGATGCCGCACGCCTGCGTTGCAATTATGATTTCCTTCTTCCATCCGGTCTGCAAGACTAAGACACTGACGCGAATGATCCGCGCGAAGACAAAACCCGGAGGCGAAAATGTCGATCAAGGATGTGCTGCTCGTTCTGGAAACGGGCGCGCCGCAAGCGGCAAAGGATTATGCGCTGTCCTTCGCCTCGCAGCTCGGCGCGCATCTGTCGATCGCCGCGGTGCCGGCGCAATTGATCACGCCGATGAGCGCTGGTGGCGACTATCCCTATGAGCTGATCGCGATGATCGCCGAGGAGGCCAAGACCGACGCGAAACAGGCCTACGACAAGATCGCGGCCGAGGCGCCCGCCAATGTGCAGACGCAGATGGTCAGTGTCGATGGCATCAGCGGCCTGGCGCAATCGGAGGTCGGCGGCCTCGCCCGCCATTTCGATCTGGCGATCACGGCACAGGCCGGACCTGATTCCAGCAGCGACGACAGCCTGATCAACGTCACTCTGTTCGACTCCGGCCGGCCCGTCATCATCGTCCCGTTCATCCAGAAGCAGCCGGCGAAGTTCGGACATATCCTCGTCGCCTGGGACGGCAGCGCCGTGGCGGCGCGCGCCTTGAACGATGCGCTGCCGCTGCTGCGCCGGGCCGGCAAGGTCGAGCTGGTGCGGATCACGCCGGAAGGCACGCCGCCGGAAGAGCTGCCGGGCTATAACATCAGCCGGCATCTCGCCCGCCATGGCATCAATGCCGAGTTGCGCATGCTGCCGGCGGCGAGCGATGTCTCTTCCGCGCTCCTGTCCTATGCCGCCGATTCCGGCGCGGACCTGCTGGTGATGGGCGGCTATGGCCATTCGCGCATGCGCCAGTTCTTCTTTGGCGGCACGACCCGCGACATCCTCAAATCGATGACGCTGCCGATCTTCATGGCTCGCTAGAAGAGCCAATGTTGCGCCGGATATGTCCGGCGCAACATGCGGTTTTTTAAATCATTGTTCAAAGCTGCGACGGCACGCCCATGAAGTCGCGCTTGCCGATGTCGACCCCGTTCTTGCGCAGGAGATCGTAAGCAGTGGTCGTGTGGAAATAGAAGTTCGGCAGGCTGAAATTCAACAGCAGCGACTGGCCGGTGAACTTGCGCTCGCCGCTCGGGAAAGCGATGACGATTTCCTTGTCTTCCGTCCCGTCGATCTGCTCCGGCTTGATCGCCTTGATGAAGTCGATGGTCTTGCCGATCCGCACCTTGAGATCGGCGATCGAATTTTCATTGCCGTCGAATTTGACCGGCTCAATGCCAGCCAGACGGCTGCATGCCGACACGGCATGATCCGTCACCGCGCGCACCTGGCGGACGAAGGGAAACATGTCCGGATACATGCGCATATTCAGGAAGTAGACCGGATCGAGCTTCTTGGTCTCAATATGGGAATCGGCCTTGTCGAGTACGTTGGAAAGCGCGGTGAGAAACTGCACGAAAATCGGCACCGACGCCTTATACATAGAGATCGCCATGAAGGGGGTTCCTCGTCAAAACAAGCACGACAATCTACTGGACGCACGCGTGTAGCGCCAGCGCTCTGAGCACTGGACAGCCTCCACTTTGCCGCTAGATTTTACCGACGACGCTTCCTGCCATCGGGATCTCCATGACCGACCTGTTCCAACTTTCCGCCGTCGCGGCCGCGCAAAAAATCCGGGCCGGCGAACTCAGCGCCTATGCGCTGACGCGCGCCTGTCTCGACCGGATCGAAGCGTTGGACGGCGATATTCATGCCTGGGCCTTTCTCGATGCAGAGCGGGCGCTGGCGCAGGCACATGAAGCCGACCGGCAGCAGGCGGCCGGCGCCCTTGGTGGTCCACTGCACGGCGTGCCCGTCGGCATCAAGGATGTGATCGACACCGCCGATCAGCCAACCCAATTCGGCTCGCCGATTTTCGCGGGCCGCCAGCCGGAGGAGGATGCCGCCTGCGTGGCGGCGCTACGCGGCGCCGGCGCCCTCATCCTCGGCAAAACGGTGACGACGGAGCTGGCTTCGCTGACGCCAGGCACGACGCGCAATCCGCTCGATCATGGCCGCACGCCCGGCGGCTCGTCGTCCGGTTCGGCGGCCGGGGTGGCCTGCGGCATGATGCCTTTGGCGCTCGGCACGCAAACCGCCGGCTCGGTCATCCGCCCGGCTTCCTTCTGCGGCCTGTTCGGCTTCAAGCCGACACTGGGCTTCATTTCGCGTTCGGGCGTGCTCCTGCAATCCCACACGCTCGACACGGTCGGCATCTTCGCGCGTTCCCTGCAGGACTTAGCGCTGACGGCCGATTGCCTCGGCGCGCAAGATCGCAGCGATGAGATCAGCTATGCCCGCGCGCCGTCGCGCCTGCTGGCCTTCCTCAACGAAGAAACGGCGTCGGGCGATTCATTCGCGTTCTGGCGCACGCCGGCCTGGGCGCATGCGGAGGCCGGCACGCATGCGGCTTTCGATGAATTGGTGCGCGAACTGGGCGCCGCCTGCGAGACGATCGAACTGCCGAAGGACTGCGACAATCTCATCCCCTATCAACATCTCGTGCAAAGCGCCGAAAATGCCGCCTGGTATGGCGCGATCCACGATCGCCATGGCGACCGGCTAAGTCCCGCGATGCACGACAGGCTCGATGCCGGGAAACAGGTGACCGCGCGCGCCTATCTCGAAGCGGAAACCGCCCGCGACGTGCTCTATGCCACCATGGCGCCGGCGCTGCATCGCTACGCGGCGATCATCTGCCCGGCGGCACCAGGCCCAGCCCCCCTGGGGCTTCAGGCAACAGGCAATCCGATCTTCAACGCGATGTGGACTTATCTCGGCGTGCCGGCGGTGACCTTACCGCTGCTTGAAGTCGATGGCATGCCGGTTGGCGTACAGCTCGTCGGGCCCCGGCGCGGCGAGGCGCGTCTCTTGCGCGCCGCGCGTCAACTGATGGAACGGCTCGGCGCCAAGGTCTAACGTAGCAGACGCCTCAACGTCATCCGCCTGTGCCGCAGCCTCGGTGTCATCCCGGACACGCGCAGCGTGATCCGGGAACCTGGGGCAAATGGTAAAACGTTGCGTGATGACCGCGCTTCACCAGTGCCAAGCAGCATTCTACCGCTCGCCCCTGGATCCCCGCTCAGCCGCTACGCGGCTGTCGGGGATGACACCGAGCGTTTCAGAAACCTGCAAACGATCAAGCGTTCTGCGCCGCCGGCAGCAGCGGCTTGCCCAGGATCATGTCAGCGGCACGTTCCGCCATCATGATCACGCAAGCGTTGATATGGGCGCCGACGATGCTCGGCATGGCCGACGCATCGACCACGCGCAGGCCCTCAGCACCCCGCACCCGCATCTGCGGATCGAGCACCGTACCGATCGGCGCCGAACAGCAGGGATGATGCACGGTGATCGCCGTCTTGCGGAACCATTCCTCGATATCGGCATCGCTGTTGACCGGCGGCGGCCCCACCGGCCGGCCCCGGAACGCATCCATCATTTTCTGATGCGTGATATCGAGCGCATGCCGCGTGCCCTTGATGATCGTTTTCAGATCGTCTGGATGGCTGAGGAAGTTATATTTGATGCGCGGATGATCGTCCGGATTGGTCGAGCGCAACAACACCTGACCGCGGCTCTTTTGATGCAGAAGGGTCGGCCTGATGGCGAAAGAATCCTCGAACGCGGCCTTTAATCCAGGAAACCACAGATCGGCAGCGCCGGACGTGCCGCGGAAAATGTATTCGATGTCGGGATAGTCGAGCCCGCTGTCGCTCTTGATGAAGGCAAAGAGACTGGTCGGCACCGTGGTCGCCGGCCCCGTGCCGAAGAGATAGGCCTGAACCATGGCGAGGCTGATACGATCGGCCCGCATCAGGGCATGAAACGGCCCCGGCCCGCTGCGCGCCCAGGAAAACCAAGCCGCCAGATGATCCTGCAAATTGGTGCCAACCGGCAGATCGATCAACGGCGAGACGCCGACCTCACTGAGATGCGCAGCCGGACCGACGCCCGACAACATCAACAGTTGCGGCGTGTTGAAGGTGCCGGCGCTGAGGATGAGCTCCTTGTTGATCGTAACCTTATGGATCTGGCCGTCGCGGCGATATTCAAGACCCGTGGCCCGCGTGCCATCGAAAAGGATTTTCGTCGCCTGGGCTTTGGTTTCGATCGTCAGATTCTTACGGCCGCGCGCGGGATGCAGATAGGCACGCGCCGTCGAATGGCGTTTGCCGTCCTTGATGGTGAATTGGACCGTACCGAAGCCCTCACTGGTCGCGCCGTTGAAATCGGCATTGACCGGAAAGCCGCAGGCCTTGCCGGCCTCGATCCAGGCATCGGACAAAGGGTCCTTGGCGCGCGCCCACTGGGTGTGCAGCGGGCCTGAACCGCCGCGCCAGGTGTTTTCGCCGCCTTCCCAGGTTTCGCTGCGTTTGAAATAGGGCAGCACCTCCCGATAGGACCAGCCGTCCGCGCCCTCCTCGCGCGCCCAGCGGTCGTAGTCTCCCCGGTCGCCGCGCGTGTAGGCCATGACGTTGATGGAGTGCGAGCCGCCCACAACCTTGCCGCGCATCGCCTCGATAGGCCGATTGTGCAGGTTGGGCTCGGGGTCGGTGTCATAACCCCAATCATGCAGCCGGTGCTGGTGCAGCTTGCCGAGGCCGAGGGGAATACGGATGAGCGGATCGGTGTCCCAGCCGCCGGCTTCGAGGATCAGAACGCTGTGGCGGCCGTCTTCGGTGAGGCGGTTGGCGAGAATCGACCCGGCAGAACCCGCACCGACAATTACGTAGTCATACCCTCCGCTCCCAGCCATCCGTTGCCTCCGCTTAACGACGTTGTGAGATTTGGCAGGACCGTAAGGGAGATTCCAGGGTTAAGCCAATGGTTTCAGGGAGACCGAGCCGTTTCCCATTAACTTTTGGCGCCTAGCCTGCCGGCCATCTCGCGGGCCATGCGCCCCGCCGCCCCAAGATTTGGACCTGTTTCACCATGGCACAGCCGACCGGCCTGTCGATCCTGCTGATCCTTTTCACCGTCACCACCAATGCGGCGGCGCAAATCATGCTCAAGCACGGCATGACCCGCCACGGCCCCCTGACGATCTCGTCGGACGGTCTGATCTGGACGGTGCTGTCGGTGGTGTTCAACCCCTGGGTGTTCCTGGGGCTGTGCACCTTTGTCATCAGCATGGCCTCGCATCTGGTGGTGCTGTCGCGGGTGCAGCTGTCCTTCGCCTATCCGTTCCTGAGCCTGGCTTATGTTATCGTCACGGCCTGGGCCTATTTCGCTTTCGGCGAGAACGTCGGCGCGCTACGCATCGCCGGCATCGCCCTGATCTGTTTCGGCACAGTGCTTATCTCCATGAGCTGAGCACGCTTTTTGCCATCACGCCGTGGAAAAGCGGGACACGACACAACATGAAACACATCATCATCGGCGGTAACGGATTTGTCGGCCAGCAACTGGCGGCCAATCTGGTCAAGGACGGCCGCCAGGTGGTCGTCGCCGATATCGAGGAAAAACAGACGCCTCACGCATCGCAGGTCGAATTCGTCCGGATCGACGTGACGAGCCGCGCCAGCCTCGACCGGATCGCCGTCACGCCGGACGACGTGGTCTACAATCTGTCGGCGAAAATGCTCAGCCCGATCATGCCACGGGCCAAGCGCCGCGATTTCTTCTGGCCGGTGAATTACCACGGCGTCGCCAATATCCTCGATTGGATGGACAAGGCCAATGCCCATCGGCTGGTGCATTTCACCACCGACATGATCTATGGCCACACCCATGAAGTGCCGACCCGGGAAGATGCGCCCGCGAAACCGCTCGGCGAATACGGCCAGTCGAAGCTCGAAACCGAATGGATGTGCGCGGACTGGCGCACGCGCGGCTTCGACATCTCCATTTTCCGCCCGCGCCTCATCATCGGGCCCGGCCGGCTCGGCATTCTCGAAAAGCTGTTCAAGCTGATCGACTATAATCTGCCCGTGCCGATGATCGGCTCCGGCCACAATCCCTATCAGTTCATCTCGGTGTTCGACTGCGCTTCGGCAGCGGAAGCGGCCTGGCGGGCCGGCTTTCCGAACAAGTCCTACAATCTCGGCTCCGACGATCCACCGCCTGTGCGCACCTTGCTGCGCGACCTGATCAACGAGGCCGGCAGCAAGTCGATCCTGCTGCCGACGCCGGCGCCGCTGGTGAAACTGACGCTGACCACGCTCGATCTCATCAACATGCCGCTGATGGATCCCGAGCAATATCTGATCGCCGACGAAGTGTGCATTCTCGACACGACGGCGGCCAAGACCGATCTCAACTGGAAACCACTTTATCGCGACGAGGACATGCTGAAGGCTGCCTATCGCGAATATCGGACGAGCCGCACCAAATCGGATGCTTCATCGTCCTCCGTCGCCCTCCATCGCCAATAACAAGGCCCAAGCAATGACGATGACTCAGACGACCGATACGACTGCTGCGCGCCCGAACCTGCTTTCGGTCGAACAGGCGAAGACGCTCGACCTCGAAACCGTGCGCAAACTGACGATGGCTCATCTCAATCCGGGCCAATTGCACTTCATGCGCCTGCTCGGCTTCGATCGCGTGCTGATCGAGCGCGCCGAAGGCATGCATTACATCGACACCAACGGCCGCAAGATCCTCGACTTCTTCGGCGGCTTCGGTTCGGTCGGCTTCGGCCACAACCATCCGCGCATCATCGAAGCGCGCAAGAAGTTCCAGGACGAGCAGCGCCAGGAAATCTGCATGGCGTTCATGTCGCAATATGCGAGCGCGCTGGCCAAAAACCTCGCCGCCATCGCGCCCGGCGATCTCGACATGGTCTTCCTCGGCTCCTCCGGTTCGGAAGCCATGGAAGCGGCGTTGAAGATCGCCGAACAGGCGCAGGGGCCGGAACGATCGACCGTCGTTTACGCCGAGAATTCGTTTCACGGCAAGACCAAGGGCACCCTGGCGGTCACCGACGGTGCGCTCTATCGCTCGCAATTCAAGCTCGCTGACAATGCGCGGCGGATGCCGTTCGGCGATATCGAGGCACTGCGCAAACTGTTCGCGGAAGATCGCAGCATCGGCGCCGTGGTGCTTGAAACCATTCAAGGGGGTGCCGGCATCGTCGAAGCGCCGACCGCCTATTGGAAGGGGGTGCGCAAGCTGTGCGACGAATTCGGCGTGCTGTGGATCGCCGATGAAGTGCAATGCGGCATGGGCCGTTCCGGCCGCTTCTTCGCCTTCGAGCACCATGGCGTCATTCCCGACATCACGGCGCTGGCGAAGTCGCTCGGCGGTTCGAAATGCGCCATGGCGGCGATGATCGCGCGTCGCGACGTGTTCATGAAAGCCTATGGCCAGCCCAAGAAAGCCCTGGTGCATGCGCCAGCGACATTCGGTGGCATCGGCGAAGCCTGCGTCACCTCTATCGAAGGCCTCAACATCATCTATGACGAAGGCCTGATGGAAAATGCCGCAGCGCAGGGCAATTATCTGATCGCCCGGCTCAACGAGTTGAAAGCCAAATATCCGACCTTGATCAAGGACGTGCGCGGACGCGGCCTGATGATCGGTGTCGAATTCGCCGATATCAGCAATACGATGCCGTTCGGCCTGCGCCACATGGTGGCGTTGCTCGACGACAAGTTGAAGGGCTCGATCTGCGGCTTCGTTGGCGCACTGCTCCTGGCGCAGCACAATGTACTCGTCGCCTTCACCGAATATAACCGCAACGTCATCCGGCTGGAGCCGCCGCTGATCGTCGAACAGGCCCACATCGACGAGTTCATCACGGCACTTGACGATATCCTGTCGCGCGGCATCGCCGGTATCGTGAAGGATTATATTTCGCAGGTGACACTGTCGAAGTAACGGTGCTGCTCTTGAAACGCGATGGCCGGGCAACGCCCGGCCATTTTGCTTGGGGACTCTGAACGCTCAGTCCAACCCAAGCTTGAACAGTTTCGACGCATTGGTGCGGCCGATCTTGCGGCGATCTTCTTCGCCGATCGTCGCCCCGTCGAACCAATCGCAGGCATGGTCGATGTTTTCGAACGGCCAATCGGTCGAGAACAGAATGCGGTCGGCGCCCACTTCCAGCATGGTGTTGATCAGCGCCTGGGTGCGGAAATTGCCCGAAGTCGTGATCCAGAAATTGTTCTGGAAGTAGTAGCCGATCGACTTCTCGCCCTTGTGCTTCTTGGAATTGACCCACAGGTTGCGATTGTCGACGCGCCACATGGAGAACGGCAGGCCTTCACCCATATGGCCGATGACGATTTTCAAGTTCGGATGTTTGTCGAATAGGCCCGAGCCCATCAGGCGGAGCGAATGAACCGCCGTTTCCTGGCCGAAAGCCCAGGTCGGGCCGAGCAACCATTCGGCGCCCTTGTAGATCTGCGCCCAGCTATCGATCGGATTGCGCGGGTGCAGATAGAACGGCACGTCGAGCTTTTCGCATTCGGCCCAGAACGGAAGATATTGCGGCAGGTCGTAGTAGAGGCAGGTTTCCATGTCGCCGGCATTGGAGAAGCCGTTGACGAGCGAGCCCTTGAAGCCGAGATCCTTGACGCAGCGTTGCAATTCGCGGATGGCGAGATCGGGATCTTGCAACGGCAGAGCGGCAAGGCCCTGAAAACGATCGGGGCGTTTGGCCACTTCCTCGGCCAGGTAATCATTGGCGCGGCGCGCCATCTCATCGGCCTTCTTCACATCGGCGATAGCCTGAACGGCCGGCGCATTGAAGGACAGCAGCATCATCTCCATGCCGTGCTTGTCCATCAGCTTCAGACGCATGTCCTGAATGTCGAGAAGGCGGGCTTCCAATTCGTCGGCGAATTGCGGCGGCACGAAGGGCAGTGAATCGCCCAGTGTCTCCCGAAGCGCGAAATGTTCCTCCAGTCCGATCTTACCCTGCATCGCGAACCTCCCAATCGAATTGCGTGCAATTGCACCCATTTGAGCCGACGTTTGTTTTTTGTCAATCGCCCCTTTCGCCCATTGGCAATGGATCAAGCCAGTCCGGTCTCTTACCCTGCCCTGCGGGTTGCTCAAGCAACGCGAATGGGAGGAAACATGCACATCCGTGGGCCGCAGGCGCGGCTTTTGGCTGGGATTCTGGTCAGCACATTTATCGGCACCGGGGCGGCCACCGCCCAAAAGGCCAAGGACACGGTTCGAATCGGCTTCTACGAACCGATCGGCAGCGTGCTCGTTTACGACGACCCGCAGCCGCAGAACGCTTTTACGACCCGCGCCGCCTTCGACACGCTGATTTGCTATGCACCGGATTCCAAAAGCTTCGTGCCGAGCCTCGCCAAAGCCTGGCGACAGCCCGATGACAAAACGCTGGAATTCGATCTGCGCGACGACGTGAAATTCCACGACGGCGTGGCTCTGACCGCCGAGGATGTCGCCTATACGCTGAATTGGCTGATCGATCCGGCCTCGCCCTATCGCTTCAAGGAGAATTTCTCCTGGGTGAAAGAGGCTGTTGTGGTCAGCCCGCTAACGGTGCGCATCACCTTCCGCGAGGTCAATCCGACCGCGCTGGCCCGGCTCGCCAGCAGCCTTTACATCCTGCCCAAGCATGTGCATGCGGCGCTGGCTGACAAATCCACTTTCGGGCGCCGCACGCCGATCGGCACCGGGCCCTATCGCATCGACAGCGTCGACATCGCCAAGGGCGTTACGCTCACGCGCGCGGCCGCCTATCCGCAGGCGAGCCCCTGTAAACCGGCAGCGACAGTCGGGCGGGTTGTCGGCCTGCCCATGCCCGACGTGCAGACGCAAGCGGCGCAATTGCTCACCGGCGGTCTCGACGTGATGCGCATTTCGACGCGCGAAGCCGGCGAAACCTTCGAGCACGACAAACGCTTCGTCATGACCTCGATCGACGGCATGATGGTGCAATACATCTCCTTCGATGCCGCCAATCGCTCGGGCAATAAGATTCTGTCCGACGTGCGCGTGCGTCGCGCCTTGGTGCAGGCCATCGATCGGCAGGCCATCGCGACAAGCGTGACCCCGGGGCAGAAGCCGCCGCTCAAGACCGATGCCTTGTGCTTCCCGGTGCAGATCGCCTGCGCCTGGAATACGACGCCGCCGCCCTTCGACCGCGCCGCCGCCAAGAAACTGCTGGCGGAGGCCGGCTATCCCAATGGCTTCGACCTGGAACTCACCGCCTTTGCCTCCGCCGCCCAATTGGCGGAAGCGATTGCCGGCGAGTTTCACAAGATCGGCGTGCGCACCAAGGTGAGCCCGGTGACCCTGGCGGCCTATCGGCAGAAACAGCGCGACGGGAAATTGCAGGCGGTGGTGGCGCTGTGGACCTCGGGCGGCCTGCCCGATTCCTCCTCGACCGTCGATTTCCTCTTCGGCAAGGGACCGCGCGACTTCGCCCGCGACGACCAGATCCACCAATTGGCGGATGACGCGATGCGCACCAACGACGAGGCGAAGCGCAAGGCGCTTTATGCCAAGATCTATGACCGGGTGAACGAGCAGGCTTATGCTTTGCCGATCTCCGGGCGGCCGGATGTCTTCGTCCATCTGAACGAACTGGACATCGGGCCGGGATCGCTCAGTCCCTATAGTATCGAGGCCAACGAGTTTCGCTGGAAGTAGCGGCCTGCGCTCGCTTGCGGCCAAGGCCGAGCCCTTGGTCGCTTGCGGGACGCTTGTGGACACCGCACAATCGCATCAGCCCCTTACGATGGAGCTCCCATGCGGTTGCCGCTTAAACTCGTTCAGTTCCTGAAAAAATACGTCTGGAACACCACCACTTTCAAAGCCATTCTTTTCCTGTCGCCGGCGATCCTGACCTCGATCGGCTCGACCGCCATGTCGGTGTCGATCGACAATCGGGTGGCGGAGCTCAATAAAGACCGTGAAGCGATCACCAGCAGCAGCGGCAAGCTGGAAAACTTCACGCGCGACTTTGACGCTTACCGGCTGCAGCGCGCCGCCAACCTCATCGTTCTTTCAGGGGCGAACAGTGAGGACAAACTCAAATATATGCTCGATAAACTGTATCGGCTGAACGCTCAGGCTTCGATGCGACGTATCGTGTCGATCACCCATCCCGCCGATTGGCAGGCGCGAATGGGCGATTACGAGAAGATCACCGCCACCGATTATGAAGATGCCGCAACGGTGCAGAAGCTCCAGGCCATGGAAAATGAGATTTCCATTGAGGCCGGCCGCCGGCTCACCGCGCTGCAGGCCGCAAACAACAAACTCTCCGAGCAGATCGACAAATTGGCCAATTGGAAAACGTTGATCACCAATATCGGCAATTACATCATGTATGGCCTGACCATCTTCCTGTTCTTCCTGCGCACCAACAGTTGAGGCGAAACGCCGTCTTGAATTCCGAAGCGTTCGCCGCAAAACTCAGCGGATCGAGATGGAGGGAAAGATGACATCGATGGGTCGCGCGCTGCTGGGCTTCAGTCTGCTGTCGCTTTGCGCCGGTCCGGTGGCGGCGCAGGATGCGACGTTCACCGTCAAGCAACTAACACCGGAAAGCGCGTTGAAAATCGCGCAAGGAGCCCTCGAAGCCTGTCGCAAACAGGGCTTTCAGGTGGCGGTGGCCGTGGTCGATCGCGCCGGCGTGACGCAGGTGCTGCTGCGCGATCGGCTCGCTGGGCCGCATACGGTCGATGTCGCCGCCAACAAGGCGTGGACCGCCATCAGTTTCCGTCTCGACACATTGCAATTGGCGGAGGCCACGGCTTCCGGCGGTCTCTCGGGCCTGCGCTCCATCGCGCGCTTCCTGCCGGTCGGCGGCGGTGTGCCGGTGGAAGCGGGCGGCAGTCTGCTCGGCGCGGTCGGCGTTTCCGGCGGTCCAGGCGGGCAAGCGGACGATGCCTGCGCGCGCGCCGGCTTTGAAGCGGTGCGCGCCGATCTGGAGTTTTAAGTTTCTACGTCTGGCCGGGTTTCAGCTTGTAGAAAATATGCGCGCCGATGCGATCCATGCGCAGCAGGCGGCGTGACCAGCCGGGGCGCACGTAATTGGCATGATAGTGGGTCGAGCCGCCGACATCGGCGAGCCAGGTCTTGCCGTCGAGCACTTCCTCGGCGATGCGTTGCGCGGTCGCCCAGGATTCCGGTTCGGTGATGCGCAAGGACTTGCCTTCGCAGGCGAAGGAGAACTGGCACGCCTTGTAGCGATGGCGGTTCTGGAAGACGACGCCGCAGACAGAAGCGGGATAGAGACCACTGACGGCGCGGTTCAACACCACTTGCGCGACGGCGGCCTGGCCTTCTTCCGGTTCGCTGCGCGCTTCGAAATAAACCGCTTCGGCGAGGCAGCGCTGTTCCTTCTCGGTGCGCGCCTGTTCGATGATGGCGGCATAATCGGGGCGTTCGTTGCGGGCGATCACGGTCATACCGCCCTTTTCGGCGACCGGCGCGCCGATCGGCACATAGACGACTTCGACCTGCGCGCCCGAGGGCAGCGGCGTGGTCGAACTCAGCATCACGGCGCGGCGGGGCGAGGGCGTCGAACCATCGAGATGCAGCGGCGCGGCTTCCGGCTGCAGCAAGGTACGCAAAACCGCATGGGTCGGCGAAGCGCCATCGGGACCATGATCGCGATTTTGCGGACTGTTGCTGCCGAGCGGCGCGGCGAGCACTGCGCCGACGCCAAGGCCGTCTTCCGGCTGTTCGAAACCGTCGAAGGCGAGATAGCTGTCGCCCGAAATCTGGCTGCGCGCGATGAAATTCGCCGTATCGCCCGGCTTGCGCAGTTTGGCATCGAAAGAGGGGCGCAGGCCGACGACCGGATCGCCCTTGCGGCTGCGATCGGGCGTGGGGAATTGGGTCGCGTGGCGCTTGAGCACCTTGCGCGGTTCGATCTCATCGCTGGCGATCAGATCTTCCTTGTCGCCGACGGTGAGGCTCGCCTCGCGCACCAGCGACGCCGCATAGACACGCGGCAGAGCGATCGAATTGCGCAGGCTGGAACCGCTCGGCAGAATGAGATCGCCGGCATTGGCGCGCTGAAAAGCGGTCATCGGCGCGAGCGACGAGCCGATGGAGGCATCCTGCCCAGCGTCGGCCGCCACCGTCACCGCGAGCACCAGCCCGAGGCACCACGGCGCCATTGCACCCAACGCCCAACCGAAACGCGAACGGCCCATACGCACCCTGCGTGACCACGGCGCGCCGAAAAGAATGGCGCGAAAAACAGTGATTCTGCCGCGAGAGCGATTTGGACCCGCAATGCCGCGGCGGCTTCAAAAAGTTATCACTCATTAGGCTTGCCGGCTTATTACTGGGCCGCGCGGCGCCCTGTTTCAAATCGAAGCAAAATGATTAAGGTCGCAGTAACCATATCGGTCCAGCAGGGGAGTTCATCATGGGCATGTATATCACCGGCTTCTATGCCGGCCTTCTCGGCCTGATCATGCTGGCTCTCATCGCCAATGTCGGGCGCCTGCGCGGCCAGACGGGCGTTTCTCTCGGCAATGCCGGCCAAGATCGCGCGCTTCTTATCGCCGACCGCAGGCACATGAACTTCATCGAGAACGTGCCGCTCGCGCTCGTGCTGCTGGCGATCATCGAAACCAACGGCGCGCCACATCTGTGGGTGCACGTCCTCGGGATAATCCTGGTGATCGCGCGGGTCATTCATCCCTTCGGGCTGAAGCCGGAATCGATGCGCAGCACGTGCCGCCTGATCGGCGCCGGCGGCACGATGCTGGTGACCCTGGTAGCGTCGCTGATGGCGATCTGGCTGTTCGTGAGGTAGCGACGTTAAAGCACCTTGCCCGGGTTCAATATCCCTTGCGGGTCCAGCGCCTTTTTCAACGTGCGCATCACCTCCAGCGCCACCGGGTCTTTCACCGTCGGCAGGAGATCGCGCTTCAGGGTGCCGATGCCGTGTTCGGCCGAGATCGAGCCGTTCAAGCGCGTGACGATGCCGTGCACCACCGCGTTCATCTCGTACCAGCGGTCGAGATAGGCCTGTTTGTCCATGCCCACGGGCTGGGTGACGTTATAGTGGATGTTGCCGTCGCCGAGATGGCCGAAGGGCACCGGGCGGGCGCCGGGCATAAAGGCTTCCACCGCAGGGCCGGCTTCGTCGATGAATTGCGGCACTTTCGCCACCGGCACGGAAACGTCGTGCTTGATCGAGCCGCCTTCGAACTTCTGCAGTTCGGAGAGCAGTTCGCGCAGCTTCCAGAAATCGGCGCGCTGATCGAGGGAGGCGGCCACCACGGCGTCTTCGATCAGCCCCTGCTCCATGCCCTGTTCGAGCACGTTCATCAAAGCGGCTTCGCCGCCTTCGATCTGGGAACCCAATTCCAGCAGCACATACCAAGCATGCTTGCCGGCCAGCGGATCGCGCGTGCCTTCACCATGATTGACGACGATGTCGAGGCAGAAGCGCGACATGAGTTCAAACGTCTTCACATCGGCGCCGGCAAGCGACTGGGCGAGATTGAGCAGTTTCAGCGCTTCGTGCGGCGAGTTCAGGCCGATGAAGGCCGTGTGCATTTCTCTGGGGCGCGGATAGAGCTTCACCACCGCGGCGGTGATGATGCCGAGCGTACCTTCCGATCCCATGAACAGATGTTTCAGGTCGTAGCCGGTGTTGTCCTTCTTCAGCTTCGACAGATTGGACAGCACGCGGCCATCGGCGAGTACGACTTCGAGGCCGGTGACGAGATCGCGCGCATTGCCATAGGCGAGCACCGCCGTGCCGCCGGCATTGGTGGAGAGATTGCCGCCGATGGTGCAGGAGCCTTCCGCCGCCAGCGACAGCGGAAACAGAGCGCCGGCCTTCTCCGCCGCTTCCTGCACGGCAAGCAGCGTCAGGCCCGCTTCCACCGTCATGGTCATGGAGGCCTGATCGGTCTCGCGCACCTTGTCCATGCGCTTCAAGGACAGAACCACTTCGTCCTTGCGGGCTTCTTTGCCGGGTACCGCTTGACCCGGAATCTGGCCGCCGACCAGGCCGGTATTGCCGCCCTGGGGCACGACCGGCGTGTCAGTTTCGGCGCAGAGCTTCAAAATGGCGGCGACTTCCGCGGTCGAGCCGGGGCGGACGACGCAGCGCGCCTGCCCGTGAAAGAGATCGCGCGGCTCCGCCAGATAAGCGGCCATGTCGCTTGCTTCACGCAGCACGTGGCGCTCGCCGACGATGGCGGCCAGGCGGGACAACAGCGGATCGGCGGCAACAGCGGCGGCGGTCATGAGATTCGTATCCTTAAGCCGGGCGGTCTGCCGGCGCGCCCGCCTTTTCTCACCCCGTTGCGATAGCCGCAATATGGCGACAGTGACAGACCCGTGCATTCGCCCGCGCTTTGCGTATTGACGCGCGGCCTCCCCCGTGGTGTTTCGCGCCCCTAGGCAAAACCGCATTTCGCTGGAAACGCGATTTTGCCTGGAATTTTTGTTTTGACGCGTCTTTGTGGCGTTTGACGAAGGCGTCAAACTGCAAAACGCTATCGTCCAGCCAATCGGCCGCTTTTTCCGGATTTCATGACCGCCGCCGCCCATACGTTCCAGATTGTCCACGACCCGCAGGTGCCCCCGACCGGGCTGCGGGGGGCCGTCTATGCGCTCGGCAATTTCGATGGCGTGCATCGCGGCCACAAGGCGGTGATCGGCGAGGCCCTGGCCTTGGCCCGCCAGCTCGGCAAGCCTTGCGCGGTGCTGACCTTCGAGCCGCATCCGGCCGATTTCCTGGCTGGCAAGCGGGTGGTCGAGCGCATCACCCCGCCGCAGGCGCAGGCGCGTGCACTGGAACGGCTCAGCATCGACGGCGTCGTGGTGCTGAATTTCAACGCCGAGATCGCCAAGCTCGATGCGGAAACCTTCGTCGCGCAAGTTCTGGTGAAGCGGCTTGGCGCGTCTGGCATCGTCGCCGGCTACGATTATCATTTCGGCAAGGGCCGCCAGGGCACGCCTGAGGCCCTGAAAGACATCGGCCAGCGCCATGGGCTTAGCGTCCATATCGTCGCCAAAGTGGCGGCCGACGCCAACGGCTCGCTCGACGCGGTGCATTCGAGCGCCGTGCGCAAGGCTCTGGCCGAAGGCGATATGACGCTCGCCGGCCGGCTGCTCGGCCATGATTTCTTCGTCGTCGGCGAAGTGATTCACGGCCAAGCGCTCGGCCGCACCTTGGGCTTTCCCACCGCCAATCTCGAGCTTGACCCCTCGATGCATGTCGCGCACGGCATCTATGCGGTGCGCCTGAGCGTGGACGGGCGCACCTATAATGGCGTCGCCAGCTATGGCCGGCGCCCGACCGTCGACAATGGCGCCCCCCTGCTCGAAGTTTTCGTTTTCGATTTCTCCGGCGATCTCTACGGCAAGACCGTCGAAGTCACTTTCGTCGCCTGGCTGCGGCCGGAGCTGAAATTCGACGGCCTCGATCCCCTCATGGTGCAGATGCGTCAGGACGAGGCGCAGGCGCGGGCGATTTTGCAGGTTTCCTGAACCATGTGAGCCTTGGGCGGTTGACCCCCAAACAGGAGGCTCCATGTCCGCGATTTGCCAGGAATTGATGCAGAAGCTCTATGGCCGGAACATTTGGGACGGTTTCGTCCCCGGCCCGGCCGAAGACGACATTCAGGGCTGGAACGGCGACCACCCGGCGCTCTCGCGCCTCGCCAGTCAGGGCGCCCGACCGATTATCGTCGATGTCGGCGTCTGGAAGGGGCAATCGACCATCAATCTCGCGGAAAACCTCAAGAAAAACGGCATCGACGGCGTGGTTTTGTCGGTCGATACGTTCCTCGGCTCGCTGGAACACTGGGTTTATTACCCGGATATGTTTCAAAGAACCCAGGGGCTACCCAATTTATACGAGACGTTTCTGTCGAATGTCGCGGCGCGGGGGCTGACCGACTACGTCATTCCGATGCCGCAGACCTCGTCGACGGCCTGCAAAATTCTCCAGCATCAGGAGATTCACCCCACCCTGGTGCATATCGACGCCGCCCATGAATATCGGGAGGTGCGCAACGATCTGGAGGATTATTGGTCGATCCTGGCCGAGGGCGGGGTTTTGATCGGCGACGACTACCACGCGGGAGCCTGGCCCGAGATCGTCCAGGCGGCGGACGAATTCGCCGCGAAAATTGGCCGGCCGATGACGGTCGAGGAGCCGAAATTCATTCTGAAAAAATAGATTGGCCTGCGCTTCTCGCTGACTTTTCTCGCTTCCTGGCCGCAGGTTCCTTGCGTCGCCGGGAAGCGGTGCTAAAACGCCTGCCATGTATTTCCATTTGCGCTTCTTCCGCCCCCTATCGCGAATTATCGGCCCGGCACGCCGCTGAGCGGGCCGGGTTTAAGCGCCGGCAAGTACCTCGCTGGCGGCTTTCCGCACATTTGCCTTCGATTTCTTGGCGCCCGAGGGTGCCGACGCCTGAATTGGCTCTGAAACCATGAACGATACGTCCGAAAAAGGTCCCGATTACTCCAAAACCCTGTTCCTGCCGCAGACGGATTTTCCGATGCGCGCCGGCCTGCCGCAGAAGGAACCGGAACTCCTCGCCCGCTGGGCCAAGATCGACCTCTACCGCAAGCTGCGCGAGGCCGGTCGCGGACGGCCGAAATTCGTGCTGCACGATGGCCCGCCCTATGCCAACGGCAACATCCACATCGGCCATGCGCTCAACAAGATCCTCAAGGACCTGGTGACGCGCAGCCAGCAGATGCTGGGCAAGGATTCAAACTATGTGCCGGGCTGGGACTGCCACGGCCTGCCGATCGAATGGAAGATCGAGGAAGACAATTACCGCGCCAAAGGCAAGCAGAAGCCCGATTGGTCGGACCCGGCGGCGATGATCGCCTTCCGCAAGGAATGCCGCGCCTATGCCGAAAACTGGGTGTCGATCCAGCGCGAGGAATTCAAGCGCCTCGGCGTCGAAGGCGATTGGGCGCATCCCTATCTGACCATGAGCTTTCCGGCGGAAGCGCAGATCGCCCGCGAGATCATGAAATTCGCCGCCAACGGCCTGCTCTATCGCGGCTCCAAGCCGGTGATGTGGAGCGTCGTCGAACAGACGGCGCTGGCCGAAGCCGAGATCGAATACGAAGACACGACATCGGACACGGTCTATGTCGCTTTTCCCGTGAAGAAGCTCGCCAAGGGCATCGGCGACGCCGCCAAGCGCGCCATGCGCGATTCCGGTGAGAGCGATGAGGACATCGCCGGCGTCGATGCGATCAACGAGGAGTTGCAGGCGGCCTCCGTCGTCATCTGGACGACGACGCCGTGGACCCTGCCGGGCAATCGCGCCGTCGCCTTCTCGCACAAGGTCGAATACGGCCTCTATCGCGTCGTCGAAGCGCCGGAGGACAATTGGGCGAAGACCGGCGACAGCTATGTGCTGGCCGATCGGCTGGCATCCGCCGTCTTCCAGGCGGCGCGGGTGGAAAAATTCGAGCGCGTGCGCGATGTCGATCCAACCGACATCGCGGCGTGTGGCCATCCCCTCAGCCATCTGCCGGGCTATGGTTTCGAGGTGCCGCTGCTCGATGGCGATCACGTCACCGACGATACGGGTACCGGCTTCGTCCACACCGCGCCGGGTCATGGCCGCGAAGATTTCGACATCTGGATGGCCAATGGCCGGCAGTTGGCCGAGCGCGGCATCGACACGCGCATCCCCTATACGGTGGGACCCGACGGCTTCTACACCAAGGAAGCGCCAGGCTTCGAGGGCAAGCGCGTCATCGACGACAAGGGCAAGAAGGGCGATGCCAACGATGCGGTGATCCAAGCGCTGATCGCGGCCGGCCACCTCATCGCACGCGGCAAGCTGAAGCATCAATATCCGCATTCCTGGCGCTCGAAGAAGCCGGTGATCTTCCGCAATACACCGCAATGGTTCATCGCCATGGATAAGCCCTTTGCGAGCCAGGAGCCGAGCAATGGCGCGACCTTGCGCGACATCGCTTTGCAGGCGATCCAGGACACGCGCTGGGTGCCGGCGGCGGGCGAAAACCGTATCAACGGCATGATCGCCAACCGGCCCGATTGGGTGGTGTCGCGGCAACGCGCCTGGGGCGTACCGATCGCCGTCTTCGTCAAGAAGGGCACGCATGAGCCTTTGGTCGACGAGACGGTGAACAAGCGCATCGCCGATGCCTTCGAGAAAGAAGGTGCCGATGCCTGGTTCGCCGTCGATGCCAAGCAGCGTTTTCTTGGATCCGACTACAACGCCAACGATTACGACAAGATCGACGACGTGCTCGACGTCTGGTTCGATTCCGGATCGACCCACGCGTTCACGCTCGAAGATCCCGTGCACTTCCCCGGCCTTGCCGGCATCAAGCGCGTGCGCGATGGTGGCCCCGACGAGGTGATGTATCTGGAGGGCTCCGACCAGCATCGCGGCTGGTTCCACTCGTCATTGCTCGAGAGCTGCGGCACGCGCGGCCATGCGCCCTATGACGTGGTGCTGACGCACGGCTTCGTGCTCGACGAGAACGGCCGCAAGATGTCGAAGTCGCTCGGCAATGTGGTGGCGCCGCAGACGGTGATCAAGGATTCGGGCGCCGACATCCTGCGCCTGTGGGTGGCGGCGTCCGACTATTCGGACGATCTGCGCATCGGCAAGAATATCCTGACCACCTTCGTCGAAACCTATCGCAAGCTGCGCAACACCATCCGCTGGATGCTGGGCTCGCTGGCGCCGTTCAGCGAAGCCGATCGCGTCAAGCCAGCCGACATGCCGGAGCTTGAACGGCTGATGCTGCATCGCCTCGCCGAACTCGATGGCGAGGTGCGCGACGCCTATCAGAAGTTCGACTACAAGAAAGTGATCGCGGCGCTCTCCGCCTTCATGACCAGCGACCTGTCGGCCTTCTATTTCGACGTGCGCAAGGACGCGCTCTATTGCGATCCGCTGTCGAGCCGCACCCGCAAGGCGGCGCTCACCGTGATCGACGAAATCTTCAAGCGCGTGACGACATGGTTCGCGCCGATCCTCGCCTTCACCTGCGAGGAAGCCTGGCTGTCGCGTTATCCCTCGCAGGACGGTTCGGTGCATCTGCAAGCCTTCCCCGACACGCCGGCGGCGTGGCGCGACGAGGCTTTGGCGCAGAAATGGCGCACCATCCGCACTGTCCGCCGGGTGGTCACCGGCGCGCTCGAGATCGAGCGGGCGCAAAAGCGCATCGGCTCGTCGCTGGAAGCCTGCCCGGTTGTTTATATCGCCGACCAGGCGGTTTATGACGCGGTGATGAGCGTCGATTTCGCCGAAGTCTGCATCACCTCCGGCATCGTCGTGAAACTGGGCGAAGGTCCGGCGGACGCTTTCCGCGCCGACGACGTGAAGGGCGTGGCCGTGACTTCGGCACCGGCCTCGGGCATCAAATGCGCCCGCTCGTGGAAATATTTCGACCCGGCAGCCGCTGAAGCCGACTATCCGGGCGTGACGCCGCGCGATGCCCAGGCGCTGCGCGAGCTGAAAGCCGCCGGACGGTTGCCGTGACGCCGCGCGTCCTCGGTCTCTTCGCCGTCTTCCTGGCCCTGGTCATCGACCAGGGCCACAAGCATTGGATGCTCTATACCTACGACATCGGCGCCCGGCAGCCGGTGTCGGTGACCCCCTGGTTCGATCTGGTGTTGGTCTTCAACACCGGCATTTCCTATTCCTGGCTGCAGGTGCATCCGCTGATTCTGCTGGCGCTGATGGCGACCGCCGTGCTGTTTTTGGCGATCTGGCTGTGGCGGGCCGGCAGCGCGCTCACCACCTTCGGCCTCGGCCTGATCATCGGCGGCGCGCTCGGCAATGCCTATGATCGCTGGCAATATGGCGCCGTCGCAGATTTCTTTTATTTCCATATGGATACAGAGCGTTATGGGCGTCTGTCGTGGTATGTTTTCAACCTCGCAGATGTCGCCATCGTTGCCGGTGTGGCCCTCTTGCTGTATGAAACACTCTTTACAGGAGAAAGTCGGCAGGATCGCGCGGATGGCGCAGCCGGCTAAAGCAGAGCCGTAGCGCCACTAAATCGCCCTCAATGGCGGGCAGGTTCGGCGGCTCGATTTGCGCGAGTGAGGATGAGTATGACCCTTCGCATGCCGGCCCTGGGCCGCACGATCACGCTGGCGGCGGCCGCCGCCCTGACCGGAGGCTTTCTGGCGGTGACGCCGGCGAGCGCACTCGACGATGGCGACCAAAGCTTTCTGGAGACCATGAAAGGTCTTGCCGGCTATGCCATCGGTTTTGGCATGGGCGCCGGCGACGAGGACGAAAAGCCGCGCATTCAATATCGCGAGCGCGCACCGCTGGTCCTGCCGCGCGACAAGACGGCTTTGCCGGCGCCGGGCAATGGCGCCGCAGCCCGCAATCCCAACTGGCCGCAGGATTACGACGAAGGCCGTCGCCTGAGGGCCAATGCCGCCAAGAATCGCAACCGGGACACCGATTATCTCGGCACGAATCGCATGAGCAACGAGGAGCTGGCCCGCGGCCGTACCGCCGGCCCCGGTCCGCGCAACCCCGGCGACGAGCAATGCGGCGCCGGCGGCACCAATAGCTATGGCGAAATCTGCAACCAGGCCCGCTACTGGTATGTGATGAAGAACACCCGCAGCAAGGAAGATACCAGCCGCGACCTGCAGGCGGGTGTCGAGCCGGACCGCAAGGCCCTGACCGATCCGCCGACCGGCCTGCGCCGCGCCACCACGACGGTCAAGGCGACCGTTGAAGCGCCGCGCGAGGAAGTGCCGCTTCTGGATGCGGCCGGCCAGGCCCGCGAGGAAGCCCGTATCCGCCGCGAGCGCTACGAGAATCAGTAATCTTTATAATCCTGGCGTTTCGCCGTTTGGCGGATCGTCAGATCGGAAAATCTTCGAAAAGCGCGTTTCCAGCGAAACGCGCTTTTCTTTTGGGCAATCCGCTTGAGGTAACCCTACGAACAGGCCCGTCGCTCCCGCGCGCCACGGGGCATGACGAACGCCATTCGAGCACCTATATTGCGTCTTTCCGAACCGTCGTTCCCCGCCAGGGGTAAACGGCGGGGCGACATGCGGAAGGAACGCAATTGACAGTTCAAGCCCAGGGAAAAGGCGCCAGCGCCGCCCTCACGCCCCATGCGACGGCCCCCGACGCGAAAGGCGCAGGCCCCGATATCGGCCACTTCCATCTCGCCAACGGATTGGAAGTCGTTGTTATTCCCGACAATCGCGCCCCTGTCGCCACGCATATGGTGTGGTATCGCAACGGCTCCGCCGATGATCCGGTCGGCAAATCCGGCATAGCGCACTTCCTTGAACATTTGATGTTCAAAGGCACGGCCCGTCATCCCAAGGGCGAATTCTCCGAAATCGTCGCCGAACTCGGCGGCCAGGAAAACGCCTTCACCTCGATCGACTACACCGCCTACTACCAGCGCGTGCCGAAAGAGCATCTGCCGGTCGTGATGGACTTCGAAGCGGACCGGATGACCAATCTGGTGCTCACCGACGACGTGGTGACGCCGGAACGCGACGTGGTGCTGGAAGAGCGGCGCATGCGCACCGACAGCGATCCCGCCGCGCAGCTTGGCGAAGCGGTGCAGGCCGCGCTCTACACCCATCATCCCTATGGCAAGCCGATCATCGGTTGGGAGCATGAGATCGAAGGCCTCGATCGCACCGATGCGCTGACCTATTATAAGCGCTTCTACACACCCGAAAACGCCGTTCTCGTCATCGCCGGCGACGTGACCAGCGACGAAGTGCGCGCGCTCGCCGAAGACACCTACGGCAAGATTCCGGCGCGTGGCGAAGCGCCGCGTCGCACCCGCACGAAGGAGCCGCCGCCGCGCGCCCATCGTCTCGTCCAGCTCGCCGATGAAAAGGTCGAGCAGCCGAGCGAACAGCGCGTCTATCTGGTGCCCTCCTACACGACGGCGGAGCCGGGCGAAGCGGAAGCGCTCGAACTCGCCTCGCATCTGTTGGGCGGTGGTCCGACGAGCCGGCTCTATCATGCCTTGGTCGTCGACAAGAAGATCGCGGTCGCCGCCGGCACCTACTACATGGGCACGTCGCTCGACGACACGCGCTTCTATGCCTATGCGGTGCCCACCCCCGAGGTCTCGCTCGAAGAACTCGACGCGGAAGTCGGCGCCGTCATCGATGCGATGGCGAAAACGCCGGTGCCGGAAGCCGATCTCGCCCGCGCCAAGACCCGGCTCATCGCCGATGCGGTCTATGCGCAGGACAGCCAGACGTCGCTGGCGCGCTGGTATGGCGCGGCGCTGACGACCGGCCATACGGTCAAGGACGTGAAGGAATGGCCCAATCGCATCGACGCCGTGAGCGCCGAACAGGTGCGCGCCGCGGTGGCGAAGTGGTTGACGCCCAATCGGGCCGTGACCGGCTTCCTGCGGATGAAAGACGACAGCGAGGCGCAGGCGGCCTGACCGCCACGCCCCATTTCATGCGTGTCCGCGCCGTTGTGCGCGGACGCCTTGCTTGTTTCGAGTTGGATTGATCATGAACGCAGCAGCAGAAATCCGCAGCAAGAGCCGCGCCGAAACCGTCCAGAAAATCGTCACACCGCGCGGCATCGAAGTCTGGTTGGTGGAAGATTATGCCGTCCCGCTTGTCGCCGTAGACTTTGCTTTCAAGGGTGGTTCGACCCAGGATCCCGCCGGGCTTTCCGGCACCGCCACCGTACTCGCCGGCCTGCTTGACGAAGGCGCCGGCACGCTCGATGCCGATGCCTTCCATCGCGCCCTCGACGACAAGGCCATCGAACTGTCGTTTCATACCGGCCAGGACAATTTCCATGGCGAGATGAAAACCCTGTCGCGGAACATCGACGCGGCGTTCGAGATGCTGCGCCTCGCGGTCAACGAGCCGCGTTTCGACGCGGATGCGATCGAACGGGTGCGCAGCCAGCTCATCGCCGGCCTGCGCCACGAAACCAACGATCCCAATGCGGTATCCGGCAAGGCGTGGCGGGAAGCCGCCTTCCCCAGCCATCCCTATGGCCTGCCGACCGGCGGCAGCCTGGAAAGCGTGCCGCTGATCGGCCGTGGCGATATCGCGGCGCTGCGGCAACGGCTGTTCGCGCTGAGCAATCTCAAGGTCGCCGTCGTCGGCGCCATCGATGCCGCCCGGCTGGCGAAACTCATCGATCACGTGTTCGGCACGCTGCCGGCCGCACCGTCGCTGACCGCCATTCCCGACATTGCGCCGCAAGGCGCCGGCACGCGCAAGGTGATAGAGATCGACGTGCCGCAATCGACCCTGCGCTTCAGCCTGCCGGGCATTGCCCGCCATGACGCCGATTTCATCACCGGCGCCGTGGTCAACCACATTCTGGGCGGCGGCGTGTTCTCCGCCCGCCTGTTCAAGGAAGTGCGCGAAAAGCGCGGCCTCGCCTATTCGGTGTGGACGCAATTGCACGCCAACGACCATACCGCACTGTTCTCGGGCGGCACGTCGACCAAGAACGAGCGCGCCGCCGAATCGCTTCAGGTGATCGAGGAGGAGATCAACAAGATCGCCGAGACGGGACCGACCGCCGAGGAACTGGCGAAGGCGCAGAAATATATGATCGGCTCCTATGCGCTGCGCTTCGACACGTCGACCAAGATCGCCGCCAATCTCGTGTCGCTGCAGACCGACGGCTATCCAGTCGACTACCTCGATCGCCGCAACGGCCTGATCGCCGCCGTCACCCTCGACGACGCGCGCCGCGTCGCCAAGCGCCTGTTCGATCACGAACGCCTGCTGGTGGCCGTGGCCGGCAAGCCGTCGGGGCTTTAAACCACTAACGTCTGGACTGGACAGCACCCAGCTTTCCGGCGAACCTGTCGGTACCGAGCGCGCCATGACGCGCCGGTCCGATGGGGAGGGAAGCCATGAGGATCGTATGTTCCGCGCTGGCGGCGACCGCACTCACGCTGGCAGGCTTTGCCGCGCAAGCGCAAGAGACGGTGAAGATCGGCATTCTGCAAAGCTTTTCGGGCATCACGTCGCTGGGCGGCCAGCAGGCCGACGGCGCCGTCAAACTGTTCATGAAGAAATACGGCGATACCGCCGGCGGCAAGAAAATCGAACTCATTCGCCGCGATACGACAGGTCCCAATCCGGAAGTCGCCAAACGGCTGGTGCAGGAAGTCGTCACCCGCGAGCGCGTCAATCTGCTGATCGGGCCGGACTATACGCCCAATACATTGGCCGCGGCGCCGATCCTGATGGAAGCCAAGGTGCCGTCCTTCGTCACCGGCGCGGCGACGACCGGCATCATCGGCGAGAAATCGAAATATTCGACGCGTACCTTCTTCGCCGTGCCGCAACTGTGCCGGCCGCTGGCATCCTATGCGGTGAAGAACGGCTGGAAGCGCGTCTATGTCGCCGTCGCCGATTTCGCGCCGGGCCATGATTGCGAAAAGTATTTCCTGGAAGCGCTGAAAGAAGCCAATGGCGAACTCGCCGGCAATGTGCGCATCCCCGTCTCCAATCCGGAATTCTCCGGTTATATGCAGCGCATGCGCGATGCCAAGGCGGATGCGGTGTTCATCTTCATGCCGATCGGCGAATTGAGCATCGGCATTTTGCGCGCCATCAATGATTCCGGCCTCAAGAGCACCGGCATCAAGATCATGGGCACCGGCGACATCACCGACGAGACCTATATCGATGCGGTCGGCGATGCGGCAATCGGCACGATCACCACCGGCATTTATTCGACCCAGCACAACTCGCCGTTGAATAAGGAGTTCGTCAAGGAATGGGCGGAACTGAACGGCAAACAGCGGATCGGCTGGGGGGCACTGGCGGTCTATGACTCCATGCGCCTCACCTATGACGCCTTGAACGCCCAAGGCGCCGGCAAGTTCGATGCGGACAAGTTCATCTCCTTCGTCCATGGCCGCACGTTCGAAAGCCCGCGCGGCCCCGTCACCATCGACAAGAACAACGGCGACATCATCCAGAACATCTACATCCGTCGCGTCGACAAGGTGGACGGCGTGTTGCAGAACGTCGAAATCGAGAGTTTCAGCAACGTCGGGTTTAAATAGAAAAGCGCCATGCCGTCATTGCGAGGAGCGCAGCGACGAAGCAATCCAGGAGCGTGTGCTGGAGCTTCAAGAAATGCCCGCGGCGCAGGCGTATCAATATCCAAGATTTCCAGTTTGGCTCCTGGATTGCTTCGCTGCGCTCGCAATGACGGTAAGAATGAAACGCTAGAGAGAGAGAACCGCTCATGTCGGCTGTTCTGACGGTGCTCTTCAACGGCATCGCCTATGGCTTCCTGCTGTTCATCATGTCGGTCGGGCTCTCGGTGACGCTCGGCATGATGAACTTCGTCAATCTGGCCCAAGCCAGCTTTTCGATGTTCGGCGGCTATGTGATGGTCATGGCTATGCAGTGGTTCGGCGTTCCGTTCCTTTTGACCCTACCGCTGGTCTTCCTTGTCATCGGCGTTCTCTCGGTCGTCATGGAACGGCTGGTCTTCCGGCATTTCTACAACACCGACGATTTGACCCAGGTGCTGTTGACCATCGGCCTGGTGTTCATGTCGATCGCCACCGCGACTTATTTCTGGGGCGGCACCTATCAGCGCATCGACATGCCGCCTTGGCTGATCGGCCAGCGCGAGATTTTCGGCCTGACGCTTGAAACCTATCGCATCTTCCTGATCGTCATCGGCCTTGCCATGGCGCTGGCCTTGATCCTGGGGCTCGAGCGCACGCGCTTTGGCGCGATGGTGCGGGCCTGCGTCGACAATCGTCGGGTGGCCGGGGCTTGCGGGCTCAACACCGGATTGATCTTCGCGCTCACCTTCGCGGTCGGTGGCGGCCTTGCCGGGCTGGGCGGCGCGCTGTCGGCCAATCTGCTTGGCCTCGATCCGAACTTTCCGCTGCGCTATCTCGTCTATCTTCTGATCATCGTCTCGGTCGGCGGTATGGGCACGATCAGTGGCACTTTGATCGCCGGAATCGCGCTCGGCGTCGCCGATGTGATGGGCAAATATTACTTCCCGCAGTTCGGCGGCTTCGTCATCTATGTGCTGACGGTGCTGTGCATGCTGTGGCGTCCGCAAGGCCTGATGGGGCGCAAAGCATGAGCGCTTTCGACAGCCCGCAAAACCGCGCCGCATCCGGCACCGGCTATTTCGCCAGCCTGTCGCGCTGGAACATTTTCGAGATCCTTTTCTGGCTGGCGCTCGCCAGTCTGTATTTCTGGCCCCATGCCGATCTGGTGCTGATGAGCCAGATTTTCATCTGGGGCCTGTTCGCCATGTCGCTCGACGTGCTGCTCGGCTATCGCGGCATTCCCTCGCTCGGCCACGCGGCTTTCTTCGGCATCGGCGCCTATGTGGCGGGCTATTGCGGCAAGTTTGGCTGGACCGAGCCGATCAGCGCCCTCGTCCTCGCGATGCTGGTCGCAGCCGGTGTCGGCTGGCTCACTGGCAAGCTGGTGCAACGGGTGGCCGGCGTCGCACTATTGATGGTGACACTCGGGCTCAATCTCATTCTCTACGATCTGGTGCATCGTTCGACCGAGATCACCGGCGGCGACGACGGTTTGCAGGGCATCGTCATCGATCCGGTGCTGGGCCTGTTCCGCTTCGACATTTTCGGCCGCACCGCCTTCTGGTACGCCTTGATCGTCACCTTCGTCCTCTTCGTCGCGACGCGGGCGATCATCAAGTCGCCGTTTGGTCTCGCTTTGACCGGCGCGCGCGAGAATCCGCGGCGCATGATCATGCTCGGCGCGCCCGTGGAAGGCGATGTGTCCCGCGCCTTCGCGCTCGCCGCCGCCTTGGCCGGTGCCTCCGGCGCGCTGCTCACCCAGACGACGCAATTCGTCGCGCCCTCGTCGCTGTCGTTTCAGCGCTCCGCCGACGTGCTCGTCATCCTCATCATCGGCGGTGCCGGCAGGCTCTATGGCGGCTTCATCGGCGCGCTGATCTTCCTGTTCCTGCGCGATTGGCTGGCAGCGATCAGCCCGGTCTATTGGTATTTCTGGATCGGCCTTCTCCTTGTCGTCGTCGTGTCCTTCTTCCGCAAGGGCATCCTGCCGACGATCGAGGATGTTTACACCCGCTGGCGCGGCCGACGAGGCGCATCGCCATGACAGAGACGCCAGCTTCAGCCGATCTCGTGCTGGAAACGCGCGACCTGCACATGGCCTTCGGCGGCCTCGTCATCTTTGAGCGCATGAACTTCACGCTCAAGCGTGGCGAACGTCACGCCATCATCGGCCCCAATGGCGCCGGCAAGACCACGTTCGTCAGCCTGGTCACCGGCTTGTTGAAGCCGAAGTCCGGCGCGGTGATGTTCGAGGGCCGTGACGTGACGCGCCTGTCGCCGCAGGAACGGGTGAAGGCCGGCATGGTGCGCACCTTCCAGATCAATTCCCTTTTCCGTGCGCTCAATCCGCTTGAATCCGTCGCGCTGGCGCTGCTGGAGCGCGAAGGCAAAGCGCACTTGTCGCTCCGTCACGTCGCCGCCGAGAAAGAACTCATCGGCGAAGCGATGGAACTGCTGCATCAATTCGGTCTGGAGCGGGACGCCTATGCGCTGACCGAGGCTTTGCCCTATGGCAAACAACGCCTGCTCGAGATCGTGCTGGCGCTGGCGCTGCGCCCAAAGCTGTTACTGCTCGACGAACCGGCGGCCGGGCTTTCGACGCAGCAGGGACATGAGGTGTTCGCGCGTCTCGCCCATCTGCCTGATGAGACGACCATCCTGTTCATCGAACACGATATGAACCTGGTGTTCAGCTATGCGGACGTGGTGTCGGTGTTCGCCGCCGGGGCGCTGGTGCTGAGCGATACGCCGGAGAATGTGCGCAAGAGCCCGCGCGTGCGGGAGGTCTATCTTGGGAATTGAATCTGCCGTGCTCAGCGTCCGCAATCTCGCCGCCGGCTATGGCCCGGCGCAGGTGCTGCACGATGTCAGTTTCGATGTCGCGCCCGGCGAAATGCTCGTCGTCATCGGCCGTAACGGCGTCGGCAAGACCACGTTGATCGAGACCCTGTGCGGGCTGACGACCTGGCAGGGCGGCGAGATCACCTTTGCCGGCACGCGCATCGAGAAATTGTCGCCCTTCCGGCGTAACCGGCTCGGCATCGGTTGGGTGCCGCAGGAGCGCGAAGTGTTTCCGACCCTGAGCGTCGCGGAGAATCTCGATGTCGTCTATCGCGGCGGCCCGTGGACCAGGGCCGCGCTCTACGACCTCTTTCCGCGCCTCGCCGAACGACGCAGCCATTACGCGCGCCAGCTCTCGGGCGGCGAACAGCAGATGCTGGTGATCGCCCGCGCGCTCGCCACCAATCCATCCCTGCTGCTACTCGACGAGCCGGTGGAGGGCCTGGCCCCGCTCATCGTCCAGGAAATGATTGCCGCCATCCACAAAATGCGCCGCGAAAGCGCCATGAGCATCATCATGGTCGAGCAGAAACACGATATCGCGCTCGCCCATTCCGACCGCTGCCTGGTCATCGATCACGGCGCCATCGTGCACACCTCCGCCAGCGCCGAACTCTTGGCCGACCATGCCCTGCTCGACCGGCTGATCGGGGTGGCGGAATAGTGGACGGTCGCAATTTCAGCGGTATTCGGGTTCAGATGGGCGGCCTGCCGGGCTAGAATATGGTCCGAATCCCCGAGTGCCCCCATGACCGTCCGCCGCCTCGATCCCATTCTCGTTGACCGCATCGCCGCCGGCGAGGTGGTCGAACGGCCGGCTTCGGCCGTCAAGGAACTGGTCGAGAATGCGCTCGATGCGGAGGCGCGGCGGATCGAGGTGACGATCGAAGCGGGCGGGCGCAAGCTGATCCGCGTCGTCGACGATGGCTTAGGGATGAGCCCGGAAGACCTCGCCCTGTGCGTCGAGCGCCACGCCACGTCGAAACTGCCCGATAGCGATCTCTCCAACATCGCCACCCTGGGCTTTCGCGGCGAAGCACTGCCATCGATCGGCTCGGTCGCCCTGCTCGATATCGCCACCCGCGCCAAGGGCAGCAATCAAGGTCACGCCATCCGCGTCGACCAGGGCCGCAAGAGCGAGGTGATGCCCTCGGCGCATCCGCTGGGCACCAAGGTCGAGGTGCGCGATCTGTTCGCGGCGACGCCTGCGCGGCTGAAATTCCTGAAGAGCGAGCGCGCCGAGGCGCAGGCCGTCGCCGATGTGATGCGCCGGCTCGCCATGGCGCATCCGCAGGTACGCTTCGCGCTCAACGGCGACAATCTCACCGGCTTCGATCATGTCGCCTGCGCGGAGGGCGGCGAAGGTCTGCTGGCGCGGCTGGCGCAGGTGCTGGGCAAGGAGTTTCGCGACAATGCGTTGGGTGTCGACGCGGAACGCGAGGGCCTGCGCCTGACCGGCTATGCCGGCCTGCCGACCTTCCATCGCGCCAATGCGCAGAGCCAATATCTTTACGTCAACGGCCGCCCGGTGCGCGACAAGCTGCTGCATGGCGCGGTGCGCGCCGCCTATATGGATTATCTGCCGTCCGACCGGCATCCGGCGCTGGTGCTCTATCTCGACTGCGAACCGCGCGATGTCGATGTCAACGTCCATCCGGCGAAGGCCGAAGTGCGCTTTCGCGATCCGGGCTTGGTGCGCGGCCTCATCGTCGGCGCGCTGAAACAGACCTTGGCCAATGCGATGCAGCGGGCAACGACGACCGGCGGCGAACGCACGATCACCGCTTTCGCGCGGCGCAGTTTCGGTGGCCCTGCCCCTTACACGCGGCCGATGCCACAACGGGCCTGGGACTGGACGACGTCGCCGGCCGCGCCCGCTTTTCAAGAACCCGCGCAAGCCGCCTTCGCGCACGATCAGGCGCCCGCCGCCGATATGCGCGCGCATGAAGCGCCGATGGCGCCGGCGGCTGTCGATGCGCCACTCGGCGCGGCGCGCGCGCAGGTGCATGACACCTATATCGTGGCGCAGACCCGCGACGGCATCGTCATCGTCGATCAGCACGCGGCGCACGAACGCCTCGTCTATGAAAAGTTGAAACGGCAGCGTGAAGCGAGCGGTATCGCGCGGCAGATGCTGTTGATCCCCGCGATCGTCGAACTCGATCCGGCCGAGGTTCAGCGCCTCGTCGATCACGCGGACACCCTGGCGAGCCTCGGCCTCATCGTAGAGCCGTTCGGCCCCGGCGCGGTCGCGGTCAGCGAAACGCCGTCGCTCTTGAAGGATGGCGACATGGTGCGGCTGGTGCGCGACATCGCCGACACTCTGGCGGAAGATGGCGCCGCGACGTCGCTCGAGCGCAAGCTCGATCACGTGCTGGCGACGATGGCCTGCCATCATTCGGTGCGCGCTGGCCGAAGGCTCAACGGCGAAGAGATGAACGCGCTCCTGCGCGAGATGGAAGCGACGCCCGGTTCCGGCCAATGCAACCACGGCCGTCCGACCTATGTGGAACTGAAGCTCTCGGATGTCGAACGGCTGTTCGGGCGGAAGTAGCGTTCAGGCTTTTCCAAACCGCATGAAGGCCACTTGCGTGTCGCCATAGTCACGGCGATCGAGCAGCACAAAACCTTCCGGCGCTTGCAGATCGGCCTTGGCGCTTTCCTCGACCACCAGCAAGGCTTCCGGCGCCAGCCAGCCGCCATCGCGCAAGGATGCCAGCGCCAAAGGCGCCAGATCGCGGCCATAGGGCGGATCGAGAAAGGCCAATGTAAACGGCTCCTGCGGCGGCATGGCGCCGAGGCGCGTGGCATCGCGGCGGAAGATTTTGCTGATGCCGGTGAGCGCCAGGCTTTCCACATTGGCGCGCACCAAGGCGCGACCCTCGACACTGTCATCGACGAACAGAGCGAAGCGTGCGCCACGCGACAGAGCTTCGAGGCCGAGCGCGCCGGTGCCGGCGAAGAGATCGATGACGCGCGCGCCATCGGCCGGATCACTATGCGCATGCGCGAGCACGTTGAACATCGCCTCGCGCAGCCGGTCGGACGTCGGCCGCACCGTCTGCGACGACGGCGCTTTCAGTGCGCGGCCGCGCAGACTGCCCCCGACGATCCGCATCGCCGCTTAGCGATCGCCACGCGGCGGGCGACCGCCAGGCTTGCCCGAAGGACGACCGCCGGGCTTGCCGCCAGGGCGTCCTCCACCACTTGGACGGCCACCACTCGGACGACCGCCACCGGGCTTACCGTCGAACTTGCCGTCGAACTTGCCGCCGAATTTGCCGGCTGGCCGATCACCGGTGCGCGGCCTGTCGCCATCGCGGGAAAAGCGCGACGGACCTTCGCCACGGGCAGGACGCTCGCCACGCGGGCCATCGCGTTTCTCAAACCGCGGACGGTCGCTCGGCGCAGGACGGTAAGGCACGGGCGGCTCGCCCTCGCGGAAAATGCGCGAACGGCCTTCGCCCCGTGGCTCACGACGCGGACCGTCACGCTTCTCGAAGCGCGGACGATCGCCAGACGGAGCGCCACGGGCCGAGCGGCCTTCGCGGGGCGCGTCTCCATCGCGGGAGAAACGGGGACGACCTTCGGTGCGCGGCGCCCGCGAAGGCAGCGTGCCGTCCGGCCTGTCGAAACGGGGACGATCGCCATCACGCGAAAACCGCGACGGCCCTTCGCCACGCGTCGGACGGTCGCCGCGCGGTCCATCGCGCTTCTCGAAACGCGGACGGTCGCCGGCGCCAGCAAAGCCACGTGCGGGCCGATCGCCGCCACGCTCGAAACGGCGCTGCGGCCGTTCACCGCCCTCTTGGTTGCGATCGCCTCTCGTCACGTCGCTGCGGCCTTGTCCGCGACCGGCCACATAAGGCGCGGGTGCGTCCGAAGTCGGGCGCGCGCCGGGCTTGCGCATCGGCCGCTCGCCACCGGCGGCTTCGGCGAAACGCCGGGCATTGCGCGACGAAGCGCCCTTGCCGCGCTTCGGCCGTTCGGCCGGCGTGACGCGTTCCACCGTCACGGCGCGACCGTGGCGATCCTGCGTGTTGTCACGCGTGACGCGCTTGCGCGCGCCCTTGGCATTCTGGGTCGTGCGTTCGTCGCGCAGGGTGGAGACATGCTTGCGCTTGCGATCGGGCGAATGCGGCTCGGCAGGACCCGGTTCTTCCTCGACGAAACGGCCGCGACGCTCGCGCGTGCGATCGGCATCGGGCGAAAAGATCGGCGCTTCGAAATCGGCGCCCGCATCCTCGGCGAGTTTTTCGCCGAGCTGATCCTTCAGCACGCGGGTGCGGATTTCCTCGATGGCGCCTTCGCCCAATTCACCGAGCTGGAAGGGACCGTAGGAAATGCGGATGAGCCGGTTGACCTGCAGACCGAGATGTTCGAGCACGCGCTTGATTTCGCGGTTCTTGCCTTCGCGCAGGCCCATGGTGATCCAGACGTTGTCACCCTGCATGCGATCGATATGCGCTTCGATGCCGCGATAGTCGACGCCATCGATGGTGACGCCTTCGCTCAGGCGATCGAGGATCGACTGATCGGTCTCGCCGAAGGCGCGCACGCGATAGCGGCGCAGCCAGCCGGTCGCCGGCAGTTCGAGCACGCGCGCCAAGCCGCCGTCGTTGGTGAGCAGCAGCAGGCCTTCGGTGTTGATGTCGAGACGGCCGATGCTGACGACGCGCGGCAATTCCGGCGGCAGGGCTTCGAAAATGGTCGGCCGTCCCTCCGGATCCTTATCGGTGGTGACGAGGCCGCGCGGCTTGTGAAACAGGAACAGGCGCGTGCGTTCGCGCTGGGCCAACGGCTTGCCATCGACCGTGATCAAATCCTTTTCGGTGACGTTGCGCGCCGGGCTGTCGAGCACCGTGCCGTTGACGGCGACGCGGCCTTCGGCGACCCACAATTCGGCGTCGCGGCGCGAGCACAGGCCGGCGCGGGCCATCACCTTGGCGATGCGCTCGCCGTCATGGGCGGATTCGGCCGGCGCGGCATTGGTGCGCGGCCGTTTGAACCCGGACTTGCTGAATCCGGGCTTGCTCGCGCCGGGCTTAAACGAATCAGATCGGGCGCCCCGGGCCTTGCTGGCGCCGGGTCTCGGAGCGCCGGGCTTGCGGCGCCCGCGCCCTTCGTGGTCAGTGTCTCTTGTCATGGATGTCTCGCGTTTGGTGGACCTGTAGCAGAGCGCCATAGCGTTTCAAAGTTTGGCGGGTCGCCAAACGCCATGAAGACGCGTCAAAATAAGGATTCTCAGCCGATCGCGTTGCGCGATTGGCTGAGATGCCGGGGTCGATAAAGGAACAGAATGTCTGCGGGTGAACGGATCGATCCGATGGGGATGGCGCTGGAAGCGGCCGAGGCCGCCGCCGCCCGGGGCGAGGTGCCTGTCGGCGCCGTGATCGTGCGCCAGGGAGCCGTGCTGGCGGTGGCGGGCAACCGCACCCTTGCGGACCGCGACCCAACGGCCCATGCGGAAATCCTGGCCATCCGGGCGGCGGCTGCCGCCATCGGCTCGGAACGGCTTTTGGACTGCGACCTCTATGTGACGCTGGAGCCCTGCGCCATGTGCGCCGGAGCGATCTCTTTTGCCCGGATTCGCCGGCTTTATTTCGCGGCAAGCGATGAAAAGGGCGGCGCAGTCGAAAATGGCCCGCGTTTCTTCGCCCAGCCCACCTGCCACCATGCGCCGGAGGTCTATGGCGGCATCCGCGCCAGCGAGGCCGCAGCCCAACTCACGGACTTCTTCAAACAGCGGCGATGAGAGGCAAAACAGCGGCGGGCGATCAGGGATCAGACCCGTCCCGCACAGGGTGCTGCTCACCAAAGCGCCGGGACCGTTTCCGGTCTAGGACACCTTAGCGTGCAGGCACGCCTGGGCGTTCTTGGAAGTCTCCCTAGACTTGTGGCCAATTGTGCGCTATGCGCACATAGTTTTTATTTTGCGCACACAGGTTAGCCGCAGTTTTGAAGAAGTCAAGGGAAGAGCCAGGAGCAGAAGCTGCTCAGGACCGCGCGCGGTCCTTCGTAACCAGCATGGATCGCGGGCTGCGGGTCATCCGCGCCTTTGGCGAGCGGCGGGCTTTTTTGACTGTCTCCGAAGTGGCGGAACGAACCGACATCTCGCGCGCCGCCGCGCGCCGCTTCCTGAAGACGCTCGAAGCGCTCGACTATGTCGGCACCGCCGATGGCCAACGCTATTTCCTCAAGCCTTCGGTGCTGACGCTGGGCTTCGCCTATCTGTCGTCGCTTGGCCTCAACGAAGTGGTGCAGCCGGTTCTTACCTCCATGCTCGATCGCACCGGCGAGCCGTGCAGCTTTGCGGTGTTGAACGAAACGGACGTGCTCTATGTGGCGCGCGCCTATAATCACCAGCCGCTGCGTGCCGCCATTCGCGTGGGCGACCGCCTACCGGCCTTTTCGACCGCCCTGGGCCGCGTTCTCCTATCCGGCAAGAGCGACGATGAACTACGCGCCATCATGACGACGATCCAGCTCAAGCGGCACACGCCCGATACGATCATCGATCCCCTCCTCATCATGAATGAGATCGCCAAGATCCGCCGACAGGGTCATGCCTTCTCCGCCAGCGAGCAGATTTTCGGCCTCACCGCCATCGCGGTGCCGATCCGCAATGCGGCCGGCGAAATCATCGCCGGGCTCGGTGTCAGCACGCAGTTCCCCGAAATGGCCGCCAAGCTTGAAACCGCCATCGTGCCGCAGCTCAAGGATGCCGCCGCGACGATCGAACTGGCGATGCGCACGAACCCCTCGCCGCTCTCGATTTAGCTTTCCGTCATTGCGAGAAGCGCAGCGACGAAGCAATCCAGGGCGCGTGGTAGAGTAAGAAACACCTACGTTACAAGCGCCATTTACATCGACGATCCTACACCCTGGCTCCTGGATTGCTTCGCTGACGCTCACAATGACGGCCCGATGTTTCCGTACAGACGACAACACACGCACTTTCCTGCACGTTTCCTTCCCAGAAAAATCGTTTAACATCGCTGCCAAATAATCAGTCTGGGAGGACACCTTTGCGAGGACGCACGTTCCGACGTTCATTTCATCTTGCCTGCGCCGTGCTGGCGCTTTCCGCCGCCAGTGCCAAGGCGCAGGATTTTTATGCCGGCAAAACCATCGATTTCATCATCGGTGCCGATGTCGGCGGCGGCTATGATATTTACAGCCGCACCATCGGCCGTCATCTCGCTCGCTTCATTCCGGGCCATCCCAACGTCCTGCCCAAGAACATGCCCGGCGCCAGCAGTGCCGTCGCGGCGGCGACGCTTTACAACATCTCGCCCAAGGACGGCACCGCCATCGGCGCCCTAATGCCGGGCGCCGTGCTCGATCGCGTCTTCGACAGCCGCACCGCCGGCAATTTCGTACCGTCGAAATTCGCTTACCTCGCCAGCGCCGACAGCGGTACACGCGTCTGCATCACCTTCAACACGTCGAAGGTAAAGGACATGGCAAGCGCGCGGGCGCATGAAGCGATCTTCGGCGCCAGTGCTGGCGGCGGCTCGACGCGCGACTATGCGGCGATGATCGCCAAGACGGCGGGTGCGAAATTCCGCATCGTCAGCGGCTATAAAGGCACGACCGACATTCTGCTCGCCATGGAACGCGGCGAGGTCGATGGCCTCTGCGGCTTCGACTGGAACAGCCTCAAATCGCAAAAGCCGGATTGGCTGCGCGACAAGAAGATCAACATTCTTCTCCAGATCGCGCTGGAGCCCAATGCCGAGCTGAATCAGCTCAACGTGCCGATCCTCTGGAACTTCGTGACCAAGGATGACGATCGCAAGGCGCTGGAACTGATCGTCAGCCAGCAGGTGTTCCTGCGCTCCTATATCGCTCCACCGGGCACGCCCGAAACGCAGGTCAAAATGCTGCGCGAGGCTTTCGCGCGCACCTTGGCCGATCCGGAGTTTTTGAGCGATGCCGCGAAGGCGAAAATCGACATCAATCCGTCTTCCGGCGAGAAAGTGCAAAAGGTGGTGGAGACGCTCTATGCCACGCCGGCCGACGTGGTGGCGCGAGCGCGCGAGTTGATGACGCCTTAGGGACTCTCGCGAATATCCAACCGTCATTGCGAGCGCAGCGAAGCAATCCGGGAGCCACGGTGTAGGCTATACCACGCACCCCTGGATTGCTTCGTCGCTGCGCTCCTCGCAATGACGGATTAGCTCGAAAAGAACTCGACCAAAGCCTGGGCCGTCGCCTCTGCATTCTCTTCCGCCAGGAAGTGGCCGCTGTCGATAGCCTGGCCCGTCGCTTTCGGCGCGAAGGTTTTGTGCCAGACGTCGAGCGGCGAGCCGGCGCTGGCGGTGAGATAGAAATCGCCCCACAGCACGTGCACCGGCGCGGCGATGGTGCGGCCGACACCGAGATCGGCTTCATCGAGCGCGAGATCCTGCACGGCGCCGGCGCGATAATCCTCGCAGAAGGCATGGATGCGGGACGTATCGCCCCAGGCATTGCGATAAGCCTGCAAGGCTTCCGCACCGAAGGCGCTCAACGCGCCGCTCTTCGACCATTTCGTCAGCAGGCTTTCGAAATAAACATCCGGCCCTTGCGCGCGAATGGCCTCTTCCGGCTGCGGCTCTGGTTCCGACAGAAAGGCCCAATGCGCCGCTGGCGTGACGCCGGCCTTGATGTTCTTCCACACCTGCACTGTCGGCAGAATGTCGAGCAGTGCCAGTTTGTCGATGCGGCCCGGCTGATCGAGCGCCAGGCGATAGCCGACGCGGGCGCCGCGATCGTGGCCAGCGAGATGAAAGCGGACGTGACCGAGCTTTTCCATCACGGCAACCACATCGGCGCCCATGGCGCGCTTGGTATAGGCTTCGCCGCCGCGGCTCGTCGGCACCGACGACCATCCATACCCTCGCAAATCCATCACCACGACATGGAAGGATTTCGCCAGCACGGGCGCCACGTCGCGCCACATGACGAGCGATTGCGGAAAGCCATGCAGCAGCACCAGCGGCGGTCCCTCGCCGCCGCTGCGCGCGAAAATGCGACCGGCCCGCGTATCGATCCAATGGGAAGCAAAACCAGGGAATAAATCGGGATCGCGGTCCATCCGTCACCTCATATCGTCATCGCGAGCGCAGCGAAGCCATCCAGGAGCCACGGTGTAGACTATATGGACGCGCGCCTTGACAACCTGCCATGCGCCCTGGATTGCTTCGTCGCTGCGCTTCTCGCAATGACGGCTCCGGTGTGACCATTGCGCGCTGCGCCGACTTCGTCAACGGTCGCCATTCGATCGGAGTTCCAGTCGCACGCAGGATTGTTCATGAAGGTTTTCGTCACGGGAACGGCCGGCTTCATTGGCTTTCACCTGGCCCGCCATCTCCTCGATCTCGGCCACCAGGTCGACGGCTATGACGGGATGACGGCCTATTATGACGTGCGACTGAAAGAGAAGCGGCACGCGCTGCTCGGCACGACCAACAATTTCCGCGCCCATATCGGCATGCTGGAAGACGAAGCGGCGCTGAATGCTGCGGCCGATGCGGCCAATCCGGATGTCATCGTCCATCTCGCCGCGCAGGCCGGCGTGCGCTACAGCATCGAACATCCCAGAGCCTATGTGAACACCAATCTCGTCGGCACGTTCAATGTCATGGAACTGACACGCCGACTGAAGCCGAAACATTTTCTCTTTGCTTCGACCAGCTCCGTCTATGGCGCCAACACGGTGATGCCTTTCGTCGAACAAGAGCGCACCGATCATCCTCTTACGCTTTATGCGGCGAGCAAGAAAGCCGGCGAGGTGATGACGCACTCTTATTCGCATCTGTGGCACATCCCCACCACGGCCTTCCGCTTCTTCACGGTTTACGGCCCCTGGGGGCGCCCCGACATGGCACTCTATAAATTCGTCGATGCGATCGAGAATGACAGGCCGATCGACATCTACAATCACGGCAAGATGGCCCGCGATTTCACCTATGTCAGCGATCTGGTGAAGGCGGTTGCCTTGCTGATCGACTGTATCCCGCCCGCTGGCGGTGCGGCCGACCTGACCGACGATCCCTCGTTGTCGCCCGCTGCCCCTTATCGCGTGGTCAATATCGGGCGCGGTGCGCCGGTCAACCTGCTCGACTTCGTCGAGGAGATCGAGCGCAAGCTCGGGAAAAAGGCGATCCGTAACTATATGGACATGCAGCCGGGCGACGTGCCAGCGACCTTCGCCAGCGCTGACCTGCTGGAACGCCTCACGGGCTATCGGCCGCACACCAGCGTGCGCGAGGGCGTGTCGGCTTTCGTCGATTGGTATCGGGCCTATCGGGCGGAGGGGTGAGCGGAAGCGCCGGATGTGTAACCGTCATTGCGAGGAGCAAAGCAACGAAGCAATCCAGGGCGCGTAGTAGAATGTAGCCTTGGCCCCTGGATTGCTTCGCTTCGCTCGCAATGACGGCACTCCGCTAACTTAACCCCACACCTCTTTCGATACATCGACGATCATGCGCAGCTTCGCCCATTGCTCGTCTTCGCTCAGGGTGTTGCCATCCTCGGTCGAGGCGAAACCGCATTGCGAGGACAGGCAGAGCTGATCGAGCGGAATGTATTTCGTCGCCTCGTCGATGCGGCGCTTGATCTCGTCCTTCGGTTCCAGTTTGCCGGTCTTCGACGTCACCAGGCCCAATACCACCGAGCGATCCTTCGGCACGATCTTCAACGGTTCGAAGCCGCCGGAGCGATCGTTGTCATATTCCATGAAATAGCCGTGCACCTTGATGCGGTTGAACAGAATGTCAGCCACCGGCTCGTAACCGCCCTCGCCCATGAAGGTGGAGCGATAATTGCCGCGGCACAGATGCATGGTGACGGTCATGTCGGCGGGAATATCCGACATGGCGGCGTTGATCAGATCGCCATAGGCGCGACCGATATAGTCGGGATCGTCGCCACGCTCCTTGAGGCCGTGGCGATATTTCTCGTCGCAGAGCATGGCGATGAAGACTTCGTCGAGCTGTAGATAGCGGCAACCGGCATCGGCGAAATCGCGCACCGATTTGGCGTAAGCCGCGCCAAGATCGGCGAAGAAATTGTCGAGCGAGGGATAGACCGTCTCCGGCACCGCCGTGCGTCCCGTCCGGCCATAGATGGCCGACGGCGAGGGAATGCACATTTTCGCCGTGCGCTTGGTATGATCCTGGACGAAGCGATAGTGATCGAGCATGGGGTGGCGCAAGTAACCGACCTTGCCGGTGACGCGGATGCCCTTGGGCCGCGTGTTCATGCCGGAAAAGGCCACGCCTTGCGTCATCTCATAGCCTTCGACGCCGTTCAGCCCTTCGAGATAATCGAGATGCCACCAGCTGCGGCGGAATTCGCCATCGGTGATCGACTGCAGGCCGACCTCTTCCTGTTTGGCGATGATCTTGAGGATTTCCGCATCCTCGACCTTGCGTAAATCCTCGGCGCTGATGCTGCCGGCGGCGCGCTTCTCGCGCGCCTGCCGCAAGGACGCGGGACGCAACAGACTGCCGACATGATCGGCGCGGAACGGTGGTTTCGCAGTTTGCATGGCTTCCTCCCCAAGCATGGTGCAGGGCTTGAGGACAGTCTTGCCGAAGCGCGGCGACGGGTCAAAGCGGAAATTTTTGCATCTTGAATTGGAGCGATTCCAACAAAAAGGCCCGCTCCTGCGAGCGGGCCTTTGAAAATGATGGTGGAATGATCAAGCGGCCTTCAGATTGCCGAACTTGATCAGGTTCTGCTTTTGGCCGTCGTTGCGCGGCGGCAGTTTGAACAGCCGCGCGGCGGTGCCGCCCAGAATATTGTGCTTGGCCTTCTCGCTGACGAAGGGCAGATCCCAGATCGTCGAGGGCAGATCGAAATCCCAGTGCGGATAGTCGGACGCGTAGAGCAATTGCGTTTCCGCATTGATCATGCGGAACGTCGTCTCCAGCGCGCCCATGTCTTGAATTTCCATCGGCTGCGACGAATAGAACATGTCGCGCATATAGTCCGACGGTTTCTTCTTCAGGATCGGGCATTCGGACGGGCGCAGCAGATATTCGTGATCGAGTTTCTGCATCAGGAACGGAATCCAGGCGAGGCCCGCTTCGATCCAGATCACCGGCAGTTTCGGGAAGCGCTCGCCCATGCCGTTCACCACCCAATTGGTGCAGTGAAGGATGTTGAACCAGCTGAAACCCAGCGCATGGGCCGAGATGAAGCGATTGCAGCTCTGGAAGGTCTGGCTACCCCAGTTCGGACCCGAGTGGAACGACAGCGCCAGGCCGCGTTCCTCGATGGCGCGGTAGAGCTTCATATAGGCGTTGTCGTAAACGGCCATGCGTTCACGCACGGTGGTGATCATGAAGCCGCCAACGCCCGGGCGGTCGCCGAAGGTTTCGACCATGCGCAGGCAGCCTTCCGGATCGCTGAACGGCAGGCAGAGCATGGTGTAAAGGCGCCCGCCCGATTCCGGGATCACCTTTTCGGTGACCCAGCGCGCATAGGCCCAGCACAGTTCGAATTCCATTTCCTTTTGCGGATGCAAGCCGATGTTGAGCATGCCCGTGGGGAACAGGCAGGAATAATCGACGCCCATGGCGTCCATCCAGCGCTCGCCGAGCTGCACGTCGCGGACGCGGTTGTTCTCCGTCTTCTCCGAGGCACGCAGCGGATAGCGCGTCACGCGGCCGCCCATGTCCTGATAGCCGAAGGTGCCCGGCGCCACCGCGCCGCGGCTGCCCTTGGCGCCCGCCGCCATCGCCAGCTGCTTGAAGACCTCGTTCTCCATGAAGGGGAGAATTTCGGACATATGCTCGTTTTCGTAGTGATGGGCGTCGCAGTCGACGATCATCACATCCTCGAACTTGCGGTCGCGCGCCTGTTTGGCGGCATGCGCCAGCAGTTTGCTGGTGTTCAATTCCTCGACCGATACGCGACGGCCGCGATCAGAAATCAGATCCATGACGTTATCCTTCCCAGGCTATTCTTGCCCAAATCTTATTCACTGCGAACTCAGCGGGAGCTCCAGCTCTGCCAGAGCCCCAGTTCGAACACTTGCAGGTCGACCGCTTTCAACAGCGCGCCACACAAAATCATGACGTCCGTGGCATTGACCGCGGAGGGCTGACCGATGGCGCCGAAGCGATTGCCGATATCGTTGTTGGCGCTGTAGAGCCGACAGATGGCAGCAATCAGCGCCTGTTGCGCATGCGGCTGGAATTTCTCGAAGTCGCCGTCGCGCAGCGCCTTTTCGATCTCCTGAGCCAAAGCCACGGCCCGCGCCGAGGGTTCGTTCTCGACGATTTCGTCAGGGGCTGGAATCTTGCGCAGCACTTCGACATGCGGGACTTGCGGAACATCGCCGCCGTTCTTCTTGCGCGCGACGGAGCGCGCCGCCTCGGTGCCGGGCTGCACGCCCTGCAGCATCGCCTTGGCGAAAGCCGCCTTGGCTTCCGACGGTGGTTCGGCGCTCATCAGCTTCTTGGCCATCGAACGCGCCGCGGTCGTCGCGCTACCCTTCCCGCCGCGCTTCGTGCCACTCTTGGCACCACTTTTGGCGGAGGCCCGGGTGGCTGTCTTGCTGGCTGTCTTGCCGGTCTTAGGCGACGACATAGACATCCCCGGCCTTCTCGACGACCTTGTATTTGCGCAGGCGAATGCGCTTGTCGGCGACATGGCAGCCGGTGCGCATGTCATATTCATAGCCATGCCATGGGCAGACGAAGTTCATGTCCTTTTCCGAGAAGGACAGGCCCATCGAGGTCTTGTCGGGACGCAGGTGCTCTTCCACCTTGGCGATGGTCAGGCCTTCGCAGGCGGGGCCGCCCTGGTGAACGCAGTAATTGCTGTAGGCGTAATATTCGCCCTCATGCTTGAACACCCCGACTTCGTCCTCGCCGAGACGGATGATCTGGCGCTCGCCGTTCTTGAATTCAGACGATTTGCAGACGAACTGCTCAGGCATTGTCCTTCTCTCCCAAATTTCCCGCCAAACTTTGCCGTGGCGAGCTTTCTATGAGGGTGAAGTATCGTCCTGCCGTCGCCGATGTCCAAAACAATCCATGTCTGTGAGCCCAAAGTTTTTCTTTGGTCTAAATCCAGCCCATGCCTTTTTGCGGCGCACCAGCAGGTAAGATCACGGCTCTTTGTGTCATCCCGGACGCCGCAGGCGATCCGGGAACCAGGGGCAAATGGCAGGGTCTCAGTCGGACGCCCCTGGGTCCCGGATCATGCTGCGCGTGTCCGGGATGACCGAGGCTTCGATGGATCGCTACGTCAGCCGGCGCGCCCAGGGCTGGGTCAGCTCGAGCATGGCTTCCACCAAGCGCTCGATATGGGCATCGACCTGGCCGTCATCCAGCGCCCAGCGGCCGTTGCGGCGGCGCGCGATATAGAGCGTCCAGGTCAGCGCCGGCCGGTCGATCCGCCGCGCCGCTAAGGTGCCGGCCCGGACCTCCCGGGCAACGAGGCTGTAAGGCAGGATGGTGGCGGCGGTGCCGCGCGCCACCATGGTCTTCATGGTCAGCATCGAATGCACTTCATAGGCGACGTGCACATTGAGCGACAGGCGCCGCGCCTCGGTCTCGACGATGTGGCGCAGAATGCCGCGCTCGCCGCCGATGGCGAGATCGTAACGCAGCGCCTCGGCGAAGGAGACGGTCTCGGTGACGGGCTGCTTGTCGGGCGCGGTGATCAGCAGCAGGTCTTCCTCGATCAAGGCGCGGCGGATGAGATCGGGCCGCTCGTCGACATTGTAGAGAAAGGTGATGTCGACCTGATCGTGATCGAGCGCATCGAGGAGGACGGGCGTGCGCTCTTCCACCAGGGAGATGGCGACATCGGGCAGGCGCTTTTCCGCGTCCATCAGAATGTCGGGACCCAGCATCACCACCATGCCGGAATTGACGCCGAGGCGCAGATGCTCCTGCTTCCGGGCATTGAGCGCCCGCACGTCGCGCGCCGCCTGATCGACTTCGCCTAAAATGCGCTGCGCCCGCTGATAGAGCAATTTTCCCGCCGGCGTCGCGGTGACGCCGCGCGAGTGGCGCAAGATGAGGGAGACGCCGAGTTCGGTTTCGAGCTGGCGGATCTGCGCGCCGAGCGCCGGCTGGGCCAGATGCAACGCCTCGGCGGCCGCCGTCATCGTGCCGGCGTCGATCACCTTGATGAAATAGCTGAGCTGGCGAAGATTGATGGTTTCCTCCCTATTGTTCTTCGCCGCTACAGAGCCGGAGTGGAGTGACTGTGGCTGTGGCCGTCGCCGTGGCTGTGGCGATGGCCGCCCGACACCACCGGCACCACATTGATCTGGCCGAAGCGCACGCCGCGCTCGGCGATGGTGCTTTCGGCCAGTTTGCGCACGTCGGCCGTCGGCCCCTTGAGCAAGGTCACCTCCATGCAATGGCGATGATCGAGCCTCGTGCGCATGGAGGAAATGGTGAGGTCGTGATGATCGTGCTGGGCCTTGTCGAGGCGCAACGCCAGATCGCGGCCGTCGTAGTCATAGACATAGCTGACGGCGGCGACGCATTCCGGCGTCTCGCTGCCGGCTTCGGTGCGCACCAGGGCGTCGCGCACCAGGTCGCGAATGGCCTCCGAGCGGTTGGAATAGCCGTTCCGGGCCATGAAGCTGTCGATCGCGGCGGCGATGGCATCGTCGAGGCTGATGGTGAGGCGTTGCATTTTTGTCTCCGGGCGGCGGCTGGCCGACAAATTTTCGGGTTTCGGCCCGGTCCCGGGCCGGGATTCTTCTAGCAGAACCGCAGGGCAAAGGGCACCAGCGGCCGGACGGGCCGGAAGCTCGCGGTTTTGGCTTAATTTTCGGGCTGATCGGCCGCCGCCATCTTGCGCAAATCGGCCGCCTATGACTATCGTCGCCGCGCGCGGGCGTAGTTCAATGGTAGAACGGAAGCTTCCCAAGCTTCATACGAGGGTTCGATTCCCTTCGCCCGCTCCAAAGCCCATTTTCAATTTTCCGATAATCGCAATCCGTGGGCGGTCAACTGGGAACCGAAGCGAGACGAGTAGTGTCTACAGAATCTCCAACCCTGAATGACGCCCCACCACGGGGAATATTTGGGTGGTTCTTCACTGTATTCTCCTTCATCTTTGGCTGTATGTTGGGTGTTGCTGTCGCTGATCGCGAAGCTAGTGATTGGCTTTTTCGATGGTCAACGCTGATTGCAGGTGTTTTCGCCTTAGCAGGTGCTGCCGTAACAGTGTGGCAAATCAGAAAGCAAATCTCTCAAAGTCAGATGCTCTCCGATCGTGAGCGGGACGCAGAGAGCTATGCTGCTCGATCCATCCTCCCGCTCGCTCTCAGCGAAATTTGTGAATATAGCGCATCCTGTTTGAAGCAACAAAAAGCCATCTTCGATGCCATTAGAACTGGTGACAACCCCGATATAGTTTTTCCGAAGCTGTCGCCCAGCCTAATTGGGTATCTGCGCGACGCTGTCCGCTATTCGAAAAGCCCTTACGCTAAAAAAATTGCCGATCTGATTGCACACTTCCAAGTCCAACAGGCTAGACTAAGGGATCTACAAGAAGAGGTGCTGCGGCGAGGAGCTAGTGGGGTCTTCCCCCCTTACCTCGATCAAGCGATTCTCGATGCTGCCGAAGTTTATGCTCTGGCTTCATCTCTTTTTGATTATGCTCGCCGGCAAGAGGAAGGCGAACGCCCAACGGCATCGATAGAAGCGATGGCATCGGCCCTGCGTATAAATGGATTTAATCCTGAAGAGGCTGAGTCTACTTATCGACTACTTAGAGCATACGAGAACAGGCCTTAGGCCCTCCTCAACCTGTAAAGACCGCTGGACCGATCAGCCGGCTGACGCGGTCGCACAGAAAGGCGAGACCGAGCGGATTGCGCTTCTGCTGCCAGCCAAATCTCCTCCTGGAACGCCTGCAACTACTCGCGCGTTAAACCTTCATCAAAGGAGGGAGCCATGGACCATAGCCAACATGTGCGTCTCACGCTCGCCGAAATCACGCCTGATGTCGTTGAAGGCGCGACCATTTATGGGCGGGACGAGGAGACCATCAGCAGCGTCGATCATCTGCACGGATCGGGTGAGAAGGCGCAAGTTGTGTTTGATGTCGGCGGATTTCTCGGCATCGGCTCGAAGCGCGTCGCGCTTTTCGCAAGCCAGCTCGACTTCATGCGCGACGAGAACGGTGCCGTTCATGCGATCACGCAGATGACCACCGAGCAACTGAAAGCCTTGCCTGAACATACCGACTGAGCACGGAACGACGATCGTTTACAGGCATTGGTCTTGATCTGCAGCTCGCATTGCAGATGGCGGGTCATCCAATAAGCCCTCGGCTCGCCGCCCCGTCGTTCGACCACATGTGCTGACGTGCCGGCCGAACGACGGGGCACTTCTACCAGATGCAAGTCTACCAGATGCACATGCATCATGACCCTGGATACCCGTGCATCGCGCGCATCGCCAAGCTTCGGCCTATTCTGCTCCCATCAGACGATTGAGGTGCGGAATGCGAGTTGCGATTATAAAACACGGGCAGATCAACCCGTTCGTATTGATCCCGCTGATGGCTTTGGCAGGCGTGCTCTTTCTTGCCGGCACTGTTCTCTTCCTGATCGCGACATAGATCTGGCTGCGATCGGACATGTCTTTCATCAGTGAGTGGATCGAAAGTGGCGAAGGCTATCTGCGGGAAGAAAAATGCGACGGTGAGACCATGCTCGTTCGCCATACGTCAACGGGCACAGAGCATTCCCGCGTCGCGCTCGACGGCAATCTGGTGGCCGAGATCGTCGACAGACAACGACGCGGCATGATCGTGCGCCGCTACCAGCCCGGCATTCTCGACACGGCGATCTATGATTTAGCCGGCGCCGTCTCGGAGCGAGAAGAAGGCCGAAGCCAGCCAACGGGATGAGCTATCCGGACCCGCCCATAAGAACGCCCGTTTATTTGAACGAGACGTCCTCGACTTTGCGTCCGCTTTGAACCGGATGGATGAGTTCGCTTAAATCAAACCCCTGCGCAATCGCTTCTTCCAAATAATCGCGCTCGATTTCAACATCCAGCCTGGGCTGTCGGGCAAGCAGCCAGAGGTGTGCCCGGTCGGGTGTCCCGACAAGGGCGACGGAATAATCGCCGGCGAGCTTCAAAATCCAATAGTCGCCTTTGGTGAAGGGTATCCAGCGCAACAGTTCCGGCAGGAACGAGACAGTCAGGATCGCATTCGTGGTGTCGACCGGTTCGGCCTCGCCGACCGACTGGACCGGCTTTCCTTCGTTATTCAGGCATCGATTATCGACGCGAATTTTCCCATTCTCGGCAAGGCTGTAGGTGGCGGTGATATCGGTTGCGCGTTCGTCCTCCCATTTCAACGGAAGGCGGCAGATTTCAAACCAGTCGCCTCCATATCTCTTGAGATCGACATGACCGACCGCTGTTACGCTGCGCTCTGGCTGCATGATGCCGTTCCTTTTCACAAGCTATAAGGAACAATCTTCGGCAATCAGAGAAGTTGCATTGGGCTTTGGCCGTCCCTAGCAGGCGCCGCCAGCATCCCTAGTCATCAGAGTGCGCCAGCAGCGTCTCAAAACGCTTATTCAGAGCTTCTTCCGCACGCGCCAAATCCGCGATACGCGCCTTTTGCCATGGCCGATCAATGTCGAGAAGGTCGTTGCGCGCCGCGGCCAGCATCCGATTCACCTCGACCGCCTGCGGCCCGCCCATGCCCTTGCTCGATTGCACCATGTTGTCGGCATCGAGCGCGCGACGGAACATGGATTCCGACAGCGGTAGCGCGCCGACAGGAAAATCCAGTTCGTCCGCCACCTCGCGCCAGAGGCGCTGCGCTTCACTGAACGCAATCTCGCTCGCACGTTGCCCTTGCGCCCGCAGATGTTCGACGAGGCGCGCCGCAAAATGGTGGCCGATGCGGAACGGGATGTCGCCGTCGCGCTGCAGCACGTCGGCTAATTCGGTCATGGTCGAGAATTCCTGGTCGACTTCCTGCTTCGCCCGCACCGCATCGAAATGCAGCGCGCGCACCACCTCGCCCAGACTGTCGAGCACCAGCGCCATCAGTTCGATGGTGGCTTGCGGCTGGTTGCCCTGTTCGGGATCGATGAAGGGTTTGTAGTCGCCCATGCCGGTCGCGACATTATGGGCGACGAGGGTGAAAGATTGCGCCGAACCGATCAGGCGGCTGGCGCGGCCGCGCAGGAAGGTGAGTCCCAAGGGATTGCGCTTTTGCGGCATGATGCTGCTGCCGCCGGTCTGCGCGCCCGATGCCAGCAGCAGCCAGGGATGGGGTTGCGCATATTGCGCGGTGAGATCGGCGACGAGAGCGCCGATCGTCAAGCCGCAGGAGGTGGCAAGGCCCGCCAGTTCGGCGCCGAGATCGATGGGGGCGATCTGGCCGGCATCGAAGGAGTTTTCGATGAGACCATCGAAACCCAACAACTCCGCCAGGCGCATGCGGTCGATGTCGAAACTGGACGTGCCCATGGCGGCGGTGCCGAAGGGCGAACGGTTAATGCGCGGATAAGCCTCGCGCATGCGCTCGGCCAGGCGCGCGAAGGCGCTCAGAAAACCGAGGAGATAATGACCGAGGGTGAGCGGCTGCGCCTGCACGCCCCAGGTATAGGCCGGAACCACATCATGTGGATGCCGGGACGCGAGGTCGAGCAGCGCGGCGCGTGTTTCGATCAGACGGGTGAAGACATGCAGATAGTCGCGGCGCAAGGCCAGGCGCTGCAAGGTGGCGCCGAGATCCTGCCGGCTGCGGCCGATATGGACGCGCGACACATCCGGCCCGGCGAGGGCAACCATCGCCTTCTCGAACTCGAGATAATCGCCGGGGCGCTCGCCACCCGCTTCGCCGCGCACGGCGACTTGCGCAATCGCTTCAGCGATGGTGCGGCCGAGCGCCGGCGGCAGCAGGCCGCGCTCGACCAGCATCACCGCCGAGGCCTTGTTCATCTCAACGAGCCAATGAAACGCATCGGGCGCGGTGGCGCGCCCCGAATCCTTGATCAACGCGGCGTCTCCGTGCCGAGATTGGCGGCGGCCACCACGGCGGCAAGACTGTCCGTCTCCTGCTTGAGGAATTGCACGAACTCCTGCGGCGTCGACGGCGGGGCCGGCGTTTCCAGCGAGGTCTTGCGCAGTTCCAAAGTAGCCGGGTCGGCATTCATGGCGCGCACAGCGGCATTCAGTTTTTCGACGATCTCCTTCGGCGTGCCTTTCGGCGCGAACAGTGCCGTCCAGAACGAGGCGTCGATGCCTTTGAGATATTTGCTCTCGTTCACCGTCGGCAGATCGGGACGCTGCGGATCGCGCTCGGCGCGCAGCACGCCAAAGGCCTTCATCTGGCCCGTGGTCAATTGCTGATCGACGGAGGCCAGCACCGCCACGGCGAGATCGACATGGCCGGCGCCAATGTCCTGCAGGATCGGCCCGGCGCCGCGATAGGCGACATAGCGCACTTTCAGCCCGGCCTTCTGCATGGACATCGCCGCCGCCAGATATTGGAAGGTGCCGACGCCGGGATGGGCGAGCGACAGGCCCTCCGGATTGGCGCGGCCATAGTTGATCAGTCCGTCGAGCGAATCGAACGGCAGGCCGGTGCGGCCGAACAGAACCGCCGTCGATCTGGCGATGAGCGCCACCTGTTCGAAATCGGTCACGCGATATCGCGTCGATGGATTGACCAGCGGCGTGACGATCATTTCATTGGTGGTGCCGAACAGCAGCGTATAGCCATCGGGCGTGGCGCTCGCGACCTTCATGGCGCCGATCGCGCCGCTGGCGCCGCCGACATTTTCAACGACGACGGACTGGCCGAAATATTTCTCGAGAAACGGCGTGCCAACCCGCGCCGTGATGTCGGCCCCGCCGCCGGCCGGATAAGCAACCACCAAGGTGATGGGCCGTGACGGATAGGTGCCCTGCGCTAGGGCCGGGCTGCCGAGCCCCACCGCAGCCGCCAAAAGTGCGGATTTCATCCCAAAAGACATGTGCCCTCCCCTCTTTTCGAGGGCTGCACATTTAAGACTTGCTCACTCATACGAAAAATACGAAATTTACATCTTCACATAGCATATTTGATATATGAGCTCTCCCTCTCACCTGCGCGCCTTTCGCGCCGTCATGGAAACCGGCGCCGTCACCAGCGCCGCCACCGCCTTGCGCCGTGCGCAACCGCAGATCAGCCGGTCGATCGCGGAGCTTGAAGCCGAGATCGGCTTTCCGCTGTTCACGCGCAAGGGCCGCCGCGTCGTCCCCACCGAACGGGCGGTCAAATTCTACGAGGAAGTGTGCAGCGCGCTCGACGGGCTCGATCGCGTCGACCAGATGGCCGACGATCTGCGCCGCGAAGCCTCCGACGAATTGCGCATCCTGGCGCTTTCGCACGCCGCCTATTCCATCGTGCCGCTCGCCATCGCCCATCTGCGCCGCGAGCGGCCCGACCTGCGCGTCGCGCTGGAGATCGTCTCGCGCAATGCGATGGGCGCCATCGTTTCCTATCGCAACTATGACATCGGCGTCGCCGTATTGCCCTTCGATGGGCCGGGTGTGCGGATCGAGGAAATCGGCCATGTGCCGATGAGCGTGTTCATGCCGCGCACCTATCCGCTGGCGCGCAAGAAAACGGTGACGGCCGCCGAGATTTGCGAACGGCCTTTCATCGCTCTGGTGCGCAACACGCCGCTGCGGCAGATGCTCGATGCGCATTTCGCGGCGCAAGGCCTGCGCCTCAACATCATGGTCGAGACGCAGACCGTGCGCGCCGCCTGCGAACTGGCGAGCCGTGGCGCCGGCATCACCATCGCCGATGCGATGACCGCGACGGCGGCCCTCTCGCCGGACACGCTGCTCCTGCCCTGGCTGGAGATCGCGCCCTCGCCTGTCGGGCTCATTCATCCGGTGGGCTCGCAACCGACCTCGGCCGCGCTGCGCTTCGGCGCCATCCTGGCGCAGGTGGTGCAAGCCGGGCCTCAGGCGTTTGGGCAGAGATGGCAGCCGAAGGGCTGAACTCAGTCTTTCGGCCCGATCCGGTTACGACACAGGGACTTTGCGCCGTTTCGTCGGCTTGCGCGCGGAGGTTTCATCCGATGGCGCGACGGTTGGCGCTGGCGCAGCGCTTGGCAATTGCTCCGCTTGATCTCCGTAGATGCGTTTCGCGAGCGATTTCGCATATTGTTCCGACAGCTTGCGATCGACGTCAGCCAAATCCTGCGTGGCGGCGATCGCTGCACCGATGACACCGTTGAAAATGTAATCGGCCTGCTCGTTGAGCGGAAACTCCGCGATGACGCTGCCGCTCTTGTCCGTCACGGATACTGTCGTGCCCAAAATGTTGGCGCTGCCGACGAGCAGCGACATCACGGCATTCTTATAATTCACGCCGTTGACCGTGATATGTACGCTCGCCTGTCGGCCGTTGGGCATATCCTTGACGACGGTCGCGGTTGCCGCCTTGGCGACGACCGATCTGATGTCGGTGGCGCTTTGCACCGTCGGCTTGGTCGATACGGACACGCTGCGCACCGACAACGGACCAAACTGATCGACGAGGGCCGTCTGACATCCGGCCAAAAGCGTCGCAAGCGCAACGACGAGCGTTGCCTTAACTACATGAATAATCATCCAATCCCCCCAATCTCCAAAGCTCTAGCAGCCGCTCAGGAGAGAGGGAATGTCGACTTAAGATCATTTGCCTGGAAATTGTGGATGGTGATCAGCGCCCGTCAGGGATGCCGGTGCCGAACCATTTGCCCTTCACCTGGTCGTAGTGCACGCCCGGATCATAGGAGCTGACACGCAGGCCAAGCGAGCGGGCCGAAAGCTCGCCGACGGCCGACAACAGCGCGTAGGAATTGACGACGCGATCGCGCTGCGCCGAGATCAGATTGACGCGCGATTGCAGCAGCGCCTGCTGCTGGTTCAGCACCTCGATCGTCGTGCGCTGGCCGACCTTGGCTTCCTCGCGCACGCCATTCAAGGCGATTTCGGCGGCGCGCACCGCCGCTTGCGTCGATTGGATAACGCGGGCCGAAGCATCCCACTGGCCCCAGGCCGAAACCACTTGGGCACGCACCTGATCGCGCTGCAGATCGGCCTGCAGACGGGCCTGGGCGAGCAATTCCTTCGACTGGCGGATCGAGGAATAGGCAAGGCCGCCGTCGTAGATCGGCAGGGTCAAGGCGCCGGTAACCGAAGCGGTCGTCGCATGCATGCCGACGAGGCCCTGCTGCTCATAGGAGCGGCTGACATTGGCGCTGGCATCGACGGAGGGCATCAGCGCGCCTTCGTTGATCTTCACCGACAGAGCCGTGACATCGACATTATGCAGGGCCGCTTGAATAAGCGGATGCTCGGCCTGCGCGCGATTGATGGCGTCGTTGAGCGAGCGCGGCACCAGGCGATCGAGCGGGCGCGCCGGATCGAGGCTTTTCGCCTCGACGCCGATATATTGCCGATAGGCGGCGAGCGAAGCCGCCAAGGTGGCTTGCGCCACGATGGCGCTGGCGCGGCCTTGTTCGAGCGCGGCCTGCGCCTGCGCGACATCGGTGCGCGTCAATTCGCCGATGCGGAATCGGCCTTCCGTCAGCCGCAATTGCTCGGCCAGCACTTCGACATTGTTGTTGTTGAGATTGAGCGTCGCCGTATCGCGCAACACGTTCATGTAAGCTGCCGCCGCATTGGCGAGCAGCAATTGTTCGCTCTGGCGCAATTGTTCGCGCGAACCTAGCACCTGCGAATCGGCCTGCCGCACGCCATTGATGGTGCGATTGCCGTTCCAGATATTCTGCGAAACGGTGACGCCGAACATGCCCGGCGTCGTATGCGACTGCAAGACGGCGCCGGTGCCGGCGCTCGTCGCATTGGTGCCGAGATATTGCACGCCAGCCTGCGCCTGCCCGGTGATGGTCGGACGATAGCCCGACGTCGCCTTCGGCACATTCTCATCGACAGCGCGGGTCGCGGCGCGTTGCTGGTTGAGGTCGGGATTGTTGCCATAGGCGCGCGTCAGGGCGCCGGAAATGGTTTCCGCGCGAACGGGCGCCATGCCAACGCCAGCGAAGATCGCCGCGCAGACGAACAGCGCTTGGCGAGCACCGACGCGAAGGGAGGCGTGGCGGGTTTGCGAAAGCCTGATTTGCAAGAACCTGACTTGCATATGATCGTGTCCAGAACCATTCCCGCCAGCTTGCTGCCACGTTAGCAGGTGCCGCCAGGGATGAGTAGCCCAATAGCATGAGCTGAGCGGGCCGCAGCCAGTCCCGCAAAACATCGGTTATAGCGTTTTGCAGTCTGACTTTAGTCAAACGCCACAAAGACGCGTCAAACCAATATCCCAGGCAAATTGCGTTTCGCAATTGCCTGGGACTGCGGCCCGACCGTTTACCAGCGATATTTCAGCCCGGCATAAATCGCCCGGCCCGTCCCCGGCTCGAACAAGGGCGAGGCCGCCGTCGCCTTGTCGATGATGGATGCGCTGGCGATATATTTGACGTTGGCGAGATTGCGCGCCTCGACATAGGCCGACCAATTGCCGCCGTTGTCATAGCCTGCCTTCAGGCCGAGCAAAGCATAGGCTTGCGTCTTCAGCGTATTGGCGCTGTCGACGAAATAGGCCTGCGGCACCCATTCGACATTCGGGCCGATGTAGAGCCCGCTTGGATGTTTGTAGAGCAGCTCGGCGCGCAGATAGTGACGCGGCGCGCCCGGCAGTTGGTTGTTGCCGTAGAGCGGATCGTTGCGGAAGCGGAAATCGCTGAACGTATAGGCAAGATTGAGCCAGAGCCGGTCGGGATTGTCCGACAGGGTCAGGATGTTCTTCAGCAAGGTCGCGCCCAACGCCGCCTCTATGCCTTGGTGATAGGTGCCGTTGGCATTGGTGACGTTGCAATTGCCAAAGGCGCTGTAAAGGCACAGCAGCTCGTTGCGGATGTCGGCGCGATAGGCGGCGAAATCCCAGGTGAAATCGGGCGTGCGGCCGCGCGTGCCGATTTCATAAGTGGTGGCGCGTTGCGGGCGGATGCTCGTCCAGGGAATGACGGGCGCGGGAAAGCTGGAGCTTTCGCCAAAACTCGGCACTTCGGCGCTGCGCGAGACATTGGCGAAGACCTGCCAGGCCGGCGTCACGTTCCACAGCAGGCCAGCCTTCGGGCTCCACAGATTGAAATTCGTGGCACCGGACTGATTGCCGTCGCTGAGAAAACGGTCCTGCCGGCTACGCGTGGCGCGGACGAATTGCGTGCCGGCGATGATCGCGACCGTCGGCAGCACGTAAAAACTGTTCTCCGCATAGAGCGTGGTGTTCTGCGCCCGATCGAGCGACGACGACAGCAGCGCGCCTCTGTTGCCGCCGAGATTGGCGAATTGCTGATTGTTGATCGCGCCGTTGTGCAGATTGACGCCGGCGACGAAGCGATTGCGGATGCCGCCGATCACCCGATCGTCGGTGGCGCGCACGAAGCCGCCGTAATCATTGTAGCGATAGTCGAGATATTGAAAGATCGGATGCATCAAATGGCGGTTGACATAGAAGGCGCCGAATTCGACCACCGTCTTGTCGAACCGCAACGTCGTCTTGTTGGCAAGGCGCAGAGTGTCGATGTTGCGCTGCTGATCACCGGTGATGTTGTTGAGAGCCGCTGTTTCAGGGATGGTCAGCGCCGAAGCGCGCGTCACCGAGCCTGGAATGCGCTGGCGCACCGTATTGGCGTTGAAATAGAAGCGCGTCTCGACATCGTCGGAAAAGCGGTAGCCGATATTGCCGCTGCCGCGGAACGACGAGCCCTGGCTGTGATCGCGAAAACCGTCGGCGCCTTGGGCCGAGCCGGTGAAATAGCCGTCCCAATTGCCTTGCGTGCCGCCGAGATTGAACTGGAGGCGGCGAAAGCCGAAACTGCCGCCATCGATGCTGATGCCGTTCGGCCGCGCATCGCGGCCGGTGGCGGTGACAAAATTGATGGCGCCGCCCAGCGAATTGGCACCGTAACGCAGCGCATTGGCGCCCTTGAACACTTCGACATGGCGATAGGCCGTCGGATCGATCTCCTGGAAATCGCCGTAGCCATCGGCTGTGTTGATGGGAATGCCATCCATATAGAGCTGCACGCCGCGCAGGTGGAAATTGCGCGACAGGCTGGAGCCACGGATCGACAGCCTGGTGTCGTCGCCCCATTTCGGCTGGGCAAAGACACCAGGCACATAGTCGAGGACATCCTTGATCGTGTTGGAGGGCGTCGAGTTGCGATAGCTTTCAGCGGGAATGACGACAACGCTGCCGGGCGCTTGCGCCGCCTCGCGCTGCGCCTGCGCGGTGCCGGGCGCCGTCAGCGAGCGCGGTTCATCGGACGGGCCTGCGCTTGGAAGGCCCGGTGCGACAGGCGCGGCGACGACGGGTGCCGATCGCTGGCGTTGACTGCGCGCCACGCGCGGCGCGCGTTGAGGCGTGGCCGGACGAACGGTGCGTTGCACCGGCCGGGCGCGCTGCGGCGCATCGACGGTGACGGATGGCAGGGATTCAGGGCTCGATTGAGCCGAGGCCGCGAACGGCACGAGAAAGGCGGCGGACGCGAGCCAAAGGCTGCGTGACCGCTGAAAAACGGACAACATGGAAAACTCCGAAGCTGAAGGAAGGACGAGCGCGATAAGCGCGCGGATTCAGCTCAGAGCAGGAGGGCCACGCGGCTGCGCAGCGAGAACGAGTTGCGTCGCGGGATCGCCTGATACGACGGGCAGGCCCATCGCATGGCTCGCGCCGAGGCGCACGCCAAAGGCGGCCACCACCGGCGGCAGGCCAATGGCCATGCCGCGCGCGATGCAGATCGGGCAATGGATCGCGCCCGTCTTGCCGTCGGGCGTATGCTGCCCGTCCGGCGAGGTGAGACAGAGAACGTAGCCCTCGGCGAGCGCGTCAGCACGTGGCGCCGACAGAACGCCGAAGAGAAACAGATTGAGGACGAGCGCATAGGCACCGGCGGCGCTGGCCAGCGCTCCAACCCATTTGCCTATGGACTTCAATCTCACCGTCAGTACCCCTTCATCCCTCTTAGCACGCGCGATTTGGGATGTCGGCGCCAGCAAATTGCGGCATCATGACGCGAAGAGGAGCAACAGGAGGGCTGACGATCCACTCATTCCCCGTTCATCCGCATCCTGCCATGGGCCTGCCATGGAGCCGCCACGTGCCTGCGGCATAGGAGCCTGGTTTGATGAAAGGAATTTCGATGAAGCTGAAACCGTTTTCCATCGCCGCCCTCGCTTTCGCGAGCTGGGCGGCCATCGCCACAGGAGCCTTGGCGCAACAGATGACTTTGACCAAAGACAGCCTTCCGCAGATCACCACCACGGGCACGGCGCGCGCCACCGACAAGCCGGATCAGGCGACCATTTATCTTGGCATCCGCGTCGAGAAGCCGACGGCCAAGGAAGCGGCCGACGAAGCCTCGAAGGCGTCCAAGACCTTCTTGAGCGATCTGCGCAGCCAGGGCGTCACCGATGCCGACATCAAGACCCAGCAGTCGCAGGTGGCGCCGATCTTCGACCAGGAACGCGCGCCCAACGGCAATATGATCCGCAAGCAGCGCGGCTTCATGGCGATGCAGACCTTCTCGGTGCGCGTGCGCGACGTGGCGAAGGCCGGCGATGTGGCCCGCCGCGCCTTGCAGAACGGCGCCAACATCTTCAACGGCGTCAATTTCGAACTGGCCAATCCGAAGGCGCGGCGCATTGCGCTCGGCGCTGAAGCGGCCAAGGCGGCACGCACCGAGGCGGAAGCCTATGCGAACGCCATGGGCCTGAAGCTCGGCCGCATCATGATGATGCAGCCGGCGGACGGTGGGCCGCATTACGCCGCCGCCCCCGCCGCCATGCGCATGAAGGCCGATGCCGGTGGCGCCGAGGAAACACCGATCCCGCTTGAGCCGGGCGAGGTCGAATCGGAAGCGGCCATGTCAGTGACCTGGGAGCTGGTCGCAAACTGAATGGTGAAACAAAAAACCCCACGTTTGGTGGCCGTGGGGTTCTAAGGCAGCGCCAGGAGGCACTTGAGGGCCCCGGGACGGTCAACCAAGCCGTGCCGTGAGACACGGCCGGCAGCGGCTTTAATTAAGCCCGCTGCCGGCCTTTCGTCAATTGGTTAAGCTACGGGCCAAGCAAACCTTTCGGCCGGCAGGCCTATTGAGAGCCTGCCGGTTCCACGCTAGCGTCGCCAGGGCTGGGAGTGGAAATGAATGACGAGATATTTGATCGGAAGCCTCGTGCTTGCCCTTAGCGCAGGATGGCTGTCGTCTGGTGCGCTCTCTCAAGGCGCAAGCGCCATTTGCGAAGGAACCACGGATAAAACGAGCCTTGGCTCAATCCGTATATGTGAGTCTCCAGGTGGAGCCGCCAAGGGTCTGCAAGCCCAAGTCGTCTTCAGCGATTCAAAAGACGGTAATATGCTCGCTGAGGCCTCCGGGACGGACGAGGGGCGCGAGATGGTTTGCGCATCGATCAGCGATACTCTCAAGAACAGCTTGCCAGCCTCTGGCTCTTCCTATCTTGCCGGCTCCCGCCGCCTCATTTGCAATTTCGGCTCGACTGCTTTGTCCGGCTTCGAACAGATCGCGAAAGCGCCCCCATCTCTAAGCCTGCCGGAAATCACCAAGAGACTCGAGCAGCAAAAGGCCAACACAACGCCAAACACAAGTTCTGGCCCTGTCAAAAAGCTTCTCGCGCGCGATCTCGCCGCGCAGACCAGCAAATGGGATGGGCAACGAATTGAAACAACGATGTCCTGCTTCTATGCAGACAAGAGCGACTATCGCTGCATCGGCGGCGGCGCCAGAATCGATATCAGCCGCGTGTCAAACGCCGAAGGACGCGAGTTCATCGAGGACCGCTGCGACACGCTGACGAAAAGCTCTTCGCGCACGTGCAATTTCCGTATCGTCTTCGTCTACGGCCGTTATACGACACACCGAGTGTCCGACAGAAGTGAAATCACGCTCATTCTCCCCGTCGGCGAGGTTGCAGAACTCTATCCGGCAACGAGTGGGCGACGCTAAGAAGCGCCGCCCCAAGATGTTGATAAAGTCGGTTTCGAGGTAGGCACGGCGCTCGAACACCTTTCCAGCCGACGGGCATGTTGAGAGCCAGTCGATTTCGAGATAGCGTTGCTGCGGCTGGGAGTTGAAGTGAATGGCGAGAAATTTTATTCGCTGTCTCGTGCTCGGGTTGGGTACGGGATGGCTTTTGTCTGGCGTGCAAGCCCAAAGTCCAAGCGCCGTTTGTCAGGGCCTGGAGTCAACGCAAATTGGCGACTTGAGGATGTGCGCTTCGCGAGACGGCGCCCCCAAGGGGCTACAAGTTCAAATCACCTTCGGCGATATGTCGACAGGTAAAGCCTTTGCCGAAGATGCCGCCAGCGAAAAGGGACGCGCAAGCCTATGCGCCATGGTGCCCGAAGTTTTTAAACTGGATCTTGGCCTGCCATCCACCGGCACCCACTGGCTTCCCAAGCCCAATCGCCTGATTTGCAATTTCGGTAATACCAATCAGGGGGGGTTTGAGCAGGTCGTTGCGTCCCAATCCCCGCCTCCGGAACCGCAGAAGAAATCGGAGCAAGCAATGCCCGATCTGACGGGCCCTACGAAGAAACTCCTCGCGCGAGACCTTGCCGCGCAAACCAGCAAGTGGAACGGGCAGCGGATCGAAACGACGATGTCTTGTTTCTACGCTGATCGGAACGACTATCGCTGTATCGGCGGCGGCACCAGGATCGATGTCAGTCGGGTAGCAAACGCTGAAGGACGGCAATGGGTCGAAGATCGTTGCGACACCCTGAGCAAGAGCACTTCTCGTGCCTGCAATTACCGCATCGTCTTCGTCTATGGCCGCTACACCACACACAGGGTATCTGACAGGAGCGAAATCACACTCGTTCTTCCTGTCGGCGAAGTAGCGGAACTCTATCCAGCTTCGAGCGGACGGCGCTAAGAAGCGCCGTCCTTTCCCTCACATCTGCGTCGCGGCCGACTGATGCCAGGGCACCAGGATGCGGCGCAAAACGGCGACGCCGCCATAGAGCAAGAGGCCGATGAGCGCCAGGATGAGGATCACGCCGAAGAGCTGGTCGACCTGCAATTCCTGCAGGCGCACCACGGCGAGATAGCCCAGGCCGGCATTGCCGCCGATGAACTCGCCAACAATGGCGCCGATGATGGCGAGCACGATGGCGACCTCGGCGCCGGTGAGGATCACCGGCAGAGCGGAGGGCAGTTCGAGCAGCAGGAAGGATTGCAGCGGTGTCGCCCGCATCGAGGCGAAGACCTCGCGATCGCCCGCGTCGGTCGATTTGATGGCGACGAGCGTATTGGCGAAGATCGGGAAGAAGGCGAGGACGCCGGAAATGACGATCTTCGATTCCAGGCCGAAGCCGAACCACAGGATGAACAGCGGCGCCAGCGCCACTTTGGGGATGAGCTGCAAGGCGATGATGAAGGGCTTGAACGCCCATTCGACCGGCGGCAGTTTCGCCATCAGCGCGCCGAGCGTGATGCCGGCGATCAAGGCCGAGAAGAAGCCGCCCAGGGTCTCCGTCAACGTCACCTGAATGTGGCGCCACACGCCGGGATCGGCGATCTGGGTGAGGAAGGCGCGGCCGATCTTTTCGGGCGGCGGCAGGATGAAGGGCGAGATCGTCGCGCCGTGCACGTAATAGGACCAGGCGCCGAAGAACAGCGCCAAAGTGGCGAGCGGCAGGACGATGCGCAGAATGGTTTCGCTGTTGCGCTTCATGCCGGATACCCCGCGATGTCGGAACGAATGGCGCGTACCAGGTTTTGAAATTCTGGGGTTTCCTGCATGGCGATGGTGCGCGGGCGCGGCAGATGAACCTCGTGCACGGCATGCACGTGGCTTGGGCGCGGCGACAGCACGACGACCTTGTCGCCGAGGAAAACCGCTTCGGCAATGGAATGGGTGATCAAGAGAACGGTGGCTCCGGTCGCCTTGCAGATGCGTTGCAGTTCGAGGTTCATCTGGTCGCGCGTCATGGCGTCGAGCGCGCCGAACGGCTCGTCCAAGAGAACCAGGCGCGGATCGATGGCGAGCGCGCGGGCCAAGGACACGCGCTGGCGCATCCCACCTGACAATTGCCGCGGCTGCGCCTTCTCGAAGCCTTGCAGGCCGACCAAGGCGCACAGCTCACGCGCCCGGGCGAGACGCTTATCCTTGGGCTCGCCGCGCAGGCGCAGCGGCAAAGCGATATTGTCCTCGATGCTGAACCAGGGAAACAGGCGCGAATCCTGAAAGGCGAAGGCGAGCGAGCGGACAGCTTCGCCGGCAGTTTTATCGCCTCGCGACTTCCACACCGAATGACCGCCGATCGATACGTCGCCTTGGGTCGGGCGCTCAAGGCCGCCGATCATGCGCAGCAACGTAGTCTTGCCGCAGCCCGAGGGTCCGAGCACGCTGATGAACTCGCCGGCCTTGGCACTGATGTCGATGCGATCGATCGCCTTGACGCTGCCGGCGGCGCTCTCGAATGTCTTGCCGATATTATCGACGAGTAATTCCGGTTGTAATTCAGACTGTGCTCGCATCCTCAGCCAACCGCCTTGTCGCGCGCCGTGTTGTCATAGAGTGCCGTCGGCGCAATGTTACCCTTGAGCATGCCGGAGCCGTTCATGATCTTCTCCGCCTCGGCCCATTGTTCGGGCACGTTGCGCAGAATGTTCTGCGGCCCCTTGGCCGTCCAGGTCTCGGCATTCTGCTTGAGATCGGAGATCGAGGTCTTGATGTCGTCGATCCCAGGCACTTCGAACGCCTTGCCGATGCCGCGCACGATCGGCTCGAGATCGGAAGCCTTGAGGATGGCGTCGATCGCCTTGTGTTCGGCGCGCAGGAAGCGGACGTAGAGATCCTGATTGGCAGCATAGGCCTGCGGCGCGGCGACATAGACCTGGCCGGGAATGCCGTCGTCGATCGGGAAGGTGACGACCTCGGGGATCGCCGCCTTGATCTTCACCAGCGAGGAAATGCTGGCCATGAAGCCGGCGATGCGCTTGGCTTGAATCAGGCCATAGCTCGCCGCCACGTCAGGCACGCGCACGCGCTCGACCTTGCTGCCATCGACGCCACCGCCACGCAGCAGCAGATTGAGCGTGCCTTCCATCGAGCCGCCAAGGCTGGCGACGCCGATGGTCTTGCCCGCGAGGTCCTTGGCGTCCTTCAACGGCGCGTCGGGCGCCGACACCATGTAGAAGGGCGAAATCTGCGCGATGGTGGCGATCGAAATCAGGGGCGCGCCGGCATCGACACGGCTGGTGATATAGTTGGCGCCGCCGGTGCGGGCGATCTCGGCCTGGCCGGCGATGACCAATTGCGCCGCCGTCGTCGCTCCCTTGCCGTTGATGACCTCGACGTCGAGACCTTCCTGTTCGAAGAAGCCGGCCACCTTGGCGTGGAAGACCGAGGCATAGGACAGGGAAAAGTTGAACGGCGTTACGAAGCGCACCTTGCGCAGCGGCTGCGCCACGGCGCGCCCGGCACCCGCCAACAAGGCCAGCGAAGCGCCCGCCGCGGTGAATTGGCGCCGATCGATCTTGTGCGTCATGTTTTCTTTCCTTTCTTCGAAGCCAGCCGAAACGGCGTGATGAACAGCGTAAGGAACAGCCCTTGCGCGCACATGCATACGCCCTACAGCCGCAGCGCGTTTCACCAGCTAAACATCTCATTTCAGCCCAAAAACTGCCGTCGAACTTGCCATGTCCCACCGGCAGCGTCGAGACGTCCTGTCGTCAACAGAGCCATTTGCCGTGAGGCAAATTTTCGCAATGCACCAACTTTGCCACCAACTTGGGCACCAACTTCGTCAATCGACACAGATGAGGCCTTTGCCCTGAAACGGCTGCGATTTGCTGTTTGCATTGGCCTTGGAACGTCGGCTGGAGCCGACGATGCGCGTGCGGGTATCTGAAAAAGGATAAGGCTATGAACAAATTCCTGCTTGCTTCGGCCGCAGCCGCCGGCCTCCTTTGCGTCGCGGCCACACCGGGTTCCGCGCAAGTGGCCGGCCCGCTGGGTGCCTTCACCGCACAATCGACCGACAACAACATCGTCCAGGCGCAGTTCCGTGGCGGCTTTCGCGGTGGTTGGCATGGCGGTGGCTGGCGCGGCGGCGGATGGGGCGGCGGCTGGCGCGGTGGCTATTATCGTCGCGGCTGGGGGCCTGGCATCGGCCTTGGCATCGCCGGTGGCGCGCTCCTCGGCGGGGCGCTCGCGGCGCCCTATTACTACGGCGGCTATTATGGCGGCGCGCCCTATTACGATGACGGCTATTACGGCGGCGCAGCGCCAGCCTATTCGGGAGGCGGCGGCGTGGCCTATTGCATGCAGCGCTACCGTTCCTACGATGCCGTCAGCGGCACGTTCTTGGGCTATGACGGCCTGCGCCATCCGTGCCCGTAGAAACACTTCGACTTTGACGGAAAGGGCGCGGGTCACCGCGCCCTTTTTGCATAGGGGCCTAACAAATTGTTGAAAGCGTCGTGCTGCGTCACTCCGGCTCTGGTCAAGGCAGCGGAGCGATGCGATGCAAGCATCCGCAGCAACAGTTTGGGGGAGCCTGCGTCATGCCATCGATCATCCAATCGCTTCTGTCGGCCACCTGGTTCGGTTATCTCGCCCGCATCGTCCTGACCTTCATGTTCTGGGGCAGCGGTCTCGCCAAGCTGATCGACTTCAACGGCGGCATGAACGAGATGGCGCATTTCGGCCTGCAGCCGGCGGCGCTCTTCAACATCGCCACGGCCGCCACGCAGCTCATCGGTTCGGCCCTGATCATCTTCAACAAGTGGACGTGGCTGGGCGCCGGCGCGCTCGCCGTGTTCACGGCCCTGACCATTCCGCTGGCCCATCCGTTCTGGACGATGCAGGAGCCGATGCGCACCATGGAATTCCATGTGGTGACCGAGCACATCAGCGTCATCGGCGCGCTGATGGTGGTGGCCTACGCGGCGCTGCGAAAATCCTGACCGTTATCGGCTTTAAAAAACGCGCCTCGCCTCAAATCCGGCAGACGCGTTTTCGCGACCTTGACATGCAACCTTTTAGTTGCCTATTATAAGCCATGGACGATCTCGACGCGGTCTTCCGGGCGCTGGCCGATGCAAGCCGGCGGCAATTGCTGGACCGGCTGTTCGCCCGCAATGGCCAGACGCTCAACGAGCTCTGCACCGGCCTCGACATGACCCGGCAGGCCGTCACCAAACATCTGGCGATCCTCGAAGAGGCTCATCTCATCGCCACCCGCCGGCAAGGGCGCGAGAAACTGCACTTTCTCAACCCCGTGCCGATCCATGCCATCGCCGATCGCTGGATCGGCAAATACGAGCAAGGCCGCCTGCGCTTGCTCGCCGATTTGAAGAAGCGTCTCGAAGGAGAGAGTGATGTCTAGTTCCCGCTTCGTCTATGTCACCTTCATCCGCACCACGCCGGCCAAACTGTGGCAGGCGCTGATCGATCCGCAATTCACGCGCCAATATTGGGCCGAAACCTGGCAGGACAGCACGTGGCAGCCCGGCGCCTCGTGGAAACTGATGATCCCCGATGGGCGCGTCGGCGATGCCGGCGAGATCGTCGAGATCGAGCCGGAGAAGCGATTGGTGATTTCCTGGCGCAACGAATTTATACCGGCCATGAAGGAAGAAGGCTTTTCTCTGTTGACCATCGAACTGGAGCAGCAAGGCGAAGTCGTGAGACTGTCGCTCGTCCACGAGATGCAGCGCGACGGATCGAAGCTGATCGAAGGCGTTTCCAGCGGCTGGCCGATGATCCTCGCCAGCCTTAAGAGCCTGCTGGAGACTGGTGAGTCTTTCGAAGCGACACGCAAGTGGCCGGAGGGCATGTAGTTGCGCGTAGAACGACGTGCGGTGCGTGACGAACCGTCATTGTGAGAAAGACCGAAGCCTTGGTGTCATCCCGGACACGCGCAGCGTGATCCGGGATCCAGGGGCGTGCGGTAGTATGCGTGGGATAGCTGCGGCACAGAGACTTTCAAGATTCGAGCGTTTGCCCTGGTTCCCGGATCGCCTTCGGCGTCCGGGATGACACCGAGACTGCGGTAGAAACGGCGGCCCCAACATTTGGTTGTGCCCAGCGAAACTTCTTTTCCTTAGGTCGCGCCTGCGCGCGATGTTTAGATGGTGCGGCTCTTGCTTGCGCGTCTTCCCGAAGATGCGTGCCTGAACTCCCCAACACTGGAGACCGCACCGATGACGACGCCGTTCGCGCGCCACACGCGCCCCCTCAGCAAGCGTATCGCGGCCTCGCTCCTCTTTATCGGTCTTCTCAACATCACCCAACCCGCACAGGCCCAGGACTGGCCGACACGATCGATCTCGCTGGTGGTGCCGCTTGGGGCCGGCGGTGGCGCCGATATCGTGGCGCGCATTCTCGCCAATTATCTGAGCCCGGTGCTCGGCCAATCGGTCGTCGTGGAAAATGTCACCGGCGCCGGTGGCATGATCGGTTCGTCCCGCGTGGCGAAGGCCGCCCCCGATGGCTATCAGGCCTTGCTCGGAACCGTCGGCACCCATGCGCAGAACCAGACACTTTACAAAGCGCCACTGTATGACTCGCGCACCGATTTCGAGCCGGTCGGTCTCGTGGTGGAAGTGCCCATCGTCCTGCTCGCCACCAATGGCATGCCGGTGAAAAACCTGCAGGACTTCATCGCCTATACCAAGGCCAACCAGGCCAAGATGCAATATGGCTCGCCGGGCGCCGGCTCCTCCAACCATCTGGCCTGCGTCTTTCTCAACGCCGCCATCGGGGTCAATGTCACCCACGTGCCCTATCGCGGCGCCTCCGATCTCTATCAGGATCTGATTTCCGGCCGCATCGACTATTTCTGCCCGACCAGCACGGCGGCGCTGCCGATCGCGCAGGAAACCAAGCAGACACGCGCCCTGGCGATCCTCGGCCGCGATCGCCTGAAAGTCATGCCCGACGTGCCCTCAGCCGCCGAACAAGGCCTGCCTGATTTCGAGGCCGGCACGTGGTTCGCGCTGTTCCTGCCGAAGGGCACGCCGGCACCGATCGTCAAGAAGCTCAATGAAGCCACCGCGAAAGTGCTGGCGGCGGATGAGCCGCGCCAGCGGCTCGAAGCCATCGGCGCCGTCGTCGTCTCGCCCGAGCGGATGACGCCTAACTATCTCAAGCGCTTCGTCGCGCAAGAAGTCGACAAGTGGAAAGGGCCGATCGAGCGCACGGGCGTCAGCATCAGCCAGTGAGGCCTTATGGCGCGCCGCGACTGTCCTTGGCACGCGTGCTGTCGACGGGCGCGGCCGCATTGCCCCAGGTATTGCGCACATAGGTGAGAACGTCGGCGACCTGCTGATCGTTCAGCCGCCAGGCGAAGGACGGCATGGCCGGCGTCGTCGGCGCGCCCTTGGTGTAAGCGCCCTGCGTGCCCGCCATGACGACACGCAGCAGGGTGGCTGGATCATCGGATTGCACGACGGCGCTGCCCGCCAAACGCGGGAACAGCTGCGGCTGGCCGGTGCCGTCGTCCTTATGGCAGGCGGCACAGGAATCCTTGTAGATGGCCTTGCCCGCCACCATGCTTGGATCGTTGGCAGCAACGGGCGTCGCCGATGACGACGGCGCGTTCACCTGCTTGAGATAGGTCGCGATGGCGCGCAGATCCGTTTCCGGCATGTTGGAGGTCGACTTCTGCACCACTTCGATCATCGGGCCAGAGGCCACGGTGCGGCCATTGGCGCCCGTCTTCAGATAAGCGACGATTTCGTCATCGCTCCAGCCGCCGAGGCCCTTGCGATTGTCGCCGGTGATGTCGGGGGCGTACCAGCCTTGCAACACGCCGCCGCGCAGCGGCTTGCTCGTATCGTCCGCCCCCGTCGTCGTCTTCGCCGTATGGCAGGTGCCGCAATGGCCCGGCCCCTCGACGAGATAGGCGCCGCGATTCCATTCGGGCGAGCGCGCGGGATCGGGCTTGAAACGTCCTTCCGAGAAATTCAGCAGGTTCCAGCCCAACAGCGACAGGCGAATACTGAACGGAAACGGCAGTTGGTTGGACTCGATGCGATTACGGATCGGACTGACGCTGCGCATATAGACCCAGAGCGCCGCGACATCGCGATCGGTCATCTTGGTGAAGGCCGGATAGGGCATGGCCGGATAGAGCCGCTTGCCGTCCTTGCCGCGCCCCGTATGCAAGGCGTTCTTGAAATCGGCGAAGCTCCACGTGCCGATGCCGGTTTCCGGATCGGGCGTGATGTTGGATCCCACAAGCGCGCCGAACGGCGTCTGCAACACGACGCCGCCGGCGAAGGGCTTCTTTTCATCGAGCGTGTGGCAACCGGCGCAATCGCCTTCGGTGGCAATGCGACGCCCCGCCTCGATCTGCGGAAAATTCTGTTCGTCGACCGCCTGCGCGCTATGGGTGATCGCCGAGGTGAGAACGCCCGCTAAGAGAAGGCTTGCGAAGTGAAGAGCTGTCGTCCTCATGCCTGCACCAGCGGACCGGGGTTGCGCATGTATTTCTGGATGATCGCATCAGCCGCCCAATAGGCGAGCGCACCAACCGTGCCGGTCGGGTTCTTGCCGGCGTTCTGCGGAAAAGCCGAAGCGCCGATGGCGAAGACATTGTGCACGTCCCAGCTTTGCAGATAGCGGTTGAGCGGGCTGGTCTTGGGATCGGCGCCGACGATGGCACCGCCGGTGTTGTGCGTGCTTTGATAGGGCACGATATTGTAAGGCTTGGTGCGGCGCGACACCACGGCCTGGCGCGGATTTAGCGCCTTGGCGATCTCCTGCATGCGGTCGGTGACCCAGTTCGACATGCGGATGTCGTTGTCGGGGAAGTCGAAGGTCATGCGCATCAGCGGATTGCCGAAGCGATCCTTATAAGTCGGATCGAGGTCGAGATAATTGCCGCGGATGGCATAGCTCGACCCCTGGCTCGAAAAGCCGAAGGCGCGCAGATAATTGTCCTTCGTCGCCTTCTTCCAGGCCGAGCCCCAGCGCGGCGTGCCCGGCGGCACCGGACGGAAGGAAATCGGCCGGCCATTGGTGGGAATGCAATTGATGCCCGCGCCGCCGACGAAATCTTTTCCGGTGTGATCGAAAGCATCGCCGTTGTAATCATCCACCGTCTGGCCCAGCGAGCCGGCGGCGATGAAGGGATTGAAAATCTTGTCGTCGAAAAAGAGCTGGACGCCGGAATTGGTCTGATAGCAGTAATTGCGGCCGACCGTGCCCTCGCCCGTATTGGGATCATAGGACTGGCCGATCTTCGACAGCAGCATCAGCCGGACGTTGTGCAGGCCATAGGCGCACAGCAGCACGAGATCGGCCGGCTGTTCGAACTCCTCGCCGTTGACGTCCACATAAGTGACGCCGGTGGCGTGTTTGCCGGTCGGATGCATGTTGACGCGCGTCACCTCGCACAGAGTGCGAGCCTCGAAATTCGACTTGCGCATCAGGAGCGGCAGAATCGTGGTCTGCGCGCTCGACTTCGAATAGTTGGAACAGCCGAAGCGTTCGCAGAAGCCGCAATAGGTGCATTCGCCCATGGCGATGCCGAGCGGATTGACATAGGCGCCCGACAGATTAGCCGACGGCGTGGGAAACGGATGCAGGCCGATGCCTTGCGCGGCCTGCGCGAACATGGTGGGTGCCAAAGTCATCTTCATCGGCGGCAGCGGATAGTCGCGGGCGCGCGGGCCCTCGAACGGATTGCCGCCGGTTTGCACCTGGCCTTTCAGCACGCCGGCCTTGCCGGAAATGCCGGCGAGATATTCGAAGCGATCGTAAGCACTCTCGATCTCGTCGTAAGTGAAACCCCAGTCCTGGACTTGCAGGTCCTTATGGACGAAGCCCGGGCCATAGCGCTGATCGAGATGGCTCTTCAGATTGAAGTCGGAGGGAAAGAAACGCCAGGTGTGGCCGTTCCAATGCACGCCCGCGCCGCCAACGCCATTGCCCGGCAGGAAGGAGCCGAACTCGCGGATAGGCAGCGCTGTCTGCGTCGTGTTGTTGCGGAAGGTGAAGGTCTCTTGCGCCGGCTTGAGAAACAGATCCTGGCGGATCGCATAGCGCAATTCGTCGGGCATGTAGCCGACGTTGAAATCGGTGGCGGTATCGCGCCACGGACCGCGCTCGATGGCGACGACATCATAGCCGGCATCGGTCAGCTCATGGGCCAAGATCGCGCCGGTCCAGCCGAGACCGACAATCACGACATCGCGGCGGGGAAGTCTACGAGCCATGGATCACCGCCTTACCCAGGTGGAATTGCCCATGATCGACACGGGCGGAAGCGGATAGGGTTGATTGTGTTTGTCGATATGGTCGCGATAGTCATAGCGCGCGCCGGGGAAGCCGATCATGCGCCAGCTCACCATGTCCTTGTTGCCGCCATAGATCGGATCGGCGAAGAAACCTTCCATCGTGTTCTGCAACAAGAGTTCGAACAGGCTCTTGGCATCGCCGCTCTCGAACTTGATACCGTTGGCCTCCATTTTCTTGAGCAGGTCGTCTTGCTCGGCCGGGCTTAAGCCGTCAAAGCTCTTGCCGGCGAAATTGGCCTTGCAATAGGCATCGAGCCCGGCGAGCCCCTGGCGGTAACGGCCGGTGGGCGACAGCGGCGATTGGAAGCCTTGCGACGGCGTGCCGTTTGCGAACGGCGGCTGCATGTAGAGGTTTTGCGCACTGCCATAGGAGCCGGAAAGCTGCCGGTCGATGAACACGGCACAGCCCGCATCCTTGCCGCCGACGCTGACATCGTCGGCCGGAATCAACCGATCGACGATGGCTTCGACGGCGCGCGCTTCGGCCGGCGTGAAGAAGGTCCAGCCGCCGGGCACGACCGGCGTCGGTGGCGTGGCGCTATAGGGTTGCCAGGGCAGGATGCCGGACAGGCTCGCGGCATGCGCGCGACCACCGGCCGAAGCCAGAACGGCGATCGCTGCCGTTGATGCCAAAAAACGCCGGCGCGTGACAGACACCGGCGGTGCTGCATCGTGGGTCACGTCAGCCTCACCAAGATTTGAATCAGACGAATGAAAAGCACTCCGCTTCCGCCGCATCGTCAAGCGAATTCATTCCTCGAATTGAAGCGAATGCGCGCATTTACTTTTGTTGCGATGCATATGCCGACGTCGAAAGACACGTGTCAGCGCCCGGCGCGCAGTCCCTTCGCTGCATGAGAGATCATCGACATAAACGCGATGCGATAGGCTTTACCTGCGACCAAGCCTACACCTGACTTTCGCCGCGTTCGGCTGCAAAACTCAGGTGGAGGCTCGCTCTCCCTTCCAGGTTCCATGTTTTTTGCGCATGGCCGCTCTCTCCTGTGCGCACAGCCGCGACGGCTCTTGATCTGTCCGACGACGCACCGCATCATGCCTTCATGACCGGATCGACTCATGAGCCGATCATCGTCTTCGACGCGCACTGCGTGTTGTGTTCGACCAACGCGCAGTTCGTGCTGCGTCATGATCGCCGTCGCCACTTCAAGCTCGCCACACTGCAAGGGGCGACCGGTGCGGGGCTTTACCGGCGTTTCGGCCTGAACCCGGACAATCCCGACAGTCTCATCGTCGTCGAGGGCGATCGGCTGCGCCGCGACAGCGATGCCATTCTCAGCATTTGCGAAGGCCTCGGCTGGCCATGGCGCGCTTTGACCGTGTTGCGCTTCTTGCCCAGAGCGGTGCGCGATCCGCTTTATCGGCTGATCGCGCGCAACCGCTATCGCTTGTTTGGCCGCCGCGAGACCTGCTGGGTGCCGCGGCCCGAAGACAGGGAGCGTGTCCTCTGAGCGCCATTCTCGTCATCGGCGGATATGGCGGCTTTGGCGCGCGGTTGACGCGCCGTCTTCTGGCCAGGGGCCATCACGTCCTCGTCGCCGGGCGTTCGGCCGACAAGGCGGAAGCTTTTTGCGCGCCCCTGCCGATGGCCACCGCTGTGGTCGCCGACCGCAACGATGATCTGAGCCCCCTGCTCGCCGCCCATCGCCCCGATCTGGTGATCGACGCGGCCGGCCCGTTTCAGACCGGAGACGATCGCCTGCCCTGCGCCTGTATCGCTGCTTCGATCCCCTATCTCGATCTGGCCGATGCGCGCGATTTCGTCACCAACATTCACGCGCTCGATGCGCCGGCGCGCGATGCCGGCATCCCCATCATCGCCGGCGCGTCAAGTGTGCCGGCCCTGTCGGGCGCCGTTGCCCGTCAATTGGCGCAAGGTCTGTCGCGGGTGCGGCGGATCGAGATCGCCATCAGCGCCTCGAACCGCGCCACGGCTGGTTCTTCGGTTGCCCGCGCAATCCTCAGCTATGTCGGCAAGCCGCTGCAGCTCTGGCGCGGACAAAACTGGAGCCGAACGTGGGGCTGGCAGGAGCTGCGCCGCGAAACGTTCCGCTTGAGCGACGGCACGGTGCTGCGCAACCGCTGGCTCGCCATCGCCGACGTGCCCGATCATGACCTTCTGCCCGCCGCTCTGCCCGGCCGGCCGGCGGTGACCTTTCGCGCCGGCACCGAATTCGCCAGCCAGACGCTCGGGCTCTGGCTGTTGAGCTGGCCGGTGCGCTGGATCGGCCACGGTTCGCTGCTGCCGCTCGCGCCTCTCCTGGCGCCGTTGCAGCGTCTCACCAAGCGCTTCAGCGACACGCGTTCCGCCATGGCCGTGACGATGATCGGCGAGATGGACGGACGCTTCGTCGAACGACGCTGGACCCTGATCGCCGCCGACGGCGACGGACCGGAAATTCCGACACTCGCGGCCGCCATCCTGGCCGACAAGATTCTGGCGCGCGAGATCGAACCGGGCGCGCGCGATGCCGGCGCCCTGCTGACCTTGGCCGATTTCGAACCTTTGTTCGCGAGCCTGTCGATCCGTCACGAACAGAGCCAGACCTTGCTGCCGCCACCGCTTTATGCCCGCGTCGCCGGCACGGATTTCGCGCGCCTGCCCGAAAAAGTGCGCGCGATGCATGACCTGCGCGGCGATGGCGGTGCCGAGGGCGAAGCCGAAGTGAAACGCGGCGATCATCCTCTGGCGAAATGCGTGGCGTGGATGATGGGCTTTCCACCTGAAGGCCAGCATAAAGTGCATGTGGCGTTCAGCGAACACGATGGTGTCGAATGCTGGACGCGCGCCTTCGGCGAACATCGCTTCAAGAGCCATCTCAGCGCCAAGGGCGGCCAATTGACGGAGCGGTTCGGGCCGTTGCGCTTTCGCTTCGATCTGCCGTGCGACGAAAAAGGCCTGACCATGCCGATCAAAGGCTGGAGTGCCTTCGGCCTGCCCTTGCCGCTGGCGCTCGCCCCGCAAGGCATCGCGCGGGAATGGCAGGAGGACGGGCGTTTCCACTTCGACGTACCGATCGCTCTGCCCAACATCGGCATGGTGGTGCACTACAAGGGCTGGCTCGATCCGCTGCCGTGATCACGGCACTTCAAGTCTCCGGCCCGGCCTCGAAGGGTGCTTTGACGCCTGCCGCTGCCAGCGCCTCGTGCAATGTTGGGAAAATACGTTTATCGCCGAGAAGCGCAACAAGGCCATGGCGCTCCATATCGGCGCGCAGATAGGGGCTGACACGCCCGAAGATCACCTCGACGCCGTTCTGAAGCAGTTCCTTGCAGAGCTCATCGACCGAACGGGCGGCGGAATAATCGATATTGGTGATGGCGCCGGCATCGAGCACGAGCCAATGCACCTTATGCGGCGCGGCATCGATGAGAGCGCGGACCTTCTGCGTGAAGAAATGATCGTTGGCGTAGAAGAGGTCGGCGCCGAAGCGCAGCACGATCAGACCCGGCGCCGTCTCGATGCCGGGCACTGCGCGCACGGGCAGCCATTTGCTGTCCTTGCCCTGCGCCAGCACGATCGTATGCGGATGATAGCTGTGGCGGACATGGCGCAGGAGCGACAAAGTGATCGCCAGCAGGATGCCCTGTTCGACACCGATCAGCACCACGGCGGCGGCCGTGGTGAACGCCAGCCAGAACTCGCCGGGGCTTTCGCGCAGAATGGCGCGCAGGCTCTTGATGTCGATGAGCCCGATGGCGATGGTGAAGACCAAAGCCGACAGGATGCCGTGCGGCAGATATTGCAGCCAATCGCTCAAGAACAGCAGAACCAGAACGACGATCGCGGCAAAGGCGATCTGCGCCAGTTGGCTCCGCGCGCCGGCGGAATCGGCGGCGGCCGTCTGTGTCGGGCTGCCGTTGACGACGAACGTGCCGCTGGCGGCCGCCGCCGCATTGGCCGTGGCGAGGCCCAGAATATCGGCATCGGCATCGACGCGTTCGCGATAACGTTCGGCGAAGGCGCGGCCGGCGGCGGCGCTCTGCGCGATGATCATCACGCAACAGGCGCCGGCCACCGGCAGCAGCGCCAAGACTTCTTGCCAGCTCACGAGTGGCAGATGCAGGCCGGGCAAACCACCTTGCACGGGCCCCAGCACCGAGATGCCATGGCCGGCGAAATTGAAGGCATAGCTGGCGGCAATGCCGAACACGACGGCGAGCAACGGCCCCGGCAGACGCGGCAGCCAAAATTTGCAGCCAAGCACAGCCACCACGACGGCGGCCGCGACCGCGAGCGTCGGCGGATGAATCTTGTCGAGGGAGTGCGCGATCGACCAAACCTGCGCCAACGTGCCATGCGGCTGCTCGCGCAGGCCCAGCATGTCGCCGAGCATGGCGATGCCGACCTGCACGCCGACACCGGCGAGGAAGCCGACCAGCACCGTGCGCGACAGGAAGTCCGCCAAGAATCCCAGTTTGAAAATGCGCGCCAGCAGCAGCAGACCGGCGGTCAGCAGAGCCACCATGCCGGCCAGCGCGACATATTGGGCGCTGCCCATCGGCGCCATGGCGGAGAGGCGGCTCGCCAGAATGGTGGCGGTGGCGGAATCGGCCGCGACGACCAGATGACGGGAGGCGCCGAAGACGGCGAAAGCCAGCGTCGGCCACAGCACCGTGTAAAGGCCGCAGACCGGAGGCATGCCGGCGATACGGGCATAGCCGAGCACCTGCGGAATGCTCATCGCCGCCAATGTGGCGCCGGCCACGATATCGCGCAGCGCTTGCGCACGATCGAGCGGCAGTATCCCTTTCAATACGGGCAAGCGCATCATTCGCCTTGGCTCCCGACTCGCACCACCCGCCAGCATAAGCGATTTGCCGGCCCTGTTCGCAAGCTTGCAATTGACAGCGGCCGAGAGGGCGGGCTTGCTCGCCTCAAGACAATGCCACCAGGAAGGGATCCGAATGCCTCTTGTGTCGATCAACGCCAAGCCAGCGGCAGTGGAGGTGGATCTTTCCCGCGCCGCCGTGCTCGTCAACGACATGCAGAATGCCTTTTGTGCGCCATCCGGCTATCTCGACCGTATCGGTTTCGACATTGCGCCCGCGGCCGCGACGGCCGGCAAGGTGGAGCAGTTTTGCACGGCGGCCCGCGCCGCCGGCTTGCCTGTCGTGCTCATGCAGAACGGCTTCTCGCCCGATTATCACGAAGCGCCCGGCCCCGCTTCGCCGCTCTGGCATAAATCGAACGCCTTGCGATACATGCGGGCCCATCCAGAAGAGCAAGGCCGCATTCTGACGCGCGGCACCTGGGATTACGAGCTGATCGAAACGCTGCGCCCGCAATCCGGCGATCTCCTGATTCAAAAAGCGGCCGACAATGGCTTTGCCGGCACCGATCTCGACCGCCTGCTGCGCGCCCGCAACATCAACACGGTTTTCGTCTGCGGCATTTCCAGCAATGTCGGCGTCGAGTCGGCGCTGCGCGCAGCCTATCATCTGGGCTATTTCGGCATCATGGTGGCCGATGCGTGCATGGCCGTCGGACCGCCCTTCATGCAGGAAGCGACCGAGTTCAACATCGCCAGCTTCTTCGGCTGGGTTGCCAGCGTTCATGACATTTCTGAATCGTTCCACAGCGTCAAACAGTGACGATGCGCGTGAATAAACAGCAGCAATATCAATATCGAACGAAGGCCGTGCAGAAGCATGCAACACATGCATGGGCATCACCTTGACTTGCCGCGCCAATGATTGCCTAGATCGCCGCCTTATTGCTTTTAATGGGATAAAAGATGCGCTTATTTCACAACACACTGATCGCAAGCCTCGCATTTGCTGCTGGCCTCGCTGCTGTTCCGGCACTTGCGCAGCCGAAGCCTGATGAGCGCGCCGTCTCGCAATTCTGGGATGCCTATCGCACCTTGCGGAGCGAATGCGGCAGTGCCGCCTGGACCTTGTGGCAATCGAATTCTTATGAGCGCTGGCGCACCGGCAAGTCGCCGATGCTGACGATGCATTATTCGTCGCGCTTCTATCAAACCCTGCCGCCGGGACCGCAAGCCATACCTGAGCCAACCCGCGGCCAGGCGGTCGAAGCGATGAAGAAAGCCAACGACCTTCTGAAGGCCACCGGCCCCGATTTCAGCACGCTCGCGGACTATATCAACGCCAAGGATTTCAAGGACGACAAATACAAGAAGGGCGACGAGATCAACAAGCGCCTGGTCGCGGCCGGTCAAGCATGTTTCGACGTCAACCAGGAGATGGAAAACATCTATACGGTTTATGCCGAGAAGCGCGCGGGCGAGCTGGCTGGCACAGCCGCCGACAAGCCGGGCGCACAGCAGCGCGTTTCGGATTGGCAGATGGCGCGCGATCTCGCGACCGAACTCGCCAAGGGCACCAAGGTCGATCTGGCGGCTTTGGAGGCGAAGACCAAAGCGCTCTCCGAAATGGTCGAGAAGCGCATCGCCGATCCGGCGCTGGCCTCGTCGCGCTTCTATCGCGATCTCAACAAGGATGTCGCGGTGGAATTGCGCAAGACCGTGCGCGAGATCAAGGAACGACCGAAGCTGTTGCAGGAATATGGCGAGCAGCGGCCGCGCAGCCGCTTCGTCAACTTGCGCAGCGAGATCAATGTCGGCGGTGGGCGCAATCTGCTCGACGAGATCAGCAAATAATCCACCGTCCGCTGCATAAGAGGATCAGACCATGGCCCCTCGCACTTTGACCACCAGCCATGCCGGACAGGGCATGGTCACCGCGCCTCATGCGCTTGCCAGCGAAGCTGGCCTGCGCATTTTGCAAGAGGGTGGCAATGCGATCGAAGCGATGGTGGCGGCCGCCGCTACCATCGCCGTGGTCTATCCGCATATGAATTCGATCGGCGGCGATGGCTTTTGGCTGATCTCGCGCGCCGGCACGCCGCCAATCGCCATCGATGCCTGCGGCAGCGCCGCGCGCAAGGCGACGCTGGCTTACTATGCCGACAAAAAGCTCAACGCCATTCCGGCGCGCGGGCCTTTCGCCGCCAATACGGTGGCTGGAACGGTCGCCGGCTGGGGTGCGGCCCTTGCCGTCTCGCAGGAGATGGGCGGGCGCATGCCGCTGGCGCGACTGTTGGAAGATGCCATCGCGCGGGCTGAACAAGGCATCACGGTGAGCGAAAGCCAGGCGGCGCTGACCACGTCGAAGCTCGGCGAGCTGGCGCTGCAACCGGGCTTCGCCCAGTCCTATCTCGTCGGCGGGCGCCCACCGGCCTGCGGCGAGACCATGCGCTTTCCCGCCCTCGCACGCGCCCTGCGGCAGCTCGCGGCGAAGGGCACGCAGGATTTCTATCGCGGCGAACTCGCCCGTTCGATCGCCGCCGATCTCGCCCGTTGTGGCGCACCGCTGACGAGCGAGGATTTCGCCAGCTATGAAGCCAAGCAGGTTGCGCCGCTTTCGATCACGACCGGCGTCGGCCAGCTCTACAACATGCCGCCGCCGACGCAGGGCCTCGCCTCGCTGCTCATTCTGGCGCAATTCGATCGGTTGAAAGTGGCGCAAGGCGAGAGCTTCGATCACATTCACGGACTGATCGAGGCGACCAAACAGGCTTTCCTGCTGCGCGACAGATATATCGGCGATCCCGCTTCGATGACGACCGACGTTACGGCTTTCCTCAGCGACATTCGCGTGCAGGCTCTGGTCAATCGCATCGATCGCCGCAAGGCCCTGCCCTGGCCGCAACCGGCTGCGCCCGGCGATACGATCTGGATGGGCGCGATCGATGCCACCGGCACCGCCGTAAGTTTCATCCAATCGACTTTCTTTGAATTCGGCAGCGGTGTCGTGCTGCCGGAGAGCGGCATCATCTGGCAGAATCGTGGTGCCAGCTTCAGCCTCGAACCGGGCTCGCCGCGCACGCTCGCGCCCGGGCGCAAGCCCTTCCACACGCTCAACCCGGCCATGGCGCATCTCAGCGACGGCCGCTGTATGGTCTATGGCACGATGGGCGGCGAAGGCCAGCCACAGACTCAATCGGCCGTGTTCACACGCCATGTCTATTTCGATCAGGATTTGCAGGACGCCATTACGGCGCCACGCTGGCTGCTCGGCCGCACCTGGGGCGAGGACAAAGTGAACCTGCGCCTGGAAAACCGTTTCGATCCGGCTTTGGTCGCCGCACTGCGCCAGGCGGGCCACGATGTCGAGCTGATCGAGCCCTACAGCAACACCATGGGCCATGCCGGTGCGATCACGCGCGCACCCGATGGGCAACTCAAAGGCGCCTCGGACCCACGCAGCGATGGCGCGGCGCTCGGGTACTGACGGCGACTAGACATCTCATGCATGTGCCACATATACTCATATTGAGTATATCGTCTCTATACCCTGAATGAGCAGGTCCGCCTCGACGGCGAAGAGATCGTCGATGCGACCCGCTTTCCCTCAATCACGTCCGCCGGAGCCTGAAATGCCGCTCGCCCCTCTTCCCCCAGTCCTCATCGAACCAATCGTCCGCGTAGCACTGCTTGAGGATCTCGGCCGCGCCGGCGACGTCACCACGGACGCCATCGTGCCGAGCGACGCGCGCGCCAAGGTATCACTCGCCGCACGCCAGGCCGGCGTCGTCGCCGGCCTCGATCTTGCGCTCATGGCCTTCCGCCTCATCGACCCTGCGATCGTCGCCTCCGTCATCCGAGTGGACGGTTCCCATGTCGCGGCGGGCGAAGCGATCGCGACTCTCGAAGGTCCTGCGGGCGGCCTGCTCACAGCCGAGCGCGTCGCACTCAATTTCCTCTGCCACATGAGCGGCATCGCCACGGCCACCGCCAAAGTCGTGGAGGCCGTGCGTGGCACGAAGGCGCGCGTCATCGATATCCGCAAGACGCTTCCCGGCCTGCGTGCCGTCCAAAAATACGCCGTCCGCGCCGGCGGTGGGGTAAACCATCGCTTCGGCCTCGACGACGGCATTCTCATCAAAGACAACCACATCGCGGTCGCGGGCGGCATCCGGGCAGCAATCGAGCGCGCACGGGCGGCGGCCGGCCACATGGTCAAAATCGAGATCGAGGTCGACACGCTGGAGCAGCTCGCAGAGGTGCTAAGCTTCGACATCGACGCCGTCCTTCTCGACAATATGACCCCCGAAGAGCTACGCCGGGCGGTCGCTCTCGTCGACGGCCGGGCCATCACCGAAGCTTCCGGCGGCATCACGCTTGCGACCGCCCCCGCTCTGGCGGCGACCGGCGTCGATCTGCTCTCTCTCGGTTGGTTGACGCAGAGCGCTCGGGCGCTCGACATCGGGCTCGACTACGTATCTTGATGGTTGGCGAAACACCCGATGAACAACGACCGCGACCGCTTAGCAACAATCTCCAAGATGATCGGCCCATGAGCGGGCGCGGGCGATTGATGCTGCCGATGGAAAAGCATCCCTAGCCACTTGGGGGGAACGATGTCTGAACAATCCACCGAGCCGGACAATACAGCGGTGCGCGTGGCGCTGTGGCGCGCCTTGCATCTGGTGGCCGATGCGCCACCGCCGGTGCTTGCCGATGACGTCGGCCTCAAACTGGTGGCGCCGGATGCGAACTGGCGGCAGCGGCCCGACATGGATCCGGGGTTCACGCGGCTGTTTCGTGCCTCCATCGTCGCGCGTGCCCGCTTCATCGAAGATCTCGCCATCGCACAGGCCGGCGAAGGCGTCGGCCAATATGTCATCCTCGGCGCCGGTCTCGATACGTTCGCGCAGCGCTGGCCCGAGATGGCTTCCGGCTTGCACGTCTTCGAAATCGATCAACCTGGCACGCAAGCCTGGAAGCGGCAGCGATTGATCGACTGCGGCTATGGCGTGCCCGACTGGTTGCATCTCGTGCCGGTCGACTTCGAAGCGGGCGATGATTGGCAGGAGCGGCTGGTGCAGAACGGCTTCGACACGAGCCGCCCGGCCGTCGTCGCCTCGACCGGCGTCAGCATGTATCTGACGAAAGAGGCAGTGGCCGCGACCTTGCATCAGGTCGCGGCGCTGGCGCCAGGCTCGACATTCGCCATGACCTTCCTGCTGCCGCTCGACATGATGGACGAAGACGTGCGGCCTGGGTTTGAAATCGCCGCCAAAGGGGCTCGTGCCGCCGGTACGCCTTTCCTCAGCTTTTTCGCACCGGACGAACTTCTCGCTTTGGCCCGCGAAGCCGGCTTCAAGGAGGCGCAACACGTCTCGGGCGCGATGCTGGCAGAGCGTTATTTCACCGGACGAACCGACGGCCTGCGGCCGCCTCATCACGCCGAGGACCTGCTCGTCGCGACGACACGGTGATCGGGCGAGGAGGGACGCAGGCCAGAATCGCAAGATCGGTCGAGCACGTCATGTCTGCCTGCGGTTAGCTGGCTCCGCCACGGAGAACAGAGTGATAAAGGCGGCGCTTCAAAGCTACCATGCCCGGATGCAGCGGGTGCTGGACCACATCGACCAGCATCTGGACGACGATCTGGACCTGGATGCGCTGAGCAGCGTCGCGGCCTATTCGAAATATCATTTCCACCGGCAGTTCACGGCGACCTTCGGGTTGTCGGTCCATCGCTATGTCCAGCTTGCCCGTATGAAGCGCGCTTCGCACCGGCTGGCTCATATGGACGCTCAAAGCGTCACGGATATCGCGATGGATGCCGGTTACGATGCACCGGATGCCTTCGCCCGCGCCTTTCGGCAACGGTTCGGGCAATCGCCTTCGTCGTTCCGGAAATCGCCCGACTGGGCGCCGTGGCTTGCGGCCTTCGGGCCTCTCGACAACGCGAGGAGCAAGCTCATGCAGATTACCTATGAACCCGCTGACGTGACGATCCGCAACGTGCCACCAACGCCGGTGGCGATCATGGAGCATCGAGGCGATCGAGCGGGACTGCCCGACACCATCCAGCGGTTCATCGCGTGGCGTAAGGCCGCCGGCCTGTCGCCCGAGACGAGCCCCACTTTCAACGTCTTCCGTTCCGAGCGGATTCCCGCGAACCCAGCCGATTATAGCATGGACCTGTGTGTCGGGACCGACCAGCCGATCGATGCTCATGATAGGCAGATGAAGGCAGGCGTGATCCCCGGGGGACGCTGCGCCGTGTTGCGCGTCGCCCACAATACCAACAACCTCGAGCCAGCCGCGCTCTACCTTTATCGTGATTGGCTTCCAGCCAGCGGCGAGGAAGCACGAGACTTTCCGATCTATTGCCAACGGCACTTTTCGGTATTCCCGAACGTGCCGGTGCCTGATGTGGTCTGCGAATTGTTTCTGCCGCTGAAATAGAGCCCTTTCACATCTCTCATCGTTTCATTGAAACGGTGGGAGATTTTAAGCCACCGACGCGTCGTTCTCCTGGCGCGTGGCAACAGAGCGGCGCGCCGCGTCGGCGCCTTCCAGTTCATCGGCAAGTTCGGCCGCGAGGCTGAAAAACTTGCGCCGCATTTCCGCGGCAAAAGGATTCAGCCGTTCGATGGCATCGAAGACTTCCGGCGCGTCGTCGCGCACCATGTTGATGCCTTCCATCAGCAGATCGAAACTGCGCGTCGTCATGGTGGAAGGCAGAGGCTCCATCTGCACAAGCACTTTGGCGATGAGATGGGTCAAACCCTGCACGGCGGCGGCTTCGCGATCATGCGCTTCCGGCGTCGTCATGATGACATCGAGTGCGAAGTGGCGGCGCAGGAAGGCGGCGATGCGCGGCGCCTGCTCGCCGCGAATGGGACAGAGCGCGATTTTCAAGCCGGCGAGACCGTTGCGCGCGCTCTGCGGACCAAACAGCGGATGCGTGCCGACGACATCGACATGATCGGGCAGGCCGGCCGTCATGATTTCGGCCGGCAACGCCTTGACCGAACCGACATCGAGCACCAATACGCCCGGCGCCAGATGCGGCGCGATGGCTTGGACCGCCTGCGCCATGGCCGCCACCGGCATGGCCAGAACGACGATCGGGCAGCGCGCGGCTTCCGCCAGGTCGACGAAGGTGACGCCCTGCGGCGCATCGGCATCCCCTGCCGCGTGTTTCGGATCGTGGCAGCGCAGATCGAAAAACGGATGCAGATGTTCGGCCATCAGGCGGCCGAATGCGCCAAAACCGATGATGCCCAAACGCGGACGTTGGTGAGGACGTTCAGAAAGTTTGTCAGGAAACACGATGGACCTCTTGAGACTACGCCAGAGGTCACGCTCCAACCGCTGGCTCGACAGCGGTTGAAAAAGACAAAGCCCTTCCTGCCGCTAGATGCGCGGCGCGTAATACGAATGCTGGAAGGTGGCGGTGCTCATGGCGCTTCCCTTAGACGCAAAGCCGGGGCGAGGTCAATGCGGCAAACCGGCAGAGCCTTAAGAGGCCGGAAAGCCAAACAGCCGGGCCGGATTGTCGACCAGAATACGGGCCGCCAGGGCCTCGTCGCCGACCCAGGCCCGGAACAGCGCCATTAGATGGCCGACTTCGGGCGTCAGGTCGCCCATGCGCAGATGCGGCCAGTCCGATCCCCATAACAGTTGATCGGGATTGGCCTCGACCAGCGCATCGTGAAAGGGCTTTAGATCGGGATAATCGGGCAAGTCGCGCGAATTGCGACAGAGCGCCAGCTTCACCCAGAGGCGCCCGTCGCGCACCAAAGCGCAGAGCCGTTGGAAGCTCGGGTCCTCGACGCCATGGGCGACATCAGGTTTGCCCATGTGATCGAGCACGATGTCGAGGCCAAGCGCCAGCAGACGCTGTTCGTTGGCGACGATCGCCGCGCAGTCGGCCCAAATGTGCGCATGCAGCCCCAGAGCGCGCAGGCGCGGCGCCAGCTTTTCCAAGGCGTCGAGACCGACGCTGCCGGGCAGCGGCCCGCCGGAAGCGGTCTTGATGTCGACGAAGCGCAAGGCGCGCACGCCGACCGCATGCCAGGCCTGCAATTGCGCATCGCTGACCTCGGCACCAGCGACAGCGACGCCGCGATAGGCGTTCGGCCGCAGGCGCAGCGCGTCGAGAAAGGCCGCGTGATCGAAACCGTAGACCGATGACGGCTGCACGATCACCGCGCGCGTCGCGCCCATGGTTGCGAGCGCCGTCTGATGCCGGTCGAGCCACGCCTCAGGCACATCGCCGGAAAACGAGGCCTGAGCGAAGCGCGGCCGCGGGCCGATGACGTGGCCATGGCAATCGCAGACACCTGCAAGCGGATCAGCCATCGGATCAGCCATCCTTGAATTGCGAGGCCCGCGCCGCCGGCCTCGCCTCAAAAGCTTCGTGCCACAGCGCCAGGCGCGGATGACGATCACGCCAGGGATCGGCGGCGAAGCGGAAGTCGCTATAGGCGAGCGCGCAACCGATGGCGATCTCGCCGATGCCGATCGCATCTGTGGCGAAGGTCGCTACCTCGCTCTCCAGATGACGCAAGGTTGCCGCGCGCTTGAAGGCGAAGGCTTCCATATGGGCCTGCGACTTCTGCCCTTCCGGCCGGTCGCGTTCGTTGCGGGCAAGAATCAGCAGATCGAGAAAGCCGCTGCCGAGCGCATGTAGGCGCAAGGCGGCGAGACGCGCGTCGCCATCGGCTGGGATCAATGGACGGCGCCCGGAGATCTGATCGAAATATTCGAGGATGACATAGGAATCGAACAGGACACGACCGTCCTCCAGGACGAGCGTCGGAATCTTATTCAACGGATTGTCGGGGATCAGCTCGGCATTGGCCGAGGACATGGCGACGACCGTGCGCAGGCGCTCGATGCGATCGGCCAGACCCAGTTCATGGGCGGCCAGCATGACCTTGCGCACATAGGGCGAGCGCGGCGACCAGTGCAGCTTCATCATGCGCCAAGTCCTTTCTCGGCGCGACGAGGCCTTGAGCTAAAGCGGGGAGGCAGAGCGATCATCAAGGAGCATCCGTTTGATATTGAACCCAAAGGCGAACGGCCCGGCGACGTCAATCGAGCGCCGTAAATTTCCTCTTACAAAAATCATAAACCTATATTATTAGGTCTGATATACAGCCGAAATGCAACTTGGCAACTGCAAAGCGGGGAGACGCCGTGTCTGGGGTCCGTGAGGAATATCTGCATCGCTACCGCGACGTGACGATCCGCGTGCGCGCCGAAGGGCAAGGGCCGCTGATCGTTCTGCTGCCGTCCCAGGCGCGCGATTCCGACGATTACGACGATGTGGCGCAGGGCATCGCGCAGGCCGGCTATCGCGTGTTGCGGCCGCAGCCGCGCGGCATCGGCGACAGCCAAGGCCCGCTCGAAGGCATCACCTTGCGCGATCTGGCGCAGGATGTCGCCGAAGTGATCGGCGCTGAAAAAGGCGGCCCCGCTGTCGTGCTGGGTCATGCCTTCGGCCATTACGTGGCGCGCCAGTTGGCCGTGGCTTTTCCTTCAACCGTGCGCGGCATCGTGGTCGCGGCTTCGGCGGCCAAAACTTACCCGTCCGATTTGTCGCGTGCGGTGACCGAGGCCGGCGATCCCACGCTGCCCGATGACGTGAGGCTCGCGGCTCTGCGCAGGGCTTTCTTCGCGCCGGGCAATGATCCGACACCATGGCTTGCCGGCTGGCATCCGCATATGCAGGCGCCGCAGCGCGCGGCCCGCGCCGCCATTGCGCAGGAGACCTATTGGTCGGGCGGCAACGGACCCCTGCTCGATTTGCAGGCCGAGTTCGATCCATTCAAGCCGCCGGAGCGGCGCAATGAAATGCGCGAGGATTTCGGCGAGCGCGTGAGCGTCGCGCTCGTCCGCGACGCCAGCCATGCGCTGATCCCCGAACAACCGGAAGCCGTGACGCGCGCCGTCGTCGATTGGATGCGCGCCATCGATCATAAATCTTGAAGGAGGAAACCATGTTGATGTGTAGACGCGCCGTGCTCGCGGCGGCGCTGAGCGCTGTCGTCGCGCCCGCCATGGCGCAGGATTATCCGAACCGTCCGATCACTTTGGTCGTGCCTTATGCGGCCGGCGGCCCCGTCGACATCGCCGGACGCTCGACGGCGGAGGCTTTGTCGAAGCAACTCGGCCAGGGCGTCGTGGTGGAGAACAAGCCCGGCGCCGGCGGCCTTGTGGGCACACGCTATGTCGGCACCGCGCGCCCCGATGGCTATACGCTTCTGCTTGGCTCGCCCGGTCCTCTGGTGATTGCGCCGAGCGCCGATCCGGCTTCGATCGATATCGAGAAAGATTTTTCGCTGATCGGCGTGATCGCGGAATCGCCGCAGGTGCTCGTCGTCTCGGCCAAACTGCCGCCGAAGACGTTCAAGGAATTCATCGCCTATGCCAAGGAGAAACCCGGCGCGCTGAACTATGGCTCGGCCGGCATCGGCACGACGCCGCATCTCGCCGCCGAACTCTTGAATCGCGCCACCGGCATCAAAACCGTTCACGTGCCCTATCGCGGCACCAGCGCCGCCGTGCCCGACGTGGTCTCCGGCGAATTGCAGATGATCTTCGGCGACATCGCGACGTTGCGGCCGTTCGTACAATCGAAAGCGGTGACGGCGCTGGTCATCGGCGGCCCGCGCCGCTCGAATCTTCTGCCCGACGTGCCCAATGCGACCGAGGAAGGCTATCCGAGCCTGGTCTCGCGCAACTTCTCCGTCCTGATGGCACCGGCGCGCCTGCCGGCCGATATCGTCGCGCGTTTGAGCAAAGCGCTGACGGATGCCAAGACCGACAAGACCTTTCTCGATCGGATGGATCTGCAAGGCATGACGTCGATCGACAGCTCGCCTGATCAGGCGCGGCAATATCTGCGCGACGAGCGGCAGACCTGGGAACCGCTGGTCAAGGAGATGGGGCTGAAGTTTTAGGGTCTGTCGCGCTTTTTATCGTCGCTTCGCAATGTCCACGTCGTCATTGCGAGGAGCAAAGCGACGAAGCAATCCAGGGCGCATTGTAGAGCATTCGCGACCATAACAACACTCGTCGCCCCTGGATTGCTTCGCTTCGCTCGCAATGACGGGTAGGCAACAAAAAACCGTCGCGATCGATGATCGCGGCGGTTTCTTTTATCCAAGAATACGTCAGTTGAGTTTGACGTTCGCGACTTCCGCAACCTTGCCCCAGCGTTCGATCTCGCTGCGCACATAAGCGGTGAATTCGGCCGACGAACTGCCGACCACGCCGAGGCCCTGTTTCTCAAGGCGATCCTTCACGTCGGGCGCGCGCAAGGTCGCGATGCTGAGGTCATAGAGCTTCTGCGCCACGGCTTGCGGCAGGCCGGCGGGCGCGACGACGCCATACCAGTTGTCGGCCAAGACATCCGGCTCGCCGACCTCGGCGGTGGTCGGCACGTCGGCAAGCAAAGGCACGCGGCTCTTGCTGCCGACCGCGATCGCCCGCAACTGTCCCGCTTGCACGGCGCCCAGCAGCACCGGTACGTCGGCGAACATCAATTGCACATGACCGCCGAGAAGATCGTTCACGGCCGGCGCCGCGCCTGGATAAGGCACGTGGACCATGTCGGTCTTGGTGGCGATCTTGAGAAGTTCGGCGGCGAGATGCGGCATGCCGCCATTGCCCGAGGACGCAAAATTGAGCTTGCCCGGCTGGGCGCGCGCCAAAGCGACAAATTCCTTGAAATCCTTGGCGGGAACCTTGGGCCCGATGACGAGGAGTTCCGGCGCGGACACCGCCTGCGTCACCAGATACAGATCCTTCAGCGGATCGTAAGGCATCGCCTGTTTCAGGGCGACGTTGAGCGCCAAGGTGCCGGAGCTGGCGATGCCGATCGTGTAACCATCGCGATCGGCTTTCGCCACCTGGCCGATGCCGGTCATGCCGCCGGCGCCGCCACGGTTCTCGATGACCACGGGCTGGCCGGCGACGCTCGACAGTTTTTCGCCGATGACGCGCGCCACGAGATCGGCGGGACCGCCGGCCGCGAACGGCACGATCATCTTGATCGCTTTGGACGGATAGTCCTGCGCGTGAACGGGAACAGCGCAAGCCAGCAACACGGTGGCCAGCAGACCCGAAGCCATATGTTTCATATTTCCCTCCTTCGCCTCGATCTCAGCCGAAGCATATCCTCACAAGGAACTTGGCCTCACAAAGCCTTCACCCAATCCGCGATCGCCTCCACCACCGCCGCCGGCTGTTCCGGGATCAGCGCATGGCTGGCGTTGGGAATGATTTTCACCGTCACCCGATCGCCGAATTCCTCGCGGCTCTCGTTCCATTTTTCCTTCGGCTTGAACGGATCGCTGTCGGGCACGAGATCGAGCATTTTCACGCCGCCGCCGTTCCAATATTCGGCCTGTTTCGTTGCCGTCGCTGCCGCGCCCTGAATGCGGTTCGCGGCAGGCGCCCAGCCTTTCAGCCAGACGGAGGCATCGTGCCCCGGCAGGAAGAAACCGCGCTTAAGCGCAGCGAGCCGCGTCTCGTCAGGTAGTTTCGGATCGCCGGATTGTTGCACGACGGCGCGCAATTCATCGGGAAAAGTTTTCGCGGCGGCGGCGATCAGCACGATGCCGCGCACAAGCTGCGGATGATCGGTCGCCACCATGCGCGCCACCCAATTGCCATAGGCATGACCGGCGATGACGGCAGGACCAGCCTTCTCTTGCGCTATAACGGCGGCGACATCGGCGGCGAGATCCTGCATGCGGACATTCTCGGTCGGCCCCGTGCTGGCGCCGGCGCCGCGCGGCTGCGGCCGCACCACGCGGAAGCCCGCCTTCGCCAGGCCTTCGGCGACCGCGTCGAAATCTTCCGAATCGCGCCCGCGCGAGGGCAGCATGACGATCAGCGGACCGCGCCCCTCGGCGATGACGTCGATCTTGGCCGGCCCGGCTTCAACCATGGTGCGGGTGCGCGGCGCGTCCTGCGCGGCGACGGCGGTTGCCGCGCATATCCATGCCGCCAGAACGGCGCCTCCTCGGCGAAACATTGGCATCTCTCCCTCTCCCGCCTCTGCCGTCACAAGGACGGTCTCAGGCTCCCTTTCAACCTATAACCTATATAATTGATCTTTGTAAATGGAGGGAAGCGGTGATTTGCGCGGGGCGCTTTCAGTCGATCATGCCGGTGCGGATGGCCTGGGAGAACCGCGGATCGCGATCAGCGGCAATGGCACGATCAGCAATGCGGCCCGTCCGGCGCAATTCCTCCAGGCTGTGGCCGGGCACCAGGCCGCCAACGTCCTTTATATATTCGGGCAGATAGCCGGAAAACAGCAGACGCGTGTCGAGCGGCAAGCCGGGCACGATGTGCTTGACCATCTCATAGACGATGGTGGTGCAATTGGCGGTGATCGTATTGTACCAACGCGGCGTGTCGGCAAGGCTATTGGCTTTCGCTGCATAAGCGAGAAAGAGCGAACGCATGGCCTGAGGCGTCAGGCCGATGCGATAGAGGTAGACGTCTTCCTTGCGGACGTTGGTGCGCAGACGAATGATGTCGCGTTCGTCGGCGGCGATGAGGCTCAGCTCGAACTCCTTGAAGAAACCGCCGATCTCTGAAAAGTCCTCACCCTTTTCCTTACGAATCTCCACCGAGAAGGTGACGTGATCACCGCCTTCAAAGCCGAAGGAGACGAGCGTGTGCGCGATCGAGGGGCTGGCCCAATAGGACAGAGCGAGATCGACCGAAGACAGACGCGACAGATCATAAGTGCGCGCTTCCCAGCGCGGCGTATAATCGGTTTCGCTGCGCCAATCGAAATTACGCACCTGTGTCAACCGCACGATGTCAGGCGTGCCGGGATCGATCTCCGCCCGCGTGGTTTGCGCGACATCATCGGCCCAGAGACGATCGTTACGCGGCGCGATATTGACCCACCAGAGCAGAAGCACCGCAAAGGCGCCGACATAAAGCAGCGAGATTTTGCGACGGCCCATGATCAAAGCGACAATGGCGACGAGCGCGAGGAGTGCCCAGACCACCACCGCAACAGTTTTTGCCGTCGGTGGCCCTGGGAATTGATACCAAAGCGCCAGAGCGCCCCAGGCGCCGCTGAGCAGGATCACGAGGATTCCCAAGATGACGCCGCTGATGCGCCAGAAGAGGTGCGTCGCTCGGCCCATGCAGGAAACTCTCCGGTCGGCAATCATTTTGAAGTGATAAAGCTATAAAGCGTTTCATATGTCGATGGAATCCCTGAATGCTACACCGTCATTGCGAGAAGCGCAGCGACGAAGCAATCCAAGGGCGTGTGGTAATCTGTCGAGAAATACCTGTAGCGCAGATATTTCTGTATTTCACACTGCCCTTTGCCCTGGATTGCTTCGCTGCGCTCGCAATGACGGTTAGGTTCCCGACGCGACATAGTTTCTGCCGGCATTTGACCACTCGCTCTGGATCCCGCTCAAGGGAATCAGGCCCGTTTCGCCGCTTGCCGCGCCACATCGGCAACACCGAAACTCATGGCGAGATCGGCGCTGTCCAAGGTGTCGAGATCAAACCACGCGGCTTCCAGCGCATCGTCGCCCGCAATTGGAGTGCCAGATAGCCAACGACACCGGACCGCGACGAGAATGTAATGATGGCGGATGCTTTGATCCGCATCGAGATCCAACGCATCGACGGCGGTGACGACATCGCAGGCTTCGCCGCGAATGCTTGTCTCTTCGAAAAGCTCGCGGACGGCGGCCGCCTCGATGGATTCACCGAGATCGATCTTGCCGCCGGGAAAGCCCCACAGGCCGACGTCAGGCGGATTGGCGCGGCGCACCAGCAGCACGCGATCGTCGCGAATGACGACAGCGAGGACAGCCGGGATCGGTCGCCGCATGGCGGGAGGTAAATCGGGCATAAAACCACACCGTCATTGCGAGCGCAGTGAAGCAATCCAGTGGCAAAAGAACAGATCGCCGTAATAGGCCTTCATAGGGCATTTCCTGACGACCTACCACACGCTCCTCGCAATGACGGCTCTGTTCGGCGGTTACGCTTCGACGCGCAGTACCACCTTGCCGACCTGTTCGCCCGCATCCATCAAGGCATGGGCGTCGCGCACATCGCGCCAGTCGAACGTGGCGCAGATGTGGTTTTGAATGCGGCCGTTCTCAAGCAACGGCCAGACCTGCTCGACCAGCTCAGTGGCGATGCGGCCCTTATAAGCCGCCGGCCGCGGCCGCAGGGTCGAGCCCGTCAAGGTGAGGCGGCGACGGACGATATTGCGCACATTCACATCCGCCATTTCGCCAAAGTGGCTGGCGATGAGGACGACGCGGCCATCGGGCGCCAGCAGTTGCAACTGCTTTTCCGTATAAGGGCCGGCCTGGCCGTCGAGCACGACGTCGACTTTCTCCTTGCCAATCGCGGCGACGATGTCGGCGACCCAATCGCCGCGATAACTCACGGTGATGTCGGCGCCGATCTCGCGGCACTTGCGCTGTTTCTCGTCCGTGCCGGCGGTGGCAATGACACGCGCGCCGCGCAATTGCTTGGCCATCTGGATCGCCGCCATACCGACGCCGCTGGTGCCGCCTTGCACCAGAAGCGTTTCGCCATCGCTCAATCGCCCGAGCCAGATGACGTTATTCCAGGCGGTGAAGAAGGCTTCCGGCAGGGCCGCCGCTTCAACAAAGCTGCTGCCCTTCGGCAAGGGCATGCATTGCAGCGCCGGCACGGCGCAGAATTCGGCATAGCCACCGCCATTGACCAAAGCGCAGACTTCATCGCCAGCCCGCCACTGGGTAACGCTGGCGCCGACCTTTTCGATGACGCCCGCCACATCGAGCCCCGGCAGATCGGTGGCGCCAGGCGGTGGCGGATAAAGGCCACGCCGCTGCTGCACGTCGGGCCGGTTCACCGCCGCCGCCTTGACGCGGATCAGCACATCGTCGGGACCTAGCTGCGGCATCGGCCGGTCGCAGAAGGCCAGCACTTCAGGCCCGCCCGGCCGGGTGATCTCAATGGCTTTCATCAGTTTCTCGTTCAGCTTTGCGAAGGACGGCGAAGGGTTTCCAGAATATCCGGCAGGCGCGCTTGCGCCGACACCATGATGCGCTCATAGATCGATTCGCCATGGGCATCGATGGCGACCGTCACAGGGCCGAAGCCCGACAAACGGATCTGGTTGAGGCGAAATTGCATGATCAGATCGGTCCACGCGACATCGACCACTTTCTCGACGCCCTGGCTCAGCAGCGCCGAAGCGCCGCCGACGAAGGAGAAATAGATACAGCCGACCTCGCGCATGGCCTCGACGCTTTCACGCGACAAACCACCCTTGCCGCCGAGTGCGGTGAGGCCGAGGCCCCGGATCAAGGTCGGCATCAAGGCGTTGAAGCGGCTCGACGTGGTCGGATTGACGTAGTGCATGCGCGTCGGTCGGCCGTTCTCTTCGTCGTAGCAGACGCCCATGTGGAAGAAGGCACCGCCGCGCATCGGCAGCGGCATCTCCCGGCCCGCCTCGACTTCCGCCACCATGCGCTTTTGCGTCGGCATGCCAACGGTGGCGACGGCTTCGCCTTCGAGCAGAACGAGATCGCCGGCTTTCAAAGTGCGGGCTTCATCGGGCGTCAAGGGCAAGTGCAGACGGCGCAGGGATGACGTATTCATTCGATGCGCTCCACGACACCGGAATTGTAGATCTTCGCCCGCGTGCGCCGGTTGATCCAGCAGTTGAACGAGACGGCGATGGGCGTGAAGCCATGGCCGGAGGCATAATCGATGTGAACGCCGAATGTGGTTGTGGTGCCGCCACAGCCCATCGGACCAAAGCCCGTCTGATTGACCGCGCGGGTCAGACGTTCTTCCATATCGGCCACCATCGGATCGGGATGGCGGGTACCGAAAGGTCGCAAGGTCGCATCCTTCGACAGTTTCGCCGCGTGATCGAACGTGCCGCCGATGCCGACGCCGATCACCACGGGCGGACAATGCTGGCCGCCGGCGCGCATCACCATCTCCAGAATGCAGCGCTCGATGTCTTCAAGACTGGGACTGACCAAGGTTTCGATCGCCGCCCAACGGCCACCGCCCAGCGCCTTGGGCGCGCAGGTGATGTCCATGTAATCGACATCGCCGAGCAGATCATAAGAGACCAGCGGCATGTCCTTGCCTTTAAAACTGCGCTCATTGGTCAACGGATGGGTGACGAAGCGCATGATCGGCGGCTGGATCGTTTCGACCAGATGTTCGAAGCCATCGACGATGGCCTGGCGAATATCGCCTTCCATGCGCACACGAGAACCGATCTTGATCGTATAGCTCGGCACGCCGGCATCGGAGCAGAGGAAGCGGCCTGTCGTCTCCGCCGTCTCGGCGCTCGCCAACATCAGAGCCAGGGTTTCGCGGGCGTGCGGCACGGTTTCCGTCGCCACCGCTTCGCGCAGCTTGGCTTTCGAGCTTTCGGGAATGCGGCGCAGCGACCAATTGTAGAGATCGGCCGTGACCTCTTTGACCAGATCATAGGTGATCGCCATTCAGCCCTCCTCCGCAGCCCAACCCTAGCCCCTCGTGGCCCACCCCGGCAGGACAGAGCGCCACATCTAGCGAGCGCCCGTTGCGCCGCCGTCAAAAGGCGCTATCGTTTCGCTGGGTGAAATAACCCGGGAGTCGCCCATGGCGGACCAAAGCCGGCCTATTTTCTGTCCGGCCTGCCATGGGGAGGGAGCGAGTTTGTCATCACAATCTGAAAGCGTGCAGTTGTCGGTCACCGCCTTGACCGCCGAGGTCGCGGCCCTGTTCGCCGATGCGGGTCTGTCTTCGGCCGGTGCGCAGCGGATCGCCGGCGCGCTGATCGAGGCCGAGCAGCAGGGCTTGAAATCGCATGGCCTGATGCATGCGCCGGTCTATCTCGAGCGCATGCGCAAGGGTTCCGTCTCGACCCATGATCGCGCCGAGATGGTGAGCGACCATGGCGCCGTGGCCGTGCTCGATGCCCGCCATATGCTCGGCCATCTCGCGGCCGAACAGGCGATGGCTTTGGCGATCGAAAAGGCCAGCCGTTTCGGCATCGGAGCCGTCGCCGTGCGGCATGGTTTTCATTTTGGTGCCGCTGGCCGCTATGTCGCGCAGGCAGCGCAAGCCGGCATGGTCGGCATCGCCATGTCCAACACCCGGCCGCTGATGCCGGCACCAGGCGGCGCCGAAGCGGTGGTCGGCAACAATCCCATCGCCATCGCCATTCCCACCGCCGATGAGCCGATGGTTGTCGTCGACGTGGCGATGAGCGAAGGCGCGCTGGGGCGCATCCGCCATCATCATCAACGCGGCGAACCGATCCCCGGCAATTGGGCGGTGACGGCCGAGGGCCTGCCGACGACGAGCGCGGCGGACGCGATCAAGGGGCTGCTGCTGCCGACCGGTGGGCCGAAGGGGTTTGCCCTGGCGATGGCGATCGACATGGCCTGCGGCCTGCTTTCGGGCGGAGCCGTGGGCAGCGAAATCAATGCGCTTTATGGCGATACGAGCAAGCCCAATGACTGCGCCTTTCTGTTTCTCGCCTTGAACCCGCAAGCCTTCGGCGCCGACGATCTGCCACAACGGGCGCGGGCCCAACGCGAACATATCCGCAAGGCCCGGCGGGCACCGAATACAGCGGCGATCCGCACACCCGGCGAGATGAAATGGCGTACCGCTGCAACGCAGCAAGAAACCGTGCAGATCGATCGCAGCACTTTGACGGCGCTGCGCGCCTGCGCCATCCCAATTGATACGCTTGCCGTTTCTCACGGCGGCGAAAGACCTTAAGATCAGGCCGTGTCCTCTCCTGCCAGCTCTGGTGCGCGCGTGCTGTCGTTTCACCCGGTTCAATCGGTCGTCAAAACGCTCGAGCTCTTGGCCGAGGTCAACCGCACGAGCCTGGCGACCGTCGGCGAATTGCATAAGCGCACCGGCCTGCCAAAGCCGACCATCGTGCGCCTGCTCGAAACCCTGATGGCCGCTGGCTATGTGGTGCGCGACGAGCGCATGCGTGGATATCAAGTGACCTCGGCCGTGCAGCGCTTGAGCGCCGGCTTCCATGGTGCACCGCTGGTGATCGAGGCGGCGCGGCCTTGGGCGACGGCGCTGACCTCGCAGATCAAATGGCCCTGCGCGGTCTGCCTGCTCGATCGCGACGCGGTGGTCGTGCGCTACAGCACCATTCCCGACAGTCCGATCTCGCCTTTCCATGCGACGCTCGGCTATCGCTTGACCTTGGGCGGACGTGCCCTTGGCCGCGCCTATTTGCTTTTTTGCCCGGAGGAAGAACGGCAGATTCTGCGCGCCGCCATGCGCACGTCTTCCGATCCCGAGAACCGCAGCCTCACCGATGAGGATCTGGAGCGGATGATCACGCAGGCGCGCTTTCGCGGCTATACGGACCGCGACAGCAATGTGGAGCCGCGCAATTCCGACACGATCGCCGTGCCGCTGATGCAGGGCGAACGGGTGGTCGCCACCTTCGGCGTCACCTATTTCCGCTCCGTCGTCACCACGCCGGAGGACCGCGCCCGCATCATCCATCCCTTGAAAAAAGCGGCCGCCAATATCGAGGCTCAGCTTGAGCAATTATCGGCGCCCCTGCCCGGCGCGTTTCAGGATGAGAAATGACGGCGGGTTTCTCCCTCTGAAATGGCGCGATCCGCCATATCGTCGCGCTGATAACGCGCCTTAGGCCGCGTTCCGAGGAGAGGATCAATATGCCGATCATGTCGCGCCGCGCTTTCGCGGCTACACTTGCTGGCGCCGGTGCCTTGGCACCGAGCCTTCTGACCCAAAGCGCCTTCGCGCAAAGCTGGCCGGCGCGCTCGGTGACGATGTTCGTGCCGTTTCCGGCCGGGGCTTCCACCGACGTGGTCGCCCGCTTTCTGGCCGAGAAACTGCGCGCCGAATTCGGCCAGGGTTTCGTCATCGACAATCGCCCCGGCGCGGGCGGCAATCTCGCCGCCGGCATGGTGACGCGCGCCACGCCCGACGGCTACACCCTGTTTGTTTCCAGCTCCGGCCCGCTGGCCACCAACAAACTGCTCTACAAGTCGATGAATTTCGATCCGACCACGGATTTCGAACCGATCGCCTTGATCGGCGACGTCAATGTGGTGATCGCGGTGCATCCGTCCGTGCCGGCGAAAACGCTGGCCGAGCTGATCGCCTATGGCAAGGCCAATCCCGGCAAGCTCACGTTCGGCAGCCCCGGCTATGGCCTGATGGGCCATATGGTTGGCGAACTGCTGCAACGGACGGCGGGCTTCACCATGACGCACGTGCCCTACCGCGGTTCGGCGCCGCTGGCCGCCGACGTCACGTCGGGTGTCGTCAATGTGGCGATCGACTTCCTGCAGCCCTATATCGAACTGGCGAAAGCCGGCAATGTGCGGGCCCTCGCCGTCACCGCCGATGCCCGCGCGCCGCAACTGCCTGAGGTGCCGACCTTGAACGAATCCGGCCTGCCCGGCTTCAACGCGGCCTCCTGGTTCGCACTCGTTGGTCCCAAGGGCCTGCCGCAACCAGTCGTCGAAAGTCTCAGCAAGGCCGCCAATGCCTGGGTGCGCAGCGATGAAGGCAAGGCGCAGCTCGAAAAGGTCGGCATGCGGGCGATCGGCGGCGGGCCGGAGGCAATCCGCAAGGCGCAGGCCAGCGAATTCGCCAAATGGGCCGAAGTGGTGAAAGAGGCGAAGATCTCGCTCGACTGACGACGTCCGGTTTTACAAAGGAAAGCGCGCCGGTTTCGCCGGCGCGCTTTTTGTTTATGCCGAGGCCTTGGTTCCCGGATCGCACCTGCGGTGCGTCCGGGATGACACCAAGGGTTTTTCCGTAGCCTGCTAGTGCTTCGTTTCCAGGTTCAGCAGCGCCGCCGCGTTATCGCCCGTCATCGCCTTGATCTCGGCATCGGTGAATTGCAGGTCGAGTAGATGACCGACGATCTCGCGATAGCCGTCGACCGGGCGCGGCGCGTTCTTGAGGCCGAGATCGGACGACAGAACGGTCTTGTCCGGGCCGACCACGTCGATGACGCGCTTCAATTCCGCCGGCTCGAACTTCTTCGAACCGCCCTCGACGAACATGCAGATCGAATGTTCCATCACAGCGCCGAGCGCCGCAAGGCCACGAATCTCGGCATCGTTGATGCTGTTCACCTTATAGGTCGGGTGGTTGACCAGCATCTTCTTGACGCCGCGCGCCTTGGCTTCCTCGAAGACGGCGAAGATTTCAGCGGTGGAGAGGTGGCCGCCGGCCAGAATGATGTCGCCTTCGGCGATCAGATCGAGAATCTGTTTCACTTCGTCGATCAGCTTGCCGTCGGCGCCGAACACCGTCAGTGGAATCGGATCCAGCATTTTCTTGGCGGTCGTCGGGAAAGTCTTCACAGTCCCCGCTGCCAGCACGTCGATATGGTTCTTGGCCGAGAGGGTGGGCATCCACACCTGCTTGGCGCCGATCTTGATGGCGTGATCGACCGCATGCGGATTGAAGCCGCCGGAAGCATTGTTGAGCACGATGCCGGAGAACAGTTTGACGCCCGTGTTCGGCACCAGCTTTTCCAGAATGATGGCGTGCGGCGTGCCGAGATAGAAATGATCCTTGTAGAGCAGCGCGCGGAATTTCGCCTCGGCGCAATCCATCATCGCATCGTGATGGTCGAGAATGCGCGGCATGGCGGCCGGGCCGCTGTGGCAATGCAGATCGATGGCACCGACGAGGAGCTTTTCGATTTCAGCGGCGCGGGGATGGGCTTGTTTGGTGGTGGTCATGAAATCCTCCTTTGAAGGCTTCTGTTAAGCGGTTTCGCCGGGCATGGGATAATCCTCGGCATTGATCACCCAGCCGGGCTTGTTGGAAAAATCGAGGCGCGGCGGCGAGAAAATGTCGATCATCTGATTGAGACCGGGCACCACCGAGCGCGAGGTGTGCACCGACGGCGGCGGAATGACGGTGAGCGACGGCGCGGCCATGAATTCATGTTCGTCGTCGCGCCAGATGCGCATGTCGGGTGTCCACGGCCAGCGGATGTCGTGAATATAGGCGCCGTCGATCACCAAGGAGCCCTGCTCGAAATCGTCGTGGTGATGCGGCGAGAGTTTGGCGATGTCGCGCGGACCGTCTCTGGGATCGAGCATGTTGATCATCAGATTGGTGCAGCGGAAGATGCGGCCGAAGCGGCCTTCGCCACCTGTGACCTCCAGGCTGTAGCGCCGGATCTTCCAGCCGCCGCGCGGCTCAGGCCAGGGCTGCAACAGCGCCACGTTGGCATGCGGCTTGGCATAGGAAGCAGCATTGCTGCAACGCGCCGCGAGATCGGGCGCAACGGTCGAGAAAATGCGGATGATGCGACCGTCGTTCGCCGCGACGACTTCCGAATCGCCCGGCGGCATGAAGGCGATCGAATTGCCCGGCGATTGCACCGTTTCGCCGCGCGCCGACAGGCTTGCGCCGGTGGCTGCGTCCGGCAGCAGGACGCAATATTCATCGGGGTGGTTGGAGCGCGCCAGTTTGGCGCCGGCCTTCACGTCGGAGAAGGCGACGAGGAAATTCTGGCCGCGCGCATACCAGGTGCGCACCAAAGGTTCATCGTCCTGCGGCGGCTCGAAATAGAAACGGGCGTAATCGGCGCCGGCAAAGGCCGTTACCGGCGCGGCTTTCGCCGGCGCCGCCGGGGCCAATTTGGCGCGTGGATCATCGGCATGAAAAGCCATGGCGTCTCTCCCTCTAGCTCGCCACTTTCAAGGCGGACATTTCGGCCAGGGCCTGGGCCGCGGCCTTCCGCAGGAAACCTTGATCGGACGACACGATGAAAGCGCTGGCGCCGCGCGCGGCGAAATCAGCGGCTTCCTCGGCCCCGTCGACCATGACGCAGACCGGCTTGCCGACCTTCTTGGCCGCCGCGATGATGGCATCGACCGCATCGCGAATGACCGGCGCATCGCGGGTCGGCGCGCCGAAGGCCACCGTGAGATCGCCACGGCCGATGAACACCGCATCGAGCCCTTCGACCGCGACGATGGCATCGATCACATCGAGCGCCGCCGGATCCTCGATCATGGCGATGGTCGCGACGCTCGCATCGGCGGCATCGACCAGATTCCACATTTTGCTGCCGCCATAGCCACCGGCCCGGGTGACGCCCGAGAAACCGCGCGCGCCGCCACGATAGCGGCAGGCCGACACCAAGGCTTGCGCCTGGGCGACGCTCGCCACATGCGGCGCCAGCACGCCGACGGCGCCGCAATCGAGCACCGACTGGATAGCATCGGCTGAGAGCACCGGCACGCGCACCACGCCGGCCGTTTGCGCCGCGCGCGCCGCCAAGAGCGACACGTCGGTCGAGCCGTGATCGAAGGGGGCATGTTCCTGATCGATGACGACGAAATCGAAGCCGGTGCCACCGATGATCTCGATCGCGTGGCTGGTGGGCGTCTTGATGAAGCTGCCGACCAGGCATTCGCGGTTCAGCAGACGACGGCGGAAAGAGGATTGGGTGGAGTTGAGCATCGACTTCTTCAATGAAAGAGGATGCTGATGTCTCCCACTTTTGCCGACCCGATGAAGGGGTGACGCAGCCGCGTTTCACCAGATGGAATATCGCCCGGGCTGACGCAGCCTTCTGCTGCGCATAAAGCCTTTGCGATCATGAACTTAATTTAACACACCATGGCTTAGACATCGCTTGGAAGCGGGTATAATATTGGCACTGGGGACTGGCCGATTTGTTCGGAAGTTCCCCCATGAACCCGATCACCCTGTTTCTCACTTTGGCTTGCATCGCCATTGGCGTCGCCTTGGGCGCCAGCGGCCATCCCTATTGGGCGGGTGCCTTCATCATCGCCGCGATCATCATCGCGCTCGCGCTGAAGATGGCCAACACCTGGCAGAAGTTCGTGATCCTGCGCGCCGGCAAATTGCATGGCGTCAAGGGGCCCGGCCTGTTCGCCATCATTCCGATCATCGACAATGTGGTGGCGGTGATCGACGAACGCATTCAGACCACCGCCTTCAGCGCCGAAGCGGCGCTCACCAAGGATACAGTGCCTGTCAATGTGGACGCCATCATCTTCTGGTACGTCCACGATGCGCAAAACGCCGCGTTGAACATCACCAACTATCGCGAAGCCATCGATCGCGTGGCGCAGACATCGCTGCGTGAAATGATTGGATCGTCGATGCTCTCGGCGCTGCTTTCCGAGCGGACGGCCGCCGATGCGCTGTTGCGCGACGAGATCGGCCGCAAGACCGCCGACTGGGGCATTTCCGTGAAGTCGGTCGAAATCCGCGACGTCGCCATTCCCGTCGCCTTGCAGGATGCCATGTCGCGGCAGGCGCAGGCCGAGCGCGAGAAACAGGCGCGCGTCATTCTGGCGTCGGCAGAGGCCGAGATCGCCGAACAATTCGTCGCCGCCGCCACGACCTATGGCAGCCAGACGGCCGCCCTACACCTGCGCGCCATGAACATCATCTACGAGACCACCAAGGAACGGGGCGCCACCATTCTCATGCCCTCGTCGATGGTCGACAGCATGAACCCCGCCGTGGCTCTGGCGCTGGCGGGACAAGGCGATGCGCCCGTGATCAAAGCCAACGGACCGGCCGCCCCCCAGGAACAGACCTCCCCCGTGGAGGCGCCTCCCGCCGTGCCGGGCAGTTTGACGCATTAAGCCGGCCTCGGCAGGCGCGACAGTACGCCATATATCCTCCCCATCGGCGGCGCGCGACATCTCGTGCCGGGGCGCGAAGCCCGTTTGGGGTCACGAGGGTCAATGGTTCAGAATCCTGTCGAAATACGCGCCTTGGCACGTCTCTTTGCCCGCTATCGCACCCCCAGCAACGCCCGCAGTATTCTAGAACTTGGCATTACGATCGTGCCTCTGGCCGCGCTTTGGGCCTTGGCCTGGGCCGCCTATACCCTTGGCTATTGGTGGATCGCCCTGCTCCTCGCGGTGCCAGCCGCCGGTTTCCTCGTCCGCTTGTTCATGATCCAGCACGATTGCAGCCATGGCGCCTATTTCCGCAACCGTTCGGCGAACGACTGGATCGGCCGGACCATCGGCGTCATGACTTTGACCCCTTACGGCTTCTGGCGCTCCACGCATTCCACCCATCACGCCAATGCCGGCAATCTCGATCATCGCGGCATCGGCGACATCGACACGCTGACGGTGCGCGAATTCTACAGCCTGCCGAGATGGCGGCGCACCCTCTATCGCTTGTACCGGCATCCGCTCGTCATGTTCGGCCTTGGTCCGGCCTATCTGTTCATTCTGCAGCATCGCCTGCCCAAGGGCATGATGCGCGGGGGATGGCGGCCCTGGCTCAGCACGATGGGGACGAATCTTGCGATCGCCGCGCTCGCGGGAACGCTGATCTGGCTCGTGGGCATCGGGCCATTCCTGCTGGTGCACATGCCGATCGTGATTCTCGCCGCGTCCGTCGGCGTCTGGCTGTTTTATATCCAGCACCAGTTCGAGGACACGTTCTGGGCACGCGACGAAGCCTGGAGCTTTCACGAGGCGGCGCTGCACGGCAGCTCTCACTATGATCTGCCGGGCGTTCTGCGCTGGTTCACCGCCAATATCGGCATCCACCACGTTCACCACCTCAGCAGCAAAATTCCGTTCTATCGCTTGCCCAATGTCCTGCGCGACCACCCGCAGCTCATCGCGGTTCATCGTATTACCTTGCTGCAAAGCCTGAAATGCGTGCGCAAGACGCTGTGGGATGAACGGACGCGGCAACTGATCTCGTTTGGCGAGGCGCGCCGCGCCATCGCAACGCAAGCCATCTGAGACTCCTTCGGTCATTCCCGCTCGCGCCCTTTGGGCGCGTCGGGAACGGCACCGAGACGGGCAGCAACTCAGCTCTTCGCGGCCGGCCCCAGAATGATGTCGCACATGGCGTTGCACAGGCGCTCGATGTCGCGCAGGTCGTTGAGGCGGCGGTTAATGACGAAACCGTCGTTGGCCATCATGAACAGGTTCGGCAGCACGTCATAGTCGAAGCCATTGTCCGGCAGAACGCCCTTCAGCATCTCCATCAAACGGTCTTCGGTCCATTTCAGCAGCGGAGCCGGCTTGGGTTTCTTCGGGTCGGCCGAGGCCAGGGCCTCCATCAGGCTGTTGACGAGGCCGACATTCTCCTCGGGCATATCGCGCCACACACCCAGCATGATGGTGCGCAGCTTCTCGCGATTGTCTTTCTGCTTGCCGACACGCTTTTCGAGCCGCTCGAAAGCCTCCTTGTACCAGGGCACCAGGACCGCATAGAGCAAATCGATTTTAGAAGGAAAATAGGAATAGACGCTGCTGACGCCGATCCCCGTCCGATCAGCGATCTCTTGCAGGGTGGTGCTGTGATAGCCGCGCTCAGAGAAGAGGTCATAGGCGCTATCCAGGATAGCCTGCCGGATTTCCTTCTTCTTGACCTGAACCATGCTCTCCTTCGTCCCTCATGGGCATCCCTATAACGGGATCGTCATCGGTGCATGCGTGGCGTCGCTGTTCATCAAGGCAACCCGCTTCATCTTGATTCGAAACGCCTCGCCCGAGCGAACCAGATCATAGGAATGGCGGCCTGAATAGAGCGTCTGTTTGTCGCCTTGATGGACGATGCAGATGAAGGTGGCGCCGACCTTGAAGGCCGCTTCACCCGCCTCCTGCCCCGCCGGTTCGGCTTCGATATTGCCGACCACGTGGGTGGTGCGCGGCATCGGCGTCAGCACCAAGGCGCGCTCTTCCAGAAGCCGCTGAACACGGATCGACAGGATGCCGTGATCCTCGTAGATGATCGAGGCGACGTTGAGCGGATCGGTCTGGCCTGGCTTGCTTGGCATCCAATAAATGCCCTGCGGTTCATAGAGTTTCAGCCAGCCTTGAAAATCGCCGCTGTCGAGGAGACGAGCCTCCTCGAACAAAAAGAGCTCGATCTGTCTTTGGGTCGTCGGGTCGAGCATCAGGCAGCCTCGGCGGTCAGATAGTTGAGCCATGCCTGGAATTGGACGCGCATCGGCATTTCGCTTGCCGCGCCCGAAAGCATGCCATTGGCATCGCGGCGATCGCTGTCGAAGCCGCGGGAGAAATCGACCCAGGGGCCTTCGTCCTTCGACAGGCCCTGCTGGCAGCGCTCGAGCATTTCGATGTCATCGGAGAAGATCATCGAGGCCGGCGAGCCTAATGTCGTCAGGAAGCGCACCGAGCGGTGGAACATTTCGTCCGGCGCGCCCTTGAGGCGGAAGCAATAGATGCGCACCAATGTGCGATCGACGGCGATCGGCGTCGCCACCCGCATCTGCTGATACTGCGCGTTGATGATGAGATTGGGATAGACGATGTTGTTGAAGCGGTTCATGCCGAGAATCTCAGCCGTACGCTCCTCGCCGACCTTGGCGACGAGGGCCGCCCGATATTGCGTCGCAATAGTATCGGCTTCCTTCTGCACCAGCACGCCGTTGGAATAGATATTGGTCATATAGGCATGGCCGCCCGGCAGGCCGTTGAGCTGAATGCCTTCCCATTCCTTGAAGCCGAAGCCGTTGGCGAGCAGCATTTCGCGCGTCTGATCCTGATCGAGGATCGAGGCATTGGCGGGCGCCTTGCGCGCCGGCATCACCGAGGAGGCATGAACGAAGCTCGGGTGGAAAATGTCGGCGGCATTTTCCATATGCAGCTTCCAATTGCCGCGATATTCCACCGAGAAATAGGACTCACCCATTTCCACTTCGCCATCGGGCGCGCGATCGACGAGATTGTCGATCACCTCAGTCATCGCGCCGAGATGATTGAGCAAAGGCGCGGGGTTTTCATTCAGCGTGGCGAAGATGAAACCGCGATAGGTCTGGATCTGCTTGATCCGCTGCATGTGATTAATAGGATCGTTCAGATCGAAGCTTGCAGGATAACTCTGGCGGTGCGGTACCGACGAGAGGGAGCCATCGGGCTTGAACACCCAGGCATGATAAGGGCAGCTGAACAGCCGGCTCGTGCCTTGATCGACCATGCAGAGCCGCGCGCCGCGATGCGGACAGCGGTTGATCAAGACATTGATCTTTTCATCCTCGCCGCGTGTCACCAGAACTTCGTGGCCGCCGAGCCGCGTGCGCACGAAATCGCCCGGCTTCTTCACCTGGCTTTCATGGGCGACATAGATCCAGAGCCGGCCAAAGATGCGCTCCTGTTCCAATTGAAACACGGCGGGATCGGCATAGGCGCGCCGATGCACATGATCGGGGCGCACGAGACCGCGAATGTCGTCGGCGGTCGGGATATCGAGGGCATGAGGTTCAATCATGGTGGGCCTCACTGGAGAAGGTTTTCGAAAATCATCTGGAAGGGCGGGCAGGTTTCCAGGCCAACGCCGGGCCGATCGGGCAGAACGGCCTTGCCATCTCGCACGACCAAATGCGCGGTCAGACTGCCGAACAGGCTCGCTTGATCCATCGCCACTTCGGCGAGGCCAAGCCCGAGACCGCCAACACCATGGGCGGCGAACAGATGGCCGGCATGGGGCGCGCAACGCTGGCGGCTCCAGCGGTGCGTCTCGAGATCGTCGAGAATGCGCAGATATTCGACGAGGCCGTAGCTGAGCGAAATATCGAATTGCAGCATGTCGCGCTCGGGCCGCAGGCCGCCATGGCGCAAGAGATTACGCGCATCGTCGCGGGAAAAGAGATTCTCGCCTGTCGCCAGCGGCAAGGGTGAGGCAGCGGCGATCTCGCGATGCAGATCGTAATCGAGCGGATGCACGGGCTCTTCGATCCAGGCGAGCGCGAAAGGCGCCAGGGCCTCCACATAGCGCAGGGTTTTCTCGCGATCGAACGTGCCGTTACCATCGACCGCGAGCGACATGCCCGGGCCAAGCAATGCGTGGATCGCTGCGACACGCGCCACGTCTTCCGCCAGAGCCACGCCGCCGATCTTGATCTTAAAGCGGCGGTGGCCTTCATCGACGGCGCGACTGATATCGGCGCAAAGAAGCTTGATGTCATCAACATCACGGTAATGGCCGCCGCTGGCGTAGACAGGCACGTGCCCATCGGCTGCCTGTCCGGATACTTCCGCCAGCAATTTCCACAGAGGCACGCCGGCCAGTTTCGCCTTGAGATCCCAGAGCGCCGCGTCGATGAGACCGACCGCGCCGCAGCGCTCGCCATGACCGCCCGGCTTCTCGTCCGCCATGACGAGCGCCCAGGCTTTATGCGGATCGATGCCGCCGCTGCCATCGGAATACGATTCAGACGAAGCCTCGGCAAGGCGCGGGATAAAGCGTTCGCGCAGCAGGCCGCCATGGCCATAGCGGCCGATCGAATCGAAAGCGAGGCCAACGACGGGCCGGCCATCACGCACCGCATCGGTGTGAATGGCGAGCGCGCTCGCCGTCATGCCGCCGAAGCCGATGCTGGAATTGCGGCTGGCCGAACCCAGCGCGACCGTCTTTTCCCTGATGGCCAGGATACGCATCAGACGTCCTTCGACTGCCGCCAATCGTGCGCCGAGACGTCGAAGACAATGCCGTTGATGTCCTTGAACTTCTTCTCGGCATCGACGCCGGGATAGCTCGGCAGTTGCATGAAGAATTCCCCGCCGAGCTGTTTGATCTTCGCGGCGGTCTCGTCCTCGTTGTCGACGACAAAGCCGAAATGATGCAGGCCGGCCCACTCCGGGCCGCCCTTGCCGCCGATCGTCCCTTCGGGGAAGTGCAGCAGGGTGAGGTTCATCACGCCGTCCGACAGCGAGATGGCATTGCCGATCGGACTGTCGACCTGGCTGACCCGTTTCAGCTCGAACGCGCCCTCATAGAAGGCCGCGGCCTTCTCAAGATCGGGCACTTGAATGGCAATATGTCTGATTTTGGCCATGACATTCTCCGTTAGGCCCGCGCAAAGGGCGGAAAACTGAGGATAGCGGCACTGCGCCGGCTCTATACTGTATCATAAAATAGAATCTTCTTCGGTTTTGAAAGCGAAAAATTCAGGCAGACGGGATGACGCCTCAGCGTCCTCACTATGCTCCTCAGGCCAGATCGCCTAATGCTCGCAAAAGAAATGCCTGCCTTACAAGCATTACTTGGCAATTCCAGAAACCGATATCCGTCGTAACGCGATCACCTTGCGGCACCGCGAAAGAAATGATCGCCGCAAACGAATTGCGCTGCAATGCAGCATATACTGCTCGAATAATAATCGGTTTTGCTGAAAAAAGCCTCTTGACTGAATTATGAGACGCAAACATTGTTTATTACCATAATTCTTCAAAACCGAAGGAGATTTTGTTATGCGTGCGCAGCCCCGCTTGGCCTCCCCTCCCCTTCGGTTTTTAGCGACGGCCCTGGGCTGTCTGTTCGCGGTCGGCGGTGCATCGGCGGCGGAAATCACGTTGAAGGCTGCCGTCTTCGTGCCGCCCACCACCACCTATGGCATTCCGTTCAAGCGCTTCGTCGATCACGTCAACGAAACCGGCAAGGGCGTGCTGCAAATCCGCATCGTCGGTGGTCCGGAAGCGGTTCCCGCCGATGGCCAGGCGCAGGCAGTGCGCACCGGCGTGCTCGACATCGCCTCCATTCCGCCGACCTATTACAAGAGCGTGATGGTGGAGGGCGACGCGCAGATCCTCTCCGACATGTCGCTCGCCGAACAGCGCAAGTCCGGCGCGTATGAAACGCTCAACAAGATCGCCATCCAGCGGATGGATTCGATGTATCTGACCACCTATGGCATCGGCGTGCCGTTCCATCTCTATCTCACCAAGGAGATGGCGGTTTCCGGCATCAACGATCTCAAGGGTCTGCGCTTTCGCGGCCAGCCGAATTACAATGCCATTTTCAAACATTATGGCATCGCCGGCGTGAATATCGCGGCACCGGAAGTCTATACCGCCCTCGAACGCGGCACCGTGCAGGGCTACGGCTGGCCGCTGTGGGGCATCGAGGACTTCGGCTGGGAAAAGCTGACGAAAGTCCGCGTCGATCCCGGCTTCTACAACGTGATCGTCAATATCCTGATGAACAAGCGTAAGTATGATTCGCTCGATGCGGCGCAGCGTAAGGTCATCGACGACGCGGTCGTCTGGTTCGAACAAGACAATGAGAAATACACGGCCGACACCACCAAGGCGACATTAGCCACCCAGACCAAGGCCGGCATCAAGTCGGTCGATTTCGGGCCGCAGTTCAAGCAGACGGCGATCGATCTCTACTGGGACGATTTGAAAAAGCTCAGCCCCGACGCCATCGGCAAGCTGCAACCGCTGCTGACCAAGAAATAAGTCTTCAGACAGAGTGCGTGGGGCCGCGGTATGCAGATGATTTTTCGGCTCAACGGCTGGTTGGTGCGTCTTCTCTGCATCCTGGCCGTGGCCTCCATCGCGGCGATGACGCTCGGCATCAGTGCCGAGGTCATTCTGCGGATATTTGGCTTTCCTTCGATCGTCGGCCTCATCGAGCTGACCGAATATGGCCTCTTCATCTCGACGTTCTTCGCCGCGCCGCATCTTTTGCGCACGAACGAGCACATCCGCGTCGACATCCTCATGTCGCGGGTGGATCAGGCGACGGCGCGAGCGCTGGAATATTTCGCGCTGGCCTGCATCATTCTGATTTGCGTGATCACCGGCGTGGTCAGCACCATGATCATGATCGGCAATATTCAATCGGCCACCTTGATCTTCAAGGATCTGATTTTCCCACAGTGGTGGCTTGACTGGATCATCCCGCTCACCTGCCTCGTCATGGGCGTGCAGGCGCTGGAATTGATGGTCATGTTGAAATCCCATCGCGTGAGTACCGAGGCTTCCGAACATGTTCCGGGCCTGAGAGCGGAGGAACTGCCGTGAGCTGGGGATCCATCCTGACGCTGATGTTCGCGTCGAAAGTCGGCCTGCTGCTCACCGCTCTGCCCGTCGCCTTCGTCTTCTTCATCATCAATATCGTCGGCTCCTATCTGATCTTCGGCGGCTTTCCGGGCCTCGAACAGATGGTGCGCAACGAACAATTGTCCGTCGCCCAGTTCTCGCTGGTGCCGATTCCGCTGTTCGTGCTGATGGGCGAAGTGCTCTTTCATACCGGCCTGGCGATGAAGTCGATCGATGCGGTCGACGCGGTGATCCGCCGCGTGCCCGGCCGCCTGGCCGTGGTGACCCTGGTGGCGGG